>Ga0257118_1000006_pt1 | contig 407232 bp, 410 predicted proteins | sample SI112_150mmetaG_FD_190156 | JGI IMG/M metagenome (GOLD analysis project Ga0257118, IMG submission 190156) | Marine microbial communities from Saanich Inlet, British Columbia, Canada - SI112_150m | ecosystem: Environmental > Aquatic > Marine > Inlet | place: Canada: British Columbia | collected...
TCTTGCAGAGGCCAGAGACTTGGCAGAGTGGACATTTACTCATTTTTCTTGGCCAGAAGAAAAAGAATCATACTAACATGGAACATGTGAGGGGGAAAAACAAACGATGTAGGCGCCTGTGTAAAGCTGTGCTATTTGCGTTACTGCTTGGTGGAGTTGTGTGGATGAACATCAATGCAATTAATAATGAAAGTGTTCTTGCCCTTGTAAGCACGTATAGCTACGGAGGAATTTTAGGTGTTTCAGTATTGAGCGGATTTAATCTGCTTGTACCGATTCCAATTATTGGATTGTATCCGGTCTTTTTAGAAGCAGGTTTGCATGCTGTGGGGGTTATTATCACCATTTCTATCGGTATGACGATTGGTGACATGTTTGGTTATGCAATTGGGCGAACAGGGCGATCTGTTGTACATGTAAGTAAAGACAATCCATTTATGGTGCGACTGGCGCAGTTAGAAAAGCGCCATCCCATGTTGCCGTATATATTTTTATTTGCGTACGCTGCAATTGTTCCATTTCCAAATGAACTCGTAGTAATTCCTGCAGCATTTATTGGATGCAAGTTCCGGTATGTGATTATTGCAACACTTTTAGGAAATACTATTTTTACCACCGCCAGTGCCCTCGGGTTTATTCATGTGTTCTCGTTACTCTAATATGAAAGAATTTGTTATTCACCTAGTTTCGTCGTTCTCACCTGAGTGGGCCGTATTTTTTTTATCAATGGTCCCAATTACAGAATTGCGTGCATCGATTCCGATTGGTATTGGGGTGTATGGCATGGGCACAGTAGAAACATGGCTGATTGCTGTTGCAGGAAATTTGCTACCAGTCGTTGCAACACTGTGGATTTTTCCATGGCTCCATGATTGGCTTGTTGGGTCAAAAATATTTGGTCCGCATGTGAGTAAAAAATTAAAACAGGCAGAGGATGTGTTTAAAGGAAACTATGCAAAATATGGTGCCTTGGCATTGGTGCTTTTTGTGGGAATTCCATTGCCGTTTACCGGCGCTTGGACTGGATCGCTTGCTGCATTTATTTTCAATATTCCTTTTAAGAAGGCCTTTCCACTTATCACGATTGGTGTTATGATGGCAGCTACGCTCGTTACTGCAATTACACTATTTGCAGGTGGTGCGCTTAGGGCGTTACTTGGAGCGTAACAACTATATATAGGAGGGGATAATGACATACATATGCCACATCCTCAGCACATAGCCATCATCATGGATGGGAATAGACGTTGGGCCGTTTCAGAAGGGAAGCCAAAGATTTTTGGACACACAGAGGGAGCAAAAAATATTAAAACTATTGTACATGCTGCAATAGATAGCGGGCTCAGTTTTCTGACACTGTGGGCGCTTTCTACAGAGAATTTGAAAAATCGAAGTGAATTAGAATTGACTCACTTGTTTGGGCTTATGAAAAAGTTGCCTAATCAATTAAAGGAGTTTACAGATAATAATGTAAAGATTGAATTTTTAGGCGAGATGACTGCTTTACCAGAAGATGTACAGGCAGTATTTAAGCAGATGAAAGAAGATACCGCAGAGAATACTGGTCTTACCCTAAATTTGGCAATAAACTATGGGGGAAGAGATGAATTAACAAGAACAGTGAAGGCCATTATTGCAAGCGGTGTTTCAGCAGCAGAGGTGACAGAAGAGCTCATAACCGCACAGCTTGATACAAAAAAGATGCCAGAGGTTGATATGGTCATCCGTACCGGCGGACATAAACGTTTGAGCGGATATTTACCGTGGCAGAGTGTGTATGCAGAGTTATATTTTACAGATGTGTACTGGCCAGCGTTTAGCGCAGATGAATTTAAAAAATCGATTGAATGGTTTGAGGAGCAACAAAGGAATAGAGGAAAATAGGATAAAGAAAAAAAGCGCGTTCTGCGCTTTTTTTCTATACTTACTGAAAGACTGTTTCTGATTGGAGTTTGGATGGTTGTCTGTATAGCTTTTTTTGTATCATTAAATCATCCATTTTTTTACAATCGATTGGCGTTGTTGCTTTCTCTGCATCGTGAGTACTAATATAGCACGCGGATTTTACTCCAAGACACTGACTACCGAAGAGGTATACTTTTTGTAGACCAGTACAATCACAGCCAAATTCTTGATTATGCTTGCTGAATTGTTCACAGACAGGAAATTCAATTTGGTTTATTCCAATATTAATAGAAAGTGCAATGAGTAAGGCTGCTGCGGCAATTTTTTTGTGCGGCGTGAAAATAATGAGGACAAGCGATACTACAGTGGCAAGAAATAGTAAGCCTAAAAGCCAAGGCACACTACCAGATACCAGTAAAAAGAAATGCAGGTAGGTGAGAGCTACTAAAGAGAGAAGGAGAAGAATTGCTTTTATTAGGTGGGTTTTATATATGTGTTTCATATAAAGATAGTATAGCAGAAAATATGCGGCGTGTAGGAAGAGGGAAATCTCACTCGCGTCTTCGCGCTCTCCAGAGGGGCTTCCGCCCCTCTGGCGTGTCCTTTCGCTATCGCGGAAGGCACTGTCACCCACTGCATGTAAGGGGGAATCCCCCTTACCATCCCCCGTTCGATCTCCACTCTTACGACACAAAATAAAACCCCCTGTAGGGAGTTTTTATTTTGTGCCGACGGTGGGAATCGAACCCACACGCCTTGCGGCACACGATTTTGAGTCGTGCGTGTCTACCAATTCCACCACGTCGGCATAGGTATCTGCGAAGGATTATACGCTCTCTTGAGAGGAATGTCAAGATAGGGTATAATGATGGCATATGAGCAGAGTAATTTCAATTGTAAACCAAAAAGGGGGAGTGGGGAAAACCACAACTTCAATCAATCTGGCAGCAGGACTTGCAGAAATGGGGCACTTAGTGCTGCTTGTGGATATGGATCCGCAGGGAAATGCGAGTAGTGGGCTAGGATTGTCAAAAGAACAATTTTCACATGGATTATACGAGGCATTAGCAAAACAAAAGCGTTTTTCTGATGTTGTTGTAGATACTCCACATCAAAATCTTCGACTTGTTCCGTCAAATTCAAATTTGGCAGGGGCTAATATCGAACTTGTTGATATGGAGGCAAGAGAGCATCAGCTCAAATATTTATTAGATGAAGCACGTCACGCGTACGATTATATTATTATTGATTGTCCGCCATCGCTTGGATTGTTAACCATTAACGCACTCGTTGCGTCAGATGAGATTCTTATTCCTGTTCAAGCAGAATATTATGCGCTAGAGGGGCTCGGGCAGCTGCTTGAAACTGTTGGGCTAGTCAAAGAACATATTTGTCCAGATGTTGAAATTGTTGGTGCTGTACTGACAATGTATGACAAGCGTACAAGACTCAGTGAAGACATTATGATGGAGTTGTATAAATATTTCCCAAACAATATTTTCCGCTCAGTTATTCCTCGTTCTGTTCGCCTTGCTGAAGCGCCAAGTTTTGGTCAGTCAATTTTCCATTATGAACCACGAGGAAGAGCAGCAAAAGCATATCGCAAATTAGCAGAAGAATTGCATAGTTGCGGTCTTTAATATACTTAGCAAACGATTATGGCACTTGGAAAGGGGCTTGGATCATTGATTCCACAACACAAAAAGTCTGCTCCAGCAAAAGCTGCTGTAGTTAAGACACCAAAGCTTGATAGCGAAAAACTGTGGCAGGTACCAATTGAAGAAATTGTACCAAACCCACATCAGCCACGTAAGCATTTTGATAAGGAAGATTTGGAAGATTTGGTTGCTTCAATAAAAAAACATGGGGTAATGCAGCCGCTTACAGTGTCGCAACGGCCAGATGGAGGATTTGAGCTTATTGCAGGAGAGCGGCGCTTAAGAGCGTCTCAAATCGCGGGATTGAAGACCGTTCCTGCAGTAGTAAGAACTGCAACAGAGCAAGAAAAGCTTGAGCTTGCGCTTATTGAAAATATTCAACGTCAGGAATTGAACGCAATTGAAGAAGGAATTGCATTTAATAGATTGATAAAGGAATTTGGATTGACACAGCAAGAAGTTGCTACGCAAGTAGGGAAGAGTAGATCTGCAGTAGCAAATACCATTCGACTATTAGATTTACCAGAAGAAATTCAGGACGGGCTGATTAATGGAAAAATCACAGCAGGGAAGGCAAGAGCGCTACTCAGTTTAGAATCACAAGAAGCGCGGCTAGAAATGTATAGATCAATGATTGGTGAGGGAGTGTCAACCAGAGAAGTAGAGCGGCAAGTAGCCAAGCGATCTGGAAAAGGATCTCCAAGACGTGATCCTAATGTGATGGCCCAAGAGCAGCTGATTGAAGAGCGGCTCGGAACAAAAGTACGCATCTCTCAAAGAGGAGAAAAGGGAAATATTACCATTGAGTATTACTCAAAAGAAGAATTGCGAAGATTGCTTTCTGAACTTACTTAACAAATAAAAAATCGACTATACCAGTCGATTTTTTATTTGTTTATTTTCCAGGCAATACCGATTTGAGCCATTTTGGTAACCTGCGTTGTTTTTGGTAGGAACGAATGTGAGACTTTGCGGTACTTGTTTTCACAAATTTGATCCAATCTTCATTGGGTCCTTTTCTGTGTTTATCTACCAGAATCTCAATGACATCACCATTTTTCAATTCAGTGTCTAGTGATTGCATTTTATCGTTTACTATAGAACCGGTACACGTGTTTCCAACCTCGGTATGAATGTGATACGCAAAATCAACAGGTGTTGATCCTTCTGGCAAATCAATCACATCTCCTTTGGGAGTGAAAACAAAAATGCGTGTTTCTAAAAAATCGATTTTAATTGCTTCTAAATCAGAGAGTTTATTGAGTACATCTTTCTGAATACGAGCAAGTTCTTGCGCCCACGCAACTTCACGCCTAGGAATGTGCGCGCCATTTTCATCATAATGCCAATGAGCGGCAATACCATATTGTGCTTCATCATCCATTTCTTGTGTTCTAATTTGAAACTCTACAATTTGCCGATTTTCTGCAAAGACTGTTGTATGCAGTGACCGGTATCCGTTCGGTTTTGGTTGCGCAATGTAGTCTTTAAATCTACCAATCATGGGTTTCCAAAGCTTATGCAAAATACCAAGTGTTGCGTAGCAGTCGGCAACAGTTGGGACAATAACACGAAGTGCGATAAGGTCATGAACCTTATTTACTTCGTTGTTTTTTCTCATCAGTTTTTGGTAGAAGCTATAGAGCCGTTTATTTCTTCCACCTACTGAAATAATATTTACACCCGCATCTTTGAGGGCAGTTTCTGCCTGCTCGCGAACTTCTGAATAGTATTTTTCTTTACCGGTAATTTTTGCTTCACGAAGTTGCTTGATGCGGCCGTACTCTTTTGGGTATACGTATTTAAAAGACAAATCTTGCAATTCACTTTTCATCCACTCCATACCGAGTCTGCCGGCAATAGGTGCATAAATTTCTAAGCTTTCTAGAGCAATTCTATATGCTTTTTGTGGTGGAAGAGCACCGAGTGTTCGTAAATTGTGAATTCTGTCAGCAAACTTAATGATCATGCAGCGAATGTCTTCCGCCATTGCCACGAACATTTTTCGGAGGTTCTCAATGTAGCGTTCTACTCCGCGGTATTTTAGTTTTCCTAATTTTGTAATTCCGCGTACAAGAGATGCAATTTCAGCGCCAAAGTTTTCTTCAATTTCTTCAAGAGTAACCTCTGTGTCTTCGGGTACATCATGAAGCAGTGTTGCCGTAATAATGACAGGATCAATTCTCATGTCTGCAAGAATGTGCGCTGCTGCCAGAGGGTGAACAATATACGGCTCTCCACTCTTTCTAAATTGCCCCTCATGAGCATTTTTAGCAAAATCGTATGCAAGCTTAATAATATCTGTATCATGCTCAGGACAGAAGTCTTTTACCTTCTCTATAAGGCCTTCAATTGTTTCTTTTTGTTTACTTCCCATATACAATTGATAGTAACGAGAAATGCGATTTTTTGCAAGGGCTAGCAAAAAACGGCCGAATGGCCGTTTTGCTGATTATGCGTCTTTTTCAACGGTTTTTTTCTTTGGGGCAGACTTTTTCTTCTTGGCAGCTTTTTTCTTTGGCGTAGCCTTTTTCTTTGCTGCGGCTTTCTTCGGTGCAGCTTTCTTTTTTGCGGCAGCTTTTTTCTTTCCTCTTCCTGGCTTTGCCTCTGCCAAAATCTTTTGGCAGTCTTCTAAGGTGAGGGTAGACGGATCTTCCAAGTCTTTTGGAATACGACCATTCTTTGTGCCGTCAGTGACATATACGCCATACGGACCACGCTTAATGGTGATTCCTTCTTCTTCGAATACTTTAATGATGCGTTTTGCTTTTTCTTCTCTGCCGTCTTTTACAATTTTTACCGCCTCTTCTAAAGAAATAGTATATGGATCGAGGCCCATATCTTTTTTAATAGAGAAGTATTCTTTTCCAACTTGTACGTATGGACCAAATCGCCCAACATTGGCTTTAATGTCAGCGCCATCTTCTTCTTGACCAAGTGTACGTGGCAGTGAAAGGAGTACCATAGCTTCTTCCATGGTGATTGTTTGCATGATTTGCCCTTCTCTTAGTGCCGCAAATCGTGGTTTCTCTTCATCATCTTTAGAACCGAGTTGTACAAACGGACCGTACTGACCAATACGTACATATACCGGTTTCCCAGTCTTCTCATCAGTTCCGAGTTCTCTCATTTGAGAAAGCTCTTCTCTTGTTACTTCCTCATTTTTCTTTTCTAAGTTGTCGTGGAACGGATGATAGAAGGTAGAAATAATTGGTTGCCAGTCTTTTGTGCCTTCTGCAATCGCATCCAGATTTTCTTCCATGAGTGCAGTAAAACTATAGTCTACAATATCTGAGAAATGCTCAATAAGCATATCAGTAACGATGATTGCAGAAGATTGTGGGTAGAATTTTTTATTATCGTCGCGGGCAACATATTTTCGCGCTTCAATCGTTCCAATAGTAGGTGAGTAAGTAGATGGACGACCGATGCCGTGCTCTTCGAGCGCCTTAACGAGAGTCGCATCTGAATATCTTGCGGGCGGCTGTGTAAAGTGCTGTTCATCTATAAGATCAGTGCAGGCAAGTTCATCTCCCTTTTTTAAATCCGGAAGAGAAAGTTCTTTGAGTGCTTCTGGATACAAGGCAAGCCATCCTTTAAACGTAATAGTTTGTCCAGTAGCTCTAAATTCGTATGAATGTTTGTCTGACCCATCTGCTTGCACATCAAGCGTTGCTTTACGTACCTTCGCTTCTGCCATTTGAGAGGCTACCGCTCTATTATAAATAAGTGAATAGAGTTTCAGTTGCTGTGGATCTAGATGATCGGTGAGACTTTCAGGTGTTCTCTCTGGATGGGTTGGGCGAATCGCTTCATGCGCTTCTTGCGCCCCTTTTGTCTTTTTTGTAAATTCTCTTGGTTTATCTAATGCGTATTCTTTTCCAAACGTGTCTTTCACAAATGCCGCAGTTTCTTTCAAAAATTTAGCTGAGAGGTTTGTAGAATCTGTACGCATGTAGGTAATCAAACCAACCGTTTCTTTTCCAATATGAATACCTTCATACAACTGCTGCGCCAATCTCATGGTTTGCTTTGAACTGTATCCAAGTTTATTATTTGATTGCTGTTGTAGCGTAGACGTTCTGTATGGCGCTGGGGGAGTTCTGGTCCCGTCTTTTTCAGCCACGTCGAGTACTTTATATTTGGCATCTTTTAATGCATCTAAAATTGCATCTGCATCAGCTTTTGTACCAATAGCAAACTTATCTAGCTTTTCACCGTTCTTTTGTGTGAGCTTCGCTTCTAGTGGTGCTCCTGCGGCATCAAAGTGACCAGCAATGGTCCAGTACTCTTGAGATTCAAATGCATCGCGTTCTCTTTCGCGCTCTACAATTAATCGTACAGCAACTGATTGTACACGGCCGGCAGAAAGACCTCTGGCAATTTTCTTCCATAAAAATGGAGAAAGCTCGTATCCTACAAGACGATCTAAAACACGGCGTGCTTGCTGCGCATCTACCAATTTTGTATTGATATGTCTTGGGTGCTTGAGCGCTTCTTCAATTGCGTGCTTGGTAATTTCATGAAATACAATACGCTCAGCTTTTTCTGGTTTTACTTTTAAAATATGTGCTAGGTGCCAGGCAATGGCTTCTCCTTCTCGGTCTTCATCAGTTGCAAAGATAATGTTATTATCACATTCCTTTGCCAAATCTTTCAGCTTCTTTACCTGTTTGGTCTTATCTGGGCTTACACGATATGTTGGAAGAAAGGTTCCTCCTTCAATATCGATTCCCATATTACTTTTTGGGAGGTCTCTTACATGTCCAAAAGAAGACTCGACAACATAATCGGTGCCGAGAAATTTAGAAATGGTTTTTGCTTTTGTCGGAGACTCGACAATAACGAGTGTTTTGCTCATAGAAAAAGTGTCTTTGCACTATAGGGTAGGAAACAGGCTGTGTCAAGTATGTCGGAGCTGTCCGGACAGGAAGATTGAGCCTGTAACGAGTAATACGTCATGTTTAGAAAGGTGTTTTTTTGCCTCAGTAAAGGCAATATAGGGGTCTAAGTAGCATTCTACGGGTCTGTTTTTTGGGAGGTGTTTTTTTGCTTCAAGCATGAGATGGGTGGGGTAGGCGACTTTTCGGAGGTGATTTGCCGTATTTCTGGTACAAGTTACGCGTTTGGGGTTTAATTCTTGGCATAGTGAGCCAAGGAGCTTCTTCCACGGTTTATCCGCGCTAGCGCCAAATAAGAGGTGCAGAGAGGCCCCCTTAGGGAGGAGTGCCTTTGTTGCCGCAATGGTAGATGCCATTTTATGTGGATTGTGCGCGCCATCCATAATAATGAATGGGTGCTCATTTTTGATCTCCATGCGAAGTGGCAATTTTGCATTCATAAGTCCATGCCAGATTGCACTCGACTCAATTCCTAAATCACTGGCAATATGTGAAGCCAAAAGAGCATTCTTTGCTTGATGAACTCCTGGAGCCGGAACAGACCAGGTTTCACCATTGAACATAAATCGTGTGCCATCAAATTTAATGGAAGTTTTTTCTGGTGTTGCTTTATGATAAATGAAGGGTACGTTATATTTGGATGCTCGTGTTTCAATAAGATCTCGGATGTATTTACGAGGCTCTGCCGTATAGACAACGCCGCAATCGCGAGAAATAATACCACATTTGTCTTTGGTGATTTCTGCTAGCGTATTTCCTAAAATGTGTGTGTGATCTAAATTTACATTGGTAATCACCGCCACATCTTTTTTTGTAATGACATTACTCGCATCAAATGTGCCCCCAAGACCTGCTTCTAAAATCACCCATTCAACTTGTTTATCTGCAAAGTAGAGCCACCCAAGTGCTTCAAGAACTTCAAAATATGATACGGGTTCTAACGTAACTTGTTGCGCGTATGTATCTAATGCAGGAATGATTTTTTTTGTATAGGCAACAAAATCGGCTTTGCTCATGTGTCTTCCACCCACATTCCAGCGCTCAGTAATTTGTGTGGGGTGAGGAGAGTTTGTTGAACCCACCTGTTTACCAGAGGCGTGAAGAATACTATGGAGTAGATGTACAAGTGACCCTTTTCCACTGGTACCCGTGATATGAATAACGTGTGGAATCTTTTTTTGTGGGTTCCCTAAAATATCTAAAAAAGCCTGCAGCCGTTGATGATATGCAGAACTTTTTTTGGGATCCTTCATGAACTCTGTGCGAGGAAGATTCGCCAGAGATAGGAGTGTGCTATAGGCTTGTTCAAAAGTCATGCTCTCCTTATGTTACACTCAAATAATATCATGTTGCACCGAGGCTCGCAAGAACATGCGACTTGCATCTATATCGCAGCCCATCCTTTTCAATGAGTAAAAGGAGCTCTAATTCCATGAGCGCAGCGAGCAATTCGCTCGTATGAAGAGTACATACCGGAGTTAATTCATCTATGGTTTTCCAATCTGCAAGTGCTGTAAGAATAGGAGTATGTTGAGAAGGAATAGTTTGTGGTAGCTGTACGTTAGGAGTAATTCCAAGCTGAAAAGCTACTTGTTCCAGTGAAATAATGGGAATAGCTCCTTGTTCTAACAGTGCATTTACTCCCATGCCGGTAATGTTGAATATATTGTGGGGGAGTGCAAATACTTGTTTTCCTAAATCGAGTGCTTGTTCTGCGGTAATGAGCGTGCCAGATTTTTTAGCGGCTTCAATAATAATAAGAGAATCACATAGTGCCGCAATAAGTCGATTCCTTTTTGGAAATGAACCAGCAAATATGATGGCGCCGGGTGGGTGCTCACTTACCAGCGTTCCACCTTGTCTTAGGATGCGTTCTGCCAGGGAGCTGTGTCGTTTTGGAGTAATACCTGGAGGATCTACACTTCCGGGAAGTATTGCCACAGTAGGAACACCGCACCGTAGTGCTGCCTCATGAGCCGCACCATCAACGCCAAGTGCAAGGCCTGAGACTATACAAATATCACTTGCAGCAAGGGTCTCTATAAGTTCTTGCGTTGCGCGCTTGCCATATTGGCTCATGGCACGTGAACCAATTACTGCGATATGTTTGGTATCTGTTTGTAAACGTGTCCCCTTATAAAAAAGAGCAACAGGCGGGTCGGTTAATTGCAAAAATGCACTGGGAAATGCATCATCATGTGGGCAGTACGCATGAATATCGTGGCGATCAAGTAATGCTTGCGCAGCATCAACACTAAACGTACTCCTCCAAGAGATAAACTGCTCGACGTATGGCTGTTTCCAAACACTCTTTAGCCTTGCAGCACTTACGGTGCTGATCATGTCAGGCGTAAAGGCATCACAAAACCGTCGCCATTTGGCCGCACTTGCTGCAGGTGCATGAGCAAAATAGATACAAGGCTTCATAAACAAAAACACGCATAAGTAATGCGTGCATTGTATAGAAAACTTATTTGCTATGCGAGCAATTGAGCATTTCTTGCAGATTTTTCACAGATTGTTTAATAACTTCACCAAGAAGTGGCTTTTCAAAGAGAGAAAATTTACCAAGTACAAATCGTGAAGTATCTTCCATGCGCTTTTCATTTTTTGATTTGATGCCAACACGAACGCGGTGAAAATCTTTTGTTTTGAGGTGTTCTGTAATCGATCTAATACCATTATGTCCGCCATGTCCTCTATCTTTCTGCATTTTAATTTCTCCAAGTGCAATATCTTTGTCGTCATGAATAACGATAATGTCTTCTGCTGGAATTTTGTAAAAATGCGCAATCAGTCCAACCGATTGGCCAGAGTTATTCATATAGGTCATCGGTTTGACCAAGAATACTTTTTCGCCTTGTACCATGCCGCCAGCAATAACGGCATTAAATTTCTTGCTGAGCTCCGGAGAAGAGAGTCCCTCATGAGCAAGCTTTTCAAACAGCGCATCAATAATCATAAAACCCACGTTGTGACGTGTTTTCGTATAGCGACTGCCAGGATTGCCCAGTCCTACGATAAGTTTCATAGGGTAAATGGTTATCTTTTTGTCTTTGTGAGTTTGATAACGATTGGTGTTGCGAAGAAATCGAAACTATCTCTGAGTTTGTTTTCTAGATAGTTGATATATGATCTGTGAAGTGACGTACGATGTTTTACAAATACTTCGAAGATAGGTGGATTGTCTCTGAGCTGTCTCATACCAAGAAGTTTTGGATGTCTTGTTCCTTTTCCTCTTGAAGGACGATGTTCTTTTGTTGCTTGCTCCAAGAATTTTTCTAATCCACGGTTCGCAATATGCGTATGACGCGCTTGCCATGCATGCATAATGTGCGGAAGAATTTTTTGGACATGCTGTCCAGTTTTTCCACTCACTAAAAGCATTTGTGCAAAACTGAGATGTGGAAAATATGAATACAGCATTTTCTTTACTTTGATTTGCTGCTGCTCTGTATTGTCTTCTGTAAGATCCCATTTGTTTACTAGAATGATAACACTTTTTGAGCGTTTTTCAATGAGTCCAGCAAGTTGCATGTCTTGTTGAGAGATTGTTTCAGATCCATCAATAACGAATAGGATGATATCTGAGTCATCAATACTGGTAATACTTTTTGCAATTCCCATGCGTTCTAAAAATCCTGACACGCGAGATTTTCGTCTAATACCAGCAGTATCTTTGAAGGTGATCTTTTGCATGATCTCTTCTTCACCTTGCTTGTATCGGTATTCTAATGTGGTGTCGTGGGGTTCACGAGTTGTATGCGCAATATCAGAAACAATAACGCGTTCTTCACCAATGATTCTATTAAAGAGAGACGATTTTCCGACATTCGGTTTTCCAATAAGCGAAATTCTAATTCCTGGATCTTCTTCCACAAATTTTTCAGCATCTGTCGCTTCGTCTCCAAGTACCTCAAAAATTTTATCAAGCAAATCCCCAATACTTCTTCCACTTGCTGCTGAAATTGGGAACGGTTCTCCAAGTCCTAGCTTATACCAGTCAGGTTCCGTAAGCGACGCTTCAATACGTTTATTATCTACTTTGTTTGCAATAAAGATGACTGGTTTATGAGAAATCTTTCTCATTCGTTTAGCCAGTTCACGTTCTTGTGGCATAACACCAACTTGTCCATCTGTAATAAAGAGAATTACATCAGCAAGTTTCATTGCCTTTTCTGATTGCACTAAAATATCTTCTTCAAATGGAGTGTCTTCTTCAAAAGAAAGTCCACCAGTATCGAGTACTCTGATATGTCGTCCTCTCCAATGGAGTAATCCTTCATTTGTTGTACGAGTTGTTCCACCAATGGTAGAGACAATCGCTTTGGTTTCTCCAATAAGTTTATTAAAAAGAGTCGATTTTCCAACATTAACACGACCAATGATGGCAATGGTTGGAATTCCGAGATTTTCTTGTGTAAGGCCTTTAGGCATATTATTCTGTATAGTCTTCTCCCAATATAAGGAGCAGATCAGTGCTTGTACTTGCTGCTTCTCCTGCAGGCAATGTTGTCCTGACAGGAATAGAGAGGAGCGAAGCGAGTCCTTCCGCAGCTTCTTTCGCTGCAGCACCTTCAGTTACGAGGTAAACAGCGCTTTTGCTTTGGGGACGTTCTTCTGTATTTCCAACGTGCAGTACGGCAAATTTCTTACTAATAAGGAATCCTTTCGTTCTGCTCGCCATACCGGCGCGCCATGTACCATTTTGCACTTCAAGGTTTGCTCCTGTGTAATCACTCAGCGGAGCCGCTTGAGTGGGAGTATTATCTGTAAACGTTTTGTTTTGAGCTTCAAATATATTCTCAATAGCCCCATTGATCTGTTCAAATGATCCAGATGCCGGGGTTAAAATGAATGCGCCTCTGTTACTTTTACCACTTACGAGGTACCCATCAGGGCCACTATCTAAGGTAAGGGTGAGAATTTCTGAGGTATCAAGTTCCTTTGAGAGCTTCAGAAGTGCAATCATGTCAGCAAAATCCATATTTGTCAAGACGTGCTTGCTCACAGAATCGAGAATTCCATTGAGTTTAAGCGGGTTTGCCAGCGTCTCAAAAGAGAGGATTTTTTCTTTCAGGGCCAAAATCACCTTTTGCTGGCGCTTTGAACGGGCAAAATCAGACCCTTCACCGTTGTTTCCGTGTCTTGAGCGGACATATTGCAGGGAAGTCTCTCCGTCTAGTGATTGAACACCTTTTGTGAACGATACTGTTTGATATTCGTGATTTGCTGCAGGGTACTGATAGTCGGCAAAGGTTCTGTCCACAGTTACGCTGACGCCGCCAATGTCATCGATGATTTCTTCAAAAGCGGTAAAATCGACTCGAATAGCATAATGAACTTCTTGATCGAATATATCTTTAATGATTTTTGTTGTTGCTCCAATTCCTGAGTCACGTTTTTTGGCTTCCGCAAAGGCATTTACATGATTGATTTTACCCACACCATAATTTGGAATGTCTACGGCTAAATCACGCGGAATAGAAGTAAACGCTACCTGCCCGGTAGAAGGTTTGATGCTTGCTAGAATAATTGTGTCTGTGAGATACGGACCATCATGTCCTGGGCCACCTTGACCAAGTACCAAAATATTTATCCTGTCTTTGTGTTCTCCTTCAAGCTCAGGCTCTGTGCGGAAAACAAAATGTTTAATCTTGCTGATAAATCCTCTTGGCTTTTTTGCTTCTAACGTAACAGGATCATACAGCGATGGATCATCTGGTGCTTGTACTGAGAACAGTATGCGTGCCGTGCAGCCACCAAGAAAGATAAAAAGAATCGCAACAAGTGCAAAAAAAATGCAGCTTCTCTTTTTAGGAACTGCTTCTTGCGATGCCCGTGGAGCAAAATCTTGTGGTGGCGTCAGGTGTTCGTGCATATGGCCTATAGTATAAAATATTTTGCTATATTGCGCAATAAAACAAAACTGTGCACGAGCGCTGTTTTAGAAGAATGAAAAATTTGCTATACTGCAATATATGCCACAGCCAATTGAAGATCAGCTTGAGCAAGATGATATCTTGCACGAGTGGACTACAAAAGAATATGAACAGCCAGCAAGAAAAACGCGTTGGTTTGTTGTGATGGGAATAATTTCAGGAATATTAATCTTCTATGGGTTGGTAAAGGGAAATTTTTTGTTCTCTCTTATTATCATGCTCTTTTTTATTGTGCTGTTTCTGCAGTCGCATCAAAAACCGCCATTGGTTGGGTTTGCTATTACGCCAATTGGAGTAGTGGTAGGGAATCGATTGTATGAATATGCGGAGTTAAAGCAATTTTATATTATTTACCAGCCGCCTCAGGTGGAAATGCTCTATATAGAGACTACGGGCATTTCTCGACCAATGCTCAGAATTCCACTGATGGACCAAGATCCTATTGAAATTAGAGATACGTTACTCCAATTTTTACCAGAGAATGCAGATGCAGATTCTGAGCCAGGTGGGGATAAGTTTGGACGCGATTGGTTACTCCAATAAAACAAATAAAGCCTGAGAGGGCTTTTTTTGGTTGACAAAGATTGAATTATTGGGTTATATGAATACGAATTAGAAGGGGGCAGAAGATGGGCTTTCGGAAAACAGATGACGGTTCTCGTGTGGTGCTTCTGCGCTGGCTGCAGGAAATAGAGCCGATCTACTGGGCTGGAGACCAATTGCCACTTCTGGAGGAAGTGCTGCGTTGGACTACTGCTGTTCAGCTCTTTGCCATTGCCAGGGGAGAGCCGTGCCAGGGAATTGATCCCGAGGCTGCTGGGCCGTACACCACGTCGGGCACTGGAGAGAACGAAAAGTTCCTCGGTGCTCTCAAGAGGGCGGTCGCTGTGCAGCAGACGATTGAGCTCGAAGATGGTGCGATGGTCTCGACGATCTTTGCCTGCAGGACGGGCAATCGGTTCGATGACTCGGATTACGTCGCTATATTTTCACTGAAAGCCACGTTTCGCCCTGGTCAGCCCTCGGAGTTCTCCCACAGGGAGTTCTAGTTACCTTCCACGGCAGCCTAATCCACCCACCACCGATCCGCAATTGCAGGCCGGTGGTGGGCGGTCTTTTTTTTGCCCAGATAGTCTTGACTTCCAGCCATTTCTCATATATACTCCTCGTGCTATGCTTTCGTAGTTCAATGGATAGAACATCGGTTTGCGGAACCGAAAATCTAAGTTCGATTCTTAGCGAGAGCACAAGAGACGATCAACAGGCACTACGGGGATCCGGTTTTAGCCGGATTTTACCATTTTTATATGAATATTGAACGAGTTCACAAGATCCTTCAGGATCAGCCAAAGTTTCGTCTAAAACAAGTATATAAGACGATCTTTTCTGATTTAGCAGAATCTTGGGAAGAAAACACTACTTTGCCGAAGGATATTAAGGCTCGACTTATTGAAGAGTGTCCTTTAGAAATTGATGCAGAAATTTTTGATTCTAAAAAAAGTGATGCCATTAAGGCGCTTTTGAAGCTGGAAGACGGAGGAGAAGTGGAAGCAGTATTACTATTGCATAATGACGGAAGACGAACGGTGTGTGTATCTTCACAGGTTGGATGTGCTCTTGGTTGCCGATTTTGCGCAACGGGAACGATGGGAAGAAAAAGAAATGTGACAACAAGTGAAATCCTATCGCAGGTGCTCTTGTTTGCTCGATACATGAATAATGTAAAGAAATGGAAAAAGCATAATCGTGTTACCAACATTGTATTTATGGGAATGGGTGAGCCATTCATGAATTATGATAATGTCATGGATGCACTCAGATTGCTCAACGATAAAGATGGAATGGGTATTGGTGCGCGTCACATGTCAGTTTCAACCAGTGGAATTGTAGATGGTATTAGAAAGTTCACTGAAGAACCAATGCAAATCAATTTGGCAATTTCAATTCATGCGCCAACGGATGAACTCCGTAGCATGCTCATGCCTATTAACAGGAAGTATCCATTAGACGAATTGATGGAAGCGGTAGAAGAATATGCAAACAAGCGTGGACGCCAAGTAATGTTTGAATACATTATGCTTGACGGAGTGAATGATAGTATTGAACACGCTCGTCAACTTGCATATCTTTTGAAGCATCCACTCTATATGGTGAATCTCATTCGCTATAATCCGACTGGAACGTTTCAGCCGTCAAAACCACATGCTATTAACTCGTTTAAACTTGCGTTAATGGAGCGCGGTGTACGCGTTACACAGCGGCAAACATTTGGACAAGATATTGATGCTGCTTGTGGGCAGCTAGCACTGAAGAATAAAAAGAAATAAGAGAAAAACACGGCTAAGCACCGTGTTTTTTGATACGTTTTGCGTAATGTGGTACGCTTGCGGTATATGATGCGTACATCCAGTGTGTCACAATTAAAAGGAGTAGGGCCAACACTAGAGCGGCGGTTGTTGTCTCTTGGAATACGCACAATTGAAGACCTTTTACATCACTTTCCATTCAGATATGAAGATTATAGTAGTTTGCTGCCAATAGCTGAAGTGCCAGACGATGTGCCGGTTACCATAAAAGGGAAAATCGAGCTGATTGCTAATAAGCGGAGTCCGAGAAAAAATGCTATTATTACGGAAGCAATTATTGCAGATAACACGTCAAAAATGCGGGTGGTGTGGTTTGGACAACCATTTTTATCAAAACAACTAGAGGCGGGGGATACCGTGTACTTGTCTGGGAAAATTAGCAATGATCGATTTGGTAGACAGATGCTTTCACCAACACATGAAAAAGAAAAAAAAGATGGAAGTGCTGGGGCGCGCATTTTACCAATGTATCCGCTGACTGCGGGGCTAACACAAAAACAGCTTCGAAATGTTTTGGCGCAGGTTACTGAGGTTATTGATCAGGTAGAAGATTGGGTACCAGAAGAAGTGCAAGAGCGGCAGGAACTATTACCAATTAAAAAAGCGATGAAGCTCATTCATTTTCCATCATCAATGAAGGATGTCGCTGAAGCGCAAAAACGTATTAAATTTGATGAGGTGTTTGTGTTGCAAGTGCGTGCGCAAATGATTCGTGCCCAAATGAAAAGTGCTGGCGCTGCACAGATTCCTTTTTCAGCAGAAGACACAAAAGCCTTTATTGCTACATTGCCGTTTACGTTAACAGCAGATCAAAAGCGATCAGCATGGGAATTGTTCCAAGATATGGAGCAAAGCCAGCCAATGAATCGATTATTAGAAGGGGATGTTGGGTCTGGAAAAACAGTGGTAGCAGCGATGACAATAGATGCTGCAATTAGAGCAGGGAAGCAGACTGTACTCATGGCGCCAACAGAAATTTTAGCAACACAGCATTTTGCATCAATGAAAGAATATCTACCAAATGCGCGCGTAGGATTATTGACCAGCTCAAAGGTGGAACTTTCTACGGGGTCTCTTGATACGAAGACCAAAAAAAGTACAAAGGAATCATTTTTGAAGTTGTTGAAAGATGGTGAAATTGATCTCGTTGTTGGAACGCATGCTGTAATTTCTGATGGTGTGGCATTTGCGGATTTAGCATATGCAGTAGTCGATGAGCAGCATCGGTTTGGTGTGGCACAAAGAAAAAAGATAAAGGATTTGTCTGGAAACGATGCAACCATGCCACATTTTTTGTCTATGACCGCAACGCCAATTCCACGTTCATTTGCACTGACACTGCACGGCGACTTAGATATTTCTATGATGAAGCAGATGCCAAAAGGAAGAAAACCTGTGGCAACGCAGATGGTGGCACCGCACAATAGAGATGATGCATATAGACATATCAGGCAAGAAATTCAGAATGGTCATCAGGCGTTTGTAATTTGTCCGCGGATTGAGCAAGAAAAAGATGCAGATGAGCGAGATGCACTGCAAAAAGGAAGTGTTATTGAAAGAGGAAGTGATAAAAAATCAGTGATGAGTGAATACGAGCGACTTTCGAATGTGGTGTTTCCAGATCTGACAGTAGGATACGTCCACGGAAAGATGCGGCCAAAAGAAAAAGATGCCGTCATGAAAGATTTTGCTGACGGAAAGATTGCGATTTTGGTTTCCACATCTGTTGTAGAAGTTGGAGTAGATATTCCCAATGCCACAGTTATGATTATTGAAGGAGCCGAATCGTTTGGACTTGCGCAATTACATCAATTTAGAGGAAGAGTTGGGAGAAGCGAGCATCAATCATATTGTTATGCCTTTTTGCAATACGATTCAGAAAAGGCCGTTGAGCGATTAGGATATTTTGCGGGTACGACTGATGGATTTGCACTGGCAGAGTTTGATTTACAAATGCGTGGCCCGGGGGAAGTATATGGAACGTCACAATCTGGTATGGGGCAGTTCAGGCTCGCTACCATGATGGATGTTGATTTGATAAAAGCTGCTGCAGAAGAAGCAAAAATTATTGATGTCGATGCGTATCCTGCATTAAAAAAACGAGTTGAGGATTGGGAACGCAATGTGCATTTAGAATAAAAAAAGCCTGCATAGCTTTCTCCCTTGGCGCGTGCCTTGGAAGCCGCCGGGTGGCGGAGCTATGCAGGTTGTAGAAAGGGGTCCGGTGGTGGCGATTTACACGCTATGGTTAGCCATGCAAATCGCGCCCGGATCACCAGGGCGGTGCTCATCGGTGATGAGACCGCGGCGCGTGGCGGTCTCAACCGTCATGCAGCCATAGTGAGTGTTCCACACCCCAACGAGGCAGCCGTGGCCGCGATCGGTGCGGTAGTAGATCAGCCCGCTCGGGGCTGTGTCGGAAGAGGGCATTCCCCCATTGTACTTTGCCGGCCAACGATTAGGCGAGGGCATCATCTGTCTTTCCGGTTTTGCTTGTTTCAGGCACCTCCATGGCATCTGAAAAGCAAAAAACCTGCTCAAAACGTAGCAGGTTTTTTTGTATTTTGCAAGGGGAGGGATGTGTGGGACCTTTTTTTAGGTGATAAGTTTATGTGGACAAATGATATAAAAACTGGTAGATTCAAAATAGGTTTTTTGCTTGTGGACTCTCATAGGGAGGGGGCATAGGCAGGAATGGGACTAGGGAGAAGGCAATGGATGATTTCGATACTGGAGACCAGCGCAGTGAGGCAGCGCAGGATCCTCCGGAGGAAGGGCAGATGAGGCGCAAGCCTGATTCAACGAAGGGGCCTGTTCCGAAGGGACGGGTTCTGGTTGATCCCGTTACGGGAATAGAGTACGTGGTCACGAACGTTAGAGGCGGCAATCGTCTCAACGCGTCGTCGATGCGGGCGTTCGGTTAGGACTCTTCTTTCGGGCCAACACACTCATACAGCAAGCCGCACCCAGCGGCTACTCTGACGCCAGTCAGAAGGGGGAGCTGTGTGGGTGTTTTATTTTTCTCGCAATTCTCTCAAATGCTTCACATCCTTCACCGCAATTCCTTTTGGAATAGTTTTTCCTGCGCGAGTGATCACTCGTTTCATACCAAGCGCAGCACATTCTTTTATACGTTTTTCAACAAATCGAACAGACCGAATTTCTCCGCCTAATCCAATTTCTCCAAATACCGCTAAATCGTCTCCAACAGATTTGTCTTTAAATGCACTTGCAATAGCAAACGCTACGGCAAGGTCGGCTGCGGGTTCGCTTGCTCGTATGCCGCCCACAACATTTACATGTACATCATAGGTAGATAAATCGATTCCTGCTCGGCGTCCAAGTACCGCAATAAGGACATGCAATCTATTAATATCAAATCCACTCGCTTTTCTCACAGGGAACCCAAACGCAGTTCTAGAAACCAGCGCTTGAATTTCTACCAGAAGTGGTCGTGTTCCTTCCATTAAACAAGTTACTACTGATCCACTTGCAGATTCTGCTCGTTCACTTAACAATGCTTCTGACGGATTAAGTACTTGCGTAAGCCCCGTTTCTGTCATCTCAAACATCCCAAGTTCATCAGTAGAACCAAATCGATTTTTTACTGCGCGTAACATGCGGAGTTGATGATACCGGTCTCCTTCTAAATACAGGACCGTATCTACTAAATGTTCTAGTGTACGTGGGCCGGCAACATTTCCTTCTTTTGTGACATGGCCAATAAGGACAATCACTGTGCCAGACTTTTTTGCTGCTTGAAGTAATTTTGATGTGCAGGCTTTGAGCTGGGTAAGTGATCCTGGTGGGCCATCTACATCTACAGAGCGAATTGTTTGCACTGAATCTACAATAGCAAGCGGTGGTTTTTGATCTACAATAGTTTTTACAATTTGCTCAACTACAACATCATTACTGAGGCCAAGCGTATCAGAAGAAGATGTGAGTCTGTCAGCGCGCAGCGTAATCTGCCCAACAGATTCTTCTCCGGAAAAATAAACGGAATGTGGCAGTAAATTTGCTATTTGCAGTGAAAGGGTCGATTTCCCAATTCCCGGCTCACCACCGAGCAAAATGAAGCTTCCAGGCACAAATCCACCGCCAATGACGCGGTCTAATTCGCTTAGTGCTGTTGGAATACGTTTTGCGTCTGCGCGTTCTACTGAAGAGAGCTGCTGAATTGCTGCTGCTGGTACGGCTTTTGCATGGTCAGAAGACGGAGGAGCAAGATCAAGCGCCTCTTTATTAATAGAACTCCACTTTCCACATTCCTGACAGCGACCAGTCCATTTACTATATTGCGCACCGCAATGGCTGCAGGAAAATACCTGTGAGACTTTCTTACTCATATCAATCAGATTAATTGTACGCTGCCTTTGCAATCATGTCTCCCAAAATTGATTGTCCGTTTGCGTTTAAATGAATTTTATCATCAGGATTAGCACAACTCGATTTTAACACATCTGGATCCATAGTATCGCCAAACTTTGCGTAGGCATCAATAAAGATATTGTTTCCGGCGAGTTTTCCCTCTGCCCCTGCGCGCATCCAGGCGTTTACTTCGTTGGTAGCTCTTTGGTACTGCTCAGAGAGAAGCCCTGATCCGGTGTGTGCGCCATATCCTTTCCAAGGGGTTACAGATACCGCAATAATGCGCACACCATCTTGCGTTGCTTTGTCATAAATTTTTGTGAGCCCAGCTTTTGCTCCGGTAATGTTATTTACTCCTGCCCAGACAATAATGTCGTCATACCGTTCTCCGCCTGCGCCAAGATTTTTATTTTTGATTTGATTAAAGAGATAATTTGCATTTTCACCAAATTTAGCTTCTTTTACAATAGTAATTCCAGGGCACTTTTGTTTGAGGGCGTCAGCATACGATTTGGCAGAATCAGTATTAGAATCACCAAGTGCCAATACTTTTTTTCCAGCTGACCGTGGGCATGAATATGTCATGACTGGGTCGCAAGTGTTTTTGAATAGTCGTTCCTTTGTATTAATGGGGCACTTGTCTGCTTTTAGTGCGCCAGAAGGGAAGAGTGGAGCGTTTGCTTGCACACCTAGTCCTTTTAATATTGAGACCACTTTATCTCTGCCGTAATCATGTTTTTTTAGTCCGTATTGTGTTGTGACCTTTCCATTTCTTCCTCCTCGGCTTACATAAAAATTTTGTACGGCATTCCTGATTGCAGGCTGATTGCAGGCTTTATCGCGAATGGCTTCATTCATAACAGCTGGTCCGTTGTTGTGACCCACATATAAAAGAGTAAGCGCGTGTTCAATTGTGATATTGGGACAAGCCTTTTGAATACGCTTTAGGTTTCTATTGATTGTTCCGGCCGCTGATGCTGTGTTGGTTTCTGGTTCAATTCTATTGGTACAATCAAACCCGAGCTCTGCGGGCATCTTCCCGTCTTTTAGTCCACCTGCACAGTACGCCAGACTCATTTGAAACAGTCCATGATATTGACTGCCGGGTCTACGCGCGTTTGGATTGAGTCCACTTTCTGCAGCCGCAACGGCTTTTAAAATACGCCAATCATATCCAAAACAGCCCGCATATGTTTGGAACAGCTCGTCCATTTGTTCATTAGAAAGGTTGAAGCTGGTTAAAAAGACAGTGTTTTTATCAAATTCAAGTTCGTCTAATTCAAGCGGATCAATATATTTAATTTTCAGATCCTTCATGACCACTAAATCCGGATTAATCGTAAACAAAATGGTGTATGAGCCGACTGCCAAAATAAGCCCGATAAAGGCATTTGCAATGATCTTTTTTGCTTGGCCGGTTTGTGTTGGATTGCCACCGCTCATGGAATAAACAACACCACCTACAATAACCATGACAACACTAATAATAGAAACAATAACAACGCTGTACTGATATACTGCGCCAATATATTCCCCAAGGAATGGAACAATCATGTATTTATCGAGCCCCTCATCGATAAGCTTGGGCTCTTCCGAAAATTCCAATCCTGGAATAGAGATTTGTACTGTTGGTGAACCTGCATCTTTAACCAATTCACTAGTAATTGGTTGTGCACTGATTGCTAAAGCTGGTGACGCAAAAAGAAGCAGCGTTAGTACGCAGCAAACAAGAGAAAGTCGTTTGATTAGGGTATGCATATTAGTTCAGGAGGCCTAAGAATTGCTCCCATTCTTGCACTGTGCTAAGCGATTGCACCTGTTGCCCATCTACAAATATGGCCGGTACGGCTTGAATGCCGAGTGAACGAGCGATTGCCTCATTCTTTTTCAGATATAATTCAGGTTCTTCTGTGCCTGCACAACGTTCCAGCTTAGGAGTATTCAAGTCTGCGTCATTAATTATTTGCTCAAGCACAAACGGCGTTAATTGCTGATAATTAGCAAAGGCGAGGGATTTAAATTCTTCAAACTTTCTTTGTCTGTTAGCACAAAAACTTAAGGTATGTGCTGGGCGGGTATCGTGTGGAAATCTTGTCACAGTTAAACTTTTCCAGATAATTTTTACTTGTTTTGGATACGCCGCAGTTAATTCTGAAAACGTTTGGTCTACCTCAGCACAGTGAGAGCAGCCTAAATCTTCAAATGCTATGATAGTGATAGGTGCTTTTTTATTACCAATAATAGGGTCGTCAGCTAAAATGGGAATAGTAAGCGCTCCTTGCTGTGTGTTTATATCGGCTCGGTCATTTGACCCATTCTGAAATTGAACAACTCGAATAAAAATGGCAATGGCGATAATAGCAATTGCAGGAAGGAATATCAGCAACGTTTTTTTCATTTGTGTCATAGCGATTATAGCTCGACTTTAAAGATACCGTTTGTGACTTTGTCTGTGAGGAATAGGGTGTTTCCGTCAGGGCTCACGGTTAGTGTATCGACAACATGTGTTTCAGAAAGTGGGATTCTTGTTTTTGCTCCTGTCTGCGTATCAATTTTATACAAATCATCTGGTGTTCCTTCGGCTAATTCTGGAGCAAATCCAACGCCTGTTTCCATTTCTTGAGGAACGCCGCAATACAGGAATCGGTTATCTGCTGCAAATTGGCATTTTTCTGCCCACGTGTTGATACTGAGGGGGCGTCTGTCTGTACCAATGGAATCTCCTTGTGCATTGGTGATCCAAAGTTGTGGTTTAAATTCACTTTGAGAAGAGTAGACGCTGTAAATAAGCTTATCTCCTTTTGGAGACCAGGTGCTTTCAAAACCGCGTCCCTCAACAACAAGTGATTTGAAATTTTCTCCATTTTTACCAACCAATAAAATTTGCTCTCGCTCTGCACCAAGTGCGGCACCTGTTCTTGAAAAACCAAGCACTTGCGTGTTGGGTGACCAATCAACCGTAACTTTATCTTGATTTTCTCCGAGCTGCTCTACCAGTGTTACTTGTTGCCCCGATGGGTCAGAAGTAATAAGCCATCGGTTTTCAGGAGAGATACCAATACTTTTTGCAGCAATTTCATTTCCGTTTGGATCAAATGAAAAACTTTCCCAATGTTTAGGCAATGTTACTTGCTTTTCTGCTTCAAAATCATAGAATAGGTTTGATCCGTCTGGATATTCTAAAATCGCTCTATCTTTACTTGCTGCCCAAGTTGCATTTTCTACATTAAAGAACACTTTTTCAGAAAGTGGCACAATGTTGCCTTCTGCATCAATCGTATAAAATCTTCCGTCTTGTTGATTGTAAAATGAGGCATTCCCATTGTTGTCTAGCTTGAGTTCACTCACAAGGTCCGAAGTAAGCTGCGTTTCTGATGGGCCAAATAAAAATTCCTGACTGACTCGTCCGGATTCTCTTTGTACACTTGTAGGAATTTGATCTGGAGGAGTGATAACTGTTGTTCCGTCTCCGGCATCTCCAGAAGAAGGGAATTGGCCTGGTTCAGTTGGTGTTCTGTCTGATGGGAAAAAGGTTGGCTCTTCAGTTGGTGCCGCAAAAAATATACGAAAGAGTGCAAATCCAAGCACCAAAGTAAGAATGAAGAATCCGATGACGAGTAAAATGCGTTTTTTATCCATAGGGAAGTATTAGCGTTTTTTCTTGGCTTTTTTTTGTTCAGCCTTTAATTCATCTTTCAGGCGATAGTATTCTCCAAATAAGTCCTTGAATAATGAGTAATCTGCAGCCATTGTCCATGGCACAATATTGATAAATGGAATCAAGTCGAGGAGCGCATATAGGAGCCACTTTCCAGCTCGCTCATCAAGTATAAATGCTTTAATATCTTTGTTTTGCAAAATAAACCAAAAGACGCGAATCGTTTTGAATATTGGTGACAAAAAGAAAACGATTTTTGTTCCAATAAGTGGAACCATTCCAACGAGCGACTCAATCAAGGTCAGTGCTATAAGTATATACCAAAAGATGGTTGGAGAGAAATGATCAACCTTAGTTTGCAGCTCTTGAATTTTTTTCCCAGAGGATGTTTTATCTTTTTGTGCTGCCTGCTCCATTTGCGCAGCTTGCTGCTTCTGCGCATTGCGCTGCACAGTAAGCTGGTTTGCAGCACGCTGTTTATCTTTTTGTGAATTGAGAGCAGGCATATGGAAGAAGCATTATTCCAAGGTAAGCGAGTTTTTACTCGTACCTAAATGAAACTGTTCTTGTGTTTTTGAAGAAGAAATTGCAGGAAGCAGAAGCTCGTTAATTTCGCTATAGACAACCTGTGAAATTTTTCGGGCACCCAAATCTTTGCTGAATGCTTTTTTTGCAAGCAGCGTAATCGCATCAGCCTTTGCGTGCAGGGTTATTTTGTGTAGATTGTTTAGATGCGTACTCAGCTCTGTAATAGTTACTTTTACCAGCGCCTCAATATCTTTTTTGCTGAGTGGGTTAAATACGGCAACGCCATCAATTCGAGCAAGGAGAGCCGGCGAAAATTCATCTTTCAGTTGTTTGATAACACTTTTTTTGCGTGCTTTTTTTTCTGCGCCAGAAGATTCTTCAGAAAACCCAAATCCTTTTGCTGTGAGTGCTTCTGAACCAATATTTGAAGTAAGCACAATAGTAGCATGCGTAAAGGATACTTTTTTACCGCTGCTGTCTGTCAGTGTTCCTTCGTCTAGCATTTGCAGTAGGAGTTTCTTTACATCTGGATGTGCCTTATCAATTTCATCGAGCAGCACCACGCAATATGGGCGCCGTTGCAATTGATCTGTGAATTTATTGCGCTCTTTATGACCAACATACCCGGCAGGAGACCCCAAGATTTTTGAAACACTATGTCCTTCAGAAAATTCACTCATGTCTAACTTAATGAGCGCTTTTTTATCTTGATAGAGTGCATGTGCAAGCTCTTTTGCTAACGCCGTTTTTCCCACTCCACTCGGTCCTACAAACATAAGAGATGCAAGCGGTCGTTCTCCGGACGGACGCAAATATGCACGCGAAAGTGTGTTTTGTACAAGCGCGGTAGATTCTTTCTGACCAATAATTTTTTTATTGAGTTTCTTTGCAAGGCTTGAAAGATGACGCCAGTCATCGCTTACAATGGTATCTGCAGAAACGCCAAGCTTGCTGGCTAATACCGCAGCTATATCAACTGCCTGAACCTCCGGTTTTTTTCTCTTTGATTTGCGGCCAGCTTCACTATGCTGCTGCTTTGCAATATCAATATTGAATTTCAATTCTTGTTCTTTTAGATCCATTGCTTTTTCAAACGATTCTTTCGCAATCGCTTTTTCTTTTTTCTCAATAACCGCGTCTCTTTGCTTGAGCAAGGTATCGATTTTTTGTAATCCAACAGATGGCTTTTGCAGCACTTTTACGCGCGCGCAGGCTTCATCAACCAGATCAATTGCTTTGTCTGGCAAGAAATTATCGTGGATATATTTATTTGATAGTGCTATTGCTGCATCAATGGCTTCTTCTGTAATAGCCACGCTATGGAATGATTCGTAATACGTTGCAATACCGCTTAAAATTTGTTTCGTTTCTTCTGTAGAAGGCTCTTCAACGGTGATTTGTTGAAAACGCCTCTCTAACGCTGGGTCATTGCTGATGTATTTTTTATATTCGTCATGTGTGGTTGCTCCAATACAGTGCAATTTTCCTCTTGCAAGCGCTGGTTTCAGTAGGTTTGCTGCATCCATGGTGCCCTGATTTGATCCTGCACCAATAATATTATGTAATTCGTCAATAAACAAAATGCAATCATCTCTTTGTGACACTTCATCTACAATTTGTTTGAGGCGTGATTCAAATTCTCCTCGGTAAATCGTTCCAGAAATGAGGAGCGCAAGGTCAAGCGAGTAAATTTGCTTGCGTTTTAAGGCATGCGGTACTTTTCCTTGCACAATACGTTTGGCAAGTCCTTCAACAATAGCTGTTTTCCCAACACCAGGTTCTCCAACAAGTACAGGATTGTTTTTTGTTCTTCTAGAAAGCACATGAATTAATCGATCAATTTCTTCTTCTCTGCCCACTACCGGATCGATATCTGCCTGAATTGATTTGTGCGTTAAATTGAGCGCAAATACTTCTAACGCAGGTGCTTGTTTTTTCCCTTTTTTCTTTTTCTTCTGGTCCTGTTGGGGAGCTGGCATTTCATCTTGCATTTGATCCATCATGTCTTCTACTTCTTCTACATCCGGGAATCGATTAATATTTTCAATAACCACACTCACTTGATCTTGTAGTAATGTTTTGGCGATTTTTGCTCGTTTTAAAATTTTTGTAATGATTTCTTGTTTGCCGGTAATGATCCCATGGAGCAGATGCTCTGTTCCTACATAGTTATGTTCATATTCATACGAGATGAGCATGGCACGTTCAAGTGCATGTTTTGATGCAGGATTTAATTCTGGAAGAAGGGCTGTTGCCACATCTCCTCGTCTTCCTTCTGCTGGGGCTTTTGGCAGCGCATCTAAAGAAGGAACAATGTGAATTTGTTTCAGTCCTGCTTTTTTGAGTATTTCGGCTGCAATGGCCCCTTCTTCTTGCAGTAAACAATAGAGCATATGCGCAGGGGTAACCTGCATATGCTGCATAGATGTTGCCAAAGAAATCGATTTGGCAATGGCATTTTTTAGGTGGGAGCTCAGATTGTCTAAAATATTTGGTTCCATATCAGTAATTGCATCATGAATGGCACTAGTATATACTTTGTTGGGAGTGCCTGTCAAAGCAGTTTTTGTTGTAATTTTTGCGAAGTTTATGTCTTTTCCAAAGGAAATATTTAAGGCCTACGATATTAGAGGGCTTGTAGAAGGAGAATTAAGTGAAGAACTCGCGTACGCCGTGGGAAGAGCGTTTGTGGTGCTCTTAAGAGAAAAGGGGATAGCATTGCATGGAAAGTCGCTCATTGTGGGGCAAGATATGCGTGCAACTAGTCCAGCATTTGCAGAGCAGGTAATGCGTGGAATTAATGCTGAGGGAGTAGATGTGATTGATATTGGCATGACAACAACGCCGGTATTTAATGTATCTTGCGCAGAAGGAGCTGAGTTCGCTGGAGGAATCATGGTGACAGCTTCACATAATCCATCAGAGTACAACGGATTTAAATTGACCATGGATACAGGGCTTCCAATTGGGAAGGATACAGGTATGGGTCGATTATATGAACTGGCGGATGCTGGAGAGTGGGTTGATGCTGAAGTAGCGGGTACTATAGAAAAACGAGATGTACGAGATGCGTATATAGAAAAACTATTTTCATTTGTGGATACTGCGGTGATCAAGCCGCTCAAGATTGTGATTGATGGAGGAAACGGCATGGGAGATGTGATTTTTCCGCTGTGGCTAAAAAAACTGCCAGTAGAGGTGACATATATGTATATGGAACCAGATGGAACATTTCCAAATCATGAAGCGAATCCATTAAAAAGTGAAACACTTCTTGATTTATCAAAAAAAGTTGTAGAGCTTGGTGCCGATTTTGGATTTGCGCTTGATGGCGATGCTGATAGAGTAGGATTCGTTGACGAAACAGGAGCCGTGATTGATCCGTCGGCTGTTGCGGGAATTATTGGATTAGAATTTTTGAAAACACATCCGAAGGCGCACATGCTATATGATTTACGTTCTTCAAGGGTGTTAAAAGATGTATTTGAAGCGCAAGGCGCAACCACCGAGCCTTGTATGGTTGGGCATGCGAATATCAAAAAGATGATGAAAGAAGTGAATGCGCAGTTCGCGTCAGAACTTTCATTGCATATTTTCTTTGGAAATATGCACAATCTTGAATCGACTGACTTGTGTTTACTTTCCGTATTAGCACTTCTTTCTACTGATCCTAAAAAAATTAGTGAACATGCTGCTGCGTTTGCAAAGTATGCACATTCTGGAGAGATGAATTTTGAAGTAGAAGATAAGGATGGTGCGATAGCACGGTTAAAAGAAGTCTATGGGTCACAAGCGAAGAAAGAGCTTGAACTCGATGGACTTTGGTTAGAACTCGACTGGGGATGGTTTAATGTCCGAAAATCAAATACTGAGCCAGTGCTTCGGCTCAATCTTGAAACAGAAGATAGGGCACTGACAGAAGAGAAGGTTGCAGAAGTGAAGAAGGTAATTCTGGGTGAATAACTTATATGAACATTATTATATTTGCAGGAGGAGCGGGAACACGGCTGTGGCCACTGAGTAGAACAGCATCGCCAAAGCAATTCGCACCACTGTTTGGGGAACAATCAACATTGCAGCTTGCAGTAGATAGGGTGAAATCGTTTGGCATGGAAAACGTGTACATTTCTACAAACGAGCAGTACGTACCAATTATTAGAGAGCAGGTTTCTGAGTTAGACAGTTCACACATTCTAACCGAACCTGCTAAACGTGATTTGGCCGCTGCTGTGTGTCTTACGCTTGTCCGATTAAAACAGCAGGGAGTAAGTGGCCCTACAGCCATTCTTTGGAGCGACCATGTGATGGAGCGACCAGAGGCGTTTGAAGCTGCGCTCAAAAAAGCAGAAGGGCTTATAAGTCAGCAATCAGATCGATTTGTATTTTTAGCGGAGTCGCCGCGGTTTGCAAACGAACAACTCGGCTGGATTCATGTGAATGGGGAAATCGAGTCAGATGTATACTCATTTAAGCAGTGGAAATATAAGCCTGAGCAAGAAATGTGTTCACAAATGTTTAAGAGCGGGGAATGGTTTTGGAATCCAGGGTATTTTGTATTCGATATTGATTTTGTATTGGGGCTTTACGAAAAGCACCAGTCAGAGATGCTTGCTAGCGTACAAGAGATGGTGACTGATTGGGAAAACAAAAAACACGCGTACAAAGAATTGCCAGCACTTTCTTTTGACAATGCAATAGTTGAAAAGGTTGATCCGTCTCAAGCAGTTGTAGTGAAAGTCGATTTAGGTTGGAGCGATCCCGGAACACTGTATGCTTTGAAAGAAGCTACTGTAGGAAGTGGTCCTGAAAACTACACGCAAGGAACGGTGGTTGTGCAAGATTGTAAGGATTCGTTTATTTATAATGAAGAAAAAAAAGTAGTAACTGCAATAGGAATGGAAGGGGTAATTGTGGTGAATACAAAAGATGCCGTGCTTGTTGTGAAAAAAGAAGATGTTGGAAGCATTAAGGAATTGCTTGAAACACTTGATCAGCAAGGTCACAGCGCGGTATTATAAAGAATATGGGGGAGTACACTTTTAGACGTAGCAAACGAGCGAAACGACTCCGGATTGAAATTGATGCTCGCGGAGGAGTGCTTGTTGTTGCTCCAGAGCGGATGAGTCAGCGAATCATTGATACCTTTATAAAAGAAAAAAAATCTTGGATACAGAAACATGTTCGGGGCATGCAGCAAAAAGAACCAACAAAGCTGTCTGACCATTCGCCGGCGCAGTATCAGAAATATAAAGAGCGTGCGCGTGCTCTAACGCATAAAAAGCTGAAGCACTGGAATGAATTCTATGGATTCGAGTATAATCAGGTCAGAATAAAAAACATGAAGACGCGGTGGGGAAGTTGCAGTTCAGAAAAGAATTTGAACTTTCATTACAAGCTGTTGTTTTTGAGTGAAGAGCAGCAGGATTATTTAATTGTGCACGAGCTGTGCCATCTGCGCTATATGAGTCATGGTCCACGATTTTGGGGACTGGTAGAACGAACAATTCCAAACTATAAACGTATTAGAAAATCATTTTCAGGACTTATATGAAAAACACACCTCCACTCAAACGCTACCCAAACGAAGGACTCATCTTTGGTGTTGCTGCCGGCATGAGTCATAGATTTGCCCTTGATATGCGACTTGTTCGAATACTGTGGGTGATTGCATTCTTTGCAACAGGATTTTTTCCTACGGCACTTATTTACCTCGTTATGGGAGTACTGGTACCGCGAGTAGACGAAAACGTTTAGCGATAAATTTTTGTAAGCAGTGAAGGAGAAGCACCGAAGTAAAAAAGTGATTTCATTAAGAAGTACCGAAAGGTGCTTTTTATTCTGCCATAATTTTTGATACGCCTATCGGAAGAAATAACAGAAAGTGGAACTTGATTTGTTTTTCCAGCCTTTTTCATTTTTTTTGAGAGCATGACATCTTCCATAATAGGAACGTCAGGAAATCCGCCAATTGATTCATATACACTGCGGAGAATAAACATAGCTTGATCTCCGTGATAGGCACTGCAGACGCGTGCGCGCATATTTGCGTAAGCCGCACCACCGGTATAAAACCAATGGCTATTATTGAAAGAGAGTTTAAAGGCGCCACCAACAGCTCCTTCTGTAATAGCATGCTGGATAGCTTTAAGCCAGCCTTTTGGTAGCACAGTATCTGCGTGTAAAAAGAGGAGTAGGTCATTGGATGCAGCCTTTGCTCCTGCTCGTAGTGAGCCACCTCGGCCTCCATCACTAGTGATTATGGTAGCTCCTGCATTTGTGGCTAAAGAAACCGTTGCATCAGTACTGCCGCCGTCTGCAACAATGATTTCTATGCCCGCATGCGTATGCGCTGAAACCACTTGTGCAATGTTCGCTTCTTCATTGTATGTAGGGATAACAATACTTACCTTAAACGGAATTGGTTGTTTTTCTAAAAAGGCATCTACATTTCTCATGTGAGGATATTCATCAATGTGTTCTGCCAGAAGCGAAATGTCTTCCACTTCATCTATATCAAATACTTCTTCTTGCACGCGCAAAGATTTGCCCTTTTTTTCAGCGAGTGCAATAGTTTCTGTAGCTAAATTATAATCGCTAGCGCGGCTTTTCCACTGTGAAATATCTGTAAACAGATCTACGTACGTACGCATGCCAATTAGGCCATACCCCTTATCAATGGTTGGGATTATTGTCGCGTCGTGTGTATCGAGTAGTGAAAAACTCGCTTCAATAATTTGTTGTGTAACCCATGGTATGTCGGACCCCACAATAATAACTCGCTCATATGTTTGCAAAAGTGTCTGAAACATTTTATGCATGCCAGTATCGACTTGCTCAAAATCTAAGTGCGGAAAATCTTCAGGTGTATACAAATCATAAGAAGACCCGAACTGTGCATATTCAGTATGCATATCGGTAATGAGTGCCTTTGCCAAATCATTTGCCCATGGCTGATTACCAATCGCGCTGCCAATTCTTGTTTTACCAGAAAAGTTACTCGTTTTTGGACGAGCGTAAAAGAAGAGTGCGTTTGTGTTTGTAGGCTTCATATGCAAATGCAAAAAGTGGAGGCACCCAAATCAGTAGCTGTAGCCACCAGACCTGCCCGTTTTGGCGGTATAGGAATGTTTGCTCGGCGCTACTGTAGTAGAGTACTAGGTACTGTAGCAGGACTACTCCTGATAATGCAATAGTGGACAGTCGGTATTTTACAAATGGAAGGAGCACCACAAGCCATAATACATACCAAGAGAATACAACGGAAGAGAATATAATGAGCGCAAAAAGGATTTGCCAGGTAGCTTCAAAAATGTTTTGGTGTTTGGAAAAAGATCTATAGGCAAGGAGTGTGGCACCAATGGTCAGTAGCATGCTTAGGATTTTTGCCGTGCCATATCCAAAAGCAATCTGCAGCAGTGCAAAAATCCCTGGGCTCATTACCCAATCGGCATGAAACGTTTTCAGAGATTCAAACAGCTGAAAAGTGTCAGGTGTGAGGAGTACAAACGGAAGATACAGCAGACTCATTGTTACAATTGTTATGAGCGCAGAGATCCACCATTTGTATCTTTTTTTCAAGATAAATAGTGGCGCGAGTAAAATTGGAAAATATTTGGTAAGAATCAGTGCGCCAAAACTTAGGCCCGCTAATATGTGTTTGTTTCTGACGAGTAAATACAATGTAAGCAAAAGGAAGAATAGGAGAATCGGTTCAAAATGCCCGGCGGCCATCGTTTCAAAAAGAAAAAGGGGATTGAGGGCGATAAGTGCAATCAGGTAGCGCGGTTGTTTGAGGTGGTCTAGGAGTTTGATAGCAATGCCAAAGGTTCCTAGGTTAAATAGAAAGAAGATTGATTTTAATACGAGCGTACTGTTCAGCTTGATGGCATTTGCAAAGGCAAAGACCAGCTGGAGAGTTGGTGGATAAATGGTGTTGCTCCATTTAAAGTACAAGGAATCCCAGTACCACACATCTGTGAGTGATTGGAGGGCTGGGGTATCAAAGACATCCCATGGAGTAAGTGCATATGGACTGATTCCTTGCAGGAGCATATTTCCATCCCACAGGTAGCGGTAGAAGTCATTGAAGAATGCCGGCATGAAAAGGAAGATGAGTTGGGCCGTGATGCTGGTTCCCAAAATAAGCCAGAGGTTTTTAGGTTTCAGATAAAGAATACCGAGGTAGCCGAGGAACATGACTGCTAGGGTGGTGGTGAGTTTTGTTGGGTGGAGGAGGGGTTGGGAAAATTGGGATATGAAAAGAGAAGCTCCAGAAATAGATAAAATGGAGAGCGACCAACTAAATATTTTTTTTCTCAATATTTTGGTATCTAGATTCATTTTTGTGAGAATACATTCCATCCATGACCACAGGTATAAGAAAAAAACGTTTTTTCTGTCTCCACTATAGTATCTTTTACTTCAATATCTGTGTTACAGTCTGGACAGATTCCTGCTTTTCGCAAGTTTAGATTCTTTTTATCAGAGGGAGTAGTAACGAGTAGTTCTTTTTCTATTGTTTCATCATGTATACTTTTGTGTTTTTTCATTTTTTCGATCAGGTTAACATCTAGATTCTCTACTATACCTTTTTTTGTTAAAACTCTATATCTGGGATCTGTTGTCATTCGTATTTCACGTTTTTGCTTGAAATAATTGGATAAGGTTTCATTGTGGAGAAGAATCATAAAATCTCCAAGATAGCTGGTAATATCAAGTATATTTTCAGCGATCCTATTAATGATTATCTCAATCTCCTTTCTATCCCATTTTCTCCAATCGTATCCGTGATCTACTGTGTACATTTGCAATATTGATATATCAGAATATATTTTTGATTTTAGAGAGTTGATTTCCTCAGACAAGCAATTTTTAGTGAATGCTAGTGATTTAAACGCTGCTTCCCAGTCAGAAAAGAGATAAAGAATTTCAAGGTATTTATCAGTAAAGTCAAAATATAAAGTGTTTAATTTATTAATGAATTTTTCCCACTCTTTGCCTGCTTCAATTACATGGGTTATTTCAATACTAGTCTGAGGCCGAACAATCATAATAGTTTCCATTATTATAAAGGGCGGTCTAGAGCTTGCGTTTAATGTACTTAGGGTGTTTTGTACTTCCATGTGAAGTTTTACAAATTCTTTGTATATAGCATACCCTATCGCTATCCTGTGCTGTTTTTTTACGATTTTGCCTTGGATTAAAATTGATATAAGCCAGCCTAAGAGAGCTATAGAAATTGTAGAAAACAAAGTTATGAGATCAATGTTTTTTATAATTAATTTAGCTATATTTACTGATTCGGTACTAGAAGTAATGGTACTGGTTAGCATATTTGAATTTACAAAAATTTCGGTATGAAGTTATTAGGCATCATATTTTCTTATTCCAAACCTTCCCATATCTTCCAAAACTCAACACTCCAGTAGGACACACATTCACACAAGCGCTACAATTTACACACTCCACATCGTCTAATACTCTTCCTGTCTGTGCGTATCCCATCACATCGATTCCCATGTGGCACGATTTAGTACAAAGACCGCAAGAAATACATTTCTTTTTGTCAGACAAAATGCGCCAGGTAGAGAATTTGTTGTAGATGTGCATAAGTGCAGCCAGCGGGCAGAAGAATCTGCACCACACACGGCCACCCATAAAGAAGTATAGTGCTACACCAACAGTTCCAGCTAAAAAGGTATCAACGATAATTTTATATCCATCGAGGAGTACGGAGTTTATGCCAGCAAGTGCTCCAGAAAGACTCGGGACATATCCGAGGAGTCTCAGAATAGTAATGGCCATTATGATAAACAATATCACTTGTCCGGCATTATCCCATTTTTTTGCTTTTGCTCCATGTGGCGCAAGCTTTCTGTATTCGTCACCGAGTGTTTCTGCCATTGCGCCGCAGCTACAAATCCAACCGCAGTAGGCTCCTTTTCCATATTTGATAACCAAAAATGGAATAATTACAAAGGTTTGAATCAAACTGGTAACAAGCCAGAAGATACTTGGCTGATCGGTAAACACATTCCAGATAAACAGCGGCCAGGCAAGAATAAATCCAACGAATCGCCACCATTCGCCACCAAGGAACACTGTTTGGCGTACCCATTCAGAGATTAATCCATGTGCATCCATCCAGGGCAATACAAAGTTTGGAATAAAGAAGAGGGGAAGTGCTTGGATCAAAAAGAGGAGAATCGTTTGTTTGGTGACGTACGTTTTTTTGGTTACTACAATGCGCCGCAGGCCAAATAGCCCAATAGTTGTGGTATAGAGGAAGCTGTACCAAAAGTATGGATCCTGATTTCCTAAATTGAAGTTGAAATATTTGTTACCAAAAAAAGAAAAGATAAAGAGTACCATGGCTGCAAAGAAGTATCCGTTGCGGATATAATCCCATTTATTCGTGAAATATTTCTTCCAGTTTTTAATTAAGTCTTTTAGTACAACCACGCCCGTTACAATCATTGCAATTGCGCTTAGCCAAGCAATTGTTTTAAAGATGATTTCTGTAGGATTACCCGCAACTATATTGGTAAATTCCGCTGCTCCAGCATGGCCGGTAATACCGTTTGAGGCTTTTCCAAAATACACAACATTCATAAAGGCAACAGAAAATGCCATCCACCAATAGGTGGTTTTTGTTTTTGCATTTTCAATTTTGATGCCGCACTTATCAAAAAATTCGTAAGGGAGTTGTGTACCAATCAGGGTGAAGACATGATCAAAAGAAAAGGTTTTGCGCTCTCCTGCAACATCAATATCGACTTCTTTTTCTCTAATTTCTTTTGGACTTGATTCAAATAAAAGAGTGAGCTTGCCATACTCTTGCAGAGTAAGTGCTGTTTGAATATTATCTGGCTTTGGCCGCACGAATTCTTTTTTTCTATAACAAACTGTTACTTTTGCACCAGCCTTTTCTAGTAGCGCAGCACTTTCAAGCGCACTGTCACCACCACCAATAACTAATACTTGCTTGCCTGAATATTCTTGCGGATCGTATAAACAGTTTGTGACATGAGAAAGATGCTCCCCGGGAATACCGAGCTTTCTACTATGGCCACTTTTGCCAGATGCTAAAATAGTTTTCTTTGCATGGTATGTGTCTGCTTTTGTTGAAATTTTGTGGGTACCATCACTTTCCACTTCAATCAAATCGACTTTCTGACCAAATACTATGTTTGGTTCATGCTTGTCTACAATATTTTTTAAGTGCCCAAGGAGTTCTTCCTTTGTTTTTCCAACCATGGTCATTGCTGTTTCTTCTTTCAATGCTTTTGGTTCATAAAACATCGGCTTTCCTTTGGGAAAGTTTTCTATGGTATTGAAGAGTCTGTCCGATGCTTCTAATACTACATACGAGTAGCCTCTGCGCTTTGCCTCAAGCGCTGCAGAGATTCCAGCTGGGCCTGCGCCAACAATGACAATATCAAAACTGTTGGGTCTATGTGATTGAGTAGAATCTGTGTTCTTTAGCTTTTTATCGGCTTCAATGGCATCCATCATCCGTTTGGTTTTCTTCCATTGATCAAATTGCAGCTTTTTGACGATATTTGCAGCACCGTTTGTGGCCATCTTTAAAAGAGGAATTCCAGTGAGGTCTCCGGCAATATAGACACCCTTAAGCGAAGTCTCTCTATCCGTAGAGAGCTCTGGATACAAGACGACGTCTCCAACGGGATTATCCTTCTGGAGCCAGTTGAAGTATTTTTTGATAAACATATGCAGTCAGTATAGCGGTATTTGGGGGTTTGGGAAGGTGTGGATGGATATGGAGGAATAGACATAACAAAAAAAGCCCTTTCGGACTTTTTTTGCGTTCTTATGCTTTTTTGCTGCAACATCCTTTTTTCAGGGTTGCGAGTCCGCAGAGAGCTGAAAGCCCAACGAGGATATATACAAGTCGTTCGAGCCATTCAACACTTCCAAAAAGTGCAGTGACTAAATTCCATTCAAATGCTCCAACGAGTCCCCAATTGAGTCCTCCAACGATTAATAGAACCCAGCAAAGCTTGGTGAGTCCTCCCATGTTTCCCTTCATAGAGTGTGAGAAAAAAATAAATACAATGATGAATAAAGTATACCATAGAGTCTTTCTGTGCACGAGTGGGGAAGCACTACCATTGACAAAATGGCTGTTTTCTGGTTAGCTCTACTCGAACTAAAACGGCGCAATGCGCCATAATCCCCAGGGAGGGGTGTTAGGACAAGAGAGATGATCAGTGCGGCATTCTATGCGGCCCTGAAGGCGACGATCCAGCACGTGCTAGTGGATCAGCGGATCAAACTCACGGAGAATCAGCTGGAAGAGCTGGTGGAGCACTGGGTGCAGTATCCTGGCGTGGGTCCAGTACCCACGGTTCTCAGCTGGAAGCGGTGCGCGCGTGTGAAAATGCTCCCTCAGAGCGATCCGAAAGTGATTGCCGCGGGGCCTTTCTCGGGACGCATCCTGGTGCTGCATTGTCGGAGGGGTGAGGATGCCCTCCCGATGCACAAGGCCATCTCGGGTCTGCACGTGGAGCTTAGGCAATTGCGTCAGCTACATCGTGAAGCGGAGTTCTATCTGGATGTGATGGCGAAACTCCGCGGAGCCTTCGGTGAGCTGGAAATCGTGATCAGCGATGATCTTCTCCGGGACGTGATGTCTCTTCTGAGGACTTCGGCTGGGGGGCAGCAGCGTCCGGAGATCACGATCCGTGAGGGAAAGATCATTGCGGTTTCTCTCGCGTCCGGTGACAAGTCACGGAATGTTCCCATCGTGGTAGACCTTCACGATGAATCTCCCGTGAAGGTGGCTCACTATGGTGGTTATCCCCTCGAGGAGAGGACGAGGATGACCGTCGAAAGCAAGCTCGCGAACGCTATCTCGGTGGCTCGCAACGGCTGCAGGCTCTAGGCCTTGCGCCTATCGCCACCACGGCACTATCGTCGCGGTGACAATGCCGGCTCACACACACGTTGTGGGGCCGGTTCTTTTTTTATAAGCAAAAACGCCCTTTTGGGCGTTTTATGATTCTTGTTCCATCTCCTCAACATCCAGCTGCAACCCTTTACTCGTCATCACATATCCTTTCACTTTTATTTTCCCGTGATGGATATTGTCATGACAATCATCGCAAAGGGTAATAAGGTTGGCTTTATGATTTTTATGAAAGTGACCAATGTTTCCGTGCTTATCTGCAATCTCTTGCGGAGAAATATGATGTGTTTCTTCTGCTTTATTATGACACAAGCTGCACGAAGATAAGAACAGGTCTTTATTATATGCACTTTTTACTTTTTTTGTGAGTAGTTCCAGTTCATCAAAATCATCGGCCAAATGTTTCCGGATATTCATGGCATCTTTGAGGAAGGTTTCATCCATGTGAAGAGACTGCGCAAACTCGAGTCCGTAAATGCTACTTCCACTTCCTTGTTGCAGAGTTCTGTCAAAGATAAGCAAATCCTGCGCTTCATCATACCGAACGGCAAGGTGGCCACAGACCACATGCGGTAGGGAAGAGAACACATCTAGGTTTGCTAGCTGATGCAGATGGGTGGTGAACAAAAAGAGACTTCCTTTTTCACTGAGGCGCTTTACTGCGGCGCTTACAATAGCAATAGCAGAAAGTGTTTCTGTTCCACGGCAAATCTCATCGCCTAGAATCAAACTTTTTGGGGAGCAGCGCGTAAAAATATTTTTAAGTTCCATCATTTCTACTGCAAAGGAAGAAAGACCGCGCTCTACATTATCTTTTGCTAATATTCGCGTAAAGAGTTCTTCAAATGGACTAAATCGCATCCTGGTTGCTGGAACAAAAAACCCAGCTTGAGCAAGCATTACAGCAATCCCTATAGCTTTCATAAAGGACGACTTTCCACTTGCATTGATGCCGTATAGCAAAAGGCCGCGCACATCATCAGCTTCAGGCAGCATTGGTAGTGTATTGTCATTAGTATACTCAGCAGAACCGAGCAGTACATTATTTGTTATATAAATTCCATTTTCCTCACGCGCCTCTACAAGAGGGTGGCGTAAATCTGCAATCTCTAAATAGTTTTCATGATTTTTTGATGCGGTAAGTTCTGGCCTTACGAGCCGCAACGTTTGTGCCGCCTTAGCGGTAGAAACAGCTACATCAATCGCGGCAAGTAATCCACTTACCATATGAATAGTATCGCCAAAGGTTGTGTCCAAACTTACAAGCTCTTGTGCAAATAGTTCACGTACTCGACCAATTATTTTTGTTTGTAAAGAAACAATACTACCAGAGACGTCATCAATAATTCCTGCGGTGATTTTTACATTGCCAACTTGCACTTTAAATCTGAAATCAGAAAATGCATACACGGTTTCATCAATCGACACGTACGTGTCACTAAGCGCTTCTTGAATTTGTGCATACCGGCTTTTGGTCAAAGAAATGTAGTGACCATCTTTATCCATTTGTTTTATTACCACAAAGTTGCTCTCGTCTTTTCCCGTTGCATCAAGGAGCAGCTCAACCATTTTTTCTTTAATCAGCTCAAGCTTTGCTTCTTCAGCTTCTTTTTGCGCAAGCATGGCATCGAGTTCTTTATCAAATCCTTGTTTAAACAAAGACCTTGAAATAGCTTGATTGGTCACTTGCCCAGTTTCTGAAAGTGAAAAATGTGCTTTCACTTCTTTAATACAGGTTTGAATGGTTTCTTTATGATCCTGCAGCTGTTTTATTGCAGGAAGATCTTGAGACTCAAGCGTGGTAATAATATTAATGGCTGCTTCAAGAGAGTCGAACAAAAAGTTTACTTCAAACGGATGCAGCCGACCAAGCCGTAATCTGCGGGCAAGGCGTTCTATGTCATACACTTCACGCAAATGAATTTCAATTTCCGTAATCAGTGGCGCCACGGCATCTGCTAAATCATATCGCGCCGTCATTTCTTCTGGATTGGTAATAGGGTGGAGGAGTCGGTCTTTCAAAAGCCTGCGACCAATGCTGGTGCGCGTATGGTTCATGAGTTTGAGAATAGTCTGCTCATGCGGATCATGAGACAGCATTGCAAGCTGATGGAGTGGATCGTTTCCTAAATATAAAAAGGCATTATTGCGCAAAAGCATTGGTCGATGCAGTCGTTCTGCCAAAGGCCGTTCATGCTGAATAATCCAATCGATGACAAGCGCCAGCGCTTCAGAAGCAAGTGGTGTCTTTTCTAAATCGAGTGTTTCAACCGCAGAAAGGTATGATTCAATATTATATGTTGAGCCGAGCAGCGTATTTTGAAACGCTACATCAAGTCGTTTTTCTTGCGTTGTTAGGCTGCCAATATTTTGGAGTTCCAAATAGTCTGTTACAAAAGGGGCAATGTCAGGGCTACACGTGAGCACCACTTCTCCTGTACCACGCGATTGGAGCAGATGAAAGATAGCATCAAGCGCAGCGGTATGATCTTCCCCTGTGCTGTGCGCTTCAAAAACGTAGGACTTGCCGGTAGCAACATCTATTGCTGAATACGCCGCGTTATACATGTTGCCAGACATTTCAACAAGCACACTCGCCATGGTTTGTTCATCGTGGCCTGGTCGGTAATCAAAGTTCACCCCAGGAGACAACACGCGGTCAATATATCTCTCTACATTTGGTGGTGCTCCTTTTTGCCTTACAATAATAATGGTATAGCGATTTTCTGCGGTGAGTCTGCCAATGTATCTATCAAATGTAGCAGTAGGGAATCCCGCAAGGAGGGGATTCTTCATACTATTTTGCAGATCTCGTTTATTTCGTCTTGTAAGTTGAATGTTAAGTACTTCTGCAATCTCTTTTGGTTTCCCAATCTTCATCTCTGCATTATCCACACCATACACTTCGTAAAATGAACCAACTTCCATAATAATGATAGCATTTTCACCAAACACCCCTTCGTAATGCTGTTGCAACTGCAAATAGACCTCTACTAAAGAGACCTTGGGTTGGTCTAATATTTCTTCAGGTGTTCTTGTTGTCATATCTCTGCCTCCGCAAGGCTTCGCTATCATATCATATTAACCGATTTGTTTAAAAACGGGGTGTTTTTGGGAGCCTTTTTGACGGGAAGAATGTGGGTGTTATAATAGGGTCGTAATCAATGAAGGCATCATTAATATTCATATGAAAAATGGATCTCAAAAGACATTTGAGAAGGATATTCATCGATTGTGTGAAAAACTAAGCAGTTTTCATCCTAGATTTGAGATTTTTTATCATCAATTGTGCAAGGATCCAAAGAAATTTTCAGAGTACTCACAGATGTGGCTTTCTTTTTACAAAAAATATGGAGACATTGATTTTTTTTCAGAGGAGCATCACGAGCTGTTAAGATCGTTTATGATGGAAATGACTACGTACAAAGCGGAAATAGATAAACATGAACTTCAGCTCCACAAGTTGAGTATTGGATTAGTTCATACGAAAGATAAGGTGGATGAGTTAAAGGAATCTATGGCCACAAAAGACGACATCCGCAATGTCATAGACCTCATAGAGGGCTACATGCAAAAGTCAGTGACAAATGAGCAGGAAATTGTCATGATGGGGAGTAGGGTAGAACGAGTTGAAAAAAAAGTAACGCAGCATCACCCGGAATAAAAAAACAGCACTCAATGAGGGCTGTTTTTTTTATTTACGCCATGTTCCTAAGCTTCGCTATCCTATCCTGAATCGGTGGATGCGTACTAAACATGCTTTTCAGTTTTGATTTACCAAATGGATTTGCAATAAATAAATGTGCTGTAGCAGAACTTACTTTTTTCAATTTTGCAGGATCAGCAGAAATTTTTTCAAGTGCTCTAGCTAATCCTTCAGGATATCTTGTCATTAGTGAACCTGATGCGTCGGCTAAGTATTCTCTTTTTCTAGACACTGCGAGTTTAATCAGCTCAGCAATAATAGGAGAAAGAACAACGAGCACAATGGCAAAAATCATAAGTGGGCCACTTCCTTTGCTGTCAGATTTTCCACCAAACAAATGTCCGCGGAAAAATAAATCTCCCAAAATGGCAACCATTCCAACAAGTACCACCACAATGGTCATAACGCGGATGTCATAATTTTTAATATGACTTAATTCATGTGCAATTACTCCCTCCAGTTCTTCATTTTCTAATGCGGCAACAATTCCAGATGTGAGCGCTATTGATGCATGTTCCGGATCTCGTCCAGTTGCAAATGCATTCAAAGCAGGGGAGTCAATAATATGTACTTTGGGCATTGGCATACCTGCAGTAATACAGAGATTCTCTACCATGCGGTATACATATGGATTGTCTGTGCCGGTAATTTGCTTTGCGCCCGTAGAGCGTAGCGCAATTTTATCTGAATGGTAATAGCTAAATACTGATGTCACTAATGAAAACACAAGTGCAATCACAAGTACGCCTGGGCCATAGCCAAGTACTTCAGAAAACACAAATCCAACAGTCATGATGACCGCAAGGAAAATAGTGATCAAAATAATGGTTTTGCGCTTATTCGAATCGATTTGATTATACATATTAGATGTACTTATGTTCTTTAAGTGCTTCTAGTGCTGCAAGCGTGACACGTTTTTTTCCTTTTTGATACAGCGTTGTGGCTCGTTTTACTGCATCTTCATACGTGAGCCAGGTGGCTTTTGCAAATTGGGTGTCACTTGCAGCAACGCGAGTATCTGTTTCAAGTACGGTAAAAAAGTAATGCTTTCCTTTCATTATGATAGCCTTTCCTGCATCAGTATGCAATGGACGGGCGCCATGCTTCTCTTTCAAAAATTTGATAGTGTTTTCTGCAATGATATCTTTATAGATAAGCGACGCGGCAAATTCTTCACCTAATTCTTCGTTCATTTCTCTCATTGCCGCTTGCTGCACTGATTCACCATTATCAACACCTCCTTGTGGAAACTGCCACAGGTCGTATTCTCTTTCATACACAAAAAGTACTCGCTTATGTTTTACAATGCAGCAAAGTGCTTGCGGACGCATGCCTTTGGCTCGGAATGCGTCTAGCTGTAATAATGTTATATCCATAGAGGAAAGATATATATTCGACAAATACAAAAGCAGCACAAGGCTGCTCTCATAACAATCGATTTAGAGTTCTACTTTTACATTCTTTCTTTCAGCAGCATCTTCAACTTCAAAGAATTCATACTTTGTGAAGTTGAGCATTCCTGCAAATACATTGTTTGGGAATGATTCCATTTTTGTGTTGAAGTCGCGAACCATACCGTTGTAGAATCTTCTTGACGCCTGAATTTTATTTTCAGTGTCAGAAAGTTCGTCCATGAGTTGCGCAACGTTTTGGTTTGCCTTGAGGTCAGGATACGCTTCAACTGCAATTTGCAATTTTCCAAGCATTCCTCCAAGCATCCCTTCAGCTGACGCAAGTGCCGCTGTATCTCCTGATTCTTGCGCACTCATTGCCTGAGAACGTGCTTTTGTAATATTTTCAAGGAGTTCTTTTTCGTGTTTCATGTATCCCTTTACACTTGCAATAAGGTTTGGGATAAGGTCATGACGACGTTTGAGTTGTACGTCAATATCACTCCAGGCTTCTTTTGTTCGGTTGTTCATTTTTACCAAGCCGTTGTAAAGGGCAATAACCCAAAAGAGGAGTACCGCCACAACTGCTAAAATGATATATAGTGGGTTCATAAAGTCTATGTTATAATGTCTTCGTCCACCTAGCTGTGAACTACGCGAGTAGTATACGGCAGGAATCGCTAATTTGTAAAGGGGAAATCGATGGGTATGGAAAACATGGTACCAGAAGTCTGGGCCGCTCGTAATATTGAAGAAGAGCGCAGCGAGGAACGAATTGGGAGTGTTCTCACTTGCGAGGGTGAGTTGGTCAAGGCCTTTTCGGCTGAGATCAAGCTGGCGTCAGCGCAGGAGGGGAATGTTGGGGATTTCCTAACATATATATATACGCAAGCGCTCAGAGAGGTTGAGCTTGACGCTGCGCAGTTCCCGCTCAACGGCGAGCAGATCGAGGCGCTCACTGGCGCGTATCGCGTATTTGTAGCGCAGAATGCTGCCGAAGCTCTCGGGCCGCTCGACGCCGCGAGCATCGACGGTGCTGCGCAAGCCGCCGCTACCGCACTCCGCGATCATCTGCTCCAAGAGGCAAGGCCCCAGGCGCCTCCGCCGAACAGGTTTTCCCAGTAGGAGCGCATCGAGTTATTCACTTGACAACTCCGGGCAAATAGGGCATAGTCAGAGTGTGGTCAGAACGTGAGTGCTCCTCTCGTAAAGACCCAGATGCTCCTTCGGGAGCGAATTAGGCCGTCAGTCTCCAGCTGCCGGCCAATTTTTTTTATCAAATATGTACACAGTTTATATTTTGTCATGCACAGACGGTAGCTTATATACAGGAATAGCAAAAGATCTAGAATCACGGCTAGCGGTGCACAGATCAGGCAAAGGAGCCAAATATGTGCGTGCGCGGCTCCCCATAACACTTGTGTATAGTGAGAAATGTACGGATAGATCTGCGGCGCTTAAGCGTGAGTGGCAGATTAAACAATTTTCAAAAGAACAAAAACAACAACTTATTACGCGCTTAGGGATTGACAAAACGTCAAAATAATGGTTTACTTGGGGCTATCCCCCGACGGTGAAAGCCCGTGGTGCACCTCAACGAGAGGAGCAACCATGGGTAACAAGCCCACTGTTTTGGTCGTCGACGACGAAACGAACATCCAGATCTTGGTCCGGCGCAACTTGTTGCGCTACATGGCCAGGGTGCACGTGATGGACGTTGACATCGTCTTCGCCAATAACCCTCCAGAGGCTCTCGAGCTGATGGAGACCACGCGTGTCGATCTAGTCATTACGGACGTCGACATGCAGCACCGTCATAACGGGTTCTGGCTTAAACAGGCTATTACCGAGAGGTTCTCGTCTGTTCCGGTCCTCGTTATGAGTGGTTCGATGCGTCCTGGGGTCGACTTTTCGAAGTTGCGCCTTGGGGAGCTCTACACGACTGCTGGTACTATGCTGCGGATCGCTAGCCTTCGGCTGGCGAACTAACGCTACGACGTCGCTTCGGCGACAACGACAACACGAGCAACACGATACACAGCAGCTGCTGCGCTGAGCTTTGGGGCTGGAGACCCTAGGGCTTGTGAAGGCAAGGTAGTTGCCAGGTGCATTGCGGGTGGAATCCGTCGGGGGATTCTACTTAATCACTTCAAAAACACCGCATAGCGGTTGTTTTTTTTTGCTCTCTATGGCACAATGATCGCATAAACTGCAAGAAATATGACAACTGTACTTCTCTTTATTCTCATCCTTGGCCTGCTTGTTTTTGTACATGAGTTTGGCCATTTTATAGCTGCCAGACTCTCTGGAATGAAAGTACATGAGTTTGCGCTCGGGTTTCCACCGCTTGCAATTGGTGTGTATAAAGATCCTGTTACCAAAAAATTAGTGTGGGTTTCTCCAAGAAAAGCAAAACGAAATGCGATTGAAGCGGGTGTATCTGCAGCAGGAGAAGAATATCCAGCTACACTCTACTCTTTGAACCTTTTACCGCTTGGTGGATTTTGTAGAATTAAAGGAGAAAACGGAGAAGAAGCTGCGCAAAAAGATAGTTTTGGACATAAAAGTACGTGGAAAAAATCGATTGTGCTTGTAGCAGGAGTAACCATGAACTTTGTACTTGCAGCAGTATTGCTCGGTATAGGATTTTCTGTTGGGCTCCCTACGGATGTAACAAATGGTATTCCAGAAGATGCAACGGTCGTTTCGCCTCCTGTAACAATGGTGCAGCAGGTACTCACGGATTCCCCAGCAGAAAAAGCAGGGATTAAGGGTGCTGATTCTATTATTGCGGTGTCTGGGCAACATGTTATTAATGCTTCACATGCGCAAGCGCTGATAGAAAAAAGTGAAGGCGACATGGTGAGTGTAACGTTGCAACGTTCCGGAGAAGAAGTAACTGTAGATGTTGTACCGGAAGTACTTACTGAGGGGAAAGGATATAAACTTGGTGTTGCACTTGCAGACGGAGCTGTGCTCAAATATCCATGGTACTTAGCCCTTGTAAAAGGTATGCAGGCAGCATGGTCAAGTCTATTAGCAATTTTTATATCGTTATACATTTTAGTAAAAGGATTAATACTTGGGCAGGGTGCTGCATTTGAAGTATCTGGCCCAGTAGGCATCGCATCGATTATTGGAGAGAGTGTAAAACTTGGCGTAGTATACTTAATTAATGTGACAGCAATGATTTCATTAAGTCTTGCGGCATTAAATATTTTACCAATTCCAGCATTAGACGGTGGGCGATTAGTATTTGTCTGGATAGAAGGGATTACCGGAAAAAAAGTACCAATGAAATATGAACAAAAGGCGCATACCGTAGGATTTGTGCTGCTGCTTATACTCATTGTTGTAGTGACGTTTAGAGATATTGCTAAACTATTTTAGTATGGAAAGACCAACACCAGAAAATGTACTTACATTTAAAAGACCTGATGAGAACATTTCGCCTGCAGAGCTTTTGCAATTCAAAGATGTGGCACGGATAAAAATTGTGGTTGAGGATGCATTTAATGTTTGGAAAAGAGAGAACAAGGATATGAATGCAAATGTTGTAACAAAATTGCAGAATCAGTTAACAGAAATTGCAAAGCTTTTTGAACAAGAACGATTTCTTACACCAGGGAAAGAGAAAATATCCCATGAAAATACAGAGCTGTTTACTGCAGCAAAAAGAATTATTGATTCAGCCTTCGCAATAGAAGCGGGATTACCGCCATTTGCAACAGCCTTTTTGAAACAGATAGAAACGCAATACAATAAAAGTGTGCATATGTCAGGAGTGAAGGCAAGTTTGGATCAAACCACAACATTAGACTCAAAAAGAAATTTAGATGAATAATTTCTGCATATGATTAAAGATCAGATCGAACAAATAAAAAAAGAATTTGAATCGGCGATTGATGATGTACGTGATTTTTTAATGCTAGAAGAAATTGAACAGCGATTTTTTGCGAGAAAAAATGGAAAACTCACAGATGTCATGAAAGGACTGAAGGATTTGTCTGGAGATGCAAAAAAAGAAGTAGGGCAACTTGCCAATATTGTAAAGACTGAGCTGCAAGACATGCTTGGTAGCAAGCGTGAAGAGCTTGATAAAGAGCGATTGGCTAATCTTGCCACAGAGGAAGCGATTGATGTATCGCAGCAGGTGCAAAAAGGGCAGGCGGCAAAAGGGCATATTCACCCAATTACACAAGCGCGCTGGGAACTCGAAGAAATTGCTCGCAACATGGGATTTTTGATTGAAGATGGGCCTGAACTAGAAAGTGATTATTATAACTTTGGTTCACTCAATTTTCCTGAAGATCATCCGGCAAGAGAATCGATGGATAGTTTTTATGTAAAAGATAAACCAAATCAACTCATGCGTGCGCATATTTCAAACATGCAGGTGCGGCTCATGAGAAAATATGGGGCACCACTTCGAGCAGCGCATCCTGGGCGTGTCTTTAGAAATGAAACGATTGATGCTACACATGGGCATACGTTTTATCAGTTTGATGCACTGGTTATTGATAAAGATCTTTCAGTTGGCGATTTGATTGGAACCATTATGGCCATGTTTAAGGGGCTGTATAAAAAAGATGTAAAGTTGCGCATTCGACCCGGGCATTTTCCTTTTGTGGAACCTGGATTCGAAATTGACATGCAAATAACCTATAAAGCCGGAGATAAGATCAAAACAAAATGGATGGAAATTGTTGGATGTGGAATGATTCATCCGAATGTATTAAGAGAAGGTGGAATTGATCCGGAAGAGTATAATGGCTATGCATTTGATTACGGCATAGACAGAATCGCTATGTCAAAATATGGTATTGAAGACATTCGTCACATACACGGTGGGGATTTGAGATTTTTGACACAATTTTAGCCTATGAGAATTTCAAAACAATGGATTGAGGACTTTGTTACTCTTCCAAAAAAATCAGGAGAAGAAATGTTAGAGGAACTTACTGTGCAAACTGTTGAAGTTGAAGAAGTTGTTGAGCAAACAGCATTTCTTGATGGAGTTGTTGTTGGAGAAATTTTATCGATTGAAAAACATGAAAATGCAGAGAAGCTAAATATTGCGCAGGTTGAGGTAGGGGAAAAATCTCCTCGTCAGATTGTATTTGGAAACAAGCTTGAAATGCATGTTGGGGCAAAAGTACCGGTTGCTTTAGCACCAACTGTGCTTCCTGGAGGATTTGCTATCAACAAATCAAAAATGCGTGGTGAAACATCAGAAGGGATGCTTTGTTTAGATCAGGAATTAGGCTTGGTAGATGAAGGATTGAGCATTCAAATGTTTGATGCCAAAGTGAAAAACGGAACAAAAATAATCAAGGCGCTCAAATTAGACGATACAATTTTTGATATAGATAACAAATCAATGACAAACCGTCCTGATTTGTGGGGACATTACGGCATGGCTCGTGAATTTGCTGCCATGTACAAAACAGAACTAAAAGCGTATGCACCGGCAGAGGTTGTAGAAGGAACAGAAGCTGCGGTAAAAGTAAAAGTGAAGGATCAGAAACTGTGTCCGCGATATATGGGCGTGCAGCTTTCTGGTATTACTGTTGAGCCTTCTCCAACATGGATGCAAAAACGATTGCTTGCTGTGGGGGTTCGTCCAATTAATAATATTGTAGACATTACTAGCTATGTGATGTTTGAATTGGGTCAGCCAATGCATGCGTTTGATGCTGATACTATTGATGTGGCATCTGTTGTGGTAAGAAAAGCAAAAAAAGGAGAAAAGATTGTCTTACTTGGTGGGGAAGAATATGAACTAGAACCAAGTATGCTGCTTATTACAGAAAAGAAACGGGCGATTGCTGTTGCGGGTGTAAAAGGAGGAGACGATAGTGGGGTAACAGATCAAAGCACCAGTATCATGTACGAGGCGGCTAATTTTGAGGCGCTTAGTGTCCGAAGAACCTCTACTGCGTTAGGGGTAAGAACTGACGCATCAACTCGATTTGAAAAAGGACTTGATCCGAATCTTCCAGAACTTGCCATGAAGCGAGCGGTTGAATTGACACTTGAACTATGTCCTAACGCAAAAGTGGTGAGTAATCTCACAGATATTCATTCTTTTGAGCAAGATTTAGGGCCGCTTGAAATTTCTGCAGACAGAATTCGTTCTCGGATTGGAGTAGATATTTCAGATAAAGACATGAGCGAGCTGCTTACACGTTTAGGATTTGGGGTAGAGCAAAAAGAGGATACGTTATATGTGACCATTCCAACGTGGAGAGCGACTGGAGATATTGGTATTCCGGAAGATATTACAGAAGAAGTTGCGCGTAGTTACGGGTATAAAAATATTCCGACAACATTCCCAGCGTTTCCCATTAGTCCAACACCGCCAAGTCCACTGCGTGACATGAAAAAGCGTGTAAAAGAACTTTTAGCATATGAAGCTGGGTACACAGAAGTGTATAACTACTCATTTGTTTCTCCGGAGTGGCTTGCAAAATTTGGTATTACTACAGAAAATTATATTGAACTCGCGCATCCTTTGGCAAAAGACCGACCGTTTGTACGGCGTGGACTGATTCCAAACATGATGGTGAATGTAGAAAGTAATCTTCATCGATTTGATGCAGTGAGACTGTTTGAAACGGGGCGCGGATACCGACCGGAAGAGGACGGGCCACTTGCGCATCCAGATAAAAAAGAAATGCTACCAGGGCAAGACGAGTATTTAGGCTTGGTATATGCAGAAAAAGGCGTTGAAACACCGTTCTTTGAACTTTCTGGTGTTTTGCATAATGTAGCAGATCGATTGGGACTTGCCATTACCTTTGAAAAAGCAGATGAATCACCAGAATATTTGCACGGTGGTCGTCACGCATTTGTAAAAGTAGGGGATACGTATTTGGGATCAATTGCAGAGATTCACCCTGTGGTGCAGGATACGATTGGTGTGCCACATAGAACTGCGGTTGTGCAGTTGAACTTGAGTCGACTTGCGCCGCTTGTAAATGAACGCATTGCGTATACACCATTACCGGCATTTCCAGTGGTGCAACGCGATTTAGCGTTTGAAGTTAAGAGTATCACAGCTGATACTGATGTACGTAAAGCAATTGCTGCAGTTTCACCAATGATTACAGATGTACAACTTTTTGATGTATACCAAGGTGAACATATTGCTGATGGTAAAAAGAGCATGGCATACAGAGTAACGTATAGGGATGATAATAAAACGCTTACCGGAGAAGAAGTGGATGGTGAACACGCGCATGTGGTTGCTGCAGTTGAAAAGAAATTTGGGGCAGTGGTGAGGTAAAGAATGAACGTAATAAAAAGAGACCTTTGTTGTGGGTCTCTTTTTTTATATGCGCTATTTTACAATCAGCACACCATTCATTCCTTTATGTCCTTCTCCGCAAAAGACTTTGCAAGAAAATGGAAATGAGCCGGTTTTATCAGCAGTAAAGGTGACTACTGACGTTTGGTTTGGACTGAGCTTTGTATTAATACCAAACGCTGGAAGAGCAAAGCTGTGATCAACGTCAATACTGGTGATGCTTAGTTCTACCGTGTTTCCTTTTTCAACCTCGATTTGTGCGGGTACAAATTCCCAATTTTTTGCTGTGACAGAAATAGATACCGTAACTTCTTCTGGGCAATCGAGCCATTCGCAGGTTTCAAAGTTTCTTGGGCGTACTGAATCATCAGCGCAGAATTGTTGGTCGTCAGTGCAAGCACGTATAGGTGTATCTTGGCAGGCTTCAAATTCACAATTTGGTCCAGTTCTGACAACCACTGTACCATCTTCACACATTTTTGCTTCTTCTGTGCAGCCTGTTTGCGGTGGAGCTACTGGTGTTGCGGGTAAGTCTTGTGGAGGAGAAGTTGGGGGTTCAGATGGAATTGGTTCTTCTATTGGTCGGGGTGTTTCTGTAGAAGAAGCCATCGGCTGAGCATTAACAGGAAGTGTTGCGCTGTTAATGGTGTCTGATGCGGGCGTTTCTGCGGAAGATAGGCATCCCATCCCCATAAGGACAAGAGCAAGAAGGAGTACAATATGTTTCATATCGAATATATAAGAATAGTATATTCATGGTAGCAAGCAGAGATGGGTCTGTCTATAGATTTCACAGATGTATACAACTATGATATACTCACAGCGCTTGTTATTATAAAGGAGACCTATGGACATTGTAAGTTCGAGTCAAGACGTGTTGTACGTTGCTCTTGCACTGTGTGTGCTATTTTTCACAGTATTTCTCTGCTGGCTTTTATTTGAAGCCGCAAGAATTTTGAAGAACGCGAATCGCATTGTAGAATCACTCACGCACAAACTTGAACTCATCAATGAAGCCGTTCAGTATATGAGAGGAAAGGTAGATGGTGTTTCCAAAAACATGGGCGTTATGAGCTCCATGATGACCGGGCTGGTTGAGAAGTTTATTGTTGGAAAACTGGCCAGTAAATTAGAAAAAAAAGTAAAAAATACAATAAGCCGGAAAAAAAATTCTTCGGCAAAAAAAACAACACAAAAGAAGTCGACTTCTAAAAGAAAATAAAAACCATAAAAAAAGTGGAATAAAAAGCATCCGGATAAACCGGATGTTTTTTATGAGGTATAAAAATTCCCCAGGTAGCACAAGCTACCTGGGGAAGGGAATTGGGGACCATCCGGCATCGAACCGGCCTATTCGAAGGATTAAAGCAAGGAGATCTTATGCGCCGAGAGGTATTTCACCGCATCGACCTTACAGGTTTTCACCTGCATGCTCTTTTCTAGAGCTAGACGCCAATCTCCAGGCTCTCTCGCTATACCTTTACAGGCTTTAGTCACCCTTGGGTTTCTAAAAAGCGAAATTCTCCCGCAGGCGTTTCCTTGAATTACTCTCCCTGTGTGAGTTAATGGTCCCACCTGCTGAACAGGTTCTCATATTTGTGTATTCTTGTCAACAATCTCTACACTGGTAGCTTTCGTCGCATCACTCGGAAAATCGTCTTCCATAAAGTTGAATCCTGGTTCACTGCCGCTTTCATGCAAGAGAATATAGTACATTTCGCCAACGGTTGAAGAGTTTGGTAATGCAATAGCAACGGGACCACGGTCAGCAGGGGACACGGCTGTCGCTACCAATATTTTGCCGGGTCTGTTTTTATCAGAAGCATAAATAGCAATCCACGCATGCTTTGATACTTGTACTTCATCAATAGTGAGCGTTTTTCCTGCTGCTTGGTTGGATGCTGAAAGGTAACCTTCCAGCGTTACCTGTTCTTGCGGATCAATGTGCACCTGTCCCTCAGGAGGTGTATATGTTGGTGCTACTGTTTTTGTACAGCCAAACCCAAAGGTAAAGAAAATGGCTAAAAGAAGGATATAATATTTCATAGGACTATAGTATAGCGTAAAAGCAAAAGGACCGCATGCGCGGCCCACTAGTTGTCCTCCTTGCCACCGAGGTGGCTGGTTGGGTTGGTTGGGTCGAGTGACAGAAAGCCTGCCAGGCCGACGACGCACAGCAGGAGTAGCAGCGCGAGCGGCACGGGGTCGGGTTCACTGTTCGATCGGCCGTCCACAAAGTTCACCCAGTGTCCGAGCCCGGCGATCGCCGCCAGGATCACCGCCATGGCGCTGATGTTTTGAACATACCAGCTACCAATGATGGCCCACCGTTGATACTTCTTCGACTCTGCCGAGCGCTGCACCTCATAGAGGATCCTCTGCATGACGACCACAAAGGAAGCCGCAAAGAACAGTACCTCAGGTAGGTCTTGTGAATACGTCACAAATCGAAAGACGGCAATCAAGAGAGCCGTCCATAGCACATTTCGCATGGAATCCCTCAAGAGTTCGTGTTTCACTAGACTCTACGGCTATTTACTGTTTCTGTCAACAAAAAAACCACTCATACGAGTAGTTTTTTGAATCTGTGAAGACTATGTAGCTTGTTCAATTTCAGCTGTTAATCCATCTCGTCCTTGAAGGCTTCTTTGGTCAAGTGCTTTTGCAAGGACAAACAGTGCATCTCTTATCTCAGCCGCTGAATGTAATTGTTCAGTCTGTGTAGTTCCAGCAGAGGCTTGAGTAAGCCACTCTTTTGACAGTGCGTCTTTCAGCTGATCTTTAGGGTGCTTTTTGAGAGTTGTTCCCGGGGCAGCATCGTAATCAAAGTCAGAATTGATTGCCCCTGTCAGTGTATGAGAAATATGCTCAAATATTCTGCTTGCCTGTATCACGTCTCGCTCACTGCGCGGTGATACTGCAAGCTCAGTAGCTTTTGCAAGGGCTTGCGTAATGGAGGATCCTGCATCTGTACCAAGAGTTTCATCTATTTCTTGTATATTGCTTTCAGCTTGTGCTGCCAGTTTTTCCGCAGCAGAGGCAGTATCAGTACCTCGCTTAATATTGGCTCTCGCACGTAAATCTTGGGCTTTGCTAGTCCACACTAGATTTCCTGCAAATAACTGCTCAGTTCTTGTATATTTACCTAATCGGGGCAAGTATTTTTGATCACCTGGAAAATGATTTGGATCCTCAGCTCTAATACTTTTTGTATCGTGACCAGAACCAGGCATGGCCCGATCAAGCAATTCAGAATAGGCTCTTCTTGCGCTGTCATTATTTCCAAACCCAGAAACTTTTTTTCCGTCGGGAAGCAAATGTGTTGCGTGTTCCATTAGTGAAAGAGGAAATCTGCGGTGTAGTGAAGATTCATCTGAGGCTGCAACTAATTGCCAGAAGAGATTCGCAGGATTTTCTTTGTGCTCAGTAGCAAGGCCCTTTAACTCATATCCTGTCTTTCCTTGAAGCTGTTCCAGGCTAAGTGGTGCCTTGGGCTGTTCGCGAACAATTCCTTCCATAAAGATGCATTAGTGAAATAATACCCATATCATATCAAAGATTTTTTACAAGCACAACAAAAAAACCACTCATACGAGTAGTTTTTCTACAAAGCTTACGCTTCGATGTTTGCAAATGTTGCCATTTTGAGGCGTCCGTCAAATCGACGCATCTTTTTACTGCTGAACTTTACCACTCCAGCTGTTCCAGCATAAAGGGTATCGTCTTTTCCTTTTTTTACATTTTGTCCCGGGCGGATTTTTGTACCACGTTGTCGTACAAGCACCATTCCAGCGCGAACAGTTTGTCCGTCACCAACTTTGGTACCAAGGTACTGTGGATTCGAGTCGCGTAAGCTCTTCGCTGAACCACCGGCTTTTTTATGAGCCATATCTTCTCAATTAATAGAAATGGTGCACAGGAGCAAACCAGATTAAGGTAAGCCTGCGATAGTGGGGCCATTATACGCTCTAGAGCCGATGTTGTCAAGAAGAGCGCTGTGGAGTATAATAACAGGGATATTTAGCAAGAATTGGCTAATTTTGTACACTCATGCAACTTTCTAACGTGAAACTCTTTTTTCGGCGGCCACAGGTGATTATTTTAGTTGGAATCGCATCGCTTTGCAACCTTTTTGCCTGGGGATGGCTGCTTTGGCATATTCGCCCAACAGAAGAGGCCTTATTTTTACACTATACCGTCCTATTTGGGGTAGATCTTACAGGTGCCTGGCATACCGTATTTGTACTTCCCGCGGTGGGGATACTCATAATCGGGCTTAACACCTATTTTGCAGCAGAATTATTTCAAAAGGATCGATTTGCCTCATATGTCCTCCTTTTTGGGGCAGCACTGTGCCAACTGTTCGTTCTCATTATTTCATTGCTTCTGGTCTTTTTGAACGTATAATATGACTCAAAGAGCGCAATCAAAAGGAACTGATTATACGTTTTTATCGTATATTTTTTTGTTTCTGTTGTTTGGGCTTGTCATGCTTACGTCAGCGAGTTCTGTAAATCGATTTGATAATCCGTTTTTCTTCATTACGCGGCAGATACTATTTGGTGCTATTCCGGGGGTAGTACTGTTTGTGATTGCCTCTAAATTTCCGTATAAAAAATTACAGAAGTACGCGCCGGTGTTTGCGGGGCTTTCGTTTTTATTGCTGGCACTCGTCCTCATCCCAGGAATTGGAGCAGATTATGGTACTAGAGCGCAAAGCTGGATTTCATTATTTGGATTTTCTTTTCAGCCTGCTGAGCTTGCAAAGGTTGGCATGATTCTTGCGCTTGCATGGTATGGCGCAAAAATCGGTCCAAAAATAAAGGATTTTAAACATGGATTTTTACCGATATTGCTTTTAGGATTACTTCCTGTGGGGCTTATTCTCCTCCAGCCAGATTTGGGTTCTGCGGCAATTATGTTTGCGATTTGTTTTGGTGTACTGTTTGTAGCAGGATCAAAAATGAGTCATCTTTCGGCACTATTTGGGTTAGCCATAGCCGCACTGGCGGTGCTTATTATCATTGCACCATATAGAGCCGAGCGGTTAACAACCTTTTTAAATCCAAATGAGCATTTAGATACTTCTGGGTATCATATTTTGCAGGCGCAAGTAGCGGTTGGTTCTGGAGGATGGATGGGCCGCGGTTTGGGGCACTCAAGGCAAAAGCATGCGTATTTACCAGAGGTGCACGCAGATAGTATTTTTGCTATCATTGCAGAAGAAATGGGTGTTATTATTTCTTCGCTCATGATTGTGTTTTTACTCATCATAGCAAGGCGAGCAATATGTATTGCAAAACATGCTGATGATTTTGGGCGCATTCTGGTGCTTGGGGTTATCATTTGGTTTATTTCTCAATCCTTTTTCAACATCGGTTCCATGCTTGGCATTATGCCAATGACCGGAGTCCCACTACCATTTGTTTCGCACGGAGGAACGGCGCTGATGGTTGCTTTATTAGCAGCTGGGCTTGTAGTTAATGTGAGTAAGCAAACATAATATGAAACAAACGATTTTATTTTCTGGGGGATATACGCTTGGGCCAGTGACGCCACTTTTAGCTATGGCAGAGGCGCTACCAAAAGATCAATACGATTTTTTTTGGATTGGCACAAGATCTGGACCAGAGTGTCAGCTAGTAAAAGAAGCCAGAATACCATTTGCGTCTATTCAAGCAGGGAAGCTCCGAAGATACGTGTCACTTCGTACGTTTACTGATGCTATTCGGTTTGGTATTGGTGTGCTTCAATCGATTCGATTATTGAAAAAACATAAACCCGCACTATGTATTACAACTGGGGGATTTGTATCTGTTCCGGTGCATGTGGCTGCAAAACTGCTGAAAATTTCAACAATAGTACATCAGCAAGATATTGAAGCGGGGCTTGCAAATACCATCATGGCACGGTGGGCAACGGTTGTAAGTGCGGCAACAGCTGCGTCTGCTGTAGCATTTGAAGCCTATTCACCAGTAGTGCTGGGAAACCCCGTACGAGTAGCGATCCAAAAGGGAAGTGCTAAGAAGGGAAAAGATTTTGCCGGTATTGTTTCAAAAGAAAAGGTGGTCCTTGCTTTGGGCGGTGGAACGGGTGCAGAAAAAATAAATACGTTTATAAAAGAAGCGGTTCCGGTGTTAAAAGGCGAAGCGCAAATCATCCATCTTTCTGGGCAAAAACGTGCACATAAAGAGCTCGCTGCACTTGAAGCTGCCTGTGATTGGTATCATCATATTCCATTTGTTTCAGAAGAATTGCCAGATATATTAGCTGCTGCAGATATTGTTGTTTCAAGGGCCGGGTTTGGTACATTAACAGAACTTTCTGCGCTAAAAAAATTAACGCTCCTCATTCCAAAAGCAGGACATCAGCAAAAGAATGCTGCACATATTGATACATTTGGTGGCGCAATTGTGCTCGATGAAGAAGCGCCACAAGAAACAGTTACAAATCAATTGCTCGATGTACTGCATTGGAGTGCTCCGCAGGCTAAGAAGCTTACTGATGGGCTCTCAAAAGCTATTCCAATCGCTTCTCCTGCAGCGGTGCGAAAGCTTGTGAGCAAAGCAATAAAAAAGTAGGGGATCATACTTAGGTATGCTATACTAGCAAAAATAAATTATGCCAGCTCCATATTTACTGAAGCAAGACGAAGCCCCTGCACCAGATCCTAATGAGATCTGTTTGTTTGCGCAAACCAATTATAGAAACCAGATGAGACGGTTTGGTATTAAAATCGATGACAGGCGCAGACACAGTTACATTATTGGAAAAACAGGAATGGGAAAAAGTACCATGATGGAAAACATGATGCTTTCTGATATTTATAATGGACATGGTGTAGGACTTATTGATCCTCACGGAGATTTTGCAGAAAAAATTATTGATTACATTCCAAGTTGGCGCATGAATGATGTGATTTATGTGAATCCAGCTGATTTATCAAATCCAATCGGGTTTAATATTTTGGAAGTATATAATGAAGAGCAGAAACATCTTGTTGCGGCAGGAATGATGGGAACATTTAAAAAGATTTGGCCAGACGTATGGTCTTCTAGAATGGAATACATTTTAAATAATACGCTGCTAGTATTATTAGATAACCCAGGAACAACACTCCTTGGAATTAATCGATTGTTGTCAGATAAAAAATATAGAAGAAAATTGATTAAAGGAACGAATGATCCGGTTGTAAAGAGTTTTTGGCAGATTGAGTTTGCTGGATATTCAGAAAAATATGCGACAGAAGCGGTTGCTCCTATTCAAAATAAGATTGGGCAATTTTTATCTGCATCACTGATTAGAAACATGGTTGCGCAGCCAAAATCAACGTTTGATGTAAGAAAGGCAATGGATGACGGGAAAATTTTGATCATGAATCTCTCTAAAGGGCGAATGGGGGAAGATAACTCGCGGCTTTTGGGTGGAATGCTCATTACCAAGTTGCAGCTTTCTGCCATGGAGCGTGTTGATATGCTAGAAAAAGATAGACGAGATTTTTTCTTGTATGTAGATGAATTCCAAAACTTTGCGACACCGTCATTTGCCAATATTCTTTCTGAGGCGCGTAAATATCATTTGGGTCTTATTATGGCGCATCAATATGTTGCGCAGTTAGACGAAGTGGTTGCTGATGCTGTATTTGGTAATGTTGGAACTATTATATCTTTCCGTGTGGGGGCATCAGATGCTGAATCGTTGGCAAAAGAGTATGCGCCTATTTTTATGGAAGAAGATATTGTAAATTTGGCAAAATACCAAATTTTACTCAAACTTATGATTGATGGGGTTGCTTCTCAGCCATTTAGTGCACTGACATTGCCACCAATTGGTTCTCCAACAGGTTCAGCAGAAAAGGTAATTCGTGTTTCAAGAGAAAGATACGGAAGAAAACGAGCCGAAATCGAAGAGAAAATTATGCGTTGGAGTGGTTTTGGCGATGAAAAAGATGAGGATGTATTGCCGCCCATCGACAAAAAGAAAAAAGATGATAGAAAAAGATCGTCAGACAATAAGCGATCAGATAGATCGTCTGATACTAAACAATCAGATAGACCTTCAGAAAAACGACGATCAGATAAGCCATCTGATAATAGACGATCAGATAGACCTTCAGAAAATAAACCGAGAAGAGAAGAGACACCAAGAACCGAGAAAAAATCGACTGTTGAAAATAAACCAGTGGCAGAAAAGAAACCTGAACCAATTGCTGCCGTTGCTACACCAGCACCAGCACCTACTCCCGCTAAAGAAGAGGTTTTCGATGCTGCTGAGCAACCGAGTGCACTAGACGTCGGGAAAATCACTCCTGCTCCAGAAGCTCACGTGGTGATAAAACCAGAGGTTCTTGAGGCAACTGAGCCATTACTTTGGGAAGAAGAACCTATAGTACCTGTGGTAAAAGAAATGCCGGTACCGCCAGTTGTGAAGGAAGTGCCAGTCGTCCAGGAAAAACTGGTAGTAAAAGATGAGCCTGCAATATCGACGGCAGCGGATGTTAAAGAAAAAATAGAGGTACCTAAAGAATCACCTACACCAGAAATTCCTGCAGCAAAACCCGTAGTGCCAGAAATCTTACAAGAAACTGCGGAAGTAGCACATGCACCCGCCGAAGCATCTGTTCCTTCTGCTAGCTCTCCTTTTATTGATGAAAACAATCCACCAAAGAAAAAAAGAAAACGTCGCAGAAGAAGAAAAAAGAAAACAGGAGAAGGAAGTGGTGATATGTCACAGCCCTCTCCACAGGTAGAGCAAGCGGCAACACCTGCAGCGCAGCCAGCTGTAGCGCCAGAAAAAACATCTGACGGTCCAACACAACTTTCTCCAAATAATGTGATTCGGTTTGATTCGTAGTTTGCTTATATGAAGCGCACATCATTATTTCGTCCAAAACGAACAGCAATCAGTAGCGCCCTTAGCTCGGGTGCTATTGCTATTCTTGGTGTTGGGTTAATTGGTGGAATATTACTTCATATTCCTGGGCTAAGAGATCCACATACGTTGCCAAAAGTATTGCTTGTCGTATTTTGTGCCATGCTTGCTGCGCTCATATTTGGCGCTCGCGTATTAGTTGTAAAAAAAATTCAATTACGCAGAACACCCGTTGATGCGGCTGCACTTATTTTTTTGGTAGTTGCTCTTCTTGCATGGGTGCTTTCAGGTAATTTGTCTCACGGTATACTTGGGCAACCCGAAGTATTTGGATTATCTCTTGCGAGTATCTTTGGGGCGATTGCTTTTGGATATATGAGCGCTCAGCATGCCGCGCGCGGCCATGTACTGCATAGGTTTATTGCACTTCTGGTTGGGATTTCGGGTATTGTAAGTGCATTTTTTGTTATTTCTTTGTATGCACCAACACATATTCCTTGGGCGCACAGTGGCGCGGTAAATGTACTGACACAGTTTGCGTCTGTACTCGGACTATGGATTGTTGCTGTTATACCAATTACACTTGCCTTTGCCATGCACAGGACGCTTTCTTGGTGGGCACGCATGTTTGCTGTAGTAGCACTTATCCTGCACTGTCTTGCGGTTGTGAGTATTGCACTTCCGTACTTATATATACTCGTAGCGTTTGCTGTATCGATTGTGGTGCTTTCTGCTTGGCAGCATGACGATGTCGTGCAGTGGGTGCGAGCTATTGGTGTACTACTTATTGCTTCTTCTATTGCTTTTGCTGTAGCAGGAACGCCCAATATGTTGAAAGGCGACTTGCCTGCAGAGCTAACACTTGGAAACGGCGTTTCTACACAAATTACGCAGCAAGTACTGCTCAAGGACGTTTCTACATTTTTCATTGGAAATGGGCCTGCATCGTTTGGATATGCATTTTCATTATATAGACCACATGCGTTTAATGGATTAGAAGCGTTTGCAGATAGAATATTTTGGCAGCCATATAGCACAGTGCATGCACTATTTGTTGAACTTGGTTTTGTGGGAGCGCTATCCTTATTATTTGTGGTGCTTTTAGGGAGCGGAGTTTTGGTAACTGGAATTAGTGACATAAATGCACGGAAAGGGCGTGTTATTACTAAAACCGCGCGCAAGATTCACCCAGAACAATTACATGCTGTTGCGCTTGGAGCTGCTTGGCTTGTCCTTACTATTGGTATGTTTGTTTCCTTTTTGGGAGCTGCACTTTGGATGCTCTGGTGGTGGCTTCTGTTTATGATGTGCGTTGCCTTTGCCATGCACACAAAAAGACTCGACCAAGTAAAAGAAATTTCTGTATCGGCTGAGCTGAAGGATTCATTTTTAGTCAGTTTCTTGTTTGTTTCTATTGTTACTGCGCTTGGAATTTCTGCTGCATTTGGTATTCGGCATATTATTGCTGAATCACAAGCAACAGCAGGACTTCATGCTGCGTCTGCACCGCAAATGATTGAGCATATGAATAAAGCAACACAGCTGCGTCCTGCATATGGACCGTATAGAGCGTCGCTTGCTGATGCCTATTTGCAATACGCAAGGGCACTTTCAAAAGAAGATACTATTACAGACGAGTTTACGTTTGCTATGGCAAATGCTGTTGATCAAGCAAAGCGTGCAACAACACTTGATCCGCTTTCATATACTTCTTGGGATACACTCGCTACGATGTATAGCAATGCTCGATTATTTACGACGGGTGCTGATGAACATACCTTGCAGCAACTTGATAGCGCCATTGCCCTTGCCCCAACAAATGCACAGCTCTATTGGCGAAAAGCCCTTATTCATATTGATTCGCAACAAGATGCTGAAGCAAAGGCCACGCTAGAAAAGGCTATTCAATTGCATCCACAATTTGTTTCGGCGTACGCGGCACTCGGAGATATTTATGAACGGCTAGAGCAGTTTCAGTTGGCGGTAAAACAATATGAAAAAGCCTCTTCACTTGTGCCAGGGAATGTTGATATTACATACCAATATGCCAGAGTGTTGTATAATACAGGAGAGCGCGATCAAATGCAGAAAGCGATAGAAATGTGGCTTGCACTTGTGGATACGCATCCAGACCATTCAAACGGACTGTTTAGTTTAGGAATTGCTGCGGAACGTATAGGGAATAAGCCAAAGGCAATCGAATTTTATACAAAAGTATTACAATTAAATCCAGAGAACGAAGACATTAAGAAAAAAATTCAATCACTTAAATAAAAGATATGTTATTTTCAAAGAATTACAGACAACCATTTTGGCACGGATTTTTCCATGCGATGCTGATCATTTTGTATGTACTTTTTTTGGCAGTATTTGCTCGGCAGTTAGAATTTCTATATAACAACGAGATTGAAGTACTAATCCGCTATACGTTTGGTATTTTTCTTGGGGTACTTTCTGTTGGGGTATGTGGCTGGCTTCTCTTTTACGAACCACTGAAAAGGTTGTTTCATCATCAATTTAAGGCGGCAACCGTGATGCTGCTTTCAACGTTAGGATGGCTCTTTATCTTTATGCTCATTTTCATTTTTGGATTAGTTTTTAGCATGTAACCTATGAATACTACACTCAGAGGATTAATATTTGGACTACTCGTATTTGTAAAAGCTGCGGTTATTGTTGCCATTGAGCATGCAATTTCTGCCGGATTTGCACTCACCACAGCTGGTTTTATTGTAAACGCACTACTGCTTATTCCAATTACCATGATTTTGGCAAAATGGTATTTTAAGGCAGTAAAACCAACAACGCTCCGAGGATTAGGGTTAGCACTCGATATACTCATTGTATCTGTATTAGGTGCTTGGGTACTTGAAATGACAGGAATGGTTCCTGCAGACATGACACAAACACTCTTTTCAAGTTGGATAGGATATGCTAGTGTTGCTTGGATACTTTTACTTTGTGTATATGCTGGATTTGAATTCGACGGCACCTATTCTAAAGATGCCTGATCTTTCTGCTTCGGAGCAGGAGGTAGTGGCACATGTACAACAGCGTATTGAAATGCTATTTACGGAGTTCCCAGCACCATCTCATGGTCAGGGACATGCAACGCGAGTGGCAAACAATGCATACAGAATTTCAACGGGTGATGGAGCACATCCATTTTTACCGGTTCTTTGTGGACTCTTGCATGATATTGGACGAGCACGCGAATTTAATGGAAAAAATCCAGAAAAAAAACGGCATCACGCACTTTCTTATGAAATGCTTCAGGAATGGTTTCAGGAAGATACGGTATTAGCGGGATCACTGAACACCGATCAAAAACTCGAATTACTCTATGGGCTGAAATATCATTATAATGATTTTGCCGATGCGCATTATAGTGCGATTACACTTCGCGATGCAGATAAATTGGATGCCTTTGGACAAATCGGTCTTGCAAGAGGACTCTATTTTTGTCAGGAAACGGGTATGTCTATGACAACAAATATTCGATACCTGTATCAATTTGCGTACTGGCTAAGAAGTAAAAGTGCCAGAGCAATATTTGATGATGAAAAATTGATTGAACCAATTACCGCGTATTATAAAGAGGAGCTTGAAAAGCAAATAACTCCTGTAACACTATTACCATGAGCAAAGGGAAGATATTAATGTGTCTTTCTGGCGGCGTCGATTCTTCGGTTGCCGCTGCGCTTTTAATTGAGCAAGGGTATGATGTAACAGGCGCATACATGAAACAGTGGAGCGATAGTGTAAACGACAGCGGGCAATGTACTTGGAGAGAAGATAGAAGAGATGCGATTAGAACAGCGGCGCATTTAGGTATTGAATGCCTGACACTCGACTTTGAAAAAGAGTATAAGGAATGGGTGATGAGTTACCTATATAAAGAGTACGGTGCCGGAAGAACGCCGAATCCAGATGTGATGTGTAACAAATTTATTAAATTTGGTGCATGGATTAATAAAGCGAAGGAACTTGGATTTGAGGGCATGGCCACAGGGCATTATGCTTCTATTGATCGTTCTTCTGGAGTGGCGCTACTGCAAAGAGCAAAAGATGATAATAAAGATCAAACATATTTTTTACATCAGGTGACTTCAAAAGAACTTGATTACACGTTATTTCCACTAGGGGAATATACGAAACCCGAAGTACGGGCGCTTGCAGAAAAGTTTGCTCTGCCAACGGCGCAGCGTCCAGAAAGTATGGGCATCTGTTTTGTAGGAGAAGTACCAATGAAAGATTTTTTGCAAAAAGAAATAGATAAAACACCTGGGAATATTGTTTTTTCAGATGGAACAGTGCTTGGCGCTCATGAAGGACTCGCATTTTATACGATTGGGCAGCGCAATGTTGGTGTGCCGAGCGGAGGGCTTCCTGGTATGCCAAAAGGAGAAAATAAACCGCTCTACGTACTACAAAAACGATTTGATACCAATGAGCTTGTTGTTGGGTTTGGTGAAGATCCATTGCTTTATACAACGACAGTTCGGATTGATTCTTTGCATAGCATTTCAGGCCAGCTGCCAGCTATGCCACTATCATGCATGGTCAGATTCCGCCATCGCCAAGAACTGCAAGAAGCGATTCTTGACCAAGATAGCTCTGGAGAGTACTCTATAACCACTACTCAGAAGCAACGTGCACTTGCCCCCGGACAGTTTGCGGTTATCTACCAAGATGCCATCTGTTTAGGTGGTGGAGTCATTGTATAATTTGAGAATTATGAAAACAAACGATATTCGAACAGCCTATTTGGCATATTTTGCAAATAAGACGCATGCAGTTATTGATTCTGCTTCACTGTTACCAGAGAATGACCCAACAACACTGTTTACGGGTTCTGGCATGCAGCCAATGGTGCCGTATTTATTGGGGCAGTCGCATCCACAGGGAACGCGGATTACCGATAGTCAGAAATGTTTCCGCGGGAGCGATATTGATGAAGTGGGAGACAACAGACATACTACATTTTTTGAAATGCTAGGAAACTGGAGTTTGGGAGATTATTTTAAAGCGCAGCAGATTGAATGGGCATTTGATTTTTTGATGAATGACATTGGTCTTGATCCAAGTAAACTCTATATTACGTGTTTTTCTGGAAATGAAGAGATTGGTATTCCAAAAGATACGGAAGCAGCAGAAAAGTGGCAGAAATTATTTAAAGAAAAGGGAATTGATGCGTCGATTGCAGACAATCCAGAAGAAAAAGGCATGCAGGGCGCTCGCATTTTTTACTACAATGAAAAGAAAAACTGGTGGAGTAGAGCTGGCGTACCACAAAACATGCCGGTAGGAGAACCCGGAGGGCCTGATGCAGAAATGTTTTGGGATTTTGGTGATGGTGATGGAATTCATGCAGCGTCTGTTTGGAAGGATACACCGTGTCATGTAAACTGCGATTGCGGCCGATTTATGGAAATTGGGAATAACGTGTTCATGGCGTATAGAAAAACAGAGGATGGATTTGTTGAACTCGAAAAGAAAAATATTGATTTTGGTGGAGGACTTGAGCGCATTGCTGCGGCAGCAATCAATAATCCAGATATTTTCATGATTGATCAGTTCGATGGCGTTCGTAATCACATTGAACAAGTAAGTGGAAAAACATACGGTGCTAATGAAAAAGAAACGTATGCGTTCCGTGTGGTTATGGATCATGTGCGCGCTGCAGCATTTTTAATTGGTGATAATGCTGTACCAAGTAATAAAGATCAGGGATACTTTACTCGACGGCTACTTAGACGAGCAGTACGATTTGCTCAAGATCTTGGGGTGACAGAAGCCTTTGTTGGAACAGTTGTAGGAAGCGTCATTGATGCCTATACTGATGCATACCCAGATCTTGCCGCGCAAAAAGATCATGTGATGAAGGTTGCTTCAGCCGAAGAAGAAAAGTTTAGAAAGACATTACAGCAAGGACTCAAAAAGTTTGAAGAAATGATTGCTGACGGTGCGCTTACCACAGAAGATGCGTTTGATCTGTATCAAAGTTATGGATTCCCAATTGAAATCACTGAAGAGCTCGCAAGAGAAAAGGGAATTGTTGTTGATATGGAGGCGTTTGCTGCGCTTGTGAAAAAACACAAAGACCTTTCTCGCGAAGCATCACAGAAAAAATTTAAGGGTGGTATGGCAGACACATCAGAAATGAGTGTGAAATATCATACGGCAACGCATCTGCTTCATATCGCGCTCAAAAAAGTACTGGGTGATCATGTTGAGCAAAAGGGAAGTAATATTACTCCTGACAGATTACGATTCGATTTTTCTCATCCGGAAAAAATGACACCAGAGCAAAAGGCCGAAGTAGAAGTGCTTGTAAATGCCGCAATTGCAAAAGATTATCCAATCGATTTTCAAGAAATGCCACTCAAAGAGGCGTTAGATAATGGGGTTATTGGATTATTTACCGATAAGTATGATGATGTGGTAAAAGTGTATACCATTGGGGATCCTGCGCATGCTGGAAATGCAAATCCGGAGGAGCCAACATTTAGTAGAGAAATTTGTGGTGGTCCGCATGTAACTCGAACTGGTGACATGGGAACATTCAAAATAAAAAAAGAAGAAGCGAGTAGTGCAGGGATTAGAAGGATTAAGGCAATCTTGCTATAACACTATTTAAGAGGACCAAACAGTAAATAAAAGCGGCGCGCAATTTGCGCTGCTTTTTTTTCGTTATATTCAATTCGAATAGTCTGTCTACCACGAGCGTTCATGATAGGCAAAATATTGAGCGAATCGACATCTTGCAGTGGAAGTGTACTTGTATAGAGGGTGTCAATATGATCTCGTAACCGCTGATCGAGCTTTATGGTTACAATATAATTGCCAATAACATGCACTTCTCTTCCTTTTGTATCAATGCATTCTTCTTCTGAAGCCAAGTAATACGAGTTGTTTGGGTATTCTCCTTGTAAAATAGCCTGCGCGTATTTGTCTAAATAGGTTCTATTTCCAGTCAAAACGTAATGAGTACGGTCTTTTGCGTAAAAGGCCTGCAGAAAGGCAAATAAGTGCTCCTGATGGAGGATAAGATCCCATTGATGGGGCTGAAAACTCAAACAGGTTGAGGATGTAGACATTTGCGCCAAAGCCAGTAGAATTTGCGACCGAAAACTTTGTAATCGGTGAATGTCTGGAAAATGCCAGGTATGCTTGCTGCCAGGTGGTGGTAACAAGTCTTGGAGGTATTCATCAGTAAAATACGTCGATTCCAAGGTCTGTGTAATACTCCGAAGGCGCATAAGCCAGGTCATTGAGACACTAAAGGTGCGTCGCTCTTTGGTAAGGACTCCTTCTTCCGTTAATTTTCTGAGTACCCTATAGATTGCCTGGGGACTCCAAGAGTACCCATCGATGGTAAGCTGATGAGATATGTCGCCAGCACTCATTCTTCCTTTAGAAGCGAGCGATTGCACAACAAGATCCTCAATTTTAGGTGAAATCCCTCCAAACATGTGCTAATGATTACTGTCTTATTTAGACAGAATAGAGGCGGAATGCCAATAAAACTTGGTTAAATCGATGTTTTTTAAACAAATTGTTTAATGTAGAGGTACCCTATCTTGCATAATTTGTCAATACAAGCTATGCTATGGGGGATATAGATTCCGCCTGAATTGGCAGAATCTGATTTCATCCAAGTTATTCACACGCGCAAGTTCCTTTTTCTTGACATTAGGGACAAAATGCATTATCATACTGCGCAGTTAAATTGAATCCAGAAATGGCAAAAAATAACGATGCCCTGGTCCTTCACGGAGTGATCGATGAGGTACTTCCGGGAGCTAAATTTCGTGTAAAGTTAGAGAACGATCACGAGATTGTAGCCTACCTCGGAGGGAAGATGAGAAAGTTCCGAATCCGATTAGGAATTGGTGACCGCGTCAAAGTGGAGATGACTCCATATGACCTCACTAAAGGGCGTATTACATACCGACTCTAATAGAGCAAAATATCAACCGGTGCGGTGTAGCTTGTCAGTCGAGACGAGCGTCGATATCGCGGCAGTGGTTGATATCTTTTTTATTCCTGTATAAATTGTCAGGCTGATATGAAGAAAAAGAGTTCAGCAAAGAAACGATGCCCTAAGTGCAAAGTTCTTCGAAGACAAGGGCGTCTAGAAGTGCGATGTGAAATTCGTCGCCACAATTCTGCCCAAGGTTCAAAGCAGCGTACAAAAGCTGCCTAAACAAGTAATTAATAGATATGCGTGTATCTGGTGTAAGCATTCCAAAACAAAAACGCGTGGTGATTTCACTTACTTACATTTTTGGTGTAGGACTTGTCTCATCACAAAAGATTTTGAAAAAAGCAAACATTGACGAAGATGTAAGAGTAAAAGATCTTACTCGTGATCAAGAAGATGCAATTCGTGCAATTGTTGAAAAAGAATTTAAAACTGAAGGTGACCTTCGTCGTGAAGTTACTGCGAACATTAAACGTCTGAAAGACATTAAATGTTATAGAGGTATTCGACACAAGAAGAGCCTACCAGTTCGTGGACAACGAACAAAGACTAACTCACGCACAAGACGCGGGAACAAGAGAGTGATGGCGTCTAGTGGTAAGAAGAAAGCTGCTCAAAAAACCTAGGTTTGTGAGCGCAAATCAACATTCGTGTTATGGCTAAAAAACCCGCAACAAAAGCGAAAAAGAAAAAAATCAATAAGCAGGTAAGTTCTGGGCGTGCATACATCCAAGCAACTTTCAACAATACTATTGTTACCCTTACTGATTTGAACGGAGATGTCCTTACTTGGGCAAGTGCTGGAATGGTTGGATTCAAAGGTCCAAAGAAAGCAACTCCATATGCTGCTCAGCAAGTTGTAAAGCGAGCTGTAGAAGCTGCAAAAGCATTCGGATTAAAAGAAGTAAATGTATTCGTAAAAGGAATCGGTGGCGGTCGTGAAGGAGCAATCCGAGGACTGAATGGTCAAGGGTTAAACGTTCTTTCTGTGAAAGACGTGACACCACTCCCACATAACGGGTGCCGACCTCCTAAAAGACGACGCGTTTAATAGACTACTATGGGAAGATATATTGGACCTAAAAACAAGATTGCACGTCGATTTGGTGTGAATCTTGGACTCAAAACAAATGCAGCAAAGGTTGCAAAACGCCTTTCTCAACGCCCAGGTATGCATGGACAAGCACGTCGTCGTGGTTCTTCAACATACGGAAAGCAACTTGATGAAAAGCAAAAAGCAAAGTTCATGTACGGACTTCGTGAACGACAATTTTCAAAATACGTGAAAGAAGCTGGACGAATGCAAGGAGACTCTGGAGTAAACTTGCAAGGACTACTTGAAAGACGATTTGATAATGTAATTTATCGACTCGGTTTTGCTGTGACTCGTGCACAAGCAAGACAAATGGTAGGACACAACATGTTCACTGTAAACGGAAAGAAAATGAATATTCCATCATACTTGGTGGAAGTTGGTGATGTGATTGCTGTGAAAGCAACAAAGACAAAGAAGAAAATCTTTGATAATATTGAGGAAAGACTTGCAAGTGCTGCACTTCCATCTTGGATCACAATTGACCCAAGCAAACAGGAAGGAAAAGTGGTTTCAATGCCACTTGAAGCAGATTACGACAAAGTCTTTGATGTAAAACTTATTATTGAGTATTACTCATCTCGTTAATCCATGCCTGTCATGGCACGTAAATAGCCAACGTCTATGGAACACATTCTTCTTCCAACAACTATCGAGTTTCAAGAAACTGATCAAAAAAACGTGAGTCAATTGATCGTTTCTCCTTGTGAAAAAGGATACGGAACAACATTAGGAAATGCACTTCGTCGTGTACTCCTTGCATCACTTCCGGGTGCTGCTGTTGAATCTGTACGAATCGATGGAGTTCAACATGAATTCGGCGCTATTGATGGCGTGCAAGAAGACATGGTTGAAGTTATCTTGAACCTCAAACAACTTGCAGTGATTTCACATGCTGAAGAACCTGTACTACTAAAACTCAGCAAAAAAGGACTTGGTCCTGTAACTGCTGCAGATTTCAAAGATAACGCAGACATCGAACTTGTAAACAAAGATTTACATTTGCTTACACTTACTGATGACGGGAAAGCACTTGAAATGGAAGTTATTATCGGAAAAGGTTTGGGATACGTTCCAGTGAAAGAAAAGGAAGCAAAGAATGTTGATCTTGGAACAATTTTGATCGATTCTCTCTACACACCAATCAGAGATTTGGGATATGCGGTAGAAAATACTCGTGTAGGAGATGTGACAGATTTTGAAAAACTTACCATGACGATTGAAACGAATGGAACATTAGCAGTAAAAGAAGCAGTAAAACAGGGAACTAAGATCCTAATGGATCACTTTGCAGTCATTTTGGCAGAAGCCGAACGTGGAACCGGTACTTCCGCAGTCGCTTCAGCAGAGGATTCTGAGTAATAGAAATTTATGAGACATAATTCAAAAAAATTCACCCTCGGGAGAAAGAAAGAGCAGCGAAAGGCGCTTATGCGTAACTTGGCTGAATCACTTGTTATCCACGGTGGAATTAGAACAACTAAAGCAAAGGCAAAAGCGCTTCGCACGGTAATTGAACCAGTCATTACAAAAGCGGGACGTGGGTCTTTGGCTGACCGAAAGGCAGTCAATAAAGTGCTCTTCACTAAAAGTTCTATCCAAAAAATGATGACTGAAATTGGTCCTCATTATAAAGAACGTCAAGGTGGATACACTCGAATCGTTAAACTCGGTCACCGAAAAAACGATGCTGCTGAAATGGTTCGCATTGAGCTTGTATAACAAAGTTTATGACTACCCAAACAAGACAAACAACTGAAATTGATGCTACGGATCAAGCTGTGGGAAGAGTTGCGACACAAATTGCAATGGCACTTCGCGGTAAGAACAAACCAACCTTTGCTCCAAACCTAGATTGCGGAGACATTGTTGTTGTAAAAAATGCATCAAAAGTGAAGTTTACAGGACGTAAACTTGTTCAAAAAGATTACTACCACCACACACAACATCCAGGTGGACTCAGACGAACACCAATGAAAAAGGTATTCGATAACGATCCAACGGAAGTTATGCGTAGAGCGGTAGTGAAAATGCTTCCAAAAAATAGACTACGAAACGAAATGATGAAGCGTTTAACTATTGAGGCATAAATCCTATGGCATTAGAATTCATTCGCGGCCTTGGTCGCCGAAAAACCGCTTCAGCTCGAGTACGCCTTGCAAAAGGATCAGGAAAGATCACTGTAAACGGAAAAGACTATACTGAATATTTCCCAATCGTATTTTGGCAACAAAAGGTGGTAGCACCTCTAGAAGTTGTTGGAAAACAAAAGGATTTCGATATTTCTGTAAAAGTTTCAGGAAGTGGAGTAAATGCACAAGCAGAAGCCGTACGACACGGTATCACACGTGCACTTCTCATCTTTGATGAGGGATTGAAACCACTCCTTAAAGCACAAGGATTTACTACTAGAGATTCTCGTGCAAAAGAAAGAAAGAAACCGGGTCGACATGGCGCTCGTCGTGGACACCAGTGGAGAAAACGTTAACAACATCAAAAAGAATCCCGTTTGGGGTTCTTTTTTTTGCTAAATTAACGGATATTGCGTATAATACGGGCATAATCCGCATATATGATCGGTACGTTTCGGTTGGTCAAACGCTTTACATCCTCGCATCCAGCAATGTTTCGATTTCAAAAAGCTGACCACATATTTGTCCATGACTCGCTCATGGCAAAAACAGTACTAAAACTTATTCCTCAGCGCATTACCCCAAATCAGGTGACGGCTTTTAGGATTTTGTTTACGCCGCTTGCTGTATACATTATTTCAATTGGTATTTACGACTGGGGCGCTGGTTTATTCTTGCTCCTCGCGTTTACTGATGCGATTGATGGATCACTGGCCAGAACGAGGAACATGGTAACGCAGTGGGGAATGATGTTTGATCCACTTGCAGATAAGCTGCTTGTGGGATCAATGATTTTGCTTGTTGTACTAACGCATTTTCCGCTTTGGATTGGCATGACAATTTTGGGAATTGAAGTATTGTTTTTGATACTTGCGGCTGTAGCCAAATTACGATTTCATGAAGTCCGTGCAGCTAATCGTTGGGGAAAGATTAAGATGATTTCACAGGTAATAGCTGTTTCTGTAACGCTTATGGCACTTGTGTTTAATGTTCCATATTTATTGTCCATCGCTTCTTGGGTGTTTGGACTAGCAATTGGATTTGCTGTTGTGAGTTTGTTTACGCAAGGAATGTAATATGATGCATAGATTTCCAAGAATTTTTACGCCACTTTCTGCGCCTATTAATGCAATACTGCTTCTTTTGGGGCTTAGCTTTTTGGCAGGAGGACTCATAAAGGGTATTCCATTACTAAGTACGATTGGATTCGTTTTGTATACGCGAGTTGTTGTGTCTTGGTGGCAGCAGATATTAAATCGGTTGTATAGATGGAAAAAAACAGATGCTGTGACAACACTGCTTGGTTCTTGGGCAATGCTCACGCTGCTGTGCGGGATGCTTGCCGTAATGCTTGTGTGGAATACGTATTCCGTGGTGGCACTACTTGGGTCATTTGTATTAACAGCGGCAGCAACGGGCCTGTTTCGTCAGTTTACGCTTCAGGGCGGTAAGGGGCATATAGATAAAATTCAGATAAAGCCGCATATTCATATTGCTCGAGGCACGTTTTTTGCACCACCGCGATTGCTTGCACTTGCATATATGGCTGGGCTTGTTGGGGTAGTTGCACACATGCATTCTTTGCAGTCAGGAGCCGCACTATTTTCTCCTTGGCAAACATTTGATGCTATGACGCTTTGGGTAATATTTGCCCTTAGCATCATGCTTGGCGTCATGATATTTTCACGATTTAAAACAAAGGTCATTTTGGTCTTTATTATTTTACATAGTTTTCTTATTCATGCGGCTATTCCATTAAGCCACACTTTACCAGTTGGCGGTGATGTATATAGAATGATGGGGGCGCAGGAACAGCTCATTGCTGGGGAATATATTGAGCCGGTACTTTTCCCAAATCCACAGATGGTACAATTATCTTGGCTTAAGCTGCCAAAAGTATTTGTGCAGCCACATAAGTATGTGTATGCGCAGCTCTGGGCATATGAGATTAGTGCACAAGAAGTGTTTGGTGTTTCTATGCACACAGCCAACAGGTGGCTCATTGTGCTGCTGTGGGCGCTTTTTTTGCCGCTTTTGCTATATCGATTAGGAAGATTACTATTTACCTCACCACGGTACGGTGTGTGGCTAGCCGCGCTCAGCGTTGTACCGTTTTCTCTTCAGGCACTTGGCGGGCTGTCTTTGGCAATTAGCATTGGTTTTCTTGCCTTTGTCTGGTCAATACTCCTCCTTTTGCTTGCTTTGCAGGGAAAGCAAATGCGTCATTGGATACTGTTTGCCCTGCAAAGTGTTTGGCTCTTTTTTGCTCATCCTGTATATATTGTGGTGGTGCTCATTGCATTAGTCGGTATTATTGTTCTTGGGTCAATGAAAGGTGCACTTGGTGCCTTAAAACGAGTATGGTTTGCTGTACTGTCACTGTTAGCGATGGGTGTGATTCCTGTACTCGAGTGGTTGGCGGGGATTTCTTCTTTTGGATTCTCTGGTGGAAAGGCACTACATGCTGTAAAACAAGCTGTTGGTATGAGTTCTGGATGGTTTTACGCGTCTATGATTCGCTCACATGATATATTGCCTTTTAATTTACTTTTCAATCATACGCCAGACTATGCATTCGCAGCGTCTCCATTTACCTCTGTGCGGTGGCATGTTATGGTCGCGGCAATTATGGCAATACTGCTAGCACTGTATGGAGTGTATCGATTGTATATAAAAGAGCAGGAAAGAAGCTGGTGGCTATTAGCACTTGTTGGCGCGGCAGTAGCTGGCGGATATGGAATTGGATGGTTTGGTATGGGTGGTGATCATTCGTTTGTGCGTAGACTTGATCCAATGGTTACACTATTTGCCATGCTTTTTATACTCTATGGAGTAGCGAGATTTTTTTCTACATGGAAAGTGCGCGTTTCTAAGCGGGCTGCAAAAGGGGTGTTTGCAATCTTGGTGTTATTTCTTTCTGGTGTAACAGTTTCCTCGCTTGCTTCTGGGCCAGATTTACGAACGATGAACGAAACGGAATATGCACTTGCTGTGCATATTGCAGAAAAACCCGTATATTCGTGTATTTTGGCAGACACGTGGCCGCTGCTTGGGCTTGAAGCGACTTCAGGTGGGCGCTATATTGGTGGAAATTTTCCAATTGGAAGCCAACATCAGCAGCCAGAACGGGAAGCACTGCTGGAAGAGCTTTATTTGGCGGTATCACAGAACACCAAGGGAATGGCAGAATTATACATTCCTGAAGGAGAATTTTGCTTAGTTGCGCTACAAAAGCAGCGTGTAGACACGCAGCAATTGCCACTTATTTCATCAGTATTTATGAGTAGTTCTACTGAGTCTGGGGCCTATTATCTATGGGAATATGACCGGCGGTTGCCGGGAGGCAATGATTCGGGTATGATTGAATCAGAAACTAATACGTCAATATGACAAACAATCAGGTGATCGTAATTTCGGGGGGAAGTTCAGGGCTTGGAAAAGCACTGGCAGCCGAATTAAACAAAGACCATACCGTGGTGATTTTATCAAATGAGAAGCAGCCACTTGAAGAAGTGGCGAAGGAACTTGGCGTAAGCGCACATGAATGTGATATTTGTGATCCTGCATGGTGTGAACGCGTTATAGAAGAAATTGTAAAAGAACACGGAAAAATTGATGTGCTCATAAACAATGCAGGCATTTACTTGCATCAAAAAATCGAAGAGACTGATCCTGACGCATTTAAAAAACTCATGGATGTAAACGTAAATGGAACCTTTGCACTTACAAGAGCTGCAGTGCCATACATGAAAAAACAGCAATCGGGAACGATATTAAATGTTGTTTCTCAGGCGGGTATACATGCTAAAGTAAATAGAAGTGCATACAACACAAGTAAATGGGCGCTTACGGGTATGACGAAATGTTTGGCCATAGAATTAGAGCCAGATAAAATTCGTGTTATGGGATTTTATCCGGGGAAAATTGCTACGCCACTTTTTGAGCGAGCTGGAATTAAAGACGTCTCTTTTGATAATGCCTTACCTGTAGAGGCTGCGGCAAAGGCTGCTGCATTTATGCTCAGCTTTGATTATCCAATTCTGATTCCTGAGCTTGGCATCAAACATATCGATAATCACTAATCCTATGGAAGAAACAATTTTTCATAAGATTCTTGCGGGTGAAATTCCGGCACATAAAGTATATGAGGATGAGCATGTCCTCGCATTTTTAGATATCTTTCCGCTTGCAAAAGGGCACACGCTGGTAGTGCCAAAAGTATTTGGAGAAACACTCCTGGATCTCTCTGCGGAAACTATTTCGTCATTGTGGCAAGGAGTGCAGCATGCAACAAAAAAAATCAAGGAAGTGCTCTCACCAGAAGGATTTACTTTTGGCGTGAATCATGGCGAAGTTGCTGGGCAATCAGTACCGTATGTTCACGTGCACATTATTCCACGCTGGGCGGACGATAATGGCGGAAGCATGCACTCGATTGTAAAAAATCCTCCAAGTGAATCGATTGAAGAGATAGCGGCACTGTTTACTTAATATGCCAAAGCGATTAAAAACAATTTCTACAGAGGTGATTCACGAGAATCCATGGTACGAGTATAAGCATGATGAGTATGAGCTGCCGGATGGAAAAACAGGACAGTATTACTATCTTGAGACGCCTGGAAATGTATTAATCATCCCGCGATTGGCTGATGGACGTATAGCACTCGTGTTGCAGTATCGGTATCTCCATGATAAGCAAAGTATAGAAATCCCTGGGGGAGGAGCCGGTGAGGATATTGATGGGCTCTCTGCTGCAAAACGGGAGTTGTTAGAAGAAACAGGATTAATAGCCGAAAACTGGTCAAAGCTTGGTGAGTTTGAGCCGGCGCCAGGAATGGTGAAGGATAAAGCGCAAGTATTTCTCTGTGATGTAATCGATCAGCAACAAGCAGCGCCGGATGCAAGTGAAGAAATAGAACTTGTGTACAGAAAGCCTGAAGAAATTGACGAAATGATTAGTCATGGAGACATTTGGAACGGAATGAGTATTGCTGCATGGGCGCTTGTCAGAAAACATGTATAGAGGGTAATAAAGGGGAGTATGACTGATTCTGGGATAACACCACAATTTATCACGATCTGCGATTTTGTGCATGATCTGAGCAAGCCGGGAAGGCGCGTTTCAACAGCAAAAATTGGTGATGTCTTTATGACTCGTGTTGAAATTGAACCAGGTGTAATTACGGGTGGGTATTATCATAAAGAAACGGAAGTGGTGTTTTATGTTGCAAAGGGCCGCGTGCATGCATCATTTGAACAAGTGTGTACAAAAAAACGGAAGGAATTCATTTTAGATCCCGGTAGGCACATCGTACAAATTCCACCGTGCCACAAAATTTCAACGCAGAATGTTGGGAAGGGAAATGCTATCTTAGTATTTTTCAGTAATAGAGAGCTGCGTTCAAAAAGCGATTCTTTTAGAGAAATGGATGAAGGTACTTGTTTAGGGGAGCGCTGTGAAAATCAGCTCGACATGTTTAATTTTCAGCAAGATAAATCAAATCAAGGAAGAATTTTGGCAACTGCCAAAGTAGGGTCTATATATATTTCGAGGCTCGTGCTTAGTCCCAAAAAGGTTATTGGGGATTACTATCATAAACAAACAGACCTCATGTTCTACGTTGCGTACGGGCAAGTTGATGTTATTTGTGAACAAATCGATACAAAAGAGCGCTATGTAGGGGCACTTACGAGCGCAACTCGAGCAATTCAAATGCCTTCCGGGGTTTGCGCAAGAATGACCAACCCGCTTGATGACCCTTCAGCACTCATCATGTTTAGCTCAAGAAGATTAAATACGGGAGACGAATTTGATTATCCGCTCGATTAATGTATAATTGCGGGGCTAGAGGGGTCATATAGGCCTCTTTCTATACTCTTTATTACTGTTTTATGAAATTACTTGTTACCGGAGGAGCTGGCTTTATTGGCTCAAACTTCATCCATCATATGCTTGAGGCGCATGGGGATGTGCAGATCATCAATTTTGATAAGCTCACATACGCTGGGAACCTAGAAAACCATGAGCATATTCAGGATGATCCTCGGTATACCTTTGTGAAGGGAGACATTACGGATTTAGATGCCTTAAATGCCGTTATGGATGAGTATGGTATTGATCACGTCATCAATTTTGCAGCAGAAACACATGTAGATCGATCAATTCATGGAGGGTGCAAAGATTTTGTCCTGACAAATACACTTGGTACACAAATGATTTTGGATGCTGTAAAGAATCACAACATCAAAAAGTTTGTGAATGTTTCTACAGACGAGGTATATGGTGCGCTTGAATTAGAAGACCCAAGATCTTGGAAAGAAGATGCGCCAATTATGCCAAACATGCCCTATGCGGCAGCAAAAGCAGGTGGAGATTTAATGTGTAATGCGTATTACGTAACACATGGTGTGCCCGTAGTGGTAACCCATTGTTCTAATAACTACGGCCCATATCAATTCCCAGAAAAGTTAATTCCGTTTTTTGTATTCAGACTGCTAGAAGGAAAAACAGTTTCAGTATATGGAGATGGACTAAATGTTCGCGATTGGATTCATGTGAAAGATCATGCAAAAGCACTCGACCTATTACTACAAAAAGGAGAACCAGGGCAGGTGTATAATATTGGATCTGATAACGAAAGAAATAATTTGGAACTGACAAAAATGATTTTGGAAGCAATGGGATTTGGTGAAGACAAAATCGAATTTGTTACAGATAGACCAGGTCATGACAGACGGTATTCAATTGATGCGAGTAAAATGAAGGCGCTTGGGTGGTCTGCAGAATATGGAATAGACGAATTTCATAGAGGACTTCTTGAAACGATTGAATGGTACAAGAGTAATACTGCGTGGGTAGAAACACTCCGAGCAAAGAAGGATGATATGAATAAATTCCAGGAGGATCTGGAACGTTCTAAAGAAAAAATGAAGTCAGTAACCTAAGAGATATGGCAAAAAAAGCGTTTGAGCAGTTTGAGCTAAAAAAAATTCACGTGGCAGGAAAATTTACCATGAATCCTGTGGAGCTTCATGAGTATATTGATTTTGAGGTAAAACGCGTGTATTATATTACTTCTCCAGAAGGGCCAACAGGTGCACATTGTCATAAAAAGGAAGAAGAATTTTTTATTCTTGTTTCTGGTTCTTGCACAGCGGTGATTGATAGAGGAAATGGCTTGGAAGAATTGCCAATGCAAGCGCCAAGTAGCGCGCTATATGTACAAAATTACGTGTGGCATCATTTCAAAGATTTTTCTGACGATGCGGTACTTTTGGCGCTTTCTTCAACAAACTATAATCCAAATAGAAGTGATTATATTGAAGACTACGATGAGTATTTGAAGGTGAGAGACGAGAAGTTGAGTATTTCATAATGATGGTTTCATTCTGAACAACCAGTAATAACAATGTCATCCTGAACAACCTGGCCAAAGGCCGGTAGCAAGAAGGAAATGTCATCCTGAGTAACCTGGCCGAAGGCCGGGCATCGAAGGATCCAGGCACAAATATATGAAAACAATAATTTTAGGAGCAAAAGGAATGCTAGGAGGAGCGTTGCAGGAAGTATTTCCCAATGCTTTAGCGTTAGATAGGGCAGAGCTCGATTTATTTGATACAGGAGCGGTTGAAGCACTGTTTGAAAAAGAACAACCGGAATTGGTGATTAATGCGGCAGCGTATAATGCAGTGGATCAGTGCGAAGAAGACGCTGCGCAAAAAGAAATAGCATTCCGGTTAAATAGCGAGGTGCCAAAGCAGTTAGCAACACTCTGCAAAAGTATGGGTGCCACATTTGTACATTACTCGTCTGATTATGTATTTGCTGGTGATGGCTCACAGCCACATGCGGAAGCATCTAAGACTGGCCCAGTAAATGTGTACGGGGAATCTAAACTTGCAGGAGAGCAAGCAGTGCAAGAAGTTGGTGGGCAGTACTACATCATTCGACTTTCAAGATTATTTGGAAAAGAAGGACAGAGTGAAGTAAGTAAACGAAGTTTTATTGATACCATGCTCTACTTGGTGAAAGAAGTGGGAAAGACAGAACTTTCAATTGTGGATGATGAAGTTGGTTCACCAACATATGCGCCTGATTTGGCAGCATTTACTAAATCGCTTATTGAAGAAAAGGCAGAATCGGGAATCTATCACGGAGCAAATAGTGGGGAATGCAGCTGGTTTGCATTTGCAAATGAAGCATTTGCATTGGCTTCCCTAGATGTAAAAACAACACCATGCGGATCTGATGCGTATCCGCGGGCAGCAAAACGACCTGCCTATACAACGCTCAATAATTCAAAACGATTACCCATGCGCAGCTGGCAAGATGCTTTAGCTGACTATATTACATAACTTATGGCGAAGATTACTCTTGCGTGTACATATCATGATCCTCAGGGAGCGCTTCTGGCGCGAATAGAAGAATTTGCAGGTCGATTAAAAGTATTTTTTGGCAGTGCTGTTGTTGTTTGTACACCGCTTACAAAAAAGAATGTTATTGAGGCACTAAAAAAAGCGAAGTGGAACGTAGTGATTCAAAAAGAAAACAATGTGGGGCAGATTTATCGCCGTGCAATTGCAGAAGGAGCAAAGTATGGAAAAGACGGTTTACTCTATATTGACTTAGATAGGGCACTGCATTGGTGTGCATCACATAAAAAAGAATTAGAAGCCTTTGTAAAAGAACTTTTTGTGGTTGATTGGCCAGCTTTACCGGATTATATTGTGTGCGAGCGATCAAAACGCGGGTATGCAATGCATCAAGAGCCATTGATTGAAACAGAGCGCATTGCAAACAGAGTTATTGCGCATACCCTTGGTGAAGACGAGGTGCATGATTATTTGAGCGGGGCTTTTTATTATTCGAGCGAAGCCATTGCGGTGATTTTAGGGTTACAAAGCAGAGACGATGTGGGTATTTGGGGGCAGTGGTGGAGTGCGCTGCATAAGGCTGCATTGCCGCGGTCATACATGACATTTGAAGGCCTTGAGTGGGAAACACCACATCAGTTTTTGGCATTAGTTGAGGCTGCTGGGGGTATTGATCACTGGAGAGACCAAATCAATAATGATGCGCATGAATGGCGAAAGCGCGTAGGAATGGCGCAGCAGATTGTGGATGGGGCATTAAGTGAGGTGTAAGGGTTGACAAATAGGGATTTTTTTGATAAAACAGGTGTATCTACGCCTGTTTTTTGGGTGTGGAGAGCACGACTTAAGGAGTTTGAGATGAAGGTGAAAATCACCTGTGGTCAGTGGGTGTTTGAGTTCGCAGTCGTGGGGGACAGCAAGACCACCATGACCTACGAGGCGGACAGCTACAACTTCTTCAACCCGGGGAAAGATGGTCAGAACCTCTTCTACCAGTTGAAGAACGGCGCGTACGGCGCGCCCATCATCGACGCCGAGCCGACCCTTCGCCTGGTGTGCCCGGAAGGGGTCACGTACTACAACGGGCAAGGTGAGTCGGCCATGCCTGCGGAAGCGATCGCTGGCTTCATCTGCGTGAAGGATGGCAAGGTTGTCCACCGCGCGGGCCTGACCCACTGGATCGTCTTCCAGAAGAAGGAGTTCACGGTCGATGAGAGCGGAAACTTCGTCGTCGACGGTGAGGTGTGGGCGCTTTCGCACTTGCTCCAGAAGGACCAGAACCGGATCATCGGCTACGATGCGGTCCTGGTGCCGGTGGGCAGTCTGACGGACATGTCCGTGGAGATCCTCGAGCTTGCCGACATCGCGGCGCGGCTGGTCACCTTCACGGGCTGAGGCATCTCAGCACCTGACCTGGCCACTTCGGCCACCCCCTACGTCCGTGCGACGTAGGGGTTGTTTTTTTCCTAAAATATCGCTACACTAGGCCTATATGACACGCACAGATATTACGGTAATTACCGTGACTTGGAACAGTAAAGAGCTTATCGATCGGCAATTGCAAAGCGTGTTAGCTGCGGCAGGCGATCTTCATATTCAGCAAATTATTGTAGATAATGCCTCAACAGATGGCACACCAGCACATATCCTTGGAAAACATCCAGAGGTACTTGTTTTGGCAAATAATTATAATGCCGGATTTGGAGCAGCAAACAATCAGGCGCTTGAACATGCAAAAGGGGATTGGCTCCTTTTTTTGAATCCAGACATGCAGCTGAAACCAGGTTCACTGCCTATTCTACTCGATTGGATGATTAAGCATCCAAAAGTTGGTATTGCCAGCCCAACATTAGTTGATGAACACGGAAACCTCAATGAAGCGGCAACACCAAGACGGTTTCCACAGTTTTTTGAACAGCTGACTATGATTCTGAAGCTGCATCATGTGTTCCCAAAGCTTTTGGATAAATATCATATGAAAGGCGTTGATTTTACCCTAGAGCATTCAGTTGATTCTGTGCGAGGGGCGTTTATGCTTATGCGAAAAGAAATAGTACAAGAACTTGGTTGGGCATGGGATCCAAGGTATTTTATTTGGTATGAAGACGTTGATATTTGCCGCGAAACACGGCGGCTTGGATATGATGTGGTGTATACGCCGATTATTGAAGCAATCGATTATGTTGGGCAGAGTTTTAAACAGCGCACAACGCTGTGGAAACAACAGCAATTTACTAAAAGTATGGTGACCTACTTTAAAAAATGGGAACCGTGGTATAAGTGGATGCCGCTGGCTGTAGCGAGGCCAATTGGAATTGCGCTCGCTTGGATTGCTGATAAGCTGCACGCTCGTAAAAAATAGTATGGCAAAACTTTCTGTACAATTAGTAAGCTGGAACGGGGCAAAATATGTGCCTGCACTTTTTGAATCGCTAAAAGGACAGACATATAAAGATTGGAAACTGCATGTTTGGGATAATGGCTCAGAAGATGGCATGGTGAAGGAAATGGAAGCATATGCTGAGGCACTCCCCATGACCATGTATAAAAATGAAAAAAACCTTGGATTTGCTGGTGGACACAATGCGCTTTATAAAAAAGGTGCTGGTGAATATATGCTGCTTCTTAATCAAGATATGCATTTGCATCCAAATTTGTTTGAGCAGCTGGTTACTTTCCTCGATACACATAAAGAATATGATGCTGTTTCACCACGGCTTATGAAGTGGAATTTTAGTTTGATGGCAGAAGACCATATTCCTTTTGAAAAAATATGTACCAGTCAGGTGGACTCTCTTGGTTTACAGGTATATAAAAACAGACGAGTTACTGATTTGCATACAACCAAAGATTGGAAGGAGTTACACAAGGAAATGCCAGCAGAAGTATTACCAGTATTTGGTCTTTCCGGAGCCTTGCCGATGTATAGAACAAAAGCAATTGATGATGTTGCCTTCAGTGATGGCAACATGTTTGACGAGTTGTACGTTTCGTATAAAGAAGATGTAGATTTAGCCTATCGATTAGCGAGTGCGGGGAAAAAATCTGCTATTGTACTAAAAGCTGTTGCTCATCATGATAGAAGTGCGGCTGGTCCGGTAAAGAAAGATGACTTTACGGCGGCAAAGAATAAGCGCAGTCAAAGTAGCTGGGTACAATATCATAGCTATAAGAACCATTTGATCACCTTGTATAAAAACGAGTACTGGCAGAATGGATTGCTTGATGCATTGCCTGTGATATGGTATGAAGGAAAGAAGTTCGTGTATCTTTTATTCACTCATCCAAAAGTAATATCAGGATTAGGGGTATGTGTGCGTAACTATGGGTCGATTCGTAAGAGAAGAAAAGAAATTACTGCCAAACGCCAACTCTCATGGAAACAGATGCGTATTTACTGGAACACGTAATATGAAAGATGTCTCAATTGTCATTGTAAACTACAAAATGAAAGACAACATTGAAGTCTGTCTTTCTTCGCTATACGCGGAATTAGTAAAAAGCAGTCTTTCTGTGCAAATCACCGTGGTTGATAATAATTCGGGTGATGGAATAAAAGCATTTTTGCAAAAACGATTTCCCAATGTGCACTGTATTGAGCTGTCAGAGAATAAAGGATTCGGGTTTGCACAAAATGCGGGTCTCAGCGCACATGAGGCGCAATATTATTTTGCACTGAATCCAGACACAGAATTTTTGACAGGTGAATCGGTTATTGAGGGGCTGTACCAGTTTATGCAAGAGAATCCACGCATTGGTATGATTGGCCCACGATTACAGTATCCGGATGGTGGATTACAATTTTCTTGTTGGCGATTTCCACCACTATTGCAGCCGTTATATCAGCGAACAAGACTTGGTCAAACTGATCACGGAAAGCAGCGGGTGGCGTTTCATCACATGAAAGAGATTGACCACAGCAAAGTGCGGCCGGTGGATGCCCTCATGGGGTCTGCAATGTTTGTGCGCGCAGATGCTATGAAGCAGGTGGGCATGTTTGATGATCGGTTCTTTATGTATTATGAAGATATCGATTGGTGCCGCAGGATGTGGGATGCTGGGTGGCCAGTGTATTATGTGCCAACAGTGACACTGGTACATATTCATGGCAGAGGTTCCGCGAAAGTACCAGGAGTATTTAGAGCATTATTTAAAAACAAACTCGCACGTATTCATGTAAAAAGTTGGTTCAAGTATTTGTGGAAATGGCGCGGCCAACATCATTATTATTCACTCTAGTATGGAAAAGAAACTCCCAAAAATTGCAATTGTCTATTTGCTCTATTATCATAACGAGTCGTATATTGATGATGCTGTTTCAGCGCTCAAAAAAGTGACGTATCCAAAAGATAGGTTAGCGTTTGTCGTTGTAAATAATCCTCATCCTGAAAAAGGACTCTTTAGCAGATACGTGCATGATGCTGTCATGCCGTACTCAGGAAAAGAATTGCCAGAGTGTGTATATTTACCACAAGACGAGAATCTTGGATTTGCAGGAGGAAATAATATTGGTGGAGACTGGGCACTCGAGCATGGATATGATTATGTGTTTTATCACAATAACGATGGTTTTTTTGCGCGGCATGCGTTTGAACCCCTTGTTGAAGCACTCCAAAGCGACGAAACTATTGGCGTTGCGCAATCGCTTATGCTTTTGCATCCAGAAACAGAATTAGTGAATAGTGCTGGAAATGCGTTTCACTATTTAGGATTTGGGTATACTGATGAAAATCGTACCCCAATAAAAGAACTTGATTTACCAAAAATAAAAGAAGTTGGATATGCAAGTGGTGCGGCACTTCTTGTACGGGCAGATTTAATTAAAAAGCATGGCGGATGGGATCCGGATTTTTTCATGTATCATGAAGATATGGAATGGTGTTTCCGTCTACGCTCACTTGGATATAAGAGTGTATTAGTGCGCGACTCGGTGTTTTATCATAAATATCAATTCGGGAGAAGTATTGATAAATTTTTCTGGATGGAAAGAAATCGATTTGCGGTGTGGCTGATGTACTTTAAGTGGCGCACATTACTGGTGCTACTGCCTATGATGTTAGTGCTTGAGTGCGGACTGATTCTCTTTGCAATAAAGGGTGGTTGGTTTAAAAAGCGATTAAACGTGTATGCATACTGGGCACAGCCTAAAAACGTGAGAATTTGGCTAAGGAAAAGAAAGAACATTCAGCAGATCCGGACAGTTAGTGATAGACAAATGTTAAAAAAAAGTGTGGGAGTTATTGATTTCCAAGATGAAGCAGTAAACAGCCCAATATTAACCTATATTGGGAATCCGCTTATGAAAGCCTATCATATACTTGTAAAAGCCATTGTTTGGTGGTAATATTTCCCTCATATGAAAATCAGAAAAGCGATTTTGACCGGTGGGGGCCGTGCAACGCGATTACATCCAATTACCACAACCATTAATAAGCATTTACTGCCGCTTGGAAACAAGCCGATGATTTATCATGCCATTGAAAAAGCGATTGATGCGGGTGTAACCGAAATCTTCATTAACACAAATCCGGGTGAAACATCACTGCAGGATCATATTGGCGATGGTGGACATTGGGGTATTACGATCAAATATTTTGAACAAACAGGCGGACCGCAAGGAATTGCTCATGTGGTAAAAGAAGCTGAAAAATTTATTGGAGACGATCCGTTCATGTTTTATTTGTCTGACAATATTTTGCTCGGTTCATTAAAAGACATGGTTCAAGAGTTTTCTGATAAGGGGCATGACTGCATGCTCGCGCTTTCAGAAGTACCAGACCCACAACGGTTTGGAGTACCGATTTTTGACGATGCTGGTGTGCTTGTGGATGTTCATGAAAAGCCAGAGAATCCACCAAATAATTATGCTGTCACAGGAGTATACTTGTACGGACCAAAGGTGTTTTTTGAAGCGTATAACAATATTGAAAAAAGTCATAGAGGAGAATATGAAATTTCATCAATTCACTCAAACTTTTTGAAGACCGGAAAATCAGTTGGCTACAAAGAAATTACCGGTTGGTGGAAAGATACGGGGAAACCAAAAGATTTGCTTTTGGCCAATGCGCTTCTTATGAAGCATATGGATGAAAAAGATTTTCCAAAGCAGGGAGAAATTCATGAAGAAGCAACAATAAATGGAAAAGTACACATTGGTGTTGGAGCTGATATTGCCGCAGATGTGATTATTCACGGTCCTGCGATTATTGGAGAAAACTGTGTATTAAAAAGCTGTGTTATTGGCCCTGATGTGACTATTGGAGCCGGTGCAGAAATTTATAGAGCAACGATTAAACATTCTATAGTATTAGCAAATGCGAAAGTTGATGCGCCAATTGTGATTAGTGAAAGTTTGATTGGAAAAAATGCGCAGTTGATAAAAAGAACAGGCGAGGGGATGGAAGGACATCGCATGATTATTGGAGACAAAACAGTCATTGAAATGTAATGCCTCTTCCGCTACTGGGGAGTAGTCGGCAGGTAATAACAAAAAGCAAGTCCGTTGTTGTGGCTTGTTTTTGTTTTCTGCTCGGAATCGTTATCTATGAGTATATTTGGGTGATTGCTATTGTGGGTGTAATAGCGCTGAAATATAGACAGCTGGCCATACTGTGTTTTTGTTTGGCCTTGCTTGGTTTTTTCCATGTTCAAGGATATGTTCTGCGCTATCAAGAACTCAGTATGGTGCTACCAGAAGGCATGTGGAAAGGAGAAATTATTGCTGAGCCTGATATCCGTAGAAAGCGGGCAATGTATATGGTGCAGCCAAGTGGCACAGCACAGCGCATTTGGGTGTATGCAGAGAGGTATCCCGCATATATGCTTGGCGACGATATACAGCTGCGCTGTGATGCAAAAACTCCTGCTGCCTCAGAGACCTTTGCATTTGATACATACGCATTGGTTAAGGGAATTCATGGGAGTTGCTATGTGCATGACATGCGCAAGGTTGGTGAACATGCAGGCTGGCAGCGATTACTTTTAAAGGGAAAGTACTATGTTGCCAATCGTATCAGGACTACCTGGCATGAACCCTATGCAAGTTTTGTGGCTGGCGTATTGTATGGTTATAGAGGTGGATTAGGGCCTGCGGAAGAGTTGTTTATTATCACTGGAACGATTCACATTATTGCCATATCTGGATATAACATCACGCTTATTGTACAGGGATTTTTTTCTATCGCGCCATTTTTGCACATTCGTAGGCAGTATGCCATTTGGGTGAGCAGCATTGCTGTTATTTTATTTACAATATTTGTTGGCGCTTCTGCCAGCGTTGTGAGAGCTGCAATTATGGGGCTTTTGGGAGTGTACGCGTTTTCTATGGGAAGGCGGCAGTCTGCTGGGAGAATATTATTGTATGCGGCTACAGCCATGTGCATCTACAATCCATATATATTGCTCCATGATGCTGGATTTATTCTTTCAGTATTGGCAACTATGGGACTGGTGTATGTGGCTACGCCGCTTGAAAAGCAGCTGTCAGGAATATTGCCTATAAAAGGCTTGCGTCAGGTAATAGCTGCTTCTTGCGCTGCATCAATTATTACCGCACCCTATGTACTGTTTACATTTGAGCGTGTATCGCTGCTTGGCATTTTTGCAAATGTTGCTATTCTTTGGGCTGTGCCGTTTGTGATGCTGTGTGGTGTAATTTCGCTACTTCCGCTTGGAATTGTAGCGAGTCTTTTTTCTTCACTCGCTCTACTTTTAATGAAATATATATTCGCTGTTATTACTTATGTTGCACATGCTGCAGGTGCGCAGATATTGGTTTCTATTACTGCTTGGCAAATGCTGCTTATGTACGCCATACTTGCATATGCATATAGATTGCTCATTCGCCGTGATATACTAAAATAACTTATGAAAAAAAATCATGCACTCATGCAGCTTCTTACTGCTGCAATAGTTATACTTCTTGGAATATTTTCTTCTGAGCTCCAATCATTCTCTTCTGCGAACACGCGTATCGCATTTTTAGACGTCGGGCAAGGCGATGCAACCTACCTGCAGTTTACAAATGGGGAAGATATGCTTATAGATTGTTCACGCGGCGCGCAGGTGCTTGATGCCCTTGGGCGGGTCATGCCAGCGTTTGATAGAACAATTACGTATATGGTCATTACCCATCCTGATGCTGATCATTATGCTGGCTGTATGGATGTATTAGCGGGGTTTGATGTGGAACAAATTATTCTCACAGGAGTAGGGAAGCAAAACACGCTATATACATCATTTTTAGGGTATGTTGAGAAGGAATATGCAGAAGAAATGGTAATTATGGAGCCGAGAGAATTTATTCTTGGGGAAGCGCGCTTGCAGGTACTGTATCCGGATCATAATATGCAAGACGATCCGCTGGTTCCAGGGAGTACTTCGTTTGATAGTAACGATACATCAATTGTTATGCGAGTAGATGTTGGTGATACCAGTGTTTTGCTTACCGGTGATGCAGAATCAGCGTTAGAAACATACTTAGTTGAAACGTATGCTGAGAAGCTTGATGTTGATATTTTAAAAGTAGGACACCACGGAAGTAAGACCTCATCGGGTGCTTCTTTTCTTGAAGCAGTCTCTCCGGAACATGCGATCATTTCTGCAAGTAAGGATAATTCGTACGGACATCCAGCAAGGTCAGTAACAGATAGGCTCAAAAAAAATGGCGCTTCAGTTTGGCAGACTGCACAAAAGGGTGATATACTTCTCTCAATAGATATTGATTCTTATGATATTCAATAGACGTAGCAAACTTGTTTTAGGGGTGCTTGTTGCATTACTCGTGCCAACCATGGTGCTTGCAGAGGCGTTTACCTTAGTTGCAAATGGTGGTTTCTGGCTTTCTGATCCAGATGGATTTGCAGGGGATGATGTAAAGCTATATTCAGTTGTAGTGAATAATAATTTTGCGCGCCTTAGCGCTGATGTAGATTTTTTTGTTGATGGTAAAACACTTGGTTCTGCTCGAGTTATTGATTTAGCATTTGAAGAAGCACGGCAAGTAGGTGTTCCGTATACGTTAGGAGAAGGAAAAAAACAAATTGAAATGGGACTCAGCAATATTGTTGCATTTGATACCAATGGAAATCAGATTGATATTACAGAGCAGCAAATCGCAGCATTTGATATTACGCAAGAACTCGATATTGATTTAGATACAGACGGCGATAATGTTGGAAATAAGGAAGACACAGATGACGATAATGATGGACTGAGCGATACAAAAGAGAATGAAATAGGTTCAAGTCCTGTGAATAGTGATACCGATGGCGATGGATTAAATGATAAACATGAAGTAGATAATGGTTTAAATCCGGCTAGAGCAGATAGTGATGGAGACGGGGTAAAAGATAAAGAAGATGCGTTCCCAACAAATGGTGGAGAATGGGCAGATGTTGATGGCGATGGTATTGGTGACAATTCCGACACAGATGACGACAATGATGGATTAAGTGATGAAGAAGAAAAAGCACTCGGCTCAGATCCACTAAAACCAGACACCGATGGAGATGGACTTACCGATAATGAAGAAAAAATGCATGGATCTGATCCTACCAAGGTTGATACCGACGGAGATGGGATTGATGACCCAAAAGAAGTAGAAGCGGGTACTGATCCAGCAAAAAAAGATACTGATGACGATGGTATTTTAGATAATGAAGAAGCGCAGTACGGGACAAATCCACTCAAGGGAGATACCGATGGCGACGGCATCATGGATGGTGCTGAAATTGAAAGTGGTACAGATCCATTGAAAGAAGATACCGATGGAGATGGGGTAAATGATTTACTTGATGCGTTTCCGCTAGATCCGGATGAATCTATAGATACTGATTTGGATGGGGAGGGAAACAATGCTGATACGGATGATGATAATGATGAAATTTTAGATGAAGAAGAAAGAAGTATTGGAACTGATCCATTAAAAGCTGATACTGATGACGATGGAGTGGACGACAAATCTGAGCGAGATGACGGGACAAATCCAAACGCTGCAGATACAGATAACGATGGAGTGAATGATGCAGAAGATGATGAACCGCTTACGCCAAACAAAAAATCGTTTTCTCTTGCGGTTGGTGGAGACCTTACAAAGCGTATCGTGCAATTTGCAGCGCTTGGGTCATTTGTGACGTTCCTCATATTTTATGGACTTTATAGAATGAAACGAGAGATGTAATATGCGTTCTTATACGATTACACGCCTGGCGCGCTGCATATTTATGAGTGCAGCGTGTTTGTTTTTAGTACCGATTGCGGCCTTGGCAGGTGATGTCGATACGGATAGTGACGGGCTTACAGATTATCAAGAAGAGTTTGTATATTTTACCGATCCACTCATAAGCGATACGGATGGAGATTCGTTTCCCGATGGAGGAGAAGTAAAGATGGGGTATTCTCCGCTTGCGCCAAAGTTGCAAATGCATCAACACGACCTTGATGGTGATGGATTAAACGATTGGTTAGAAGTGTGGTTCGGTTCGAGTATGAATGAAACGGATTCTGATGGTGACGGGTATGAAGATTTCGATGAAGTGATGCATGGCTATTCGCCTGCAGATGCCGCACCAGAATTAGCATATGAGCGAAAAATGGTGGTAGATAAAACAAATCAGCGGCTGTTTTTTTATGTAGATGAAGTAAAAGTTTTGAATCTTGCTGCTTCAACTGGGAATCCATGGACAGAAACACCAAGCGGTACGTTTAATATTGAGCGCAAGCTCGCTTCAAAAAGATACCGAGGGGTAGATTATGATTTAGAAAATGTACCGTGGAATATGGAATTTAAACGGATGTATTATATTCACGGAACATATTGGCATAACGATTTTGGTATTCAAACGCATTCGCATGGATGTGTAAATCTTTCAATCAAAGATGCGGCGCTTATTTATCCGTATGTGGGTATTGGATTTGAGGTAGAGATTATTGGAGAGACGCCAGCAAATAGAGTCGTTGGGTCTTAAGCAGGGGGTATGAAAGAAGAGGTGCAAAGCGCTGTACTGCAATGGTACAAAAAACATAAACGAGATTTACCGTGGCGGCATACGCATGATCCATACCATATTTTGGTAAGCGAAGTTATGCTGCAACAAACACAGGTAGCGCGCGTGATAGAAAAGTATCACGAATTTTTGCGTGCTTTTCCTACGGTCCAGGATTTAGCTGATGCATCAACGGCATCGGTTATTACTGTGTGGAAAGGGCTTGGGTATAACAGACGAGCCTTATTCTTACAAAAAGCAGCGCAAGCAGTGATAGAGCAGCATGGAGGAATATTCCCTTCAGATCTAGAATCGCTAAAAGCATTGCCTGGCATTGGTGATTACACCGCGCGTGCTGTCATGAGTTTTGCATTCAAAAAACAAGTGCCCATGATGGATACAAATCATCGGCGCATATATAATAGAGTATATTTTGGTGTTGATTCACAAAAAGATGATGTATTGTTAAAGAAAGCAGAAGAAATGTTCCCAAAGCGTAGCGCGTATAACTGGAATCAGGCACTCATGGATATTGGATCACAGTTTTGTACCTCAAGAAATCCCAAATGCGAATCGTGTCCATTGAAGCGCTATTGCCGGGCAACTCCAGCAATTTTGACCTATATTCCTCCCATAAAGAAGAAAAAAAAGACCATTCCATTCAAGCAGACAGACCGATATTTCAGAGGGCGTATTATTGATATGCTTCGTGAACAAAAAAAAGTGAGCAAGCAGTCAATTATCACTAGATTTAGCCAAATTCCAAAGGCTAGAGTGGTAAAGATCTTGCTCATCTTAGAGAAGGATGGGTTGATTAAAACAGCCAAACGGAGTATCGTATTACCATAGAGTAACAAAAAATATATGAAATTGATCATCAAATGGGCCATCAGCGCTCTGACATTATATGGTATTGGATTGTGGTTAAGTGGCGTTTCTATTTCTGGTGCATATGCAGCATTAGTAGCAGCAGCTATTCTTGCACTTATTAATGCCATTATTGGGCCAATTGTGAAATTTTTCACGTTGCCAATCACTATTTTAACTTTAGGATTATTTACCTTTGTGGTGAATGCACTGCTCTTTTGGTTTGGTTCTACCATTGTAAAAGGGTTTGAGGTTGATGGATTCGTTCCAGCACTTTTTGCCTCACTCATCATGACAATCGTTGCAACATTTACTAATAGCCTGCTCAAAAAAGACAAATCACCGCGGGTATGAGCATGTGGATTAAAAAAGTAGCAATTGATCTTGGAACAACAAACGTGCTGGTACATGTACCAAAGCGCGGTATTGTTATTAATGAGCCGTCAGTGGTTGCTGTTTCTACAACAGATAATAAAGTGCTTGCCGTTGGTATTGAAGCCAAAGAAATGATTGGACGGACTCCAGATACGATTGTTGCCGAGCGGCCACTGAAAGATGGAGTGATAGCAAATTACAGAACAACAGAAGCCATGCTTCGCTATTTTATCAACAAAGCGATTGGGGGAGTGAGATTGTTCCGTCCAGAAGTGATGATTGCTGTTCCTGCTGGAATTACCTCAACAGAACGTCGTGCGGTAATTGATGCGGCGCTTGCCGCTGGTGCGCGCGAAGCATACATTATTAAAGAACCGATTGTGGCAGCTATTGGAGCAGATATTCCTATTGGAAGCCCTTCTGGCCACATGATTATTGATATTGGTGGAGGAACCAGCGAAATTGCGGTTATCTCTTTGGGTGGAATCGTCTCTTGTGGATCTGTCCGAATTGGAGGAACGCGATTTGATGCCTCAATTGCAGAACATATCAGACGAAAACATGGTCTTGCTATTGGAGACCGGTCTGCGGAAGAAGTGAAAATTCAGGTAGGTTCAGCCATGTATATGCAAGAGCCGCTCAAAATGGAAGTGAAAGGACGCGATATGATATCTGGATTACCGCGGACTATTGAAGTAAGCAGTGACGATACTACCGAAGCCTTGCAACTCGATTTGGAAGGACTTATTGATGCGGTAAAGAAAGTACTCCACGACACACCGCCAGAACTTTCTGCTGACGTCATGGATAAAGGAATTATTATGAGTGGGGGATCTAGTCAGCTCAGAAATTTAGATGAACTTATTTCTCAAGCGACTGGGGTAGCCTGCTATGTTGCAGATGAACCGCTGCTCTGTGTTGCAAAAGGAACAGGTCTCGCCTTAGAAAATTTGGAAAATTATAAGCGCAGTTTGAGCTCACAGCGGTAATATGATTATCGCAATTGATGCTTCCCGCGCCAACAAAGCACAAAAGACGGGCGTGGAGTGGTATGCATTTCACATTATAGAGCAGTTAAAATCGCTCATCGATTCATCGGTGCGCGTTATTTTGTATACAGATGCACCCTTGCAAGGATCATTGGCGCAGCTTCCAAAAAACTGGGAGGTAAAAATGCTCCGTTGGCCACCAAAACGGTTGTGGACACAGCTGCGGCTGAGTATGCAGATGCTTGTTGATAGGCCTGACGTTTTGTTCATACCTGCACATGTTGCACCGTGCATTCATCCCAAAAAAACAGTGGTAACTATTCATGATATTGCAGGGGTTCGTTTTCCCGAGGTATATTCAGCATTTGAGCGCTGGTACAGCATTTTTTCTGCAAAACGAGCAATGAGAAAGGTGAGTGATGTAGTGGTACCAACAGAATATACTAAACAGGAAATCCTTGATGTATTTGGCGAAGGAGCCGCGGCAATGCATGTCATTGGACATGGGTATGATACGGGGTATGCAAAAGAAAAACCAAAACCCTCAAGCTATGGAACATATTTCTTATCGATTTCTAGAATTGAACATAAAAAAAATACCATTGGCATAGTAAAGGCATTTGAATTGTACGCAAAGAATCATGTCGATGTGAGTCTTGTTTTGGCAGGAAAACCCGGATACGGATATGATGAGGTCGTGCAAGCAATAACGAAAAGCGACGTAAAAAAACGTATTCATATGCTTGGGTACATTCCACAGCAGAAAGCGTATGCTCTTATGCAGCATGCTGAGGCATTTGTATATCCAAGTTTGTATGAAGGCTTTGGTATGCCCATTTTAGAGGCGTTTGCTGCCAAGACGCCGGTGATTACGAGTAGTACTACCTCAACAGCAGAAGTTGCTGGAGATGCTGCCCTTCTTGTTAATCCGACTAATATTACAGCAATAGCAGCAGCAATGGAGCAGGTTTCGAAAGAACGAGAAGCACTTACTACAAAAGGGGCTGATCGGTTGAAGGATTTCAGTTGGAAGAAGGCGGCAAAGGAATATGCAAATATTTTTCAAAAAAAGTGAACGCCGGCGCTGAGGCCGGCGTGGTTAGAATCCTCCTGCCTCCGGATCGATCGGTATGCCCTCGATGACGGTGATTGGCAGATGACTTAAACAAGAGTCGCGAGTGACTCTTGGAAACACTACACATATGCTGGCGTCATTAGCAGCAGCGAGTTGGAGGCTTCCATCCGCGCGCTCCGTGAGTACCGCATTCCTATAGCTACCCATGTCTGAAAAGATGCTTACCTGCCACGTGCACGGCGAGCTGATTGGAATCCGAGGCAACCTCTTATGGGTTCCATCAACTGTCACGGTACAAAAAACCGGAGTATTCGAATCAGTAAGCTCAGTGAAAGAGAATCGGGTCATCATTGTGAAGGCTCCTCATGAACACATGCCCCTCGCATATGTTGCTGCCAATGTAATTCTTTTGGGGTCTTTTGTCAACAAATTACACCTATGTTACACTACTCATCTATGAAGAACATCGTTGGACATCACAAGCAACAAGAATTTTTTCAAACTGTGCAGGAGCAGAATACTGTGTTTCATGCCTATTGTTTTGTTGGGCCAGAGCATGTAGGAAAAAGGCACGTGGCATATCAATTTGCAGCTGAGTTACTTTCTTGCACGCCAAAACAGCTCATGACACATCCTGATGTCATGCTTGTTCATAGACAAAAAGATAAAAAAACGAATAAGACAAAAAAACATATCGATGTAGATCAACTCAGAGAACTGAAACATCGATTAACACAATTTTCTGCAATGGGTGGGTATAAAGTTGCCATTATTGATAATGCACATCTCATGAACACCCAAGCGGCGAATGCTTTGCTTAAAACATTAGAGGAGCCAGGAAAGCAAACGTGCATTATGTTAGTTACGCATGATGAGGCTGCACTCCCCAAAACAATATTAAGTCGTTGTCAGCAAATACATTTTGGGTTTGTTCCAAAAAATGATATACTTTTGTTACCAGTAGTAGCGAAATTGCCACAGGCTGAGCAAGAAGATATTGCTGCTTTAGCAAAAGGAAGAGCCGGTTTGGCACATTCCTATGCTAATGATGCAGAGGCCTATGAATCCTTCAAAGCATTGATTGCAGGGTTTCATGCGCTCAAAGGTAAGCCACTTTACCAAAAGTTTAAGCAGGTAGAGCCGCTATTCGGAGATAAAACTGATCACATCGCAACAAGAGAAGACCTGATTGACACGCTAAGCGTGTGGATGGAACTACTGAGAGACGATCTGCAAGGAAAGGGTGACCTTCCTCCTGCGCAGGCTGTGCACGTAATTGATTCGCTTATTCAGGCAAAACGTTTACTTACAAAAAATATTCATCCTCGTCTCCTTGTGGAGCAGGTATTATTAGCACTTCCATAGCTATGAACATTCGGTATACCAAAGCACTCCTTTGTGGTGCAGCCCTTTTGCTTGTTGGGCAAGGGTGTGTCTCTCTTTCCGGAGACAGTTCATTAGAAACCAGCGGTCCAGCTGGTGTATTTGTTTCAACTGATGGAGCAGAATCTTGGCGATCAATTTCACTCGTGCCAACGATTGAAGGAGTTGCCAATGCACATGCGGCAAGTGTATATACACTGCATCAAGACATGTTAGATTCAGAAGCTCTCTATTGGGGATCGCGTGCATCTGGCATGTATTATAGTTATGATGCGGGAAGAAGTTGGCAACGACCAGAAGCGCCAATGAGTGCTGGATTTATTTATGATATTGAAGTCGATACGCAAGATACGTGTACTATTTATGCATCTGCAGGAATTAAAGCATACAGAAGTACCGATTGTAACAAGCATTGGGAAGAAATGTATCAGGAAGGCGGCAACGACAGAGTTGTTGCAATCGAAACAGATCCGTTCAGTAGATCACGTTTGTACATGTTGAAAAGAGGTGGAGATGTACTTAGAAGTGAAGATAATGGACTTAGCTGGAAAACAATTCATCGATTTAGTAGAGCGACATTATCAAAAATTCATGTAGATCCGCATACGCCAGACACGCTGTATATTTCAACTTTCAAACGCGGACCATTTAGATCAGACGATGGAGGTCTTACATGGGTATCGCTGGTAGAAGGAATGGAAGAATTTAAAGGAGCAAAAGAATTTAGAAGCTTCCACGTATATGAAGGACAAGCGGATACGCTTTACTGGGTATCTGGATATGGAATTTTGAGAAGTGAGGACAAGGGAAGTACATGGCAAGAAGTACCAATTATTCCATCTCCTGGAAGTGTGAAAATTTATGCATTTGCAGTAAATCCACAAAATGAAAATGAGATGTATTACACGGCAACGATTGATACACGCTCAACCATGTATAAGACAGTTGACGGTGGGCAAAACTGGATTACCAAGCGATTGCCATCAGGACAGCTGCCAACACAGCTTCTGGTGCACAGAGAAAATCCACAATGGGTATATATGGGATTCACTGTCCCACCAAACTAGCTACCTTACAGCCTGCCTCACAGCAGGCTGTTACTATTGATTTATTACGCCATTTTGCTACAATGCCCTCACTCGTAACACATACATATGACTATTATCGACGGAAATAAGGAGAATTTTGATAAGGTGATTGAGCATATCAGACATGATATTTCAACCCTTAGAACAGGAAGAGCGACTCCTGCACTGGTGGAGGACATTATTATTGATGCTTATGGAACAAAGCAGCCACTGAAAGCTGTTGCGTCTATTACTGCGCAAGATGCAAAAACACTCGTCGTTGATGCGTGGGATAAATCAGTCATGAAAGCGGTAGAAGATGGTATTAGAAAAAGCGATGTAGGTATCAATCCAGTAAACGATGGAACGGTTATTAGATTGCCACTACCTGAACTGAATGCTGAGCGGCGTGCAGATCTTATTAAACTCTTGCACAAAAAATTAGAAGAGGGAAAAATTGCAATCAGAAAAGTAAGAGAAGATATTAGAAATGAGATTGAAAAAGCAGAAAAAGATAAAACCATTTCTGAAGACGAGAAATTTAGTTTGCAAGACGCACTAGACGGACATGTGAAAAGTTATAACGAAGAAATTAAAGCGATGGGAGCAGTAAAAGAAGCAGATATTAATACTATTTAATATGCGATGCGTCTTACAGAAGGTGGCGCGCAGCAGAGTAGCAGTGGATGATGAATCTGTTGGAGAGATTGCGGACGGACTGATGCTACTCCTTGGTGTTGGCGCTGAAGATACAGAAGAGGATGCAGATTGGCTTGCAGAGAAAATTTTGAAGCTGCGGCTATTTAGTGATCCTGGTTCAGAGAGTTTCATGGAGAAATCTGTAGTAGATCATCATGGAGCAATTCTGGTGGTTTCGCAATTTACTCTGTTTGGCAATTGCAAAAAAGGAACGCGTCCGAGTTTTACTGGGAGTGCCCGGCCTGAGCAGGCAACGGAGCTATACGAATACTTTGTGACAAAGCTGCGGGAATCTGATCTACGCGTGGATACCGGCGCCTTTGGTGAGCATATGGAAATACATATGACGTGTGACGGACCGGTGACACTGTGGCTCGATTCAAAACAAAAAGACTATTAGAAAGGCGGCCCTTCGGGGCTGTTTTTTTGTTTGGTGGATATTGACAAAAGGGGATACATATAGTACGTTTTGAGGGTTATGCCAAGGTGGTATGGCTGGAAGTTGATAGACATGAGTGATGGAAAAGAAGATGGATTGTGCACCGAGACGCAGGAGGCTCTCGAGATGCTGCTTGATGACTCTACGCAGGAGCAGCACGAAGACTATGTGGCGGTATGCGCGGCCTTTGATATGGCTGTGTTGAGGGGAGAGATCACCGCCTCGCAGCTGGTGCGTGTTACGCAGGCGCTGGAGCTTGCGCGGCGGGGCGAGCTTGGGTCGGTGGTGGCGGAGCCTGTGCTGGAGCCAGAGGCGGACACCTCATCGCCAGCGGTGACGGAGGCCATGAAGGCCAATGTCCGCATGATGCTCAGCAAGCTCGATCGGGGATTGTTTCAGCAGGTGTTGCAACTGCCAATCATGAATGCTCTGTGCACACCGATCTCTACGATGAGCAGTACGATGGGAGTGCGCGCAGAGCGGATTCTGACGCAGAACTGGCGGATGTACTACGTCTTTCAGTTGGTGCAGAAAACGCGAGCAGAGCTGCTGAGGCTCCCAGGATTGGGGGAGACGCGTCTCGGTAAAATCGAGAGGTCGCTTTCGCGATGGGTGGCGCTTGGGTGCTTGGAGCTCACGGATCACCAGGCGCTGCTGCTCAAGCAGATGGCTGACCTCAAGGCCTGCGACGAGGACTACACCAACAGGCAGATCGCGGCCATCATGCACCAGTACCACCCGCAGGTCTAGACCAACTCACAATAAGGAGAAGCTCCGACACGCTCAAGCAAGAGTGCGTCGGGGGAGGAAAAAAGCAGCTTTTCAAGGCTGTTTTTTTCTTTGGGGTATTGATTTTCCTCTCATTTCATGATAGCCTGCTGGTGACTTGAACCATAGGAGGTGAAAAATGAGTCAGGAAGAATTGTTTCAGGGTGATAAGCCCAAGGCACCCGACGCGGCAGATCCGCCGAGCCGGAAGCACCCACAGCCACCCAACTTGCGGCTGGTGTACACCATTAGCTTGGCGTTGCACGCTGAGTCGATCGTCAAACTGCTAGGTGACATGGGCGTCACGCTCCTGGTGGACATACGGCGGAGTGTGAACTACCAGAGCCACGGCTTCCAGGCGCGTCAGGCAGACCTCATGTTCGTACTGAGCTTGTGCGGAATTGAGTACCTGCATGCGTTGAACCTGGCTCCGTCCAAGGCGCTCCGGAGCGCCTTCTGGAAGATGGTGAAGGGGCAGGGGATTCCCGATTCCTTTGATCCATCCTGGAACGCCTGGACTAACTTCCTGCGGGGATACGGCGATGAGCTTCGGCGGCATCGGCCCTTGCAGCATGGTGAGTTTCGTGAAGAAGCCATCTATGGTCCTCACGAGGCAATTGTCCTTGCCTGCGCCTGCAAGAATCACTGCGACTGCCACCGGCAGTACGCGGCTGGGATTGTTGGGATCTGGGTTGAGGGCTTGACGGTGAAGCACCTGTACCCGCCTGAACCCGCCTTCCAGCATCTCACTGAGCGAGTGCTGATGAAGGGGACGCGGAAGCTTCTCAAGGTGCTGGAGTGCGACATTCCGGAGGCCGGTCTCACGCGAGAGCGGCCTCCTGGAAGGCAGGGTTAAACGGTGGCTCTTCCAACTCAAAAGAAGCCGAGCACCGTCAGTCTCGTCATCCTTTCCCACACAGTGATGAACGGCGGTCGGTTCTGCACGAATCTGATGTGCTTCATCGACAAGGAGCCCTTACAGATCCGTCCCAAGATCGGTGGGCTCAACTACTTCTACCGTCAGGCGGGGCTTATCACTGTGGCCGAGCAGCGGCTCTGGCAGTCGGGCATGCGGGCGATCATCACACCATCAGTCACCTGGACGGGAAAGGGAACCACCCATCCGGAGGACGTCACGATTGGGGCTCCCGGCACATTCAAGTTGGACACTTCTGCCACGCGCATGTCGGACAACGATCTGATTGAACTGGTGGATCCGTTCACTTCCAACGACCTATATGAGTTGTTCCCACAGGTGGTTGACGACCATCACAAGCCGTATGTCCCGGGTCAGCCGCAAGCGGCGTCTGTCGGGTACGTCCGGATGAAGAGGGTGAATTTGGATTGGCACGGCGACAGAATGCGCCTTCGTCTCACACACTCTGAAGCAGGGAGGCAGCGATCGGGGAGCGTCGCCATCAAGGGAGAAGAGCTTCTTCGGAAGATCAACTCCGGTGTGCTAAGTGAAGGGTACCTCAATCAGGTTCTGGTCCGTCTTTCCCTATCTCGTCCAAAGTACTACGATCACTTGGGATGCCGAGCCTGCTACGTCATGTGCTCGGACATCCTTGGGTTTTAGGAGGGATTTTCCGCACCGCCAGCACCAATGCTGGTAGTGCACTCAGCCGCTTTTCGGAGCGGCTTTTGTATTGACTTATATATCTCTTAGAGTATACTTTCACTAGTTCCAAAGACCGGGCGTGGAACCCTGAGAGGAGCGTGGCAATTCAATAAGTGCGCCAATAGGCGAGCTTGGGTGGAACCGCCCCTAGTGGGCCCCAAGACCATTTCGATCGGTCTTGTTTTATTTTAAAATTATAACGCTATTATATGGTAACCATGGAAACACTCGTTTCTCTGTGTAAGCGCAGGGGATTTATCTATCCAGGATCTGATATATACGGGGGATTAGCAAATAGTTGGGATTACGGTCCGCTAGGAGCGCAGCTCAAGCAAAACATTAAAGCTGCCTGGTGGAAGGCTGTTGTTGAGTCTAGGCAAGATATGGTTGGGCTCGATGGAGCTATTCTTATGAATCCACGTGTATGGGAAGCGTCAGGGCATGTCGCAACATTTAACGACCCGCTTGTAGAAGATGCCGTAAGTCACAAACGATTCCGTGCAGATCATTTGATTGAAGCGTGGATTGCAAAGAAAGACCCGGAGTCTACATTGGTGGTAGATGCTATGAGTACAGAAGAAATGGCAGCATTTATTGCTGAAAAGGGAATCAAAAGTCCGGATGGAAATGCATTAACTGCGCCAAAGCAGTTCAACCTCATGTTTGAAACGAGCACTGGGGTAACTGAAAAAGGAAAAAATAGCGTATACCTTCGCCCAGAAACGGCGCAAGCAATTTTTGTTAACTTTAAAAACGTCTTGACCACAAGTAGAAAGCGGTTACCATTTGGTATTGCGCAAATTGGGAAAGCCTTTAGAAATGAAATTACACCAGGTAACTTTATTTTCCGCACACTCGAGTTTGAACAAATGGAGATTGAATATTTTGTAGAAGCAGAAGAATGGGAACAGCATTTTGAAGCGTGGAACAAATGGATGGAAGAGTGGGCTGCAGTGATTGGATTAAAAACGGACCACCTGCATCGATTAGAAGTAGTTGGAGATGCGCTTGCACATTATTCAAAACGAACAGTCGATTTTGAATTCGATTTTCCGTTTGGAAAAAAGGAATTGTGGGGACTTGCATACCGAACCGATTTTGATTTAACAAATCACGCAAAGGCATCTGGAGAAAAATTAGAATATACGGATCCTGCAGATAACAGCAGAAAAGTAGTGCCACATGTAATTGAACCGTCACTTGGTGTCGACAGAACGCTGCTTGCACTTTTAGTGAGTGCGTATGAGGAAGAAGAAGTTGCAGAAGGAGATACTCGAGTAGTCATGCGATTTACTCCGCAAATGGCACCAGTCCAAGTAGCAATTTTGCCACTTATGAAAAAGGGGGGACTGCCAGAAAAAGCAGAAGAAGTATTGGCATCACTTGCAGGTATTGCAAGATGTGACTTCGATGTAACAGGAAGTATTGGAAAACGCTACCGCCGGCAAGATGAGATTGGGACACCACTTTGTGTTACAATTGACTATGATAGTCTTGAAGATAATGCTGTAACTGTGCGGCATAGAGACTCAATGGAACAAGAGCGTGTAGCAATTGCTGACATAGCTTCGTATGTTGTAAAAAAATTGGTATGAAATTTAGAGAATCAAGATACTATACGCCAAAATCTGCTGAAACACCAGAAGTGAAGAAGCCATTAGACCCAGAGAAAGAACAGGCAACTCCTGCGCTTATAGATTTTTTTCTAAAACGGGAGGGGGAAGAGGTGTATGGTTCTGATCCAGATTTGGTAGCAGTACATGCGTTTTCAGGACTCGATGCCGATGCATTTAATACTAAAGTGAACTGGAATCCCGTAGTACCCACTATTATTCGCAATGGCGAACAGCCGCCGCGGCTATTCTTATCATATACTGGTGATTTTGACGCCCCACAGGAGCTGAATATAGATCAGAAGTATGTAGATGCGGCAAAAAGTATTTTTAACGAAAAAGAATCTGAATACGTTTCGTAATTATGTATACATCCTACACATTAAAAAAAGGCGCAACAGTATGAAAATACAAAAGAACCTCATCACAATTAAGCCGGCTATTATTACAGGGGTGATGTCTTTTGTTACTTTTTGTGTGTTGTATGCAATTAGCTATGAGGAGGCTCCAATATGGCTTTTTTTTGAAGTGATAGAAATGAAAGAGTCAGAACATAGCTGGCATATAGTACTTTTACCATTTATTTCAGGTGGAATTCTTTCTTTGCTGCATGCAATTCAAATTTCTGGAACAGGCAAGAAAAAAATAAAGGAGAGTCTCAAATTTTTTGGTATTCATATGCTGACGTTTTGGGCCCCATATATTTGGTTTACAGGAATTGTTACCGCGGTCGTTGCCTTATTTATGCTGGGGTTGATGATAGGCCCTTGTGATGGGTGCTTTACGCCGGGTCCCTAATAGTTATTCTATGAATGATACATTAAAAAAGCAAATAAAGATGTACGGCCTATATGCCGTTGTTATTATGATGGTATATGGTGGTATTGCATTTTTATTCTCAAATAGTTATGTGTGGAGATCTCCTCAGAAACAGATGCCATCTCAAACTTCATATATCCCCGTACCTGCAGATGCTGAGAAAGAAGAGGTGTTAGCAGGTGTGCAGAAAGAGGAACCTGTCAAAAAACTGGAGCTGCTTGAATGGAAAAAAGAGGGGCTCCTCTTTAGTGTGAGTGCCCCAGAAGAATATCAGGTGTATGATGGAGATGTAGTTAATGAAGCGTTTGCAACGTTTTATGATATTGAACACACCAAGCCAATACAGAAAAGAGGGGATGGATTTGAGGAGGTTGTAACTATTCGTTTTGACAAAAGCACCGTGAGTTCTGTTCCTGAATTTGATAATGTGACGGCATATTTTTCTTTTATGGAAGACAAAAAATCGGATAAATATGTACGCATGTATGGTGAAAAACATGCGGGAGATTATTACCCAGAGTTTATTATGCCTGCCGAGCGTGTTTCGTTGGGGAAAGACATCATATTGAGACAAGAAATAGTAAACGGACCTGGCGGTGCGCTAACAACATATTTTGCACCACTTACTGATCAAGAATACGTAGAAATTGAGGTTCCCAAGAATGGGGATTATATGTCTGAAGTAGAATTAATACTTGGCACACTCAGCGTAACGCAGGTCAATTAACACATTATGTATACATCTTACACATTAAAAAACGGTGCAACAGTAATTCTTGTTCCAGTAGAAGGAACACGTGCTGTAACATCACTGGTAACATTTCCGGTTGGTTCCAGATTTGAACCAAAAAATATCCAAGGCATGGCACATTTTATTGAGCACATGATGTTTAAGGGAACAAAAAAACGGAAAAACAGCTATTTGCTAACCCGCGAAATTGATCGATTGGGAGCGCAGTATAATGCATTTACGTCCAAAGAATACACAGGGTATTACATTAAGGTTGATGCTAAATACACAAAAACAGCACTTGATATTCTGTCAGACATGCTATTTGAATCAGTGTTTGATGCAAAAGAATTAGAAAGAGAAAAAGGGCCGATTGTGGAAGAGCTTGCTATGTATAAAGACAATCCACAAATGCGTATTGGGGACTTGTTTGAAGAACTCATGTATGACGGCTGTGCGCTTGGAAGAGACATTGGTGGGACTCCAAAGCATGTAAAAAATATGACAAAGGCGCAGATGATTGCGTTTAAAAACAAATGGTACAGTCCAAAGAACATGACTATTGTGCTTGCTGGGAATATCACAGATAATGCACAAGATTTGATCAACTCATATTTTGATAGAGCGGCTGCAAAAGGACCAAGTCGACCAAAGAAAACACCCGCAGTATTTGGTTCAAGCAAAAAAACAGATCGCGTATCGATTGATTATAGAGAACTCGATCAAGTGCAGCTTATGATGGGGGTGCCTGGTATTGCGCGAACCTCAAAAGATACGGGAACAGTTTCAGTGTTGGATAGTATTTTAGGCGACTCGATGAGTTCACGTCTCTTTATTAAGATTAGAGAAAGAAATGGACTTGCGTATTCTGTTTCGAGTGGGTATCGGTATTTTACCGATTCTGGGTACTTTTATATTTCAATGGGACTCGATCCTAAAAATGTTACAAAAGCAGTCAAAATGGTAATGAGTGAGCTTGAAAAAATCGCAACTAAAGGAATTAGTAAACGAGAACTTGAAGATGCAAAAATGAGTGTGCGTGGTGGAATGGCACTTTCTTCAGAAAGCAGTTCAACGCGTGCTATGTGGTTTGCAAAAGAGCACATGTTTGATAGTACTATAGAAACTGAAGAGATGTGGTTAAAAGATAAACTCGACCCAACTACGGCAAAAGATGTACAAAGACTCGCAAAACAACTCTTTAAAAAGAGTCAGATGCGTGTTGCTGCAGTTGGAAACGTACAAAAAGAAGATTTACTTCCATTAATCTAAATCGTATGGCATATTTATTTGCGAACTGGAAAATGTATTTAAATTCAGCTCAGGCTGATGCACTCATGGAAGATCTTGGTCAGGTTGACCTTGGTTCTGTTGAAATGGCGGTATTTCCCAATACACTTGATGTAAGGAAGGCCTTGGGAGCACTCAGAGGTAATCACATTGCTGTTGGTGCGCAAAATGCAGCTTGGGTACCACAAGGAGCGTATACGGGGGCAACTTCAGCACAGGTATTTGCAGACGGTGGTTGTACACACGTTTTAGTTGGACATTCAGAGAGGCGACATATTTTTGGAGAGAATAATGACGATGTTAGAAAAAAAATGGAGGCAGCACTTGATGCGGGGCTAACGCCGGTACTCTGCATTGGTGAGACAAAAGAAGATATGGAAGCTGACAAGACCATGTATAGACTGAAGAAACAGTTAACAAAGGCATTAGAAGGGCTGGTCATTCCTAAAGGAAAGCTCTTTGTGGCATATGAGCCGGTCTGGGCAATTTCAGGAAGTGGCAATGGAACTCCATGCGCACCAGAGAAGGCAGAAGAAGTGCATCATGCTATTAGAGAAGAGATGAAAGGCCTGGTAAATTGGGATGTACCGCTTCTTTACGGTGGTAGTACCAATGATGAAAATGTGGTATCATACCTATCACTTGAGTGTGTGGATGGGGTACTCGTGGGCCGCGCCTCAACAACTGCTGATTCCTTGCGCAATCTTATAGAGAGAATGAAATCAGTGTCATAAATATGTACGATTATATACCATTTATTCTTATTGTAGGATCCCTTGCGGTGATCTTACGTCTTATAATTCGCAAATATCCACAGTTAACACTTATTGATGTTGATGGGATTCCACAAGTGCGTGAAGAAAAGAAGAAAGATGAATTTTTACGTAAGCGAGTAGAAAAAAAGGCTAAAGCAGACAAAACAAAGAGCAAAGCAAAAGTTGATAAAGTCATGAAGATGTTTAAGCAATGGCAACTGCATTTTAGAGAATATGTAGGGAAGGTAGAGCGCAACTTGCTGAAAAAGCATGAAGAAAAGAAGGAAAATGAGCCTGTGGAAAAAAAGATGAAGCGAGCAGAAAAGACCGAATCGCTTGTAACACAGGGGCAACGGGCAATGGATCGTCATGCGCTTGAAGAAGGTGAAAATAAATTCATTGAAGCAATTCGACTAAATCCAAAAGATAAAGATGCGTATTACGGGTTACTTTGTGTATATTTATTGCAGGAGCAGCTGGATGAAGCAAATCAGACTGGGAAGTATTTGCTAAGCATAGATAAGGATAACGATCAGGCATTTGCAAAAATGGCAGAAGTGGCAGAAAAAAGAGGAAAAATAGGGAAAGCCATTGAGTATTTGCAGCAAGCAGTTCTGATTTCAGATATGCTTCCACAGCGATTTGATAAATTGGCATATTTGCTTAAAGAAGCTGGGGAAAACGACTCTGCTTTAGAGGCTGCTACCCAGGCAGTTCAGCTTGAACCTAAAAATACAAAATATCTTGACAATCTTTTAGATCTTGCTATAATGGTGTCCAGCAAGGAGCTCGCAGAAGAGACATTTGCCAATCTACGGATGGTGAATCCCGATAATGCAAAGCTACCTGCTTTCAAACAAAGAATTGATGAACTGGCGTAATTACGCCAATACGCCATCTTAGCTCAGCTGGTAGAGCAACGGTTTTGTAAACCGTCGGTCGCGAGTTCGAATCTCGCAGATGGCTCCAAGATGTTCGCTCCGGCAACATTTTAACGAAGGGTCGGTTCCAGAGCGGTCAAATGGGGTGGACTGTAAATCCACTGGCTCAGCCTTCGGAGGTTCGAATCCTCCCCGGCCCACAAAATAGAAAAAGATGAATTTGCATCAGTTGTTGAATAGAATAGCAGCCATTGAATCAGATTCGAACCCGGGATGGTAAGGGGCAGCGCCCCTTACATGCGGTGGAAGGTTGGGAAACTGGAAAGTTTCCCAAAGCGCTGCAAGCGCGCGTTCGAATAGCGAAGCGCCTCCCCGGCCCACAATTAGCTTTCTCCACAGCGCGCGTCATGCAAGACTCCTGAATCACAGGTGGAGTGTATCTATTACACATACCAATGATTCAGGAGTTTTTTTTATTAACTCGTTTGTATGAATCAAGCACAAAAAGACACACTGTTTGCAGCGGCCGCAAAGCACCTGCAAGAAAAGGTAGATTCGATCACTGATCGATTTACCAAACTATCTGTACAAAATATACAGATGGCAGAAGACCTTCCAAAACTCAATGAAGACAATAAAATTGTTCAGCATAAATTACTTGAACATGGAAAGGCACGGCAGAATGAATTAGAGGTGATGATAGAGTCACCATATTTTATGCATTGCCAGGTAGATTTTGGAAGTGGTGAACATGACAATATGTATTTTGGAAAGTTTTCATCTGTAGATCATAATATCTATTCTTGGATTACCCCGGCATCAGCAATTCGATTTGAAAAGCCTGGATCAGTTTCATATGAGCGACCGAATGGGGACAGGCGTACAGGAAATTTGCAGAAGAAGGATCAGTACATGATTACGGAGGCTACTATTCGTTTCTTATCTTCGGAATCGGAGCAGGAGGGAAGGCAACTTATTTATCAAGAATATTTTTCAAATCAGAAGAAAGGCTTCATCTTGCCAGAAATTGTGGCGCAAATGGAAAAAGCACAAGACGAGGTGATTAGGGCGAATCATAGGGGGCCTCTGGTTATTTCGGGTCCTGCTGGATCAGGAAAAACGACCCTAGCGTTGCATAGAGTAGCGTATTTGACCCAATCACCGGATGTGTCTGATAAGTTCCCACCAACGTCAATTTTGGTGTTTGTACAAGACGAGGGGACCCGCGAGTACTTTTCGCATTTACTTCCTGAACTTGGGATTAAAGGAGTGAAAATTACGACGTTTGCACAGTGGGCAATGCGAGTGCTGGAACTTGATTCCAAACTTGTATATAGAGTAGGGAAATCGCAGGTGCAAAAAGATAACATTGAATTTGCAAAACGAGAGGCACTCAAGCAGATTCGCAATTTCGCGTGGCACAAAAAACCATATGAAGCACTGCGGCAAGTGTATGCAACAGCTGGTCAGGAGGTACTTGATGCACTTACAGATCAGGAGCAGCTCCACCAATTAGATCGATTTGATATTACGGTATTGCTTATATTACAAAAAAAGCATGAAGGCGCGTTAACCATCATGCAAGAATATTATAAAACACAAAAAGATGGATCTGCAGTAAAAAAGATGGGACGATTCGCCATGAAATATTCGTTGCTCATTTTTGACGAGTTTCAAAATTACCTACCAGAGCAGATCGCTTTGGCAAAATCGGTGCTTGATCCAGAACATAATGCGGTGATGTATGTCGGTGATATGGCGCAGCAAACACAAATTGGAACTATTCGGGAGTGGAGTGAGGCAAGAGAGGACGTGAAAGAAGATAGAGTGGTAGCACTGCAAAAAGTATACCGAAATACAAAAGCAATAATGCGCTATATTGAGGACGCTGGGTATACGGTTTCAATTCCAGAGCAGATGAGAGAAGGGGTGCCTGTACAGGAATTTGTTTTAGAGGAAGTAGCTGCACAGGTCAGCAAGGTGCAGCAAATTATTGATGAATCTACCGGAAGAATCGGCGTATTAGCCCTTACAGAGGACATTGCGAACATATATAAACTCCTGCTAAATGCTGGCGAGCATGTGCATATTATGAGTATTCATGAGGCGCAGGGTGTGGAGTTTGAGGCGGTATGTTTGGTTGGCGTGACGCATGAACTACTATCAAACTTTGGGAGCGAGTATTCGGAAGAAATGCGGGAGGAAAAAAAGCGGACGGTAAAGGATATGCTCTATGTAGCGCTTACTCGTGCTATGAATGAGCTGTATGTTGTTGGGCCGCATGCTCTTAAAAATACGTATATAGACTCAAAGTAGCTTGACGAACAAGAAAAAAAAGGTAATATACCTAATGTAGAAATGAAGGGAGGGAACATGGCGGCAGCATTCGTACTCGCGTATGTACCGCATGAAGGCGACCTCGATAATGGGGAGTTGTTTCGTATCGAGCTCTGGACACGGCCGTTTGTGCCTTGTCAGCGGCGAGGGCTTCCAACTTGGATGGATAGGTTGATCGGTTGCCACGCCATCATCGACGATAGCTTTTTGAACAGGGAGCAGGTCGTTTCGTGGGTTAGTGATGAAGACTCGCGCAGTGCGCTGGAGCGCGCGCTATACCAGATGTACATGGCGGAGGAGTATCCGCAAGGTGCGCTCTTCAATGAGCCGCAGGGCTGGCAGATTATCAGGACAGTTCAGAGGATGCTGCACTAGTGATCTGTCCGAGCAAATTAACGTAAAAAGGAGGAAATAAAAGAAGACACATTTCGGTTGTGTCTTCTTTTATTTAGGTAAGGTCTTTTATAACCTCATCTACATGCTTTGCAGGTTTTACTTTATGATAGTGTTTTTGCACGACACCAGTTTCATCAATCAAAAAAGAATCGCGTGAAATACCCATATACGTTTTTCCAAACATCGATTTTTCCTTCCATACACCATACGCTTGAATCGTATCAGTTGATTCGTCAGAAAGAAGCGGGAAATTTAACTGAAATTTGTCTGCAAAAGCTTTATGCGATGTGACTGAATCTTTACTGACGCCAAGTACTTGTACACCGTGCTGTTGTAATTCATTTAATCGATCTCTAAAATTACAGGCTTCTTTTGTGCAGCCTGGAGTGTCATCTTTTGGGTAAAAATAGAGAAGTACTTTTTTGCCTAAATAATCGGCTAATGAGATAGAAACGCCATCTTGATCTTGCAATGTAAGTGCAGGTGCCTTTTTTCCGGTGAGTTGCATAGCCTGTATATAATGAATAGTTGTCTCTCTTGAGTATAACAGCAATATGTACAGGCGCAAATGATATCAAACCTTGCTTGCTTGTGGTATAATTTTCGCATAATCATAACAAATATCCATTATGTGGCAGGCTCCATTTTTCATATCAGATACGTATTGGGGTAATGATGTTCTTACATATGCTAAGGCAATCGGATTGTTCTGTATTGTTCTACTATTGGTGCATATTGTAAAGAAAGTGGTCATTGGAAGAATTCATAAAATGGCATCGCATACAAAAACGCATATAGACGATATGGCTATTACTGCGATAGGGCAGCTTAGTTCACTGTTTTATTTGGGTGTGGCAATACTTGTAGCAATGAGACCGCTTGCCCTTGTGCACTGGATAGAGCGAACGTTAGAAGGGTTTGCGTATATAGGTATTGCATATGGAATTATACGTGCCATTAATGCTTTTTTCGTTGCAGCGCTAGAACAGTACCTGCATCAGAAGCAAGAAAAAAATAAGGAGCAGGCTGCACAAATTGGGACCATGCTGCGATTTGTTCGCGTTGTTATTTCTGCAGCTCTTTGGGGTATGGCAATTCTGCTGATTCTTTCAAACAGTGGCTTTAATGTTACCTCACTTATTGCAAGCTTAGGGATAGGTGGTATTGCTATTGCGCTTGCGCTTCAAAATATTTTGGGCGATTTGTTTAGTTCGTTTTCACTCTTGATTGATAAACCGTTTCAAGTTGGTGACTTTATTATTGTGGGAGAAAATTCTGGAACCGTACAGCATATTGGACTGAAAACGAGTCGATTGCAAACACTAAAGGGATCAGAATTGATTATTCCAAATAGAGAACTGACGTCTTCTACTGTGCAGAATTACAAAAAAATGAAACGTCGACGTGATGTATTTACTTTTGGAATCATATACGAAACATCAAAAGCAAAAATTGCTGCAGTACCAGAAATGATAAAGGTGATTATTGATAAAACAAAAGGGGCAACTTTTGGCCGTGCTCACTTCTTTGAGTACGGAGAATCAAGCTTAAACTTTGAGGTGGTGTATCATGTAGAAAAGGCAGATTATGGCGTGTACATGGATATTAGGCAGCACATTCATATGGAGCTGCATGAGGCGTTAAAGAAAAAAGGAATCGAGTTTGCATACCCAACGCAGGTTGTGAAAATGCAGAAGGGGTAGCATTGACGAGTGAGCTTGTGCCGTGTATACTGCTGGCACATCAAGCCATCATAGCTCAGTTGGTAGAGCGCAGCCATGGTAAGGCTGAGGTCTCGGGTTCAATTCCCGATGATGGCTCAAAATCATAAAGGCACACGAGAAGTGTGCTTTTATGATTTTGCTCTACTGCAAGAGATTGAAGCGGGAAGGGTTTGGGAAACGATAGTTTCCCACTTTTGCTGTGGGGGTAACAGTGAAACCGAAGAGTTGAGCGCCATAGGGGGCGGAAGCCCCATTGGAGAGGCTGAAAAGCCGACGTGAAATTCCCGATGATGGCTCAAATAAAAGCACACCAGGAAACTGGTGTGCTTTTAATCAATGCCGACCGCGGTGTTCGCAGTCGGCTACGGAGTTGTGCAAGGTGCGTGTCAGCTAGCGCTATGCGAGCTTGATCACGACAAGACTAATGGCACCAACCGTCAGGATCAGAGAGATCGACGGCTTCCGTTGCTTCAAGGGACAATCGTCCGCATGCTTGCCGGTGGTGCTAAAACAGAACTTACACATCGGGTATCGGATACCCATCAGCATTCTCCTTGCCCGCTCTAGTGCGGACAAAAGAATGTACCAAAAAAAAGTGCTCATGTCAAGGGTAAGAAATAAATATTCATTTTATGCTATTATAGATACATGAAACAAGCCATCCAAAAATCCATAGCATATTACAAAAAAAATGAGCGGTATTATTTACCGGCCATGCTTGTGCTTGGGTTTATTGTTGATATCATTACATTTCGCACAGTGTCGTTAACGAGTGCACTTTGGGTGCTCACAGCACATGTAGGTATCGTTGTTCTCGCTATCAGTATTATCCATTTGGTTGCTGAAGAAGGACGGCTAGGGAAGCTCAGACGAGCGGTTCCATTTTTTTTACAATTTAGTTTTGGTGCACTGCTGAGTGGGGCACTTATATTTTACTCGTTTAGTAGCGCACTTTCTGCTTCATGGCCGCTGTTACTGTTAGTAGTGCTGCTTATGGTATCAAACGAGCGATTGGCACATGCGTATGTTTGGCCACTTGTTCATTTTCCATTACTCTATATTGCAGTTTTTTTAAGTTTAGCAGTTGCGCTACCATTTTTTGTTGGATCGATTCACCCTGCATGGTTTTTTGTTTCGGGTGCGCTCGCCATGGCATTTGTGTGGCTTATCATTTGGCTACTCAGAAACAGATCACCGCGAGTTGCGCAGGTGCAGTATGGGATCGTGTATATAATGGGAATATTATTTTTATGTATGGGAGGGCTGTATTTAGCTAATGCGATTCCTCCAGTGCCGCTTTCTGTATATCATAGCGGCGTGTATCACAGCGTCGAGCGGCAGGGGAATGCATACCTCGTCCAAGAAGAAAAGCAGTCATTCATGCAGAAGCTTTCATTTAAAAAGACTGTGCATGTGCAAAATGGTCCAGTATATGTATTTACCTCAATAGTTGCGCCGGGGAAGCTGACAGCAGATATTGTGCATCATTGGTATAGGTGGAATGAGCAGACTGATAGCTGGGTTTCTGATGGGAAAATCACGTATCCTATATATGGAGGCAGAAAAGAAGGGTTCCGCGGGTATTCTTTTGATAGATCTCCGCGAGCAGGGAAGTATCGAGTACAGGTAGAGACGTCGTTTGGGCAGATTTTGGGTAGAGAGACGTTTTGGGTGGAGCGGGTGGAGCAGATGCCAGAGGTAGTGGCTAATTCGCTGTAGGTGGATGTACTAAGCCGCTTGACGAAAAACCACATATAGGATTAAGTATATGTAACTTATATAACTATAATATATGAAGAGTAAAAAATACTTGCTGCTTTTGGCAGTATTGGTGGGATTTGGAGCGGGGTATTATGTAAAAGGAAGTGTTGCACAGTATCAGGCTGAAAGGACTGTAGTAGTAGAGGAAGAAATTAAAAATAGGGAAGTCCCACTAGGGTGGCATCAAGAGAATTTTAAGCAGGAAGGTATTTCATACCTTATTCCAGATGAATTCAAGGCAACGCCATCATTGATCCATGGGCCAAATGGGATTCCAAACGAATTCTTTCCATTTACGACCATCAATTATGAGATTGCCGAGAATATCGAAATGGCGGTAGATCAGCGGTATGGAAGTAATGATGCAGAAATTGAAATTACCATGATTGAAGAGAATATCTATGACGTTCTCTATACGTATCTCTCTCCATATCCGTCAGAGAATGATGTATATGTTAGTTCACACATATATATAGTACAAAAGGGACATCGATTCCTCTTTTTCCCAGGTTGGGAGAATATGGACCTATCCGATTGGGATAACTTGATGGTATTCCTGCATGGAGTACGAATTGAGTAATTAGCCTATTCATAGAAATAGCTCAACCTAGCCAAAAAACAACACAAAACACACAGAAAAGCCTTGACAAAAGGGCTTTTTTGTGTTATAGTACGCCGTTATTTAGCTAAACAAAAGCTATGCAAAAAAGACTTGTCTCGTTAGCGACTGCAATTGCCATTTCGGCTCTTACGGTACTAACAGCTGTACATCCTGTACATGCATCTCATTCTTCTACAAATAATCGTGCTTACGTCTCAAGTGGCATGAATAGTGTAAGTATCGTCTCAGCAACTACGCTGTTCGGTATGAGCGGTGTCTCAATTGATTTTGAAGATACCTACACAGGTGAAAATGTCGAAACCAAATACTGGAATTCACATGGTGTGAAATTCTATGGATCTGGTTCAAAAGTTTTCACTATTAACGACTACAATCGTGGTGATGCTCCGGCAGCATCAGGAAGTATGTCGATTACCAATAGTGCGGTATATCCAAAAACCAGTAAAAATCGTGCACTTTGGATGAATTTCAAAGACGACGTAGATATGGTTGGATTCCACATTGCCAATGGTAATGGAAATACTGTAGCGCGAATTCGCGCTTATGATAGAAAAGGAAAGCGACTTGGTGTTATCACGCAAAGAAACGTGAAAAACACAGACTACGCATTTATTGCGTTCAAGACCGCTCGTCCAATGGCGAAAATTTCTATCGACTACGGAAACACTATGCTTTCTGAAGAACTCGATTCACTTACCATTGTGAAAACAAAAACAAGTGAGCGTGTGGTTACAAAGAAACGCACATATACGCCAAAGAAAAAACAACCAGTGTTCAAGAAAGCACCGGTTAAAAAAACACCAGTAGTATCACAAACATTTTCATGTGGTGATAGTGCCGGTGATGATGGACTCTACGAAGCATGTTCAAATGATGTCATTTGGCACGAAAGTGGATTAACCATCAAACTTAAAAGTGTAAATAAAAACTACGTATCATACCGAATCAATGCAGGTAAGACACACGTATACACACTATATAGTGGCAAGACCCACTATTTCACATACGATGATGCTACCTACGCGGTAAAGTATGACTACTACCATAGTGCTGCTAAACGAGCAGGAATCAGAATCGTGAAACAATAACAACGAATGTAAGCAAAAAATGAGGCATATGCCTCATTTTTTGTTTTATTCTCTTCATGCTATGATATGTCCATATGAATCATAGAATGAAGAAAAGACTATTAGCTTTGAGTATAGTAATCATGCTGGCGCTTTCTTGTGCCGGTGTTGGTTTGGGTATGACAGGGCATGTGATGGCAATGGATATGGGCGATTCACAAATGGACATGAGTGCGCATGCGTGTTGCACAATTGCACAAAGTAATTCGGAGCAGCCTGGTAAGATTATGGCCGCATTTCACGATGCTGGTACAGCGATGGGGGCACAAACGGTGCAGCTCTTTACGCTACTCTTACTTGTTCTTGCAAGCACGTATACATGTCAAAAAAATCAACTGTATTATAGAAAGTGGCAATTACCGAGCCTCATGAAGTTTTTGGCGACATCCCCTCCAGGTAATTGGCTCTCTCAACTTTTTCGTATAGGAATTCTTCATCCAAAGTCATGGTAGTAGAAGTAGCTGCTACTATTTATTATTATTGACTTTATGAATAAACAAACATATCCACTTGTTGGCATGCACTGTGCCAGTTGCAAAGCGCGCATTGAAGATGCGCTTACCGAGGTTGCCGGCGTGCAATCTGTGAGCATTAATTATGCTGCAGAATCAATGCTTATTACGTTTGATGAAACGAAACTGACTGTAGAACAAATTGCTGCGCATGTGGCAGAAGTAGGCGATTATACGCTGGTTATTCCTAAACAAGATAACAGCAATTCGGCTCATGATGCTGATGCGCTTAAAGCAAAAGAATATACACTATTACGTACTCGTGTGAGAGTTATTGCGGTAGCTGCTATTCCGTTTGCCATTATTATGGCTCGCATGTTATATGCTGGAGTAACAGGAACCCCAATGTCACACGCACCACTCGGCATGTCTGGATCGATCAATATCTTTTTCTTGTTGCAGTTTTTTGTTGCAACCCCAATTTTATTTATTGGAGGAAAAACATTCTTTGTCAGTGCGTTTAAAGCGATTAAAGGCAAGGCGGCAAACATGGATACACTTATTGCCATGGGAACATTTACTGCGTGGGCATTTTCTACGGTGGTAACATTTTTCCCGGATGCATTTGGAAGTGTGAAGGTAGATGTCTTTTATGAAGCGGCGGTCTTTATTGTGCTCTTTATTCTGATTGGAAGGCTTTTGGAAGCGAAAGCAAAAGGGCAAGCGAGTGCTGCAATGAAGGCACTGCTTTCACTTGGAGCAAAAACGGCTAGTGTTATAAAGAATGGGAAAGAAATACAAGTGCCGGTAGAAGAAGTTGTAGCTGGCGACATGATTCGTGTGCGGCCAGGAGAAAAAATTCCTGTGGATGGAGTCATTGCGGAAGGAGAAACGACGATTGATGAATCTATGGTAACGGGCGAATCGCTTCCTGTGAGTAAAGCGGTAAAGGCTGATGTTATTGGTGCTACCATTAATAAGACCTCGTCTATTGTAATGAAGGCAACAAAGGTTGGAAAAGATACTTTACTTGCACAAATCATTTTGCTTGTACAAGAAGCGCAGGGTTCTCGGGCGCCGATTCAGAAACTGGCAGATAAAATTTCAAGAATCTTTGTGCCGGTAGTTATTGCAATTGCAGTTCTGACATTTGTTTTTTGGGCATTTATTGCGCAAAGCGGATCAATAGAACTCGCATTTTATATTGCAACGTCAGTGTTAATTATTGCTTGCCCATGTGCTTTAGGCCTGGCAACCCCTACAGCTATTATGGTTGGAACAGGAAAAGCGGCAGGGCAGGGAATTCTGATTAAAGATGCACGAGCATTAGCACATGCACACACACTAAACATGGTTGTCTTTGATAAAACAGGGACGCTTACAAACGGAACACCTAAAGTAACGGCAGCGCAGTTCGCTAAGGATGCAAAAGAAGAAGAGCTACACGCTATTGCTCATGCTGTTGAATCACTCAGTGAGCATCCTATATCAGATGCTATTGCCGCGTTTACAGATGGAGCAAAAAAAGTAACGGTATCTGGATTCAAAAACATGGAAGGAATGGGTGTAGTTGCTATGCATGCCAATAAACGCGTTGCAATCGGGAATCCAAGACTTATGAAGGAGAAAGGAATAGATATTGTGAGCGAAATCGCCACCTTTGCAAAAACAAAAGGGCAAACACTTGTGCATATGGCTATTGGTAAGATGCATGTAGCATCGTTTGCGCTGTTTGATACGCCAAAGACATCTGCCAAAACGAGTATTGCGCAGCTGCAATCAATGGGAGTAAAGACAGCGATCCTGACAGGAGACAATCAAACGAGTGCAGCTGTGGTTGCAGAAGAATTAGGAATCGATACAGTTATTGCTGAGGTGCTTCCAGCTGAAAAAGCAAAGCATATAGTGCGTCTACAAAAAGTGTATGGTTCCGTTGCCATGGTAGGAGATGGAATTAATGACGCACCAGCGCTTGCTGCAAGCGACGTAGGAATTGCGATGGGAACCGGAACGGATGTAGCTATTGCATCTGGAGATGTTGTGCTGATTGAAGGATCGGTAGAAAAAGTAGCGCATACTATTGGCCTATCAAAACTGACATTGCGTGTAATAAAACAAAATTTGTTCTGGGCATTTGGGTACAACGTGCTCGCGATTCCATTTGCGGCAGGTGTGCTGTACAGTTTTGGGCTACTGCTTTCTCCGGCTATCGCTGGAGCCGCAATGGCGTTTAGCTCAGTCTCTGTTGTGATGAATTCAGTTCGTCTCAAATCGCTTACCATGCAGAACAAAAATGCCTCTGATGTTCGATTTTTTCTTTTCATTGCAATTGCCATTAGCGCAGTTGTGGTGCTCAGTAATCTAGTACAATAAATATGATGAAACAATTATATGTAATTGGCCTGCATTGTGCCAGCTGTGAGCTTATAATAGAAAAAGAGCTCTTAAAAAGAACGGATGTAACGGCAGCGGATGTTTCCATGGCGCAGGGAACGGTGAGACTTGAAGTAACGGGAGAAGGACCAAGCGTGGAATCATTAAATCGATTATTTGTGAAAGAAAAGTATTCCTTTTCTTTGCAAAAGCAAGAAAAAATGAAGGGGAAAGAACCATTGCTTTATACAGTGCCAGGACAAAAAGGAGTAAAAGTCGATTGGAAACAGCTTCAAAAACGGCTTACTACGCCGGCTATTTTCGTAGTGGTACTCTATGCCGCAATGCTGCTTGAAAGAAGCAATATAGGGCAATTTATAAGCCTAGACGATAGTTCATCACTGCCGGTATTCTTTGTCTTTGGGATTGTTGCAGGATTATCAAGCTGTGCAGCACTTATTGGAGGAATTGTACTTTCTTTAAGTAAATCATTTGATGAATTGCAGGGTGGTGCTACGTCACTTAAAGCGCGACTACTGCCGCACATGCAATTCTATGGTGGACGTTTGCTTGCGTATACCATATTTGGTGCAGTGCTTGGTGGATTTGGATCATTCCTAACATTCAATTCGGCCGGTCTGTATGCCACGCTTATTGTGATGATCTCAGTCATTATGGGGCTTATTGGGCTCCAAATGGCGGGCGTATCTTGGGCACAGCGATTTGCAATTTCATTGCCCAAGCGATTTGTAAAAGCCGCAGGAACAAAAGAGGGATCTCGTTTACCATCAGCGATAGGTGCTGCAACCGTACTGCTTCCGTGTGGATTTACACTTGTTGTACAAGGAGTTGCGCTAGCCGCCGGGAATGTTATTTCCGGTGCGCTCATGATGCTTGCGTTTGCACTTGGAACAGTCATTCCACTTCTTGCAATTAGTGTTGCAGGAGTAAAAGCATCATCTAAACCACATTGGCGTGCGCGTTTCTCTTTAGTGGCGGGAATGCTCCTGGTGGTATTTGCGGTATACAACATCAATGCGCAATTTAATGTGCTTGGATGGAAGAGTTTATCTGATGTAGGCACGGCAACAGTAGAAGAAGGAGTTGCCGCTGCGCAAAACGGAGTTCAGGTGGTTTCACTCAAGGCGAGTGGGTTTACCTATACACCAACGGGTAGTATGACGATTAACGCCAATCAGCGGGCGCAGCTTCAGGTAGATAATCAGGGAATGCAAGGATGCGGACTTTATATCGCATCGCGAGGATTGTTTGATGGATTTGTAGCGCTCAAACCTGGAATGAATGTTATTGATATTGGTTCGCCAAAAAAGGGAACATATAAAATATCGTGTTCTATGGGAATGGTTAGGCCCGTCACACTACGAGTGATTTAGAAACAAAAAACGAGGCAACAGCCTCGTTTTTTGTTTTGAGCTATTTTTTCAGCGCATCTCTAATTTCTCTTAGCAGTAATACATCCTCTGGTGGTGCTGTTGGTTTTGCTTCTTCCTTTTTTTGCAATTTATTCATTTGTTTGACCATCATAAATACGGCAAAAGCAATGATGACAAAATCGACTATGGTATTAAAGAATGCACCATAATTCCAGGTAATGGCTGCGGCTGTTTCTGTTGCATCCTTAAGTACAATATGTAAATGAGATAAATCGATTCCACCTAAAATATACCCAATTGGTGGCATGACAACATCAGCAACAAATGAGCTGACAATTTTTCCAAACGCCGCACCAATAATGATACCGACTGCCATATCCATGACATTTCCTTTGATTGCGAATTTTTTGAATTCTTTGAACATAAACGTGATTAATAATATAGGTTCATAATAGCGTTTTTTTTACATGAATTCAATCTATTTACTGAATGCGTAGGATTTGAGATAATCTATATACACCGAAAGGAGGTGTTACATGGGTGGATATAACACGTCTCGATGTCGCAGCTGTGGTGGCAGCGGGGTTGGGATCCGAGAGGAGAATGGTGTGCGCGGTGAGTATACGTGTTCGTGCCAAGAGCTCTCGAGTGATGAACTGAGGGAGAAAACGCCTGATACCTCAGAGAAAAAAAAGCCCAGGGAGGGGCCGGATTGTTGGAGGTGCTGTGGGCGCGGCAGGGTGAACCGGCTTGGGGTATCCTATCCCTGTTCGGTATGCCGATGAAGAAAACCACTGGCCGCCCGAAAAGGCGGCCAACCAGACATTGACAAAAATGGCGCTAGGGAGTATACTCGCGCCAATACAAAGCCTCACATTGGTGAGCGCTTTTTCTTTCATCATACATATGGATATCAGAAATATTGCGATTATCGCCCATGTAGATCATGGTAAAACAACACTAACGGACGCGCTTTTACGTCAAACTGGCATGGTTAGCGACGAAGCGAAGAGTATGGATAGTAACGCGCTTGAACAAGAGCGTGGAATTACTATTTATGCAAAGAACACGACGCTTTATTATAAAGACACAAAAATTAACATCGTGGATACGCCAGGGCATGCTGATTTTGGTTCAGAGGTAGAACGTGTCCTTCGTTCAATCGATGCGGTGATTTTGGTAGTAGATGCACAAGAAGGACCAATGCCACAAACAAAATTTGTATTGAAAAAGAGTTTGGAACTCGGATTGAAACCTCTTGTGGTGCTCAACAAAATCGATAAACCAGCAGCAAGACCGGCATATGTATATGACGCGGTACTTGAGCTCTTTATTGATCTTGGTGCTGATGCTGATCAACTTGAATTCCCATATTGCTACTCAAACGGGAAGGCTGGAATCGCAATGAAAGAATTGAATGACGAATCGACGGACATGACTCCACTGCTTGATATGATTATGGAGCATGTGCCAGCAGCAGAAAGTAAAATAGACGTTCCATTTAAAATGCAACCATTCAACCTTGGGTACGACGACTTTGTTGGTCGACTTGCAATTGGAAGAATTTATGAAGGAGTTGTAAAAGCTGGAGCAAAAGTTATTGTAAAAAAACCAAATGGAGAAACTCGAACTGCTTCAATTACTAAGCTTCAACAGTTTAAAGGATTCGATACCATTGAAGTGAAAGAAGCTGGGGCAGGAGACATTGTGATGCTTGCTGGAATTGCAGACATCGATATTGGAGAAACAATTTGTGAAAACGCAGATCAAGAAGCTTTACCTGCTATTCGCGTGGATGAGCCGACGATTGGAATTGATTTTCTAGTAAACAACTCACCGTTTGCAGGGAAAGAAGGAAAATTTGTAACAACAAGACAAATTAAAGAAAGATTAGAAAAAGAGTTGGAAGTAAATGTTGGATTGCAAGTTGATTTTTCAGAAAATGATCGATTTAAAGTATTTGGAAGAGGAGAATTGCACATTGCAATTTTACTTGAGCAAATGCGAAGAGAAGGATTTGAAATTCAAGTTTCTCAACCACAAGTAATTATTCGTGAGGTAGATGGAAAGAAACAGGAACCATACGAAGAAGTAACAGTTGATGTGCCAGAAGAATTTTCAGGAACTGTGATTGAAAAAATGGGAAAAAGAAAGGGAATCATGGTAAACATGACTTCAGAAAATGGCCAAAATCGATTGCTCTTCGAAATTCCTTCACGTGGACTTCTTGGATACCGAGGGCAATTCATCATGGACACAAAGGGAGAAGGAATCATGGCTAGCCGTACTGTTGGGTTTAGAGAATATTCAGGTACCATTGAAAAACGATCTGTAGGATCAATGATTTCTATGTGTGCCGGAAAGGCGCTCGGATACTCACTTGCAAATTTGCAAGATAGAGGCGCGTTATACATTGGACCAACTGTGCAAGTGTATGAAGGAATGGTCATTGGGAATGTTGCCAAAGGTGAAGATATGTCAGTAAATCCTATTAAAGGAAAGCAGCTTACTAACATGCGTTCTTCTGGAGCTGATGATGCACTGAACTTGACTCCACCGATTGACATTACGTTAGAGCGCGGACTCGAAACAATTGCAGAGGATGAGTATTTAGAAATCACTCCGCTAAGCATTCGTATTAGAAAACAAGCGCTTACGGAATCAGACAGAAAGAGAACAGGAAGAAAAAAATAAGCAAACAAAAAACGAGGCTATCAGGCCTCGTTTTTTGATACCAGCAAGCCTGTGCCTATTTCTAATAGTTCGCAGCTGAATGATTTGTTTGCTTCCATTAATTCCAGTAGTGGCTGCATTTGTTCTTTATGAGAGAGCATGTTGTCTGAAACAATCATTCCACCGGATTTAAGACGCGACTTGAGCGCCTCTACATAAGAGACATGTTCATATTTGGTAGCATCTAAAAAGATGAAATCGAATGTGCCAGAGATCTCATCAAGTATTTCTGGTGCATGACCTTGTACTTGAGTTATGCGCGCTGAATCACTCAGTGATGCAAATCGTTCTTTCGCAATAGTAAATCGCTCAGTGTGTGATTCAACAGTAACAAGCGATCCATCTGTTTGTGAAAGCGCATTTGCTATATGCAGTGCTGAATAGCCAGTAGAGGTACCAATTTCAAGCGCACTCGTATAGTTGTTCTCTGTAATAAGCGCCTGTAGTAGCATGCCTGTCTTATTATCAATATTCCAGGTAGGGTTTCCTGCTCGCTCTGTATCGAAGGCCTCAATTGCTTGTCTAAACGTTAACATATTGTATTTCTATGAGTGCGTGTTACTATAGTACATAAGAGTATGACGCAAGAAGCACTAAAAAACAAGGCGAAGACGTTTCCGGATGCACCAGGTATCTATGTTTTTTATAATGCAAAAAAAGAGCTTGTCTACGTGGGGAAGGCAACATCACTACGTTCACGAGTGGGGAGCTATTTTACTGGGCCAAAAACGAGGCGGCCTATTGAGCAAATGATGCAGACGGTCACAAAAATAGCATATAAAGAAACAGATTCAGTACTTGAAGCGATTATTGCAGAGGCAAATTGGATCAAAAAATATCAGCCAGCATATAATGTGCTTGGAAAAGACAATAAAAGCTGGAATTATTTAGTTATTACTAATGATGACTACCCCAGGCTTGAGGCGTTCCGCTTTCACCAATTTCAATTGCTGAGTAAAACGCAGCAAAAACAATTTTCACATGTGTTTGGTCCGTTTCCAGGGCTTAATACCAAACAGGCACTCAGATTACTGCGCAGGCTGTTTACCATCTCTACATGCAAACCAGAGGCAAAGCGGCCATGTTTGTATAGGCAAATGAAGCAGTGTTTGGGTGTGTGCACAGGAGACATTTCTGCTGCAGCATACAAGCGAGATGTTATTATGCCACTTATCACATTACTTAAGGGAGGAAAGAAGCGATTGCTAGGCAATATAAAAAAGCGTATGGCAGGTGCTGCAAAAAAGGAGCAGTTTGAAGAAGCTGCACGTTTGCGCAATCAGCTTCACGCACTTGAACGTATCCATGATATGGCGCTCCTTAACAAAAGCTTTGTGCAAGACGACATGGGAGAACATGCGCATGAACTCAGGGTGGAAGGGTACGATATTTCAAATCTTGGTAATACTGGGAAAGTTGGTTCTATGGTTGTCTCAGTTGGCGGCGAACAGGCAAAAAGTCAGTATAGAAAATTTAAAATCAAGACGGTAGAAGGGCAGAGCGATGTGGATTGCATAGAAGAGGTACTTCTGAGAAGATTTAGGCATCCCGAATGGCAGTATCCTGCTGTGGTGATGGTTGATGGGGGATTGCCACAAGTGAATAGGGCAAAAAAAGTGCTCACATATTTGCGTATTGCGATTCCTGTTGTGGGCATTGCAAAAGGGGCAGAAAGAAAGAAAAATGAGTTTGTTTTAGGATCAAAAAACCCAAGCTTTGTGGCCTGGGTCGCTTCTCATAAAAAAGAGCTTATAGCGCTCAGAGACGAAGCACATCGGTTTGCTATTGCGTATCAGCGGAGTACAAGGCAATTAAAGAAATAAAACACCAGAGAAGTGGTCTGGTGTTTTTATTATTGAATTACAGGTTGGTTTATTAATTTGCATCTATAAATTCAAGCAAAGCTTTCTCCAATCTTGATCTATTACCCCTGTGATTTTCATACGCTTGCTTTTTTGCTTCTTCGTATCCTTCCTCTGATGCGAACTTATTTTTTGTCTGTTCTAAAGTTTTTTTAACTCGTTCGTCACGTGTAATCAATACAGCATTTTTCTCTTGTTTCATTTCTTCAATGATAGCAGCCTGATTTTGTATAGCTCGTAAGATGAAATCATCGACATTTTTTTTGGTTATACCCACCTCAGTTCCACCTAAATCATGGAGGTTTATAGTTCTAGTAAATAAAGAGAATTTAGTTTTTGCGGTTTTCAATCTCGAGATAAAATCAGCAGCACGCTTTAGTTTAGGTTCATATTTTTCTTTAAAATCCTCGAGATCTCTTTGTTGGGAAAAAGAATAGCGATTTATTTCATGTAGCAGTGTCTTTTTTTCATTTTGATTGACATTTTGATTCCAAATTCGCTTCTTTTCATCGCGTTCTTCTTGCTTTGCTTTTCGTTCACTTTCCTCAATAGCTCTTTGCTTATCACGTTCAATTTCCCGGTTTCTTTCTTTAATTTTCTCTTTCGCGTCTCTAGCCGCACTGGAACTGGCTTTATCAAATGCGCTAAAAAAATCTTCAGGAAGTAGAGGAAATGCTTGAGACACAAGGGCCTCTGCTTTCCACCGTTCGCTCTCGTATTCAGCGGCAAGTTCTGATTTTGTGCTTTTGCCTAATGTTATGAGCTCATCTACACGTGTTCGTAGCTCATGCTGAGAGATGATAGGATGCTTTTTAAGCAGATCCTGCTTTGTAGTCATTTCATCTTTTTTGATATCGTCTGTTATCTGACGTGTTGCATGCTCAATCCATTTTTGGGCCGCATACATGTCTTCAACAGTAGTATCACTGCTCTCCATCTTTTCTTGAATTTTTGCGAACTTGGCTGTGATTTCTTCCATCTTTTGCCGACCCTCTGTTTGAATTCGCTCCGATGCAGCAGCGGCTTCAGCGGCCACCTTATTTGCCTTGGTGAATGTAGCATCAATTGTAGCGTCTATGCTACCAATCTCTTGTCTGTCTGCTTCGTATTCCTGAACGGTTGTTAAGTTATAGTGTGGATCATAGCTATCCGAACGCTGTTTCTCATTTGCCTCGGCAAGTTTTTTTCTGTCATCCTTTTCTGGATGCCACCAGCGGTCCTGATATGCCTTGACTCCCAGTGCTATTGCCTGTTCTATCTCAGCCTGCACCTGTCTTGTTGAGTAAGCTGGTCCTACTCCGGAATCGGATTCTTCCCATGCTTTTTCAATATCTCCGTCAAGATAATGGTTTAAATTGGGAATATTGTCCCTAGATAAACCATGTGCTGCCTGTAGCTCTTTATGTAGCTTTGGCCATAGTTCTTTGAGTAATGCATTACTTTTCAATATTCGATCTCTGCTGGGTAGATCTATCAACAACGCTTCAGCCTCTTTGAATTCCTGGTTCAATTGCGCAAATGCATCCATAAATTGTTGGATACTACGATTGCCTTCCTCAGATCGTCGCAATTTCTCTTCCAAAAATGCAGGATAGTTGTATAAGACGTGAGACATTTTGTAAGGAGTTCTAGAGTCCCTATAATGTCCAGGAGGAATTTGATCTAGAATACCCTCAATGACTTTTTCTGGAAGCAAAACTGCCATTTTTTGATCAAAATTCTCTATGGCTTCTGGGGCCATAAGTGTTCCAATTCTGTGCGCTAATTCATCAGATTGTAATTCACCTGTCTCAATTAACCGCTCAATTTCAGAATCGGGAATAGTGTTTTTAATGAATGCACGTAAGGCCTCATGTTTTGCAGCCTGAAGGGGCGCTGCGTGTGTATCTTTGTATGCTTGCAGCTCCTGCTGCTCTTGTGTTTCAATGTTTTTTTGAAGCGCGGCAACCGCTGTCTCAACCGCTGCTATTTGCTCTGGCGTAAGTTGAGCATGCATCTTTGCGAAGGCTTCTTGTTTCGCTTTGAGAGCGCTTTTCAAATTCTGTACATCTTCAGAAGCCGTAAATTTCTGGACACGTTCTGCTTCTGTCGCTGCATGTTTCTCTTGCAGGGCTGTAAGTGCCGCCTTATTTTTTTCTGTGAGTGTTTTAGCGTACGCATCTAGCTGAGTAATATGGGTATCAGCATAGTCTTCTAAAAAATCTGCATCTAACGCTTTTCGGATTAACTGGGGACCATCAATACCAGCGCGTGGCAGAGCGCGCTCAAGTTCTGCAAATTTTTCAATATTTCGTACTTTTCCTCTTTCCATTTCGGTAAGCCGCTCTTTGTTTTCTGTTACCTTGGCTGCATTTTGTGCTGCTTTTTCAAGTGTTTGCTCAAGTTCACGTGTTAACTCTTCTTTTTCTGAGATACCGGCTTCTGTTTCTGATGTATCCAGGTCTAGTATCTTCAGAGCGTCAGCAGCATCTTTTTCTGCCTTTAGCTGTTCATGCAGATCCGCTAACTCTGCAGTTAGCCGTTCGGTCTCTTTTCTCATCTGCTCATGAATCTGATCCAGCGCAGCACCATACTCCGCAATTTCTTCTGGAGTAAGTCCTGCTAGCTCAGCATCAGTTTTGAGATGCTCAAATGTTTGGGTGGTCACGCCCATGTCTGCGGCTAATGCTTCACGAAAGTCCTCTGAGGTTTGTGGCGTAGCTTCAGCAGCTTCACTTCTTGATTTTTCAGCTTCATGAACGCTGTTTTCTTCTGGTGAGGCCATAAGAAGTAGTTATATTTTTTCAATAGATGATTTTGTTTTTTGCAAACTATGACTGCTAATTTTTTTTGCTAATCGTTTTAGAAGTAACGTGCGCCTTTTTTTCAATTGGCCCATGTTTTTGCGGTAAAGTGCTTTTCGATCAGCGATTTGTTGTGCAATAGATGCCATAGAAACAAGTAAATATATTGCGTTCAGTATACTACAAAGTAGAGATAAATAAAAAAGAGCGTATAGCGCTCAGAGATGAGGCACATCGGTTTGCTATTGCGTATCAGCGGAGTACACGCAAACTACAGCGCAAGTAATCGTTTTTGCCAGGATGTTTTTTCTAAAGATTTTGGTTCTACGGCTTGTTCTACAGAAAATTCACCAATATGCGTTCTTCTAAGAGTAGCACAATACCCACCAAACCCAAGCGCAGCTCCAATATCATGACACAGTGTGCGGATGTAGGTTCCCTTTGAACAGACAACGCGCAGGGATAGCATTTTTTTCTCTGTATCAATGCCGAGCAGTTCTAGCGTATCTATATTAATCTCAACCGGTTGGCGCTCAATTTCTTTTCCTTCTCTGGCGAGTTCGTATAATTTCTTGCCACCAACTTTTTTTGCGCTATACATTGGGGGAATCTGCTGAATTGTTCCGGTAAACGCTAGAAGTGTTTTTAGTACTACGGATTCATCGAGTGTTATGTCATCTAGTGGAGCAACTTCAGAAAGAACACCAGTCAAATCCTGCGTATCACTTGAAGAACCAAACTGAAGAGTCGTTTCATATATTTTGGTCATGCCCTGAAATTCATCGATTCGTTTTGTTGCAGCCCTACTCACAGCAACAATAAGAAGCCCTGTGGCAAATGGATCAAGTGTGCCGGCGTGTCCAATTTTTCTAATACCAGTCACTCCCCGCAGATACCCAACAACATCATGGCTTGTCCAATCGGTTGGTTTATCAATAAGGAGGAATCCCGAAGGGGCTTCTTGTATCATAGTAGAGATATACTAGCGTAAATGACTAAAAAAAACAACGGCAAGTGCCGCTGTTTTTTGTTTGATAATTACATTTGTGGTGCTGCACCTGGCCCAGCGAGTGGGTCTGGTCCGTAGTGGTTTGGTCCTTGTGTTCCTGGAGTGACATATAGAACGAGGAGCCAGATCTGTCCAATGATAGGAACAAAACCGATAAGCATCATCCAACCGCTTTTATCTACATCATGGAGTCTTCTTGCAGTAACAGCTAATGCAGGAAGCAGCATCGCGAGTCCAAAGAATCCAGCAAGAATCATGAATGATTCATGAACGCTTGGTCCAAGAAAGAGTAGTGCAAAGTAAATAACACAGAAAACGAGTTCAAAGTACCAATATTCTGCTCGTCTTGCGCGACCTGAAAATGTCGCGTACTTCTTCATTGCGTTAAGGAAGTGCCCCATAGAGTGTGGTGAAAAATAATAACTATAATATGCGCAAAGTATAGCATACTACGCAGATATCATCGAATAAATTTTGAAGTAATCAGCAAACAGTGTTCTGAACATTACTTCAAATAACTGTTTGCTGGGCAAGTATACACTCTTCCCAACCCACCCCGCTGAAGCGGAGTGGTGAGAGCACTCGTAGGTAGCTCTAACACCGTGTGCTGGATGATGCGACTGCTAGCGAATGCTACTGGAGCACAGCGCGCCGCGTGGAATCGATTTCCCGACTCCATCGTCCAACATGGAACATGCGTGCGTAGACCATCGCCATGGGCCCCGCAATGAGCGAGAGCGCTGCACCGATCTTTGCGCCATCTTGGAGAGCCCCAGGGGCGTATGCCAAGCTGGCAACGAAGAGACTGACCGTGAAGCCAATTCCCGCCGCGAGTGCCAGGGTCATGACTTCGCTGCTGCTTGCCTCGAACTCCCAGAACCTCTGCGCAATGCGTGTGAAGGCCCAGATGAACAGGCCCTTGCCAATAATCAGCGAGCCAAGCACCACGAAGGTGAGGGTGTTGAAGCCCTGCACCATGTTGACACCGGCATTCACAAAGGCGAACGCGCCAAGGATGTACTCCACGGGCACGGCCGTCTGATGTTCATACCTGTCAGCCGTAGCCGAATGGTGCACGTTTTCCGCTGTCCCTTCTGCCACTATCCCGTCTTCGTCACGCCCCTTAGTGGGCATGCAGAAAACCGCTACAGCGAGTCCCAGCGACGGGTGCAAACCCGAGTGGAACAAGAAGTAGATTCCGGGCAGGCCGAGGAGCACAATGTACCAGCCCCAGCCTTGCACCTTCAGTCGGTTCATCAGGATCCCGAGGGGGATCGTCGCCCCGAAGAGTCCTAGCCAGAACATGTCGATGCCGTCGTTGTAGAAGAAGGCGATCATCGCCATACCGATCAGGTCATCCAGGATGGCCAGGGCCAGCCCGAATGAGACCATGCGATGCTTCTTCATTGTGCCGTCAGCTTGCTGAACGTCCGGGAAGATCATTTTCGCGAACAGGTAGGTGAACGCGATGTCCGTCGCCATGGGGATGGCGAACCCTCGCCACATCAACGTCCACTTCCCAAGGAGTGCCACGGCCAGCAGGAAGACTCCCGCAGGTCCAAGAACACCACCAAGCGTTCCAGAGATCGGCACGTATGCCTTTTTACCCTGGAGGGCGCCGCCCGGCAGGAAGATCGCTTCTTTCACCTCCTTGAAGGCAATGCCAAAGAAGAAGGCAATGAAGAAGTCGTTCACGAGGAACGGCAGCGAGAGGACGTAGTGTCCATCTCCGTGATCGTGGCCGAAGTAGTGATTGCTCAGGAACTCTGCTTGTAGAATCCCATCGAGCATTTCCGGCGCGGTGTAGCGGAGAACTTGTGTGCACGCCAATCCGACGAGCATGAAGATCCCGCTGTGAGCGAACATCTTGTTGAGCCGCTTTATTCCAAGCAGCCCCAAGGTTGAATCTAGCAGTTTCAGCACTTATCGCACCTTCTCTTTCATTCCTGTACGCAGTTTGTAACGTACTTGTTGTTTGGAACACGAGCGCATTCCGAAAAATTGTATACTTGCCTGTAAAGATCGAACAGATCCTCCAGGCCTGTCGTCCACCTTTAATAACAAAAATAAGGGAAAGAGTCAAGGGCTAGGGTTGCTTTTTTACATCATTTTGCTATTCTAAGTACATTGAATTAATACCATTACTATGAACTTGTGGCATGATGTTCCAAGAGGGACTAGAGAAAAAATGAATACGATTATTGAGATTCCAAAAGGATCGCTCAATAAATATGAAATTGATAAAGAAACAGGGATGATTGCGTTAGATAGAGTTGCTCACACTGGGCAGCCATATCCGTTTGATTATGGATTTGTACCGCAAACACTGTGGGATGATGGTGATGCACTTGATATGATTGTGTTAACGACTGAGCCGCTTTTACCAGGAATTTTGGTAGCTGTTCGGCCGGTTGGTGTAATGCGTATGATTGATGACGGTGAATCTGACGACAAAGTAATTGGTGTGCCAGTTGAAGATCCACGATGGAATGGTGTGCAGGATTTATCAGATGTTAATCCGCATACACTGAAAGTCATCTCTCATTACTTTGAAAATTACAAGAAACTGCAAAACAAAGAGGTGGAAGTGAATGGATTTGAAGATGCTGCCGCAGCTATGGCAGCGTATGATAAATCGGTTGCGCTATATACTGAAAAACATTAAAAAAAAAGACACTGCCATGCGCAGTGTCTTTTTTTGTTACTTTACACTCGATCTTGTCAGCGGCCCAAAGTATCCATATGCTGGCAAACGGTATTGCTCTTGATACTTGATAAGAGCTGCTTGCGTTGCTGCACCGAAATAGGTTGTCTCGTTTCCTGGCGAGCCGTATCCACTATCAGCGACAATATAGTCATGAGCATTTAAATATTGCTGCAGTAATTGCACTTCACTATCTTGATCTCCAAGGCGTAAATCTTTTGTAAACAACCAGGTCGTTTTGGGTTGTACAGTTTGCTTTATCGCGAGTGGTTCGTCACCACTAATGATAAACGTGCGCGTTAAATCGCCAAAGTATCCGTATGCTGGCAATTGGTACTCCGTTTGATATTTGATAAGAGCCGATTTGGTAGCATTACCAAAGTAGGTTGTTTCATTTCCAGCCGATCCGTATCCTGCCTGTGCAACGGCGAATCCCTTCGTATTCAAATACTTTTGCAGCTCTTGTACATCAGTTCCTTGCATGCCAAGTGAGAGGTTTCTGGTAAAAGTAAATACCGCTGGCTCTTTTGGGACAACTGGAGTAGGGGATACCGGTGTACTTGGTAGCTCTTCAACGGGTATGGTTAGTTCTGATTCTTCGGTAAGCACTTGCAATGTAATTTCAGCTCGATTTGTTACCACATCTTCAAATGTAAGTGACACATCAGCAATACCATCTCCATCAAGATCAACAGATGCCGTTTCATTTAAAGAAAGTGTAACAAACTGCGGTTCAGATTGAATTTTTAATGTAATGATGTTTTCAAATAGATCAAAATCGGTTATTTCAAAACTATGAGGTTGCATTGCACCACTACCACTTACCGGGGCTTCAAATTCAGCAGGGGAGTTGATATGCGTTAGAATATTGAGTGGTTCCACTGATACAGGTCCAATATCTTTTGTAGTCCCCATTGGAATAAATGCGTCACTCGTACCCACACCAACAGAAGGAGCCGGTGCAGGGGCAGATCCACCGCCACCAGTTACTGGAGCCGCAATGGAAAAAGTAATAGTTGTTTCTGTACTCTCATTTGTTGAACCGTCTTGGCAACTCACATAATAGGAGTAGCTTGTGTCATCCTCAGTAGATACAGATGTGGTGTGGCTTGTTGCTCCGGTAGAAGAGAAGACTGTTTTAGCAGCAAATGCAGCTCCTGCGCTGGCGGCATATTTGCACGTTGCAGCTTCGTCTGTTGTAACAGAAACAGTAACGGTGGCTGTGCCAACATCTTGCTCGCCGGTAGGAGATGCACCAGAAATAGTTGGTGCCGCGGTATCGGTTGTAGTAAAGCTCCATGCAGTGCTTAATGCAATTCCGGCATAACTGTTTCCAGCGCTGTCATCAATTGCAGTGATATCAATAAGGAAATAATATTCTGTATTGCTGTCTAATGTCGCTACGGGGTCAATGATGAGAGCGTTTGTGCTAGAAGCGGTAACAAGTGCTCCCTCAATATCAATTGTTTCAATAAGTGAGTTATCGTTTGTCTTATATATGTAGATGTTCCCGGTACTTGTGGCGATTGCTTCATCAAAGGCAATTTCAAACGTTGAGGTAACACCAACTCCCGTTGCGTTATCTGCCGGATTAACATATAACAGTGTTGGGTCAGTGGTGTCGGCTGTAGTAAAGCTCCATGTGGTGCTTACTGTTATTCCAGCGTAGCTATTGGCAGAGGTATCATCTACTGCCGTTGCATCAATAAAAAAGTAATATTCAGTTTGACTAATCAGCACAGCAGCAGGATCAATGACAAGTGCTGTAGTGCTTGAAGCAGTAACAAGCGCGCTTTCAATATCAATCGTTTCAATAAGCGAGTCGTCACTTGTTTTGTAGAGATAGATATTTCCAGTACTGGTAACAATCGCTTCATCAAAGGAAATTTCAAAGGTAGATGTTGCGGAAACACCTGTAGCATTATCAGCTGGGTTATAATATGAGACGGTTGGCGCTGTGTCATCAACTAAATCTTGAACAATTACATTATCAATACCAACTCCTGTTCCAGAATCATCTGTTGAGATATTTACATATCCCGTACCAATACCAGCAGAACCTGCAAGCGTGTGATCTGAATCGGTAACCGTAAGCTGCACGGTACCATTTACAAGTGCGCTAAGGTCATTTCCTTCAGCACGCAGTCCAATAATATCTCCGGCATCATTATATGGAACAGAGAGATCACCTGTTGGCGTATAGCTGGTAGATCCGAGTAAACTCCAAGTACCTGCTGTTCGTTTATAAATGGCAAGTCCGGATGCTCCAGATCCTGCTCTAAGCAAATACATGTTGCTAGCATCTTGAATACGCACAGCTAATGAACGGGTGTAGTTACTGTCTCCACCAGAAAAAGCAATACGTGCAAGAATTTCGTAATCCGCACTGTCATATGTTCCATTTGCTTGATAGAGTGTCCCAACATTGCTTCCATTCGATTCAGTAGTAACATGGTCATTATAAGAACGCACATAGAGGTCTCGTCCATTATCAATAAGTTGTGACCAACTTGTTCCTGTGTCTGGAACGCGAGTGCTTAGTTCTGCATGCGCAACGGTATCGAATTCATCAGAAAAATAAGTAGACGCCGCAAACGTTGGTGTTATCAGGATCATACACCCAATGAATGAGAGTATGAAAAAAGAGATCTTTTTGAGCATAATAAATATCAAAATAGCATTCGGCTATATTATATCATAAAACGCCCTTTTACTCTTGGTGTTTTTTTACTCTACTACAATGTTCACATGTTCTTTCCTCAACGCCTCAATAACTTTCTCCGGCTCATCCGTACCAATCCTATAGCGTTTGCCGTTTTGTAAAATTATCTCAATCGATTGCATGCCAGAAACAGAATAAATCCATGTGCGTGGCCACCACCAATATTTAATACCCCAGCCGTAATACCAGCGATGTTCAGCAACGCGCGCTGAAGCTATGTCTTGAATATTGAATGTTTTTGAAAAAATGCCATAGCCAAATCGGATTTTGAGGATGCCCTGGCTTATTTGCACAGTCAGTGATAAGAACGATGAAAGAATAGCAATGACCGCAAGCATGCTGATTATTACCACCAAATCGTATTCAGAAACATAGACCAGCACAGAAAAATAAGCTATCAAAGCCAAAAGGACACCAATCATAAGATGGCCAATTTGTGTGTGTTTATACTGCATATACCATTATTAATGAGTAGAAGGACTCATACATATAGTGTGAACCTAATAGGGGATTTTATCAAGCGATTCACCCGACGGGTCTTATTCTGGCTCCTAGGGCAGCAATACCATTGACTTTTTTCCCTTTTTTGCCTATACTGCCGACATTAATATTTCTCCGATTACTCCCATGAATGTAACCGCCTTAGCACGTAGATTACGTGTCCACCCAAAGGAACTCCTGCGAATCTTGCCTGAGTATGGTTTTGACGTAGGTGCAAAAGCGATTAAGGTGGATAATAAGGTTGCGCAAAAGATCATGCGGATGTGGCCTAAGATTAAGAGAGACCAAGAAAGCAAGCGATTGAAAGAATTAGAAGAGCAAAAACGAAAGGACAGAGAAATGAGAAAAGAGAGTGGTCTTGCAGTTGAATTGCCATCAATTATCTCTGTAAGAGATTTGGCAGAAATGCTTAGCATGCCTGTTACGCAGGTTATCATGGAGCTCATGAAAGCTGGAGTACTTGCAAATCAGAACCAAGATGTCGATTATGATACGGCTGCTATTTTGGCAGAGGATCTTGGATTTTCAGTATCACAGAAAGAAGAAGATCAAGTAGACATGGAAAAAGAGCTTGAGCTTTCTTCAGCAATTGAAGATGCACAAAAATCTGAGGACGCAATTAAACGTGCACCGGTTATTGTTGTGATGGGACATGTAGATCATGGAAAAACAAAATTACTCGATACCATTAGACAAACCAATATTGTTGACGACGAATCTGGTGGAATTACGCAGCACATTGGTGCGTACCAAACAATTTGGCGCGATCCAAAAACAAAAAGTGAACGAGCACTCACATTCATTGATACTCCGGGGCATCAAGCGTTTACCGTAATGAGAAGTCGTGGTGCAAAAGTTGCTGATATTGCTATTTTGGTAGTTGCAGCAGACGATGGGGTAAAACCGCAAACTGAAGAAGTAATTAAAATTATGAAGGCAGTTGGTATGCCAATTGTTGTTGCCATCAATAAGATTGATAAGGAATCTGCAGATGTACAAAAAACAATGACTGAGCTTTCAAAGAAAGGATTGATTCCTGAAGCGTGGGGTGGTGATGTACCAATGGTAGAAATTTCAGCAAAGGAACAATTGCATATTGATAAACTCCTTGATGTGCTTCTCCTTGTTGCAGATATGAACGAGGATGGCATTATGGCTGATCCGAATGTCCCTGCGGTAGGAACTGTTATTGAGTCTCATGTAGATAAACATATCGGTCCTGTAGCTACTGTACTTATTCAGGGTGGAACACTCAAAAAAGGTGAACCACTTGTACTTGGAAATGAAATTTACGGAAAAGTACGTGCCATGAGAGATTTTCATGGAGTTGAAATGCCAGAAGCTGGTCCTTCAACACCTGCGCAAATTATTGGATTTAAAGTCGCACCATCAGTTGGAGACATTTTGAATCTTTCACAAGCAAAAACGGCGCATAAAATTGATGTGAAACAAAAACGATCAGAACAAACTGGTGCTGAAAAAGTACACATGGTTGAACTTGATGATAATGGAGAAAATAAGAAAAAAACACTCAACATTATTTTGAAAGCGGATGTACTCGGTTCTCTTGAAGCGATCATTGCGTCACTCAATCAAATTCATCACGAAGATGTGGGTGTACGGATTGTAGGTAAGGGACTTGGAAATGCGACAGAAGATGATGTAGCAAAGGCAGAAACAACAAATGCAACAATTCTCTGTTTCAATGTGAAGCCTTCTTCAAGTGCAGAAGTGTTGATGAGAGAAAAGAACATGGTTTTTGAAAAGTTTGAAGTTATCTATCATTTGCTCGATTGGGTGAACGAAAAACTAGAAGCGCTTCTTGAATTTGAAATTATTATTGAAGAAATTGGAAAGATGGAAGTGAAAGGAATTTTCCGTACAGAAAAGAAATGGATGATTATTGGTGGACTTGTTACTGAAGGAAAAATTCTTAAGGGATGTAAAATTCGTGTAAAACGAGAAGGAGAAGAAGAGGGAATTGGTGAAGCTGAAACCGTACAAATCGGTCAGCAGCTTCTGAAAAAGATTCCTGCGGGAAGTGAAGGTGGAATGAAGTTTGTTGGGAAAGTAAAAGTTGAAATTGGTGATGTATTAGAAGCGTATACAGAAGAGAAACGAATCAGAAAACTCTCTGATGTAAAGAAAGAACCAAAACCGGCTGTAGTTCCTGAGTAAAACTTATCAAGTATTGATTCCCATTAGGGAATCATTTACTATATAGACACTTAGAAAATAACTTGTTTTGTATGGCACAGGCATTTACAGAAGCAAACTTCAAATCAGAAGTATTAGAATCAGATGTTCCAGTATTAGTAGACTTTTGGGCTCCATGGTGTGGACCTTGTCAAATGATGGGACCAATTGTAGACGAGCTTGCAGAAGCTGCCGACGCAACTAAAATCAAAATTGGAAAAGTGAATGTTGATGAGAACCAGGCAATTTCTGGTGAATATCAGGTTATGAGTATTCCTACCTTCCTTATGTTCAAGGATGGAAAAGTGGTAGACACCCTTGTTGGTGGCGTACCAAGAGACAAAATTCAAGAATTGCTTGATAAACATAGTGCATAACAGAAAGAAGAGGCGCAGGAATGCGCTTCTTTTGATATGCGGATAATTTTGGTACAATATTATCGATGTAATATAATGCAAACATATGGAAGGCATGAGAAGAAGAGAACAAGAGCCACTTGATGCACAGTGGTATGGTCGATTTGAGGGGGCTGGATCTTTTCAGGCATACGAATATTTCTCTGGAGATAGAGAAGCCAGAGCAGAGCAGAAGCGTGCATTTATGGATGGGGAAATTGATGCACCCGCACTTGATTACCCTAAATTGAATATGGGTGATTTACAGACTAAGGAAGATGACCTACTCGCATTGAAAAAAGATATTTTAAATAAAGAACCAAATCCCGATGTAAAGCAAGCGTACAGATGGAAGATAAACGAAAAAATTGCAGAAGTACGGATGATGAAGGCTGCCTTGAATGGGAATATGAAGCGCTTTTCGAAATACACCTCTTTTGTATATGGTGAACCTTCTGCACAGGTTTTTGGATATACGCTGGCAACAGAAAGTAAGAAAGCTCATGATGCACTTTCTTCTGATAACCCCGATATCGCTGCGGCAGCGCAGCAATTGATTGAGATTCTTCCGGAAGGTTCAGCACATGATGTAGCTGCGCTTCCTACACAAAATATCGTTGATGCTATGCAGGTGCAAACGCTGGATGCATTTTCAGAGGCTATGGCGGCTGTTGATACAAAGGTAGAACAGTATGAGGCTGGTCAAATTCAGGAGGTATTTAGGGAGGCTATGAGTTCTTTAGAGCTAACCGGATGGACTGTGGAAGTGGTAGACACGGGCAAAACGAGCATTAGTGTAAATCAAGAAGAAAAAAAAGTAGTTGTTCCAGAGGGAAGAAGCATGACCGCAAAGAAATTGCAGCAACTTATTGTACATGAAATTGGAACGCACGTTGCGCGGCGTGTGAATGGAGAACACAGTAAGTTACAGCTTTTGGGGCTTGGACTTGATAGATATGAGCGCGGGGAAGAGGGCGTTGCTACCATGCGTGAGCAAGCGGTAACGGGAGATGTCCAAGATTTTGCTGGAATGGCAGGACATCTGGGCATTGCACTCGCGAGAGGTGTTGATGGACAGAAACGAGGATTTAGAGAAGTATATGAGATTATACGTGCCCAGATGTACTTAGAAAAATTATTGAGCGGAATGGATCCTGCTGCGGCATCGGGCAAGGCAGATACGCTTGCCTATAATAGATCTGTTCGAGTATTTAGAGGTACGGACGGCAAAACTCCAGGAGTGTGTTTTACAAAAGATATGATTTATAGAGAAGGGAATATCGATATTTGGAATTTAGTAGGTGAAGATCCTGATGCTGCTATGCAGTTTAGTGTGGGTAAATACGACCCGTCTAATCCAGAACATCTCGCGTTACTAAGTAGACTTGGTATTACGGATACAGATTTGGCAGCATAGGTGTTGTACACAGTTGACGAAGCCAAAAAGGAGGAGCAATATAGATAAATACGATTAATACGAAATATATGAGCTCTGCATATACAAACGCGATGAGTCAGCTTGATAAAGCTGCGGCGGTCATGAAATTAGATCCTAATATGCATGAAACACTTCGGTATCCTAACCGAGTGGTGCATGTGAATATTCCAGTCACAATGGATGATGGGTCAGTAAAGGTGTTTCAAGGCTTTAGAAGCCAATTTAACAACGCTCTTGGGGTGTATAAAGGTGGGATCAGATACCACTGGAACGTGAGTGAAGATGAAGTGAAAGCGCTTTCTTTCTGGATGATGGTAAAGTGTGCTGCTGTGAACATTCCAATGGGTGGTGGAAAAGGGGGAGTAATTGTAAATCCAAAGGAATTGTCTGAGGGAGAGATAGAACGACTTTCGCGTGGGTACGTGCAAGGGGTTTGGAGAAATATCGGTTCTGATAAAGATGTACCAGCACCAGATGTATACACCACACCGCAAATTATGGGGTGGATGCGTGACGAATATGAAAAGCTGGTTGGGCATGAAGATCCGGGAGTGATTACAGGAAAATCGATTGAAAATGGCGGGTCAGAAGCGCGAAGCTACTCTACTGCGCAAGGTGGTGTGTATTGCACCATTGAATTAGCCAAAAAATTAGGATTGCAGCCAGAAGAGACAACAGTGGCTGTGCAAGGATTTGGAAATGCTGGTTCACACATGGCAAAAATTCTGTCAGGGCTTGGATATAAAATTGTTGCTGTTACAGACTCAAAAGGAGGAGCAATGAACCGGGAAGGGCTGGATGTTGCCGCTGTTGAAGCGCATAAAGCAGAGACAAGGAGTGTTTCTGGCGCACCTGGAACAGAAGCAATATCAAATGATGAAATTTTGCATCTCGATGTAGACATTTTGGTGCCAGCTGCATTAGAAAATGTGATTACTGCGGAAAATGCAGCAGGTGTACAAGCAAAAGCGGTTGTAGAATTAGCAAACGGGCCTACTACTCCAGAAGCAGATGAAATTTTGAAAGAAAAGGGAATTGTCGTTGTACCAGATGTACTAGCGAATGCTGGTGGGGTAACAGTAAGCTATTTTGAATGGGATCAGAATGTGAAAGGTGAGCACTGGAGTGAAGAAGATGTTCTTACCAAGCTAGAAAAAATTATGGTGAGTGCGTTTACAGAAATTTGGGAAACAAAAGAACAGCATAGTATTGATATGCGAACGGCTGCGTTTGTAAAAGCTATTGAGCGGGTGAGTGAGGCGATGAAGTAAGCAGTAAAAAAAGAACCCGTTTATTCGGGTTCTTTTTTTTTCCTCTCAAAGCGCACAACACATTGTGCAATTAATTGAGGTTGGGACCACATCGTGAACGTCAGCGGCTTGCGCGGCTTCGGTGCGTGCGGGTCCCAATCCCTCCCTTTAGTCTTTGGAGACTGCCGTCTTGTCATGTTTGCCCATGACTGACTTGGCGTCTGCCGGAGATCTTCATCTCTCTTCAGCCTTGCGGCTGTTGTGCGGCGTGTTGAGGCCGCTATGTCGTTATAGCCTGACTCGGTGAGGAGTCAGGCCGTCAATCGCTGTCCAGAATCGCCACTCTGGAAGTTCTCCTTTCAGGTTTATCTGGTCAAAAAGACCATGCGCTCGTCGCACTCAGCTTCGACGTTTTCGTAGCTGAACGCCAACGGGTGGCAGCCCTCCTCGCGCCTCAGGCTCTCCTGCTGCACGCGGTTGGGCAGCTTCAGGCGGATTACACCGCCTTCAACTTTGGTCACCACGAGCGTGTCGATGTCCAGCTGGACGGAGATGACCGTCATCTGCTGCTGGACGCGGAACGCACGGTCCGCGTAGCTCTTTCTCTCGACCCGCATCTTGATGACGGGGTCGAAGAAGCCGTTGCTGGCCAGGTCATGGTACCAGAACCAGTAGCCCCACGTCTTGGCACGCAACCCCTTGTACGTCCGCTCCAAGTGGAGACGGATGCTGTAGGAATCGCGCCCGCAGGTCCTGGGCTCCTGGTTGTCTTCTCTGAGGGTGAAGTGCGGGTTCTCCGGGACGCCAGCCAGCTTCCGGCATTGGTCCATGTGAAGGAACACGCTTTCACGAACGCCATCCACATGCACCTCCGCGAAGCCGAATCGGCGTTCCCGGTTGTACCGTGTCACCCATCCTCTGTTCATCTTCTCAGCCATCTCGTCCTCCGTTCGCCGGGCGTTCCTTCGCCCGGTCATTCCAATCACGCAGCCTTCGCCGCGTGGTCAGAATGACCGGGCGAAAGACTGCAGGTGAGGAGGAGAGAGGCTGACTGTTCACCTCATCTCATCGTGTGGGCTCTAGCCCATTGTATGTCGCATCAATTTACCTTTCATTTATGGTCAGAGTAAATTACATATTGCATGCAGTCTATTCAGGCCATAAATGTTGGGGTATGATCATCATACAGGTGTTTGTGTGAGCGCAATAGCGATTATTGCAGTTCACACAGACGGTTGAAATTAGCACACTATTTGCTCTTTGTCAAGGGCAAGGGACGTTGATAAGTTGCAAAATCCCTCAAATCCGCTAAAATAAGCCTATATTCAATTCGCAAAGATATGAGTCAATATAATCCGAAGGAAATCGAAAAGAAGTGGCAAGCACGTTGGGAAGAGCAGAAGCTCTATAAGACACCGGTAGACGCAACGTCAGAAAATAAGATGTATATACTGCCGCAACTTCCGTATCCTTCTGGGAGTGGGCTTCATGTTGGACATGCAGAGGTATACACCGCATGTGATATTTTTGCGCGGTATCAGAGAATGACAGGAAAAAAGGTACTTCAAGCGATTGGGTGGGATTCTTTTGGACTCCCTGCAGAAAATTATGCGATTAAAACAAATGTGCATCCGCGGATTAATACAGATAAGGCAATTGAAAACTTCCGCAGTCAAATTAAGCAGCTCGGTATTTCAGTCGATTGGGAGAGAGAAGTAGGATCACATAATGCTGATTATTATAAATGGACACAGTGGTTTTTCCTTTTGATGTATAAAAGAGGACTTGCGTATAGAAAAAATCAGGCAGTGAATTGGTGTGATAGTTGTAAAACAGTGTTGGCGAATGCACAAATTGTAGAAGGTGCTTGTGAACGTTGTGATACTCCAGTTTTGCAAAAAGAAATGGAGCAATGGTATTTAAAAATAACAGATTACGCAGATAGGTTGATTGACGACCTTGATAAAGTCGATTGGCCACAGGAAACAATTACTCGGCAAAGAAATTGGATTGGAAGAAGCGAAGGAGCTGAGGTGCAGTTTAGCGTGAAAGATACTGAAGAAAACATTACCGTATTTACTACACGACCAGATACGCTTTTTGGAGCAACCTATATGGTACTTGCGCCAGAACATGCTTTGGTACAGGGCTTGCAAGAAACAATTAAAAATTGGGATGAAGTGCAGGCATATGTTCATGCAACGGAAAAGAAATCGAATTTAGATAGACAAGTAGATCAAGAAAAAACAGGAGTAGAACTAAAAGGAGTAAAAGCGATAAATCCAGCTAATGGGGAAGAAGTTCCCGTTTGGATTGCTGATTACGTGCTTGCAACATACGGAACCGGAGCAATCATGGCCGTTCCGGCGCATGATGAGAGGGACTTTGCGTTTGCGAAGAAGTTTGGGTTGGAGATTAGACAGGTTGTTGCTCCGTCAGTAGCTTTTACAGGAAAGAAAGCGATGAAAGATGGAGTCGAGACACTTAATCGTAGATGTATAGATGTAATCATTGAAAATTCTGATGGTGGAAAATTTCTACTTTTGAGAGATGTCGACGGTGTACATTTTGTTGGTGGGGGTGTAGAAGAAGGTGAAAGTATTGAAGAAGCTCTTACAAAAGAAATAAAAGAGGAAAGTGGATATGTGAATTATGTCATTAGGTCCCGATTTATTGAACATTTTAATGCTCAGGGATATCGCATTACTAAGAATAAGAACCAAATAACAGGTTCTGTTTGGTTTCATGTACAGCTGACAGATGAGGAGCGTGTCTCATGTGAAGTTGATGAGGGCAGGCATGAAATGTATTGGCAAGATAAGAAAAAGGTTGCGACAGATATTAATTGGGATCCACACGCTCTTGCATGGAATATGTTTGTGGAAGCAAGCACATATAGTGGGGAAGGTGTTGTCGTAAACTCGGAATTCCTCAATGATCTAACAACACAAGAAGCAAAAACAAGAATGTTCGAATGGCTTGAAGAAAAAAACATTGGTAAAAAGAAAACACAATACAAACTCCGCGATTGGTCAGTTTCAAGACAACGATTTTGGGGTGCGCCAATTCCAGTTATTTCAAATGAAGAAGAAAAAAACAAAAAAAGGTTGTATGTATGTTTGCATGGATACGGTTCTGGTAAAGAAGCTATTTTCTGGCCATGGTTGAAACAAGAACTTGAATTGCAGGGTCATATAGTCAAGGCATTTGACCTTCCAAATACAGAAAAACCAAAAGCAGATGAACAGGCTACATTTGCACTAGAGCAAGTTACACTTGATGAGAATACGGTTATTGTTTCTCAAAGTCACGGTGCAGCAGTGGCTCTCAGAATGTTAGAACAATCTGGAAAAAATATTGCAAAGCTGTGTTTTGTGGATCCCGTATATGTTCCAGAATTCAATGACAAAAAAAGAACAGTTGTAGAAGACAGTACAACGTGGGAGTTTGATACAGAAAAAGTAAAAGCGTTGTGTTCTGAAATTACAATAATTGGAGATAATGCATTCCCAATTATAAAAAAAGAACACTTAGAAAAAATGGCAACAGATTTGGATGCTCGGCTGGTCTATGCGCAATCAAATAAACCACATTTTGATGGTAATGAGGAACAAGTCATCCTTGATGAAGCGCTCATTTCTGGGCTTCGGCCACTAACAATACAAGACCTCCCAGTCATCCTTCCAGACGATGTTGACTTCAAACCAACAGGACAATCACCACTCAACTACTCACCATCATTCCAAGATGGGGTAGAAGAAAAATACGGAAAAGGATGGAAGAGAGAGGTAGATACACTCGACACGTTTATGTGTTCTAGCTGGTACTTCTTCAGATACTTAGATCCAAAAAATGATGAGGCGTTTGCTTCAAAAGAACAGCTCAAAAAATGGATGCCAATCGATTTCTACTTGGGTGGTGAAGAACATGTAAACGGACATCTCCTGTATTCACGATTCTTCACAAAGGTGCTTTTTGATGAAGGACTTATCGATTTTGATGAGCCGTTTAAAGTAAACCGTCATCAGGGACTTATTTCCGGTGAAGATGGGAGAAAAATGAGTAAGCGGTGGGGGAATGTGATTAACCCAACAGATGTGGTGAATGAATACGGAGCAGATACTGTCCGCATGTATGAAATGTTCATGGGGCCACTAGATCAGGCAAAAGCCTGGAACACCGGTGGAGTAAAAGGAGTAAGAAGATTTCTAGAAAAAGTGTGGAAGCTGCAAGAAAAGCTTGCCGAAACGGGTACAGAAGAAATGAATCGTATACTGCATAAGACAATTAAAAAGGTAACAGGGGATACTGCCGAGTTGCAATTTAACACAGCAATTGCAGCAATGATGGAATGTGCAAATGCATTTACTAAAGAAACGCAAATTGCAAAAGATGATTTTGCCACATTTGTAAGTATCCTAGCACCATATGCACCGCATATGGCAGAAGAGCTGTGGGAAGTGCTTGGTAAAGAAGGGTCTGCAACACTGGCAGAGTGGCCAGCATATGACGAATCAAAATTAGTAGAAGACACGCTAACCGTAGCTGTACAAGTAAACGGAAAATTGCGCGGAACCATTACGTTGCCAGCTGATGCAACAGAAGCGCAAGCATTTGAGGCTGCACATGCAGAAGAGAATGTGCAACGCTTTATTGACGGGAAAGAGCCAAAGAAACAGATATATATTCCAGGAAGAATTGTGAATATTGTTGTATAAATCAGCAAACAAAAAAAGAGGCAACAGCCTCTTTTTTTGTTAGTATCTTCTTTTTATGAGTGACTTGGTTCCTTGTTCTGCATTTTCCTCAATTGCATAGAGTACTCTACCTGCAATGTCAGCGCTGATCATTGATACGCTTTGCCCACTAATGAGTGTATGAGAAGTGAGGTATCTAGTATGAAAGGCACTTACGCCATTCGCAGAAGCAATCCCAATCACTCCGTACTCATCTAAAATGGCAATGTCATGAATTTCTTGAGAAGATCTGTAGAGTGGTTTAATGGTTCCATTTCCATCGATTGAAAATACCTCAAATTCGCTCCAGGTGTACCACAAGTTTTTATCGGCATCAAACAAGAGCCCTTGCGTGGGAATTTGTGTGATTTGTTCTGACGCAGTATGCAAACTTACATAAACACTTTTCGCGCCCTGTAAAATAACGCGTGCTTCGTTTACATCAATTGGTTGTACTGTTGTGCTTGGTAAAAATCGAGTTGTCTCTTTGTCTTTAGTCTGCACCAGTGTGCGCTCTTGCTGCTCCCAGAGTACGTTATTCACATCAACAAACCACTCAGTTGCTGTTGTCACACCAACTTGCGTAAATGAATCATGAGAAATTGCATATACTGTTGAACTTGCACGTACATAGAGTGTGTCACTATTGCCGCTCCAATGGACATCAGCAGTATCTGTAAGTGCTGTCGGAATGGTATATGCGGTTGGTTGCAATCCGTTAAACCCGGCAACTACTGCTCGCGTAGAAGACGGTGCATTGCTGGTATCTAACAGCACGGCTGCTTGCAGTGATGGGTGTGTGTGTAAAATCACAGGGTCAGCAAACTTTCCTTGTCTGTGCGACGCACCCTGCCCAGGCAACTTCGTGTGCCACGTCGCTCCTTCTTGCAGAAGAAGTGCTGGAGCCTGTTTGGTGAGCTGTACGTAATCGTAAGAAGACACGTCTTCTACTTGTTCAAATTGCGTATCTATAAAAAGAGTAAGATCTCGGACATAAGAGGCTTCATTACTTCGAACATCGATTGTTTTTTCAAAAGGAAGGTATCCATCTCGCTCAATACGAACGTCATACATACCAGCAGCTAGTGTATCCATGCTAATGGCCGCTTTGTCTCTATTCTCAAGCCCGCCTTCTTGATCAATAGCAATATTATTTACAAAAATGGTGGCATCAATCGGTTTGGCTGTAACAGAGAGTGATCCCTTACTAATAAGCCCTTCATCAAACGAATATCTGTATCCAGAGGTGTATGCGATCAAAAGAGGTGCTGAAATGAAAAATGCACTTATGAGCGAAAGCATAATTGTGATGCGAACGCCGCGGGAAATATGGTATGGTTGTCTATACATAAAGGAGTTGCGTTTTTTGGCTTACTTATGTACAATACTATCGCATTTCGCTTACTTTTACAAGCAATTTTATGGCGTATTATAAGGTAGAAGGGGGACATCCACTCTCAGGATCCATTAGAACGACTTCTGGAAAGAATGCTCCAATAGCACTTCTTTGTGGTGCTCTTATGGTACGCGGTAAAACAACATTTACGCAAGTCGCACATATTGAAGAATTAGAGCGGCTGCTTGAATTATTTGAATCGATAGAAGTAAAAATAAGCTGGGAAGATCATAACACGCTGGTTGTTGATGCAACTGACATAAATATCGCGGGTATTGATCAAGAAGCGTGTGGAAGAATGCGTATTTCATTATTATTGATGGGAGCACTGGCGGCAAGAGAAAAGCAATTTACATTATACAAAAGTGCCGGTTGTAAATTAGGTAAGCGAACGATTCGTCCGCACATGTTGGCACTACAAAAACTTGGTATTGCAGTAGAATCTACTGAAGAAACCTATGAAGTTGATGCAACAAAACTTACTGGCGGAATTATTATCATGGATGAATCAGGAGATACGGCAACAGAGAATGCTATTTTAGGAGCGGTACTCGCTTCAGGAGAAACAACAATTAAATTTGCTTCAGCAAACTACATGGTGCAAGACTTATGTCACTTTTTAGTAGATGCTGGTGCAAAAATCGAAGGAATTGGAACGACTACTCTCAAAATCACAGGAGTAGAGCAGCTTAACGATATTACCTACGCAGCAATGCCAGATCCAGTCGATGCTATGGCATGGATTTCACTCGCCGTTACAACAAAGTCACCACTCGTGATTGAGCGATGCCCACTCGACTTTTTAGAATTAGAAATGGAAAAGATGCGCCTCATGGGGCAGCAGTTTACGCTTACGAATGAACGCATGAGTACAAACGGATATTTCCGTCTTGCGGATATTGAAGTTGTGCCGTCAGAACTTACCGCACTTCCAGATAAACTTTCTTGCCGGCCGTTTCCAGGGCTTAATATTGATGCGTTACCACTATTCTTACCAATGCTGACTCAGGCAAAGGGACAAACACTGGTACATGATTGGGTATATGAAAACCGTGCAATCTATTATACTGAATTGACCAAGCTTGGCGCTAAAGTTATTCTCATGGATCCGCATAGAGTACTTGTACAAGGGCCAGAAGAGCTGGTTGGAAATGAAGTGGTTGCGCCATATGCAATTCGCCCAGCAATGGCCGTACTGATTGCGATGATTGCAGCAAAGGGAACCAGCACATTAAGAAACATTTACCCAATTGAGCGCGCATACGAAGGAATCGTTGAGCGGCTTACCGCGGTTGGCGCAAAAATTGAGCGTCTAGAAGAATAATTTTCTATGAAAAAAGGGTCAAAAGTCATTCTCAAACTCCTGCTTGTAGTATTCGTATTCGGGGCAGGATACATGATTGGAACGTCATCTGCGATCACTTCTTCAATGAAAAATGAAGATGGTATTGTTGAAGTGGCAAAAATAGTCGATTTATATCAAAGAACTCGATCAGATGAAGTGAGTTTTGATCAGTACTGGGATATTTGGGACATGATTCACGAAAGATACGTGACTGAAGGAGTGAGCGATCCTGATTTGTTTTATAAATCGCTTGAAGGACTTGTATCTGGGCTAGATGATCCGCATTCAGTCTATTTTCCTCCAGTTGAAGCAAAAGCATTTACAGAAAATATTAGCGGAGAATTTAAAGGCATTGGAGCAGAAATTGGTATTAGAGAAGATTTGTTAACGGTCATTGCACCGCTTCCGTCGTCTCCTGCTGAAACGGCAGGGCTTAGACCCAAAGACATTATTGTTGCGATTGATGGGGATGAGACTATTGGTACAACGCTGAGTGCTGCGGTGACTAAAATTCGTGGTGAGCAGGGGACTACTGTTACGCTGACAGTTCTTCGGAATGAATCATTTGAACCGGTTGAAATTCCAATTATTCGAGATGTTATTTCTGTACCAACTGTACTCGCGGAGCAGCGAGATGATAATTTGGCATATTTGCGTGTAAGTTATTTTAATGAAGATACGCTCGGTGCGTTCAATAAGGAAGTGAAAAAAATCATTGAGTGGGATGTAGACGGTATTATTTTAGACATGCGATCAAATCCGGGTGGACTATTAAACATGTCGGTGCTCGTTGCTAGCGAATGGATTCCTGAGGGAGAGGTAATTGTAGAAGAAAAGGGAAGAAATGGCGTAGAGAGAACACATGTGTCTCAGGGGCCACACAGGCTCGTTGGCGTGCCAACAGTGGTATTAGTTGATGAAGGAACAGCATCTGGTTCAGAGATTGTAGCAGGAGCGCTGAAGGATCATGGAGCGGGAACAATATTTGGTCGGCAAACGTATGGAAAAGGATCTGTGCAAACATTTGAAGTATTGCCAGATGGATCTGCAATTAAATTAACCATTGCAAAATGGTTTACGCCAAATGGCACTGGGATTGATGGAAGTGGAATTACGCCAGATCATATTAATGAAGTTGATTTTGAAAATTTAGAGAAAGATAGTTCTGGTGAAATTATTGATCCAGATATCGAGGAAGCGGTAAAATTATTACTAACACCATAGAATATGTTTGAGGGGACAGTTATTCACGGAGATGGACGGGGAAAAACATTAGGTTTCCCCACGGCGAATATTGATATTCCAGTAAAGAAAACGGGCGTTTCTGAAGGGATTTATGCAGGGACCGCACGAGTATTAGGAAAAGAATATAAGGCAGCATGTCTCATAAATTGGAAGAAAAACAAAGTGGAGGTACATCTTCTTGATATAGATGATATTGATTTATATGGTGCCAATATGGAGGTCACGTTGCTGATGCAGGTGAGTAAGTATGAACCAATAAGTAGTATGGAAGAGCTCAAGCAAAAAATCGCAGACGATGTTGACAGGTGTCGTACGGCATTGCGCAAATAATCAACTCATATGTATACAGGAATTGTTCAAAGCAAGGCAGAGATTGGGAGGATTGATAAGCAAAAGGGATTGTGGACTTTTTTTGTTGCAATCAATGAGGCGCAGCGTCAGAATATTGCGCATGGAATGAGTGTATCGCTTGATGGTGTTTGTATGACAGTGGTTAGGGAAGAAGAAGGGCTTGTTGTATTTGATGCAATGACAGAAACGTTAGAAAAAACCACACTTGGTACAAAACGAGCTGGTGACTTTGTAAATATTGAACGCAGTGCAAAAGCAGGCGATGAGATTGGTGGTCACACAATGAGTGGGCATGTATACACAATGGCAACGCTAAGTGACCTGAAAAAACCAGAGAATAATGCTGTATTGACGTTTACACTTCAAAATACGGAAGCAATGAAGTATATTTTTCATAAGGGATTTATTGGTGTGAATGGTTGTTCGCTGACAGTTGTGGATCCTACACCAGAGGGTACGTTTAGTGTGTACCTGATTCCAGAAACGCTAGACATCACTACTTTTGGCGATATGAAGGTTGGTGATTACGTAAATATTGAGCTTGACCCAATGACACAGGTCGTGGTAGAAACAGTAGAGAGGGTAATGAAAGATAGAAATAAGATTTAAGCGCTACTATGGGGAAAGGAATCTCATTTGAAGGAGTTAACGGAACCGGTTTACGGATTGGTATTGTTGTTGCACGCTGGAATAGTGAATATACGTATGCTATTAGAGATGGTGTGTTAGAAGCGCTAAAGGAATGTGGTGTTGCTGCAGAAGATACAATTGTTCAGGAAGTCCCTGGCGCATATGAAGTAGTGCTTGGTGGAAAGTATCTTATTGAAAGTAAAAAAGTAGATGCAGTTGTTTGTATTGGTACTCTGATTAAAGGCGAGACGCTCCATTTTGAATATATTTCGGAAGCGGTAACGCAGGGACTTATGCGATTACAACTCGATACAAATATTCCGGTTATATATGGCGTGCTTAATACCGCAACCGAAGAGCAGGCACATAGTAGATCTGTTGGTGAGCATAATCACGGCAGGGGATGGGGGTTTTCTGCGGTGGAGATGGCGAGTATGATGAAGGGATAAAAAAAGAAGCGCGTAAAGCGCTTTTTTTAGGCTCAATTGTTATTCTATATCCTTACCTTTTGAAGCAAAAGGTAACCAAAACTTTTTCGCCGCTTCCTCACTTGCATTCACCGGGCAGTGTCTTTCATTCACTCGCAGGACTCGCACTTTTCAGTGCTCAAACAGCTGCTCTTGCCCTACGGGACATTCGGACATTACCCGCTTCATGTCTCACTCGTCAGATGGCTTGTAATTATTTTTCTAATCTATTCGAGTAAAGCGCTTCTTTTTCTCACCATCCACCTCAACCTCCTCAAAAAACATTTCCTTTGGCCTCACCCATATGGTTCCTGTTGGGTACGGGCCGTTTTGTTCCAGTGAACGGTACACAACCATTTCTTCATGCGATTCGCTGTGTGTTCCTTCTGTAACAATCTCGTAGAGATGTCCTTTGTAGTGTTTGTACGGCATATTACTTTTTTTCAAGAAGTTTTTTCACTGCTGGCCAGTGTGCGTGCAGTACAATTTTATCAGTAAGTTCCGTGAGTGGGATCCATTTCATTTGTTCTGTTTCATTAATTCCGTGAGGATTCTGGTGTAATTCCTGCTGTGCATCGTCTGTGCGAGTTGCAAGGTAAAATGCTTTAATCGAGTTGCAGAAGGTGTTTTTAGTAATCAGATCAATATAGAATCTGCAGCTTTCTACAAAAAAAGGTTCAATGTTATCAATAGTTACCGTGTAGCCGGTTTCTTCAAGTGTTTCTCTGACACCTCCTTCATGTAGTAGTTCTTCTTTTTCTACACCACCGCCAGGTAACTCCCATTGCTTGTGCCAAGAAGGCTGAATCATAAGGAGTTTTCCATCTTCTACAATAAGCGTATACGCTGAAGGCCGCCACACAATAGGTGTGTTTTCTGGCTTTTCATGTGGATTATTATAAACGTCGGTATAGATTGCCATATTATGCAGGTGTTATTTCTTGGCCGTTACTTCCATCTTTCACAGAAAATCCGTGAGTTGCAATTTCATCTCTAAGTGCGTCAGAGAGAGCGAAGTCTTTTTTTGTTCTTGCGGCAGCTCGCTTATCTACAAGTACTTGCACGTCATCGGGAATATTAACAATCGATTGCTTTAACAAATCAAGTCCCAATATTTTATCAAACTGCATGACTTGCTCTTTGCTCACTGATCCCCGCTTTAATGCCGTAAAAAGGACTGCAAGTGCCTCTGGAGTATTGAGATCATCATTCACAGCTTGCATAAACGCTTCAGTAACAGTTAAATCGCCTGGGGAACGGTCAGGAATCGCCGCAACAAGACGCTTCAGCGTTTTTAGTCCTTGCGCTGCTCCCTGCAATGCTTCTGTTGAATAGGCAAGTTGCTTTCTATAATGTGCCTGGAGCAAATAATATCGATACGCCAGTGGAGGAATGCCATCTTCCGTAATCTTTGAAAGTGTCATAAAATTATCACCAGATTTCGACATTTTTTCTTCGCCTTGAAGCACTAAAAATTCATTATGCATCCAAACCTGCACTGACGGTTTTTTGCCAGTTGAAGCTTCAGTTTGTGCAATTTCATTTGTGTGGTGTACAGGTTTATGATCAATTCCACCGCAGTGAATATCAAACTGATCGCCTAAATACTTTTGCGCCATGGCACTACATTCAATGTGCCAACCGGGAAATCCTTTTCTCATAAACGCATCCCATTCCATCTGTCGGGTTTCTCCTGCTCGAGTAAATTTCCAGAGTGCAAAATCATGCGGATTCTTTTTTCCTCCCATGTCAACGCGTACGCCAGCTTGCAACTCCTGTTTATCTACATCAACTAACTTTCCGTAATCATCAATCGATGTGGTGTCAAAATAAATACCGTCCTCTGTTTGGTAGGTATGTCCTTTTTCAGTGAGCTTTTCTACCATCGCAATCTGCTCGGGAATGTGATCAGTTGCTTTAGACCAAATTGTTGGTTCAATAATATTCAATTGTGCAATATCAGCATAAAATGCATCAGTGTAAAACTGCGCAACATCCCAGGCGGTTTTTCCTTCTCTGGCCGAACCTTTTTCCATTTTATCTTCTCCATCATCGCCGTCATCAGTGAGATGGCCAACATCAGTAATATTCATGACATGGCGCACTTTGTACCCATTTGCTCTGAGTGTACGTTTCAACACATCCTGAAATATATACGATCTGAGGTTCCCAATATGAGCATAGTGGTAGACCGTAGGGCCGCAGCTATACAGGCCAACCTCATCAGCATGAAGGGGAGTAAAAGCGATTTTTTGCTTACTTAAGCTATTATATAGGTGAATCATATTTGACATGTTTTCTATTCATAAGTAAAGTTAAGATAGCACACATCAACGGGAGGGTTCAATGGTTGCTGAACAGGAGATTAATACTCAGGCTGGGCAAAGCCTGAAGGGCTGCATTATAGTGGTGCGGCATGGCGCGCGGGACATTAATTGCCATCTGCTTCCTGCGGGGGAGGAGCAGATGCGCAATCTCGGGGTATGTATTTCAGAGCAGCTGGGCAGATGCAATGAGATCATGCTGATGTCGGCAAGCACACCGCATGTGCTCCACAGCCGGAACGCACTTGCGTCTGCGCTTGAGGGAACTCCAGCTTGCTCAGCTGATGCTCAGTTGAACGAGACATCGGGTGATGGGCCCAGCAATGAGTTGCTGAAGCGCTATGCAAAGAGCTTCGTTGCTGATTCGCAGTCCCACCAGTGTCTGCGGGTACTCGTGATGCACGGAAGCATCGGCGCGTGGCTCATCATTTACATGCTTCGTGCCTTGAATATGCCGCAAGACATCCGGTTCGAAGAGACGCTCCCTTTTGCTACGGGGTGGATCATCGATCCGGTGAACAAGACCATGCGGCCAATTTCGGGGCTCCGCCATTGAGTGAACACATGCAGCAACCAAAGAGCAGGTGGGGAAACCCACCTGCTCAGGAGACTTTAGAGGTCTTTTTTTGTTTTAAGCACCTGCATATCCATTGCCCATATTTCTTTTTGCGTGGTGTAGACAAGATACAAAAGTCCAAGCAAAGAAAGTCCTAATACATATGGAAGTAAGAAGGCGACATGCGTTTTTCCAAATAACATGATAAGGGTATTGATAACAATGAATAGCAATCGAATTTCTGTTGGCCCAATGCCCATGTGCGTGATTCTAAATTTATTTGTTGCTGCCATTGCTAGGAAGGCGTTAACCATAAATGCTGTGAGCAGGGCAAAAACAAAAAATAATAAATATTTCTGATCATCAGGAAGGAAAAAGCCGTATCCAACAATAATCGAACAGAGGAATATATAATCCAAAAAATGATCCATATAGTAACCCCATCTCACAAGACCTTCTCCTCTATATTTTCCCAATGAGCCGTCTAATGAATCTGTTATATATTGCATAAGAATCGTTGCTGAAACAAGCCACAACCAATGAATATTCATATGCTCGGCAAGGAAACTTCCTAATACTATCATAAGGCTCCAAAGCACGGTGGTCATGGTCAGTCTTGCGCTTGTCATCCATTTTGGGAGTTTTGGAACTGTCCAGTCGATTGCACGTCGTTCAAGTGGTCCAAAAATTGATGCTGGGCCAACTTTTTTATCTCCTCCAAAGGGTTCCTGACTCATATACTATAGTTAAGTGCAGGTAGGGTATCATAAGTCTGTGGTATTCAAAAAGCCGCATGATGCGGCTTTCATTTTTTGTTACAATCGTTCTACCCAATGCTTATCAACTTCTACTTCCAATTCTAGATATACTTTTGTGCCGGTTGATTGCTCTAATTCTTTTCTAGAGATAAGTCCAATTTCTTTAATCTTCATTCCACGTTTTCCAATAATCATCTTTTTGTAGCGCTCTTCATCTGTAAGGATGCGCGCTTTAATGACCATTGTGCGTGGTTTTCCATCTCGTTCTGGTTTATCTTCTACATTGTCTACCTCTACAGATACTGAGTATGGAAGTTCTTTGTCTAATACACTAAAGATTTTTTCACGGATAAGTTCAGCAATCCAGAAATAGTTATCAATATTTGTCAGCTGATCGTCTGGATACAGCTGTTCACCTTCTGGAAGAAAATCGATGACGGCATTTTTGAGTGGGGTAATGTGAGATCCTTTAAGAGCAGACAAGTGGAACACTTCATCAAACTCATCAGCCCACTTTTCATATTCTGCGTAGTGTTTTTTATCATCGTAATGAAGATCTGATTTATTAATAACCATGATTTTTGGTTTATTAATGTATCGGATCATACCAAATACCGCTCGCTCCTCTGTACCAATTTCACGGGTTGGGTCTACGACGTATACAATGACATCAATATCAACAACAGCTGCTTGCGCTTTTCGTGTTAATTTTGCAGTCAGCTCGCTTCGTTTATCTTTGAAAATACCGGGGGTGTCAACAAAGACTGCTTGCCCTTCTGGATTATTCATGACACCATGGATAATGTGACGGGTTAATTGCGCCCGAAAAGAAGTGGCAGCAATTTTTGTGCCGACTAACGTGTTCATGAGTGTCGATTTTCCGACATTTGATCGTCCAACAAGGACAACAAGACCTGATTTCATAATGTGATGATTGGTTGAATGCGCTTAATATAGCCTAAAACTCGAATTAAATCAAGTGTCTATGCAAGTAATTTTATTGGCCGATGTGGCTGGAAAAGGAAAGAAGGGGGAGGTAATCGATGTATCTGACGGATATGCGAACAATTTTTTGATAAAAAAGGGCCTCGCTACGGTCGCAGCAGCCCGAAAAGTGGCTAAAATTGCCGCAATGAAGCAAAAGCAAGAAAAACTGAAGAAACGGCAGTCAAAAGAGAAGAAAACTGTGGAAAAACGGCTAGCTTCAGTGCATGTGAAGCTCCAGAGGACGGCAAATGAGGGTGGAAAGCTGTATGCTGCTATAACGGCATCAGATCTGCAGGCAGCCCTTGCTGATACGCTTGGGAGCGTGACTATTAAAAAAGTTGAGTCGGTAGGTGGTATGAAAGAGGTCGGATCGTATAAACCGACTCTTGTTTTGAGTAGTGGTGTGCGGGTTGCTGTGAAGGTGACCGTTTCGGCGTAGGGTTGCAAACTGGACCATTCAGAGCCTGCCTGCCGTTTGCAGGTAGCCAGGCCGTTAGGCAGGTCGCAAGAAAAAATGTCATCCAGAGTAACCTCGGCGCAGCCGGGGCATCGAAGGATCCTTCAACGCCCCAAACTTTCAGTTGTGGTTGTTCAGGATGAGATAAGGAATAGGGTTGCATTTTTTTGTAGATGTGATATTACTGCTGTACCACATAAGGGAGGATCTGTGGAAAATAAGCGTCCAAATCCGAAAACATGGTTCGATCACTGGGTGATTGACCCGGTCGACAAGTACCGGTTTGTCTGGTTCCCTGTCATCTTCGTGGCGATGGCCGCGTTCTCAATTGCGTACGCGTTCAAACAATGAACGCGCGCGCAGGCGCCCCACACAGCCCGGCTTCAGAGCCGGGCTTTTCCATAAACAGAATTTGTTCAATGTGCTATACTCTTGTCAGTATAATCTTGTCTAAACCTGATGTATGGCAAAAAAATTGCGCCCAAAGTTTATCTTTGTTGTGGGGGGAGTACTAAGTGGAGTGGGAAAAGGAGTAACCAGCGCCTCGATTGGGGCCATCATGAGATCAAAGGGATATAAAGCTACGGCATTGAAAGCTGATCCGTATGTAAACGTCGATGCTGGTACCATGAATCCGATTGAACACGGAGAGGTATTTGTAACTGATGACGGAGACGAGACGGATCAAGACATGGGGAATTATGAACGCTTTTTAGAAATCGATTTGACCAGCACCAATTACATGACAACAGGGCGTGTATATCAGAGTGTCATTGAAAATGAGCGGTCAATGAAATATAAAGGAAGATGTGTGCAGGTTGTGCCACATATTCCTGAAGAGATCATTAGACGCATTAACGTTGCAAGAAAATTGCATGATGCGGATATTACCATCATGGAAATTGGAGGAACAGTAGGTGAGTACGAAAATATTTTGTTTCTTGAGGCAATCAGAGAACTCAAGTTAAAGAACCCGCAAGATGTTGCGGTTGTTTTGGTTAGTTATTTACCAGTTCCAAAACATATCGGTGAAATGAAAACAAAGCCAACACAACATGCTGCGCGCGCATTAAATCACACAGGTATTAATGCAGACATGATTGTAGCCAGAGGAGAATATGAGCTAGATACACCAAGAAGAGAAAAATTAGCAAGATTTTGTGGAGTATCAAAAGAAATGTGTATTTCGGCTCCTGATGTTGAGTCTATCTATGAGATTCCTCAAAAGATGGATGATCAGCAAATCGGAAATAAGCTTTTAAAGCTACTCGGCATGAGTAGCAGGAAATCAGACTTAACTCCATGGCTAAAACTGAATAAAAAGATTTCAAGTGCAAAAAAGGAAGTGAAAATTGGAGTGGTTGGAAAATACTTTGGTACCGGCGAATATACACTTTCAGACAGTTATATCTCTGTTATTGAAGCGCTGAAGCATGCATCATGGGCAAATGGCGCAAAACCAAAATTAGTTTGGATTGATTCAGAGGATTTTGAAAATAATCCAGCCAAATTGAAAACACTTTCAGACTATGATGGTATTTTAGTGCCAGGTGGATTTGGAACCAGAGGGATTGAAGGAATTATTTCAACAATAAAATACGCACGTGAAAAAAATATTCCGTATTTGGGAATTTGTTATGGCATGCAATTAGCGTGTATTGAATTTGTAAGAAATGTGCTAAAAAAACCTGAAGCGCATACAGTTGAAGTAGATGATGCAACGGTACATCCTGTGATTCACGTAAATCCAAATCAGCGTAAGAATATTACAAATGATAGATATGGTGGTACAATGAGATTAGGAGCGTACGATTGTGATTTGAAAAAAGGGTCTGTTGCTAAAAAAGCATATGGACAAAACGCGATTTCAGAAAGACATAGACACCGATACGAATTTAACAATGATTACAAAGAGCAAATCGATAAGGCTGGACTGAAAATTTCGGGTGTAAACAAAAAAGAAGATTTGGTTGAGATTGTAGAGCTTGAAAAGCATCCATTCTTTGTTGGTGTGCAATTCCATCCAGAGTTTAAATCTCGCCCAATGTCACCGCATCCATTATTTGCTGCATTTATCAAAGCGGCCATTACCTAAGTCTAACTGCCTGTCATATGAAACCAAACAATAAAAAAGCGTATGTAGTGACGGTGGATATGGGCTATGGCCATCAGCGTGCATCATATCCACTTCATGATATGGCATCACCTTGTGCGCTTATTCCTTCAGAGGGGGAGTCTCATATTATTAGTGCGAATACCTACGGAGGAATTCCTCGATCTGACAGAAGAAAGTGGGAAGGCGGTCGTTCGTTATATGAAACAGTGTCTCGATTCAAAAATATTCCACTTCTTGGAACAAATGCGTTTAAACTGATGAATTATTTGCAGCGTATAGAGGCTTTTTATCCCCGGAGAGATCTTTCAAAACCCATCATGCAGCTCGCGCAGATTTATAAGATGATTCAGAAAGGCTGGGGAAAGGATTTGATCACAAAACTAAACAGCGATCCGTTGCCATATGTTACTACTTTTTTTAGTACCGCATTTATGGCAGAGGTACATGGGTATAAAGGAGAGATCTATTGCCTTTGCACCGATACGGATATAAGTAGAGCCTGGGCACCTCTGGATCCTAAAAAAAGTAAAATTAAGTATCTTGCACCAAACAAGCGTGTTCGCGAGCGGTTAATGCTCTATGGAGTAAAAGCAGCGAATATTTTTGTGACGGGGTTTCCGTTACCAAAAGAGAATATTGGTACACAAAAAACAATACAAATTTTAAAAGAAACATTGCGGTGCAGATTAGAGAATCTTGATCCAAGAGGTGTGTATCATAAAAAGTATCATCATACCATTGCGCATCATTTGGGTAACAAAAAATGTTTGCCTAAGTACAAGCATCCACTCACCATTACGTTTGCCGTTGGCGGGGCTGGTGCGCAAAAAGATCTTGGAATTGCTATTTTAAAAAGTCTTCACGATAAAATTGATAAGAAAGAAGTTGTTTTGAATCTCGTTGCTGGTTCACGCCAAGATGTATATCGATACTTTCAAGAAGAAGTGAAACGACTTCACTTGGAAAAATCGCATGGTGGTTGCGTAAACATTATTTATGATGAATCAAAATACGCATACTTCCAGAAGTTTAACCAAGTCATGTTAACAACGGATTTGCTTTGGACTAAACCAAGTGAACTATCATTTTATAGTGCGCTTGGAATTCCGGTTATTATGGCACCAACAATTGGTTCTCAAGAAGATTTTAACAGAGAGTGGCTTCATGATATTGGCTCGGGTGTTGAGCAAGAGGATCCAAAATATACGCATGAATGGCTTTTTGACTGGCTGGATTCTGGTTGGCTTGCGCAAGCGGCAATGGAAGGGTATTTAGATGCGCCAAGAAATGGTGCGTATCATATAGAAGATATTGTTCTAAAAGGAAAGCGAAGCGAAATTGAAGAAGGTCATTTATTGTAATTTGCACGTATGCTGTGGTTTTGGATTGCTCTTGTCGGATATTTTTTACTCGCGGTCGTGTTTGTTCTTGATAAGATGATTCTGACAAAGTCAGTATCAACACCGGCAGTGTACGCATTTTACTCAACCATTTTTATGTTTGCTGCGCTTTTGGCATTTCCCTTTGGCGCGCAGCTATTGCAAGGAATCGATTGGCTCTGGGCACTTATTTCAGGGTTATCCTTTGGATTTGCGCTGTGGACCATGTATGAGGCCGTATCGCTTGGTGAGGCAAGCCATGTAGATCCATTTATTGGTGGAGTTGTGACTATTGCTACTTTTGGATTTTCATCATGGCTTCTTGGTGAATCGCTTACTCAAATGCAAGTATTTGGAATGGCGATTTTGATTATTGCGGCATTCTTGCTTTCATTTGAAAAAACGGCAAAGCACACAGGATTTCATAAAGGGTTTTTGTGGGGTATCCTTTCTGGTGTACTCTTTGGGCTATCTCATGTTAGCGCAAAATATGTATACGATGCATATGATTTTTTCACCGGATTTGTGTGGACAAGAGGGTTTGTTGGATTAGTAGCAATTTTTGCACTGCTTGCTCCGTCTGTTCGTGCATCTTTTAAAAAAAGAAAAAAGAAAAAACGTACCAAGAAGCAAGAGCGACAGACTCTTTCTACGGTTGCAATTATATCACTAGATAAAGTCATCGGTGTAGTTGCCGTAATACTTGTTCAATATGCTAGCTCGCTTGGTAAAACAACACCAGTATTTGCAATGACGGGCGTGCAATATGCACTTATGTTTGTGATGATTTATTTGCTAAGCAGATTTACACCAAAGATTTTCAAAGAGTGTTTTACAAAAAGAGAACTGTGGGTGCAGACATTTGCAATAGTACTCGTGGTAATTGGATCAGCTTTATTTGTATTGTAATATGAAATTATTTCTAAAAATTTTGGGGGCAATAGTACTCCTCCTTGCGGCACTGTATCTCCTTGCTTGGTCACGCAGCAGTAAAGATTATGAGCCAGAATATGGGATTAGTTTTTCACAAGAATACGCAGGTTCTCTTGGATTAGATTGGCGAGTGGCATATACCGCGATGCTTGAGGAACTGTCACCAAAGTATGTGCGAATTGCAGCTATGTGGAAGCAGGTTGAGCCAGAAAAATTTGTGTATGATTTTTCTGAGGTTGATTTTATGATGGATGAAGCTGCTAAACATGGAACAAAAGTAACGTTGGTAGTTGGGCAAAAAGCACCGCGCTGGCCAGAGTGTCATGTGCCGCAGTGGCTTGACTATGGGCAAGAAGTTTCAAAAGAGCATCTACTTTCTTATGTGGAAGCGGTTGTAGAGCGGTATAAAACGCATGAGGCACTTGAACTTTGGCAGATAGAAAATGAAGCGTTCATTCATTTTACGTTTGGTGAGTGTGAGGGATATCTTGAGGATGCCATTTATGAAGAAATCGAGCTAGTAAAATCCTTAGACACAGAGCATAAAATTTTGGTTACTGACAGTGGGGAATTGGGGCTTTGGAGAAAAGCTGCTAAGGCTGGTGACTATTTTGGTACCACACTATACCGCATTGTAAGAACTCCTGGCGGCACAATTATTAATTATGATTGGCTACCACCAGCAGTATACCGTTGGAAGGCTTTTTTGACTGGGGTTGATAAAGAAACTTTCTTTATTGCAGAACTGCAAGGTGAACCCTGGTTTACTGACGGGAATCCGACAAACACGGATATAGAGCAGCAGGAACTTACAATGAATCCTGAAAGACTCCAAAAACACATCGATTATGCAAATAGAATTGGTGCAAAGCGGGTGTACCTGTGGGGAGTAGAGTGGTGGCAATTTATGAGAACGCAGCATGACGATGCACGGTATTGGGATATTGCTAAAGAAACAATGACCCACTAACTATGTGGAATCCTTCTGAAACAATTAGGCTGTTTAAAAATAGAGAATTAGATGAGCTCTATATTAGTATTGCAGTTCGGAACTTTGCGCTGTCAATTGTTGCCGTTTTTTTGCCTATATACTTTTTAGAACAGGGGATGACGCTGACCTGGGTGTTCCTCTTTTTTGCAATAAAGAATCTCGTCCATGCGGCGTGCGTATTGCCTGTCGCACATTTCTGTAGTCGATTTGGATATAAGCATGGCATGGTGCTATCAGCTCCAATTATTGTGTTATTTTTTATATTATTATACTTAATCGATTTGACCCCACTGAATTTAGCACTATTGGCAGCTATAAGTGGGTTGCAGACGGCACTGTATTATACGGGTTATCATCTAGACTTTTCTAAACTCAGTAAAAACACTCAAAGTGGTAGGGCCGCAGGCATGGCAAAAGTGATCTCTACTATCTTTCATGCTGCGGGACCCGTCCTTGGGGGGATTTTACTGGTGTTGATTGGATTTAAATTTACATTTTTGGTGGTGAGTGTGATTTTGGTGTTCTCTGGTATACCGCTTCTGCTCACGAAGGATGGAAAGGTGCCGCTGAAACATTGTAAGCTTTCTGAAATTGATCCTAAATTCAAAAGAGAAGTAGTTGCTTTTTGGGGATATGGAGTACAAGCATCAGGTTCACAAATGCTTTGGCCACTGTTTGTATACTTAACAATCGTGACAAGTTATACCGCGCTCGGTTCAATTGTTTCACTGGGAATAATTGTGTCTGTCTTTGGGGCTTGGATTGTGGGCATGTTAACAGATAAGCATCCGCGGCGTGTAATGCGATTTGGGGTAATATTCTCAGTATTGACTTGGATCGGGAGATTATTAGTTGGTACACCTGCACAGGTTTATGCAGTCGATTCAGCACATGGTCTTGCTACGACCACACTCACTCTGCCAACTGAAGTTATTTCTTATACGCGTGCCAACAAAACTGATATTGCTGGATATATCATTATGAGAGAAATCATGATTCAGCTTGGCCGCGCGTGTATATATATTTTGGCCGCTATTGCGGGGCTGAGTTTAGTGACGCTGGGTATTAGTGGTTCTGGAGTTCTTTTATTCCTGTTTTTATAGAGACGTTGCTTTTTGCACCAATACATACTACACTGAACATATATTCTTAGAAAGTACATATGAAGAACATTTCTGTATCAATGATGCTACTACTTGCGCTAGCACTTCTCATGCCGCAAGTGACATTAGCTGAAAGCTTTAGTGGAGAAATGGGAGACTTCCTTCCTATTGAAGACGAGGAACCCGCTCCTGCTGCAAATCCATTTGCTTTCTCAGTAGATCTTTCTGCAGATTTATTGAAGTCTCCTGTAATTAGTGCGGATGACTTGAGTCGTATTCAGGATATGGATTTAAGCGACATTTTGGTTGATGGAGAAGATAGAGATGATGCTGAAGTTGAACTACTAGAAGAGCCTGCTGCGGCAGAGGAAGAAGCAGCTGCTGAAGAAGATAATAATGCACTTGCCCTTACTCCTGAGCAGTTAGAGGCAATTAGAAATGCTATTAACAACAACCAAGAGGCCGTAGAAGAAGCTGCACAGGCAAACGAACCAGTGGTAGAACCAGCTGATGAGCCTGCTGTAGACGGCGATGAAGCTGTTGCGGTGGACGAGGATGTAGTTGCAGAACCTGTACTGATTAATGAAGACGCTGTGGAAGAACCAGCTGCAGTGAATGTGGTAGATGATTCAGAAGATCAAGATGAGGCTATGGTTAAAACGACATCATTTGATGAACAGGTTGAATCTGCAAAGCGCGAATCTGAAGAACGTCAGTCACTTTTAACACTAATTGTAGTGTTTATTGCTGGACTACTCGTAGCTGGTGGAACAGTGGCGTTTGTGAAGAGAAAGAGAGTGTAGTATTACGTAAAGAAATAAAAACAGAGCTGCGAGGCTCTGTTTTTATTATGCTGGGACCTGGAGGTGGCCGTACAAACCAAAACACAGCCGTGAGTGGCTGTGTTTTGCGTCATAAATGAGCGGTAGCGATGGTCTCATTCGTGCGCGCCAAGGGATTCGAACCCCTGACCCTCTCGGTGTAAACGAGATGCTCTAACCAACTGAGCTAGGCGCGCATTTCAATTTGAATGCCCCAACAGTATATCGAGCTTTAGCCATGCTGTCAAGAACACTTGCGCACAGGAGCGCTCTGCGCTATGATATGGACATAATCGATTATATTAGTATGAATACATATACAAAAGGACTTCTTATTGGAACGGCTTTACTTGCTCTAACTGGATGTGGATCTACACCAGAAGCGCTAGGGGAGCATCAGTTTAGAGTTACGGTATCAAACGTTTCTGCCGATGCAGCACTATCTGATTCAGTATACATGCTTCATAAAGCAGAGGCGAACTTGAATTATAAGAATAAAATTGCACCTACTGAATTCGGATCACTCGCAGAGGATGGAAATGTAGAAGAGTATAAGGCGTATTTAGAAGCACTTCCAGGAGTTGCGCAGGTAATTGTAGTAAAGGGTAAACTAAAGAGTGGAGATACTGAAGAATTTATCATCACACTTCCAGAAGAAGACACAGATCACACTCTGTACGGTATGAGTGGTGTCACAAAACTCCTTGGGGAAGATGATACATATATTATGATCAATAATCTTGCGCTTCCAGACGATAAGGATAGAACTGCAAATGGACGCAATATGGATGCAGGATTGATTACGGATGGAGAGGATCTTGTACAAGCAGAAAATGCAGATGTGATAAAAGAACTAGATCAAACATTACTGCAAATTCACATTTCAAAACAATAGCATAAAAAGGCAGCGCACTCACGCTGCTTTTTTTGTGGTATACTTTCTGCATTATGCATACGCCTGTCAAACAATATTTAGGATTTTTTAGAAAACAGCTGACCATGTGGCAGGCTGTTGCACTGATTGTGAGCGCAACTATTGGCGCGGGGGTACTTGGAATTCCATATGCGGTTGCGCAAGTTGGAGTACTGCCTGGAGTGTTACTCATTGTTGCGCTTGGAATTGCGATGATGATTATGCATGTGCTACTAGCAACAGTCTGCGCACATACAGGAAAATCATTACAGCTTGTAGGCCTTGCAAGAACATATCTTGGCAGAACAGGAGAGGTGATCATGATGTTTGCCTTTTACGTCTCGATGCTTTCCGGCATGCTCATTTATATTATTGGTGTGGGTGAAACACTGGCGGCGATGTTTGGCGGAAGTGCATTTGTGTTTTCAGTCGGGTTCTGGATCTTTGCTTCGCTCCTTGTCATGCGTGGCATTAAAACAATGAAGACAGTCGAGCTTGTACTCAGTCTTGGCATGCTCTTGATTATATTTTTTATGTCTGCCGTGAGCGCGCCACATATTTCTGTAGAAAATCTGATGTTTTATGATTTAGCAAAGTTTGCCATTCCGTATGGAGTGAGTTTATTTGCGTTTAGCGCTGTCTCGGCAGTGCCAGAAGCGCATGCACTTTTACCAAAGAAAAAAAAGCAATTTACAAAGGCTGTCATTTTGGCGGGTTCAATTACCACGGTGCTTTATGCGCTGTTTGCGTTTATGATTGTTTCTGTCACTGGGGGGCAGACAACGCAGATTGCAACCATTGGCCTTGGCAGTGTGGTTGGTCCGCAAATGGTGTATTTAGGGAATGCGTTTGCTGTTATTGCTATGGCAACGAGTTTTTTGCTTGTGGGGCTTGCGCTTAAGCATTCATGTGAGTGGGATTTGTCTTTTTCAAAAAGAGTAAGTGGTGTGGTTGTATTAGGATTGCCACTGCTACTGTTTACACTGGGTATAACGAGTTTTATTGGTGTGCTTGGTGCTGTTGGGGGAATCCTTGTTAGTATTCAAATGATTTTGGTGGTGCTTATATTTATCAAAGCACTGCATATAGGAGATGTATATATGAAGCCCTCGCGCGCAGTGAGTGTAAAGGTGCTTAGTATAGTATTACTCCTTCTTTTACTAGGTGGAATGGGTGTGAGCATTGCGCAGCAGTTCTAAAATAAGAAAGGACGGCCCGAAGGCCGTCTTTGTGTTTGCGGCCGCCTAGACCAGGGTGGTCTAGGCGGCCTCTTGCTTCTCCTTGCTTTCTTTGAAAGCGATGGCCTTGTTGGCCAGCTCTCGTACCCGCTGAACCAGTTCTTCCTTCACGCCATGGGTGTAGGCGGCGCCACAGTTGTTTGCAGGATTCTCCAGTTCCTGCAGCCGGTTGTGATTGCCACCGGTCCATGCGTGGATGATCGGCGGTATGTGATCTCGCTCGCCGTTAAAGACTCGCTTCAGCAGCTCAATTCCATTCATGGTGGGCATGTCGACATCGGTGATCATGATGTCGAAGCGCGATGAGGTGAGCTGCTCGAGAGCCTCCTTGCCATCTCTGGCGCGGACAGCTGTGATGACAAGCTCACCATCAGCTTTACGCACGAAGGACCGAAATCCTCGCTCAAGTGACGTGAGCACTGGCGCATCGTCATCTACGATCAAAACCCGCAATTCCCCGTCCATGAAACCTCCTTGGTTTGTATTTTCTGTCTGGGTGAATTAACTAATACTAGCGCAGATTAGTGTTTTTGTCAACTATTAATAGCAGTGGATAAAAAAAACGCATAATGCGTAATATTGAAAATGCGGCGCTCTATGTGAGAGCGCCGCGGCGATGGATTGTCTCGGCTACTGAGCGTCTGCTGATGCGGCATGTAGCCGACTTTTCAGCTTGAAGCACGTTCTTCCAGTCACCGTAATGCGCTTCTTTTGATGCTGTTGGGCCAGCGCCTCATCTAGCTCGCAGTCAATCTTGCAGGTACCTGCGGGTACCGCATTGTCGATTTTGCAAGTAGCGTTTGCTAGCGCCTCGCTCACCATTTTTTTGGGAACGGGTGTACTGGTATCACCAATCCACATCGTAAAAGCAATAACAGCGGTGATCGCACCAAAACAAAGCGGAACGAAAAATCTATCCACGTGGTCACTCCAAAGATTCATTCAGGACTATGTGTATACACTATAATAGTGGCTATAGGTCGTCAAGAGCCAATATGATACAATAGGATTCTATGGAACTATTACAAGGAATTATTTTAGGAATTGTTCAGGGAATTACAGAGTTTCTCCCAGTTTCTTCATCAGGACATTTAATTTTTTTACCAAAACTATTTGGTTGGGCAGATCAAGGGCTTTTGTTTGATGTTGTTGTTCACATGGGAACACTTGTTGCCGTTGTGTGGTTTTTTCGTACAACACTTTTGCAATATATTAAAGCAGTATTTAAACCAACGCAGCAAAATAATCTGCAAACAAAAATGGCATGGATTATTGCGCTTTCAATAATTCCAGCGGGGATTATTGGGGTATTATTTGGCGATTCAATTGAGTCCACACTAAGAGACCCCTCGATAGTGGCATATTCACTTATTTTTTGGGGAATAATGCTGGCGCTTGCAGACAAATTGCAGCAAGGCAGACAAGGAAAAGAAGTTACCGCAAAAAAAGGATTTTTCATTGCCTGTGCACAAGCACTCGCGCTTATTCCAGGAACAAGTAGATCAGGAATTACCATGACAGCAGGATTATTTGCAGGAGTGTCTAGAAAGCAGGCCGCAGAGTTTTCTTTTTTAATGAGTGTGCCGGTGATTGCTGCAGCAGGAGTTATGAAAATTTTGGAAGCCGCTACCTCTGGTGTAGCTATTGAGCACCTCGGAATGCTCCTTGCTGGCGCAATTGCAGCTGCTTTGAGTGGATATGCAGCTATTTCATTTCTGATGAAGCTTGTAGAAAAACGAGGCTTTATGCCATTTGCCGTATATAGAGTATTAATTGGTATCTTGATTCTTTGGCTATTTTAGTGTACAGTCGCAGCACTATGAATGACGCACATATTTTAAGCACAATCGGAAAAATTAGTAGCGCTCAGCAAACTGAGGCGTATGTTGTTGGTGGATTTGTTCGAGATGCCATTATGGGCAGAAATCAAAAGAAAGATATTGATGTAGTGGTAGCCGGCAGTGGACTTGAATTTGCAAGGGCATATTTGGCGTATGAAGGAGAAGAGCAGGGAAGACTCATCGAGTTTGAAGACTTCGATACAGCAAGATACGTATATATAGAAGAGGCAGAAGGAGAAAAAACAAAGGTACTTTTTGAAGTGGAATTTGCAGGCGCCCGAAGTGAATCGTATAGAAGTGAATCACGGAAGCCTGTAGTAGAACCTGCGACAATCGAGCAAGATCTTTCACGAAGAGATTTTACGTGTAATGCAATGGCGCAGAAAGTACATCCAGATGGGTCACTAGGTGACGTGGTTGATCCGTATAATGGTAAGGAAGCAATTATAAACAAAAAACTTATTACACCGCTTGATCCGGATGAGACATTTTTTGACGATCCACTGCGCATGCTTCGCGCGGCTCGCTTTGCAGCGCAGCTCGATTTTTCAATTGAAGAATCAGTACTGCTTTCAATGCATAAAAATCGTGAACGGCTTTCTATTGTGTCTGCAGAACGTGTGCAGGAGGAACTTATGAAGCTTATGGGTGCAAAAGTACCGTCAATTGGGCTATGGCTTATGCATGGTGCAAAACTCATGGATCAGTGTTTGCCAGAAGTGACAGAGCTAGCAGGTGTAGAAGAAGTTGCTGGATACACTCATAAAGATAATCTGTCACACACCTTTGCGGTAGTAGATGGTATAGCACAGCAGGGAGGAAACGCACTTCTTTGTTTTGCGGGGCTTATGCATGATATTGCAAAACCACCAACAAAAAAGTTTGCAGAGGGAAGAGGTTGGACGTTTGATATGCATGAACATTTAGGGCGTAAAATGTGTAAAGACATTATGCGTAAACTTCGGTTTAGTAAAAATGATACGCATTTTGTAAGTGAATTGGTGCGATGGCATTTGCAGCCAATCGCATTAATGGATAATGGCGTAACAGATAGTGCTGTTCGCCGTCTGTTTGTAAACCAAGGTGATTCTTTGGATGACTTACTGACACTGTGCCGCGCAGATATTACAACGGGGAATCAAAAGAAAAAAGTAAAACGACTCAAAAATTATGATGAGTTAGAAAAACGTATTGCAGAAATTAGAGAAAAAGATGAACTCCGAGCATTCCAATCGCCTGTACGCGGAGAAGAAATTATTGAAGAGTGTGGGTTAAAGCCAGGTCCAACAATTGGAAAAATTAAAAAAGCTATTGAAGAAGCAATTTTAGATGGAAAAGTGCAAAATGATTATGAAAGTGCAAGTGCATACTTTGAGCAAATTAAGAGTGAGTTTGTGGCGGGGGCAGAAGAGTGGGAAAAGCTAGCGTAATTTGCGCAAAAAAGTGCTATACTATACCCATCATTCACCATAACGCAATGTCGTATGGATACTTCACTTCTTGTAGCAAGAATTGCTGCAGTAGCGTACCTATCAATGGCCGTAGGTATGTCGCTAAGTCCTGGGTACTATAAGCAGGAACTTGGTAAGATGATCGAGAATTCAGCCTTTAAGCTCCTTGGAGGCATGATGTCACTGATCTTGGGTATGCTCTTAGTCACTAACCACAACATGTGGGAACGGGACTGGACGGTGCTTGTAACACTTCTTGGGTGGCTCGCACTCGTTAAAGGTGTCTTTTTGCTCGCATTTCCAAATTCAATGGGGATGTTCAAAGGGTTTCTCAAGGCAGAAAATATCAAAAAAATGGTCACACCAATGTGCTGGATTCTTGGACTCGTATTTGCGTACTTTGGGTTTGTTGCCTAAATGCAGCAGAAAAATCGCTTTAGGGCGATTTTTTTGTACAAAAAAACGTGAGAACAACATCAATCAGATATGTCAATAGATATGACACTTGACAGCGGCCTGCCAATCTGCATCAAATTCAATATTTGGCTAAGCTTAGCAAAAGTTATTAACATGGCAAAAGCAAAACACCTGTTGACTCCACAGCCAAAATCCTCTATAATAATCGCGTTTTCATTTTCCTATTTATGTCAGAGCTAGATAAGGTCAGAGCAAAAAAAGAAGCGCTCATGCACAAAACATTCATTATGATGCTCCAAGTGGTCGTCGTATTTGGTGTTCCTGCATTTGTGGCCTATTTTGCTGGAGCATATTTGGATCAGACATATGACATGCGGCCGTTTGGGTCAATTGCCATGGGAGGACTTGGATTTATTACGTCTTGGGTTATCATTATCCAAATGTATAGAAAGCTAGCAAAGGACTTCCGTGCGCTAGACGCAAGGGAAGACGAACTCTTAAACGAAAAAAAATAGTATATGTGGTTTCAATACTCATCTGATCCAGCTCCAGTAAAACCAGAAACACTTTTTGAGATTTTTGGTATGCCAATCAGCAACGCAATGTTACTGGGAATTATTGCTACTATAATTTTGACAGTGCTTGCCGTGGTTGTACGTAAAAAAGCAAAGCTCGTCCCAAGCAAGTTTCAGACTGCTGTAGAAGTTGCAATCGAAGGATTTTACGGATTGACATCACAAATTTTAAACTCAAAAGAAACAGGAAAGAAAATGTTGCCACTTATTGGTACCATTTTTGTTTTTTTTGGTTTCTCAAACGTCATGGCACTCTTTCCGGGAGTAACATCGTTTACCTACGATGGAGTGACTATGTTCCGAACCCCAACAAATGATTTCAATATGACCTTTAGTGTCGCCTTAGGTATTATCTTGCTGACGCAGTATGCAAGTATGCAAACGGTGGGCTTCTTTGGGCATCTTGGAAAATTCTTTAAGATAAAGGGTGTCTTTACTGGTTTCCGTCAAGGAATCGGTAAAGGCTTCCTTGGCCTGATTGACTTTATTCTTGGTTTATTCGACATCATTGCCGAATTAGCGAAAGTGTTTTCACTCTCACTTCGTTTGTTTGGAAATATGTATGCCGGAGAAATCATGGCAGGAGTATTACTTGGTGCGTTCGCGCTCGTAGTTCCATCAGTGTGGCTCGGTTTCAACTTATTTGTTGCCGTGTTACAAGCGATGGTGTTTGGGGCGCTAACTGCTGCGTATTACTCGCTAGCTGTGACGAAGCCAGAAGAAGTTGAAGAATAATTTACTTAGTTATTGATAACCATACGCGTATGGAATTAGATGTAGACTCAGCACGACTTATTGCGAAAGGTCTTTGTACCGTAACAATGGGTGGTTCAGGTATTGGTGAAGGATACCTCATTGGTAAGACTATCGAAGCTATTGGAAGAAATCCAAAGCTCGAAGGAAACCTCTTCACAAAGATGTTCATTGGTGTAGCACTTGCAGAATCTACTGCGATCTACGCATTGGTTGCTTTCTTCATTGTATAGTAAGCATGCCCTCTTGTAGGGGGAGCTCTGTGGAGCAACGCTCTACAGACCCTCTCTTATCAGAAGAAAAGAAAAATATATGGAATTTATTTTAGAAACATTAGGAAAAATCGGGTTTGACTGGAGAATGGGGTTATTTAACCTTATTAACTTCCTTATCATTTATTGGGTACTGAAAAGGTATGCCTTTGGGCCAATCATGAAAGTGATTAATGAGCGCCAAGAGAAAATGAAAGAAGGAATGGATAACTACAAAAAATCTCAATCTGAATTGCAAATGGCAGAGCAGAAAGCGCAAGGAATCATTGACGAAGCAAAAGTAGCTGCAAATAAAGTAGTAGAGCAGTCACATGACGATTCTAAGCAGGTGGCTGAAGACATGAAAAATAAAGCGAAGACAGAAATCGAATCACTTATTGCACAGGCAAAAAAGAATATCGATATTGATAAGCAAGACATGAAAGATACGCTCCGAAAGGAAACAGTTGAATTGGTTGTATTAGCAGTAGAAAAAGTTCTTGGAGAAAGAATGGATGGAAAAAAAGATGAAACATACATTCAAGAAATTCTTGGATCACTTAAAGCATAATTATGCCAGCATTAATTCCAGAACAACTAGGAAAAATCCTCTACGAGGTGACCGAAGGGAAAAGCGGAAAGGAGCTTGATGCGGCAACGAAAGAGTTTATGCATTTGCTTCAAGAGAAACAGCTTATCTCAAAAATGCCATACATTATAGAAGCATTCGACAGATATAGTAAGAAGCAGCAAGGGATTGTGGATCTCAAAATCACGACGGCGAGAAAAGCACCTAAGCAGCTCGTGTCACAAATTGAAAAAATATTTGGTGATAAAGTAGAGACAACAGTTGCTGAGGACAGTGCAATTATCGGGGGAGTGGTTGCACAGGCCGGAAATAAAATTCTGGACGCGAGTGTAAAAGCGCAACTTAGTCGAATGAAACACACACTATAAATTCAAATCTTCATAAAACAACACACTGCATATGAGTTATACAGATCAAGTGATTGCATCACTGAAAAAAAATATCGACGGATTTAAAAAAGGAGCTGACGTCACAGAAGTTGGAACTGTTATTGAAGTTGGTGACGGAATTGCGCGCATGATTGGACTAGAAGCATGTCAGGCGCAAGAAATGCTTGAATTTGAAGACGGAACAATGGGACTTGCCCTGAATCTTGAAGAAGAAACAGTTGGTGCTATTATTTTAGGAGAATCAAGACAGATTAAAGAAGGAGATACGGTAAAGCGAACCGGAAAAATTATGTCTATCCCTGTTGGAGAAGGCATGGTTGGACGCGTAGTGAATGCGCTTGGTAAATCAATCGATGGAAAAGGAGAAATTAAAACAAAAGAGACATATCCAATTGAACGCGTTGCTCCTGGTGTAATGACACGTGAACCGGTAAACCGACCAATGCAAACTGGTATTAAGGCCATTGATGCACTTATTCCAATTGGACGTGGGCAGCGTGAGCTTATTATTGGTGACCGTCAGACAGGAAAGACCGCGGTTGCAATCGATGCAATTTTGAATCAAAAAGGACAAGACATGATCTGTGTATACGTAGCTATTGGGCAGAAAGAATCAAAGGTTGCCAGAATTGTTGCTAAACTGCAAGAAGCAGGAGCAATGGAATACACTACAGTAGTTTCTGCTGGTGCATCAGAACCTGCACCAATGAGTTACCTTGCACCATATGCTGGTGTAACAATTGCAGAATATTTTGCAGACAAGGGAAAAGATGTTTTAGTAATTTACGATGATCTTACAAAGCAAGCTTGGGCGTATCGAGAGATGTCGCTGCTTTTAAGACGACCACCGGGTCGAGAAGCGTATCCTGGAGATGTATTCTACTTGCATTCACGTCTTCTTGAACGAGCGTGTAACTTGAATGAAAAATACGGTGGAGGATCTATTACTGCGCTTCCAATTATTGAAACGCAAGGTGGAGACATTTCTGCATACGTTCCAACAAATGTAATTTCTATTACTGATGGGCAAATTTTCTTGCAATCAGATTTATTTAACCGTGGTATTCGTCCGGCGCTAAACGTTGGTCTTTCAGTATCTCGTGTAGGTGGATCTGCGCAAATCAAGCCAATGAAAAAAGTTGCTGGAACGCTTCGACTTGATCTTGCACAGTTCCGTGAACTTGAAGCGTTTGCGCAGTTCAGTTCTGATCTTGATTCAGAAACAAAGAAACAAATTGAACGTGGTCAGCGTATGACTGAGCTTTTGAAGCAACCACAATACGCACCGCTTCCAGTTGAAGAGCAGGTACTTTCAATTTTTGCTGCAGGAAAAGGATACATGGACGATGTTCCAGTTTCTGACATTTCTGAAGCAGAACAAAAACTTATTACCTTTGCAAAGAAATCAAAAGGAAAGCTATTACAAAAAATTGCAAAAGGCGATTGGAGCGAAGAGACTGTTGCAGAGATTAAAGAAACCTGCGAGCAATACTCAAAGTAATAAGCAACCAAATACTCTATGGCAGTTTCAATGAAGGCTATCAAAGGCCGTATAAAATCAGTGAAAAACACAAGAAAAATCACCAAAGCCATGGAGATGGTTTCTGCTGCAAAAATGCGTAAGGCGATTGATGCGGCGCTTAATACTCGTCTATATGCTCGGCTTACTGCTGAACTTATGAGACAGCTCTCAGCATTGCAAGAGCCTAACTATTCACTCTTTAGAAGAAATCCAGTAGAAAAGATTTTGATGATTTTGGTAACTTCTAATAGAGGACTATGTGGAAGTTTTAACAGTAATGTTTTAAAGTTTGCAGACAAAATTTTACAAGATAAAGAAAACGTAGCGAAGCACAGAAAAACAGATGCAGGTGAGGAGATTGATCCAGAGAAAGAAATTACAATTGATGTGCTAGGAGTTGGAAGAAAGAGTGCTGACTTTGCCCGGCGCGCAAAGCTCAATCTTATCTCAGTATTTGATGCGCTTCCAGAAACACCAACAATGGAAGAGGTAAGACCAATAACTGATCAAGCAATTCAAGCATTTAAAGATGAAACGTACGACAAGGTGGTAGTAGTCTATACGCATTTTGTATCAAGCTTGCAGCAAGATGTGAAGGTGCGGCAACTTTTACCGGTGTCAGACACTGATTTGCAAAAGATTCTTACTGATTTGCCTGAAAAAGATGAGGTTACATTGCCAGAGCAAACAGATACACCAATCGAATGTTACTTCCTTGAACCTGATAGAGATACAATTTTGGAAGAGGTGATTCCGCGATTGATTGAGGCGGAGCTGTTCCAGGCAGTACTCGAATCATCTGCAAGTGAACACAGTTCTAGAATGGTAGCCATGAAGAATGCGACTGAATCGGCTGGAGAAATGATTGATAGTTTAACACTAACCTTTAATAAAGCCCGCCAAGCAGCAATTACGCAAGAGATTGCCGAAATTGCAGGGGGAGCGGCTGCACTAGAATAATATGAGCAAGGAACCCGATACGCTTGCTGATATTGTAACGATAGCAGCAGATGTGGCACTTGATGGGCAGATAGTGGGGGCTTTCGATGCCATGGCAAGTCTCATTGATCACACCGACGCAGAATCCAATTAATAGTAAAAACATACTTTAACGTCAGAACGAATCATATGTCTAAGAAAAATATTGGTACAATTAGTCAGGTCATTGGTGTGGTAGTGGACGTTCATTTTGAAAACGACATCCCTGCTATCTACAATGCACTTCAAGTAACAAGAGGAAAGGAAACTATCGTATTAGAGGTGCAAAAGCATCTTGGATCTCACACGGTGAGAACAGTAGCGATGGGAACAACTGACGGACTTGCTCGAGGGCAAGAAGTAACAGATACTGGTGCGCCAATTTCTGTTCCTGTTGGAGAATGTACGCTTGGAAGAATGTTCAACGTAATAGGTGAACCAATCGATGAAAAACCGGCACCAAAGCCAAAAAAGCTTTACCCAATTCACAGAAAGGCGCCAGACTTTAAGAGTCAGTCACAAAAGACTGAAATTTTAGAAACTGGTATCAAAGTAGTAGATCTTCTTTGTCCTTTCCTAAAGGGTGGTAAAGTTGGACTATTTGGTGGAGCTGGTGTAGGAAAAACTGTTATTATCCAAGAACTTATCCATAACATTGCTTCTCAGCATGGTGGATATTCAATGTTTGCAGGAGTAGGGGAAAGAACCAGAGAAGGAAACGATTTGTATAGAGAAATGGAAGAATCTGGAGTACTTGATAAAACAGCGCTCGTATTTGGGCAAATGAATGAACCACCGGGAGCGCGTGCCAGAGTTGCGCTTACTGCGCTTTCAATGGCGGAATACTTCCGTGATGAAGAAAACCGAGATTTGCTTCTCTTTATTGATAACATTTTCCGTTTCACACAAGCTGGAGCAGAGATGTCAGCGCTTTTGGGACGTATGCCTTCAGCGGTTGGATACCAACCAACATTGGCAACAGAAATGGGAGCATTGCAAGAACGTATTACTTCAACAGATAAAGGATCTATTACATCAGTACAAGCGGTATACGTGCCAGCGGATGATCTTACTGATCCAGCGCCTGCAACAACGTTTGCCCATCTTGATTCTACTGTCGTATTGAATCGTTCACTTGCTGAACTTGGTATTTACCCAGCGGTAGATCCACTTGATTCAAGTTCTACGGTACTAGACCCACAAGTTGTTGGGGAAGAACATTACCGAATAGCACTAGAAGTACAACGAGTATTGCAGCGCTATAAAGATTTGCAAGATATTATTGCGATTCTTGGAATGGAAGAATTGTCTGATGAAGATAAACTTTCTGTTGCGCGTGCACGTAGAATTCAGAAGTTCTTGTCTCAACCATTCTTTGTGGCTGAACAGTTTACCGGTATGAAGGGATGTTATGTTCCAGTTGCTGATACAGTAAAAGGACTTTCAGAAATTTTGGAAGGGAAACATGATGATAAACCAGAACAAGCATTCTACCTCAAGGGAAGCATTGAAGACGTTATCAAAGCAGCAAAAGAAATGAGTACATAAATCTTTTAAATAACTGAAGTATGAAGTACGGAATTGTCGTCGTCTTAATCATGCTTCTTGCTGGATGCGGAACGAGTCAGGAAATTGATCGCGTAGTAGATGCGCAACCTGAATCACGCCTAGCAGAAGAATCAATTACTATGGAAGAATCACAAGCACAACCAGAAATTCAACGAGCATTGCCAATTCATGATGATTTGGCTGCTGAATTTACTGCCGCAACACTCAAAACGAATAAAGGTGATATCACCGTTGAATTTTACGCAGAAGAATCTCCGGTAACGGTAAATAATTTCCTTAATCTTGCAAAAGATGGATTTTATGATGGGATTAAATTCCATAGAGTTATCAAAGACTTCATGATTCAAGGAGGAGATCCTAACAGTAAGAGTGAAGACAGAAGTACACATGGAACTGGTGGAACAGAATACAAGTTCGGTGATGAATTTAATGCAAAACCACTTGTGCGCGGGTCATTTGCAATGGCAAACTCTGGTCCAAACACAAATGGTTCACAATTCTTTATTGTAACAGCACCATCAACACCACATCTTGATATGCGTCATACAAACTTTGGGTTTGTGACTGAGGGATTGGATGTTGTTGAGGCTATTGAAAACGTTGATACTGACCCAAGAGATAACCCCGTCGATCCAATCATTATTGAATCGATCGAACTCATTGCTAAATAGTTCGTATGATCAAGTTTAAAGTTGTGACACTTCACGGCGTTACCTATGAGGATGATATTGATAAGGTAACTATTCCGACACGTTCTGGTGCGATTACCATTTTGGAAAATCATGCGCCGCTTGTTTCGGTACTCAAGCCGGGTGAAATGACAATCCATAAGGGTGATGATAAAATTCCACTTGCCGTATCGACTGGTATTATGGAAATTCGGCCTTCTGGAGAAGTATTTGTCATGGCAGATACTGCTGAGCGAGCAGAAGACATTGATGTGGAACGGGCAGATGATGCGCGTAAACGTGCAGAAGAACTCATGAAGCAACAGCGTGGAACAGAGAATCTGGACTTTGCTAGAATGCAGGCGATGATTGAAAAGGAATTGGTACGCGTTGATGTTGGGAATAAGTATAGAAAATTGCGCATTAAATAATGCATAACAAAAAACTCGCTAAGTAAGCGAGTTTTTTGTTTGAGAAATGGAACAAACGAGTTATTCATTTTCTTGTGTGCGCCGGGTTCGTAACCCGGCGCATCTGCTTGGCGTGGCCGCTGGCGCGTCGTTGCGCTAGCGGCAGCTAGTTGCCGTACAGAATTTGGCGTCACCGCCTCCCACCCTCTTGCAGGAGTAGGGGATGACGCGGTCCTTGTAGCTGCACCCCATGCCGTAGTTGAGATGGAAGCTGCCGTTGGGCTGCTCGTCCATAGTCTGGAAACCGTGGCATGATTCCTCGTTGAAGTAGCAGCGAAGGAGTCCGCTCTTCTCCTCACAGTAGCGCCCAGAGGTCGGCCACTTGGTGTCGCCGGCCTTGTTGGTGTGAAGGACGTGGGGGTAGATGATCCCCTCGACCTTGACGATCAGCAGGTGCTGCACCTCAGGCTTGGCGAATCGCTCAGTGTCCTCCGTGAGGCACTTGGGCCCGAAGTCCTGCGCGGTGAGGCTGTGCATGATCTTGTACGAGCGGTTCTCCGTGACGTCCGGGAGAGGGTCGCGCGCCGTCAGATCGGTGGTAGTGGAGGGGCTTGCGTCCCTGATGTCGCAGAACATGTTGGTGCACAGGAGTGCACCGGCCACGTTGCGGCAGGAGTAGGTGGCGGGCTCCTCTGAGTGGAATTCCACCTTGTAGTACCCGTCGACCTGCTGCGTCAGCCGCTGGACCATGCTATTGCTGCTGAACTCGCATACCAACTTGTTGTTTGGTCCGCGCTCCAGGCAGAACAGCCCAGTTTGGGGCGATGACCAGTCATCCTCCTTGGCAGACAGGGCGACAGCTCTGGTGCCATCACCCTGAACGTCGAGGACGACGATGGCGATGCTCCGCCTTTCGACGAGGAGCTCATCGTTCGGCATCCGGCATCCCGTCGGGATGGTCGCGGCGGCCTGGTTGATGACCTCTTCCACCTGGTAGCGTGGGATGTTGGTGCGCAAGGCGCGCGCGGTCATGTCGACCTCGCGGTCGATGCTAATGCTCGGTGCGGCGCCGCAGGCGCCACAGAGCGTGGCCAACATGGCCAGGAACAGAAGGCGAGTCATACTCGCACTCCGATCACCCGCGTTAGCGGGAGAATGGGCCTTGGGCCCGTTAGTGGTCAGTAGCTACTGGCGATGCGCCGCGCAGAGGGTTTCCTCGCAGAGCCACATGTTGTTGCCACGTTGGCAGTGGTACGTGTTGGCGTACCCCTTACTTCGAAGCTCGACAAAGGCCTTCTCTCGAGAGATCTCTGGCCAGGCCGCGTACCTCAGAATACCACTCCTGAAGTCACAGCGCAGGCTGCCGTCCTCCCGCTCCTCGCAGGGGAGGGAGTATGACGGATCGCGGAACTCCGCAGTCCCGTCAAAGTTGTTCAGGGGGACAGAAGCAGCCGCAAGCTGCTTGCCGTTGACCCGCGCGAGGGACACATGAATGTGGTTCGCACGGACGGATCCGCCGCTGAAGATGCAAGGCTTCACGGGCTGGACACCGCTGTCCTGCTTCATGGCCTGACCGAAGTCATAGGCCTCCTGGAATGAGCCACCGCAGCCGGTGGTCAGCATCGCGAAGCAAATCGCGAGAATCAAACGGGCCATGAGGCCCTCCAGACACTGGGCATTACCCAGAAATGCGTCCCCGTAGGGACGTGTGTGAATCACAAAATGTGACGGCTTAATATAGCATAAATCAGCCTATTTGTCAATATAGTACCTGTGCAACAAAAAAACAGCTAATATTAGCTGTTTTTTTGCACTGGAAATGGCAGAAGCAGCTGCCGTTTCTTGCTAGCCGCCCAGGGGGCGGCGCATCACCGGTATCCAGCCGGTAAGGGGTCAATCTGGGTTGTGTTCCTGAACCGTGCCGCAGAGCAGGTTTTGACAGAACAGCACCCCATGGCGCTTCTTGCAGCTGTAGGGCTCGGTGGCGATCCGCCCGCTGTTCAGGGGTGATGCCTTGAACACAGCGTCATAGTACCCGTCGCCGCGCGGCCCTCTGAACTCCTCCAGCCGAGAGAGACTCCCGAAGGTGCACCTCACATTGCTCCCATCCGCCTTGCAGGCGGTCGAGGGCATCTGGTTGTGCATCACCTTCTGGCGTCCTTTGACCTTGATGGGGAGCATGACCGTGAGCTGCCCATCCACGCGAGCGATCATCACGTGGATGTGCTCCCGGTTGATCGGGGCATCCTCGTCGTTGATAATGCAGGACGGACTGAACTGAATCCTGCCCTGGTCGTTCAGCAGGTCTGCGGACTCCTGCCCATCCATGCTTCGCAGCTGGATTGGCGGGCCACCACAGGCCATAGAAAAGGCGCCCGTCAGGGCCAGAATGAACATGCGCATAGTTTCCTCCCTTTGCGCGATTGACTGGGGGAACACTAGCATGCAGCGCGCTTCACGTCAATACTAGTGTAACAATCTATAGTAAATCGCGACTACTATAGTGTACAGCTCACATGATGTACAAAAAAGGAGAGATCACGCGGATCCTCCTTTTCGTGTTAATTTTAGGGGAACTCATGAAGACACTAACGAAAAAATCACTCCGCATGTTCTGGCAACACGCGGCGGTGTACAAGGTTTCGGGCATTGTTACCGTACTTGCAATTGGTGCAGGTGCAGCCCTCTCTTCTTACGCGCCGCTGTGGATGAAGGAATTTTTTGATGCGCTTGTTGATGGGAATGATCCCATGCCAGCGCTTTGGATGCTCCTTGCAGTGGGACTTACGGGTTGGCTGATGTGGCGTATAGCAGAATTTGTGAATACACACTTTCAGACATCGTTTATGCGGGATTTGAATATCACTTGTTTTAGATATATTCATGGACACGGAGAACACTTCTTTCAAAATACATTTGTTGGGTCACTCGTAAAGCGCGTAAACAAGTTTGTCCGCGCAGCTGAGTCGATTGCGGATAGGCTTTACTGGGACATCATGCCGATCATTTTGCGCATGGTTATTATCACCTGGATATTGTTTATGCGCTCGCCAATCTTGGCGGGGATTGTCTTTGTTTGGCTGGTCATTATCGTCGCAATCAACTACTGGTTCAGTCTGTATAAGCTACCGTTTGATGTAGAGCGCAGTCAGAAATCGTCAGAGGTCAGTGGATACATTGCTGACACGTTTGGCAACCACAGTACCATTAAGCAGTTTGCAGCCACAGTGAGGGAATTTGCGACACACAGGGCACTTATGGACGATTGGCATCGATTAGAAAAACGAAGCTGGACACTGGGCAATTGGTTCAATGTGTTTCAAGGACTCATGACTGTGGGACTTGAATTTGGCATGCTCTATACTGCCATGCGGTTATATCAGCAGGGCGTGCTAACGGTAGGGGACTTTGCACTCATTCAAGCGTACCTGGTTACTATTTTTGCATACATGTTTGGATTTGCTCGAGTTATTCGAGGGATCTATGAGCAGATTGCAGAAGCTGAAGAGATGACCGAAATCTTTGAATCAGAACACGAGGTGATTGATCGCCCAAGAGCGACACAGTTGCAGGTTGAAGCTGGCGCGGTGACGTTTAAAGATGTTACATTCCGGTACAACCAAACTCGCAAAGTACTTTCAAAGCTCAACTTAATGATTCCTGCTGGGAAAAAGATTGGTCTCATTGGTCCGTCTGGTGCAGGAAAATCAACAGCCGTGAAACTGCTTTTGCGTGTACATGATCTGACGAGTGGTAAGATTGAAATCGATGGGCAGCGAATTGATCGAGTAACACAGGAATCACTGCATCAAGCTATTAGCTTTGTTCCGCAGGATCCAATCTTGTTTCACCGGTCACTGCTAGACAATATCCGCTACGCACGGCCGAGCGCCTCAATGGAGGATGTTAGGGAGGCTGCAAGGAAGGCACACGCACATGGGTTCATTTCTGAGCTCAGCGAAGGGTATGACACGCTTGTGGGTGAGCGCGGGGTGAAACTCAGCGGAGGTGAACGACAGCGCATTGCAATTGCAAGAGCCATTTTAGCTGACACACCAATCTTGGTGCTTGACGAAGCAACCAGCGCACTCGATTCAGAATCTGAGGCATTCATCCAAGATGCACTTAAAACACTCATGAAAGGAAAGACAGTTATCAGCATTGCTCATAGGCTTTCAACCATAATGCACATGGATAATATTGTGGTGCTAGATGGTGGAGAAGTACGCGAGCAGGGCTCACATAAGCAACTTCTCAAAAAGAAAGACGGCTTGTATGCCCGCCTCTGGAATATGCAGGTGGGAGGATACATGGCATAAGGACTCAGCGGGACTTCGGTCTCGCTTTTGTTTTTCTGCATATTTGCTATACTCTCTATACTATTAACTTTTGCGTATGAAGATGCATCGACCAAAATATTTTTTCTTGCGACTACTGTCGGTCATCACGCTTATTGCGGCTCTTTGGAGTTTTGTGGCTGTGGCGTTTGATATTATCGATTTACAGATTGACGACCCAACATTTAGAACGGAATACTCATATCAATTCCAAAATTTACAAGATTCATTGCGAGTTGGACTATCATTTTTGATAGTGATGTTCCCCGTATATCTTGGAACACTTGCACTACTTACGCAGGCATATAAAAAGAAGGAAGTATCAAAAAAAGATGTGACTCCGGGTTGGTTTGTGTATGCATCAATATTTGTGGCTTCAATAATCATTCTGATCTCTATGGTTGTTCTTGTAAACAACTTGCTTGATGGCGATTTAACACTTCGATTTTTATCAAAACTATTGGTGCTCTTCTTTGTAAGTGGCAGCATCTTTGGATATCATTTGTGGTATGCGAAAAAAACACAGTAACAGTGGTGTAATAATGCTGGTTATAATTTGCACGGTGTTTGTTGCAAGCATTGTTTGGGGACTTATGCTTGTGGGTTCACCAGCAGATGCACTTGCGCAAAAGTTAGATGAGCATAGACTGAGAGATATTGATGAGCTTCACTGGGAGCTTGAATCGCATGTAGCTTCAACCGGTAGTTTGCCAGAGACAATTGAGGAAATCGATACATATAAGCGGTTTCTTGATCCACGAACTGGGGAGCCGTACACATATAAACAAGTGCATACACTTGAGTATGAAGTATGTGTGACGTATGAAACGGTTACTACGGGCAATAGTGATGCTTACTCGCGCGTGCCAAAGGGAGATTATATTGATAGGTCTCATGAAATTGGTGAGGTCTGTTATACCAGAGTGATACTAAACACCGAGGATAGAGGAAATATAATTATCAGATAGAAAAAATGCCGCTATATGCGGCATTTTTAATTGAGAAAGAGAACATTTCAGCAGTATTGAGATAGCTGCTCGGCTATGCTATCATGCCCCCATGAAGAGCGCTCCATCTCTCAATTCACGTCAGCAGGAAGCAGTTAGCCACGCGGCCAAGGAACTGCTTATTGTTGCTGGAGCAGGAACGGGGAAGACTACCGTGATTACAGAAAAAGTTGTGCATGCCATAGAGGAAGGTGCTACTGCCAGTAGCGTACTGGCCCTCACATTTACAGAAAAGGCGGCTCAAGAAATGGAAGAGCGTATTGAAGCGCGCCTTGAACCAGGATTTAGAGAGTTGCAGGTATCAACATTTCACGCATTTTGTCAGGGACTTCTGCAGGATTACGGATTAGATATTGGTATTTCTCCGCAGTTTAGATTGCTTACACAAATTGATGCGTGGCAATTAATGAGAGAACACCTCGATACATTTACACTTGAGTATTATAAGCCTCTTGGAAACCCTTCACGGCATATACATGCACTTATAGATCATTTTTCCAGATGCAAAGATCAACTTATTTCACCAGAGGCATATCAAGCGTATGCTGATTCACTTGGGGATGATGTTGAAGAGAGTGAGCGACAGCGTATTAATGAGGTTGCTGTAGCATATGCACATTATCAAAAGCTTCTTCATGATTCAGCTACATTGGATTTTGCAGACGTTATGTATTATTGTGTGGAGCTGCTCAATGAGCGGCCTGCAATTAGAGCGGTGCTTCAGGAGCAATATAAGCTTATTGTCATTGATGAATTCCAAGATGTTAATCATGCGCAGTATGAGCTTATACACTTACTGCATGGTGAAAATCAGCTTGTGGTTGTGGGTGATGATGATCAGAGCATTTATGCGTTTCGTGGTGCGAGTGTGCGTAATATCATGCGATTTACGGATGATTACAAAGATGCAGCGCAAGTGGTACTCAATACGAACTACAGATCGGGCCAAAATATTCTTGATACGGCATATAAGAGTATCTCTTTTAACAATCCAAATCGATTAGAGCACAAGCTTGGTATTGATAAGTCACTAACGGCGCACAGTGACAGAACTGGAGAAGTACAGCATTTGCACGGGGCAAGTATTCATGATGAAGTTGCGCTTGTTATTGAAGAAATAAAAAAACTTTCTGAAACAAATAAAGATTTTGTATTAGACGATGTGGCAATTCTTGTGCGCGCTAATGCTCATGCAGAGCCATTTTTAACAGCATTTGCCCGGGCCGGAATTCCATACGAGTGTCTTTCTGCAAGCGGTCTCTATCGGCAAGATGTTGTGCTTGATGTACTGGCATTTATTCGTGCCATTACAGATATTTATGCGGCGGCGCCAGTTTATAGACTCATGCGATTAGAAGCGTATGCGCTTACTGAAAATGATATGCAGAAGCTTTTGCTTGCTGCAAAGAGAAAAACACTGACCTATTATCAAGCGTTAAAAACAGCAGCACATCTCGGTGTATCTGCTGATGGAGTGACAAAGGCTGAATCACTTATAGCGCTTATTCATGATGGACTTGCAGAGGCGCGCAAGAAAAAGCCGACAGCTGTGGTCTATGCTTTTTTAGAATCATCGGGCTACTTTTCTTCTTTGGCAAAGCAAGAATTGGCAGGGGAACGGCAGGCAATTCGTGATATAGCACATGTGAAGCAGCTTTTTGAACTCATTGAGCAGTTTGAATTGCTTCACCCTGGAACACACATTCAGGAATTTTTGGCGTATTATGAATCGCTTATCGAGGCAGGTGACCAGGGATCAATGTATCAGCCAGCTGACACTCCTGATTCGGTAAATATCATCACAATGCACGGATCAAAGGGGCTAGAATATCCGTATGTATTTATGGTAAACATGGTAGACGATAGGGTTCCGTCAAGAAATAGAAAAGCGCCTATTGAACTTCCTCCGGAGCTTTTGGGTCATGAAGTACATGCCGATGCACATATTGAAGAAGAACGTAGACTTTTTTATGTTGGGTGTACACGCGCAAAAAAACGACTGTATTTTGTGAGTTCATCAGACTATGGAGGAAAAAGGAAGAAGAAACTCAGTAGATTTCTTTCAGAGATTGGCTTTACTGATGAAGAGGCTGTTTCTGTGAAAAACTTTACAGAGAATCAGGAATCATCGTTTACGCAGCCAGCTCAAGAGGTGTTATATCAGCTCCCAAAGAAATTTTCATTTTCGCAAGTACGGTCATATCAGTCGTGTCCGTATCAATATAAGCTTGGGAGTATATTAAAAATTCCTACTCGCGGAAATGCACGGTTTAGCTATGGTCAGTCAATGCATCTTACGCTGCAAAAGTTTTACGAGCACATGCTGGAAGCGAATAGTGCGGCACAGGGCAGTTTATTTGAGGCGCCGGTCAAGAAGGAAACGGATGGGCTAATTGTTATGTCGCTTGATAAACTCCTCGAATTATATAAGAGATGTTTTATTCATGACTGGTATGAATCGGCAGCAAATAAAAAGGAGTACTATGCGCTTGGACTTGCAAGTATAAAGGCATTTTACGAATCGCATAAAGATGACTGGCAAGTTCCTCTTGCAATAGAAGCCTGGTTTAGCGTCGATGTTCAGGGAAATACTATGCACGGAAGAATCGATAGGATTGATCAATTGCCGGATGGATCACTTGAAATAATTGATTATAAAACGGGAACACCAAAAGAAAAGCTTTCGGCTGACGATAAGTTACAGTTACTCTTGTATCAGCATGCGGCACAGTCGCTTCCAGAGTTCCGGCATGTCGGCCCTGTGTCAAAACTTACGTTCTATTATTTAAATGATAATACAAAGGTATCTTTTCTTGGAAAGGATACAGAGCTTGAGAAAATGAGAGATAATATTGGGGAAGTGCTTGGCGGAATTCAAGGAAGAGAATTCTCAGCTACACCTAGCCAAAGGAATTGTGGATTTTGTGATTTTAGAGATATTTGCTCATTTCGCGCAGCCTGACTAGGCAAATGACGCTCGCCGTGATAGCATATATATGTATTAACCCTTCGTGCCTATGGGCTCATTTACGCCAATTGGAGATACACTCCACGGAAAAATGCAAAAGGACAGTACCCTTGCGGGACAATTAGAGTCCCAAGAGGTTCTTGATGCTGCTCAAGCAGTGTTTGATAGTATCTTTGACGAAAAGATGCGTATGCACATTAAGCCACTATTTCTCAAAAATAGAACGCTTACTGTGACATGTTCAAGCTCAGCAGTGGCACAAGAGATTCGTTTGAATCAAAGTTCTATCGTAAAGAAGATCAATAAAGCGCTAGGGAAAGCGGAAGTTGATCGCATTCGATATCTTGCATAGTATGACCGTAAGACAATTTCTTACAATTATTTCTCTTGGGACAGGGTTCTGTTTTATTGCCTGGTTATTTATTTTGTTCAATGTAGACCCTACAACCGATACGGGCCTTGGGTTTGTGTTTTTTTACACGAGTCTGCTCATGTTCCTAGTTGGACTCGGATCTCTATTAATGTTCTTTATTCAGTCTAGGATGCACCCCAAAGAGCCAATCTTTAGAATAGTGCAGCGTTCTGTTGCGTTATCAACGGGAATATCTGTGCTGATAGTTCTGCTCCTTCTCTTATTCGCAAAAGGAATCCTTCATATTTGGAACTTCACTATTTTCCTTGCGATAGTTGTCTTTTTTGTTCTGTTTCGATTATCACTTCGACTTGGAACAAAGGGGAAAACGAATAGATAATGAAATAATGCATGTATGAGACAATCACTATTATTTACCAAGACAAAGAAAACTGCGCCAAAAGATGAAGTTGCAAATAATGCACGACTGTTATTGCAAGCCGGATTTATTAATAAGGAAATGGCAGGTGTATATAGTTACTTACCATTAGGGCTTAGAGTTATTGAGCGGATTAAGCAAATCGTAAGAGAAGAAATGGATGCTGTTGGTGGGCAAGAGCTTATTATGACATCGCTGCAAAAAAAAGAGCTCTGGGAAGTGACAGATAGATGGAGTGATGAGAATGTTGATGTCTGGTTTAAGTCAGAGCTAAAAAATGGAACAGAGGTAGGTTTTGGTTGGTCTCATGAAGAGCCGATTACGCAGATGATGAAAGAATATATCCATAGCTACAAAGATTTGCCTGCATTTGTATATCAATTCCAAACAAAACTGAGAAATGAGTTACGTGCTAAAAGTGGTATTATGCGAGGACGCGAATTTGTCATGAAAGACATGTATTCGTATACCATTGATCCAGTGCAGCATCAGGCGTTTTATGATGAAACGATTGCGGCATACAACAGAGTGTTTGAGCGAGTCGGGCTTGGTGACGACACATTTGTCACGTTTGCTTCTGGTGGAGCATTTACTGAATTCAGTCATGAATTTCAGACAATTACAGATGCCGGAGAAGACGTGATTTATATCAATAGAGAAAAAAATATTGCGATTAATGAAGAAGTGATGAATGAAAAAACACTTACAGAGTTAGGTGTTACTGCAGATGAACTAGAAAAAGTAAAAACTGCAGAGGTAGGAAATATTTTCAACTTTGGAACAAAAAAATGTGAGGAACTCGGTCTCTTTTTTACAGATGCAGAAGGAAATCAAGTGCCAGTGCATTTAGGATCATATGGAATTGGAATTACGAGGCTCATGGGAGTTGCTGTAGAGCACTTTTCTGATGAAAAGGGTATGGTATGGCCAAAATCAATTGCTCCATACGATGTTCACCTCGTTTCTTTGTGTTCTGATGAAGCAGATGCAGCAAAAGCAGATGCCTTATATAAAGAGCTGAAGGCTGCAGGAATCGAAGTACTATATGATGATAGAGATGCGCGAGCGGGGCAAAAATTTGCAGATGCTGATTTGATTGGGATTCCGCAGAGAGTTGTTATCAGTGGACGGACACTCAAAAATGAAGAAGTTGAGCTTAAAGCACGTACAGCAGAAGAAGCAACCATGGTAAGCCTGTCAGCACTTATTAGCGCTCTCACGGAATAGGCTATGCTAAAATCAGTTTTCAAGAAATTCAGCAAAGACATGGGTATGGATCTTGGTACCGCCAATACTTTGGTGTACGTACCTGAAAAAGGGATTGTGATTGATGAACCTACGGTGGTTGCTATCAACAAACGATCCGGTCAAATTATTGCTGTTGGTTCAGAAGCAAAACACATGCTTGGGAAAACACCACCGCATATTCTTGTATCTCGTCCGCTTACGAACGGGATTATTTCAGATTACGAGGTTGCAGAAAAAATGATCAAATATTTTATTGAAAAAGTACACGAAGGAGGAGTGTCATTTGTAACAAGACCACGCGTTGTGGTGTCTGTTCCGCTTGGTGTAACAGAAGTAGAAGCGAAGGCAGTTGAAGATGGTGTCATTGCGGCTGGAGCAAGAGAAGTGCTTGTTGTGCAAGAACCAATGGCGGCTGCAATCGGTGCAAGAATGCCAATTCAAGAGCCAATTGGAAATATGATTGTAGATATCGGTGGTGGTACAACACAAGTAGCAGTTATTTCGCTTAGTGGAGTAGTAACATGGAAAACTTCTCATTTTGCTGGTGACGAGATGAATAAAAATATTATTCAGTATGCACGTGAGGTATTTAATCTTCTTGTTGGGGAAAGTCATGCTGAGCAAATAAAACTTCGTGTTGGTTCTGCGATTGATATGGGAACGCCGATGGAATTTCCTATGCGTGGAAGAGATGTGATTACGGGCTTACCAAAAGAAATTATGGTGAGTGATCAGCATATTAGAGAGGCGCTTGAGCGTACTGTTCGCTCGATTATCAATTTGGTGAAAATGACATTAGAAATTACCCCGCCAGAACTCACTGGTGATATTCACGAACGGGGAGTATTACTTACAGGTGGTGGATCACTACTGCGTGGTTTAGATCAAGTTATTTCAGAGGCAGCAGAAATTCCAGTTCGTATTGCTGACGATCCGCTTACTGCTGTTGTGCGTGGTACAGGTATTTTGCTAGAAGATGATGCGCTATTACACGAAGTAAAGCTTCCTTCAGCACGTTCTAGATAGTAGTGCCTATGCGAGGTAAACCCAAAAAAAAGATATTTCTCTCAATCACGGCGGTACTTGTCCTCGTGATTATTTTTCATGGCCTCGGTTGGCTTTCTTCGATTGAACAACATGTTCGCGGACTGTTTATTCCTGCAAGTGATACATTGTATAGCTGGTCAGTAGGGGCGGAAGACAATGTAGAAAAATTTGAATCAGTCGAGTCGCTTGAACAGGCATATGCAGATTTACGAAAGCGGCATCTGGCGCTCATGGTTGATAGATCCCAGCTTTTATCATTGCAAGAAGAAAATAGAACCCTTCGCAGCCAGTTGAAATTTACGGCAAGTTCCACTGCTGTATATATCGGTGCAGAAGTTGTTGGTAAGCGAGTTGATCCTCTTGGAAGCACGGTTGTGGTGAATGTTGGAGATGAGCATGGTGTGCGAATAGGATACCCTGTAATTTCTGGCGAGGGAGTATTTATTGGTACTGTTGCAGAGAGTAGAAGGGGAAGTGCTGTTGTGCGTCTTCTTAATGATAATCAAAGTAGAATTGCGGCCACGCTCCATTCCCAAGATAAGAGTATCGGAATTTTGGAGGGACAGCATGGTATTAGTATGCAGATGAATTTTATTCCGCAGAATGAGCGAGTTGATATCGGTGACATCATGATAACGAGCGGGTTACAAGAATCAATTCCATATGGATTACCAATAGGTACCGTTTCTCAAATTGAGCGTGAGCCCTATCAGCCGTTTCAAGTTGCGCAAATTACTTCGCTTGTAAATCTTGATAAATTGCGCATCGTATCTGTGTTAATTCCATAGTATGATTGCACTACTCATTAGAACCTCTGTTGCACTTGTGCTTACTATAGGACTATTGCTTTTGCATTTGTTTTTTCAGTATACGCTGCCGTATCCATTGGTAACAATCGATGTCTTTACGATTGCTGCAGTGGTATATATTGTGTCGGCAGAGCGCGGTGCTGTTGTTTGGTATGGAGCTATAGGGTATTTTTTACTGGAAGCAATTTCAGGAGGAACATTTGGCGTCTACCTGCTTGCGGGAACCCTTTCTATTTTACTCGGATACTGGTTACATGCATATGTGGTAACAAATCAAGTGTGGCATGGAGTTATCCTGGTAGCCACGGTTATTACAGTGAGTAAATTTGCACTTCTGCTTATTACGTCAGCACTACTCGGAGAGGTCTTGTTTCCCGATGTAAGCCGATTATTTAGCTTTGTGGGGTATAGTATTGTTGGTGCGAGCGGTATTTCACTGGGCCTTCAGTGGCTTATGGCAAAAACACCGCTTTATACGACAAAACGATTGTATTCCACATATGAATGATCCATTTTCACAACTGGATGGGGGAGCGCTATTCTCTGAAGATATTTCTTCTGAGGATAGATATTCTGTTGATCAGGAGATTCTTTTTGGTGGCGGAAGCGCAAAAGCAGAGCGTAAATCGTATATTGATTCAAGTTTTTCATCTTCTCGTGCACGAATCTTTTTTATCATAATTATTCTTTGTTTTGTAGGCATTCTAGGTCGACTTACACAGGTGCAAATAGTTGAAGGTGATTGGTATTTTGCAAGAGCAGAAAGAAATCGCCAGAGAACAATTCCAATTGTTGCAGAGCGTGGGCTTATTTATGACAGAAATGGAGAACTTTTGACGCAAAATGTACCAAACTTTTCTCTTACTCTTGTGCCGCAAGATCTGCCAAGAAAAACATCTCGTAATACTGTAGGGCCAAGCAGAGATGAAGTAATTACGAGGCTTTCAGAGATTACATTACAGGACACCGAGTCACTCAGCGATACGCTTGATGAATTTGGTGCGTATAGTTACGAATCGATCACCCTTCGTGAAGATATTGATTATGATCAGGCGCTCAGAATTCACATTGATGCCGCTGATTTACCGGGAATTACCATTGCGCAAGGTTCAAAACGTTTATATTTGCACGAGGTTGAAGATGTGATTACGGGAGTTACTTCATCAGTAGATTCAATTTCTCATATGCTTGGATATATGGGAAAACTAAATCGTGAGGAACTCGATGAGCTCTATGATAAGGGATATCTTCCGTCAGACTCTTTAGGAAAAACAGGAGTGGAGTATCAATACGAGCAGCAACTGCGCGGTACCTATGGGCGTCGCCGAGTTGAGGTGGATTCTATGGGAAGAAAACAGCTCGTGCTTTCAGAAGAAGCACCTGTGCCGGGCTTGCAAATGCGCTTAGCTATTGACCTGCAGATTCAGGCTGCCTTACAGCGTTTTATGCAAGAAGAACTCGATAGAAGAGGGCTTGCACGAGCTGCCGCTGTTGCGATTGATCCAAGAGACGGAAAAATCCGCGCTCTTGTTTCGCTTCCAACGTACGACAATAATGAATTTTCTGGTGGAATTGATAGAGATACATACAAACAATATATTGAGGACGAAAATCGGCCACTTTTTCATAGAGCGATTGGTGGAACGTATCCTTCAGGTTCAGTTATAAAGCCTGCAATTGCTGCTGGCGCACTACAAGAGAACATAATTACTCGCTCGACTACTTTTATAAGTACTGGTGGGTTGGCGATTGGTCAGTGGTTTTTTCCGGACTGGCAACCAGGTGGTCACGGCAGAACTGATGTGAGAAAATCAATTGCAAACTCTGTTAACACGTTTTATTACATGATTGGTGGCGGGTATGGCGATTTTGTAGGAATGGGAGTTGCAAAAATCAAAATATATATAGAAGCTTTTGGATTAGCTGAGGAGCTTGGCATTGATTTGCCAGGAGAACGATCTGGAAATGTGCCGTCTAAAGCGTGGAAAGAAGAGAAAAAAGGAGAGCGCTGGTATGTAGGGGATACATATAATTTGTCCATTGGGCAGGGTGATTTGCTAGTGACACCTTTGCAGATGGCTTCTGTTACCGCGAGCATTGCGAACGGTGGCACGGTGTATGCTCCACAAGTTTTAGAGGCGCTTGTTAATCCAGTCACGGGAGACGAATACCCAATGGTAGCTGAAGTCAAAAGAACAGTGCCAATACATGATGAGCATTTGCAGACAGTTCGACTCGGTATGAGAGATTGTGTTACATATGGTTCATGTAGGCGACTAAATAGCGTGGCGATTCCTGTAGCAGGGAAAACAGGGACAGCACAGTGGAATAGGAATAAAGAAAATCATGCCTGGTTTACATCGTTTGCTCCGTTTGATAATCCTGAGATTGCCATTGCTATTTTGGTTGAAGAAGGAGAGGGAGGATCAATTTCTGCGGTGCCTATTGGTGATCGATTTTACCGGTGGTGGGCAGCCTATAGATTGCTTGACGAGTAGGCAGAGTTTGCTATACTAACTGAGCATCCGCAGCAAGCGGATGTGTTTGGTTCATAAGCACTTGATATGGCAGATATACAATACGTTTCAAAAGAAAAACTCGAGGCATTAAAAGTAGAATTAAAGGATCTCATTGAAGTGGGTATGCCGACAACGGCTGTACGTATTGATGAGGCTCGTCAGATGGGTGATTTATCTGAAAATGCAGAATATCATGCGGCGAGGGAGCAGCTTGGGTGGCAAAAAGCAAGAAGTTTGGAAGTTCAGGCAGTTATTGATAATGCGCAGATTATTACTGGCGGAAAGACTGATACAGTCTCTCTTGGATCATCAGTAACGGTAAGAGTAAAGGGTAAAGAGAAGACCTATATGCTTGTTGGCGCGCAGGAAGCTGAGCCTCTTGTGGGCAAGATTTCAAACGAATCTCCGCTAGGTGAAGCCTTTTTTGGCAAGCGCAAGGGAGATACCGTGGAAGTAGAGATTCCGGCGGGAAAGCAAGAGTACGAAATTCTAAACATTTCATAGCTGAGCGCCCCACATGGGGCGTTTGATTTATCTGCTAACTTTGCTATACTGAGGGAAAAATCGACCTCATCTATTCAGAAATATATGTCACAAGAAAACAGCAACGTAAACGACGAGCGCAAAGCTCGACTACAGAAATTGGAGGATTTAAAAGAATTGGGTATTAATCCGTATCCTGCGCGTGTGTCGCGGACACATACAGCAAAGCAGGCACTTGAAGAAGCAGAGGGAAGTACAGTTACAATTACCGGAAGACTCATGCTCAAAAGAGATATGGGGAAACTTGCATTTTGTCAGCTTCGTGATGCCTCTGGGCAAGTGCAAATTGCATTAAAGCAAGATGACATCGGAAAAGAATCGTATAAAGTATTTGTAAAAAAACTTGACGTTGGAGACATCTTACAAATTACTGGTGAGAGATTTGTAACGCATAAAGGAGAACAATCAGTAATGATTGCTAGTTGGACGCTTCTTTCAAAGGCGCTATTACCACTTCCAGACAAATTTCACGGCATGAATGATGAAGAGCTTCGATATAGAAAAAGATATATCGATTTTTTGGTGAATCCTGAAGAAAAAGAAAAAATTGAAGTACGTTCACGACTGGTGCGTGCAATGCGAGACTTTTTGCATGGTGAAGGGTTTATGGAAGTTGAAACGCCTATGCTTGAAACGATTGCATCTGGTGCCATGGCAAAAACATTCGATACACATTTAAATGCATTTGATTTAGATGTGCATTTACGCATTTGTATTGGTGAGTTGTGGCAGAAGCGGCTGCTTGTGGGTGGGTTTGAAAAAACATTTGAAATTGGAAGAGCTTTTAGAAACGAAGGAGTAGATAGACAGCATAATCCTGAATTCACCATGATTGAATTCTATTGGGCATACGCAGATTATGAAGACAATATGGTGCTTCACGAAAGAATGCTTCCATATATTGTAAAAGAAGCAGTTGGATCTCTTATTGTTGAACATGATGGGCACAAGATTGATTTTGCTGGTCCATATCCACGAGTAACATTCCATGATGTTGTACTTGAACATTCTGGAATCGATATTAATGATTATGCTGATAAGCAATCGCTTGGAGCAATCATGAAAGAAAAAGGATACGACGTTGATCCAAGTGCTTCACGAGGAAAGCTCGTTGATAATTTGTATAAACAAACTGCTCGGCCAAGCATTATTCAGCCAACATTTGTTCTCAATTACCCAGCGGAATTAAAACCACTTGCCAAAAAAGCAGAGGATCCACGGTATACAGAGATGTTCCAGCTAATTGTGAATGGATTTGAGTTAAGTAACAGTTATACTGAACTTAATGATCCGATTGATCAGCGTGAGAGATTTGAAAAGCAGGCGCAAGACAGAGCTGATGGTGATGATGAAGCAATGCAGTACGATCATGATTATGTTGAGGCGCTTGAACATGCTATGCCGCCAGCAACGGGAACAGGAATCGGGATTGATCGATTTGCTGCTCTTATTACTGGATCGCATACGCTTAGAGAGGTAACAACGTTCCCACTTGTAAAACCAAAAGAATAGATATGAAAACAGCCATGGTATTTGGCACATTTGATGTGTTGCACCTAGGACATGTCGATTTGCTGAAGCAAGCAAAGGCTGCTGCTGATAGACTCATTGTAGTCGTTGCAACTGATGCAAATGCGCAAAAAGTAAAAGGACAAGCACCTGTGCATACGCAAAATGAGCGGAGAGCACTGATAGCTCATATAGATCTTATTGATGAAGCAGTTATAGGTGACAGCGCTGATGTATATAAGGTCGTTAGAGAATTACAGCCAGATATTATTTGTCTGGGGTACGATCAGGAGGCGTACGTAGAAAAATTGCAAGAAATGATTGCCAATGAATCGTTGCAGATTGAAGTTAAAAGAATGACTGCATATAAACCAGAGCAACACAAAAGCGGATTAATCAAGTCGTATATAAGCAACATGGTCTAGTATGAAACTTCTTCTTGGTACAGGAAACGCTGGTAAAATTGAAGAGCTTCGTTTACCGTTTGCTGATCTTGATATTGAATTAGTAACACTAAAAGATTTTCCAGACATAATTGAACCTGAAGAAACAGGAGAGACACTGTTAGAAAATGCTGTGCTTAAAGCGCAATACTACGCAGAGCAAACAGGTTTACCGACGCTCGCTGATGATGGGGGATTGTTTTGTGACGCGCTTGATGGGTGGCCGGGAGTACGAAGCGCCAGAGTTGCTCCAACACATGAAACAAAACTTGCGTTGATTCTGAAAGAGCTTGACGGTGTAGAGACAAGTAAGCGGACGGCAACGTTTCAGGGTTGGCTAGCGTACTATGACCCACGATGCAAGGAATTGTATGCGGCATATGGTTCATGTAGCGGTCATATAACGGATGAACCATATGAGTCATCTCATATGAAATGGGGATTTAATCACGTGTTTTATGTCGATGAGGCTGAAAAAACATTTGCAGAGATGAGTAAATCAGAAAAAAACAGTTATTCGCATAGAGGAAAGGCATTACAAAAAATTATCACCTATCTTGAAACAACCATATGTTAGACATTGCATACATTCGTGAAAACGTGGAGGAAGTACAGGCAAACTGCAAAGCACGCAACGTTTCTTGTGATATTGAAGCGCTTCTTGCAAGCGATGAGCAAAGACGAGCCATGCAGCAAGAGCTCGATGGACTTCGTGCACAGCAAAAAGCGCAACCAAAAGGAAAACCATCTCCTGATGCGCTAGAACAAATGAAGGCGCTTAGTTCAAATATTTCTGAAAAAGAGGGAACCTTGCGCGAGATAATGAACACCTACACAGCTCTTCTTGCAAGTGTACCAAATCGCATGCATCCCGATTCACCAGTTGGTGAGGAAGATGCATATGTTGTTGTTTCTACAAAGGGAGAGATGCCGGCATTCAGTTTTACGCCAAAAGATCATGAGGAATTACTTTCTGCCAGTGATATGCTCGATTTTGAGCGCGGTGCAAAGGTTACTGGATCAAAATTTTATTTTGCAAAGGGTGATTTGGTACGACTGAACATGGGACTGCTGCAATATGGATTAGATATTGCAGAAAAACATGGATTTTTGCCAATCGAGACACCAGACATGGCAAAGGAATCAATATTGATGGGAGCTGGATTTAACCCAAGAGGAGAAGAGGATCAGATTTATACGGTAGAAAATACGGATCTTGCTTTAATAGGAACAGCAGAGATTACAACTCTTGGTTTGCATGCGAATGAGATCATGGATCTCTCAAATGGTCCTGTTAAATATGCTGCAATCAGTCATTGCTACAGAAAAGAAAGTGGCGCATATGGAAGAACGAGTAAGGGACTCTACAGAGTACATCAATTTACAAAACTAGAGCTGTTCGTATTTTGTAAAAAAGAAGAGTCTGAAGCAATGCATCGGGAGCTTCTTGCCATTGAAAAAGAGATTTGTGATGGGCTTGAATTTCCATACCGCGTGATTGATATTCCTTCTGCGGACCTTGGAGCGCCAGCGTACAGAAAGTATGATATTGAAGCGCTCATGGTGATGAATGGAGACGAAAACAATGTGGCGGGGTACGGAGAAATCACATCAACAAGTAATTGCACAGATTACCAAGCAAGAAGATTACAAATCCGCCATAAGAATGACGAGGGGAAAACGGAGTTTGTACATACACTTAATGGAACAGCAATCGTTTTATCAAGATTCCCAATTGCATTAGTAGAAAACTTTCAGCAAGAAGATGGTCGTATTAAACTTCCAGCGGTACTCGCTAAGTACGTTGGTAAAGAATATATTGGATAACTATGGCTTCTTTTGCGCAACGTGTATTAGTAATCATTCCCGGCTGGGGAGGTGATGCTTCTAGTTGGAAGAAATTTACTGATAGAGCGCAAAAAAGCGGTGAGTATGTAGATGTGGAGGTGATTGAATTGCCTTGTTTTGGTGCAAAATCGTGTCCGGAAAGCGTTTGGGATGTTCCTGAATATGCAACATATGTTCAGCAAGAAATTCATCGAATAAAGAATAAGCATGCGCATGCAAAGATTGTTGTTCTTGGTCATAGTTTTGGTGGGCAAGTGCTTACGTATATGCTGGGGCATAATGGGCAGGCTGGAGTTGATGCTGTCGTATTAAGTGGCGCTGCAATTATTCGGCCGAAGAAATTTGTTCGACGTGCGCTTGGAAAGGCCGCTTCATTCTTTGCAAAAGTACTTTTATCATTTACGTCAAAAAAGATTGCTAACAACATACGATACAAACTATATAGAGTCATTGGATCACCAGACTATACAAATGCAAAGGGAATGAAGCAAAAGATTTTTTTGCGTGTTATCAGATTTGATGTGCAGCATATGCTTGCACAAATCACCCTTCCTACACTTGTTGTGTGGGGTAGTGCTGATAGATATACGCCACTTAGACATGGAAAGCGCATTCACAGCAAAATTAAGGACGCTACCATGCACATTTTTGATGGCGCAACGCATGGAATACATATAAAAATGCCGCAGGAGCTACATGAGCGTATTCAGCAATTTTTACGAACTCTATGATTTTTTCTACTCCAATGTTAGTTGCTCTTGGGGCCGTGTGGCTTGCAACGGCAGCACTCGAATATATCGAGCATCTCTATGCGCTTCAGCTAAAGGAATATAGATGGGATAGATTAAGTGACTATTTTCATTCTCACGAAGGGCATGCAAAGCTATTAGAATATACCTATTTGTGGCGCGTGATTTGGATTATTATTGTGTATGGATTTTTATCACATTGGTTTTCTCTGGAGGTAATTATTGCCATTGTTGTGCTAACAGATCTACTTGCGCTTGTTATGCGTAAGCAGAGAAGGGGGTTAAGTAGACCAGTATTTACCATGAAGGTAACATTACTGCTATTGCTTGCTCTCCTGTTTGAGGGAAGCATTATCTTATTATCGGTTAGTGATACGACAATTGCACCACTTCTATCAGCTCGATTTCTGATTGCCTTTGCTGCGCTAGCGGTGATTGGTGTACCCTCTAAAATTACCAAATGGGCGATAGTAAAGCTCGCAACAAAAAAAATTAAGAGAGCCTCTCAATTGCGAGTAATTGGTATTACAGGAAGCTACGGAAAAACAACGACGAAAGAGTTTCTTTCAGAGATATTAGGGAAAAATTTTAAGGTAATTAAGACACCAAAAAATATCAATGCGGATATTGGTATTGCACTATTTATTTTGCGAACATCATTTGCTGATGCGGATATTTTTGTGGTCGAAATGGGTGCATACAGAATGGGAGAAATAAAAATCATCTCTGATATGGTTGGCCCAGAGATTGGTGTTTTAACGGCAATTAATGAACAGCACCTTGCACTCTTTAAGACTGTAGAAAACACAACAAAGACAAAGTATGAATTGCTGCAATCATTGCCTGAGGATGGATTAGCGGTGGTAAATGCAGATAATCCGCACTGCATGTCGCTTATAGATTCGGTGAAGGCAAAAAAAGCGCTGTTTGGGTTTGATTCCGATCACGATCCACGGCTTCATATAGTTGATATTAAAGTAAAAGACCAAGAGTTGAAATTTCAATATACGCTATATAAAGAATCACATATTCTTGCAGCTCCTGTGATGGGAGAGCATATTGCAATGAATATTGCACCATGTGTGATTGTAGCAGATCATCTTGGTATGAGTCAGCAGGAGATTACGCAGGCAGTTTCAGAGCTCTCTATTCCTGAAATTGTGCTGACTACTTATATGTATGGAAGTGCCATTATATTGGATGATTCATACAATAGTAATCCAGATGGATTTAAGGCAGCACTTACTATTCTTTCTTCGTATCCATCAAGCAAGCATAGAATTGTCATTACAAGAGGTATGCTTGAGCTTGGTGATCGCTCTGATGAGTTACATGAAGAAGTTGCCGGTGCAATCGCATTTAGTGCAGACGAGCTCATTTTGATAAAGAATGAATATGAAGAACCTATGAAGCGCGGGCTGGTAGGAAAATATAACACTGAAATGCAGGTGATCGATACAGACCTTACACTTATGACATACGTAAAATCACTGTACTCAAAGGATGTTGTTGTACTACTTGAAAATCGGCTATATCCACTTACGCTTAAAGAAATCCGTAAGGATAAGTAATCGTATGATATTTACTGGCATGGGTCCACATGTATGTTGGCGACAGGCGCTCCGTGCAAAATTTGCATATTCGCCGTTCTTTTGGTTCCGCTGGAAAAAAGGATCATACGTAGACAAAGTGGAGAGCGCATTAACGAGTCGATACGGAGCAAAAACAGTAGCTGTAGATTCAGGAAGGTCTGCATTACTTCTTGCATTACAAACACTATCACTCAAAAAGGGCGATGAAGTAATCTTGCAGGCATTTACCTGTGCAGTTGTTGTAAATGCTGTTCGTGCTGCAGGTGCAGCAGTTGTGTATGTGGATGTTGATAAACGCTACAGTATTGATGTTTCAGCGCTAGAGAGCGCTATTTCTGACCGCACAAGGGCAATTGTTGTGCAGCATACCTTTGGTATTCCCGCAGACATACCGGGTATAAAAGATTGCGTGAAAAAACACGATATTGCTATCATTGAAGATTGCGCGCATACATATTCTTCTACACTAGAGGGAACGTTACTAGGAACGCTCGGTGATCTTGCCGTTCTCAGTTTTGGTTCAGACAAAGCTATTTCATGCGGAAGAGGAGGAGCGCTTGTTATTAATAATTCGATGTATCAGAAAGATATCTTTACACGTCTTAGTGAGCTTCCATATTTGCCAACAGGCATCGTTTCACTGCATCTGTTTACTATACTCATGTTTTGGTGTTTCAAGCCTATGTATTCATTTGGTGGTAGATATATTCTTGGTGCGCTTCGTAAACTGCAGGTATTGCACAAATTTATTGAGCAGTCAGAAAAAAGTGGTGAACTTGCAACGTATGCGCCAGCAAAGATGAATAATATTATTGCATATATGCTGCTACCTGAATTAAAACGAGCAGATCGTCTGGCTTGGCACAGAAAAAAGATAGGAAGAATATATAAAGATGCGTTTGAGGATGATTTGATTTCAGGTGCTGTATTTTGTCGGTATCCCTTACTTGTTGCTGATAGTGTTACAGCTATTACACAGATCAAGTTTCGGGGCGTACTTTTAGGCGATTGGTATAGTACGCCAATCGGACCAAAAGATATCGATGCGCAGCAGATGATGTATGTGGCAGGCAGTTGTCCGCAAGCAGAATTTTTTGCATCACATATTGTAAATCTTCCCACACATAAAAAAATCACCGAGCGAAAAGCTCAGCGCATTGTTTCGCTCATTAAGCCATATATACATGAAGACTGAAGCTAAAATTATTACAAATGCTGCTACGTGGGATACATTTTATAAAACGCAGCCATATACGCTCTTCACGCAATCATCAACAAATACTGCGGTATATAATGATATTGGTGAACCTTCTGTAATTATGGGTCTTTTTTCAGGCGATCAGATTGTGGGGGGCGCTGTTGCCGTTGGAGTACATGCAAAACGTGGGTCTTTTTTACTTCTTCCATATGGACCTGTAGTAACATCAGAAAAAGACATGCACATCCTTTTTGATGCGTTACACGCACATGCAAAGCAGGAAGGATATGTGCACATTAAAATTTCACCATTTAAAGAGCAGGGAACTGATACTGAAAAGTGGATGAAAGCTGTTGGCATGAAACAAGCCCCCCTACATATTCTTGCGGAAGATACCTGGCTTCTTGATATTTCTCTTTCAGAAGAAGAACTCCTAAAAGGAATGAAAAAAAATCATCGGAATTTAGTGCGCCGTTGTGAGCGAGACGGTGTAGAGATTAATATGCTTACTGATGATGAAGCGCTCAGTAGACTAAATGATATGCACGATGAGATTGGGAAGCGACACAATTTTGTGCGATTTCCAAGATCATTTGTTGATGCAGAGTTTAAGGCATTTGCAGAAAAGGGTGAGGCGATAATATTTGAAGCGGTATTGCCGGATGGAAGAATAGACGGCTCTGCAATCATCATTTTTTACGGAAACATGGCGTGTTATAGACATAGTGCATCAATGCAGTTAGATAAACGGTTACCTTCAGCGTACCTTATTCAATGGCGTGCTATTCAAGAAGCTAAAAAGCGTGGTATGAAATGGTATAATTTCTGGGGAATTGCTCCAGAGGGAGCTTCAGCATCTCATCCATTTTACGGCATTACACATTTTAAAAAAGGATTTGGTGGATCATATCTAAAACTAATTCATTGTCACGATTTGATTATCTCACCATTACGATATCGACTGAGCAGTCTTATCGATTTGTATAGAAAGTTGCGCCGAGGATTTTAATCTGCAGTTATGTGGAATAAAAGAAGAAAGCAGAAACAAAGGGCGCATGTCATGCGTCCCGTTTATGGTACACCGGTATCACGAACCATTAGGAGAGCACCTGAACGTGGTGTTATTGCAAAAGGACAGCGAATAAAATTATTGTTTGCACTACTGTGTTTTTGCGCATCGATTGGTCTATTACTGTACCATCCATTTTTTCGTATTTCCGTTATCGACGTGTCTGGTCTTGTACGGCTCGACCGAACAGAATTTCACTCTACGGCAAATGCTGCTATTGAATATAATCGATTATTAATTTTGCCAGAAAGGAATTTCTTTTTAGTAAGTGAAGATACTATTTACGAGGCGCTTAATAGTAAATACCCACTAGATGAGTTATCTGTTACAAAGTTGTTTCCAAATAAAATACAGATCGATATTGCTGAAAAAATATCAACCGTGATTTTTGATACAGGAGAAGAGTATGTGACGGTTGATTTAGATGGTGTGGTGATTGAGCAACTTGGAAAAGTAGGGGAGCATGAGTGGTTTGAAGAAAGTGAAATAACAACGACGACGCTCGCAGATGGCACGGTACGAACAACCGTTGATGTATTAAATAGATGGCATACTCCAGATACAGCATACATCGCAGCAAATTATGGACAGTTTCCGGTTGTGCATGATTCGAGTGTGCCAGAGGTGATTCACAATGAGCAAATTATTGATGGAAGAGTGATTGTGCATGCCGTGGAGTGGTATAAACATTTGCAAGGGCAGCATCAGTCACCGGTTGCGTATATGATTTTTGAGAATAATGGCAGAGATTTGACCGTGCATCTGACATCAGGTCAGCAGGTGCTTACACGAGTACTTCCTGTTGATGACCAGCAAATGATGCGATTTGATGAGGCGCTAAAACAAAGTATCTCACTTGAAGACGCGAGATACATTGATGTTCGGTTTGTTGAGCGCGTATATGCGCAGTAGTTATTGAGGGAGCATGCCAACGGGGCTAGCAGTAAGCTCACTGACTGAATCAAATGATCCATGCATAACTCTCCTTGTAGCGGCGCAAGCGATCATTGCTGCGTTATCAGTACAATGCGCAAGTTCTGGGGCAATAAGCGCAATATGTTGCGTTTCAAGCGATGTTGCTAGCGATTCACGGAGTGCGCTGTTTGCACTCACGCCGCCTACAACAAAAACTGTTTTGGCGCCAATTTGCATGGCCGCCTTTTTTGTTTTATATGCAAGTGTTTCTACAATTGCTGCTTCCAATGATGCTGATACATCTCCAACATCAGCATTTGGATTATCTCTGAGATAATATCTTGCAGCGGTTTTCAATCCAGAAAAGCTAAAGTCGAGTGAATCATGGTGCATCATTGGTCGCGGCAAGGGAATGTTGTCTTCATGCCCAATTGCTGCTTTTGAAACTTTTGGCCCTCCAGGATAGATGAATCCCATGAGCTTTCCTACTTTATCAAAACATTCTCCGGCTGCATCATCTCTAGTATCCCCAATAACAGAGTAAGATCCAAACTCATGGACATGGACAAGCTGCGTATGGCCACCACTTACAACAAGTGCCAGAAGTGGAAATGAGACAGCATCAATAGCAGCCCCTTTGTTAAGAAGCGGACTCATGATGTGTCCTTCAATATGATGAACACCCACAAGAGGAATATCCTTTGTATAAGAAAGTGTTTTTGCAGCTTCAACCCCAACGTGTAGTCCGGTAATGAGCCCAGGCATTGCAGTTACTGCAATTGCATCAATATTTGCCACACTACTAAGTGCTTCTTCAAGAAGCGGTGCGATTGCCTCACAGTGGAGTCTTCCCGCAACTTCAGGAATAACACCGCCATATTGTTTGTGAATATCAATCTGGCTTGCTGTTTTCTCAAAGAGGATTTTAAACGAGTTTCCGTCAGTAGAAATGATAGAAACGCCGGTATCGTCACATGATGACTCAATACCCAAAATTGTATATTTTTTACTCATATAATTTATCCTAACAAAATAGTGGCCCGTTGGCCACTATTTTGATTTCACTCTATTGGTATCGCCAAGGAGAATCTCACACGCGTCTGCGCGCTTTGGGAACACTTCATGTTTTCCCAACCTTTCCACCAGATGTAAGGGACGCTGTCCCTTACCAACCCTGGTTCGATTCCTCTTGTAAACACCCCTTGTAGTATCGCCAAGGAGAATCGAACTCCTGTTGCCGGGATGAAAACCCGGAGTCCTAACCACTAGACGATGGCGACATGTGCATTATTATATAGAGGTTTAGTGAAGCTGTCAATAGATTTATCCAGAGGGGTTGACATGAGGTGCAATTATCTATATAATGCGCCCAGATCACATCACTAGGGGGGAAATTCATGAGCTTTTACAATGGACAAGTGGTTGGTTCGAAGGGGAAGTGGGCGGAGGTCCAGGTTGTGAGCCCCACCGAGAGCGGCCTCGTTTTCAACGCGCGGGTCGTGACGCAGAAGCCCTGTGACCTGTCCACGGGAACACGCGTCCAGATCAGCGGTACTCGAGGAGTCCACGAGCACCTCGCGAGTCCTCAGGTGCGGATTTTGAAAGTCTGCTGCTAGGCAGCGCCAGAGCAATGTGCTCACCACAGCCGGCCCCCAGGGCCGGCTCTTGACATTTATGGGGAATTTCTATATAATATCGCCAACCATAGACAGTAGCTTCCTTCGGGATTAAATAGGCTACCGAGGTGCAACATGAGAATTATTTCTCAAAGGTCGATGCAACACTCTGAAGGTCTGTGGTTTTCCACAGTTTTTTGTTTGTCGCATTGCGATGAGCAAGACAAAAAAACAAAGACTATGGCAAAAACCAGACAACATAAACTTACTGCTATTAGTGAGCTTTCTGAGCTCATGAAAAGCAAAAAAGCTACCGTATTTGCTAACTTTCAAGGTTTGAAGGTTTCAGAAATGGAAGAGCTTCGTGGACTTTGTCGCGAACAGGGAGTTACTTGTATCGCAGCAAAGAAAACACTCGTAAAACGTGCACTTACAGATGCTGGTATCGGCGATGTTGATACAAAGTTATTTGAAGGTGGTGTAGCTGCATTCTTCGCAGACGAAGATGAAGTTGCTCCAGCACAAATCGTTGCTAAGTACGCAAAGGATCATGACGTAATCACTATCTTTGGAGGAATCCTAGAAGGTGGATACATCACAGAAGATAAAGTAACACAACTTTCAGCACTTCCAAGCAAGCATCAGCTTCTCGGTCAGCTCGTTGGAACGTTGAATGCTCCTATTTCTGGATTCGTTCAAGTACTTTCAGGCAACACACGCGGTTTAGTTACCGTTTTGAATGCTATTAAGGACAAAAAAGCATAACCTATATATATGTCAGAAGAAAAAACAGAGGTAGTAGTACCTGAAAAGTTCACTGCTCTTGTAGAGCAAATCGAAAAGATGAGTGTTCTTGATCTTTCTGAACTTGTTTCAATCCTTGAAGACAAGTTTGGTGTGAGCGCTGCAGCTCCAGCTATGATGATGGCGGCTCCTGCTGCTGGCGGAGAAGCTGCTGCAGAAGAACAAACTGAATTTACTGTAGAACTTACTGCAATCGGTGACAACAAAATTGGTGTTATCAAAGCAGTAAAAGCGGCAACAGGACTTGGTCTTGCTGAAGCAAAAGGAATGGTAGATGGTGCGCCAACTGCTATTAAAGAAGGAATTGCAAAAGCTGAAGCTGAAGAACTCAAGAAATCTCTTGAGGAAGCTGGAGCTACTGTAACTTTGAAGTAATTCATTACTACAAAACAAAAAAAGAGCCTTGTGCTCTTTTTTTGTTTACGTAATTATAGAAGAAAGGAAATTTGAAAGACAGACGAACCATCAAGAACAGTAATCGTTCGTTCTTCTTCATTAATGCTCATAGCCGTTGGGTGATTCCACTCAGGAGAAGTGAATTGCGCAATAAATGAACCAGATTTTGAGAAAACTAATACGCGCTTTAGATCAGGCTCAAGAATAAAGAGATACTCCGATTCAGGCGATGAGTAAATACTGCTCGCACCAGTCATTGCAGGATCAACCGATTCAAGTCTGAAGCTTTGCTGTGCTCCTTTCATAAATACGAACACCTCCGTAGGAGAGAGTACATACACACTGCCATCGATTGTGAGATCTACGGGTTCATTAATGGTATCTGATTGCGCACTAATCCAGGACAGCCCTCTATCAAATCCAAGCTGCGTTTTTGCATGCTTGTAGATAGCAAAAGGTTTTGCTAGTGTATAGAGCCTTCCACCATATTGAGCCATTGAAGCGAGTACTACACCTTCATCAGGAAATGAAATCTGCTGCGCTGTGAGTCCTGACTCAGAGGACTCTATTCTTGCAATTTCTCCAGCTGCGCTTCCTGCAAGTACATAGGTCTCATCGGCAGAAGAAAATGTAAGATCACTGATAGCTTCAAATGGTACGTTTTGAAGCGCCGCATCCTTAAACGGTGTAAACCATGCATATGAGGATTCTTGCTCACCGAATACATACATTCTATCGTCAGCGGCTGTCAGCTCGGTAAACGATGAAAGTGCTGAATCTGCAAGGAGAACCGTAGACTCAATTATGTGTTCCTTTCTAAGTGATTGAAGTAATTCTGAAATGGCTGTTTGTGTTGAACCATATGAGGACAACTCATCAGCGTCGCGCTCTGAGATTGAAGAAAACTGAGCCTGCGCTTGGTGCAGTTCATTTAGAGCATCTGTATCATTACCATAAATGGAGGCGCTTTTTGCACTTGCTAGATGTTCCTGAGCCGCGATTAATGTGGTTTGTGATTGTTTGAGTGCAACGACTTTGTTAGCATTATACCTAAGGTAGCCAATACTAGAGACAAAAATCAGTGTAAACGAAGTTGCTGCTACAAGTAGGAGCTTACTGAGCATTGGCATAGCCGCAAACCAATTTCTTTTTCTGCGAAGTTGCTCTTTGAACTGCTGCTGCATGATTGATCGTTTTCCTTTTGCATTAGTGAGCAAGTAGTACAAAATTTTTATACCAGAAATAATGGCAAAGAATATATGACGAAGTATGAGCGCTATGCCACCGAGCGCTAGAAGCACTGCTCTAAATACAAGTTTGGCATATGCAGTACCACGCTCAGCAGCATAGCTCGTGCCATCACCATCTCGTTTCCGTGCCCGCGTCGTTCTCGTGTTTGCCTTTTTATCGTCTGTTGCGAGGGTTTTAGAGAGTGTTTGAAATATTGAAGGGCGTAGCGTCTCTGCTGTTTGTTGCTCACGCGCTTTTAGAGAGTTGAGTGATTTTTCACTTCGAACTGGGTGAGCAGGAGGCTTCTCGGTCGTTTTTTCTATTTGTAAAATACAACCTCCGGCTGCAGCGTGTTTTACAGCATCAAGCGATTTCTGCACGTGTGCAGCAAGCTCTTTTGCGGAAAGTTGCTTAAGAAGCTTAAGCATTCGCTCAGGTGTAAATATGTCTCTTGCATGAAATGTACTGATGTGAAGATAACTTTTTGTGTTCAACGTTCCTTCTGTAACAGCGCTGAATCTGTCAGTGTGCTGCTTTGCTGTTGGAGCGAGTGGGGTAGATGAATCACCATCATCATTCGTTGTGAGTAGGTCAATATATACATCCTCTCCTTGAGCAACAAAAGCAATATTCTTTTTGTGGATAACACCAATCGCACAGCTGGTATTCTCAAGTAATGTTTTTACAAGTGTTGCATGTTTTGCATTCGTTACCTCAGTAGCTATTTCAAATGGACGCTTATCGTCGGTCCTCTGAGTAGAAAAATATAATCGTTCCATTAGTCCAACCACATCCTGTGCATCTTCAACAATTGTATGAGGAGCCTCTGAGGGTAATGAGATAATAGCAAAAAACAGCCCATGATCGGTGTCATTTGCATCAGGCTCTGCTATATGAAGAAGGATATGGTCCTTTGCTCCAGAGCGTTTTGTATAGTACTCGTGGATGTATGGAAGTATCATAACGATTGACCATCTTGCATGTAGGCATTATACTATACACAGCAAAATAAACAAAGAATTTTTACCAGTATCGCATGCTTGAACATTTATTTGGTTCAAAGACAAGACTTAAGCTCCTCAGACTTATGTTCAGACACCCTGAACGAGCTTTTTTTGTTAGAGAACTTACCAGAGAATTAGACACACAAATTAACGCAGTGAGAAGAGAATTATCATTATTACTCAAGTCGAGTATTGTGAGTGAAGCTGAATCCCCAGAAGGAGTTGGGGATAATCCAGGAGGAAAGCTAAGAAAATACTATAAGCTCAACATGGGGTCTCTCATGTATCCAGAACTGCAGGCTCTCTTAATGAAGGCCAAGGTAATGGGAGAGCAAGAGTTTATTGACATGTTTAAAGATAAATGTGGTGACGTACAGCTTCTTATGCTCGGCGGGTGTTTTACAGGAGACGTAGAAGCAGTCACAGACATGTTGGTTGTTGGAAACTTAAAAAATCGTGTTGCCGAAAAATTGATTGCAGAATATGAAAAGGAATTTGGTCATGGCATTCGGTATACCTTCATGACAAAGGTAGAATTTTTAGACAGACGACATGTGATGGATAAATTTATCTTCGATTTTTTTGAGACGAACCACCTAAAAGTAGTTAATGAGCTTGGTGTTTAGATATGATTATTACGATTGATGTTGCGGAGCGTTCCGCTATTCAGGTGAAGGTTGTAGATGCTGCAGGAAAACGTATATCAGATGCAGTCTCTGATGCGTCACGTCACCTCCTAAGAGATATTATTTCGTTACTTAAGAGTAGTTCAGTAAAGAAAGATGATATAGACGGAATCATAGTATTTGGATCTAAGGGGTCGTTTACAGACACTCGCATCGCCATTACTATCGCCAACACGTGGCATGTTGCGACTGGTACGAAAGTATTAGCTGCAGAAATTGCTGATTGGGAGCATGATAGCGAGGCCGTACTGAAATCCCTCAAAGAGCATAACGGATTCATTAGAGCTGAATATAGCGGAGAACCACACATCGGATAATTGCGAGGTCAAAAAAAGCGTGATACAATAGCCTCACGCTTTTTTAATACTACGCATCTATGCAAGGAGAAATCGTGTTTGATATCGAAACATATGGAGATATCAGGAACATGTCTACAATGGAGGTAACGGTTGTTTCGCTATATGATTACGACACCGCATCATACTATTCCTTTGATGAACATCAGCTTTCATCGATGTGGCCCTTTTTTGAAAAGGCGACGCGGCTCATTGGATATAATAGTATTCATTTTGATGTTCCAATTCTGAATAAGTATTACACCGGTGACCTCGCTGCTATTCCGCACCTCGATATGCTGAAGGTGATAAAGGAAACAATGGGAAAACGGTTTAAGCTTGATGACGTTGCAAAGGCGACATTACAGATCAGTAAAAGTGCTGATGGGCTTCAAGCAATGGAGTGGTATAAAGAAGGAAAAATCGATCAGATTAAAGAATATTGCGAGCAAGATGTAAAAGTAACTATGGAGCTCTACGAATATGGGCTAAAGAATAAGATGCTCTATTACCCAACAATTACAGGAGAAATTATGCCGTTTAGTGTAGACTTTTCTGCATTTGAATCTGCCGGTGGGGCAGGGGTACCTGGTTCTCCATCAGCCGGAGGAATAAACATGACACTTCCTTTTTAGAAGAAACAAAAGAAGAGCTGTGAGGCTCTTCTTTTGTTTAGAAAATTTCTAAATGGATTTGTTGCTTATCAATGCCCTGATTCATATAAAATGCACGAACTTCTTTTACCATTTCTGGAGAACCGCAGATAAAGACATGTTCCTGAGGCAGAATTTTTGGTAAATGGGTCGTGACTCGTCCCGGCTTCTGCCATGACTCAGGTGGGTTTGGTTCTCTTGAAAGACAATAGGTAAGTTGCAGCGATGGGTAATCTTTTTGAAGAGAAAGGAATTCTTCATGCAGACATACATCTTGCAGACTACGAATACCAAATAATAGCGTCATTGGCAATGTGCTAGCTGCTCTCTCGCGAATCATGCTTAAAATTGGAGAAATACCTGCACCCGTTGCAATGAAATGTGCTCCAGCAATTCCTTCAGGAACGGTAAAGTGCCCAAGCGGACCTCGGAATGATATGGTATCTCCCTCACTTGCTGCTGCAAACATCATAGAAGCTTTTCCTCCAGGAACAATTTTAATGCACAAATCAAGTGTCGGGTCTGTTGGGGTAGAGCAGATAGAATAGGCCCTAAATACAGGTTTTTCTGGATCAGGTACCTGAACTTGAACAAATTGACCCGCTTTGAAGGTAAATCCATCTGGTTTCTGAAGCTTCAGGACGAGCATGTCCTCTGTCATGAAGTACTTGCGGATGATGTGTGAGCTATGCATGTGTAAAGCCATATCTATTGACAACCTAGGTAAAAATCTATAATATACTGTTTCAGTATGAATTACTATGAAACTCCTCTCAAAACAATCTGATTACGCGTTGCAGCTTGTCATGGATCTTCCAGATAAGCATGCAGGAACGGTGCTGAGTATACGTGATTTTTGTGACTCTCGCAACCTCTCTTTTGCCTTTATGCAGCGAATTGTTCGTTCCCTCAGAATTGCGGGTATTGTTGATTCTGTACGCGGAGCAAACGGTGGATACTATTTGCGCGCAAGTATTAGCGAATTGCAGGTGATCGATATCATTAGAGCGGTAGAGCCAGAATTTGTGTCAGCCTGCGCATCTGGTTGCAAGGTGGCAGATAGCTGCAAGGGAAAAGGTGCTATGCAAATGATTGAAAAACGTGTGCATGATGCATTACATTTTTCTATAGCAACAATGAAAGAAGGCGTATGTTAAATACAATGACTGAAACAACTCGAATTTACGCAGATGCAGCGGCAGCAAGACCGCTTTCTTTGGAAGCAAAAAAAGCTATGATTGAGGCGCTGGCTTTGTTTGGCAATCCGGGATCTCTCCATAAAGAAGGGGTTGCCGCAAAAAAACTTTTAGAGTCTTCAAGAAAAGCAATTGCAGATACTGTTGGTGCTGCAAGCGGATATAAAACTATCTTCACATCAGGTGGAACAGAGAGTTGCAATATGGCAATTACAGGTGTGTTGGAAACCTATAAAAAATTAAACCCACATAAGAAAGCACACGTAGTGTGTAGCGCAATTGAACATAGTGCGGTTTTAGCATCACTACAAGCTGCAGGTGTAGCAGTTACCTATGTATCACCTAGCGCAGAGGGTGTTGTTTCAGCAAATGACATGCTAAAGGCGATTACTGATGACACTGTACTCGTTATATTAATGGCAACGAATAATGAAACTGGCGTACATCAGGAAGTAACGGTACTTGGGAAAGGATTACAGCGTTTAGATAGCACAGTACTATTTATGTGTGATGCGTCTCAAGCACTCGGCAGTATTGCATTAGATGTTCGGCAGCTGCATACGGATTTTTTAGTATTATCAGCAGGAAAAGTTGGTGGTCCAAAAGGAGTAGGTGCGCTTATCATGAAAGACGATATCGCCTTTACACCAATTATACATGGTGGAGGACAAGAATTTGGTATGCGGTCTGGAACAGAGCGGGTGGCAGGTGCTGCTGCCTTTGCAGCTGCTATGAAATTTCAACATGTTGATACTGATGTTGATACGTATTTTATAGATAAGCTAAAGCAACTTGCACCGGATGCATACGTTGTGGGTGGTATGCCAGGACCGCATAAAAAATCTGGTATGCACTATGTACAGTTTAATGATATTGATGCGGAGGCATTTGTATTATATATGGATGCACGAGGAATTGCAGTCGGCACTGGCGCAGCGTGTGATTCTCAAAAGAAATCGGGAAGTCATGTTCTTAAGGCCATGGGGCTTAGAGAAGAAGGAGCTATTCGATTTTCATTTCTGCCTTCAGTAACAAAAGAAGAAGTTGATGCTGTACTTCAAGCAATTAAAGAGGTACTTCGCAGCAAATAATATGGATCAAGATCTTGCAAGAAAACGAATGGATTTAGATAAAGCAGATGATGTAACAGCTGCCATTATTGTGAAACCTGGTATTCGAGAAGATGTCGTTGATCTGATTTCTGATACAAAAGGTGAACCTGATTGGATGCGGGCGCGCAGAAAGAAAGCGCTATTTGCATTGCAAGAAACAAGTGTTCCGAATTGGGGACCAGTATTATCTGATCTCGACCTTGAAACAATTGTGTATTACATGCCACCAGGAACTGGTGAGCAGCATGCATGGGAAGATGTTCCTGAAGAGATTCGTTCTACGTTTGAAAGATTAGGAATTCCAGAGGCTGAGCGTGCTGCACTTGCAGGAGTGGGAGCGCAGTACGATTCTGATGTGGTGTATCATAGTATCCAAGAAGATCTTGCAAAGCAGGGCGTTATTTTCATGAACATGGATGCCGCTCTCCTTGAACATGAAGAACTTATCAAAAAATACTTCATGACGCAGTGTGTACCAATGACTGATCATTATTTTGCCATGATTCACGCAGCTGTTTGGTCTGGTGGGACGTTTATATATGTACCAAAGGGTGTACAGGTAGATCTGCCACTGCAAGCCTATTTCCGCATGAACACGCAAAATGGTGGGCAGTTTGAACATACACTTATTATTGCAGATGAGGGATCAAGTGTTTCGTATATTGAAGGATGTAGTGCACCGCGCTATACAACAAATTCACTTCACGCAGGATGTGTAGAAATCTTTGTCCATAAAAATGCATCAGTGAAATATTACTCGATTGAAAATTGGTCAAAGAATACCTTTAATTTAAATACGAAACGAGCGCTTGTGGATGCACATGGCTCAATCGAATGGATTAATGGAAATATGGGGTCAGGAGTAACTATGCTCTATCCCTCTTCAGTGCTGAGGGGAGAAGGAGCAAAAAGTGACAGCTTAGGGATTGCGTTTGCTGGGCCAGGACAATATCAAGACACCGGTGCAAAAGCGATTCATGCAGCACCAAATACGTATTCAACGATTCGCGCTAAATCAATTTCAAAAGGAGATGGCGTTGCGAGTTATCGTGGGTATGTGAATGTCCTTCCTAATGCAACCGGAGTAAAAACCACTGTGGAATGCGACGCGCTACTCATGAACGAACTAAGCCGATCGATTACGATTCCTGTTATGTCTGTAAAAAATGATTCTGCAACTATTGCACATGAAGCAACTGTTGGTAGAATTGGCGATGATGAATTGTTTTATCTGCAATCGAGAGGATTAACAGCCGATGAAGCACAACGCGCAGTTGTTGCCGGCTTTGTTGAACCAGTCGTAAAAGCGCTGCCGCTTGAATATGCAGTAGAATTGAATCGACTTATTCAGTTAGAGATGGAAGGATCCGTTGGATAATATGTCAGTATTAAGCAAACAACAATACGGACCAGGAATTGTGGGGCTTGAAAAGCCTGTGGATGTTTCGAATACAAGCATTATCTTAAAAGATGGAGAATGGTATGACGAGCAGATGCAATCAGATACCCAAAGTAACATTGATATCCAAGTCCAGCCTGGTGCAACCGCATCATATGCCGTTAGTGCGAATCAAATTTCAACATCGGCGACCATGAGAACATTCAGATTAGGGAAAGGTGCTTCGCTGCAATTGCATATGCGCATTGATCTCTGCGATGAACTACTTTCTCATACATCAGTACTATTAGAAGAGGGAGCCCAAGTGAATATTAAAGGTGCGTTATCAAATGCAGGTGGTGTGGTAGATATTTTGGACGAGGTGCAGCATGTAGGATCAAACTCAACATGTCAGATTAATCATCGCAGTGCACTAAAAGGAAATGCGCGGGAAATCTACCGCGCGTCAATGAGTATTCCAAGTACCGCAATGCATTGCACTGCACATCAAGAAGCGCGTGTGTTACTATTAGATAAGCGTGCAAGAATTGATGCGATTCCGATGCTCGATATTGCATGTAAGGAAGTTGCTTGTTCACATGCTGTTACCATTGCAAAACCTAAAGAAGAAGAAATTTTTTACTTGCAAAGCCGAGGGCTTAGTGCCACAGAAGCTGAGCAAGCTATAGCTACACATTTTTTATCATATGAATAATTTTCCAGCCAACAATGCTGCTCAGCTCTATCTGGATAGCGCTTCTTCAGCACTCATGTGTCAGGAGGCTATAGATGCCGTGCACGCGTACAACACGCAGTATCCTGTAAATGTACACCGCGGCATGTATAAACAGGCAGAGCAGGCAGATGAAGCGTTTAACGCTGCACGCAAGGTAGTGGCTACATATATTGGTGCACATACTGATGAAATCATCTTCACCAGCGGTACAACGCAGTCACTCAACATGATTGCGCAAATGCTCGCTGCAGCAAAGCCTGATATGCAGGTTGCCATTACCGCTCTTGAACATCATGCAAATATGATTCCTTGGCAGCAGCATGCCGCGCGGGTTGCGGTTATTCCTGTCGACATGAATACAGATGTTGTTATTGATGAACTAGAAACAATTATTACACAGCAAACCGATGTGGTTGCATTCACGCTTATGTCTAATGTAACGGGAACGGTTACGCCATATAAGCAAATTATTGCAAGAGCAAAGGAAGTTGGCGCAATTGTAGTTGCTGATGGCGCGCAGTTCATTGCGCATTACAAGATAGACGTTCAGGAGTTTGGTATTGATGTTCTGGCATTCTCTGGGCATAAAGTGTACGGTCCTACTGGAATTGGGGCACTGTTTATTTCAAAAGAACTACAACAACAATTACAACCGGTGGTATTTGGAGGCGATATGGTAGATTCCGTAACATATGAACGTGCAACATGGGCAGAAGGATCTGGCAAATTTGAAGCTGGTACGCCAAATATTTCTGGTGCGATTGGTATGGCTGCAGCATTACAAATGATGACAACACAGCAAGTTGAACTCGACACAGTTCGCGCAGTGTATGCAGAAGCTATTGCAAAACATGCAAGTATTATTGAATCAGCACATCATACAGATCGCGGACCAATAATCAGTTTTACCATGACTGACATGCATCCGCACGATATTGCTCAGCTTCTTGCTGTACAGAATATCGCAGTCAGAGCTGGTCATCATTGCGCAATGCCTCTTATGCAATACATTTCAAAAGAAGGTGTGGTTCGTGTATCTCTTGGTATGTATTCAAAGGCAGAAGATGCTGATACATTAGGGAAGGCACTAGAAAAAACGGTAAAGATCAATAATCAAGCAAAAGCAGCTGCCGTAGCAAGAACGTCAGGACTCGATGCTCACTATAGAAATATCGCATAGTATGGATCAAGTATTAATGGACATGCAACGCGCATACATGTTAGAACTGTATCATGAACCGCTTCATGCAGGTTCATTGAAAGAGAAGACCGGTAGCGCAACCTCGCATAATCAGAGTTGTGGCGATATTGTGCAGATGGATGTATTGGTGGCTAGTGGCGTCTTGCAAAATGCTGCACATTCCGGACATGGCTGTGCAATTTCAAAAGCTGCTACATCGCTTGTACTCGATGAGTATATAGGGAAACAGGTTGAGGATCTGCAGCAGATCACCTTTGAGACAGTCAAGGAGCTGCTAGGGATCCCAATATCACATACGCGCCATAAATGCGCCATGATTGGAGTGAAGGCGCTTAAACAAGCAATACAATAATATGAGTTTAGTAATTACAGACCTCACAATTAGCGCAGAAGATGCTGTTATTGATACAGATGTTTCTATTACGGTTAATCCGGGGGAGTTACATATTGTCATGGGACCAAATGGCGCAGGGAAGTCAACACTCGCAAATGCACTTGGCGGACACCCAAATTACACCGTTGAGTCAGGCTCCATTGTTCTTGATAAAACAGATATTACATTTTCAAAGCCAGAAGAACGTGCAAAGGCTGGACTTATGCTTTCAATGCAGCACATTCCAGCAATTGAAGGGTTAACAGTAACGAATTTTTTGCGTACAGCATACAATGCTCGATTTGAGACGAAGGTAAATCCTGCAAAGTTTTATAGACAGCTGAAGGAACTCTGTGATGGAGTAAAACTTCCTCATGATGTATTAAAGCGTCACGTTGGCGTCGGGTTTTCTGGTGGAGAAAAGAAGCGACTTGAAATGATGCAGCTCGAATTGTTTGATCCTAGCTATGCCATACTCGATGAAACAGATTCCGGACTTGATGTAGACGCACTGAAGCTTATTGCTGCAAAAATTCAAGCGATGAGAAAAGCTGGAAAGGGAGTATTACTTATTACTCACCACATCGCTTTTTTAAAAGAGATGACACCAGATAACGTATATATAATGGCATCAGGAAAGATTGTGAAAGAAGGAGATATTTCTCTTGCGGAAACTATTGAAACTGAAGGATTTGAATCATATGGATAAAGACAAACAGCAACAAAAAATTATTGAAGCCTTAGAAACTGTCATTGATCCTGAAATCGGAATCGATGTATGGACGCTCGGTCTTATTTATCATGTCACAACACCCACTCCGAAAAAAGTGCATGTGCTCATGACATTTACTACGCCGCTTTGTCCATTTGGTGGGCAGTTAAAACAGGAGGTGGAGGATGCGCTTAAGGCTATTGGTTTTGCGGAAGTAGAAATTGAGCTAACGTTTAAACCCTCATGGGAGCCGCCCGCTGAACTGAGGGATATATTAGGTATTTAGTATGAAGACTATTCGAGTTTGTAACAGTCGCGCTTGCAGTTCCTTTGGTGCTGATGATATCATGCAGTCAATTAAGAAGGGAATTGGTCTTGAGGTGGGCGATAAGACTGAAGAGTATGATTTAGACTATTGCGGATGCTTGGGTTGGTGCTCAAATGCGCCGAATGTTGAGGTGGACAACACAAAAATTATAATGGATTGTGAAACTGACTCTGTGGTACAACGAATTGATAATGGAGAGGGAACTGATATGAGTGCGTCAGAAATTACAGCAGTACCCATCAAAGATGATTTTTTAGGTGATATATAAATATGGATCAAGCACAAGCAATGCAGTTCATGCAAAAAAACAATGCCGCAGCAGATGCGGCAACTGATGTAACCGTGCCAGATGATTTAATGGATGATATTTCTCAGGGAGTGCGTAAAAAAGAGGGGACTGAGATTGCTCGAGTCGTTGTAGATAGACAGGGATGTATCGGAGCGGGATCATGTGTTGTATTTACAGACGAGCTTTTTCAACTTGATGACGACAACCTCGCTTTTGTTGTTGATCCAGACAGCTATGATGACGAGACCGTCCGGCTCTCTGCAGAGTCTTGCCCGGTACTTGCCATTCACTTATATGACAAGGGTGGAAATAAACTTTTTCCAGATATGTAAAAAAAAGAAGAGCGTATTGCTCTTCTTTTTTTTATGTGCGACCAGAGAGTACAAGTGCATCTTCTTTTACACCCACATCTATAGTGATACCATTTCCAACCTTGCCTTCAATAATATCCATGGCCAGTAGATCAAGTAGCTTCGTCTGTAATACTCGCTTTAACGGCCGTGCGCCATAATCAGGATCAAATCCTTTTTTACCGAGCCAGTCTCTTGCAAGTGTACTCACATCAAGAATGATTTTCTTTTCATCCAGGCGCTTTTGAATAATACTGAGTTGAATATCAACAATTTTACGAACTTGATCCTCTTCTAGCGGATGGAACATAATGATTTCATCAATCCTATTAAGGAATTCAGGTTTAAAGTGATCACGCAGTTTTTCTAGTACGCGCACTCTAATATTATCTTCGTTTTCTTTAATTCCTACTGATTGAGATTCACCAAATCCGAGTTCACCTTGTTTACTCATTTGCATAATCATTTCTGAGCCAACATTGCTTGTCATGATAATAACGGTGTTCTTAAAATTGACTTTGCGACCCTTTGCATCAGTAAGTTGCCCGTCATCAAGAATCTGGAGCATCATATTAAATACATCCGGGTGTGCTTTTTCAATTTCATCAAAAAGAATAACGGAGTAGGGACGTCGTCTGATTTGCTCAGTGAGCTGTCCGCCTTCCTCATATCCAACATACCCGGGGGCAGAACCAATCATTTTGCTCACCGATTGTTTTTCCATGTATTCACTCATGTCAACGCGTACCATGGATTCTTCTGAGTTGAATAGGAAGGTGGCCAGGGCCTTTGCAAGTTCTGTTTTTCCAACACCAGTAGGCCCCATAAATATAAAGGATCCTATTGGTTTTGTTTCTTCAGATACACCCGCACGTGATCGGCGAATGGCATTTGAAACAGCTAGAATAGCTTCTTCTTGACCAATAACTTGTTTTGCAAGCTCTTTTTCAATATGTGCGAGTTTTTTTACTTCATCCTCAAGCATTTTCGATACAGGAATGCCTGTCCACTTTGATACCACAGTAGCGATATCTTCTTCTGTCACTTCCTCTTTCAAAATAGCATGACCTTTTTGTACTTCAGAAAGCTGCTTTTCAAGGTCTGTAATCTGACGTTCCTTCTGTGGAATTCTGTCATAGCGGATTTCAGCAACCTTTTGCAAGTCACCGCGGCGCTCTGTAATTTCAGCTTCTTGTTTATAGCTATCAATTTGTTTCTTTGCGTCACGGATTTGCATGATGATATCCTTCTCATTTTTCCAGTGAACTTCAAGTTCATTACTTTTCTCTCGTAAATTTTCAAGCTCTTCTTTTAGCTTTGTCATACGCGCAGCAGAATCTTCATCCGATTCTTTTTTAAGCGCCTCAATTTCAATCTCAAACTTCATGATCTTTCGTTTCATTCGGTCTAAATCGTCTGGCATAGAATCAATTTCCATGCGCAGTGCCGATGTTGCTTCATCAATAAGATCAATAGCCTTATCTGGCAAAAATCGGTCTGAAATATAGCGACTAGACAGCTCAACTGCGGCAACAACTGCAGGATCAGTAATACGTACACCATGATGTACTTCATACTTCTCTTTAATACCACGTAAAATAGCAATAGCATCTGACTTATTCGGTTCTTTCACTGTAATAGGCTGAAACCGACGCTCAAAAGCTGCATCCTTCTCTATATGCTTTTGATATTCTTTAATTGTTGTGGCACCAATTGTATGAATTTCTCCGCGAGCAAGTGCAGGTTTCAGCATGTTAGACGCATCAACAGCTCCATCGCTCGCTCCTGCGCCAACCATGGTGTGAAGCTCATCAATAAACAGAATAACTTGGCCCGCGGCATCTTTTACTTCTCGGAGCACCGCTTTAAATCGCTCCTCAAATTCACCACGGAACTTTGTTCCGGCAATAAGCGCACCAATATCTAATGCAATAAGTTCTTTATTAGCGAGCGATTCAGGCACGTCGCCATTCACTATGCGCTGCGCAAGTCCCTCAGCAATAGCTGTCTTACCAACGCCCGGTTCTCCAATAAGCACAGGATTATTTTTTGTTCTTCGGGTAATCACCTGCATAACGCGACGAATTTCTTCGTCTCTGCCAATTACTGGATCGAGTTTTTCTTCTCTTGCGCGCTGCGTAAAGTTTTGCCCGTATTTTTCGAGTGCATTATATTTACTTTCTGGAGTAGGGGAGTCTACTTTTTGTGATCCGCGAACTTGAGCGAGTACTTTCATCGCATCTTCATGACGAACTCCATTTGCTAGAAGTAAATCTGAGACGGGATTCTTATTTTTTAAATACGCGAGCAGTAAATGCTCAACAGAAATATATTCGTCACCCATTTGCGTTGCTTCCTCTTGCGCACGCTGTAACACAAACATCATTGCCTGACCCATCATAATTTGACCAAGCCCTGCCTGCGCATGTGACCCAAACTGTTTTGGCATGGCATTAATCATCGTTTGGATATGTCCCTTCAGATGATTCTTGTCTACCTGCAATTTGGAAAGAACAGACACAACAACACCCTCTTCTTGGCTAATGAGAGCCATAAAAAGGTGAGGCGGTTCTATTTGCGGTTGTCCGTGATCATGAGCAATTTGAGAAGCTCTTTGCAGAGCCTCCTGAGATTTATTTGTAAAATTCTGAGGATGTAACATAGAAATATTATCACTCCATATATACGAGTGCTAATTCGAGTATACAATATTGAAAAAAACTGTCAACTGTGGTTAAATTGTACCATACTAAGCAAAATATTGTGGAACTATTAGGCACCCGAATTGATCAGGTAACCAGGGCTGAGGCAAGAGACTGGGTTTTGCAGCTGCCAACGCGCAGACAGCACTCTTTGTTCACTCCAAATTCTGAGATGCTTGTTGATGCATACAGAGATGCAGCATTTAGAGACATTCTCAATAGTGGAGACCTCAATATTTGCGACTCTTCGGGGCCTGAAATGTTAACATTCAGAAAATTAACTCGTATACCGGGTGTAGATTTTGTGAAAGATGTGGTTGCTATTGCAAAACAGAAGGAGCAACGTGTGTTTTTACTGGGCACACAATCGCATGAGGTGCTAGAACGCGCTTCATTGGCCCTTGGGAAGGATGCAGTCTCTGGAATGGCTGTTGGACCACAGTATACATATCACAAAGGTACTGTATTTGCTGATGATCTGGCATTACACAGGCAAATTATTAAACACATACAGACCTCGGGTGCATCAGTTCTACTTGTGGCGCTTGGGCACAAAAAGCAGGAAGCCTGGATCCATCAGTTTCAAAATGAGCTCACAAGTGTTACTCTTGCAATGGGAGTTGGCGGTTCACTTGATTTTATCTCAGGCAAAGTGAAGCGCGCACCCAAACTTATGCGAATTCTGAGAGCTGAATCGCTGTATCGTCTCTGCCGGGAGCCTAGAAGAATTGCTCGCGTGTATAAAGCTCTCATTACATTCCCCTTATTACTAATTTGGTCATATGCTTTCAGACGCAAAAAAAACATTGATACGTAAACTCCAAAACAAAAAGCATCGCACAGAAATGCAGAAGTGTATTATTGAAGGCGAGAAGGGAGTATTTGAAGCGATTCGTTCAGGAGCACAGGTAGCGTTTATTGTACTCGCGGATTCATATAGAGGGGCACCGATTCCTGCCGAGCATGAGATTGAAATTTTCGATATTTTTGATGATGAAGCAAAAAAACTGACATCAACAGTAACTTTTTCTGGCATTTTAGCAGTGGTTGCTATTCCACAGGCTAAAGAGCTCGTGCGAAAGGGACCAATTGTGTATCTTGATGGTATTGCAGACCCAGGTAATCTTGGAACAATATTTAGAACAGCTGAATGGTTTGGTATTACACAGATAGTATTGGGGCCTGGCTGTAGCGATCCATATAATGAGAAGGCGCTCCGTGCATCTATGGGATCACTCTTTAGAATAGTACCGCGTGTTGGCGACCCAGCTCTTATTGAAATACTGAAACAAGATGGGTATACGATTACAGGACTTGATATGCAGGGAAGCGATGATGCTTCTCTTCTTGAGGGGAATGTTGTACTTGTTGTTGGAAGTGAGTCACATGGCATATCTCCTGAACTTGAAACTGCTCTTGATAATCGTTACACTATTGCCGGAGGAAATGAAACAGAATCGCTCAACGCTGCCATTGCAGCAGCTATAGTATTTTCAAGATTAACTGTATGAAAACTCGATTTGCCCCAAGTCCAACCGGATTTCTCCATGTAGGAGGCCTCAGAACGGCTCTCTTTGCATATCTTTATGCGCGAAAACAGGGTGGAACATTTATGCTTCGCGTTGAAGACACCGACAGAACTCGACTAGTCGATGGTGCCGTTGAAAACATGGTACGAGCCTTACAATGGGCAGGAATCACAATTGATGAGGGAGTAGATTTAGAAAGTGATTCAGTTGTACAGAAAGGAACGCTTGGTCCTTATATTCAGTCAGAGCGTTTAGAACTATATAGTAAATATACACAAGAACTTGTAGATGCAAAAAAGGCATATTACGCTTTTGATACATCAGAAGAATTAGAAGAAATGAGAAATCGACAGATGCTCAACAAACAGCCAACCAGATATGAGCGTCATGCAATGAAAAACAGCTTTACGCTTAGTGCTGAGGAGTTGCAAACTAAACTTGATGCCAAAGAACCGCATGTTGTGCGTTTTGCTGTTCCAGAAGACGGACGAGTAGCCTTTACTGATTTGGTACGAGGAGAAATTTCGTTTAGTACAAAAGAAATTGATGATCAAGTATTGCAGAAAGCTGATGGGTTCCCAACATACCATTTAGCGCATGTGGTTGATGATCATCTTATGGAAGTGACCCATGTAATTCGTGGGGAAGAATGGTTACCATCTACACCAAAACATGTGCTTTTATTTGAAGCATTTGGATGGGACGTGCCTTCTTATGGGCATCTTTCACTCTTAATAAATGAGCAAAAGCAAAAGCTTAGCAAGAGACATGGTGATGTAAGCATTGAGGACTTTAAAGAAAACGGTATTTTGCCGGAAGCATTAGTAAATTTTGTTGCACTACTAGGTTGGAATCCAGGCGATGAGCGAGAATTGTTTACCGTTGCAGAACTTGAAGAAGCGTTCAGTCTGAGTGGAGTAGGAAATTCGGCGTCAGTGTTTAATAGAGAAAAACTAGCGTGGATGAATAAGCAGTATCTAATGAGTTTGCCACTTGAGGAAATTGGAAAACGTGCGTGGCCGCATTTTGTAAATTCGGGAATAGATGTTTCTGATCTTACTGCATCAGATAGCATGTATTTACAGGCGATTGATATGGAGCGTTCACGCGTAAGTGCGCTACAGGAGCTTCCTGAAGCGCTTGGGTTTGTGTTTGCAGACTCACTTAGTTATGAACCTTCTCTTCTTGTTTGGAAGAAAGCAGATGCAGCAGAGGCAAAGCACATGTTAACAGAGGCTAAGGCGCTTTTAGAGGGAATAAGCGAATGGACACTTGAGAACATTGAATCGTCATTACGCGGATGGATAACCGAAAAGGGATATGGCGCAGGTAATGTCCTTTGGCCGTTACGAATTTCTCTATCAGGGCAAAAAAATTCACCAAGTCCATTTGAAATAGCCGCAGCAATAGGGAAGGGTAAGACTAAAGGCAGAATTGAGGAAGCTATTGCACAACTATAATTCCAGGACACACAATCGTGTGGTATACTATGGGACATATGAGCAGATTCTGGCGCTATGTCCCATTTTTATTTCTCTTACTGAGCCTTATTTGGTTACCAGGAGTTTCATATTCACAAGAAGGGGAGACGGCTTCATCAAAACAAGACCTCATTGAATTAAACAAAAAAATTGAATCAAAACGGCAAGAGGTGAAGCAGATTGAGAGGAGTATTAATGAGTACAAACGCAGAATTGCAGGTACAAAGGTAGAGGCGATTTCACTTTCAAATCAAATTGGTCTTTTAGATAATCACGTTGCGCAAGTAGGGCTTGATGTTGAGCTTGTTGAGCAAAAGGGCGAAGCGCTTGCACTCGAAATTGAATCACTTAATGTATCTATTGAAGAAAAAGAAACGGTTATTGAAAAACAGCGCGATATTTTGTCGCAATTGCTGCGAATGCTCTACATTCAAGAACAGCGATCATATTTAGAAGTTGCACTTACACATGACAACCTTTCGCAGTTTTACGATAACCTTCAATACCTAAAGACGATTGATAGGAGTTTAGGGGGATCAATTGCATCAATGAAGAAGCATTCATTGCAGCTAAAGTCAGAACGCGAGCAGCGAGAAGACAGACAGATTCGCTACGCTGCGCTTGCTAAAGAACTTGAGCAAAAGAAAAAAGATTTAGTTGAGCAGCAGTTTGCAAAAGAAGATCTTTTAGCGCAGACGAGATCGTCTGAGCTTACATTTAAATCGCTTATTTCAAGTTTAAAGAGCCAATACCAACGCATTGAGAATGATATTACAGGTATTGAGCAGGAAGTAAGACGGAAGCTCAGAGAGCAAGACAAGTTTAAAAACATTGAGGAAGATGGTGACTTTATATTATCTTGGCCAACACAGAGCCGGTATATTACTGCTCGGTTTAGAGACCCGAGTTATCCGTATAGACATATTTTTGAACATAATGCTGTTGATATTAGAGCCGCACATGGCACACCGCTAAAGGCTGCTGCATCAGGCTATGTTGGGCGCGCAAGACATTGTGATTCAGCTTCTTGCTACTCGTATGTCATGCTCGTGCATTCTAATGGAATGTCAACGGTATATGGTCATATGAGCCGCATTACTGTCTCACAGGATCAATTTGTAGCCAGGGGAGATGTTATAGGATATTCAGGTGGAACTCCTGGAACGGTAGGAGCGGGACCATTTGTAACAGGTCCGCATTTGCACTTTGAAGTAAGAAAAGATGGTATTCCAGTCAACCCAATTGCATACCTCATGAAGGACTACTAGGTTATACACAGATATACCTGTCTTGTTTGGTTAGGTACCGCATGATACACTACAGCAACTATTCACTAAACGTAATGTTATGGAGCAAAAGCAATCTTTTATGGATTCTCTTAGCCCGATGCAAATTTTTGTATTTGGTATTGTAGAAGGAATCCTCGTACTATGTACAATCTTCTTTTTTATTCTTCTGCCTGGATACCTAAATGGTGACACAGCGCCAGCGCGGGATAATGCACCGAGTGTTGTTCTTCCAGCAGATAATAACGCACCGTCTGCACCAGTAGCTATCAACCTTGCGGAGGTAGATGAAAAGAAAGACCACATTAGAGGAGACAAAGATGCTAAGATCACAATTGTTGAATACTCAGATATTGAATGCCCATTCTGTTCAAAATTCCACGCAACAATGAATCAAGTAATGGATGAATTTGATGGTGATGTACGGTGGGTGTACAGACATTTTCCACTGAGCTTTCACCCGAATGCAAAACCTGCGGCATTGGCAGCTGAGTGCGCAGGTGATCAAGGAAAATTCTGGGAGTTCTTAGACCTTGCAATAGAACGACAGCAGAGTGGTATTGATACAGCAGGATTAAAGAAGATTGCTGCTGAAGTTGGTCTAAACACTGCTAAATATGAAACCTGTGTTCAGAAGCAAACATTTGCCTCAAAACTTGCTGACGATACAGCCAGTGGTTCAAGAGCTGGTGCGAATGGAACTCCATACTCAGTAATTGTTGGTCCTAACGGAGACAAGTTACCGATTAACGGAGCACTACCATTTGAAAATGTAAAACCGATGATTGAACAGTTCCTATAAACTACTACGTAGGGAAGAAGAGCAGGGCATGCATAGCATGTTCTGTTTTTTTTGTTCAGGCATACCCGCAGGGTTTATTAGGTGTCGCACATTGTGTAGCGGTATTATTATCTAACTGTCACAGGGGAGCAGGGGGAGCTATGGATAAAGAGTATAATTACCTACACTCAGCCCAATTATTTTGAATAAAAGATGGCCTACCATACCTTGTGTATTTAAACCGACTTGCTGTTGTGTCGCACATTGATGCACGCACGACAAGAACGGGGAAGTAGGGCAAGGAGTTACAGAAAAGACCTAGTAGAACTCATGTAAACACCAATGATAGGCCTATGGGCAGGCTTGAATGCGAACGTATTTGATTAGTCAGATATATGTTTTTGATAAAAAATGAAATTGCACACGAGAGTTTATATATATTTTAATAAACAAAGGAACCAATGTACAAGTGATTCCTGCGGCGCTAATACGGTTCATTATACCTATTCCAGTGTGTATGTGTCGCATAAGATACATTGTGCGACGCCGCATATATTCTCTCCTGACATATAATCTTGGCTACTCAGCCTTACATATCAAACCATCCATCACTTTCTTCTGTCTTCCCCGCTTCCACAGAATTATTGCTTCGCCTGCAACTTTATTTTTTGCCATTCCTATTCATACGTATATTTGCTCAGTTACAAACAAACCTGCACATCTCTGGCAAGGAACATATAGTTTGTTGCCACTAGATGTTTATCCTCCTGAAATAGGCTCTCTCTCCCCTTCTTAGTGGTTCTATAATAAAAGATGCGCATCAAAGCGCATCTTTTATTATGTCCTAGAAATTACTTTTTGTTTTTATACAATCGATTATACAGCAGTGGCACAACAAACAGCGTCAACATTGTTGAGAACAATAGCCCAAAGATAATTGCATATCCAAGCGATGCCCAAAGTGGCTGTGTAAGTGCGAGTGGTAAAATACCAAACACTGTTGTAATAGTTGTCAGAATAATCGGCTCTAGTCTTGCCTGTCCTCCAGCCACTAATGCGTCTTGCACATTCATTCCCTGCTTTTGACTCAAGTTAATTTTATCGATAAGGATAATGGCATTATTTACCACAATACCTGCAAGCGCAACAATCCCAATCATTCCCGGGAAACTCAGTGGTTGCCCAACGAGCAGCAATCCTGGGAATACACCAATCAGTGCAAGAGGAATAGTTGTCAGAATAATGAATGCCTGTCTGAACGATTGGAACTGCAAGACCATAAGTGCGGCAATCAAAATTGCGGCAAGTATCATTGCACGGAACATATCGTTAAGTGATTCCTGTGTTTCCTCATCTTCTCCACCTGCAGCTACTGTATAGCCCTCTGGCAGCTCAATTTCACTGAGTCGACTATCAATAGCTCCAAATACTTGCGCCGGCGAAACGGCGCTACTTAAGTAACTGGTTACCTTTACCACACGATTTGTGTCTTCATGAGAAATTCCAGATCTGCTATTATCTAATCGTATATCTGCAAGTGCCAAAAGCGGCACGTTGCCTTCCCGTGTTGAGATAGTAAGACCTTCTATGGTAGATAGGTCAACTGAACGCTTATTTACTGTCTCAGGAGCAAATGCGGCGTTAGAGAGTCCATAGCGTACGGTTACATCAACATCCTCTCCGTCTTGAGAGATTTCTGTTGCAGATACGCCATTAACCGCTGTTCTGAGCACAAAGGCAACATCTGATGCGGTTACACCATATTGTGCCGCTCGTGCGCGATCAATATAGGTCACAAACTGTCCATTTGTACTAATAACTGAACTTTTTACGTTTTGTGTTCCTTCAATAGAACTCACCAGCGTCGTAATTTGAGCTGCGAGTTCATCAAGGGTTTTTAGATCGTCTCCCGTGATTGTAAGTTCAACCGGGGCTGCTGCTCCAGGACCATATCCGGGTTGCGTAACAGAAATCGTTCCTTGCGGTGCTGATGCAAACTTTTCCTGATACTCATCAAGTACATCAAAGCTCGCTTGATCACGATCTTTATTAAGGTTTACCATAATGTGCGCCAAGTGAGATCCCTCACCGCCGCCAGACTGACTTCCGAGCGCTCCACTGAATCCGCTATTAATAACAAGCGATGCAACTCGCTCGTCTGCGTATAGCTCTTCAGCCAAGCTTGTTATGGATAGCTGGGTTTGTTCAAGTGGTGTTCCAAAATCTTTTTGTAAATCGATCGCAAACGAGTCTGCATCTTCTGGTGGAAACAGCTCTGTGCGCAAAATCCCAGACATTGGAAGCGCATACATAAGAATAAAGAGCACAATAAGCAAACGCTTGAGGTTCTTTCTTTTTGCGGCGCTATTCATAAATGAACGTAACTGTACTCCGTACGCTGTTCTTGCATCGTCAAAAATCTTTGAAAAGCGAGTCTTTTCTGCCTGCACGGGATGGTCAGCAACTTTTAGCTTCTTTCGTTTTCTTTCTGTAATAACTACCGTAAGTGTTGTTAAAATTGCTAACGCAACAAATAGTGATGCTGTAAGTACTGCTGTTACGGTAATAGGAATGGTTTTAATGAATTGCCCCATCATGCCGCCAGTCAAAAGCATAGGCAAAAAAGCAAAAATTGTTGTGAGTGTTCCGGTAATGAGTGGAAACTGCAATTCTTTTACACTCTCTAACGCAGCTTCTCGCGCCGGCTTTCCGGTTAGCATTTTTTTGTTCAGACTCTCATTAATCACAATAGTACTATCCACCAAAATCCCCAATGAAAGGATAAGTGAAAACAATGTCATGAAATTAATTGTGTATCCTGCGTAAAACAGAATAATGAAGGTAATCAGAAACGACATTGGAATGGCGATTGCAGCCATAAGCGCTTCTCTCCACCCCAAAAAGAGTGCAAGAAGAAGCGATACAATTATTACTGTAGCAATTCCATTTCTCATGAGACCCGTAAGGTCCTCCTGAATATAATCAGCCAGGTTTTCAGTTGTTTGCACGCTTACTGCGCCAGGAAATCGTTCTGCTGAAACAGTTTTTGATAGCTCAATAATCTCTGCTGCGATTTTCGTCACGTCTCCCCCGCCGTCAGATTTAAATACTCGAATTGAAACCGCAGCTTCTGCTGAAGCTCCAGCGGTACTTAGTTGCACTGATTTAACAGGCTCAGTATAACCATCACTTACGGTAGCAATATCTCTTACAAATACTGGCACACCATCAATTGCAGTAATAGCAACATTAGCTACTTCATCAGCTGACGCTAATCTTCCGGCAAATCGAAGTGAAAATTCCTCTCCACCAGTAATAATCGATCCGATGGGAATGTCTGAATTTGCCTGTGAGATTGCCTGAACTACAGCTGGCAGTGACAGATTGAAGTTGTCTAATGATTCTTTATTTACAACGACCTGCACTTCCCTATCTCTTCCACCCAAAATTTGTACGGCTGAAATATTTCCAACTCGTTCAATTTCAGATTTCAATTCATCTGCATACACTTTTAGCTGTGCCACATCAAACGGCCCGCTTAGTGCTAGGGTAAGAAATGGCTGATCATCTAAACTCACTTGTCTAACAATTGGATCATTAGCCTCATCAGGTAAGTCGATTTTAGCGAGATCAACAGCATCTTTTAGATCGCCAATCATTTCATCTGTATCTGCGTCAGCACTAAACTGGACAACAACCGAAGAGATTCCACTCTTTGACTGCGAAGTAATTTCCTCTACTTGATCAAGACCAGAGAGCTTATCTTCAATCGTATTTGTAATAAGTTCTTCTACATCTTCTACACTGGCTCCAGGAAATACTGTATTTACTACGCCAATTGGAATGTTTACCTGTGGCTGAGATTCTTTTGGCATTTGTGCAGCTGCAACAAGCCCAAATAAGGCTGCTGAAGCAGCAAGAAGGAGCGTAAATTTACTATTCTTAATGAAGAAATTCCAAAACTGTAACATATTATTTTGCTGTAACCGTTTCGCCCACCTCTAGTCCGCGCACAGATGAAATAACATTGTGAGCGTCTTCAAGTCCTGCAATAACCTCAACAGATTTTCCTCGCACTCTTCCGAGTTCTACTGGCACGGCCTTTACCATATTGTCTTCAATGATGAATACCGCTGTTCCTTCTGGAGTAACTTCAACCGCTTGCAAAGGTAAAATTGCTTGCAACATTGTTCTATCCGCCTCTGCTGCATCAATTGCTACATCGACATATTGACCAACAACAAGTGGAGCGTTTGTTTGCTGCTCAGCAACACTAATCGCAACCTCTACTTTTCTAGTCAGTGGATCAATAGCAGGTGAAATAAATGTTACGGTTCCTGTCGCATTGTTCCCAATGGTTACTGCAGCTCCTTGCCGAATATATGAAAGCTGACTGCTATCAATATATGCGGTAACTTTAAGAGCATTTGTATTTACTATTGATGTAACAACTGCACCAGGTGAAGCAAGTTCCCCTACTCTTACTGGCAAAGTAGAAATTTTACCGCTAATTGGTGCAGTGATAATTGTTTTTTGTACTTGGTCTGCTGCGCTTCCTACTGAGGCTTGAGCACTTCTAAGCTGAGCGAGTTGCGCTCTATATGATGCTTCAGCCTGTCTTAATGAAGCCTCTTGAGCTGTAATTTGCTCTGGAGCGGCTCCTGCTTTTACGAGCTGCAATCTCTCTCTTGCGGCATCGTATGCTGACTCAGCATTCTGCCGAGCTCCTTCAGCAGCCTGAATGGCTGAATCGTTTGCAGCTTTCTGTACATCTAATGATTCTGAGACTGATGTTGCTGACGTAAGTGCCGCTTGTATGCTTTGCTTACCAGCTTGCAGCAGTGCAATGTCTGCAGCTGTCATATTTGATTTGAGTGGAACAGCGTTATACATCAACACTGCTTGCTGCAATCCCTGTACTACAACTAGCGCAGCAGCTCTAGTCTCTGTTTCAGAAGGGTCCTGAAGATTTGCAAGAAGTGTATCTTCTACACCACCCGAAATACTTGATAGCGCCTCTACTGTCCATAAGCCGGTATCTTCTTTATTAAAAAGAATACTATTTACACGCGCTTTAGCTGCAGCAATCTGACGAGAATCTTCATTATTAACTGATCTAAAATAGGTATATTGTGCATTTGTTACGGTATATGTCGCATCTTTTGCAGACTGCGTTGATTGCGCGAGTTTTGCAACAGAGCTTTTGAGCAAACTGTCGTAATCTTGAGCAGCCTTTTCTATTGCTGCATCATACGCCGCTTCTGCAACTTCAACAGATGTGTCTGCGTTTGCAAATGCAGATTGAGCAGAAGAGAGTTCTTCTGGACGAGGTCCACGCTTTAGCTCATCTAATCTCGCTTCCTGAGCCTCTACACTTGCCGCAAATTGCTCCAATCCTGCCTGTGCCCCTTGTACGCGTGCCCAAGCGTCATTTCTCTGTGAAACTACTCCTCCATTATTAAATACAACAAGCACTTGTCCCGCATAAACTTCTTGCCCTAGCGACACATTTACTCTGGCCACGCGAGCTGAAACCTCACTGCGTAATTCTACTTGCGCCTCAGCTTTAACTTCCCCACTTGCCTGAACAGTACTGAGTGCAGCAATGGTATCTGCTGCTGCAATTAATTCAACTTCAGCTGTCGAACTATCAATTGCTGTATCCGCTGAACCAATAAGCCCTTGTCCAACACGAAAAAGAAGTAGCGCAATAACAAGTACTCCAATAATTAAAATAGGTCGTTTTTTCTTGTCTTCCCACCAATGTTTATTTCTATGAAAAATGTTCAACATATCGTTCTATTCTTTCGATTCATTAATGATATTCTTTAAGTCGGTCGATTTTTTGGCCAAGTGAGCAGCAAATTCTTCTAATTGAGATAGTTTGGCAAGTGCAAGCGTATCGCCATTAAGGCCAAATACGAGAAGCTTCTCTCCTTTTTCCAGATTGAGCAGTTTTCTGGCTTCCGCTGGAATGACAATTTGTCCTTTTTCCCCAACGGTTGTTGATCCAAAGAACTGATTATGACACATGGTAGACATAGGTATATTTCCTACATGTAGGATTAAAAGGTAAAGTGAGCAGGTATACTACCACGATGCAAATATATGTCAATACAAAAGGACACCAACTAGTGGTGTCCTTTATATAGCCCTCCTTTCTCCTGTAGGACTTGAGGTTGAAATATACTCTACCGATGGTGCTTTGCCGCTTATGCTCTATCGATGGCGCTTGCCGCGACGGACCGAGTCAGCTTGACGCGTCTCCGCTTCCGCCTTCCTCTTGCATGCACTGCACGCCTGTCCCGCTTGGGAGACGCTCTTCTTGCTGCAAATGAAACACTTCGGTCGAGGCATAACCCCGCTTCCTCTCTCCCGCGCTAACGGGCCCCTATGTCCAAAGGTATAAAACACTAAAAAGCCCTATTTGTCAAGGCTAATTGATGAGAGACCTACTATATCTTCCAGTTCGTCGATGAGATCCGATCCGCCATCACAGGTGAAATTTGCCTCTATTTTAGCTCCTTCAATATCGATAATTACCTGCATATCACCCGGATACGCACCGCAAATACTTTTTATTCTTCCTGCGTGGAGCTGCGCATCTGCTTTGCTCAAAAAAATTGTAAGAGATTGTTCTTTTTCTTCAGGCACAGCCTCAGCACTCTGATGGAAGTTCTTCTTTGGAGCGGCGTGACTTGATCCCATTGAAACCTGTCTTCCAATCACTTCTGCATTCGCTTCATCCAGCACATGTGCATTTTCTACAAATATTTTATTGTCCCCATGTTCTCTTGGGGTTTTACCAACTACGCATACCACCGTTCCTTCTACCCAAATTGACTGCGTTTTGGCATATGTTTTTGGAAATACCAAAAGTTCCATGTTTGCTGTTGTGTCCTGAATCGTCACAAACATCATCACATCTCCTTTTTTGGTGATTTTCTTCTTTGTGTACTCAATAACACCAAGAGTTATGACCCAATCATCTCGCTCAGCATGCTCAACATCAATAAGCGCAGTTTGGGATTCTTTAAAATATTTTTCATATTTTATGACAGGATGCGAACTGATATATAACCCAAGGAGTTGCTTCTCCCAGGTAAGCATTTCATCTAAGGTTGCATCATTTGCTGGCTTAAGTACAACTTTTTCATCAAATTCAATTGCCGTTCCTGCAAAAAGTGAATCCTGATGCGAAGTAGCGTGTTCTTTTACTTGCTTATTATAAAATTGTAAATGCTCAAGGTTACTTATGAGTAATCCTCTATCATGTCCAAAACAATCGAGCGCACCAACCTTAATCAAACTATCTAATGATCTTTTATTCATGTCTTTGTCTTGCACCCTCTCTAAAAGGTCTTCAAGCGATGCATATTGTCCATTTGCCTTTCTCTCTTTATATATAACCTCACAGATATGTTCTCCTACATTTTTAATTGCTGTTAAACCAAACCGAATTCTTCCCGGCTTCTCGTCCGCTTTACTTACCATAGCAAAGTTCTTGAAACTTTCATTCACATCCGGTGGAAGTACTTCAATTTTCATTTGCCTACAAGCGCCAACAATTGCGGCAACTTTTTCGATATCACCGGCTTCTGCATGCAAAATAGCAGTCATAAACTGCACTGGGTAATGTGCTTTCATGTATGCCGTTTGGTACGCAACCATTCCGTAACTCGCAGCATGCGCTTTATTAAACGCATACGTAGCAAACGGTTTAATTCGTTCCCAAAGTTCATCTGCAATTGATTTTGCAATACCATTCTTTACACAACCACCCTTAAACTTCGATTCCTGTTCCTTCATCAGCTCAGGAATCTTTTTTCCCATGGCTTTACGGAATTTATCCGCTTCTAACCAATCGTATCCTGCTAACTTAATAGCAGTAAGCATCACGTCATCCTGGTAAATCAATAATCCAAGCGACTTTTCCAAAATTTCCTCTAAATCCGGATGAGGATAATCAATTTTACTGGCATCATGCGCTCGTTCAATATATTCAGGGATAAAGTCCATCGGTCCTGGTCGGTACAGGGCTACCATCGCCATGATGTCATCGATACTTGTTGGTGCTAGCTCTTTCAACCAACGTGTCATACCTGAACTTGCCATTTGGAATACTCCCATGGTTTCCCCACGTGCAAGCATGTCAAAGGTTGGTTTATCTTCTAGTGGAAGCGAATAAATATCAACATCCTCGTTCATTGTTGCTTTTACAATTTCTACGGCCTTACCTAAAATTGTAAGATTTCTAATTCCCAAAAAATCATTCTTTAGTACACCCGCTGCTTCCACAGAATGCATTTCATACTGTGTAACTAATCTATCTCCACCTGTTTCTCTCTGAACTGGCGTAAAGTCTGTAAGTGGTGTTGGCGAAATAACCACACCGGCGGCATGGATAGAGGTATGCCGTGCACACCCTTCAACTTTTTGCGCCAATGTTAACAATCGATTTACATCTTCATTGGTATCAAACAATTTTTTCAAATCAGGCTCTTCGGCCATTGCGCGCTCCAAAGTCATTGGGAATCCCTGTGCCCCTGCTGGAATTAGTTTTGCTACCTGATCACAAAACGAGTATGAAAGACCAAGCGCGCGTCCAACATCACGCACCGCAGCTCTCGCCTGCATCGTTCCAAAGGTAATAATCTGCGCAACTTTATCTACTCCGTATTTTTCTGTTACGTATTCAATCATCTCTTGCCGTCTATCATCGGCAAAATCTGTATCAACATCAGGAGCAGACGGACGGAATGGGTTTAAAAATCGTTCAAACGGTAATTTAAATCGAATCGGATCTACAGTTGTAATCCCAATAACATATGAAACAAGCGACCCCGCTGCCGATCCACGAGTAGATTCTACAATTCCCTTTGATTTTGCATAGCGAACATAATCTGCTACACATAAAAAGTACGGAGAATATCCTTTTGTTTTAATAATATCGAGCTCGTATTCAATACGTTCATTAATAACGTCTCCCATTTCTGGATAGAATGCTGGTGCGCATTTATACGCTTCTTTACGTAGCACTTCATCATACGTTGTCCCATCTGGAATCTCTACTGGCGCAAAATGCCAATTATCTAGCTCGATTTTAATATCAATTCTTGCTGCAATCTTTGCTGTATTTTCTAATGCCTCTGGGACATGTCTAAATCGAGACGTAATGTCTTCTGCACTATTCATGGATCGGTCCACATGACGCAAATCCTCTCTATCTGAATAGCCAACCTTCCATCCGGCTCCAACACAGCGCAAAATATCTTGTGCCTCTGCTTCATCAGGATTTAGGTAATGGATATCACGCGTAACAACCATTGGAATGTTAAGCTCTTTAGAAATGGCGATGAGTTCTGTATTCACAGCCATTTGTCCCTCCAGTGCGGGATGATCTTGTAACTCTAAGTAGAAATTGTCCTGACCAAAAATATCATTGTACTCTTCTGCGAGTTCTCTTGCCTTATCCAATTTACCACGAACAATCGCCTGTGGAATTTCTCCACTAATACCGCCAGAAAGCGCAATAATGCTGCTACTGTATGTGCGTAGTAACGCTTTATCTAATCGAGGCTTTCCATTATAAAATCCATCTAAATGTCCAGCCGAAGTAAGCTTGAGCAAATTTTTATATCCCTCTGTATTTTCTGCATGTAACACAAGAGTAAACAGATCCTTATCTTTTTCAGGATCCATATCCTGCATGGTACGCGGTGCAATGTAGGCCACAAATCCAATCAGAGGTTTGATCTCTTGTTTCTTACACTCCTTATAAAATTCGATTGCTCCATACATGGAACCGTAATCTGTAAGCGCTACTGCCTTGAATCCACGCTTCTTTGCGGCCTTCACAAGAGGCTTTACTTTTGTAAGCCCATTAAGCAGCGAATAGTGCGTGTGTTGATGTAGATGGACAAATTCTGACATAGTGGGTGCATTGTACCGCATAGACGCGCGCTCGGCAACTATACGCATATATGGTATAGTAGTGGCATTATAATTGCCTGTATGTCACATAAGAAACCGTTTCCAAAGCCACTGCCGCTCAAAAAGCTGATTGGACCAAGTTTTATTATCCTTGCGCTAGGACTCGGTTCTGGTGAGGTTATCCTTTGGCCATATTTGGCTTCGAACTACGGACTTGGAATTGCATGGGGTGCGCTCCTTGGTATTACGTTCCAGTTCTTTATGAACATGGAGATTGAACGGTATGGATTAGTTAAGGGAGAAAGTGTATTTGTCGGTCTTGCAAAAATGTGGAAGGCGGCACCAGCATGGTTCATCTTTTCTACCTTTGTTGGGTTTGGGCTTCCGGGTATCATTGCAGCCTCTGCGCAGGTATTCGCTTCACTTCTTGGATTTGAATCGCATGCATTCCTTGCAATTATCATGCTCATTGGAATTGGTATCTTTCTTTCACTCGGAAAAACGGTGTACGGCATGATGGAGTGGCTTACTACGCGAGTTATTTTTATCTGTGTACCGTTCATTCTTGTGTTGGCATTGTACCTTGCAACAAAGGCCGATTGGACAGCGCTCCTTCAGGGTATTGGTGGGCATGGTGATGGATACAGATGGCTTCCTGCAGGAATTCCGTTTGCAGCCTTTTTTGCCGCATTTGCCTACTCTGGAGCTGGTGGAAACCTCAATCTGACACAATCGATTTATGTAAAAGAAAAAGGCTACGGCATGGGTGCATATTCTGAACGCATTTCTGGACTCTTTAGAAAAAAAGGTGGACATAAGCAGATTCGTTTAGAAGGACATGACTTTGCGCTCACAAAAGAAAATCTTAGTCGATTTGATGTCTGGTGGAGACGCATTAATATTGAGCACGGTATTGTATTCTGGTTCTTAGGTGCGCTTGCGATGATGCTTTTAATGCTGCTTTCTTATGTGCTTACCTTTGGTAATCCTACCAATCTAGAAGGCATTCAGTTTGTTATGAATCAGGGAACGCTACTGAGTAGCACACTCTCCCCTTTTGTAGGTGCTCTGTTCTTGATTGCAGTAACAGTAATGTTATTCCAAACACAGCTTGGTGTGCTCGATTCTACAAGTCGTATCATGGCAGAAAATGCTGCACTCCGATCAATTGCGAAACATAAGAAAACCACTGTCAATCTTTCAAAATATTACTTTACCTTTTTATGGGCGCAAATTGCGTTTGGCATTTTCTTATTCCTCATTGGGATCACGGAGCCTAAGCTTCTCATCATCCTTGGGGCGGTAATCAATGCATTTGCCATGTTTGTACATATTGGTCTTGTACAAATTCTTAATCGAGTAGCCCTTCCAAAGCCAGTACAGCCGGGTATGTTCCGCAAGCTCGTTATGCTGACTATTTTCCTTGTATTTGCCGTGTTTAGCGCGTACACTATCTATTCACAGATCATTGTGAAATTCTTATAGTGAACATATGAAACAGGGTATCGATTATATAGGCATTGGCGTTGGTGCCTTAATTGTGAACGAAAAAAAGGAGGTCTTGCTGTTGCATAGACCAGCAACGGCAAAAGTAGAACCTAACTGCTGGAGTAAACCTGGTGGAAGCGTTGAATTTGGTGAGACAAGAGAGAAAGCTCTCAGAAGAGAGATCTTAGAGGAGATTGGTTGCGAGATGACATCGGTCAGAGAATTGCGCGTATACGATCATATCTTACCTGATGAAAAACAGCATTGGCTATCTATTGACTACGTCGCAACAATAAAAGGAACCCCAACAAATTTGGAGCCCCATAAGTGTGATGAATTACGGTGGTTTTCAATCGATGATCTGCCTGAGCACTGCTCAAAAAATATGATAATTGATTGTGTTGCTGCCTATAAGAAGTTTATAGATAGTTAAGAAGTGCATCAGCATTTAAGAAGTTAAAGTACTGATAGAATGTCCCAATCCAGGCACCAAAAGAATCAGTCAAAAGGAGTACTCCAATAAAGATGAGGAATACCCCGCCAACAATAGAAATAATATTGAGTACTTTAGAAAGCTTTCTGACATATGCCTGGGCATGTCCAATTCCAAGTGCTAGTAGTAAGAATGGAATCGCGAGTCCTGCTGAAAACACAGCAAGCAAGAAGGCTCCTTGAAGTACCTGTCCGCTGGTAGAAGCGAGCAGTAATACTGTTCCAAGCACTGGCCCAACACAAGGTGTCCATCCAAGAGCAAACGTGGCACCAAATACAAATGATGATAATGGCTTACCTGGAGTAAGTTTTTTTGTAAACGAAAATCTTTTTTGCCTGCTAAGAAATTGCAAAAACTTGAGATCAAATGCATGCATTAAATACAGACCAAAAAAGATGATAACTACACCACCAATACGCGATAACCAGACTCTGTATGGCGCCAAAAATGCACCCGCAGCGCCGAATAACGACCCAAGGAGTATAAAGACAACAGAAAACCCTAGTACGTACATGAGGCCGTTTTTAAGCACGCGTTTTCTTGCAGAAAGTTTCACTCCTTCACCTGCAAGTTCTTTTGCTGAAACTCCAGCAATAAATCCTAAGAAGCCGGGTACAAGCGGAAGCGTACATGGCGCAAGAAACGTGAGTAATCCGGCAATAAATGCTGGGATGATAAGGCTAATAGCTTCTATTTCCATATTAATTGAGGTGTTCATTAATTATATCCGTCATTTGATCTTTCGTCATGAATCCACGTTTATGTAGAAGGATTTTTCCTTCCTTTGATACGAAGATTGTTTCTGGCATGGCGAATCCACCTATTGCTTTGTAAAAGTCATCATCGGGATCGCGGAGCCATGTAAGTGCTTCATTATCAGCAATAGTTGCTATGTAGTCACTTGCAGCCTCTGCACTCTCTCCCCTATTTATGGCAACAAATGTTATGTCTGGATACTGATCGGTTAAAGAAATAAAATCTGGTAATTCTCTTTTACAGAATTCGCACCAGGAGGCCCAGGCATTCACTACAAGCGGTGTGTCAAATGATGAGAGAGTGATTTCCTCTTGCACATCATTTTCAAAAGGCACATCCATTACAGGATGCTGATCTGGCAATACATGACCACATCCAGACAGTATCAATGCCGCTACAATTGAAAGAATATATTTCATATTACTGTGATAAACCAGTTTCTGGATACGCGGCTACCCAAGCAAACCAAAATGTCGGTGATGCACCTACTATATCTCCTGACTGCGCATCTGTAATTCTGATAGTCTTCTTTTCCTCATTGTATGTAGCTATAAGCTGTTTTTCACCAACAACAGCCTCTATAGTTCCCATCTCTTCTATTGTACTTGTCTTCCACGCATGTGCGCTTCCGTCTACCACAACTCCTAACACCACTTCTTTTTCATGCAGTCTGTCATCACTTGCGCGCACATCAAAAATTGTCCCGGGAGTTGTATAGTAGTCCCCATATGGATCCGCTCCGTAAAATCGCACAAACCCCGTGTCACGTGAGAGCACTTGCCCATTCGGATACAATTCGCTCCACTCGCCAAAGGTCATGATGTCTGAAGGAATAATATTAAGTGATTGCCCTGCTACTTCTCCCATAATCGCTTGCCCTAAAATTTGTGACCAATACGACCGTGTTTTTCTGTCATACATCACCAAATTCGATTGCCACAGCTTTCCACTTGTACCAAATTCCACTTCTTCTCCTTTTACAATTGGATCAAATACAATGCCTGAAAAACAAAGTGGACAATATGTAATAAGTACTCTTGATCCATCCATCGTATCGTTTACAATTTCATGCCATACCAAAATTTGATACGGATAAAATCGATGCGTACCACCAATTGAAAGCGCAATTCCTGGTTCTGTTTCATCTAAATAATCAACTTCTGAAGCGGCATCAAAGAGAGGGGCATCAATTGAAGGGATACCATCTTGCGGCGGACCACCGCCAATAATCTCTGAAGGATCAACGAGCGGCGTTGGGTGTGCCTTGCCTGAAATCTCTTGCTCAGCTACCTGATCAGCTCGATTGAGAACAGGCAATTCTGACTTGCCACTATTTGTCAGTACTAAATATAATCCCGTACCAAATAGTAGCAATACAGCAATAATAATTTCTAATTTTTTCATAAAGACAGACGATCAGAGAGTAATGAAATCAGGTTTTCTAATGACGCTGTTTGCTCGAGCTCTGTAGCAGAAATCAATATATCAGCACTATTACCCTCTTTTAGTAATACCGCGGGTAGCTCCAATCCTCCAATGGCAAAATCTTTTGGCAGTTCGTCTTTATGCAAAAACGTGCTTTGTATTGGCAGTGAAGCAATATAATCAGCCCATTCTTTTTTCATACTTACAGAGCCGTGCGTCAACTTACAGAGTGCACAGGAATATGTTTTTGGCGAAAGAACCTTATGCGCAGCATCAGTGAGCGCATTAAAGAGACCCGAATCTGCATTGTAGACAAAGAGAAGTTGTTTCATATATATGCAGTATAGAGGAATTCTGGTGAATGCCCTATGTGTATAACAATTTTACTCGATCATTGACAAAAGTGTGAATATAGTCTATAGTCCTATATCAATCTGTTTTGGGAGGAAGAAAGGTCATCACAAGCTTTTCTTCCCCTCACAACCACTACAAGAGAACGACTTGGGGACAGCAACGAGCTGAAGTCAGTTTTCTAGAAACGGATGCATCATGAAGGAAGTTTCCTTCACCAGCGGGAACAACCCGCTTCTCCAGGCTCTCGGCATCAAGCAGGGCAACGTCACGGATCATGACGACTACGAGTCGCAGCTGATCTACACGCGCCAGATGCTGAACGCCGAGGTCGGTCACCTGGCCGACAGCCGAGATCTCGACATCATCGAGATCGGCGCCCCCTTCCTCCGGAAGGTGGGCAAGGACCTGCCGAAGGACGCCGCCGCTATTGCGGAGCTCGTCCGCAGCTACCCGGGTGCGTGCACCATGCAGGGCTTCACCGCCGTGATCGAGGACCAGTGCCTCGTGATCCGGCGTGACGAAGACAAGCGTGGGCTCACCACCTGCTGCTTCAGCGGTACGCTCAGCGCTATGGTGGATATCGTGGGCAAGTCCCTCATGGACATCCCCACGGCGATCGGCATCATGAAGACGGCCCTGGCCGCCGACCTGCCCCTGGTGCACCCGCACAGCTTCGACGTCGAGTCGGTGCTGGTCATGCACATCAGCATGGGCTAGCGGCAACACCGCTGGCTGAATGAACCAAACAACAACTGACGAAAGGAGGTCAGGGATCGCAAGATCCCTACCTAAATATCGCTTTAATACGTTGAAGCAATTGAAGGTAACAAAAAAGAAGATGCAAGTGCATCTTCTTTTTTTTGCTCGGGCAGCTGGATGTAGTTCGAAACAGAATCCTTGATTCTTTGCTTAACGTAGCAAAGTGAAAATTAACCTGGCAATTTATTGTAGCTTTATTTTTTGCAATATGTGACAAAGAAATTATGCTGCTTGCGATAGCGACAATTCTTTCTTTATACAAAATTTTTGAATATGAAAAAACCCGCGCGTTACTCGTTCTTTCGAACTTTCACACACGGGGTGTAGGTAGTCGCCCGGTCGGCGTCGACCCCCGACTACGTCGGGGGAAGAAACCAAGTGTCCAAGGAACCAATGCCCGAGGGCAAAGTCCGCAAGGACCCAAGCGACTAAACGCAGACGGCCAGGAACAGCCGGTCGCTAGAGTAGCCACGAGTACAGCTGGCTTTCTGCCAGAGGAGCTGTCGTTTGCCATCTTCAGAACTCACGGAGAACATTGCATCCTCTTCGTGGATGAAGGCGTACAGCGGTCCGCTCTTGATCCCGACCTGCCTGTCCATGGCGGGGTACAGCGTCGCCTCGGCCGCGTTGGGCTCTCGGAGTTGGTGATCTTGGCAGTACAGCTGGAAGTCCTCGCGTTCGCAGTAGTGGAAGTGCGGCTCAGGTTTCTGGAACAGCTTGCCCGGGACAAGCTTGAACCTCACCGTGCGAAAGCCCCGCCCGGCGAGGTGGTGGACTAATGTGCTGATGTTAGGGCTGACGAAGTGCTCGTAGTTGCCTTCGGCCACGTGCGCACTAATCGCATCGCGCCCGAGCTTGAGATCGTACTCGATGATCTCGCCGGTGTTCCTCCAGCCCAGAGGGTACATCAAAAACGCCTGCAGTTGATCCCGGGTAATGCGCCCGAGCTTGTTCTCTCCGAGGAGCTCGAAGATCTGGTTGGCCGTGATTAGCTTGTCCATCTTCTCTCATCCTTGCATCTGCCGACAAACAGCTCTACACCCGACCCCATGTCGAGCATATTACTGCCATTGTCAAACAGACACCGCAATGACTGGAGGAAATTCACAGCCTTCTTTCGGGTTATTTACGCTAAAATAAACCAAAAGAAGGCGGGGATCCTCGACATAAAAAACAAACTAACGGCCTAATGTATCAGAAAAAAGCAGTTCTGTCAATCATGTTATCCACTGTTCGTGTAAGGTTTTTTTTCATAAAAAAACCTACAAAAACCATACATAGATGGAAATGCAATCATATACAAGCTGTAATTACCACTCACTTTTGGCTGAAATAAAACAAAAAAACGAAGCCAAACCTAGGCTTCGTTTTTTTTGCTCGACGGGCGAGATTCGAACTCGCGACCAATTGGTTACACGCAATCTTCAATTCTCACTGAAGCGTGGACTATATCATCACCCTCGTCATAACCCTTCTCTTGGAAAGGGACGGCCGGGTGCGAGGCGCTTCCCCTCCACAAATGTGGAGAGTACTCCCGCAAGGGATAGTCTCTGAACCTTCCCCACACATCAATAAAGAAAAAGTGCGTGGGGCTTGGCTGCTGATTACCCGATTGATTTGCATCAATAGAGGGCTTCCAGCAGTTCACCTCGTTATTCACCTCAACATTCCTGTTGAGGGCTGCATTTTTGCAGTCGTAGCTTGCCCTGCCCCACCGATGAAGGTGGAAACATGACGGTTTTCACTTCGACTTACATGTTGGATACAGCCAACTGCTCTACCACTGAGCTACCGTCGAATGGTATGGTTGCGCATATGCGCTGGCAGTAGTATACGTGATTATTCTTATCACATCAATACTGCTTGCTCGGAGACAGGGATTACTCGGGCTACGCCCTCGTTCCACCGGCACTTCGCTCACAAAAGGATAGAACTACCCTCTTGACTCGCTCCACTAGGCGGTCGAACCTAAAGGTTCTCATCTCCTGCACCTCTCAAATAAAAAAGCAGAGCTTTTTTATTCGCTCGGAGACAGGGATTCGAACCCCGATAGCTAGGATCAAAACCTAGAGTCCTACCATTAGACGATCTCCGAATATTTACTTGAAAGAAACACGCAGATTGAGAACAACCTGCGTGCGAAAGTATATAATAATTGTCGTCCACTGTCAAGGCTATTTCTTCCCCACTATCGGCGCAGATAGCGCCTCATAGCAAGGCCACTTGTGGTAATAGTAAGGGCTAGCACCACACCAAACTGCATGAGCACCTGCTGCATCATGTTCTGGTCATAAAAGGCTGTCAGAAGCCCCTCAGTTTCAAGCATAACGGCAACATACGGATCAATCACCTGAACTGCCATATACACAGCTGTAAGAGTAATAGCTACGGCTACTGCAGAAAATACAATCGATTCAACAATATAAGGACCACGAACAAACCAATTAGTAGCTCCAACAAGTTTCTTAATGCCAATTTCTTCTCTTTGTGTATAGATCGCAACGCGCACAGTATTGAAAATAACGAAGAATGCAATCACTGCAAACAGTCCTGTCAGCATGAGTACAAATCCCTCTACTTGCTGTGTGATCACATCAATGCGTCTAATATATTCTTGCGTGTCTCCAAATGTTTTTGCTTCAATAACATCTGCGTATTCCGGAATTGATACCGCTTCAATCACCTTTTGATAATCGTTTGGCTCTCTTGTTTTTACAACCAGTGTTGGTCCAAACGGATTTTGTACAATTTCGTCTAGTGCATCAATAACATAATCTCTCTCCTGGTGAGAAGACTTAAAATCATTCAACACCTCGTTTGAATCAAAATAGACAATTTCAGTAACTTCCGGAAAACTTTCAATAAACGATGTTAGTTCATCAACCTGCTCTTGCTCTACATCACTTGCAAAATATAAACTGACATCAATCTGATCTTTTACTGTTCGCACCGCTTCTCCTGTTATAGTTTTTACCACAACAAGGGTGTTTACAGAAAGAAGCATCAACACCAAAATCACTACTGTCATGAGCGAAAGTGACATGTTTCGTACCATGTCTTGCAATGCAAATTTTATTACTCTGAAAAAAGAAATCATATTACAAACGATATTTAGCGTGATCTGCGTCTGAAATTATTTTTCCGTTATCAATAGTAATCACACGCTTTCTTAATTGATTCACAATGTCTTTGTCATGTGTAACAAGTACAATAGTTGTCCCAAACTCATTAATCTTTTTGAGAATTTCAATAATTTCTTGTGAATTTACGGTATCCAGATTTCCTGTCGGTTCGTCTGCTACTAAAATTTTAGGTCTGTGTACTAATGAACGAGCAATTGCAACTCGTTGCTGTTCTCCACCTGAAAGCTGAGTTGGATATCTATGCGACTTATGCGCAAGGCCTACAATGTCTAGCACTTTTGGAACAACATTTCTAATTCGCTTAATTGATTCACCAGCAACCTGCATAGCAAATGCCACATTTTCTTCTACTGTTTTACCAGGTAATAGCTTAAAGTCTTGAAAAATTACCCCAATTTGTCTTCGCAGCAGTGGAATATCTCGCTGTGAAATTTTTGTGATATCCCAATCGCCAATAGAAATAGTTCCTTGCGTTGGTCTTTCTTCTGCAATAAGGAGTTTTACTAACGTTGTTTTTCCTGTACCACTTTGCCCCACAACAGAAACAAACTCACCATGGTCAATGGAGAGTGAAACATCGTGTAATCCTACAGAGTCCCGTGTATAAAATTTTGAAATGCCTTGTAAGTTGATCATACTTCGCTAAGTATACCACAAAGAAAAGCGAAAACACATGCGGGTGCATGTGTATATTCGCGTGTACTCTGTTACTCTGTATTATTGTTTTAAGATTCCATCAAATGGATCATGAATTGGAAGTTCTAATTCAATCACACTTTCTGAAAGCATATTTCTTCTATACTCTTCATACGGAACAGCGTCAGCATATGGTGAAAGATGAATATGACTTGCCTTTACTTCTTCAGCACTTCCGTCTGGTGTTGAGGTTGTTCTTTTCTCTGTTACTTTAATCAAGTGAAGACCAAATTCAGTGATAACAGGTTCGCTGATAACGCCAATGTCTTGAGAGAATGCCGCTTCTTCAAATTGAGCAACCATTGTTCCCTTTCCAAACCACCCAAGATCTCCACCTTTTGCTTTTGTTGCATCAACATTTACCTCACCAGCAATTTCTTCGAATGTCTTTTCTTCTGAAGCAATTTGCTCTCTAATTTCTGCGGCCTGCGCAAGTAGGTCTTCTTCTGCTACAGGATCTACTCGCTCTGCATATGCAGCTTTTACTTTTTCTTCTTTTGCATATGGTGTCAGAACAAACTTGATGTAATCATCGTAAGAAAGATTGAATCGCACCAAGATTTCTGCTTCTGCTCCCTCTTGCCCGCCAAGCCCAGCAACGAGTTCTTCTTTATATGTATTTAAATCTGCATCCGTAATTTCTAAATCATACTCATCCAGCATGTCATCAGTAAGTTTTTCTACAAACGATTGACTAATTGCAAGATCAGAAATAGTTTCTTCAGGAAGTGCAGCTCCACCTTGTGCTTGCGCATTATACACGTGTGTCAGAATCTCAATATTCTTTAGGTATTCATCATACCCAATCGACTCGCCATTAATTGTTGCAACATCAATTGAAAATACTTTTGCAGCTTTCACCACAAAATTAGAATCATGTAATTGTTTTGCCTCAGAGAGTGTATACATATACATTCCACCAATGGCAACAATTGCAGCAACAACGATTCCACCAATCAAGGGTTTCATTTTTTTGCAGCACTTTGCTTTTGGCTCAACGCTTTGCGGTGTTTGTTCTTCCATACAACAACTATTTATGTTTTGTAAAATAATTCCACCATTTTACCGGATTGGTGAATAATCCACGCTTAGAAACTTCTGTCCTTGCAGCGTTGCCATATTGTACATCAGATACCTCCTTTATGACAATAACCTTTTCACCAGGCCGCTTCATATTCTGATCAATACGAGCTGTTTCTTCAACAAACGAGTCGCTTTTTACATATTCTAATATATCCATCGATTCAAGCGTTTTCCCCTCTAAGGCTGTCACCTCTTGCTTAAGCTCTCTGATTTCTTGCTGTACCTGATAGTTCCTATAATATGCCCGCGCAAAACTCAGCGACGTAATTAAAAGAACCACTGTTGTGGCAACAAGAAAGAGTCGAGACGAAAAAAATCGTGACACGAGTGATGGTTCTTGAACTCTCATATGCGCTTAGTATAGCACAGCATCTCTATAGATCAAGGTGGATTACGCTTTGCTGCTGAGTGCTTTTCGAAGCTCAACTCTATCGTCCCATGGGAGAAGCTCTCCCTTTACGAACATTGCCTGCTCAGAACCTTTCCCTGTGACGAGCACAACATCGCCAGGGGCAGCCCTTTTTACCGCTAGAGCAATAGCTCTTGACCTATCTGGCTCAATAATCATATCTACTCCTTCTTTCTTCCCTACATCACGTAGCGCCTTTGCCACATCGTTCATAATTTCCATAGGATCATCATCATATGGGTCTTCATCTGTAACAATACAGTAATCTGCGTTAAGACCAACAAATTCACCAACAGAAAATCTTCTGGCTACATCTCTTCCTCCACCAGTAGAACCGAATACATGAATAATCTTATTGGGTTTTAGGAGTCTTACCACTTCATACAATGCCGCGATTGCAACTGGTTCAAATGCGTAATCTACAATTGCTTTAAACCCGTACTGCTCAGCTGCAGTTATAAACTCTATTCTTCCTGGAATAGGTTTCAATGTAGTAAGCGCTTCTTTTAATGACTCCTCGCTGCAGCCAAGCGATGCCGCAGCAGCAACCGCAGCGGTAATGTTGTGTGCATTGTATGCGGCAAATAATGGTGCCTGCACTTTTGTATCATTAATAGAGAAGTGTAATCCTTCTGCACTTTGTCCTACTTTTGTAAATTGAAATTCACTTGGCTTGTGCCCAAAATATTTCACGCTGTCAAAAGCATCGCTTGCAAACGGACCGTGGTGATCAACGTCTTTGCATATAATTGCTTGCTTTTGAACTTTTGGCGACTGTAGTACTTTTTGCACACGTGTAGTAAGTGCTGATCGATTTTTTCTTTTTAATGAAGCTGCGTAATCAAAAATATCAACCTTTGCTTGTTTGTATGCCTTAAAACTTCCATGCGATTCAATATGTTCCGGATACAAATTTGTGAGCATCATGACATCATACTCAATAAAGCGATGTCTGTGCTGTACGCGCCCCTCAGAGGTTGTTTCTACAATAGCTATATCTATTCCTTCGTCTACCATGCGGCGCAAATATCTCTGTATTGCTGTGCGGCCAAGCATGGTCATCTTTTTATCGTTGAGCTTTGCGTCTTGCCCAATATGAAACTCGATTGTTGAGAGTGAACCAACTGTAAAACCAGCATTTTCTAGGAGCTGATGTAAAATGTATATTGTACTACTCTTTCCACTTGTTCCTGTCACACCAATAATAAATAGTTTTTTTGACGGAAACTTATACTTAAAAGCACCATATGCAGCATAAAATAGATGCCTAAGGTTCCAGACTGACTTTGGGAGTATTTTTTTGACTAATGTCTTGATCATAGTGGACAAATTCAGATAATTGTGATATAGTCAGGCTGCTCAATTTCCAGAGGGAGGGTTAATGGGCGTTCAGGCAACGACAACTGGCAGTTCAACCATTCTGGCTGATCTCGCGAAGCAAGCGCGAGAGAAGCTGGCAAGCAAAGGCAAAACCGAGGGTTTGACTAGACTCCGTCTTCACGGCGATCAGGTCTATTGCCCTAAGTGCCACTTTGCCTTGCTCGCTGTGCGAGGGGATGTCAGCTACGCCATCGACGCCAATTTGCGCGTCGACGGCAGCGGAACTGTCATGCACGCTCGACGAGTGTGCGGGTTCGTGATTGGCTAGCACACACGTGCTGGCACCGACCAGGCGGTCCTTCGGGGCCGCCATTTTTTTATTTCTCTCTGATTTTCAATTCGTACATGACAATTTCTAGCTTCTGCAATGCACTCTTTGCTTGATCAAATTTGGTACGTAAATACTTTGTTAAATCACATTCCATAAGCGATTCAATAATGGCACTTCCCTGCTCATGCGCGCGTTTTACTTCATCTGCATTTCCTTCTGTTGCTGATCTAATCGCATATCTATACAACTCGCCTGGGACATCACCAAGCCCCGCAATATATATTTCTTCTGAAATTGGCATGCCTTTGATTGGGCCAATAGGTTTCTTTTTCATAAACCGCATAAAAAGTACTGCTTCTACATATTCTTCAAGCGCAGCTTTATATGACCCTTCACCAAGTAACTTTGGCTGTTTTTTTGCAAGTTTTTGTACGCGTTTCAACCCCTCTTTTGCTTCAGCAATCTTCTTCTCTGCCTCCTTCATATCAAGCCGGTGCATAGAAAAGATGGCACGCTTTGCAACATGCAATGCAGCGCCAGAAATAGTGATCACTTCTCGTCTGAGTTCTGCGTAGCTATGCAAGTGCGCTTTTAGCGTTTGCATGTATGGTTGATCTATCATAAGGATGTATATTTAATGACCTAAGTATAGCAAACATGCGCCTGATTGCAATGGATATTGCATATGCACAGATTTTCCTGTATTATATTGACATTCCCCACATAGTGATGTACTATATTGCGGTAGATATGACCTGGTAGCTCAGTTGGTAGAGCAGCGGCCTTTTAAGCCGACGGTCGTGGGTTCGAATCCCACCCGGGTCACAATATGCAAAAATCTCCATAATAGGAGATTTTTGTTTTATATAAAAAAAGTGCCGGGCACGAAGCCCGGCTTGAGCAGCCCGCAGTGAAGCGAGCTGAGCACGTGGTGGGAATTGCGCAGGGTGTGCTAGTTCCTGCTAGGTGATGAGGGAGCCCCCGGTGAACATGGTCCAGTTGGCGGGAGCGCGAGGGACCGTGTAGTCCTTACCGAAGATCTCCTCTCCACCAAACTGATGCTTATCGAGACCGGCCTCCACTGCAGCATCCTTCCAGTACCGCAGCATGCCGTCATTGACAAGTGCGGTCAGCTCACTGATTTCGTGGGCTGTACAGTGGCGACTGTATGCCCCAGCCCTCTCCAGGGCCTGCTGCCTCTCCGAATCCTCGAAATTCCGACAGGCGGGAATGTTCCCGTACGTGTTCGAGAGATGATGCAGGAGCCCTGCGTTCTCCTTGCGAATCCTCCTCGCCAGGGCATCCAGTTCGTCAGACGGGCACTCCTTGATCCGCAGCGCCTGGTCGGCGATGAAGTTCATGAACGTGCCGATGACATCGGAGACATCGCCTGCGCGGAGCTTGCGCGTCTTCTGCACGGAACCCTCAAAGGCAGTCTTGAGCTTCTCCTTGAGCACGCCCTTTTCACCCCGGAGCATGCTGATCTGCACCAGATTACTGCGCATCTGCTGCCTGTAACCCGGAATGTCCCAAGTCAGCTTCGCGATGATAGTCACAAGCATGATGATGATCACCATGCTGAAACCTGCGAGTGCCGGAACGCCATTCGGCACGTCCGGCATGAACTGCAGAAAAGTCGGCCACTCCATCGGCCGCCATGCGTCTTCCGCGAGCGTCGCCACCTTCAGCAAGCACCAGAACGCACCCACAAGGAGCGCCAGGCCCGCTGCGATGATGACCAAGGTCTTTCCAACCCGATCATACAGGTAGTATCCAACCCACGCAGCCCCTGGGCTGAGCTCCCTCTTACTCTCTTCGGGTGACATCCGTCACACCTTTCACCTTGCCCCGCTTGTCTCGGCCAGCAAGGAATTGTCAGTCATGTACGCTCGGTAGAGCTCACGTCCGCCACCTATGGCGCCCGCTATGCATCACTGTTACACCGCCTTGGTGTAGCACTCTTGTACCATACTAAATCGATTTTGTCAATACAAAAACCGCGCATATGCACGGCCTTTATACGCAGTCAGATCCTTCAATGCCACGAGCAAAGCTCGCGGTTATTCAGGATGACATAGTAGTTCTACTTCACCTTCTTAAAATTCACTTTAAACAGTGGCTCGTATTCATTATCATATTCATCCGTTACTGCTACCGTTTGCCCCTTCATGAGCTGAGTCATGGCAATGTCCGTAAGCAGTTCCATGTCACTTGCTACATCGATTTTTAAATCATCCATCTGTGTAAATTCTCCTGAAAATCCATCTTTAATAGTAGCCTCAAGACTCTTCAATTTTTCACGCATAACACCCATTTCTTCTTTTAAATCTACATACTGCTGAGAAGATTGTAGTGCATCTGTATACGCGCTTCTTATGTCCTTAAGCTTCTTTTTGTTTTCTTGAATTCGATTGAATACTGCGCCAATGTCTTGCATATATGCTGTTGAGATGATTGAGTGGTCACTAGTATAGCGTACTTTTGCCTCTCGCTCAATTGCCCAAAGGGCCGCATGTTGATACAATTGTGCATATGACAATAACAAAAAAACAACTTTATAGAATTATCGCAGCTTCGGGCATCTTGTTTTCTCTTGCGCTTATTGTGCAGATGCGGGCAGCCATCCTTATTGGTTTTGCAGGGCTGATTTTTGCTGCCAGTGTTATTTCACTTCGCAGAAAGAAAACGCCTACACCACTTACTGACGCTGTTGGTGCACTTGCTTTGTGCATGATATTTGGGACTGCAGGATACTGGATAACCGGTCTCACAGCAGAACTATATGCTACGGGGGCACTACTGTTTGCAGCTCTTCTTTTATATCTGTCACGCAACATTAGCTCAGCAACATTAAACTGGAAGTTTGAGCGAGCAAGTTTGTTTTCATTTTTTGAAGCGTTTGCCTATCTCTTTCTTCTATATCTTTTGTTTTCAAAAAGAACCGGAGACATGCTGACGTCTGTCTGGCTCGTCACATCATATAAAATCTTTGTAGCGTTTATTTTATTGACGCTGTTTTCTCTCGTGCATTCATACCTCCGCTTTAAGTCATACCCAAAAAGTGTATTAGTATTACGATACTTACTGATATCTAGTGTTGCGGCAATTGTCATTGTGCACGGCATGGGATTTGATCCGTTTATTCATCAGGCTGCTGAAAAGGTTATTTCAGAACTGGGAGTTATCACTCCGCGAACTCCGTTTTACATAGGTCAGTATGTGCTGGTACAAGCGGCACATGTTATCACAGGCATTTCCACTGCCCGACTTGATATCATGCTGGTACCACTTCTTGCGGGTATTACGCTTCCACTATTTTTCCATCGATTTTTTTTACAGGCAGAAGCAAAACGACCTGCAGCACTTGTCATTGCCGCATCACTTCTGCCACTCGGCTTTGTCATCATGACAACACCACATGCGCTGGCACTACTCATTGGTCTACTCACCATGCTTTCGCTTCAGACAGATGAGAGTAAGCTCCTTCCCTTTTTGCTTGCGCTTGCTGCCGTTTGCGTACATCCACTGATTGGTGTTCCTCTTTTGCTTATTACGCTGCTGTTTCACCATAAGCTGCAATCAAAAGCCGTACAGATTATTCTCTTTTCTGCGATTACCCTGGTTGTTCCCATTATGCTTATTGCGTATGGAGTACTTCAAGGAAACCCACTTACTTTGCAAGGAATAAATCTGGCCGCGATTGGTACACTCCTTAATCCTTTTGCCGTCCCACACTATTTTCTTTACACCAATCCTTCTCTTTTCCTTTCAGCACTGTATGTGTACAAAGTATGGCTGCTTCCCGTTCTTGGGCTTGTATTAGTAGTACTCGGAGCTAGAAAACGATATGCACCAACTATCAAAGCGAGTCTTGCACTTATTTTCTCTGCGGTGATTGTCGCTGGCGGAATACAGATTCCGGGTGTTATTAGTTACGAGCAACTCAACTACGCATCACGCTTGCTGCAGCTTGCGCTTCTTTGCCTTTTCCCATTATATCTTTATGGCCTCATGAAGATATTTGAATGGGCGCAAAAACGAAATTACGCGCCGATGTATGTGCTTTTTTCACTGAGCCTTCTACTTGCGGTTTCTTGGTACTTCACATATCCAACAAGAGACGCCGTCTCTCATTACACCGGATTTGTAGTGCGAGATGCTGATATTGAAGCGCTGAATATTATTGATAAAAATGAAGGTGGAACACATAATTACATTGCGCTTTCTAATCAAACTATTTCAGCTGCGGCCCTGAAAGTGCATGGGTTTGCAAAATATCATGAAACAACATTTGATGGACCGCAATACTTTTTTCCTATTCCAACGGGTGGTCCGCTCTACTCGTACTACAAAAAAATGGTCTATGAAAAACCAAAACGTGCGTGGATGATTGATGCAATGAAATATGCCGGTGTGAAAAAAGCATACTTTATTCACACAAACTATTGGGCTCCGGCGGCAGAGATCCGTGATGAAGCAAAAAAAGAAGCTGACCGATGGTTTACCGTCGACGACCAGATTTGGGTGTATGAGTACGTTCTTGGCGCTGATGAATAGCCCAGGCAATTGCTCTCACCATTGCTTCTTCACTTCCCGGCTCAACTAAAAAGGCTGCATCATAATCAGCAAGTAATTCCGGTACGCCACCTGTTTTTGTGGCAATAATATGACACCCCGCAGCCATAGCCTCTACTAATACATTTGGTCTGTTTTCAATACACATTGAACTAAAGAGTACGATATCTGCACTAGCATATCTGGCAGCAAGTGCATCTCCCTGTTGTTTACCGTAATACATAACACGCTTATTCCCCATTGAAAGCGCTTTTGCAAACGGTGCAAGCGCGCCATCTCCAACAATATCAAACTTTGCCAAGCTATGTTCGCGCATAACCCGCGGCCACAGTGAAATGAGCATTTTCACGCCCTTGTGCTCTGCAAGTTCACCAACATATAAAAACTGTATATCTGTATGCGGTTTTTTTGGAAGAACCGGCAGTCGAGACTGTACATCCATGTAAAGCAATTCTGTTCGCGCATTTCTAAAAAATCGACGCTTTGTATAAAACTTCTTCATATAACTCGATGGATACAGCACCTCAGAAGCACTCGCAAACATAATACGTTTATACAATGCGTACAACTTTTGTAGTAGTGAATCTTTTGTATGATTCCACGGCAAAATTCCACTCGGTTCTACAAATTGAACATCATGCACAACATGTGTATGTTCAATTTTCATAATGCTTAAAAACAACGGAAGCAAACCAGACATGCCAAGTGTATTATGTGTCATTGCATGCCGTATACGCTTTTTCTTACACGAATGTGCAATTCGCCAAGCAAGCGCAATATTTGTCATGTCAACCAGGTGCCACAATCGATTTTTCCATGTTGGTAATAATCCAAGTTCCCCAAAACGAGCAACATTGTAGCTACGAAGTTTATACACGGTATACCCATTAATCTGATGCTTCTTTGCCTTCACTTTTGGCCCAGCAAGGGTAAATACGTGAACCCCTCTTCCCTGCTCGACGAGCTCCTTTGCCTGCGCCTCTGCGACTATTCCAGCACCACCCACCTGATCGGGTGGAAAGATGTTCGTTATTATTGCAATGTTTTGGTGTCTCATATGTGACTAAGCATAGCATAAAAACTCAGTCGTCCACAATTGACCCCACAGAGCTATCCCGGGCAGCCTTGTTTGGGTAGAAGAACTAGGCTACTATACCTCCACTATGGCTGAACTCTCTAGAATCCCGCCGCAAAATTTAGAAGCTGAAAAGTCGCTTCTCGGCTCTATTTTGCTTGATAAAGAGGCAGTCGCAAAGATTATTGATTCTGTAAATGAGGGTGATTTTTATAAAAATGCACACAGAGATATTTTCTCTACCATGATGGAGCTCTACAATAAAAATGAGCCGATTGATGTACTCACCCTTTCTAATCGACTGACTGAGTTGCAACTACTCGAGAGTATTGGTGGGCATACATATTTAGTGACTCTTTCTAATGCCGTACCAACAGCTGCACACATTCAGCAATACGCAAGTATTATTAGAAAAAAGGCAACGCATAGAAAACTCCTCGCTGCCGCTGACGAGATTACCGCACTCGGATATAAAGAAGAAGTAGAAAATATTGAAGAGCTGTTAGACGAAGCGCAGAAACACATTTACGCAGTGACACAAACGAATCTAAAAAAGAATTTTGTATCGATTAAAAATGTGTTGTCTAATGCATTTGAAAGAATCGATACGCTGCATAAAGAAAAAGGAACGCTTCGTGGTGTTCCTTCTGGTTACAAAGACCTTGATAATTTGCTAGCCGGATTTCAAAAATCTGACCTTATCATTCTAGCTGCTCGTCCGTCTGTTGGGAAAACATCATTGTGTTTAGATATAGCACGTCATGCTGCCACAAGAAATGGCGTACCCGTTGGCCTGTTTTCGCTGGAAATGAGTAAAGAACAATTGGTAGACAGAATGCTCTGTGCTGAGGCTGGAGTTGATTTATGGAAGATGCGTACAGGGAACCTTTCTGATGCGCCAGATAGTGAAGACTTTCCACGCATTGGCCGGGCCATGGGTGTGCTTTCTGAGGCACCAATATTTATTGATGATAATGCTGGTAACAATGTGATGCAAATTCGGGCAAAAGCTCGAAGGCTAAAATCAGAACATGGCCTTGGGCTTATTATCATCGACTACCTGCAGCTGATGGAATCGCACAGCAAGAAAAACGCTGGAAACCGTGTGCAAGAAGTTGCAGAGATGAGTCGTAACCTGAAAGGTATTGCACGTGAGCTTGATGTGCCTGTTATTGCCCTCTCACAGCTTTCTCGTGCCGTAGAGCAAACGAAGCCCGCTATTCCAAAACTGTCTCATCTGCGTGATTCTGGGAGTATTGAGCAGGATGCGGATGTTGTACTCTTTATTTATAGAAAGAGTGCTGACAGAAACTATCGACCGGAAGATATCCCGCCGGATGAACGCAACATTGGGGAAATTCATATTGCTAAACATCGTAATGGACCAACGGGTGTAGTAAAACTATTCTTTGATGCAACGAGAGCAAGTTACCGAGACCTTGATCCGGGATTTCAAGCGAGTTCTGCGCAGCACATGGGTGCACCGCAACCGGGGATTCCATCAAGACCGCCTGGACAACCCGCAAATTCTATGCCAAAATTCTAGAGCAGTTCATTTCTGCTCGCATATATTTTACACTATTTTATGCTTACCAAACTCAAACAGTTTAAAGACCTCCGTTCTCAAGCAAAGGAACTTCAATCTCAACTTGCTAATGAAACTGCTACTGCAGAAGCAGCAGGTGGAAAGGTTGTGTTAACAATGGACGGAAACCTCGCGCTCAAAGGAGTTGCTATTGATGACGACTTGCTTACTCCTTCTAAAAAGGAAAAATTGCAGGATGCCATTAAAAAAGCACACGGCGAAGCACTCAAAAGCATGCAAAGAACCATGGCCATGAAGATGAAAGACATGGGCGGACTCAATATTCCAGGAATGGGATAACCGTATATGTATGCAGCGCCTATTGAAGAGCTGATAAAAGCATTTCAGATGCTTCCTTCAGTTGGGCGTAGAACTGCTGAGCGATATGTATTCTTTCTTTTGCGAAAAGGAAAGACTCGCGTCTCTAGACTATCTGCGGCACTCAGTTCCCTTCACAAAGATGCAAGAAGCTGTGAACAGTGCTGGGTATTTGCCGCGCACTCCCCGTGTAGCACATGTGCTGATTCTAGACGTGATGCTACAACTATCTGCGTTGTGGTTCATCCGCAAGAGCAGCATGTCATTGAGCAGATGGGTATTTTTACCGGTCACTATCATGTTCTGCGCGAACATACCAATGCAGAACTTGATCCTGATAGCGGCGCTATCAAAGTGAAAGAACTGATTGCCCGGGCTATCTCTCCTGACATAAAGGAAGTTATCCTCGCAATCAATCCAACGGTTGAAGGTGAATCGACTATGCTCTATGTAGAAAGAAAGCTCCGTGAGCAAGCACCGCATGTAACAGTCTCTAGGCTGGCGCGCGGACTTCCCATGGGTTCAGACATTCAGTATATAGATGCCATAACTCTCGACTCCGCAATTACCCATAGACAAAAAACAGGCCCGCAATAGCGGCCTGTTTTTTTATATGAAATTGGTACGGAATCAAAGACGAGGGACGACGTGCTCTATGTGCGCGCGGTTGTGTAGAGCTCATCACTCATCTCGTCTTTGATTCCTCAGGGTAGCATGTACAGACGCCAGGCCTGCTACGCAACGATTTCCAGGTTTGCCAGTATGTTCCACCACTCGCTTTCCCAGTAGACACAGCCTTACGGCGGGTCAGTTGCCTCTGCACCTTTCGATGCGCTACATAACGAACGCTGTGGGTGATACACCGCGAATGTCCTGTGCATACAATATGTCACATCTCGAATTATTATTCAATACCGTGCTTTTTTCTTATAACAGCCTCTGCTTGCTTATACTGAGTTACTCGATTAGCAAACCGTGGAAACAGCGAAAACGGCCACCAGAATGCCCATCTCGGTAACCAATCACTCATGGTCTGCCCTTCTGAAGTGATGGCAAATAATATGTTGGGAATATACACCGCATCTGTTTTCTTGTGTAATATTTGTAACCACAGATCCCAATCCTGAAATCGTTTTAGGGTTGTATCAAATGAAGTGAACGCGCTTGTTCTCATCAGCGATGTGGTTGTAATGAAATTTCTTTTTTTCAACGCCCTTAAGCTAAATGGTTGACCTACCATTGTCGCTTCTCCGTGCATAAAATCTGAGTATGCAACAATTGCGTCCTTGTTTTCTTCAAGCGCTATAAGCATCTTTGAAAGCATCTGTGGCTGTGCAATGATATCTGCGTCCCAAAAAATGAGGTACTCGCCTTTTGCTTTTTTGGCTCCTACATTCCTTGCTGCCGCTGCGCCTGCATTGTCTTGCCGTATATATTCAATTGAAACATCGTGCATCTTTTCAGCCTGCTTTACTACTGAAGCGATGTCTTCCGTAGAACCGTCATCAACAATAACAATCTGCGTGGTTACTTCTGCTTGCTCAAGTAACGTTGCCAAAGAATCAGCAAAAAGCGCTGCTCTATTATAAACAGGAACAATAACGCTTATAAGACTCATAGATATTGCTTGATGCGATCAAGTTGCGCATCCCACACAAATTCTCTTTTCATTCGCTCTCTGCCTGCTGCGCCAAAGGCTTTTGCTTTTTCTGGATGTTCAAAAAATTCAATTACCTGCTCAGCAACTCGCTCTGGATGTTCAAGCACGTCAATCACGACGCCTGTGACACCATCTTCTACAGACTCTACTACCCCACCACTTTTTCCAGCTACTACCGGCAGTCCAGCTGCAGCAGCCTCAAGGAAAACAAGCCCCAATCCTTCCTCCATGCCATTGTATGGGTGCGTAAGAAGGACAAATTGATCGGCTAAATGGTAATACAGTTGCAGCTCTTCATGCGGAAGCTCTCCAACAAATCGTACAATGTTTTGCAGGTTATGTTTTCTAATATCTGCAAGAATTCTATCTTTTTCGGCACCATCTCCAACAATAAACCACACCAAGTGAGGTACTTTTTTTAAAATCTCTGCCACGGCAGGTACCAGATACTGAAATCCTTTTCCATGCACAAACCTTGAAACAGTAAGCATCACATGCATCCCTTGTAATCCATATTTTGCGCGCAACTCATCTATCTCTTCTACACTTGGCTGTTCAAAAAACACTTGCGTAGGAGAAGGATATAGCACACTGGTATGCCCCTCTAACTCAGGAAGTGATTCAAGAAGACGCTGCTCTAAATTTTTACTGTTTACAATAATTTGCTCGCTCTGCAATGCAATGCGTTTGGCTGCTGCGCTTTTACGCTTTGTCGCTGCCATAGCACTTACATCTGTTCCATGAGAAAACACAATATATGGGATTTTGAACTTCCGCAGCATCATATTTGCAACATACCCAACTGGCAAAATGTGATGCAAGTGAATTTGCTCAATGCCATAGGTCTTTATAAGCTTCTTTACTTCTCTATATAACTTTAACCAACGCGGCCAGATAAATGATGGATATAAAAATGGCTTTCTTATAACAAGAAACGGACGACTGGCATCCCAGTCCTTTGCATCTTTATGCGGCGGCGCGAGTAACACTATTTGTGTTGGCTCAAACGACCCTGCCATTTGATCTACATACGTAGCGATTCCACCTACTTGCGGCGGATATTCCATGGTAATGATGAGTGTTCTTTTCATACAGCTTATTAGGTAAAGTAACGCTTAATATTCCAATGTGGCAAAACGCCAAATAATTTTATGAGTACTGGATACACAATAACACCAGCAATAATCGAGATATACATATTAGAAACCTCAGCAACCATATATACGCTGGCACCCATTAATAGCGCAGCAACGGCGCTTAACCCAATTCTTTTTAGCAGCCAAGCGGTATGAGAGCCCGCAACTTTTAATGTATAGATATATCCTATCACACAGAGCATGGCATTTCCTATTGTTGCAGCAATAGCAGATCCCGTAGCACCATATAGAGGAATCAGCGCAATATTCAATGCAATATTGGTTACCATAACAATACCTACAATCGTTGTTTGCACACGCTGTCTATCTGTAGCGTTCAAAAGCGCACCAATCGGATAGCTACTAAATAGGAATATAAGGCTGATCATAAGTACAGAGAGCGGTAAGACCGACTGAACATACTGCGCGCCAAACACGAGTGGCACAATTACTGGAGCAACAAGAATGGTACCAACAGCTATTGGCGCTGCAATAAGAAATACTATCAGTAATGTTTGTGCAAAGGTTTTTCCAAGCGTATCGCTTTTCTCTGAAAAATATTCAGAAAATCTTGGGTATGCCGCGGCAATAATAGCGAGCGGAATAAATTGGAATGCCATATGGACCTTATGTGCCACACCATACATGCCGGCTTGTTCATTCCCAAGCATTTTTTGAATCAGGATAGTATCGATAAAGCCGTACACTCTTGAAAAAATTGCAGCAAGAGCAAACGGAATAGCAATCTTGGTAAATAATGCAATCGTTTTTTTATCTTTTTTTGGCATGAGCGAGATCTTCAGTCGCCTCTTCACCATAAACGCTGCATACGCAACATTACACGCGCTTGGAATGGTAAATGCCAGCATGATATATATAAGTGGCAAACCAGCAAAAAGTGCAGCAGAACCGATTATTAATGTAATGAGTTGGCTGCCAAAGAGCGAACATGATTCAAATCTGAGATCGCCATGGCCGCGGAGTGCTCCGTAGAGCGTTAAATGCGTAGAATCAAAAAGCATAGTGAGACCAGAGACCAAAATCAGTCCCCTAATAATACCGGTATAATCAAATGCAAACACCGCTATGCAAAGTGCTGCGTAGCTGAGCAGCCCAAGCCAAAATTTTACACTAAGTACTGTTTGTACATATGTTTGTGTTTTTACCTTTTCCCTGGCGATTTCTCTGACGAGTACATTCGTTAATCCTAAATCAACAAATACGACAAAAATAGTGGTAAAAGAAAGTGCCGTTGTATACATGCCCACATCTGCCGCAGTAAGGAATCGAGCTACAATAGCAAAATAGACAAAAGAGATCATCTTTTGTCCAATCGAGGCAATGCTCATAAATGTTGCGTTTTTTGCAATCGATGGCATAGGTGGCTGTATTGTACGACATTTTATTAAGAATTACCAATAAAAAAATAAGGCTTAGAAGCCTATTTTATAAAGTTGGTGAGCCCGCCGCGCGCTGTGCGCGTGATTGGGCTCCAGCAAGTTGATCACCTCCATGACCATCGTCAGGTCACAGATGATCGCCAGCGGCAAACCGTGCGTCTTGTAGTAGACGCCGCCCAACACCACCATCAGTGGGACCATCATCATGATGAACCCCTCGTGACGCGTATAGGCCAGTCCAGGCAACTCCAGGATCGCACCTGCGATACCCATCACGGCGAGCACACAGCCGACAATCCACCGACAATCATTCTTGTTCATTTTTCCTCCAATCATGAACGGCATAAAGTACCACACATTTCCTATTTTGTCAATCCTCCGCCATACTCGTTGACACCCCTCTCAATCCTTGATAGAGTACACATAGATGTTATAACAAACCGTTCGGAAGTAGATGACATTGGTATCGAAAAGCAGATTTTACACTAGAATTAGCAAAATTTCTCTTCTCTATGAATACGCAAAGAGCACAGCACAACGCTGCACACCCCCACTAGGGACTCTTTTAGTGTATTCAAACCATTGCATCGCTCCAACGACGAATAATTGGAGAATTTTATGTATACAGCTATTATTGCTATTGCAACTACGCTGATTGGTGGTGGAATTGGATATTTCCTCCGCAAGCAATCTGCACAGGCAAAAGCAAATTCTGTTGAGGCGCTTGCAGAAAAGCGACTCATTGAAGCCAAAAGCCAAGAACAGCAGATTATCCTTGAGGCAAAAGAAAAAGCCCTTAAGGTGCTCGACGAGGTAAAAATTGAAGAAAGAGAACGTCGTAATGATGTAGATAAAATGCGTCAGCGTGTTGAACAACGAGAAAACATGTTCGACAAAAAAATCTCTGAATTCGAGACAAGAAAAGAAGTCCTCGAATCAAAGATCCATCAGGTTGAAGAAGTAAAACTGAAAATTTCTGATGTTCATGAACAAGCAAAGAAAAAGCTTGAGCGTGTTGCCCAGTATACAAAAGACGAGGCAAAGGAAGAATTGATTACTCGAGTTGAGCAAGATTCTAAAGAGGATCTCCTCCACTTGAAGCTAAAGATGGATAAACGAACAAGAGAAGAAGTTGAAGAAAAAGCAAAAGATGTAGTCCTTGGCGCAATGCAAAGAACTGCGTGTAATCATGCTGCAGAAACAACCGGAACTGTTGTAGAACTTCCTTCAGACGAAATGAAAGGAAGAATTATTGGAAAAGAAGGACGAAACATTAAAACAATCGAAAAGATGACCGGTTGTGAAATCATCATTGATGACACACCTGGTGTACTGGTTGTTTCAAGTTTTTCTCCTATTAGACGACGTGTATGTCAATTGGCACTCATCAAATTGATTGCTGACGGACGAATTCAACCGGCAAAGATCGAAGAATTTATTGATCTTTCAAAACGAGAGCTTGCGCTTGATATTAGAAAAGCTGGTGAAGAAGCGCTTCACAAAATGGGAATCATTGGCATTGATCCAAAATTGATGTCTATTGTGGGACGACTAAAATACCGCACAAGTTACGGACAAAATGTATTGAACCATTGTACTGAGGTTGGATACCTTTCGGGCCTTATGGCTGAAGAGATTGGTATGGACCCTGCAAAGGCTCGAAAGGCTGGATTCTTCCATGATGTTGGAAAAGCGATTGATCACGAAACGCAAGGATCTCATACTGAAATTGGATACACTATTTTGAAGAAGTTCAAGATTGATGAAGATACTTGCCAAGTGGCCCTCACTCATCATGAAACAGCGCCTGAACTACTTATTACCAAGCTTTGTATGGCTGGTGATGCTATTTCAGCGTCTAGAGTAGGTGCCAGAAGAGATACGTTTGAGCAATATGTTGCTAGACTTGAAGAGCTTGAGGGAACAGCAAAAGACTTCCCTGGCGTAGATAAAGTATATGCAATTCAAGCAGGACGAGAAATTCGTGTGTTTGTAAATCCAAAGCAGATTGATGACTACCAGTCATACAACCTCGCAAAAGATATTGCACGAAAGATTGAAAGTGAACTCCAATACCCTGGTGAAATTAAAGTAAATGTCATCAGAGAAAACAGAGTAATTGAATACGCAAGATAAACAATGAAAAAAAGCGCGCTCAATGAGCGCGCTTTTTTATTTCTTTAGGTTTTCCCACTGAGATCCTACAAGCTTTACCAGCATTCCCTTTGCCTGCTTTGCAAGCTTATTCTTTTTGATATACGCATCAACTTTCTTCTCTACCATTTTGGTGTATTCCCCTTTGGATAATTTCTTCCATTGTTTTGATCCCTTCACTTCCGATTGAATCATTGAAATAATCTCTGACGCATGATCGAGCAAATGCTCGCGTGTTTCCTTCCCTTTTTTTGACGTGAATAGCCAGGTCATACCTGCACCAATCATGCTGCCAAAAAACATTCCTTTTTTAAATTTTCCCATAAAACTATTGTTATGCAAAAAAAGTATACCAAACTCTACGATTTGAAACAATTCTTGTAAATAATATCGAGCTCTTCAGCAACACGCGGCCACTGATATACCTGCTCCGCAGCTTGCCGTGCGTCGTGCTTAAGCTGCTCAATTCGAGCCGGCGGCAATGCCATAAATTCTGTAATAACTTTTGCAAGTGCAGGTGCATCTTTTGCTGGAAACACTGTTCCTGCGTGTGTTGCCACAGTTCTTACTCCCGGTAAATCACTTGCAATAACAGGGGTTCCACTCGCGTATGCTTCAATAAGCACCATGCCGAATGCTTCTGCAGCATTGTCTGACGGTAATACTACAGCATCTGCAAATGCATAGTACTCAGGAAGCTCTTCGTCACTAATTCTGCCAGCAAATCGTACATATCTTGATAATCCCATTCCTTTAGACATCAGCATATACTTTCTGCGCAAATTTCCGTCTCCTACAAGCACCACCTGTGGCATTTGCTGTTCTGTTCGCTTTAATGTAGAAAGCGCTTTCAGCAGCGTCTCAATGCCTTTAAACGCATGTGCACTATCCATGCCGCCAACAAACAATAAGACTGGCGTATTTGCGTGCAGTGCATGTTTTTTATACAGGTGATCTGTTACGTAATGGGGAGAAAAGCGATCGGTATCAACACCAAACGGCAATTCATGCCAGGCCTCTGGTCTTTTTGCTAAATAGCGAGCCGCTTTTGTAGAGCGAACATATTCAAAAGAACTTGCCACAATTGCATCTGCTGTTTGTAATACCTGTGGCATATATATAGCCGCATATATATCAAATATCATACCTTTCCATCCCTTTGCCCGGGATTCCATATGATAACTTACAACAAGCCGCTTATCTCTATGCGCTTCTCGCCATTTTTTTACCATGCCTGCTGTACCAAAAAAAGGATAATGCAAGTGCACCAAATCTACGTCTTCAAGTTCATCTTTTAAAGATGACATGCGAGCCGCATTTCCGTATTTAAGTGTAGGCGCTAATCTGTGTACGGTTTCTTCCATTTCAGTCAGTTCTTCAGCATGTACTTCTTCAGGTACTTCATCAGCTGCTTTTATTTCTTTTGGTTCATAATAGTTTGGCGTATACACCCGTACATCATCTCCCCTTTCAAGCTGATGACGAACCATTTCAAACGCAACATTCCCCATACCTCCGTGATATGGTGGAAATGTACAGACAATGTGTGCAATTTTCATATTATTCTTTTGGTTTATGAGCATCTTTCACAGCTTGTTTGCGTACAATCTGTGTCACCTCTCTAGACACTTTTTCCATTTTTATATACAAACGAAACATCAGTAAAAAAAGAAGAACGATTGCAATATAGAGAACAACATCAGCTCCTCTTCCAATGCCGAGTACTGATGCTACATAACTAGACGATTCAGGAAACAATACTATTCCTTCTGCTGCAATCCAAATCAGCATCCATGTAACGAGTGCTTTTGAAGAAATCACTGCAGTTGATCGCTTTTTTACCAATAGGTAGAGCGCACTTACAGTTATAAGTGAAAATAATATCTGAAACAAATTCATACTACTTCATGAGTTTACCTAAAAGTAAATCTTTTACTATATGTACACCACCACTTACCGACTGCCCATACTGATGGTACGTTACCTGAATAGGATGTTCGATATAAGACAACTTATGCTTTCTTATCAGTTGTGGAATTTGGCTAGCGTGTGCCATTCTGTCTTGCGTAATAACAATATGATCAAGTGCATCAACCCGAATAATTCTAAAACCATTATGCACATCGCTTAATTTAAGACCACCAAATACACGATCCAATATTTTTGAAAGCGGATGAACAAGGTATTTCTTCATAAGAGGTACATTGCTCCCTTTACGCAAATATCTGCTACCTAACAGTACTTGTACCTGCGCAGATTTCAGCGCAGCAAGTGCTGGAGCAATATCTTCTGCATGAAACTGTCCATCACCATCAAAGTGCACCACATATGATGCTCCATTACTGCGAGCATATTCATGCCCTGTCTGAAGCGCAGCCCCTTGTCCTCTATTCACTGCGTGATGAAGTACATGAGCGCCAGCTTCTCTTGCCTTCAGGCGGCTGTTATCACCTGATCCATCATCTATAACCACAACTGAATCCACATGACCAAAAAGGCTGCGCACAGTGCAGCCTATTCTTGCTTCTTCATTGTATGCTGGAACTATCGCAACGATCATACGGCTTTATTGGAATAGCATAGCCTCTTTATTGGCAATAGTAAAGTCAATGGTCTTTTTCAGGCCATCTTCTAATCGTACCAGAGGTAGCCAGCCAAGTTGCTCTTTTGCTACGGCAATATCGGGCATTCCCTTCTTTGTAAGATGAGCAAGCTCGCCTTGATACGCAATTTCAGAAGAAGAACCGGTCATGTCAATAATTCTTTCAGCGAGCTCCTTTGCTGAGAGCATTTGCTCTGTTCCAATATTGATAATCTTGGTTTTTGGTCCAGAATGCATTAAACGCACAAGCCCATCAATAAGATCTGTAACATAACAAAACGATTCAGTAGCACTCCCATCTCCATAAATCTCAAGTGGTTTTCCTTCTAATGCACTCACAATAAAGTCAGGCACGACTAATCCATCCCGGAGTTTCATTCTTGGTCCATATGTGGTAAATACACGGGCGATTTTTGCATCAATATTATGTACTTGATTGTATGTTGCAACACACGTTTCTGCAAATCGTTTTCCCTCATCATAACAAGCACGCGGTGACAGATGATCTACAATTCCTTTGTGTGATTCTGTCATCAGCTGATCTGCTGAATCAGCGGGTCCGTACACCACAGAACTTGAAGTAAATACATATTTTGCTCGGTACTTCACTGCCAGATCAAGTGTAGAAAGCATGGCACGTGAATTCGCCCACAGTGACTGCAGTTTTAAATCTTCAAAATTTTTCTTACTTGTTGGACAAGCCAGATGATAAATTTCTTGTACCCCCTGATATTTTACGCGGAATTTATCGAGTTCTTCAAAATGATCTAAATCGATGGGCTTAGATACGTCGTAATTGATAAATTCAAAATCTGGATACTGCAAAAGATGCTCAACATTGCGAATGTTTGAGTGAGACAAATCATCAATACAAATTACTTTTGCTTCTCTCAGAAGCCGCTCACATAAATGAGAACCAATGAAACCAGATCCACCAGTAACAATAACGTTCTTTTTTTCAAAAATTGGAATGTCGCTGTTTGTATTATTCATAATGGAAGTCAATTATAGAATGAGTATATCATGAAGCGAAGAATGGCAGGAGAAGTTCGCCTGGTAATGTGTGTACAGTTGACTGCGTTGACGTTATTGGATCCTCAAAAATGTATAATGTATCAGAATACTCTGCATACGCATACACTTCAGCTTTCCCATCCTGATCGGCATCTGCTGCGAGTACCTGCAGATCACTCTCTTCTGATGTAATAAGCTGCAGGAGTACTCCACCACTGTCATATATTTGAATTGCTGCGTTACCACCAAATTCTGTTGATACAATATAAGAAATAGAGCCGTCACCATGCAAATCAGCAACTGCAACATCTTGTGCATTGTCTGAGATAATGAGCATTCTATCAATTGGCGTCAAATCACCCTGCAATCGCTCAATAAACAGCCCCGGCGATCCCTCAGCACTATACGCAACAGCAAGCTGACTCGTACCCTCCACAACCTTCACGCGTGCTCCTAAATGCGGATACGCTAAATCATATGAAGAAAGCAGATTTCCTTCCGCATCTTTAATTTCAACTGCAGTCATAGACGTGTACAGCGGTGCAAGCGCAACTTCAGGCAGCCTCGTTGATCTATCAAAATCTCCAATTGCAATGTTCATCTCTCCTGTGTATGGCTGATCCCAAAAAGAAACAGGAATCATACGCTGATTAAACACAATAACCTGCAATGTTTCATTATCAATTTTTGTTGCCGTTGCCCAGTACACATCATCACCTACTTTTGTGACGGCAACATCCATTGCTTTTGAAACAGCAGAAAGATATGTTTTCTTTTGGAAACTGGTAGCAAGCGTAAACTTAGAGAGAATCCCGGTTTGTGTATTTGCTGCGACTACATGCGTAAAGACGAGTGGTGCCAGTGGTGCTTCCGGCTCTGGTTCAGGCTCGGGAAGCGGTTCCGGTTCATCTGGCGTTTCAACTTGTTTCGGTTTAGACCCCTGTGCACTCTTAAGCGCACTCTCAATTTGGAGTAACCCTTTTCCAAACAGCGCGGCGTACTGGGCCTCATCATCAGTTGGTGTTTTATGTACGGTAGAAAGAAGGACATCGTAAATTTCATCTGGTCCCCATGTTGGTTGAATCGATTTAATAAGCGCAGCAGCACCGCTCACAAATGGAGCCGCAAAACTGGTCCCATTCCAACCGTCGGAATATGATTCAGTAAGTCCTGCAGAAGGCGCATATCTGAGTGTACCTTCAATATCAATTCCTGGCGCAGTAATATCAACACAGCTCGCCCCATAATTACTAAATGATGCATTTGTTCTTCCTATACCAATCGCTGAAACACCCATCACTTTTTGAATATCACTTCCAGCATCAGAACAAATAGGATACCGCGGATAATCATCAAGTGAAATTGTATTGTTTCCCGCTGCGGCGACTACCACAACACCCTGCTCATACGCATAATCTATCGCTGCCCCAAATTCGTCAGTACTATCTGTGCTTACAATACTAATATTGATAACATCTGCACCATTGTCAACTGCGTAATAAATCGCATCAGAAATATGCTCAATCGTTCCAATGCCACTCGAATCAAGAAGCTGAATATTCATCATTTTTACCGTCCAGTTGAGTCCACTTCCGTCAACACCATTTCCCCCCACTCCGCCAATAATGCCTGCAACCACTGATCCGTGATGAATCGCATTTCCTTCTAAAATACTTTTTGAAATACCTGTTACAGATGGTCGAGGATCGTGCCACCCCTTTCGTTCATTTGAATCGATTCGCCCATCATCGTTTCTGTCTTTTACAACAAAACTCCAGCCGTAAATATCATCAATATACCCGTTATTGTCGTCATCAATCCCATTATCTGCAATCTCATCTACATTTATCCATGCATTCTCGTGCAAATCTGGATGCAAATGATCAAACCCATTATCAATAATAGCAACAATAACGTTAGAAGACCCGGTAGTAATATCCCAGGCTTCGTAGGCTTGTGTTTGTTTGTATCCCCACTGACGAACCTGCGGGTCATTGGGCAATTTTGCTTGCACAACAGACGGAACAAGAAGCAGTGCAAGAAGTGCAAGCACGTATTTCTTCATAGAGTATTAAATTGGTAGGAGTCTTCCGGAAACGCGTTTAAGCGGTTGCTTAATCATCACATCACGTGAACGAATATTATCTGTACGCAACGTTTCTTGTCGCTTAAATGCTGGCTTTACGGCAAACTGCCGTTGGAAATTATTTGTGGTAAACGCGCTATCTCTTGCAAGTCTTGCAACAGGATACAGCCCATCGTCTAGTCCTTTATAATAGAATCGATTTTGATTCCACCACGCCTGCACAAGTGCACCTTGTGGCATTGGGTATGCTCCTTCAGGTAATAGCGCAAGTGTTTCTCCTGCAGCTCTTGGATCTTGACCGAGGAGTACTTCCCTTCCATCCTGCGCTCCGTCACCATCAGTATCTGCATTTCCTGGATTCGTGTTCCAATAACGAATTTCTTCAAAATCTGACAGTCCATCGCCATCTGAATCGCTTTTCCCTTCTGTTGACCCTTTTGCTGCCTCTTCTGTGCTTGATGCACCATCCTGATCAGGATCTTGCAGTGTTGTATATTCTGTTAATGAAGCAATGGAATACATTCTTCTATGTGCAGAAGGTTCGGTAATAATTCTTTGCTGCCATCCAGAACCAAAGAGAACAAAGGCTTCTGCTTCTGATCTAATTTGACGAAGCTGACAGCCAGGCTCTACGGCATACACTCTTGATGCGCCCTGGAATTTAATGAGCCAGGTTCCCTGCCGTACACAAATCGGTGTACCTATTTGAAATGATCGCATTTCTTCTGCGCTCATAGTAGGAATACCTCTTAATGACGGAAAAAACGTATGATATGCCGCAACAGAAGAAAACGGATGAATGCGTGAATCTTCACCAAGGTAATACATAAGTCCATCCGCCCCAAGGAACGGTCCAGAATCAAGATCTGGTGTTCCTTCAGGTGGTCTATACTTAATAACTTCTTTTTTTGTAATCACGTCTCCTGAGACAGTCTTAAACTCAACATGCACCACATCACCACGAGAGTTTCCGTCAATCACCCACGGCACGCGCGAGCGAGTCATTGGCCGCCAAGAAGAATTTGCAAAACTTCTGCTATTACTAATCCTAATTTGATCAAATCCACGCACTGTGGCAAAGCTCAATGCTACTTCTTTTGAATCTGTATATTCAGCACCTCCATTAATTGTAAATTCAGCAACCGGTTCGATTGGTGCTTGCAAAAGAATACTATCTTGATAAATGTTTCCTACGCCGCCATCAGATTTTTTAAACTGTACGTATACATACTTTCTTCCATTGCCATCGCTTAAATCCCAACGCATTTCTCTGCGTACTGATGTCCAGCGTTCTTCTACTAGATTTCTGCTATTCCCAACTCTCATGCTGCGTGCATCTTGCGGCGGTACAATGAACAATTCTACTCGTTTTGAGTCTGTTGTTCTCTCATCTTCATTTATTTCTACTTTTGGTGCCTCTCTTATTTCTAATTTAATGGTGTCTCTATAAATTCTACTGATCTCTCCTTCTCTATTCCTAAATTGCACATAAACCGTCTGCGAACCGTAAGAACCAGGAATAGTCCAGTTCTTTTCTTCTCTAAATCGCTGCCAATTTTCGTTTAATAATTCATCTCTATCATTTGAAATACGCATTTCATTTGTTTGCAGCGGTGCTTGCAATGTCAGCTCTACCTGCCGTGATACAGTAACCCTCTCACCATCATTAATAATCACTTTATGCGTGGTAACGGCCCCCACTGCAGAGGCAGAACCAAGCAAAGCAATAACACCCAATAGGAATATTGCCTTTCTGTGCACTTGAAAAAATTTCATATTTTGGCTATAGTTAGGCTGATTTACCCGTAGTATACTTTGTTAACAATATTGGTGCAAATGAAACATGTCTTCTTTTTAAAGCGGTTAGTACTCCTAGCCGGTGACGTCATCATATTTGGTGCCGCATTCTGGTCAGCGCAAGCACTCAGACGATTACACATTCCAAGTTTTGCAGACATCGAGCGAACCGCGCTCCTTTTTGGTGTTACCATTTTTTTGTGGCTTCTTGTTAACTACATTAATGGACTATACGACCTTGCCATTTCTGCAAAAGCAAAAGGGTTTTATAGAAAAAGAATTGAAACGGCAGCAACAGCCTTTATAGTAAGTATCCTTTTTTTCTACTTGCTTGCAGATAAAACTATTGCTCCAAAAACTATTCTACTTCTTGCAACGGTTATTGGATACACGCTTTCAACTGTATGGCATGTAGTATGTTCTTCACTGCTACTGCGCGGTAGACTGCTCACAAATGTACTCTTTGTTGGATACACACCTGAATCTAAAGAGCTCATCTCTATATTAAAGAATCACCCAGAGAGAAGTTATATTACTGGAGCTGTTATTGATCCATCACTACCAAAGGGAGAAATTGATAAGTCTATCCCAACTTATACTGCGCTTAAAGCAATTAGACCAGCAATTTCAACACATCAAATTTCATTTGTTGTTGTGTCTCCAGAGATGCAAGAGCAAGAAGAAGCGATGCGTGAAATTTATGAGCTTTTATTTTGGCCAGTGCAAATTACTGATCTTACTACATTTTACGAAACGCTTACTGGAAGAATTCCGCCTTCTACATTTTCAGAAGCATGGTTCTTGCAACATTTAAGAAGAAAAGACAAACCCGTTTACGAAAACATCAGAACGATTATTGATATGGCTGCCAGCATTACACTCTTTGCTGTATTTGCCTTACTCTTTCCAATTCTTGCACTGCTTATTAAAACCACATCAAAAGGACCTATTTTTTACAAACAAAAAAGAACAGGGCTATTCGGCAAACCCTTCTTTCTCTATAAGTTCAGATCAATGTATGCGCTTGGCAAAGATGGCTCAGCAGAAACTGAAGGATATAAATTTGCCACAAAAAATGATGAACGCGTAACAGTTGTAGGAAAAATTCTAAGAAAAATGCGTTTAGATGAACTGCCACAGGCAATCAACCTCATGAAACGAGATATTACGTTGATTGGACCACGACCTGAGCGCCCACAAATTGTAGAGGACCTTACAGAAAAAATGCCCTACTATCCTCTTAGACATGTTGTGCGGCCAGGACTCCTTGGATGGGCAATTTTGCATCAGCATTACGCTGATACGCTTGAAAAGTCACTCGTGAAGTTGCAATACGATCTATTCTATATCAAAAACCGATCACTTCTGATGGATATTTCTATCATATTGCGCACCTTTAATGTGGTGTTTAGAGGACTTGGGCAGTAAACATATACATATATATACTCCAAAAGCGGCCTTACGGGCCGCTTTTTCTGTGGGTTTGTTTTCAGTCCAGCCATGACACTACCTTGCGAATTGCATCATCGTACGCTTCGTCCGTCAGCCGATCTTCAAAGAGGCTGCAACACCCCAAGACGATAGAGACCAACACGCAGATGGCAATCACCAAAAACAGCAGAAAGCCGCTCTTGAGCAGCGATACAACGACTGGATCATTCTGCCAGTCCAGTATCTGCAGACACTGAGGTGGAAAATCCCACTCTCCCTCATTTTCGCGCATATCCCCTCCGTTGTGCGTTACTACTGACTCTATAGAGAATGGTGGATCCTGTCAATGTTACGGCAAATGCCTACGAAGATATTTTCCAGTGAAACTCTCTCCATTCATACCAATTTCCTCTGGGGTACCCTGTGCAATCACCGTTCCTCCTTTGTCTCCACCCTCTGGCCCAAGATCAATAATCCAATCCATGCATTTAATCACATCCAGATTATGCTCAATAAGCATAACGGTATTGCCTTGTGAAACGAGCTGCTGCAATACTTCGATTAATTTTTTCACATCATCATAATGGAGCCCCGTAGTTGGCTCGTCTAAAAGATAGAGTGTTTTTGTTGTATTTCGTTTTGCTAATTCTTTTGAAAGTTTAATGCGCTGCGCTTCCCCACCAGAAAGCGTGGTTGCCGATTGCCCCAGCCGTAAATATCCAAGTCCAACCTTTTCTAGCATAGACATCTTGTCTGCAATTGGTGGAATGCCGCGGAAAAACTCATGTGCTTCTTCTACTGTCATTTGTAATACATCGGCAATCGATTTGCCGTTATAGTGCACCTGCAGTGTTTCATTATTAAACCGCTCGGCTTTACATACATCACAAGTAATCTCTACGCTTGGCAAAAAATGCATTTCAATAAGAAGCATCCCTTTTCCTTCACAATGCTCGCATCTTCCACCAGGTCTGTTAAAACTAAATCGTCCTTTTTTATATCCTCTGATTTTTGCTTCTGGTGTTTCTGCAAATAAATCACGAATAGCATCATACGCCTTTGTATATGTTGCAGGATTTGACCGCGGCGTTCTTCCAATTGGTTTTTGATCAATTCTAATAATTTTATCGATATATTCTGTTCCAGTAATCGATTTGTGCTGCCCAATTTTTTTATCTACATGATGCAAGCGATTTGCAACTGATCGATATAAAATTTTATGCATGAGGGTAGATTTCCCTGACCCTGATACTCCAGTAAGCGCAACGAGACGCCGCAATGGAATCTGCACATTAATATTTTGTAAATTGTTTTCTGAGGCCCCCTTAATTTTGATGAACGGCGTTGCTCTATCTACTTTTCTTCTATTCTTTGGAATTGGAATAGATAGTTCCTTTCTTAAATATTTTCCAGTCAGTGATTTTTTTGCGCTTCCAAGCACTGCGCAACCATATACTGAACGCTTTTTTGCTGGCGCAGCTGCCATCAAATCCTCTCTTGGACCACTATAGATGATCTCTCCTCCATGTTCCCCAGCACCAGGGCCGATATCAACTACCCAGTCACTTGTAAGAATAGTATCTTCATCATGTTCTACTACAATAATGGTGTTTCCAATATCACAAAGATTCCTAAGCGTTGCCACTAGTCTGTCATTGTCTCTTTGATGCAGCCCAATAGTCGGCTCGTCTAATACATAAAGCGCACCAACTAGCTGCTGACCAACCTGAGAAGCAAGTCTTATACGCTGCGCTTCTCCACCAGAGAGCGTTCCGGCACGCCGCCCCATCGTAATGTAATGCAATCCCACATTTACCAAAAATGTGAGCCGATTTACAATTTCTCTGAGTGCTGGCCCGGCAATTTCAATTTCTCTAGGTGGTAACCCCTTTTCTAATCCCTGAAAAAACACTTTGGCATCTCCAATAGTAAGGCTTGCTACATCATAGATACTTTTTTCGCTCACTCTTACTGCTAATGAATGATCATTCAATCTTTTTCCTTCACAGGTGTGACAAAGTTCTTCTGAAAACAATTCTACTGTCCCAAGTCCCGTACAACTTTTACAATATCCATACGGGCTATTGAAACTAAAAAGTCTCGGTTCGATTTCTGGAAACGCATATCCATCATTTGGGCAAGCATACTCTGTGGAATAGATAGACTCCGTTTTATCTTTCCAAATAACACTGCATAAGCCATTTGATAAATCGACTGCTGTTTCTACCGCTTCACCTAGCCGCTGCAGATCCTCAAAATCTTTTTTTGCAAACTCATCAATCACAATTTCAATCGTATGCTTTTTATTTTTGCTCAGCACAATCTTTTCTTTGAGCGAATACATTTCGCCATCAACACGCACGTGCAAAAAACCAGCATTGTACATGTCATACAACATTTGGTAATACTCCCCTTTTCTTCCGCGTACAACTGGCGCCAAAATGGTGCAGCCCTGCGGCTTCTTCAGTACTTGATCAAGCATGACCTCTGTAATCTGATCTGTGGTCATTTTTTCAATCGAGGTATCACAAATTGGACATTGCGGCTTCCCTATTCTTGCAAATAATACACGAAGATAATCATACACCTCTGTAATAGTCGCAACAGTTGAACGCGGATTTGCTGAATGCGCTTTCTGATCGATTGAAATGGCTGGTGAAAGCCCTTCAATTTCATCTACATCTGGCTTCTGCATGCCACCCAAAAATTGCCGCGCATATGCTGACAAACTTTCTACATACCGGCGCTGCCCTTCTGCAAAAATGGTATCAAAAGCAAGCGACGACTTTCCAGAACCAGAGAGGCCGGTAAAGACAATCATCCTGTTTCTTGGGAGTTCTACAGAGATATTCTGCAGATTATGCTCTCTTGCTCCCTTAATGGATATTTTTTCTTGCATAGGTTGATCAATATTAGCTCAGTATAGCCGATTATTAGTCTCTGTCAATGTGTGGAGCAATGTTCTCTGTAATGCTACTGCCTATTGGGTATCCCGGTTGACAAAACATTCCATTTCTGTTAGATTCTGTCGGCGCTTAGGATTGTGATATCCTAATGTAAGGAGTTAGCGCATGTGTACGAATTTCAAGGACCTCGCTTTTGGGGTCCTCACGTTGACGGCCCTGCTCATGGGAGGGTGCGAGCACGGATGGCTCACGGGCCTTCCGTTCGAAGACGGAGCACCCATGGGCGGAATGCCTGACGAGGGTCCCCCACCGGGGCCCATGTTCCACGATCAGTGCGCGGCCGGTGAGCTCCCCGTCTTGGGGCTCATCAGCTTTGCCATCACCGTGCATGACACCCCGGAGGTCCATAACGACGGACTGTTCGTCAACATCCGTTTGGGTGTCGACAGCATGCTCGCGGCGATCGCGATGGGAAAGATCCCTGAGCACAACGGAGGGTACCTCGCTCTCGGCTACGCGTATGACGTGGTCTACATGGTGCGTCAGGCTGGCCTGAACTGGCTCAACCTGAATGAAGGGGTCCTCATGACGCAGGTCCCTGACCCCACCGGCGAAACCTACATCACGGTGATGCGCAACGGGTTCACCGGCGCAGTGGAGATGTTCCTCGTGGTTGATTCGATCACGGGGGAGGCCATCGCGGTGAGCTATGGTCCTGACTCGGTCAACGACCGCAACCTTCACAATCGTGGACGGTCGCGGCAACGCTGCGCCGAGATGATCTGATTCATCAGTAGTCGGGAGAGATTACACTCCCACATTTTCCGGCAACACGCCGGTGATAGGAAATTAAGGATGACTCATCTCATCCCCGCCCTGTTCCTCATGCTGACCTGTTCCCTCGCGGGACAGGCGATGGCGCAGACCGAAGAACCCACTCCGGAGGAAGTGGCGGACGTGAAGATGTCCATTGATGTGCTCGAAAATCGGCAAGAGACACTGCCGATGCGACAGACCAACCCGAAGATCCTCGAGGCGGCGGCCAAGGCCGTTGCGGGCGACTGTCCTGTCGGAACGACCCGCGACCCGGCGCTCATCAAGATCGGCACCGCGAGCGGAACCTTCACCCTCACGGGTGACCGGTCCGCGGGCTTCACCGTGAAGCTCGGCAACGCGTCGGTCTTCTACCCGGGCCCGATCAAGGGGAACAGGTTCTACAACAGCGCTGGCCTCATGCTCAGCGTGGACCTTCCCCCGAACACTCGAACCAACATGGAGGGCGAAATCGTCGACCCGACGCGGCAGTTCAACGCGAATCGGCCGGACGGTACGATCCTCAGCTTGGTCATCCATAGCACGGGCGGCGAGAGGCTCTCCGTCCTGAGCCGCTGGGACAACGGCAAGCTGGTGGACAAGTTCCCCAGCCAGAAGCTCGACACCCAGACGTTCTCCCCCACCTGCCTCTAGCCTGCATGTAGGCTCCCAAATACATGCATCCCGCAGCGCCACTGCTGCGGAGAGACCCATGGCCCGGCGACTCCCTGTCGCCCGGCCATTTTTTATTTGTCCGCTTCTATAAACTGCGATACAATAAAGGTTCTATCTCAATGTATTCCACTATGCGAACCCTTGAATCACTCCTTTACGATATTTCTGTTTTTATCACCGGAGCATCCATCCTCATTGTAGAAATTCTTGCTTCACGCATTGTTGCACCTTTTATTGGAACATCGCTTATTGCCTGGACCAGTATTATAGGAGTCGTCCTTGCAAGTCTGAGCGCGGGATACTATATAGGAGGAATCCTCGCAGACAAAAAAGCACATAAAAATCATCTTGCGCTTATTATATTGAGCGGCGCTGCGGCAATCGTCCTCCTCGAATTAATCAGAACCCCACTTCTCTCAAGCCTCACCAGCTCAATTTATAATATAAAGCTGCAATCGGTGTTGGTCTCTATTTTACTATTTGCGCCATTCTCATTTTTGCTTGCAATGGTTTCTCCGTATACGTTGCGATTAGATTTAAAAGATATAGAACATACAGGCAGAACCTCTGGGCGACTATCTGCACTTTCTACATTTGGAAGCATTGCCGGTACATTTTTAAGTGGGTTTTTACTTATTCCTTACTTTTCTACTTCAACTATTCTTCTTTCATTAGCGACCATGCTGACCCTACTTTCTTTGGCGATGTGTTCTTCTGTTTTCCTAAAAAAAATATCGCTCCTTTTTTTCGCATTTGTAGCCATTACTACAATCATTACATTTTCTCCTGTATCTGCAATCGATACCCATATTCTTGCAGAAAGAAATACGCCGTATCATGCTGTTCAGGTGGTTCAGTATACAGACAATGATGGCAATGACCGGCGTTCATTAAAAACCGACAGATTCACCATCCAATCTTCCATGTATGCAAATGAGCCGAATCGTCTAGCAAGCGAGTACCTCCGTATTTTTGATGTTGCAAAATCATACACATCGTCAGTTTCTTCCACTCTTCTTATTGGTGGAGGAACATATTCATATCCCAAACATTTTTTAGAGAAATATCCCGAGGCCCATATGGATGTGATTGAGATTGATCCCGGTCTTACAGCCATTGCACAGGAGTATTTCTTTTTAGAGGATTCAGAGCGCATGGACATCTTTCATCAGGATGGAAGAACATTTCTTCAATCATCCAATCAGCAATATGATGCTATTTATCTTGATGCATTTTTATCTTTTTTTTCAATTCCGTTTCACCTCACAACAGAAGAGTTTGCAAATGAATTATATTCATCGCTAGAGGACCATGGAGCAGTTGTCATTAATCTCATTGATAACACTGACGATACTGAAACTCCTTCTTTTCTTGATGCCATGGTAAAAACATATGAGTCTGTATTTCCATACGTAGATATATACCAAGTGGAACAAGTTTCCTTTGGGACCGTTCACGCCGGCAATATTGTGCTCGTAGCAGCAAAGCAAGAGCGGGATATGAGTACAGCACACGCATATATGCCAACTCCTTTTTCTCCTCACACTGAAGCACCAATTCTTTCAGACGACTTTGCACCCGTTGATCAATATATATTGCGATTATTCGATTAATTGCACCCCAACGCATTCTGCGTTACAATATTACTATATTCATTTATACTCTGACATATGAACAAAAAATTCGCTCTTACCTTTGTACTGGCTCTCTTTATCCTTGTGGGTAGTGGCTGTACAGAATCAGCTGACAAAGATGATAAGCAGGCTCCTGCTGCCAAAAAAGCAGATACGGTACAAGAAGAACCGGCTTCAAAATACGGAACCCAAACCCTCACTTTCTCAGAAGACCCACTTGTATTAGTTGGCGGTGCAATCGGAAATGGTGAAGCAGAATTCTCTTGGAACGTAAACGAGGACAAGCTAGAAGAACCAGAAAAATTCATGTTCATTTATGGCGACGAGCCAGATCCAGAACATGATGGTATCAATATGTGGTTCCGCGTACATGGAACACTCCGAACTATTGTATGGGATGAAATTCCAGCAGGCACATACTTCTTCCGCATGTGTACACTTGCAGAAAAAGAAAATGAAGAGGACGCAGATGCATGCGCAGAGTACAGTAATGATGTAGAAGTTACTGTTACTGAGTAATTACTTCAAACAAAAAACGAGTCTTATGACTCGTTTTTTGTTTCTTCTGAAAATGTTTTTGGATCAGGTTTCTGCCATTCTTTTTGCATTACTGCTTTTACTCTGGCTAGGTATTCCCTGCCATGCATTCCCCATATTCTTCCTAAAAATCCATATTCACTAATGTCAGCGGTAAGTGCAACCGTGTCTATACCAAAACCTCTACAAAGGTATTGAATCCTCGGGATATGGAATCGTTGAGAAATCACAATAGCTCTATCAATCTCAAATATTTCAGCAGCTCTAGAACAACTCGCGTACGTATTATACCCTTCCCCATCGATTTTTACAGACGAACTCGGAACACCTCGTTCAAGGGCATAAAATCTCATAGCCTCAACTTCATTCGCATTCATTTTTCCATCATCACCTGTCATGAGTAGTGACTGCACTTTACCAGCTTTATATAAATCGATTGCAATGTCTACCCTATCCGTCTGCAAATCACTCATTGTTTGATCGTCTTTCATACCGCCACCAAACACGAGTGCAATAGGCGCTACGGGGATGTCTTGCACGCTATCAATAATGTCCGTGCCACCAATAGCTGTGACTCGCAAATGCGCACCAATAAGGGCAACAATGCTGAGTGTAATACTGATTTTTATCAGTTTATGTATCATATGAACAGTAGTATATCATTGTTTGTTACTATTGACATAGTGGCTAATTTAGTGTATACAGAAAGTACATTTCAAGGAGAAGCCAATGACTTGGCTGGGAAAGCTTATCCTGGATATCTGGCGGTGGGATCCGTGGATGCCACTCGCCCATGGCGTAAATTGCAAGCCACTCTACGTGGTGCTTGAGCTGGACATCTACAGCTCCGCAGTGCGTATCCCGCAGCACCATCTCGCGCGGTGGAACCACCTGAACGAGGAGCAGTACGCGGCCTTCGTGGCGGCCATCGCGAGTCAGCAGCGCACCCTGCTGCCGGAGTTCGAACGCACGTTCTGAGCTTGAGCAGCGAGATGTACCCACGCGTCGACCCTCCGGGTCGGCGCCTTTTTTTTGCTTGTTTTAGCCAAATCAAGCTCTAAAACACTTGACAATGGTGAATTCCTGTGCTATAGTTCACCGTTCCAATACAGGGACCAACAGCAGGGGCAATACCTTGTTCAAGCAATTTTTCGCAGCGTGTGCGTGGATCCTTCGCGTGATCACAGATCGCGAACTGAAGTACTGGGCGGTCAAAGTCCAGCGAACCGCTCCACAGAGTGACACTCAGTGGTTTTACTTCGAGTGCGGGTTCATGCTGGAGCTCTACCGCTTCCCCGGAAGCACGGTAGTTCGCCCGATCCGCGCGAGTGACATCGAGCAGGTTCAGGAGCGAGATCTCCACCTTCTGGCGCAGTGGCTTGCTGATGCGGGCTACACCCTCAAGGATGTGCCGCCGCCGCAACGCCGCGTGCCGGGAGAACTGCAACTGTTGAGGAGGCGAACTTTCACCATGAAGTTTCCTTCCAACAGAAACTCCTTTTTCTGCACGGAGCCGCTCCTGCAGATCAACCCCGACGACTGACCTGGAGGGGTCGACCGTCGGATAACGCCGCTAGCATGAATGCTGGCGGCGCTATTTTTTTTCCGCAACTTTTTCGCGACTCCGCAATTCGCGCAATTCATCTCTAAGTACAGCAGCAAATTCAAATTCAAGCTTCTTCGCAGCTTCTTTCATCTGTTCTTCCTTCTCTTTTATAATTTGTTTGAGCGGTCTGTCATCAACAGTCAATTCTAAATCCAAAATCTTATCTCGTTTCATTCTTCCTTTTTTCGCTTTTTCTTCACTGCTCGTAATACCAAACTCTTCCAAAATATTTCTAATTTCTTTTTGAATTGTCTGCGGCGTAATGCCGTGTTTTTTATTATACGCGAGTTGCTTTTCTCTTCTTCTATCTGTCTCTTCTAAAGCTCGCTCAATGGAGCCGGTCATGCCATCAGCATAAAGCACTACCAATCCGTTCACATTACGTGCGGCTCGCCCAATCGTCTGAATCAAACTTGTTTCACTACGCAAAAACCCTTCTTTATCTGCATCTAAAATACATACAAGCGAGACCTCTGGAATATCCAATCCTTCACGCAGCAAATTCACCCCAACAATGACATCAATCTCTCCCTTTCGGAGCGCAGTAATAACCTCAATGCGCCCAATAGTATCAATGTCTGAATGCAAATATTGTACCTTGAGTCCTTGCTTTTCTAAATACTCTGTTAAATCTTCTGCCATGCGCTTTGTAAGCGTGGTAATCAGTGCACGTTCTCCCATTTCTACGCGCTTCTTTACCTGCAAAATCACATCATCAACTTGTGACAATGTGCCTGCTTTTTTGTCTTCAGTAATAGGGCGAATAATTACTTCTGGGTCAACAAGTCCTGTTGGCCGCACAATCTGCTCGGCAACATGCTCACTTTGCTCAAGTTCGTACGCAGTAGGTGTTGCCGATACATAAATAAGTGGTGCAACTTTTGCATCAAACTCATCAAATTGCAGTGGTCTATTATCTTTTGCACTCGGTAGCCGGAATCCATGATCTACCAGATTTGTTTTTCTTGCCCTATCGCCTTTATACATTGCGCGAACTTGTGGCACTGTTACATGCGATTCGTCTATCACAGTCAAAAATTGTTCTGATCCGTACTTAAAAAAGTCGATTAGCGTAAATGGCGCTTCCCCTTCACTTCTTCCATCAAAATGACGAGAGTAATTTTCAATACCATTACAATACCCAACGTTTTTAATCATCTCAATATCATAATTCGTCTTGCGTTTCAGCCGCTCGTATTCCAAAACTTTTCCCTTTTTTTTCAGCTCAACAAGTCGCGCTTCAAGTTCGTCTTTAATAGTATGTACCGCACCTTCTCTTGCCTCTGGGCTTGCCACATAATGCTTCGCCGGGAAGAACCATGCGTCTTCAGCAGAACTGACAAGCTTCATGGTAATTGGGTCAATCACATCAATCGAATCGATTTTATCAGAAAGCGCAAACCGATAAATGCGCTCTTCATTCACGGGCATAATATCAAACACCTGCCCTCGCATTCTAAATGTTCCGCGCCGCAATTCAGCGTCATTGCGGCTAAATTGCATTTCTATTAGCTGCTCCATCATGCCGCGTCTATCAAGCTTCTGCCCCACCTTAAGGTGCATCACAATATTTTCATATTCCTTTGGACTACCCAAACCATAAATGGCAGAAACAGAAGAAACGATAATTACATCCTTTCTTGTGAGGAGCGCCTGTGTGCAGGCATGCCGCAATCTATCAATCTCTTCATTAATCTGCGCTTCCTTCTCTATATAGGTATCAGAACCTGGAATGTACGCCTCTGGCTGATAATAATCGTAGTAGCTCACAAAATACTCTACCGCACTATCTGGAAAATATTCTCTAAATTCATTACAGAGCTGCGCCGCAAGTGTCTTATTATGGGCAATCACTAATGTAGGCATTTGCAATTGCTCGATAGCATTTGCAATGGTGAATGTCTTCCCTGACCCGGTTACCCCAAGCAGTGTCTGACGATTTGCTCCCTTTTTTATACCCGAAACAAGCGTCTTAATAGCCGTTGGTTGATCTCCTGCCGGTTTGTATTTTGATTTGAGCTTGAACATATTGGACGAGTATAGCAGACGGAGCAAAAAAGGCAATTATTTCCCTAGTTTTAGGGAAATGTATTGTGCTGTGGATATATTAGTGTTGACAGGAATCAAAGAATATGCTAGATTGCATTGTCGGGATCCCCTTCATGGTATCCCGCTTCGCCGGTTTAAGTCCTCAGTTCGCCTCTGCATAGGCAACACTGATAAAATTCTGGCCTTGGCAGGCAGACTAAGCGCACGCCGGGCGCTACGGACCAGCAATTGCGATAGCTGGAATATCCGCAACCGACCGAGCGGTAACTCGGACAAAAGCCAAATTTACAAGCGCACATGTAAATTTGGACCCAGTTGTAGACCATGCAGGGTCATGTAAGTCGCATTCGCGGCAAGCAATCAATTGGAGCCAAGCTTTCCACCACATCGTTTGAGATGCGAGGTGCCGCCTTTTTTCCAAAGGCACCCCGCCCCTGCGGTTGGATAGAAAGCCTGGTGGGCCGAGATGCCCTTGCGGATCTCGGATGGATGAGTGGAACTGGAGAACCCACTTGCGCGCAACCTAGCGCAGTTGCAGTGGCCACGAGCGCCCTGAACCATCTTTGCTCAGGAATAAGGTGTACGTACCAACCGCCTTAGCGGTAAGCTCCTCACCTCGCTGGAATTCGTTCCGGCAACTGAGCCCTTTTCAATCTAGCCCGCTGCTTCCAGCGGCGGCCTAGTCCTCGGAACATTGTAGAGACGACAAACATGTCGACTCCAATGTTCCGAGGCCCATTTTCCTTCTCCATCTACAAGGTGGATAAAGAAGAATAAAAAATCACCAGCAATGGTGATTTTTTGTTGCCTGTAGCGATTGACAAACTGCCCAATTTCTGCTAGTCTGAACTATCGTTCTTGTATATTGCGCATTGCTCCCATAGGTGGCAATGCACAGTTGGCAAGAAAGAAAAAAAGGCTTGCTACTGTACGCACGAAAGCTGATCCAGATATTTGATTCTGGCAGCGTTTTGCGTATATAGAAGAGAACCCCTGGCGAGTTATGCCAGAGGAAGGTTGAAGAAGGATGCGTTCCTTCACGTTTATTGGTTTGGCGCTGTATTGCGCCTTCATGGTCGCGGCATGCGACCCGTACGAAGAGTGCATTTCCGCGGGGGGAACTCCGCAGACGTGTGCACACCTCAAGACGGGTTCCGCTGGGACCGCGGATGGTGGGGCTTCCCCGCCGGCGACGCGCTTCTACACCACGTGGGAGGCAGACACCTACCGCGAGGCGCTCAAGATCTTCGTCGGTCCTCAGAGCTGGATCCGCCGCGCCATTCCGGGCGCGGAGACCTACATCTGGAGCGGCGACGCGCCCGGTGCCATCACCGGCATCTACTGCAACAACTGGACCTGCGCATTCTCTTGCGTTGGCAACGAGGGCCTCAGCCCCGCAGTTGATCGTGCAGTGAGCGGCATGCTTCCCGTGACCGGCATTCCCGCCGATCCCGGGCCAGGATACCATCACGGTGTCCTGGCCGTTTCGCTCGAGATCAACGGCGCTGCGCGTATCGTGCACCTCTTGTGCGCGGCAACCAGTACCGACATCACCGACGTCGAGATCAACCCCTTGCAGATGGTAGCCACGTTCGTGGCACTTCCGCCTGGTGGTCGCGTCGAGCAACGCCGGCAGATCATGCCAGCAGAAGGTGCGGTCAACATGTCCGTGGCCTACCACCCGGAGATGCAGCGATGAACAAGAAACTCTCGCTGATCATCGGTATCTGCGGCGGCGTGCTGCTGGGCCTCCTGGTCTGGCAGATCTACAACTTCTCAGAGAGCCTTCCGCAGCAGCGTGCAACACTCACTGAGCAGCAGACCCCGCCCATCGGGCAGACGGTCTACTCGGTGCAAGACGTGCGCTCGGCGTCTCCAGACCCGTACCAGCTCGGCTACCGCAGCATCCCCGGCCCGGAGGAGCAACTGCAGAACTTCAAGAAGGAGGACTGCAAGCGCCTCACCAACTGGCGTGAGCGTGCCAAGCGAGTGGCGACCCAAGTGACGGGCATCACGGAGCACGAGCTCTTCGGTGTCCTCACCTACCCGCCGCACCCGCAGCTGGACAACCGGACGCGCGTTGGCCAATTCCGGGTCAACACGCTGATGGCTGACATTCTCCTCGGTATCGAGGACGAGGATGAGCAACTTCGCGTCTTCGCGGAGATGGTCAGCCACAGCTACATCGAAGATGGGCTCACCAAAGAGGTGGCCTACCTGGCCGAGACTCTCGAGCCTGCCGTCTTCAAGAAGATGCTCGCAGGAAAGACAGCGTCCAAGGTCACGCTAGAAGACCTCACCTTCGTCACGATCGACGGCCAGAACTACTGGCCAGACGACGTGCATCAATCCATTCGCGATTCCGCTGACCGCGCGCTCTCAGAGCTCGCAGTCGCGTGCGCGGACTAGTCACCACATCGACATGCCACGTGGTGACGGTGAACCTGGCCATTTCGGTGACCAGATTCCAAGGGCACGCGCACTTTCTTCGGAAAGTGCGCACAAGAGTGCGAATCAACATTGGTTCATACCCTTGTATCAAAAAAGCAGCAAATAGCTGCTTTTTTGTTTGTTTACACTTCAATCGTATCAATTTGATCAATATAGCCTGCTATGCTATGGTTTTCATAATACTCCTCGCTATCAATCTCTATGAAAAGATACAGCTTAAGCAGACATATAGAGCGCTACGACTATTCATCAGGATCAGTGATTTTTGATACTCATACGCAAGAGACACTACTGCTATCTTTAAATGCAGCTAAGCAGTTCGCTAATTTTCAGGATAATCTTGACCCAGAATCTTTGGACAAGACTACCCTACAAGCGCTAATCTCAGCAGGTTTGGTTCAAGATTCAAACAATACATGTTTAAAACCCGTAGAGCATTCCCCAGCTCCACAGACATCTGACTATACCCTTTTGCGTATTTTGCTTACGGATCTTTGTAATTTAGATTGCAGATACTGCAAGGTTGAGAAGAATATTAAGACGATTACTCAAACGGCCACCTCTCTTGTCCAGTTAGAAAAAGCGATTTCGCTTTTTTTTGATAGCTCGGTCGTAAACGAACCTAAGGTTGTTCACATTACCGGTGGTGAACCTACTATATTTTGGGCACAGGTTAAAAAAATTGTAGCTTTTGTACACAAATACAAAAGAGATGGAGAACAATTCTTTATTGTAATAGGAACAAATGCAATTTTACTAAATCCTGCAAAGATCAATTTTATAGCAGAGAATGACATAAAAGTAATTGTATCCCTTGATGGAAAGAAAAAGCAGCATGATCAGTTACGAGTATTTAAAGGCGGCAAAGGTTCTTTTGACCGAGTGTTTCCAAGCATTCTTGCACTTAAAGAAGCGGGGGCTGAAGTTGGTCTATCCATGGTGATAGGTAAACACAATGTAAATGATCTTGAAGAAATTATTTCATTTTTCATTGAATCGATTAACCCCGCAAGTTTGGGTGTAAACTTTATGAAATCCCCTTCTGAACGAGAAAAGGATTTTGCATTTATGATTTCCCCTCTTGAGTATGTAGAAGCTATATATAAGGCACACAAGCTCTTTCGTGCCAAAGGCCTATTTATGGAACTTCCATATAGGCGCCTTAAGCCTGTGGTGACTAAGTCGTTCCGCTATTTTGATTGCGGTGCTGCAGCAGGAACAACAATTAATATTGATTCAAAAGGACATACTGGTCCATGTAAATCTTTCCTCATCATGGAAGAAGTATATTCCGATCAAATACATCACGATAAAGTAAATGAGGCCCTACAAACATTTCGCAAGAGATCCCCACTTAGCAAACCAGAATGTTCCTCGTGTGCTGCCATTGCTATTTGTGGTAACGGCTGTGCATACACATCAAAAATGGAATCCGGTGACTATATGGCTATTGACATGAGTGCTTGTGAATACTCCAAACTATTTCACATGGAAATCATGAATGACCTGTTTGATTTAAATAAATCTGCTCTTAAGAATAAGGATGTCCATATTATTACCAAAGAGGATAGAAAACGTCTTCTTGGTAAGATTATTATCAATCCATTATCTCTGGCATCCTCAATAGGCCATGAAACCTAGCATATGAATATTTGCTTAATATATCCAGGATTCCCGCCTGAAACTCATTCAGGTGGTATTGGTACATTCGCATTTGAATTTGCGATGGCCCTTCAAAAAGCTGGTCATGCCGTTACAGTTATAAGCAGATCTGATAACACTCATACAGATGCTCATGAAATCATTGAAGGAATTAATGTATACAGAATAGCTGATAGCGCTTCCCTATCATTTCGCGCAGGTGGAGAATTATTTCATTACGAAAGAATTAAGAACCTTGTAAAGAAATTAGATACACAATCCACATTCGATATCATTGAAGCGTGCGACTGGGGTGCAGAGGCCTATGCTTTGCTCTCAGACTATTCTGCCCGACTTCTTATTCGATGCCACACTCCCTCATTTATTTCTGAATCTTATAATCCTGAAAATCCGGCTTATCTTTCTGAAAAAATTAAGTCATGTGAGAAGCGTCTTCTCTCCACCGCCCAGAAGCTTATCTCACCAAGTCAGGCGTTGCTTACAGAAATATCCAAATATATTTCCTTCTCCGGAAAAACTATTGTTGAACCATACCTTATTCAAACAAATGATATCCCATATAAAAATATATACTCTCTAAGTACTATTCCATCTCTTCTCAGTGTAGGCAGAATAGAGGCAAGAAAAGGGCAAGATATCATCATTCAGGCGCTACATGAAATAAGTACCCGTGAACTGCATCTTACTCTGTACGGCTCAGACACCCCCATATCAGCTTCCACATCAATACTTGATCAGTGGCTTTCTGAAGTTCCTAAACTTGTAGCTTCGAACGTAAAACATCTTGGGTGTATCCCTAGAGATAGCATGCTTCGTAGTTATAAAGATTTTGATATATATATTTGTTCATCTCGCTTCGATAATTATCCTTTCACAGTATTGGAGGCCATGGCAGCGGGGTTGCCTGTCATCGCGCATAATGTGTCCGGCATGAAAGAGCAAATTATCGATGGCGAAACGGGTATGTTTTTTGATGGTTCTCCTGCCGATCTTGCAGAAAAAATTTCTATATTACTTGCTGACGAGACTCTTAGAGCACAGATAGGCAGGCGCGCACGCCAGCAGATAGAATCTCACCACTCACCCAAGAGTATAGAAAACTCAGTTACAAATATGAGCAACTAATACTTTATGAATAACTATTCTCATTTATCAAATACGGACGTCCAAAGAAATCTTATTTTGAAGTCTAGTATTTTGCAAAAAGTGATGAACTATTTTTTTGATCACTCATTTACATATGTCTCGACTCCCTACTTGTCTTACCCGACCAAAGAGTATGGAGACGGCGAATTTCTAGTTTTTTCAGAGCTTCATCCAGGTAAGGTATATGCATTGCCACATTCACCACAGCTATATAAACAACACATCATTGCTAATACCCAAAAACATATTAGCAAATATTTTCAGCTAGCGAGAAATTTTCGTCCTGAGCATGCAGACACTACTCACCTGCAGGAGTTTGATCAGGTTGATTTTGAGATTGCCGATGCGAATCTTGAAACGATTATTAAGACTATTGAGGAAGTTGTTATAGCATGCTTTAAAACAATAAATGTAGAGTGTCAGATTACACGTCTCACATATGATGATGCGATGAAATCTTTTGGCTCGGATTCTCCAGACCTCCGGTGGAACGGTGGAACGTTTAATCATGAACATGATTCCGTATCATTTATTCTTCCAGATGACGAATGTGATACTAGTTCTTTTACGTCACTACCACCTGAAATCATCCATACACGCATTGCGGAAAAGGATCATACATTTACCGCTCATATTAGCAATATACAGATTCTTGGAGCCTTCCGAAATGAACTTGTTTCAAGTGGAATAGTTACATTGCATCAAAAATGGTCATTCGTTATGCTTACATATCTCCCACTCTGTTCTGTGAAGGGAGAAATTGTCTCTCCCTTCCATCACCCACAAGCACAGCCAGTGGCCGTATCGGAAATTGATTACAGTAATATGCAGCCTTCTGCATTGTCCACTATCCGTTCTAAATCCTGTGATTTTATCATCAATGGCTGTGAGGTCGCCGGTGGCAATGTAAGAATTGACTCACACAAATTGCAGACTGATATCCTGAAGCTCTACAAGAAAAGCAACGTCAGTAATGCCGCATATGAACCACTCCTCAATATGCTGAAATCATTTCCAGACTATTCTTCTGGAGGCGCTGCAATAGGATTTGATCGCATCATATATCTCATTTCTTTGCAAAAATCTATTCAAGACACACAATCCTTCCCTATGTCCCATGACGGCAAAGAATTCTTTGGAGGCCCATTTTCACTTAAAGATCATGAATACCTTATGTATGGACTTTCCCATCAACAAAAACTAGTGATTGAATCTAGAAACGCAGCAATAGAAATTGTCACTAACAAGAAGAATTTTGTTCACGATAAAAGTCATATTCTAGAGGTGGAAAAAATGGCAATGATTCTGGCGGATTCAGAAAAAATTGAGCCCGATGATCTTGTGACACTCAAAATTGCCGCCCACTGGCATGATACTGGCCGTGATGACCTCGCGATAGAACATTCAAATCATGATGAGGTGTCATCCTCCCTATTTACTCAATGGGCTAAATCCAAAACAGAATTATCCTCTAAGACGATCTCCACCATCAATTCTCTGATTTCTTCGCATAGAAGCAAAAATCAACCCACAAATCTTCTTGAACAAATACTTTGGGACGCCGATAAACTAGATATTTTCAATACTACTAGAATAAAGCAAATACTTTCTCACTACTTGCTATATCCATCGGCCCCTATTATCAATCAGTTTAATATTTTGGATTCCTATACCTTTTGGGACTCCATAGACAATACATTAATTGAGCGATTTCACACTACGCATGCGAAAAAACTAGCAAGTACTCTTCTGCCTCCATTCAAGACGTACATCGCCGAGTCAAAGGCAAGACTGCTCAAGAACTCGAAAAAATGTATTGCCATCGGTGGCGGATCTCTGCTTACAGAACAATTACTCCCTCTCTTCACATCTATTCTCGACTGTGCCCAAAAGCAAAACATCTTATATATACCCTATGCAGTTTTTTCAAACGATGAGCTCATAAGCTCATTTGATTCCTACGTCCATTCGCTTGAACAGCACTTTTCAAAAATTTCCCGTAATAGCACATTCACTGCAATTCAGAGGAATACAACGGTTGAAGAAGCCTCAAAACTGATGCAAGCTTCAGACATATTAATCTTTTCAGGTGGTAATACACAAGAGCTTATTGAGCGATTAAGGGATACTAATCTCCAAGCAGCTATCAAACAAGCATATGAGCGCGGAGCCTGGATCATTGCAACAAGTGCCGGCATCCTAGCACTGTCAGAATATGGCTATTCTTTTTCTAAGGAAAATATGAAGCAATATCAGGGGCTTGGTATTTTTTCTCGCGCAACCTATATAGTTCATGCAGCAGATTCAATGAATACTGAAGAAATTAAAGACAAACACACCACCCCTTTGATTCCTCTAAAGGAAAACCAATACAGCATAAGCATCGAATCATAATTTGTTACTGATATGCCAAATTCTCAAATTCAAAACATCTTGGTTACAGGTAGCAGCGGGATGATTGGTACAAGACTATGCGAGCTACTAATTGAGAATTCCTATAATGTTCTCGGTGTTGATCGCAGAAAAAACGTCTGGAACCCTCTTATTGATGCCTGTACTCTTCACATGGATCTTCTTGATCTTGATACTATGCTACAAGAGCTCCCTTGCGATGTAGACATGATTGTTCATCTAGCAGCAAATGCTCGTGTGCATGATTTAATCATTAATCCCTCTCTTGCAAAAGAAAACATTGACACTACCTATAATGTTCTCGAATATGCTCGCTTGAGTAAAATTGGACGTATTATCTTTGCTTCTTCAAGAGAAGTATATGGAAACCAGGAGAAAGTTCACTGCAACGAAGCTGACGTATTTCTGAGTGAGTCAGCAAGTACTTACAGTGCATCAAAAATATCAGGTGAATCACTTGTACATGCATATGCGAGGTCTGGATATGGAATTAAGCCACTTATCTTTAGATTCTCTAACGTATATGGCATGTATGATGAAAGTGACCGGGTAATCCCTCAGTTTATCAGTAAAGCAACCTCGCATGAGGATTTGACGATATTTGGCAAAGATAAACTTCTTGACTTTACCTACATCGACGATGCCGTGCAGTCAGTCCTTTGTGCAATCAAAAAATTTGAAGTACTTAAACCTCATTCTGTATACAATATTGGGTGCGGAGAAGGTTCTTCCATCGAAGATGTTGCAAATTATATTCGAAAAGCTTTAAACAGCTCAAGCAATCTTATTTACAAACCAAATAGAACTGGCGAAGTTGTTACATATACAGCCGACACCACTAAACTCCAGGCAGACATTCAACCTCCAGGCTTTCTCCCTCTATCTGAGGGACTGCAAGAGACAATTGATTGGTATATTCATTAATTGTTTACACTTCAATCGTATCCCCCAACTCTGGTACAAAGGTCGGAATGTCCAAATCATCTCTAACTTTATGTGCTAGCGCAGTAGCTTCATGCGCCTCACCATGAATACAATACACTTTTGCCGGTCTCTTTTCTGCATTACGCACCCAGCTGAGTAATTTGGTACTGTCTCCGTGCGCGCTAAGCGCCCCAATTGCCCTAATATGACAACGTACAGGAACCTCTTCTCCGTGAATTTTTACTTTTTCCGCTCCTTCATAAAGCCGCCTACCTAATGTGCCCTGCGCCTGGTACCCTACCAAAATAAGTGCAGACTTTGGATCTGACAAATATCGTTTGGCATGATGAATAATGCGGCCACCCGTCATCATGCCAGACCCAGCAATAATCATCTTTGGTTTTGGTGCTACGTTAATCGCTTTTGATTCATCTACTGATTTAGTATAGGTAAGGCAGTCAAACTGCAAAAATCCATCACCGCTTTCTTTAAATCTCTTTGCTGCTGCTCTGTCGTAATACTCAGGATACCGTTCATAAATTGGCATGGCACGAATTGCCAGTGGCGAATCTAAGAAGATTGGAATGTTTGGTAATGTGTGATCCTTTTCAAACAGTTCTTCTAGCATGTAAATAATCTCTTGCGTTCTTTCTAAACTAAACGCCGGCATCATAATTGTTCCACCATTTGTGCAGCCTTTTTTAATTTCTTCTAAAATAATTTCTTTTCTTTGGCGTTCTGTTTCATGCACGCGGTCTCCGTATGTAGATTCCATGAGCAGCACATCAATGTTTCCGAGCTGATCCGTTTCACGAATAATTGGCGCATTTGAATTCCCAATATCGCCTGAATATGCCAATGTCTTTCCGTCACCCGTAAGCTCAATAAAAGCTGAGCCAAAAATATGTCCGGCATCTTTTAATACGATTTTTGCATCACCTATAAAAAATTCTGTGTTGTATTCAACACCTTTGCTGCGCGAAACTGCGCCATCGATATCTTCTTCTTGAAAAGTAATTGGTGACTTATATTTTCTATTATCATTTTTCATGATGCCATACGAATCTCGCCAAATGAGTTCCGCCAATTCTAATGTTGGCTTCGTGCCATAAATATTTCCGGTAAAGCCGTCATGAATCAATTTTGGAATTCTTGCAGAATGATCTGCATGTGCATGAGAGAGCACTAATGCATCGATTGATTTAGGATCAAATTCAAATGCATCAGCGTTTCTTCCATAATCATAATCGCTGCCTTGAAACATACCGCAATCAAGAAGAATGCGTTTCCCCTCAACTTCAACTAAATGACAAGAACCTGTTACCATGTGTGCCGCGCCAAAAAATGTTACTTTCATACTAGCTGATCAAAAATATGATCAAAGTATAGCATAGCGAGGAGTGAAAAGGTGTGTGCAAAACTATCTTGAAGTGCAAAAATTTGCTATGATAGGTGCATATGAGACACTCGCGTGAAGAGATCACGATTCAAGGACCAGCTATTGAGCAACTACATCAAAAACGGGGCTGTATTGAGCGCACATGCCTGAGCTCTATCGGCTGCCTTGGGGTAGTGTTTATTATTGCCATGCTGGTACTCGGCTTTATTACTCGAGACAGAAATACCCCTGTAGAAGACATTCCAAAAGAACTCTACGAATCGATCTATATATATGACAAAGATATCGATGACATTCAGCTAGTAAAAGGCACAGAGCAGCATCCAATACTGAACGCAATGGCGTATTTGCCAAAGATCGCCCTTTACCCAGTCCTTCACTTTACAGATAAAAACCCTGATACAGAACTCGGCTTTTGGAGCGGTTATTCCAGTTTTCTTGGCCGTCCACTCATAGAAGAACATGATTCGTATTCATTAATCTGGTATACTATATCTGCAAAGCCTGATTTCCTTTTTGAGCTGCATGCTCATGAACTTGAGGAGCGTGGCTTTTCTATTAATACGCAGTCTGAAAGGTTTATGCGATTTTCTAATAAATCGCTTATTGGTGAAATGACACTTACCGGAGACACCATTCCTTATATCCTTACCATTACTCTCTCACCCCTGTCACAATAGCTATGGCAATTAAAACTCTAGCACAAGACGACCTTACTTGGGTCAATATAGATAAAGTCGACGACACCGCGATGGAATATTTGAAATCCAAGCACACGTTCCATCATCTTGATTTGGACGATGTGCAGGGTGAAAGTCAGACACCAAAACTCGATTTGTATAAGAATCATCTTTTTCTTGTTGTACATTTTCCACATTGGAATGCCGAAACAAAAACTATTGTTACACAAGAACTGAACATTTTTGCCACAGATACGCATTTGATTACTATTCAGCATACCAAAAGTAGGGAGATGAAAAACTTTTTTTATCGCTGCATGAGAAATAAAAGCGTGAAGAAAGATTGGATGAGTAGTTCTACTGGATATCTCCTCTATAGGCTCCTAGAATCGCTGTATAAAGAATCCAGATCGATTTTAAATAATGTAGGAAAAGATCTGCAAATTTTAGAAGAGCACGTGTTTGATGGCGACCCTGATACTAAGCTTGTGAAGCGTCTTGCAATTCATCGCAGAAATATCATGGCGATTAGACGAATTATTGATCCACAACGATACCTCATTGCAAATCTTTCTAACGTACGGCGCTCATTCCTGTCTCAAGACATTAGCCTATACTTTGATGATATTACCGATTACTTAGGCAAATTGTGGACTATTTTAGATACATATAAAGACACGGTTCAAGGACTCCATGTAACAGTTGAATCGCTGATTAATCAAAAAACGAATAAAGTTGTAGGAACATTGACGGCTATTTCTGTTGGACTCCTGCCGTTTACTGTGCTATCAAGTATGTATGGTATGAACATCATTGGTCTCCCCTTTGCAAGAGATCCTGCCGTAGTTTGGGGCATGTTTATTGCTCTTGCTATGGCTGTGACAATAGCAATTGTTGTCATGAAAAATCGTAAATGGTTGTAATGTGGTTAAGAAACTCCTCAGCAGCAAAGCGGCAACTATTAGTAGTGCTGCACTGATTCTTGGGCTAGCATCATTCACTAGCAGACTTATTGGCGTTGTCAGAAATCGCATTTTTGCCCATGAATTTGGTGCAGGAGAAGCATTAGACATATATTACGCGGCATTTAAAGTGCCTGATTTTATTTATCAGCTAATTATTCTTGGTGCACTTTCTGCTGGATTTATTCCACTCTTTTTGCGCGCATATGTGCAGAAAAAAGAATACGCATGGTACCTCATGAATACGGTACTCTCTGTATTTGGCGTACTGCTTGCGGCGGTCAGTGTACTTCTCTTTTTCACCATGCCATTTCTTGTACCGTTTATTGTGCCAGGATTTTCTGAAGCTGCCATTGCAGAAACGGTGTATTTATCACGAATCATGCTACTCTCTCCGCTTATTTTGGGAGTCAGTGGTATTTTAGGCAGTGCGCTCCAAGCATTAAAGCATTTCTTGGTGTACTCACTCAGTCCAATACTTTATAATCTTGGAATCATTATTGGTGCTATTTTCCTGGTACCACACTTTGGCCTGAAGGGACTTGCCTTTGGTGTGCTTATTGGAGCGGTGCTACATGTAAGTATCCTTATCCCAACAGTCTTGCATCAAGGCTTTTCGTTTAAGTTTCAATTTAAACCAAAAAGTAAACAATTTTTAGAACTGGTAAAGTTAATGATTCCACGTTCCGTTGCCATTGCGACGTACCAAATCAATTTCATAATTATGACCGTGTTTGCGTCTACACTTGCAGCGGGAAGTATTACGGTATTTAGTTTTGCAAACGATTTACAGTATTTTGCAGTAGGAATTGTGGGCGTTTCTTTTGCCATTGCCGCATTCCCCACCCTTTCAGAACATGCCGCTAAACAAAATGGAAAAGCCTTTATTGAGCATCTTGTTGCCACCATAAGAAAAGTGACCATTTTCATTATTCCAATCATGATTTGTTTGCTCATGCTCCGTGCGCAAATTGTGCGTGTAGTGCTGGGATCAGGGCAATTCGATTGGGCAGCGACTATTGCTACTGCAGATGCCTTAGCTATGTTCTCTTTGTCACTGTTTGCGCAGGCAATGATTCCTGTACTTGCAAGAGCTTTCTATGCGCTGCATGACACCTATACCCCGCTATTTATTGCAATTATTGGCACACTGACAAATATTGTTGCAGCATTTTTACTAAAAGATATCCTTGGCATTAGTGGCCTTGCACTTGCCTTTTCTATTGGTGCAACCATTCAATTCGTCCTCCTTTGGGTGGCGCTTCGTCATCAAACATCTACACTTAATGAATCCGTACTACTGCAGCTGCTGTATAAAATTTCGTTTGCCACAATCCTTATGACCGTGACCATTCAGTCGCTGAAGAATTGGCTTGGTAGTGAGGGCATGTTCGACTTAACAAGATTTTGGGGTATTTTCTTACAAGGACTTATTGCAGGAATTGCAGGATTAATTGTCTACGCAGGCATGATGTACTTAATGAAAGTACCAGAAATCAAAGAATTATTTGCTGCCCTATCAAAAAAACGCAGACAAGCTGCGTCTTCAGGGAAACCTCCGGAACCTATCGTCGAAGTCCCCAGTACCACTTCCTAGCTGCGTATAATATGCCGTATAGTTTGCGCCACACTGGTGCAATGACCAAATCAAACGAATGACTAAATTCAACATGATCTCCGCCGTATCCTTGTTTAAACCGTGTGAATCCTGACCACGGATTTTTTTTATCATAATTTGGACCAAGCGCTCCCCACATATCAAATAACGTAGCGCCTTTATGCTTTCCAAACTTCACAGCCTCCCACATTAGCATGTTTGCTGCCATAAAGTTGCGATGCTTGGTTGAAGACCCACCATACGGATAATACAACACCCCGTTATGTAAAAAAAGCATATAACTCGCGAGTGCCTCTCCTTCAAACCTTGCGGTTACAATATGTGCCTTCCCTTCCATATGTTTCCATACGGACTTCAAAAACTTTGGTGAACGTCCATTATATGATTGCCGTTTACAAGTATCGGTATAGAGAGCAATGAAATCTTCCAATCCCTTTGCATCTGACTCTTCTGCAACCGTTACTCCTTTTTTTGCAGCAAGTTTTGCATTATACCGCGTCTTTGATTTCATCTGCGCAGATAACTCCTCTTCTGATTTTGTCAGATCGAGTAGAAATTGCCATGGCGTAAACAGCGATTGCTGAGAATGCGCAATCCGCGTGTCGTATTTTTCTAAAATTGGGAGTGATTCCTTTTTTACGTTCGGTTCAAAGGTAATATGCGTTAAGCCATGCTTCTTTCCCCAAATAGCTAAAAAGTCGAGCATTTCCTTGCTCGGCATGGTACTTCTGGGTACATATCCCACTGCTTTTTTAATAACAGGAATAGGATGAATCGTCATTTGAATCGATTCAACTACCTTATTCCCCTCTTTTCCAATAACACGCACTACATGCGTCCCCTCATCCTCTCTAAGCGCTCCCCATGCAAAAAGCTGCATTGGATGATGCACAGCGCAATCAAATGCCTCTGGGAGCTTGTCTTCATGCAATAGTTCTATCTTCATATGCGCACATTGTACCAGTAATTGGCGTAGGCGGCAAACCTCTTGCAATTGGGGCTATCCCCTGCTACAATGCCACCATATTCGCTGAAGTTAGCGATTTTTGGTAGATTATGAAGAACATCAGAAATTTTTGTATTATTGCACACATCGATCATGGAAAATCTACACTTGCAGATCGATTTTTAGAAACCACACATACCGTAGACGAGCGCAAAATGAAAGCGCAAATTCTTGATCAAATGGAATTAGAGCAAGAACGCGGTATCACCATTAAGTTGCAGCCCGTACGCATGGAGCATAAAGGTTACACGCTGAACCTCATTGATACTCCGGGTCACGTTGATTTTACATATGAAGTATCTCGTTCACTTGCGGCTGTGGAAGGAGCAGTATTACTTGTAGACGCAAGCCAAGGAGTACAAGCACAAACTATTGGAAACTTATATCTTGCACTCGACCAAGACCTCACAATTATTCCAGTGATGAATAAAATTGATTTGCCAAATGCAGATGTAGAAAAAGTATCTGCAGAAATCATTCATTTGCTTGGTTGTAAAAGAGAAGATATTTTGTCTTGTTCCGGGAAAACCGGTGAAGGCGTTCTTGAATTACTCGATGAAGTTATTGAAAAAGTTCCTGCACCAACGGAACGTGAATCGAATGGTGTGCAAGCGCTTATCTTTGATTCCTTTTATGACGACTACCGCGGAGTAATCGCCTCTGTTCGCATGCTCCACGGATCGCTAAAAAAAGGAGAGAAAGTTACCTTCATGGGAACAAAAGCAACAGCCGAAGTCACTGACATTGGGCACTACTCCCCAGATATGGTTGCAGACGGAGTGCTTGAGCAAGGACAAATTGGATATGTCGTATCTGGAATGAAAGATTTGAAAGAAGTACGTGTTGGTGACACCATTACAACAACAAAAGACCCTGCTCTTGAGCAGCTCCCCGGATATAAAACGGTTACACCAATGGTGTTTGCTGGTATTTTCCCAGCAGAAGGAGACGATTATAATGCCATGCGTGATGCAATGGATCGATTAAAACTATCTGATTCAGCGCTCATGTTTGAACCTGAACATTCGCAGGCACTCGGATCTGGATTTAGATGCGGATTTTTGGGCATGCTGCACCTTGATATTTTTCAAGAACGATTACGGAGAGAATTTGGGCTAAATATTGTTGCAACCGTTCCTTCTGTTGCGTACCATGTATTTAAAACCGATGGCTCAGAGCTTGTAGTGAAAAGTCCAGAAGATTTACCAGATACGCAACGAGTTGAACACATTGAAGAACCGTGGATGAGTGTAGATATCATTACTCCTGACGAATACATTGGAAACGTCATGACTCTGGTTACAGACAAAAAGGGAGAATATGAAAACACCGAATATCTCAGTAGCGGTGCCGGAACTCGTGTGGTATTGAACTACAAAATGCCGCTCGCTTCACTGATTACTGACTTTTATGATAAACTAAAGACCGTAACATCAGGATTTGGATCGCTCAGCTATGAGTTTAAAGAATACCGCAAAACAAAAGTGGTAAAACTCGATATTTTAGTAGCAGAGGAAGCCGTAGAAGCGCTTTCACTTCTTGTGTGGACAGAAGACGCACATAAAATTGGAAAACAAATTGTGCATTCTTTAAAAGAGTCACTTCCCCGCCAGCAGTTTGCTATTAAACTGCAAGCTGCAATTGGTGGAAAAGTGGTAGCTGGTGACAGACTCAGCGCAATGAGAAAAGATGTAACCGCCGGTCTCTATGGTGGTGATGTGACCCGTAAACGAAAACTGTTAGAAAAGCAAAAGAAAGGAAAGAAAAAGATGATGGCTATGGGGAAAGGAAAAGTAACTATTCCAACAGAAGCATACTTAGCTGTATTAAAAAGATAATATGTACCAAAGTAAAACCGTTAAAGTACTCTTTATTGTTCTTGCAACAATTGCCGTCATCGGTATGGTCTTTTTGACCATTGCTCCTGCATTTTACGCATAGCCTATGGAAAAACGACGCTGGCATCTTCTTGAAGCGCCACCTGCGTCGTTTTTTGATTCGCACACTTCCCTTCCAAAGCTGTTACTAACATTGCTTCATCACAGAAACATTACAGAACCTGCTGCAATTGATGCCTTTTTGCATCCTGACTACGCTGCACATATTCATGATCCCTATTTATTTAAGGACATGACTATTGCCGTTGACCGCCTGCTTCAAGCAATTGAAAAGGATGAACGCATTACTATTCACGGTGATTATGACGCTGACGGCGTAAGTGCATCAGTTATTCTCTCTGATACGCTTGAAGCCATGGGTTCTGATAAAGTGGACTGCTTTTTGCCGCACAGAGAAACTGATGGGTATGGCTTAAGTAGCAAAACGGTTGATTTTTTACATTCACAAGAAACAAAAGTAATTATTACCTGCGATTGCGGTATTAGTAACTATGATGCTGTAGCGCATGCAAATGAGCTTGGTGTTGATGTGATTATTACCGATCATCACTCTATTCCGGCAAAAGTTCCAGACGCCCTGGCAATAATCCATCCAAAAATTGAAACTGAAAAGTATCCAGATAAGAATTTAGCTGGTGGTGGTGTAGCCTTTAAGCTGGCACAAGGATTGTTAAAAAAACATAAAGAATTAGGAAAAGACTTGCGTACAGGAGAAACGCACGAAGGATTTGAAAAGTGGCAACTCGGCATGGCTGCTATTGCCTCTGTTGCCGATATGGTGCCACTTATTGGCGAATCGCGTGTGCTTACTAATTTTGGTTTGCGCGTATTAAACCAAACACGTAGAGTTGGCATGAAAAAACTCTATATTGAATCTGGTTTAGCAGACGATTTGGGTAATTTAGAAAAGCCAATTACCGAACGCACTATTGGATTTACCATTGCTCCACGCATTAATGCAGCAGGAAGACTCGACCATGCAAATGTTGCCTATAATCTGATTAAAACCGACAGAGGTACAGATGCTGTAGATTTAGCATATCAATTAGAGCAAAACAATTCTGAAAGAAGAACACAAACGCAAGAAGCAATTGAACTTGCAGACAAAATCATCACAGAGCAAGAGCACAGAAATGTTGTGGTGGTGTTTTTTGATCACTGGCGCCCGGGTATTGTTGGGCTGATTGCAAGTAAACTTAAAGACAGACTGTATCAACCAATCATTGTGGCAACCATGAATGGCGATGTGCTTGTTGGTTCTGGAAGAAGCATTACCGGCTTTAGTCTTATTGGCGCACTTCAAGAACATCCAGAACTCTTTAGTAAATTTGGTGGTCACCCTATGGCCTGTGGGTTCTCTTTGGCAGACGGTGTAACAATCGATCAGCTTAGAGATGCGGTAAATGACTCTTTTGAAAAAAATGCTTCACCAGAAATTCTTGTCCCAGAAATATCAATCGATGCAGAAGCAAATTTTGGAGATTTATCGCTTGATATATTCAAGCAGCTTTCTTTACTTGAACCATACGGACAGAAAAATCCTGCACCAAGGTACGTTACGTATGGCGCAGAGGTTCATAATGTGCAGTTTATTGGCCAGCAAAACACCCACGTAAAAATGGTCTTAAAGCACAGCGGTAAAATGCTTACCTTTCTTGGCTGGGGCCTTGCTGTAGACGAAGCATATGCCTGGATTGCTAAAGCAAAAGAAGGAGATAACATAGATGTGGTATATACCCTCTCTAAAAACAGCTGGAATGGCAGGCATTCACTTCAATGCCAAATAATCGATATTAAACAAGCGTAATATGCATGTAAATTTATATACAGATGGTGGTGCGAGAGGAAATCCTGGGCCAGCAGCGCTTGGAGTAGTAATCAAAGACGAAGCCGGAAAAGTAATCAAGCATTATGGCAGTTATTTAGGTGAATGCTCAAATAATGTTGCAGAGTATCAAGCAATTGTCTCTGGATTGCGGACCGGATTGGAACTCGGTGCAACATCTATCGATTGCTACGCTGATTCAAAACTTGTTATTGAGCAGCTTAAGCGAAATTGGAAGGTGAAACATCCCGATATGCAAACATTGTTTGTACAGGCATGGAACTTAATGCAGAAATACGAAAAGGTGACGCTCACACATATACGACGAGAGAAGAATACGGAAGCGGATGCAGAGGTAAATATTATCTTAGACAGAAAAGCATGAAAAAAACAGAGCCCGTCGGCTCTGTTTTTTTATTTATGTAGTGGTCTGTCTGGAATATGTTCTAACGTGTATCCACCAGTATTTGATTCGGATAATTGCATGTCGTCTAAGCCAGAGGTTCTTCTTTCTATATCATTCCATTGTAAAGATACAACAATAACAACAGCGCAGAGTCCAATGACTCCCATTAGACTGGCCATAATTAATTCTTTCTTTTTTTGTTTAATCATACAAATGCGCGCTAAAGCGTTTCATGGTATAATTATATAACAAATCGCATGTAAATGAAATATGTCAGCACCAAACGCGCAACAAGAAGCAACAAATCCATTGTTATTAGCACTTGATCCGTTTACAAGTAATACCCTTTTTATTGGATTTATTATTGGGCTCATATTTGCTTTTTTGGTTGCAGGATTTATTTTAACAGAAAATCCAAAGCACATTCCTGCGATGATTAAGCACAGCGGGCGCAAAGGGTTTGTGAAAGTGACAGGTCAAAGTGTTGACGGAACATATTCCGGTTCTTATACGCAATATTTGAAGAGGCAACAACAAGTGCGCGCACTATTCCTTATTTCGATTATTTGTTTTTGCGCAATGGTAGCAAGCGTGCTGGCGTTTGGGTAGGTTGACGAGATGATCAATGTATGATATTACAAAGGCACCGTAATGCGGTGTTCTTTTAATCTTGACGTCGACGTGATGTCGGCTGAACAGAGATCGGAATGGTCAATGATGCCAATCGCAAGACGCCACTTCCTCACGAGGTGAACGTCGAAGAGTTCGTGGCGGCGACCGCTCAAGCGCAGATCAAGGAGCTGCTGTGGAACATGATCCTGCGCATGCGCAACGAGGAGCCGCACGTGGAGGCGCTCCAAGCGCCCTTCACCGCCGAGCATCTGGTGGAGAATGTGGAAAACAAATTCGCGCTTGCCTTGCGGGGGCTCGAAGACGCTGATAGCGAGAGGTACTCGCTGAAGGTGCTCATCGGAGGTGGCGGCGGATCTGTGATCCTGCGGCGCAAGCCGATGCTGGAGATCGAGATCGCGCCCCTCGTGGAGAAGATCAACCTGGCGTTCAGGGAGATCCACACCCAGATGAACTCCAGGTTCTGCTGGGCTCTCCCGAAGGGCTTGGACACCGAGGAGGTCATCCAGCAGATCCGCGAACTGGTTGTGGCCATGAGCGGGACTGAACAAGTGCACATTGGCGCACACCTGGAAGTAAGTCACATCGCCGGCGGACCGGTTCTCGCATGCCGACTGTGTCGGGTGGAGGAACCGGAGGACTCCGCCGCGGAGCCCCTGAAGCGCGTGGTCAAGCTGGAAAACCGCATCTGGCGGCACACCCCGGACTTCCCGGAGCAGCAGGAAATTCCTGCTGAGGTGGTCGTCCGTAAGATCGAGCGAGCCTTCCTGGAGAGCACCATCGATGAAATCGTTGCAGCTGCGAATATTGCTCGTCCCCCAGAGCAAGACCTGACGCCATGCGGCGACTACGCTACGTGGATCGGCCTGCCGAACAACGCCGATCACGTTCCCGCCATTGAGGCAGCTCTACTTGGGAACCCCTCGCTGCGCTCTGCTGTGGAGACGTTCAAGGAGTTCCACTGCGTCAAGATCAGGCAAGAGAGCACCCCTCGTGAAGATGGACGAATCATGATTCAGCTCACCTTCCAGTGCGAGCCCTGATCAACCCTGCTGCCCGGTACATTGCCGGCCGCCTGCGTGGGCACTACTGCCCGCGCTTCCCCGCCCGCATCTTGCGTGGCAAGGTGGTCCTGCGCTTCGTCATCAACAGCGTCCTGCCGGAGGCATACATGCACCTCTTCACGCTGCAGCTCGAGACGGCCATCAAGGAACTCCTGATCGCCGAGCTCAGCTGCATTGAGATCACGCATGGCACTCACCCGAAGACGCGTAACACCGTCTTCGAGATCGCGCTGAGCTGATCGCCCGAGCAGGCAACACACCTGCTCACGCCGCCGCCCTTCCGGGGTTGGCGGCTCTTTTTTTTGACATTCCTGTTTCACTATGTAAGTATACCCATACATTCACATCACTGGAGGATAGATGGACTCTGAAGCGGCTACCCACTTTAAACTGACCGCTGTGCCCGAACTCGAGTGCCTGGCACGCACAAGCTATCTTCAAGAGTCGCGTACAGACGGCTCTACCAGGCAACTCAATGACGCGATGTTCGACTTCGTCCAGCGTGTTATAGATGCCATTGAAGATGATGAGCTGGAAAGGAACTTCACCCGGCTCAAGTCACAACTCTGGATCCGCGAAGCACCAGATTTGAACGTCGTCGCAAAGCTGCTAGAGGATGCCATCTGTCGCCAGGATGCCTGGCAACAGCTCCGCAAGATGCTCACCGGCGTCAACATCTATGTGAGCCAGAAGCGGTGGCCTCAGAATCACACGCTCGTCCACATCGACTTCGTCCCATGAGTCGCCTGACATCGCCAGCTGGCACCACTGCCGCTGCGCCACCACCGTCTGCACCCACACCGGGGCTGACGGTTCTTTTTTTTTACATAATACCCTCCAAGGGTTGACAATACCCCTTTTTTGTGGTATAGTCCCCCGTCGTTAAATCGGCATTTCACCTGCGCTGGCGGAGGCCAGCTGACTTGAGGAGTAGTGTGAGAAAGAAGCCCCAGACGATCGAAGAGTTCCTTGCGATGGTCGCGTCCTTCATGGACAACGGCCCGCGCGGCTCTGTGACCTTCACCTACAAGGTCCCCAGCATCTGCCCGATCATTCCGCTCGCGCAGAAAATGGAGGCCTTCCTGAGGCGACTCATGGAGGACAGCGTCGACGACATCAGGGCAACTCTGCAGCTGATCCCAGCTTCGTCCAACGTGCTCGAGATCATCATCTCGAACACGGACCCGGACGACCTGAAGCCATAGAGCCACATGCTCTGGCTACGAGCGAAGCACTACTGCCCGCTCATCACCGCCGCCCCACTTCCGGGGTTGGCGGATTTTTTTTACTCAATCAAATTCTCTATCTTGACCCGCTCCCCTTTCTATGATATATATGTACCAACTCGTACGTCGGAATTATTCCGGCTGATTGAATTACTATGAGTAGCACCACGAGTGCTCAGACGGAATATGCGAATTTTTTCCTTCAGCTATTGGGCGCTCTGGAGGAGCTCACCATTCGCCACCAGACCTGGGTGCAAATGAACTGGCCCGCACCGGAGGGGGCGGATACTGTCGAAGTTGAAGCACAGCTCCGCGAGGTTGTTGCGAGCTACTGCGATGCGCGGCAGTTCCCCATTGTGTGGAAGCTGTACTACCGGACGATCGGCACGGTGACCGTGTTCAGTGTCTTGCTGACCCGCGAACCGGTCTTTCCGGCTCCGCGAGAGGTGCTTGAGTGCAAAACCGACGACTGGCAGCGGTTCATCACTGACGTGGTGACTGAGCACCTGCGCAGGTACAGGATGACCCGCAGCTGCGTGCAGATCAAATTTCCTACCTCACTGGATTTGGAAACTGATGTGCTCCCTTTTGTGGCCTCGCTTCAGGCGAAGGCCGCAGAGGAAATCCGGGCAGAGGGCCAGGACCAGGTGGTGACGATTTACTACCGCCGATATCTGGTTGACGAGCGACCGCCGCTGCGACCTGGTGCGGGTTCGTTTGAAATTGCTTGGCACGCGTCACTGGCGCGTCGATAGAACCACCGAGTCGGGCTGCGTTGCCCGCTCACCCGTACGCTGAACCAAATTGGTTCAGATGAAAGACATGAAGCATGTCAGAAGACGCTTACGATATCGCGCACAGGGCCTTCACTGAGATCAAGCAGGCCATCGCGGACATTGAAGACGACCACGATCTGGTTCGCCAGATCAGCGTGATGCCACCCAGAAGGATCTGCGAGTCCACAGACCCCCGCTGGCGTGTGAGTTTCGAGGAACTCGTAGACAGGCTCTGCATGGAAAGCAGCGTGACCTTCCTGAAGGTGTATGTGCTGAGTGAGCTTTTTGGACAGAAGATCCTCTTCACAACCCTGTCAGTGAAGCCGCGCAGCTGACCACCCGAGCCGGGCACTACTGCCCGCTCACCGCCGCCGCCCCACACCCGGGGCGAGCGGTTCTTTTTTTGTCTTGATATTGACAGGAGCTATCTTTTCCGATACGGTGCACTCGCAGATAGATCCGTACGCTGACTTTCAGCTGAATAGAGAAAATCGTGGCCTTCAAAGATCTCGTACTAGCGGCAGCAAAATTCGCTGCAGAAGATCCTAGCCACTGTGTGGTCCTCGTCAAGAGCATCGACGAGCTCAGCGCAATCAGTGAGACACAGTTGTCATCAAGAAACCGACTGTTTCTTGCCAACCTGCGTGATGAGGCACGCGAGAAGTTCGGTGACGACGTCATGGTCGAGTGGAGGCTGCTCGATAGAAGAAAGCTGGAGGTCACCGTTCGGCACATCAACCATCGCCGCGAATACTGAGCAACCGGCACTACTGCCGACCGCTCACACACCGCCGCCCCACACCCGGGGCGAGCGGTTCTTTTTTTACCTTGATATTGACAAATCCCCCCATTTTTGATATTACATACCTACACCGCACAGCGGTATCTGAAACAACTAGCGTCGGCTGAGACCGGCTGATCGTAGGGAATCTCATGAGCGATATCGCTCAACCTCACCCTGACTCCACTTTTGCTCAGAGGTTCGTGCATCACTCCCAACCGTGGGAGACGCAGCAGGACCCAGGTGAAGCGCTGCAGCAAAGCTGCTCGCTCAGGCCCAGGAGAGGCAGCCTCTCCCTGCAAGGAGCCATTGAGCTGGCGGTGGTCAACGCGACGGATCCTGCGCAGCTCGCACGGGTGCGGCCGAACGAGGACTTTCACGTCTGGCTGATCATCAACATCTGGATGCCCATGCCCAAGAGGCTTTTCTACGCGAGGATCCGTGAGTGCTTAGGTGGGCCTCGCGCTCTCCTCGGCAAGGCCTTCCAGGAGGGGACCTACCGAGAAGTTGTGGTCCGGTTCGAGCGCAACACGCGCCCGGCCGAAGACTACTTCGAGAACCAGTACGTTCGGCTCTCGTTCGTGCGCTGAACCTGCTGGGTTCTGAGCAACCGGCACCACTGCCAACCGCTCACCGCCGCCGCCCCACACCCGGGGCGAGCGGTTCTTTTTTTCCAAAACAAAAAAGGAGCCAACCGGCTCCCCTTTTTTATAACTCGTCCTTCAATTCCTGAATCAACTTCTTTGCCTTCTTCCCAGGCTTCTTTGGCACATCCACAATTGGTCTGGCGGATTTTTTTGAAAATTCTGGCGTTTACTCTCGAATTGGAAATGTTGCGATTTGCTTTTGAGACTCATCAAGAAGATTAATGTGAGAATCGCTACGCTTCGAGGCTGCTCCGTAATTTCCTACATACACACTTGTGTACTGTCCATCTGGAGACTGATCCTGTCTTTCTGGCTGTCTATCTCCAAACGCTCTGCGATACTCCCAAGCTTCTTCCTCTGTAAGCGCAATGCTCGTGTCCTCATCTCGTGTATATAATCGATACCCATCCTCTACCCTATATAAAATCTGATTTTGATCTGCAGAAAACAAAGGCGCATTCACGTTTGAATATCTACCTAATGAGACATCACCAGCAATAATTTGTTGCTCATTGGTTCCATCAATGTTTACAGCAATTAATTTGCCGGATGAAAAAGATTTTCTTGTAAAATATACTGTTTTCCCATCTTCTGAGAAAAGTGGAAACAAGTCAACCCCAACCCCTTGTGTTAGCTGCCTCGTTGTACCATCTGCTGTGGACATCACGTAAAGATCTCCATTTCCTGTTATTGCCGATGAAAACACAAGCATAGCTGAGTCTTGAGAAAAGGTAGAAAATTGTCCAATATGATTGTCAGAATAGAACACCTCCTTCATTTGAATATTGTATGTACTGACGCTTCCAATAATGAGCGCTACTACTGCAACGAGCCACGCATGTTTTTCCCTTTTACAAAGTAAACTTGATACAAATAGTATTATACCTGTAACAAGTAACAGCCCAATGAGTGCAAGCACTGTTGGTACAAGAATTTCCGCGTCATCAAAACCCGCAAAAAATATAACAAACGATGCAAAAAAGGCAATGAGTGCCCCTGCTCCAAGCCCTAAACCAACCCGCGTAGATGTTCTACTCATTTTATCTTCCGACTTCATATTTATCTGTACTACGTATTAATAGTCGCAGTATATCATATATAACTTTTAAAAAAACAGCGCCATTAGGCGCATGTTTTTTTATAACTCGTCCTTCAATTCCTGAATCAACTTCTTTGCTTTTTTGCCAGGCTTCTTTGGCACATCCACAAGCACCTGCACATAATGATCTCCGCGCCGTGATCCCTGCAATTGCTGAATCCCAAGGCCTTTTAATCGAATTTTCTGATGCGGCTGTGTACCTGCTGGCACCACCAAGTTTTTCTTTCCGTCTAATGTATCGATCTCAATAGTATCACCGAGTACCGCTTGCGCATAATTAATGGTGAGCGTCATGTGTACATCAAATCCGTCTCTGACAAAAATGTCATGGCGTTTAATGTGCACACGCACATATAAGTCTCCAGCTGCGCCACCAGTTCCCGGATATTCCCCATGGCCGGTCAGTCTAATCTGCGCGCCGTGATGAATTCCTGCGGGGATTTTTACTTGCATGTCAGATTCATTCGTCACGCTGCCGTCTCCCCCACATGTTTTACACGATTTTTCTGGAATCTTTCCAGCGCCACTACAAATAGGACACATGGCTTGTGTTTGCATGTTTCCTAGAATAGTTCGTTGTATGCGCACTACTTGCCCTTGCCCACTACATTCTCCACACGTGTTCATCTTGGAATCTTTTTCGGCTCCCGTTCCACTACAATCATCGCAGGCGTTTTTCTTTCTCAAATTAATCGATCTTTCAATACCGAATGCCGCTTCTTCAAAAGAAAGTTCTACATCTACCTGAATGTCTCTACCGCGTACTTGTCCGCCGCCTCTTCTACCTCCGCCACCAAATCCAAACATCTCTCCAAAAATATCGCCAAAGTCTACGCCGCCAAATCCGCCACCTTGCTGCTGCCCGCGAGTTGCGCGCATGTAGTCTTCCCAGCTCATACCACCACCAAATCCGCCCTGCTGTGAAAAGTCAGAACCATATTGATCGTATTGCGCTCGTTTTTCTTTGTCCCCCACCACTTGGTACGCTTCGTTCACTTCTTTAAACTTTGCTTCGTCACCAGTTGGTTTATCTGGGTGGTGCTTATGCGCCTTTTTTCTAAACGCTTTTTTGATTTCTTCCTGCGATGCGTTTTTTTCTACGCCGAGGGTTTTGTAGTAGTCTTTTGACATGTTATTTTTTATATTTCAGCAAATCAATTATACTGTTTATGGGTCCACCATCATCTTTTGCAGAATTACCTAGGTGACCACTGAACTTATGGTCAAAAATGGCATTAGTACCTATATCAATCATTTTATTCTTCATGGCATCGTCTCTCGATACCGGATTTCTGGAAAGATATTCCTCAGTAATCTCTGAAACAATTTGCCGGTGTCTATATATTGACCTTTCATTTCCCCATATTCTTAAACTTCGCGTTACAAACTTTATTGCCCATGAAAGCGTCGCGAGTAGAGCTATTTTTGCAGCTAGAATTATTTGGAGTATTCCACTATTCGACAAGTTGACATCTCGCATACAGGCTGCTCCCGAATAATTCAACCTTCCTGTGCATTTGACTATCAGGAGTACCAGGATCGAAATCGAAGCGGCTCCAATAATTACGCCAATTAAGTACTTAAGCAATTTTTTTCTTTCAACCTCCAGATTCTTTATTTTTGAATCAATAATCACCAACTCATCTTCATAATACTTGCCCATTTTATTTGCCGCACTTTCGACCGATCTATCTCGTTCTATTTCACCCATGCTTTGAATGAATCTCTCGTGTTCTGCATTTTCAATGGCTCGAAATATCATCAAATGATCTTCCAATATATCATCAACTTGCTTTGCAAGACTCGAAACTAATTTGGGAGTAAGCTCATTGAGCTTTTGATTTGTACGAATTACGGAAAGTACAAAATTAAATTTATTGACCATTTTTTCAATTTCAGAAATGTGTTTTGTACTCATTTCTTTATCCAAGTAGTCTCTGATGAAATCATCACGCAGAAGTCTAATCTTAAGTCCTATTCCAAGTACCTTTTTGGCGATTTCTTGAAGAGAGTATCCGCTGATCTCACCATGTCTCCACAGAGTATCTTCTCTAGAAAAAATATCTTTAACGGCACCCATTTCACCAACTATTTGGCTTAATTTTCTTTTATTAATTTTCATACTTTCATTTAAACCACTACCCCCATTCTCACAGAGGCAGCAGGTCTAAAAACGAATTACTTCGCTTCCCCATCAACAACGTCTCCTTCTACGACATCATCTTTAGGCGCTTCTTCCGCTGCAGCACCTTCTGGCGCAGCGCCGGCTTCTTTTGCCTTCGCAGCAGCAGCCTCAACCTCATACATCTTCTTCCCAACAACCTGCGCGGCGTTGGTAAGTTCTTCAGAAGCGGCCTTAATTGCATCAAGGTCTTCGCTTTCTTTCAGTCCCTTCATCTTTTCAAGTCCGTCTTCAACGGCTTTCTTTTCTTCTTCAGTAATTTCAATTTTCTTTTCTTCTACATCCTTCATCATCTTTTCTGTTGTGTACACCATGGTGTCTGCAGTGTTACGCACTTCAATAAGCTCGCGTTTCTTTTTGTCTTCTTCTGCGTGCGCTTCTGCGTCCTGTTTCATCTTTTCAATTTCTTCATCACTAATTCCACTAGAAGCTTCAATTCTAATCGATTGTTCTTTTCCTGTTCCTTTATCTTTTGCAGAAACATTCAAAATACCGTTTGCATCAATGTCGAAACTTACTTCAATCTGTGGAACTCCGCGTGGAGCTGGTGGAACACCATCCAAAATGAATCGTCCAAGACTTTTATTGTCTGCAGCCAATTCACGTTCCCCTTGCACCACGTTAATTTCTACTGAAGGCTGGTTGTCAGCAGCAGTAGAAAAGATTTGTGATTTGCTTGTTGGGATTGTTGTGTTGCGGTCAATAAGCTTTGTTGCAATGCCACCCATTGTTTCTAATCCAAATGAAAGTGGAGTCACGTCGAGGAGTAAAATGTCTTTTCCAAGATCACCTTGAAGTTGTCCGGCTTGAATTGCCGCACCCATCGCTACTACTTCGTCTGGGTTTACAGACACGTTTGCCTTTTTCCCAAAGAATTTTTCTACTTCTTCTTGAATCAGTGGCATTCTTGTCATTCCACCCACCAATACTACTTCATTAATGTCTGATTTACTTACGCCAGCATCTTTCAATGCCTTTTCTACTGGAATCATGGTTTTTGCAACCAAGTCTCCAACAAGTTCTTGCATTTTAGCGCGGCTCAGCTTCATGTTTAAATGCTTTGGCCCTTCTGCACCGCTCGTAATGAATGGTTCATTGATTTCCGTCTCTGGCGTGCTAGAAAGCTCAATTTTTGCCATCTCAGCAGCATCTTTTACTCGTTGGAGTGACAGTGGATCACTAGAAAGATCGATTCCTTCTGTTTTCTTAAATTCAGCAAGAATCCATTTGATAATAACTGCATCAAAATCGTCTCCACCAAGATGCGTATCACCGTGAGTAGCAAGTACTTCTACCGTTGAATGACCATCTTCTGCGTCATGAGAAATGTCTAGGATTGAAACATCGAATGTTCCCCCACCTAAATCGTATACAGCAATTTTTTGATCGTTTGTTTTATCAAACCCATATGCAAACGCTGCTGCAGTAGGTTCGTTAATCACACGGAGTACTTCTAATCCTGCAATTTCACCTGCGTGCTTTGTAGCTTGGCGCTGTGAATCGTCAAAATATGCTGGAACAGTGATAACTGCTTGCGTAATCTTTTCTCCTGTCTTTTCTTCTGCATCTGCCTTCATTTTTTGAAGGACCATTGCAGAAATTTCTGGTGCTGCAAAGTTTTTATCTCCCATTGTTACTTTCACTTTTCCGTCTTCAGTAACCAATTTGTACGGAGCATGTTCTTCTACGTCCTTTACTTCAGCATCCCCGGGTGAACGACCAATAAGTCGTTTAATAGAGAAGAGTGTGTTGCTCGGGTTTGTTACTGCTTGGCGTTTTGCAAGCTGCCCAACAAGTCGCTCTCCTGATTTATTGATTGCTACGGTTGACGGTGTTGTTCTGTTTCCTTCTTTGTTTTCTAAGACCTTTGGCTGACCACCTTCCACAATGGCCATACATGAGTTTGTTGTTCCAAGGTCGATTCCTAAAATTTTTGGCATATATATAGTATTATTACTTATTGTCTCCTTTTTTTGTCACTTTGACACTGATTCTTTTAGAGTTACTTGGTGCAGCTTTTGGACATTGAATCCTGAGGATTCCTTCTCCATACTCTGCTATTACTCCGTCTTCTGTTACTGCCACTGGCAGTGGTACTTGGCGGGAAAATGATCCGCTGCGTACTTCTTTACGGTAGTAGTTTTTTTCTTCTACTTCCCGCTCTTTTCTACTTTCTCCTTGCACGCTCAGCATACCTTGCTCTACTTGCACCGTTACATCTTCTGGATGCACCCCGGCAAGAGGCATTTCTACCACCACATGTGTGCTGGTTTCGTATACATCTACGGCTGGAATAAAGGTGTTGTGCAATCCTTGCTGCCCAATCACCGATGGCAGTCTGTGCGTGTGCGCATCCTGCTCATCTATGTGTTCATTATGCATAGACAACGATTAGTTTTTACACACCACGACTTTTGCGGCCTGTAGGATTTTATCTCCTACTTTGTATCCACCATGCACTTCTCGAATGATCTGTCCGTCTTCATGATCTGCGCTAGGCTCTTCACTCAGCGCTTCATGCAGCATTGGGTCAAACGAGAGGCCGGCCGTTACAATTGGCTCAACTCCGTGATTTTTTAAAATATCTTCAAACTGTTTCATGATGAATCCAATTCCCTGCTTCCAACTTTGCCATTTGCTGTCATCACTTTCTACTTCGTGAGCAAATGCTTTTTTGAAGTTTTCATACACGGGAATAAACTCTTCCAAAATTTGTACGCGACTCATCTTTGCCCATTCACTTCTCTGCGCCTGTGTCTCTTTTAGCAGGTTTTGATAATCTGCTTGCGCGCGAAGTGCTTGGTCTTTATAGTCAACGTTTACTTCTACCTCTACTTCTTTTATTACCACTTCCTCGCCTGCCGAAGCCTTGGCGGAGGTTGGTTCTTTTGGTTCGTCCGGCATAACTTCTGCCTCTACTTCTACTTCTTCCTGATTGTTATTTTTTTTACTCTTCATATTATTGTGCGAGTAGCTCTCGTAAGTGAGTTAGGAGTGCTTTATGTTTTGCATAGTGCATTCTCATTGGACCAAGCAGCATCATCATTTTGCCGTCCCCTAGTTTGGCGCATACAATGGTGCAGCCGCTTCCAAGTGGATTATTGGTACCAATTAAAATCGAGACATCTTCTTTTGCCGCCCGCGTAATATCTTCTAATCGATCTTCGCAGTGGTCAAAAACAGAAGAAATCTGCACCGTTCGCGCATAGTCTTTAAACTCTGGCTGCGCGAATAATGCAGACATTCCTGTGTAATACATGTGATTTTGGCCGAGCGATACAAGAACAGCACATCCAGAAAGCTCTACCAATGCTTTGGCGAGTTCTTTTGCTTGCTGCGCTTCTGTATGCGCCTTGTGAATCAACCCCAGCGCTTCCTTTTCTGGCGCGGCTACTGATGTTTCTTCCATAAGGTTCTCTACATAGAACTGATATCCAGCTTCTGTAGGGACTCTTCCGGCTGACGTATGTGGATGTGTCAAAAAGCCCGCTTCTTCAAGCGCGCGTAATTCATTTCTAATTGTTGCTCCACTCACCGTAAGCTCGCCATTTTCTGACAAAAACCGTGAGCCAATTGGCTGCATAGAGCCAATATAGCTCTCTACTACGAGTTTGAGGAGTTCTGATTGTCTTGTAGTCAACATATTTGTCACTCTAATGTATGGAGTGATAATAACACCTTGACGGATAGTTGTCAAACTGTATAGGTGAGTGATAATTGTGGATAAAAAAAGACCGCCGCCACGCACAAGGCATGGAAGCGGTCTCATCGCACCCGAGGGTGCCAGACGCGGCCCGGATCAGCTCCGGGTCGGCATCCGTACGGTCCTTGAGTACGGGTGGGGGCTCGGCGTCAGCTCCCACGGCTTACACTTCCCGGGAAACACGTACCACGTGTCCTCCTGGTTGTGCATGAGGAGCTCAGCTCCGCCGCAGGCCTGGAAGGCTGCCCGATCCGACGCCGTGAAGAACGTCTCTCGGTGGGGCACTCCGCCAACGGGATATTCCCCGTGGAAGAGTCGCTTCCCGTCGTAGCTGTAGTGGGTCTCCGTGCCCCCTCGCACGGAAAGTCCCTCGCCGTCGTGGTACCCACAGATCACCCTGTCGGTACCGTCCTCGTTCCCTTTGTAGTTTCGGGGCCCCGGCAGAACCGTGACCTCGGTGCCTTCGGGGCACGGGTGAATTTTGGCGTAATGCCGATTGAGGTTGTCCTGCTGGACGCCCTCGTTGATAGTGATTCCCCCGAGCACGCCCGAGGGGATCGCGAATGCCGCCAAAATCAGCAGCATGACTCCACGAAAACTCATCTGTCTCCTCCCTGTTTCGTAGCTCTCGCCACTGGCACAGTAGGCCAATCCGGTGAATAGACCTAAAATCGCATTACGATCTTGGGTCTATTCACCATGGAAAAGACGAATAAATATACCACAATTTTCCCCTTTTGTCAATACTAGTGACTGTAAAAAAAAAGCCGCCAACTCGCATAGTGCGAGAGGGCGAACATAGGGCGCAGAGCGCCAGAACTCCTAGAGGTAGTCTTCCTCATCCGTAGAAGCCGAACTTCCAGAACCACACAGGTGTACCCTACCTTGGAACACCCCTTCATAGAGCCACTCAGGGACTTCCCCTGTTCCCTCTACTACCGCTCCACGGAATGCGTTAGCATATACCGTCCAGCGGGTCTCACCGAAAATCATGTTATCCACGTACAGCACCGGCATATGCCCGAACATTCGGAGCAGCCAGATTTGCGGAATAACGAGAAATCGGTTTTCCTTGAAGAAGTAGTCCTTGAAAAGCAGGAACAGCACAACGTACCGCGCATACTTCTCTTCGGCTCCCTCGATTGCGACCGCTAAGGCTATCAGCCCCGCAATGGCCCCAATCTTGAGTCCCTCCAATATATTGAGTTGCATCACATCTCCCTTTTGTGCCTTTGAAGGCTTCCATGTGATCTAGCTATTTCTATCACATTTTTGGGATTTGGTCAACAATATGTGGTAAATAAAAGACCGCCGACCCGTAGGTCGGCGGCTTACAGAGAAACCCGGCAGTACGTTACCAGTACTCCATCTTGAGCGCGAACATCTGTCCGGCGCTCTCGGGATCCTTGTGCCACGACTCGCACTTGAACGCGAACGTGACCTGCATAACCCTGCTGCCAGGAGGCGAGCTAGAGTTGCTGCGGTCGACATCCAGAGTCAAGGGACCGCAGCCACGCTCATTCCAAACAGGCTCGCCAGTGGCGTTCGGTTTGAAGAACGTGCTTCTGGCCGGCCATCCTTCCCTACCGGAGTAGCGATGCATGGCGATCTTGGTGTCGTCGCTGGCGAAATAGGTGTGCTCAACCCGCTTGGGATCGAGCCCATGGCCGCGACAAACACCGCAAGACACCTTGTAGGCTGACGAGTGCTCGCCAAACGGCATGCTCTCGCGGCTCACATGCATGTCCTGCTGATACCCGCAGTGGTTCTTCCTCGGGATCCAGTCGAACTGGCTCCTGTCGGCCTGCTCCTCGCAGGCGGAGACGGGGTTGAAGTATTGGTTCTGGAGAACCTGGTAACACAGGACCAGCATCACGATGACCACCACAATGATGACCATCCACTCGACTCGGCTAAAAACCTCTTTTTCCTTCACAGTTCCTGCTTTCAGTCCTACGCATAGGACAGCTGACACTATCATAGAATAGCCTGGCTGTCAATGCAACTACTCCGCTATAACAAAAAAAGCCGCCCGTAGGCGACTTTTTTATCTACATTATTCCTTTGCCGTCCGTTCGTAATCTTTAATATCACCAATTTCACTTAAGAGCACCGTTTCTACAAAGATTCCTCTTGAGTAGAAAATGCGTTCTAATTCATGTTTTAATTCTGTTTCAACAGCGTCACGCTTTGCCCCCGTAATTTCTCCTGCGCTATAACGGCTCGCTACCATTCTAATTCTACTTCTTACTGTTGGACGAATGATTTTTTGTACAAAGTCTTCACCAATTGTTTGCCAGATTGATGGAATTTGATGAACGTCGAGTCTAAGCAAGATAGTTCCTTCAACACCAATTCGTTTTCCGTCTTCTGCAACTGCAGCAATTGGAATGTCTCCAAGTGCTTTTTCAAATTGTGGATTGAAGTTTCTACTAATTGAATACTCGAGTGTTTGGGTATTGAATAGTTTTGCTTTTTGCCAAAATGGGATTTTGAAGTGCAGCCCCGGTGTAAGTACTTTTTTCAGTACCCCTCGTCCTAAATCATATACGCAGGCAACATATCCTGGCGGTACATAGATGAAAAATCCTTTGAGTACATCCTCCATTACAAAGGAGTACATGAGTTTGTCTAGTGATGATGACATAGTAATGTATTATGCAGATTCTTTTTTAGGCAATTCTTCTATCTTCTTTGCAATACCCAGGAAAGGTTTTAATACCTGATGAGCAACTACAGAGAAAACAATTGACGTCAAAATAAATAGTGCTTTCACCATCGGCAAGATATACAATGCGATGAATACAGCAAGTGGGAATAATATGAAGTATGCAAGATCTGCACGGTTCAATGATTTTTTCTCTTTTTTAAATCCGAGATACACTTCTGCCATTAAGAAAACAGCAACAAATCCTGACCATAACACATCTCTTGGCGCCCCTAAATCAAATCCATAAAAAATGGTATTGATTTTTCCTGGGTAATCAACAAATGTATAGAGTGTCTGAATAACTCGTTCTCCGGTGATTCCTTGAATAAACACCTGGTAGAGTAATACAAGTACTAAACCTTGGATTCCAAGCACTACTGCTTTTGCCCATGGTCTGAGTTTTCTCTTTTTTAATGCTTTTCTGATCTCTTCTTTCATCAGCATTGGGTCGTTTTGCAAATCCTTTTTGATCTGCCCAACATCATCCCCAATAAGGCTGTTGTCTCTTGCTGTTCGCTCGTTAATAACGGTAAACGGTAGCAACGCTGAACGTAGTAAAACTGTCAAAATGATGACAGCCCATCCCAAATTCTCTCCTGCCCAGTTTGAATAGATCCAAATGAGTGCATTGAAAACCGGTTGGTATAGGTAGGTAAACCAAATATCTAATAACATAGTGCCCTCACTATAGCACAATTACCCCTGTATAACAATCAAAAATGTGCACGAATAAGTTGCACATTTTTATACTCTTTGTTACTATGTTTGCAGTTTATACGGAGGGTGTAGACTAGTTGGGAGTCGCTGGGAAGGCACCCGTAAGGGAGGTACCTGGTACGTGGGTTCGATCCCCACCACTCTCCCCCGCCTTCGCTGCATGGATCCTGGGTTTTTTCCCCGGAACCTCGGGTCACGCCGTCATGCAGCGAAGGCTTTTTTTATTTCATCCCAAATAGTCGCTCCGCATTCTCTACACTTGCCTTGCGCACTTCTTCCGCGTCTACATTTCTTCTCTCTGCAATAAACGCAATCACATCAGCAACCATCCATGGTTCGCTTTTTTTTCCTCTATATTGTTGTGGTGCAAGATATGGCGCATCTGTTTCAACAAGTAATCTATCCATTGGAATGTTATCAATCACTTCTAGCAATTCTTCTTGCGGCACTGGATTCGTTTTCTTTGGCGGATAGGTTACTACTCCAGTAAACCCTAAATAGATACCGAGTTTTATATACCGCTCTGCCTGATTCCAGTTACCTGTAAAACAATGAATCACTCCATGCACCGGTTCGCCAAGTGACTCGAGTAGTTCCAGCATATCTTCATGCGCATCTCGCACATGCATGACAAGCGGTTTTCCAATCTTTTTTGCAAGTGCTGCGTGCTGCAAAAATGTTTCTTTTTGTTTTGCAAATACTTTTTCACCAAGTTCTCCTTCCGGAATGTGATATCTGTCTAATCCTGTTTCTCCTATTGCAATTACTTTTGGGTGCTGCGCGAGTTGTTCATACGCCGCAGCATCAAACTGCTCGCCGCGGGTAACAAACGCATCACCTTCTTCTTCAACGGGAACACTATATTCCTGAATTGGATGAAGACCCACAGACGCATACATATAGTCATGCTGTTCTGCAAGCGCAATCGCTTTTCTACTGGTATCTAGTTGCGTTCCCACAACGTTGAGTTTCATATCCGCTTTTTCACAGCGCAAAAGAATCTCAGAGAGATCCTTTTGGGTTGCTTTAAATTGAATATGACAGTGCGTGTCAATCATCATACTTATTCACCTTTATATCCTTCGTGTAATACGCCTCCCCATTCAATCACAGAAAATCCGTGACGTGGTGAAACATGTATTGGCAGTGGTTTCACATCGATTGGTTTTTGGAGGGGCTCATAATACATAAATACTCTGAGCATATAGTCTGGAGAAGGGGTAACACTCATTGGCGCAACCATATCAATTTCTGATTGTGCTACAAATGTGACAAACACGTATGGAGAATCTTGCAAAAATGGTTGCCAGAATTCCATAAAGTCTTTCTTTTCTTGGGTGTTTAATCCGGCATCAGATAGTAACTGATCCATTTCTGCAGGAACATCATCTTTTGCCATTACAAATCCCTGCTCGGGAACAGATCCCTCGTCTGATTTACTTTCCCAAAAAATGTATGGATATGTTTGTCCGTCTTCATAATAGTATAGCTCTGAATTTGGTGACGCTTTTACTTTCCACGTGTTTCCTACAGGTGCTGGAATAGTTTTGGTGAATCCACCCTTTGGCTCGATTGTAACTGATACGTCTTGTGTTTGCTCTGGGTAGAGATACACGACTGGTTTTCCGCATTCTGCCATTGATTCATATAACTCGCTTCTGAACACGCGCCACGTTCCCTCTGGATCTTTCCAATACACCAAAGTCACATCGTTTAAGAAGTATTCCCACTTTTCTGCATCTGACATTGACTCGAAACCATAGTTTTCTTCAGATTTCATTTTCATTCGAGACGTCATTCCATCAAATCCAAAATCGAATAATTCTTTGTACGCTTTCATGTCATTAGCAACATTGCGAGGCATGGTGAATAGCAACCGCTCACGATGTGATGTATAGGCGAAGGGTGTTAACTCATCAATATGGTCAGAAAAACCTTCTAGCTTTGTAGCAACATTAGAATTGATTAAATATCCACTACCACACATAACCCTTCCAATCCGCCCTGCGGGAAGAAGCTTCGGCATAGTCTTTTCATCTGCATATGCAAAGCCCGTTTCATAAAGTGGATATGGTGTATGTTCCTTAGCCCATGATCTTTCAACTAATTGCTCTGGAATAATCCGGTAAAAATACATTCCGCCATCTTCCGCCAGTAACACATAAATATCACCATCTACCAAATATAGCGCTCCTTCCGGATATTGCTTTAACAATCTATGATTATTAAGGAAATCCTTCATGTTCACTGTTTCACCAGCTGTAACATCAACAATACCACCCAAATTTTTTACTTTCTGACTATACTGATACTCATTTTCTGTGGCCCTTTCACTGTCATATATTGTGTGCGCACTGTTTGAATACACAAGAACAGCATCACCATATATCAATTTTTCTGGAGCCTCTGGAGTAATCTTATTCACATTGATAAAAGAATCGAACATCCTTGATATTTTCCATTTTGATGGCACACCAAGATATACTACATTTTGTGTATCACGTTCACTTATGATGTGATATGGGTAATAATTTGCCCCCATTTCCCCATCATATATATACGCCGTATATACTACATTCCCGGCAACCACCGATGGAGCAGTTACAGTCCCCGTTCTATATAAATAGATATTACACTGCTCTGGCTTAGTATACTCACTGGTTTGATCACAATGAATACTTACTTGCTCTAGTCGCGCAAATAGTTCCTCTCCAATAATCGTGCGGGTTTCTGCTGCAGAAATAAATGTTGCTTGCATTTCCCATTCAACATGCATACGTTTTCCTCCCAGCGTATCCGTCAAATCATTTTTTGCATAAAACCTGCCATAAAATGGATCTACATCTTCATCAGTTTCCTCGAGCTCTTCCTCCGATTCATCGGAATCTGGTGAGCTAGTAGAAACAACCTCGCTAAACACAAGGTCTTCCATACTACTCATGTCACCAATTTCTACATCCCCCTGCCAGGTAAGCGAATAATCCTTTTCTCCACTATCCTCAAACCGATCAAACCCAAGCGCCAACCCAACAATAAGCCCAATAATGGCCATAATTGTGAGCACTACACTTCCCCAGATTTCCCAGGATACTTGTGACTTTTTATTCATATTACGCTGTTATGTTTGTATAAAGAATACGCCATTTTTGGGTAAAAGTCCATCCAACTTGCTCCTATCATATAGTTCACCAAGCCAATTATGTCTCTTTGGTGGAAGCATCAGCTGCGCTTGTGATTGCTGTGACTGAATAGGAAATATATGTACACCGATTTGCTCTGTTTCAAAAATTAATCCTACGCCAAGTCCCTGCTGCGTTGGTACAGAAAAATACTGATCGAATATAAAATTACCAAGAGAGTAAAAAATTGGCCGATTCTTATATACCTCAATTTCTTGCACAACATGCGGATGGTGCCCAATAATAGCATCCGCGCCAGCATCAATGAAGGTATGCGCCAATTCCTGCTGCCTGCTATTTGATACCAGTTTATACTCCTGCCCCCAATGGATACTCACCACCATATAATCTACTTGCGCCTCAATAGTGTGCATAATTTCTACAATTTGTTCTACGGGAACAGGTACATTCGTGTCGTTTACACTGAAATATGCAACCGTCGCATTGTCTTGCTCAATAATGGTGTATGAATCTTCAGAAAAACCGATTTGCTGACCAGGATACGTAAATCCAGCAGCTGCTAAATGCTTTTGTGATTCTGCGAAACCTGCATGCCCCATGTCTAATGTATGATTGTTTCCTTGCGCAAGTACATCAAAATTATATTCCTGCAAGGTTAGTAAAAGTGCCGGGTCAAACCTAAAAGCAATTTCTTTACTCGTTTCAATGCGATGCTGCACAACTGGCCCTTCTAAATTCGCGGCAACAGTATCCATGCCGCGGAAAAACCGTTTTTCAGTTCCTGCCAGTTCTTCAAAAAGCCAAGCCGGACTATGTTCACTCATTCTTGTTGCAACAGATCTATCCAGCATCATATCGCCAACGTGAAGCATACTAAACTGCCGATTACATTCGCTTTCCCCATCTGTAAAATATGGCACAATGTGACTTGTCGTATTTTGTTCGTCAGGTGCTTTCACAAGCGTTGCAGAATTTGTGTGATGCATGTGCGCAACGTGCGCAGTACCGTGTTCTTTCATGACGCGCAACACTACTTCCACCGTTTCTGGCGAATCAATTTCCATGTTGTTAATGCGCTCCACATCACCACAGCGCAATACTTCTTTACTTAACTCATCATGAAAATCTGCAACCGGTACACTCATGTAATGAGAAAAATCAACTGATCCTACCACGGCAACATGCCTCAGTGCTGATAATTCAGCAATTTCCTTTACCAGCGTATCCAGTGCCTCCTGCGGTGCGCCAATACCAATAACGATTGGTACCACTTGTACATCTGGCATGTGTGCAGCAATAAGAGGCATCAGTCCGCCAACTGCATGCTCAGTCTTAAATGTTTCTCTCTCTAACCTGGCAATGTCTCTATCTATAAGGTCAGCAATGATTTGTTGCTCAGCTTGCAATGTACCGTATTTGGTTTGCCAATCATAATCTGTAATTTGCACCCAATTTGATCCGGATTGAAAATGATTTGGTCCAATAACTATTATCGTGTCAGGTTTTTGAAGCGCTAGTGTTTCCAAAAATGCAGAAGCGGTATGTCCGCTTGCTAAATGATGCGGAATAATACCACCCCGCACAACGATTGATGACGTTGGAGCAATGTTTTTTCCTTCTCTTAGACTAAAATCGTATATATAATCTGGTGCAAATGTTTGTGTGTAGAATCCCTTTGCCTCATGCTGATTTCCTATTTGTAAACGAAAAACAGACTCTCCATTTGGCAGCGGAGTATTCGTAAATTGGCAACCCGAAAAAAGGAGGACAATGGCAAAAAGACAGGCTACTCGCTTCATAATTGCATTTCAATAAATTTATCTGCACCGGTAACACCAGCTTGAATCCCCTGCTCAACACCGTGCTCTACCAATTGCAATGCTTGCGGTAAGAGCGGAATGAGTGCTTGCGTCATATTCAAACATAATAGCGCCACCCATGAGCCATGCAGTGCCACAGAAATTGTTCCAGACACCGGGAACAGCTCTAAAAAGTACACAACAAATCCAACGGTAATTAGCCCTTCAAACGTTCCAAGTGCAAGTCCAAAGATGTGATTTAAGCCCTTAATAAACGGCAGCCGCGTGATAACTGAGAGCATGTTATCTACCACCCAAAAAAGGAATCCAATAAATCGATTTATAACAATAAATGCTAATGAAAACACGAGTACACGAGAAAGGTTTCCCTCCCACCCCGTAATATTCATGAGCCACTGCGCAGCTGGTTCAAAAAAACGACTTGCAATGAAGACGCCAAAAACGGTTCCAAAAAATGAACCTAATGTATGAAAAAATCCAAACCAAACACCAAACAGTGAGAACCCGCCAATGACAATAAGCAATATAATATCAATGAGTTCCATATTGTACCAGTCAAAAATTACAGACGAGCAAAGAGGATGTCACTTTTTGCAACCGTATCTCCCTCTTTCATACCGCCCCAGGCTGATTCCTTTTCTAACGAATCAAGTGCTGCAGCATCAATACCGAGCTGTGCAAGGATGCGTTCTGCGGCAACTGGGATAATAGGAAGTAACGCAATCGCGATATGTCTCAGCGATTCAATAAGAGTATAGAGAAGCGCAGAAATATCTTCGCCATTTTTTGCTTTTTCCCATGGCTTTTGCTCTGATATTAGTGTATCACATTTTGCCGCAAAACTGAGCACCGTTTCTACATACTTATCAAATGCAAATACACGCATGTGTGCATCTAGCGTCTTCCACATACCCGTAATACCAAGTGTGTCTTCTGCAACTGCCGGAACCTTCCCGTCAGCATATTTTTCTAGCATGGTAACAATTCGACTCGTCAAATTCCCAACGCCATTTACTAAATGCGCCGTGTAATATTCTTTAAATCGTTCATCAGAAAAATCTGAGTCTCCGTATGCGCTGAGTGCTCCCAAAAAGAAAAACCGTGTAGGATCTTGCCCATATGTTTCAACCGCATCTTTTGGGGCCACAACATTTCCAAGTGTCTTACTCATCTTTTCTCCTTCTGATGTGATGTATCCGTGAATGAATTCTTCTGTTGGTAATGGAATTCCCGCAGAAAGCAGCATTCCAATCCAATAAATCACGTGAAATCTTGCTACTCCTTTTCCAAGCATGTGCACTACCGCGCGATCTTGCCCAACTTGCAGCCAGTAGTCTTTATATAGTGCCCCGTCTTCTGCGTACCCAAGTGCCGTAATATAGTTTGAAAGTGCATCAAACCACACATACATAATTTGCTCTTCATCCCCAGGAACTGGAACTCCCCATCCGTGTGCACGCTCATGAGACCGTGAAATACTGAAATCTTCTAATCCCCTATCAATAAATGCGAGCATTTCATTTTTTCTACGCTCTGGAGTGATTGGTAATGTGCCACTTACAATAAGTTCTTTAATTTGATCTTGATACGCGCTTAATCTGAAAAAGTAATTTTCTTCTTCTACAAGTTGCGGTTCAACTTTATGATCCGGACATTTTCCGTCTACCAACTCGTCTTCAGAATAAAACATCTCGCAACCAACGCAATACAGACCACTGTATGGCTTTTTATAAATGTCTTCTTTTTTACATGCCTGCCAAAATTTTTGTGCGCCTTTTGTATGGCGCTCTTCTGTTGTTCTAATAAAATCATCAAACGATACATTAAGTACCGCTTGTAAATCTGAAAAAGCTTTTGCATGCCGCGCAACAAATGTGCCGACGTCTTCACCTGCTTTTTCTGCAGCCTGCACATTTTTTAAAGAATTTTCGTCTGAGCCCGCCAAAAAGCGGACATCTTCTCCGAGTAATCGAAAATATCGTACATACGCATCGGCTTGTACAAACTCAAGTGCGTGCCCAATATGGGGCTGCGCATTTACATATGGAATGGTCGTTGTGACGAATCGTTTTTTTTGCATAAAAAAGTTGTTCACGCCGCACTATATGTGTGAAGCGCTTTCTTTGCTATACTATAGAAGAATTGACTACTTGTAAAGCACTCACATGGCGCAATCACTGTTAGAATCGTTCAAAGAAGAGGAACGTCATGTCCCTCTTGAGGAAGAAAAGCGAGCAATGGAAGAACTGCAGTCTCACGAAGACAATGCGGAAATTTTTGATGAAACAACAGACACCAAGGCGCTTGAAGGAACCGGCAAGCTCAAAGAGATGACCGGCATGATGAAAGCAAAAGAAACACTTCATAAACCCTCAAAAGGGCCGGCAAAAACATTGCCTGTAGTAAAAGACGATCTTACAAAACAGGTAGAGCAAATTTTAGAACAAGATTTGGGCGATGCATTTGATGAGCTTACCACTATTCAAAAACAAGAATTTAAACTTGAGGGTGAACGTGCGGCATTTGAAATTCGGCAGCTCATGAGAAAAACAAAAGTCAATGTCAGAAAAATATTTCAAGTTGTTGTTGCCTGGCTTCGCTTCCTACCAGGACTCAACCGATTTTTTGTAGAACAAGAGGCAAAAATTAAAGCAGACAAGATCATTGCTCTCACTCGTCAACCACCTCAATAAATATGTTGCAAGCTTTTGGTGTTCAAGCACAACCGTTTCCGGCTGCGTCAGCCCTTCCTCCCACAGAGCAGCTGCTTTTTTGGGCGGTAGCAATTGGCGGCAGTCTCCTTATTGTTATTTCGTTTCTTTTTATTTTACGCGCAGTCTTGCGCGGTAAAAACAGAACTACTTCCTCGTTTAACCGCGTGGTACTCCGAGTAATGGTGCCAAAAGAAAGAAAATCTGAAGGGCAAGGCGGTCAGGTTGGTCAATCTGATAGACTTGAGCAAGTAAAAGAAGAAATTGGTGCCATGGAAACATTTCTTTCTACGGTTGCCGGCCTCAGAGCTAAAAAAGGCCTTATGGCCTGGCTAAAAGGACGATCAGATACGTTTTCTTTTGAAATTGTGATGCACGATGGGCTGATTTATTTTTACATGGCCGTACCATTGAATTACAAACCATTTTTTGAACAACAAATTCATGCGCAATTTGCAGATGCGCAGATTGAAGAAATGACTGACTACAATATCTTTACTCCACACTCTACTATTGTTGGAGCAAACTTATATTTCGAACGCAGCAATTCGTTTCCGCTCAAATCATATAAAAAATTCGATTCAGATCCGCTTTCTGCTGTACTTAATGTATTAGCAAAGATTAATGAACATAACAGTGCCGCAGCCGTACAATTTGTGGTTAGGAGTGCACCAAAACGCTGGCGCAAGCGTGGCATGAATATTGTGCGAGAGGTGCGTAAAGGAAAAAAGATTGAAGACGTGACTGGTTCTTCATTCCTCAGTAAAGCCTTTAAAGGAGCAAGCGATACTATCACTGAAATGGGTGGAAAAGAACAATCAGAGAAAAAACAATATCAACTTTCTGCCATGGAAGAAGAAATGCTGAAAGGGATTGAAGAAAAAATCTCTAAGGGTGGACTTGATGTTACCGTGCGACTCCTGAGTGTTTCTGATAATGAAGTACATGCAAAAGGAAATTTAGACAACCTTGTTAATGCATTCAGTCAGTACAACCTGTATCAATACGGAAACTCGCTCAAAGCTGCTATTCCAAGAAGACAAACGCAGCTTATCCGCAACTTTATCTATCGGTCATATAATGACAATAGAAACATTACGCTGAATACAGAAGAAATGGCATCGCTATGGCATCTTCCCTTGCATTCCACCGAATCGCCTAATATTAAATGGCTTTCTGGAAGACGATCAGCACCACCTCCCAACATTCCAAAAGACGGTCTTCATCTTGGATATATTCCTTATAGAGGAACACGCTCTGAGGTATTCATGAAAGAAGCAGACAGACGAAGACATCTGTATGTCATTGGAAAATCTGGGTCTGGTAAATCAGTCTTTATTAGTAATCTTGCTATTCAAGACGTGAAAGACGGCAAAGGGGTTGGTATTGTAGATCCGCATGGTGATCTTGTTGAAGATATCCTTGCACATGTGCCAAAAGAACGCGCTGACGATGTTATTATTTTGAATCCTTCAGATCTTGAGCGACCAATCGGTTTGAACATGTTACAAGCTGATTCTGTTGAGCAGCGTGACTTTGCTGTACAAGAAATGATTGGTATTTTCTATAAACTGTTCCCGCCTGAAATGATTGGACCAATGTTTGAGCATCAAATGAGAAATGTGATGCTTACACTGATGGCTGATGTAGAAAATCCTGGAACAATCATTGATATTCCACGAATGTTTACCGATGATGATTTTGTACAGGTGTATTTGAAAAAAGTGACTGATCCTGTTGTACGCGCATTCTGGGAAAAAGAAATGGCAAAGACCAGTGATCACACAAAAAGTGAAATGCTTGGATACTTAGTATCTAAAGTTGGACGATTTGTTGGAAACGAAATGATGAGAAATATCATGGGACAACAAAAGTCTGGTTTTGACTTTAGAAAAGCAATGGATGAAGAAAAAATCATTTTAGTAAATCTTTCTAAAGGGAAAACTGGTGAAGTAAATGCAAAACTACTCGGACTTATTGTTGTGGCTAAATTGCAAATGGCTGCCATGGGTCGTGCAGATGTTGCAGAAGCAGACCGAAAAGATTTCTATCTATATATCGATGAGTTCCAAAACTTTATTACTGATTCGATTTCTACCATTTTATCTGAGGCACGTAAATACAAACTCGACTTGATTGTGGCCCATCAATATTTAGGACAGCTTACAGATGACAAAGGAAAATCCGATGTACGAGATGCCATCCTTGGTAATGCTGGTACTATTTGTGTGGGAAGAATTGGGCCAGACGATGCAGACATTCTTTCTAAAGAATTTGTCCCAACCTTTGGTTCTTACGACCTACTCAATCCCCCACCATTCTCTTACTACACCAAAATGCTTATTGACGGAAAAGCAAGTAAACCGTTCAATATGGCGAGTTATCCACCGAAAGAAGGTAATAGAGAGCTTGCGGACGCAATTAAACAGCTCTCACGGCTCAAATATGGCCGTGATAAGCGCATTGTGGAGGCAGAGATACTTGAACGCAGTCAACTGGGTGATTTACCCGCCAGCGCTGCCCCTATAGCAGAAGCGACATTATAAAGAAGGCCAGCCTAGCGCTGGTCTTTTCTTTTCCACACGCTTTTCCCCATCATACTCCACATGGGGCCTGTTCAGCAGCAATCTCTGTGATACAATGAATTCACTTAAGATTTGCTATGCATCACATTGGTGGCACAATTAAGAAAAAGTCAAAGGCCCTGCCAGATGCTGGCAAACATTATTCTTCAGTTCCGAAATATATGGATGGACAAATGTATAACAATGGATATGCGCAAGGTATTCCTTCTTCAGACGATGCGCCGGTTGCACCACCATACAATAGTGAACCTGCTGCTCAGTTTGAGCAACCAACCCAGGAACCTATTACTACAAATATTGATACGGCGGCGCTTATTGCAAACATGCGAGCAATAAGAGAACAACTCGATACCATGATGAAAATTGTGCAAGCAGCACCCGGACAAGGACCTTCTCACAAACCAGCGCTGTTACAGCCGCAAGCCATTGTTGCAGCAGAACCAGAAGACTTGAATCAGGTTGAAGGCGTCTTTAATGGTGAAGCGATGATTGGGTCTGACGGAAAAACGTATCCTGTGTCAGCGAACTATGCAAGTAAATCTAAATTGGTTGAAGGAGATTTTTTGAAACTTTCTCTCAATGATCAAGGCCGATTTATTTATAAGCAAGTTGGTCCAACGCAAAGAAAACATATTCGCGGGAGACTCATTTTTGATGAAACATCACAAAAGTGGTCTGCTCTTACTGAGGGGCGGATGTACCGTGTATTAACGGCGTCTGTTACCTATCATAAGGGGATGGCCGGAGACGATGTAGTCCTTATTGTTCCAGAAAATGGAGAGAGTATGTGGGGAGCGGTTGAGATGATTATAAAGGGGTAGACATTTGCAAACAAAAAAGCGTAGAACAATGTTCTGCGCTTTTTATGTACCTGCACACCGCCCCGTTGGGTTGTTGTTGTGCAGGTGACTCCTTGACGAATTGATCTCGTAGATCACGTCGTCCCCTTCTCCGATTTGTTTGAGCCGTTCGGTCGGCTGTCGTTGTGGTTGGTGGCGCCCGCTAGTCGGCGTGACTCAGGGCGAAGACCAGCGTCGGGTCCGTACCCACCACCGCATGGCCCTGCTTCCCGTTCTTGTCGATCGGGATGTAGAGCGGCGGGATGTCGGTACTCGTCGCGTGCGTGAACTCGATCAGCGCAACCGGCTTACCGGCGACCATGAAGGTCATCTGGTAGCCAGGCACGTAGTCCGAGTTCATGCCGCTGGCGCTGTGCGCCTTGAACGTGATACTGGCGCCCACTGAGTCGGTGTAGCCTTCAGCCTCGTTGCCGTAAACCGTGTAGGAAGTACCACCGCGATGGCTGAAGCTGACCTTGTTCGCGCTGAGCCGCTTGGCGGCGATCAGCGGCGAACCGGTCTCGGTCTTCAGGTTGAACTGCTCGAGCTGCCAGCGCGTGCCAGACCGGACGGCGCTCGTGTTCACGATCCGCTGGGCGCTCTTCGCCACATGCTTCACGGATGGCTTGCGGTCGCTCTTGTCAGCATTCAGCGCAAGACCAGCCTTGAGCAGCCGATCCTTCGTCATCCGCACACCGTGCGTGCTGACCATCTCCGCCGCCACACCTTGCGGGGGCAGCGTCTGCGCCGAAGCGCTCATTGCCAGCAGCATGCTGCTGGCGAGAATCATCCACTTCATCTTCTCACTCCTGTCAGTGCACCATGCAGATGGTGCCGTTGGTGTCACGACTCGTCGACCACTGCCCTTGCTGGTGCAGCGTCATGTTTCCATTTCCGTTCGGGGAAGCCACGGCCACCACACCTGCCAGTGCGTTGGTGTCGAAGGCGACCACGAATTCGCCGCCAAAGTGGACCAACGTGAAGGTCCTACCGAGGTCGTCGAATCCCATGTTGTGCTCCGTGAGCACCAGGTCAGGATGCGCCTCGTTCTCCTCAACCGCCACCCACTGATTCCCCGATCGCTTGAGGAAGAAGAAGTAGGAGACGAAGGTGCCCTCCGGGTCGTGGAAGAACAAGGAGGAGAGCTCGAGCGTCCCCGCCCAGCCGTCCAGCCGATGAGGTTCGAGCACATGCTTGTAGTGCATGACCGACTTGTCGTTCCACTCCCGTGGGTTGAAGAAGAACTCCGCCGGTGAGGTGGTCCACAGGTAGCCGTCATCGCAGTCAAGCGAATCGACGATATCCTGACCGCCATCACCCGGCGCGCCTCCAGCACCTGAGTCATCGACAATGCCGAGACAAAGGGCCGGATCGCAGTCGCAGATCATGTCCTGCCACGGCCCCGCACTCGGCTCGAAGCCAGCGTAGACCGTGTGAATGGATGCGAGATCCTCGCTCCACTCTGCCTGCTCTTGCTGCGCGATGCTGACCACGGTCAGCACCAGCCCAACAAGCGCCCCCAAGATCAGGACAACGACACCTGTATCGCCTCCCTTCCCGGTTTTGTTTGTGTTCATCTTTTCTTGCCTCCCTATCCTATCTCAGCGCCAAACTTGACGCAAGCAAAAAAGTAGCACGTCTCTGCCACCCTGTCAAGTAGGGTTAGTCGATAATGCACTAAAGTTAGCCAAATTTATCTATTATTCCCCACAAAACACTTGACAAACCCACTTTTCTGTGATATAGCGCTTAGTTGTTGACACTCTGGGTTGGACCTTCTGGTCTCTTCAGCTGAGTGGCAACAACGGGTGTAACGTGCCACCTATGAAGTGCACTACCATCGAATCCTTAACCACCTCAAGGCCCTCGCACGCGCGAACTTGCGCACACGCGGCCAAACAAGTGGAAAGGATTAAAACGGGTTCAACAAGGAACCCAAAGGAGGTAGAGTTGAAAAACTACTACCCCGCCGGAGAACCATACGGCTACTGACTCCCCAACGCCAGTAAGGCGGAGCAGTAAGATAGCTACTGGCAAGCCAACAATCCAACCGTACGCAATAGACGATCTGTCAGCGTACAAAGAGAAAGTTGGCGTGGTCACCTGGGAAGCGTCCCGGTACCACGTTGGGTGAGCAACCCAAACGATGTGTCCTGCGGTCGTAAAAAAGCAGCAGGAACAACCGAACTACCGAATGCGCCCTGACACCGGGGAAATCGGAAGGTTCAAACGGGATCAACAAGGATCCCTGAAAGTAAGGCCCTATGCCCCGCGCAGAAGGTCAGTTCACTGCGATGGAACGATTACCGCAGTGAACTCCTCTTCCCCTCCCGCATGCTGACGGGGGTTGAGGAATGACGCTATGTTAGCGTCATGCGTAGTCAGCATACTGCCGCCCCCCGCTTGGGCGCCTGAGGAAGTTCCTCATCGACCGGCCCAACATGCCGGCGGCAGATCTCCCCCTACTGTTCACAGGGGAAACGAGAGGCAGTAGCGCGCCACAGAACACGGCCTGCACAGGCCATCGAATCCGCCGCCGCACTCTTCACAGAGCTGGCGGCGGGTTCACCCTTTTTCCCTCTTCCAAACGCATTTGGAAAAAAGAAAAATGGTGAACAAAAAAGCCCCTCTATAAAGAGGGGCTTTTTGTATGCGTAAATTACGCTGCTTTTTTGTCTGGATCAGTAATATGTGGTGAAACGAGCTTTGTCATTTCAAACATAGTAACTTCTTTTTTTCCACCAAAGAGTGGAAGAAGCAAATCGTCAGCAAAAATGTTTCGTTTGTTTGCTGGGTTTTGCAAGTCGTGTTTTTTGATGTATTCCCAAAGTTTCTTTACTACTTGTGACCGTGGCAATGGCCCTGGTCCTACAACTGCTTCGAGCTCTTTAGAAAGTTGGAGCGGTTTAAGAAGCGCTGGATTTGCTTTTCTTGGCATACTTGTCCTAATTAAAATAAGTATATTACGCGATTACTATAACATAGCCCCTTGAGGAGGGCAACCAAATAAGTGGATCATGCATACACAGTGCTCTCCAGGCGTCAAGCGAAGTGAACTTGCGTTTGCCTGATACTGCGGTATAATAAGGGCCAATTGAATCGAAATATTATGGCACTGTATCACTCTCATAGACCACAAACCTTTGCCTCAGTAGTAGGCCAAGAGCATGTTGTAACAACCGTCACCAATCAAATTTTGGCAGATACGGTTGCACATGCCTATTTATTTTCTGGTCCACGAGGAGTAGGAAAAACAACTACCGCAAGGCTTATTGCAAAAGCGGTTAATTGCCCTCGAGTAAAAGATTCTGCAGAACCAGACAATACACATGCAGACGCAATTGCTATTAGCGAAGGGCGTTCTATTGATGTTATTGAAATTGATGCGGCAAGCCATACCGGCGTTGACCATGTACGTGAACACATCATTGAAAACGCGCAGTTTAAGCCGACTACCCTCAAGCTTAAGGTATTCATCATAGATGAGGTCCACATGCTCTCTACGAGTGCGTTTAATGCGCTTCTGAAGACTCTAGAAGAACCACCGGCACACGTTATCTTTATTCTTGCAACAACTGAGCTTCACAAATTGCCAAAAACAATTGTTTCAAGGTGTCAGCATTTTGTCTTTAAAAAAGTACCGCAGCTGACTATTGTGTCTCACCTTGCATACATTGCAAAAGAAGAAGGCAAGCAAGTTGATGATCTTGTACTCCACCGTATTGCAAAACGATCTGAAGGATGTGTAAGAGATGCAGTAAGTTTGCTTGAGCAAGTACTCGCATCTGGAAAAGATCATATTAACGCTGACGATGTGTCTGTACTGCTTCCAGCATCCTCTTCTGTATATGCACATGCTTTTTTGCAAGGCGTTGCCTTAGGCGATGCGACACAAGCGTTTACCGCCGTTCGCGAACTTGCAGAAAGTGGGAGTTCTCAAAAACAGTGCTTGTCTGAATCGCTAGAAATTATGCGGCTCATTATACAGCATACACTTAGCGGTGAACCGATTGATGATGAGCTGCTGCAAGAAACAGCTACTGCATTTTCTGGTAAAACTATTACCGATATGATTGCTGTTGTTGATGCAATGATTTTGCGTCTTCCACAGCTCAGACTGTTACCAAATCCTGACATGGCTTTTGAACTTGTTTTTGCTGCGATGTGTCCGGATGTGCCAGCGGCATTGGCACCGACTGCAACCACGAAACCAGCAGCAGCACCAAAGGAGAAACCGGCTGCAAAAAAAATCCCAGTAGAAACCCCAGCTCCAGAACCTATTTCTGAGCCAGAGCCAACACCGGAACCCGCTGCAGTACAAGTACCCGAACCCGCGGCAACGCCTGAACCAAAGGAAGAACCTGCAGAACCAGAAGCACCCGCGCAAATAAATATGGAAACTATACGCGCAAAATGGTATATGGTGATTAAGGCAATTGAAACCATCTCCCCTGCTCTTAAATTTGTACTCCAAAGTACCACTCCAACATCGCTTTCTGGAAACACCCTAAAACTTACGGCAGAATTTGCATTCCATGCAGACAAACTGAAGGAAACTGAGAACCATAAACACATGCTCACAGCGCTTCAAGAAACTTACGGTCTTGCGCTTGATCTTTCTATCTCTGTTGCAACTTCAGAAAAAAAGCCAGTCGATCCAGAAATTCATGAACTGGCTGCTGCTTTTGGCGGATCTGTAGTACAATAGAACTATGAAAACATTTTTGCTTGTCACTCTTTCTGTTTTATTGCCCATGCCAGCGCTTGCGGCTGCTTTGACAGTGCCATTTACTTCTCAGGCGCCTGATGGCAGCTGGGATCAACCCTGGGCAGATGCATGCGAAGAAACTTCCATCGCCATGGTGGATGCTTTTTATGATGGCAAGTCTTCACTATCAAAAGAGGATGCAAAAAAACGGATTCTTTCTGCGTTTGCAAAAAAAGAAGCATACTTTGGGGAAAGCAAAGATGAAACGGCTGAAGAAATGGTGGCAACCATAAACTTTTTCTATCCGTGGGAGGCGCATGTTGCCAAAAATCCATCACTCGCCCAAATTAAGGCAGAGCTAGATGCTGGCCGACCTGTTATTATGCCACTGCACGGACCGGAATTAAAAAATCCGCATTTTAGACGCCACGCGGACTATCATGTGATCGTTATTTCTGGTTATGACGACTCAGCAAAATCGTTTATTACCAGAGAACCCGGCACAAGATATGGACTTGACTTCAAGTATTCATATGATACAATCATGAACGCAATGCATAATTTTGTTGAAGGAAATACTGTTTCTGGAGCAAAGGTTGCTGTTTTTACCAGCCCTGCTGTTGCAGCAAGTGCAAAAGTGGATGGTGATAACGATGGACTAACGAAATCTGCAGAACTTGCGCACGGAACCGCGCTTGATAACGCAGACACTGATGCTGACGGATTTGCAGACGGCGCAGAAGTTGCTGCCGGCTACATGCCCACAATAAATGAGACTGCCCTTCCAGATGGCACGCTCATGAAGCATGAGGGAGACCCAAAAGTATATCTGCTCGACCTTGGAAAGAAACGCCATATTCTCAGTGAAGTGGTCTTCATGGCCAATGGATGGCAGTGGAAAAGCATTGTGGTTGTCAGCAAGCGATTTATTGAATCAATCGCAAACGGCATCGCAGTAACAAAGTAACAATTCGGGGATCGTCTAATGGTAGGACTTTGGTTTCTGGTGCCAACTATCGGGGTTCGAATCCCTGTCCCCGAGCACAGTAGGACAAACAGAGTAAAAACTCTGTTTTTTCTTTTTGTTCAGCAATAAATTGAGGTTCGGAAGTGAATACATGCCAAATATTTAATTTTGCTAATTTAAGGCGTTTTTACTTTCGCCCAACTTAATACTCTAAACAGGATTCGAACTTTATAATAATTGTTGTTTATGATATTTTGTATATATAGAAAAGCATAGGAAAATAAAAGTAAAAATATGATGAAAATAAAAGAACTGGCATCAAAAATGGAATACCCAGGAAGATTTATTATCATGGGTAATAATAAAGAAAATTTATTTGCCGTATATGGGGTAACAGCGAGAAGTGCATCAAGTAAAGCAAAAAGATATGTTTTAAGCAAAGATAAAAAAAGTATTTGCGTTGAAGCAACAGATATAAATGTAATGAATAAAGGTAACTTAAGCCTTCTTGATTATACAGCCGTTCGGTTTTTCCACAATGGATTAATTATTGGAAACGGTCGACAAACAATAGCTGTCGAAAATTTAAATATAAGAGCTTTTGAACAAATTACTGAGAGTTTAGAACATGAAACGTATGAACTAGATAAATATAGCACTCCTCGCATAACAGGATGTATTGCAAACATTAATAATGCATGGAGCCAAGCGGTGCACATAATTCGAAATGATGGGATGGGCAAATCCATAAGAGAATGTTTTGGTTTACCGATTCAATCCGAACAAGCTCTATTTATATCCACTTATGCTGGTCCAAATATTCGTCCAACTCCCTCTTTTCTTGGTAAACCGATTTCTATTGAGGCTCTAAAAGAAAGTCCTAAACAGATAGCTGAATATGTCTATAATGCTTTTGGGCCTTTAATGAGTAAGGAAGATTTACGTGTGAGTGTTGTTGCTGTTTCTATAAATAAAGATATAGGAGAAACAGCATATTACATTATTAATGCTGTTGATCGATAATTAATCAGAAAAGTTCGGAAGTTGTACACGTAGCAGAGCAATAAAAAAAGCAGGCCCCTCAGGCCTGTTTTTATTATTGTTCGGGGATGTGCGGTGAGAACCCCCGGGTTCGACCGCGCAAGTGAGTGAATCCAACGCAAGGCCGTAGGCTTTGCATTGGTGAGCGATTGCCGCGTGGAACGAGGAGCGATAGCGACGAGATTATCCCTGCCCCTGCGGTCACCACATTGGCCTGCTTTTATTTGCTCGAGGGTGTGGAAAGAACCCCGCGGGTTCGATCATTCAAATTCGCGAACCAAGCGAATAAGTTGAAAACTTATTCATTTGTGAGTGAATCAAGTAAAGCGGCAAGCGTTATTTGTGAACGAGCGCAGCGCGGAACGAGGAGCGATAGCGACGAGATTATCCCTGTCCCCGAGCAAATAAGGACGAAGCTAAAAAATGCTTCGTTTTTGTTTAAAATTAGGTAAATTGTCAGTTCGAAAATTATTGCAAAAAATGCTTACCTAAGTAGGGATTCTAACTTTTTGATGAAAATTTGCTACGTACATTGACAAAATGCAAAAAATAAAGTAAATTTTATTATCAACTAGAGCACAGATATATTCCTTGATTATCTAAGAAATCAAGGAATATATCTGGGTTTTACCTAGAACTAGCTCATTCTACAACCAGATTCAGGAAACTGAACACACAAGGAGACGTGACATGAAGATTTTGCGAGATTATCAGCAGAAGGCAGTCGATGCGGTTCTCAATGCTACGACACGAGCCCTTTTGGTGCTGGCATGCGCGACAGGAAAGACTGTCATCGCGGCCCACATCATTCGTCGATGGCATCAGGAACTCAACTTCCGTCCGAAGGTGCTCTTTCTTTGCCACCTGGTGGATGCACTTTACCAGGCCAAGGCAGAATTCGAGGACGCCATCCCCGGGGTAACGACGGCCATCTTCAGTGGTACCGAGAAGGGAGACCAACACGCCGACATCGTGCTGGCTACCTTTCAGACGTTCCATCGTGGAACGATGGAGATCTTCGAATCTACGGAGTTTGACTTCATCGTGGTGGACGAAGCACATCACGCCATGGCGACCACCTACCGAGAGGTGATCGACTACTTCGATCCTCACATGTACATCGGACTTACGGCCACGCCAGACCGCATGGATGGACGTGATATCGAAGACATTTTCGGAGATCCTGTCTTCGAGTACAACCTGACTGAAGCTTTGGCTGATGGGCGCTGGGTGTCTGGCGTTGACTATCGAGTCATCACAGGAGAACTCGACCTCACAGTACTGAGAGACCTCGCGAAACGCGCCCAGCAGGGTGATCGACGTCTCACGATCGCAGATATCGACCGAACTGTCTTTGTCGCCGAAAAGCTGCAGGCTATCATCGACAAGGTGGTGGCAGAGCAGCAGAAAGGCGACAAGCAGACGGTGGTGTTCTGCCGCAACCTGTCGCACCTCAAGCGAGTGCAACAGATGTTTGCAACCCGTCACAAGGGCGAAAAAGTAGGAGCATACCACTCCCAGATGTCCGCCGGCAGGCTACAGGACATGTACCACGCATTTAAGCAAGGAAAAGTACAAATCCTGCTCGTCGTGGACAAGTTCAACGAAGCGATCGACATCCCGGACGCAAACCTGCTCGTGTTTCTCAGAGTGACCGAGTCGCGTACGGTTTTCGAGCAGCAGCTCGGCCGTGGACTGCGCAAGTCGGAACACCACGACAAAGTGGTAGTGATGGATTTCGTGGCGAATTGCCGTCGCATGGAGTTCATCTCCTCGTTGATGATTACCAAGGACTATCCCGAGGGCGACGGTGTGCGTACGCCGCACGTCCCGATCGACCTCAGCGGTCATGGTGCAATCTTCTTCGAGGAAGAAGGAATCGAGTTGCTTGAGCTCATCCAGCTCTTGCAGCCTCGAGACTTCTACAAGACCTACGAGGAAGCGACTCAAGCTGCTCAACGGTTGGGTGTGAAAACGCAACGCGAGTACAGTTTGCGGTATCATGAAGACCCGCGACTTACGAGCAATCCATTGGTCATGTACCGTGACGATTGGAACGGTTGGACGTACTTTCTCACTGGTACGCATCCGGTGAAACTGTACCCGACGATCGAACAGGCGGCTGCAGCTGCGCGTGCCATGGGCATTCGCGTGTTCCATGAGTACAAGCGGCGCTACAAGGGCGATCCACGGTTGCCCAGCAACCCACCCAAGTACTACGCTGATTCATGGGTCGGATGGGCGCACTTCCTTCGGGAGGAGTCCAACGATTTTTACCCGAGCTTGAGTGAGGCGCAGCAGGCAGTCAAGCGACTTGGTATCCGAACGGTACGAGAGTATCAACAACGATACCAGGAAGATCCGAAGCTGCCGAGTGCTCCGAACAAGACATACTCGGGAGAGTGGATCAGCTGGGTCGAGTTCCTCGATCAATTCTACCGTCGGATGTCGGATGCATCTGCTGCAGCTGGCAAGCTGGGGGCTCGCTCAGGCGCTGAGTACAAGAAGCTGTACAAGCAGGATCCGAAGCTGCCGAGCAACCCTCCCGCATTCTACCAAGATGAGTGGAAGGGGTGGGGGCACTTCCTCCGTGGAGAGACGACTGAGTTCTACGAGTCTCTTGCGGAGGCTCAGGCTGCCGCTAGGAAGTTCGGATTCACGTCCATGCGGCAGTACCATGGAGGACGCAAGCAAGATCCGAAGCTCCCTCACAGTCCTCAACGGATGTACAAGGACGAGTGGGTGAGCTGGAAGGAGTTCCTCGGTACCTGAATCAACAACCACGCTGCGCAACATCGCCACCGGCGATAATGCGTGCCTTCACCGCCGCCCTCCACAAGAGGGCGGCGCTTACTTTTTAAACTATACTATACATAGCAAACAAAGTTCGAAACTCGTCCCAGTATGGGAGCAATAATAAAAGCAGGCCCCTCAGGCCTGTTTTTATTATTGTTCGGGGATGTGTGGAAAGAACCCCGCGGGTTCGATCATTCAAATTCGCGAACCAAGCGAATAAGTTGAAAACTTATTCATTTGTGAGCGAATCAAGTAAAGCGGCAAGCGTTATTTGTGAACGAGCGCAGCGCGGAACGAGGAGCGCAGCGACGAGATTATCCCTGCCCCACAATTCTTGTCTAATACAACATTATTTTAGTATACTACGCTCGCTGCTAATATTTTTCTAATGTATGAGAAAACAACCTGATAGTCAACCGCCCATCGCGCCCGTCGAACAAGAAGCAACTATTGAAACCCGCGCAGAAAAACTAGATATTGAGCAACTCGTCAAACAGTACCATTTCGATCAGGCTATCGATGTATTTGTTGTAGACCAAGCTCTGAGAGATTTTCGACACACCTATCAAGATGTGAATTCGCTTAGCGATACACAGCAGGCAGCCCTTGAGAAAGTTACTCAACGAATTCAACAGATTGAGGGTCTCTATGCATATAAGAAACCAAAGGTCATTGCTTGGTTTGATGATGCTGCAGGAGAGCCTGCGAATCGCATCGATGCCTTCATCCGAGAAGTATTCCAAGCTGGTGATGCTGAAGTATATCCAGAAATGGAATCTGCACTTCAGCGATTCAACACTGCCTATTCAGCATATAAAGATGGAACACTCAGCACGTATGGTTTCAAGGCTGAGTGCAATTTGATTTACCGTGAAATTGAAGATATTGACTCCGAGAAAACAGAAGCTATCAAGAAAGTGCAGGGAGCTCTTTATTCCCGTGATTTTATTAAAGATTTTGCCCACGTAATTGATGGAAACTACTCCAGCTCAAATCCTCGCAATGTTGCTCTTGTGGGTGCACACTCAGAAACAATCTCTGGTGCACTTCAACATTTTTTTAAAGATGACGATACCGTAGATCGCTTAGCAGATCCTTTTTACATCCCAGATCTTCGATCAAGCCCAGTAGAGACAGCAGAGCAGAGAGAACAATACACCGCCGTAAATATTCCAGAACTTAATGCTCGCTTGGCCGTAGAGCAGTTTGACAACCTCCTTGGAGATTCTGTGAATTGGCCGACTGACGGTGAGTGGAAGCACTCTTATATTGTCACTCAAACGCAATACACTGAACAAACCTTTCATGAGTTTGGCAGAAAACGAGCAGCAGCCTGGCTAACTGAGTTTAAGCGCACAAGAAAAAACAAAGTTGATGAAGTTGTGCAAAACATGTTTACACTCATTGATAAACCAATTCCAGACACGCTGCAAGAATCTCTGAATCGATTTAATGATTGTGCTGATGCCTTTGTGGCAGGAACATTGTGCACATACGCCATGAAAGAAGAAGCGGCATCTTTTACAGATGTTCTTAAAGACGCTATTCAGGCAGCCTCAACAGAACTAGAAAGCGCAAACTATGCAGATAATGCCACAGCGTTTGTAGAACAATTTGAGCAATTCCAAAGGGCTGATCAGCCCCATCTAAGTCTGCATAGCCTTTCAGAAGCTGTTCAAAGAGACCTGCGTAACCCTATCCTGATCGAAAACATAAATAACAAGATCAATAGAAGAGAGCGACGCAATACGCGCGAAGACCTTAATCTCACTGACGAATACACACAATACCTTCTAAAATATCTATCTGATCTGTATGCAGATCACGATCAACAGGAATCAGCTGATGCGGAAGTACATGAGAGAAGGGATCTGACAGCAGAACAAAAGACGCAGCTTCAAGGTTTTTTAGATACTGTTCTTGAGATTGAAAGTGGGTATGCGTTTGCGGAATCTAAGGATCGCATAAAAGAATCCATACTGCGAGTTGAAGGAGATTTTGATAATCCAATTGATAAAAGTATTCAAGATCTTTGCGAAAAGCTCAATATTGAACTAACACCTGATATATCGCAGGCTCTGCAAAGATATGACCAGTCGCTATTTGCCTACCAACAAAAAAAACTAGATACGTACAGCTTTTCCATGGAGTATCGTAAGGTAATAGATATGGTCAAGGAAAAATTTCATGATCAACTAAATCAATCGCCAGCACCCCGAGATTTACGCAGATTTTTACGAAGTGCTAATAATACGATTGCTCTTATGGATGAACATATAAACGCTGTTTCCGATAAGGCCCTGAGTACTATTCCTAATCCGCCTGTTCTGTAATGAGTACATCAAGATAATAGTCTTACTCCTAGCCATGCATATGCCTACTACACCTCAATCAAACCAAAACAATCAACCTAATGGAACATACAAGGTCGTTGTCGCACTCCTGTTTATTTTCATTGGGGTGAGTATCTTAATACCGCCTCCTACGGCAAAAATAGGATATATTGGAGTTGTTGTCAGTCTCATTGCAATTCTTGTGATGAAAATGAGAACCAAGACGAATAAATGAGACAAAAAAGATTATTACCAAAAACACGCCAAAAGGCGTGTTTTTAATTGTGAATGATTGAACAACAACCCCCTACCCCGCAACCCGCGCTCCAAAACTTGCCACCAATGAATTCCCTTGCTTTGATGGAATTTTTAGCTGAATCGGTTCTGCCTTTTTCCCTCTAAACTGCGGTAGTCGTTCTAGTATTTGCGCCATGTCGCTAGCCGAATAATGTTTCGGTGCATGGCAACTGAGAATAACAAATGCTGGATCATCCACCAATAATTCTTTTACCGCCCCCATTAAGCGCGGTAAATCTTTTTCTATTTTCCATATTTGCCCTCCCCCGCGACCAAAGGCAGGTGGATCAAGAATAATGGCATCATATTTATTCCCTCTTCGCATTTCTCGTTCCATGAATTTCATCACATCGTCACAAATCCAGCGCAAATTCGCATCAGCTAAACCAGATAATTCTGCGTTACGCTTTGCCCAGCTTATAGCGGATTTTGCACCATCCACGTGGCACACCTCCGTATGTGGTGCACTCGCATGTAATGTAGACATCCCTGTGTAACCAAAAAGATTGAGTATTTTGAGGGGTTTATCTGTCCTCTTTGCAACCTGATCGGCTATCCATTGCCAATTATCATGTTGTTCTGGAAAAATTCCCACCTGTCCATTTGGAGAAAAGCGAAGCTCAGCCATTAATGAGCCCACTGAAATATTCCAGCTATCAGTCATATCTTTGCCTTTCTTCCATTTTTTTTCAGTTTCATTACGATCAAACCTTGCATCTGGCTTCATATCCAAGCCATCTCTCGTTTTGCTCGGCCAAAGAGCCATGGGACATGACCGAGTTACGATCCTCTCTCCAAATCGCTCAGTCCGCATTTCATCTCCACAATCAATCAGCTCGTAATCAAAGTTGTTATTATTTTTCATATACCAAAATCATACAGCAAAACCACAAACCTGGTCAATCCGACCAATTCCCCTCTCCCCCTACCAAAAACACCGCTATAATGCTACAATCCCCGCACTATGGCCCACTCACTCGTAGAAGGAAAACAACTGAGCAAGCATTATGGATCACAAGTTGTACTTGATGATCTGTCTTTTTTGATTACAGAAAAGCAAAAGGTTGCGCTTATTGGGAGAAATGGAGCTGGCAAATCGACCCTTTTACGCATTTTGACTGGAGCAGAAATGCCAGATACTGGAAATGTTACTTTTTACCCGCAGGCTTCTGTTGGAATTGTAGAGCAGCACGAAATCCTTCCGGGTGACATCACAACGCAAGAGTATTTAGAGAAAAAAAGTGAAAAACCTGAATGGGAGATTAAAAAGCAGGCTGCGCAGTTTGGTTTACATGCAGACCAGCTTGCAATGCCCCCTGCAAAACTGTCTGGCGGGTATCAAATGCGAGTAAAACTCGTCTCTATGTTGCTGCTTGACCCAAATGTTTTGCTTTTAGACGAGCCGATTAACTATTTAGATCTGCAATCGCAGCTTCTGTTAGAGCGATTTTTAAACCGATATTCTGGATCGTTTTTAATGGCAGCCCATGACAGAACGTTTTTACAAAATACCTGCACCCATACATTTGAAATTGAACGAGGAAAATTAACCAGCTATAAAGGTGGTGTTCATGAGTATGAATCGTTTAAAAAGGAGCAGCTGGCGTATGAACTCCGTAATAATAAGAAACTTTCTAAAGAAATTGCGCACCAGCAGGCATTTGTAGATCGGTTTAGATCAAAGGCAACCATGGCATCACGCGCGCAAAGCAAAGTGAAACATATTGAAAAGCTGCGCAGAAAAATTGCTGATGTTGATACCGCTTTAGCTACCACTCGCATGACTATTCCCTGCCCGCATGTTGTGAGTGGAACAGCAGTACATGCAGACGAATTGGCTATTGGATATGAAGGTAAGGCGATTGCAAGTGATATTCGCTTTGAAATTTACCGCGGTGAAAAAGTTGTTATTGCCGGAGAAAATGGACAAGGAAAATCTACCTTGATGAAAACACTTGCTGGCCACATTCCTGCTGTGTCCGGTTCATTTAAATGGTGGCACAAGGCTAATATTGGCTATTTTGATCAGCACACAGAAAAAACATTGCACAAGCAAGAAACCGTCTTGCAATATCTTTCGCGCATGGCTCCACCAAGCGCATCGAGTGAAAGAATTCTGATGATGGCCGGAAATTTCCTATTTAGAAATGACGATTTAGATAAATCAACCTCAGTACTCAGTGGTGGAGAACGCGCACGGCTTTGTCTTGCCGGCATTTTGCTCCACGAACATTCCGTCCTTCTTTTGGACGAGCCAACAAACCATCTTGATGTAGAAACCGTTGAAGCACTTGCGCTTGCGCTAAAAGCGTATGACGGAACGGTGATTGTTATTTCCCATTCAAGAACATTTGTCCATACATTTATTGATAGAATTTTTGAGATTGGATATGGCAAGCTCAGACAACATCTTGGGACATATGAGGAATATATTGATGATGTACGCGCGCTTATGGAAGCGTCCGTTCAGGATGAGCTACAAGCACCCAAAGTAACAGGAACCCTCCCAGCAACTGAACGAGCCGCGATTCACAAAGCAATAAAGCTTCACCAAAGATCTAAAAAGAAGCTGGAAGATGCCATTGGCAAGCTAGAATCTGAAAAGGACGAAATTTTGGCTTTTTTATTTGATAATCCGGAAGACTACGCCCCACGCAAATATGAGCGGATTGGTGAAATCGATACTGCGCTAGAAAAAGCGGAAAAAGATTGGCTTATTGATGCTGAGCAAATCGTGGAATTGAGAGCAAAACTGGCGTAAAGAACTCTACATATATCCCAGCTCTCCTTGACAAAAGGAGGATTTTTGTTATATGATGCTGCGTCGGCTCCACTTTGGAGTTCCGGCAGGAAGGATACACCCTAAGGCTGGAGAAATGCCTTGAACTACGCACTCACCCGAGCTGGGCTCTTTGCCGCCACCCTGGTGGTCGGCCTCACCCTCTTCAGCAACAAGCTGTGGATTGAGAGTGACAACCTCTTCTGGATCCTCACGGGTCTGCTGTTTTTCCTTGCGACTTGGTGGCTGGTCGTCACCAACAAGCTGAGCAAGGAGAAGAAGGCGCTCCGGGAGCAGGCCCGCGAGGAGTTCAACGACATGCGGAATAGCATGTTCCAGTTCATGTGCCAGACCACCAAAGTGACGGTAAAGTGCAATTCTGATAAACTGACACTCAGGATTCGACCAAATCGGTTCAACGGATCCTGGCATTTCAGCCATAGCAATGAGAACTGGACCACGCTGACTCCCAAAGATGCCCAGGAAATCTTCATGGAAATGCCTTGGGAGCACGTGACGATCGAGGACCGGCACTTCAGACGAATCGTGCAGAACGGAAGGTTCATCCCTTATCCACCCAACTCCTGACCGCCCAACCCCGGACCAACCAGCCAAACCCCGATTCGTCGGGGCAAGGCACAGCGGTTGGTCCGGCGGTTCCAACTTTGCCTACCAGGCTATTTTTTTTTACGCACACCACAACACCTCATGTATATCCCACACTTGACATTTTACGCAAAATAAGCTAACTTAACGTCATGTTCAACTGTCCAGTCCATGACGGACAGAAAGAAGGTGTCATAATTATTGACAAAAAGAGGGCAAAGTAGGCAAAAACTGAAACAAAAGGACTGATCATGAAGATCTGTAATCAGTGCGGCTCTGAGACGTACGGCGGGTATTGCCCGGTGTGCGAGGACCAGAGCACCCCGCGCATCCTGAAGGGCATCAAGGTCCCTCTCAGCCACCGCTGAAGTCTGTTTCTAGAGGCTCGTGACACAATTACGAGATTGCTAGAAAGATGCGTCAGTGCAACCTACAAGGCCTGGGCGAGCCGATTCAATTCGCCCACAGTTCTTAGAAGGGTATCTCCTACCCTGCTGAGAACTGATAGGTATTCTGTCCCTTGACAAAATACCAAATCTCTGCTATAGTTAGCCATTCATTAACCACTGAGGACTTTCCTCAGCAGGACTCGTATCTTATTGTGCACATTGTGGCCATACAGAACTTCGGGTCACAAGCAATAATATATGACACAGAACAACCAAACAGGTCTTTTTTCGGACCTCGGAATTGGCGAGAAGTTTCTTGCTATTCTCACAAAGAAGGGGTTTACGACTCCTACACCTATTCAGCATCAAGTAATTCCTGCTGGACTAGACGGTAAAGATATTATCGGAATCGCTCAAACAGGGACTGGAAAGACCCTCGCTTTTGGTATTCCAATGATTCAACGCGTAGCACAAGGAACAGGACAAGGTCTTGTTATTGTACCCACACGTGAGCTTGCCGAACAAGTAGAAACAGCACTAAGCGCTGTTGGTCGCCCACTGGGCCTTAAAACTGCCGTACTTATTGGTGGAACAAGCCAATACAGACAAGTGCAAGACCTCAGAAAGAATCCGCATATCGTCATTGCAACGCCAGGACGACTTATGGATCTTATTGAACAAGGTCACTACGCGTTAAACAAAATTTCATGTATTGCATTGGATGAAGCTGATAGAATGCTCGACATGGGATTCTTGCCAGCAATTAAAAAAATCTTGCAAGGAGCACCACAAGAAAGACAAACACTTCTCTTCTCTGCAACCATGCCAAAGACAATTTCAAATATCGCAAGTCGATTTATGAAAATTCCTTTGCGAATTGAGGTTGCTCCACAAGGAACATCTGCAAAAAATGTTGAGCAAGAAGTATTTGTTATCAGAAAGAATGATAAAATGCGACTTCTTGAATCGATTCTTACTGAAAGTGAAGACAAATCGATTTTGATTTTCTCTAGAACAAAACATGGTGCAAAACGCATGGCGCGAGATATTCGTGCGATGGGTCATACTGCAACAGAAATTCACTCAAACAGATCACAAGCGCAGCGTAAAGCAGCACTTGCAGGATTTAGTGGTGGAAGATTCCGAGTCATGGTAGCGACTGATATTGCTGCTCGTGGTATTGATGTAAAAACAATTTCACTCGTTATCAACTTTGACCTTCCAGATAGTTCTGACGATTACGTTCATAGAATTGGACGAACAGGAAGAGCAGGAAGATCAGGACGAGCCGTTTCATTCATGTGTCCTTCACAAAAGGCAGACATGAGAAAGATTGAACGACTCATGAAGAAATCAATCCCAGTATTGGGACTCCCTGAATTACCTCCAGCAAGACCAAAAACACATGACGATCGTGAAGAACGATCTCACGGTGGTGGACGAGGATTTAGTGGAGGAAGAGGACGATCTAACTTTACTCGCGGTGGAAATCGCGGAAGATCTTCACAAAGTTCTGGCAATGGTGGCGGCGGATTTAGCCGAGACCGATCTGGAAGACCAAATAGAGACAGAGAAAATAAAGGAACAAGCTCAAGAGAACGAGAACCAAAAACAGAATCATATACATCAACACATAAACGTCGTTCAGCAAAATCTGCTGACGTTACAAACAAGTCTCCATTTTCTGGAGGCATGAGAAAGCGATCTTCTGCTTCTAGCGGATTCAATCGTAATAAAAAGCGTAGTAACGCTGCCCCAACCTCACAAGGACAGAGCGACAGAAAGCGTTACCGATAAAAAAAAGAAACCATTCAAAAAAAGCAGCATTAGCTGCTTTTTTTGTATTTTGCTGATTGCAGAAAGGTGCCCGTCCTTTATACATAGATCTTATACCACCCCAGGGCTTGACAAAGCTTCAAGTTTCTGGTATGTTTAGCCGTTCGCTTTTTTGACACCCCCTGTCCGGAAACGGACAGACTATGGCAGGAGAAATGCCATGTACTGGATCCTGAAGCTCGGCGGCATCATTGTCGCACTGGCTAGCCTGGAGCTCATCCACAACGCGACTCTGACGAAGCACCCCACCATTATGGCCCTCAAGGGTCTGGGGGGAGTGCTCGCGTTTGGGTACGGCCTGTACCTGTACTCCTCGGCGTCCCGTCGGGAGAAGGAGGAGAAGGCGCGTGAGAAGGCGACGCAGGAGCAGAGCGAGCAGCTCCTCTTCTCCTCCCGGACGATCCATGCGCTGCTCGAGCAACTCTCGACAGCAGTCATTACGGTCGTGGTGGACGGGCACGAGTGGCAGGCCGAACGCCTGCTCAATGGAAATTGGCGGGAGGACAGTCTCCAGCCTGCCAATGCCGTGCCGGGAAAGCTTCTGCGGATGGCCATCAAGAGGCGGTCGCAGACGACCATCGTCGCGGGCTCAAAGGTGATCGTCAAGAACGGCGAGCACCCCACTCTCGACAAGGAGTAGGCAGCACACCGCAGCCACTCCAGCGAACCCACACCCTCCTCACCCACTCCTCCCTCACGGGACGGCGGTGGGTGGGGCGGGCCATATTACTCCATTGGGGGTCTTTTTTTTTATGTGGACAACAAACTTGGCTCTATTGACAACAGTTTTGATATTCTCTACACTATAGGTATATCGTATTACTCATTCGGGCACCCGTGTCTGGATAACACCATGAATATGAATAAAGCAGCTCTTGCTCAAGCGATTGCCGACCGCGTTGGCAATACAAAAAAAGAGTCTGAAGACATGGTAAACGCACTCGTGCACATTATCATGGAACAGCTCCAACTTGCTGAAACCGTGAACATTGCAGGTTTTGGCCAATTTAGTGCAAAGACCCGTGCAGGACGTGTGGGAGTAAATCCACAAAATCCTACAGAGAAGATTCAGATTCCGCCTGTAACTGTACCAAAATTCAAGGCTGGAAAGGCTCTCAAAGATTGCCTCAAAAAGAAAAAGCCTGTAGCTCCAGCGACTCCAACTGCAGCGCCGGAAACACCTGCAGAGCCACCACATTCTACATTTGGCATGTAATCAATTGGGGTCATTCTACGTGAATGGCTCTTTTGATTTCATCTTGACATCGGTGGCAATGCCGTATATACTGTTGCTACCTATGTCGCCATCGTCTAGTGGTTAGGACGCCTGGTTCTCATCCAGGTAACAGGGGTTCGATTCCCCTTGGCGATACGAAGTATTGCTAAGAGGAATCGAACTGGGGATGGTACATACGAATGACAAGGTAGCTCAGTTGGTTAGAGCACCGGATTCATAACCCGGAGGTCGGGAGTTCAAATCTCCCCCCTGTCACAAAAAAGCCTCGCTGTACAGCGAGGCTTTTTTTATTATATGAGATTACCTTGTTGGCGGAATTTCTAAATAATCCATGACAAATTTTGCGATCTCCCCAAATGCAGGCGCGGCACTTCCAGAACTAAATCGCGCATTTTGTGGACGCTCTAGTTTTACCATAATAACAAAGGCTGGATTTTCTACAGGCCCAAATCCAATAAACGAATGATTGGTGTCATCAATGTATACTCCTTTTTCTGCAATTTGCGCAGTACCTGTTTTCCCTGCCACATAATACCCTTCTACCTGCGCTGCTTTTGCCTGGCCATTATCAATCACACTCGCAAGCATGCCAGAGAGAAGCGCAGCCGACTGCCTTGAAATTACACGTCGCACTTCTTGCGCTTTATACCGCTCGATTTTTCCTGAAGGATACCGTACCTCTTCAACAACATATGGTTTCAAGAGTGTTCCCCCATTTGCGATGGCCCCAAAGGCACTTGCCATCTGCAATGGCGTTGCCGTAATCCCCTGCCCAAACGATGCTGTAGCTGTATAACAATCAAGTTCATCTCTATCATTTCTATACAGTGAATCAACTTGCCCACTTACTTCCGTATTAAGCGCCACTCCAGCCTTTACCCCAAATCCAAACTGCTCCACATATTCTCTAAAGACTTTTTTTCCGAGTAATTCAACGGCGTGAACCATTCCTGTATTAATTGAATTTTCAAGCACACCCGTCATGGTTGTATCTTTATAAATTTGCCCATCAGCATTCTTAATTTCTTTCAAACAATTCGCATCGACAGATCCTGTATCATAAAAATATGAATCGGGTGTAATCAATCCTTCATTAAGCGCTGCAGCTATTGCAACCGGTTTAAAAATAGAACCAGGCTCATATGGAGTAAAAATGGCTTTGTTATTATACACTTCAATCGACTCGACTTTATTGTATGTGTTTGGATCAAAATCAGGCAAGGAACACATAACGCGAACAGCCCCGGTGTGAGGGTCAAGAATCACGAGTGAAGCGCCTGTAGCCTCAAAATGCGTCATATACCGGCGTAATATCTCACAGGTGTGGTATTGCAATGTTCTATCTATAGTAAGGAGTATGTCTGCACCATCTTCTTGCGCTTTTTTGAGTGTTCCAACAAGTGGAATCCGCTTTCCACCGGCACTCCGCTCTCCTTCCAAAAACCCTTCTTCTCCAGCAAGTACTTGCTGCCAGTATCCTTCCACTCCGTAGCTTCCCTTATCATTTCCCCCTTCATCTTTTCCGACAAATCCAACCACTTGCGCAGCAACCGGTCCTTCCGGATACACGCGGAGCGGTGTTCTATTAAAATGGATCCCTTCTACCTCTGCCCGCTTAATCTTATCTACCGTTTCTTCATCAACTTTGTGCACAAGTGGTTCATATGGATCGGTTCGTTTATTGAGTTGCAAAAATAGCGCATATTTTTGCTCATCATCATATCCAAAAATAGCACTAAGCTTTTCTGCTGCTGTTTCTGCGGCATCATCTGTTTTTATCCTTCGAGTATCTGCAAATACCGTAAAGTGGTCCCTATTCATTGCCAGTGGAAATTCTTCTTTCGTTTTTGTACTCTGTGCAAATACAGATCCACGCTTTGGGAATAGCTCTACAAATAAACCATGTGATCCATCTGCCTGCTGCTTATAGTAATCGTGATTTATAACCATCAAAAAAAACAATCGAGCAATAATGATGCACCCAACAAGCACCATACCGCCAAAAAGAATCCCCAACCGGAGATTCTTGTTTTCTGCAACGTGAAGCGTCGATTCTTGCATACCTTTTATACCTGCAAATTGGCGAGAACTCGTTCTTCTATGTCTGAACTAATAATTTTTTCTTTTCGCAAACCCTTAAGCGATTGCTCCATGGTTATCATACCAGCCTTCCCACTTGTCTGAATCACGCTTTCTATTTGGGAAATATTATTTTGCCGAATGAGATTCGATACAGCCGTGGTATTGAGTAAAATTTCTCTGGCAGCAACGCGGCCACCTGCTTCTGTTGGTATAAGCTGCTGCGCTACTACTCCTCTCATAACTGATGCCAGTTGAATAAGCACCTGCTTTTGCTTTGGCCCATCAAAGACGTCCACAATACGTTCTACCGCTTCTGCTGCACTTGATGTGTGCAAGGTAGAAAATACCAAATGCCCTGTTTCTGCTGCAGTAAGCGCCGTTGCAATTGTTTCTGGGTCACGCATTTCTCCAAGTAAAATCACATCCGGGTCTTGCCGTAATACATGTTTAAGTGCTGAAGCAAATGAGCTCGTATCTTCCCCAACTTCTCTTTGCTGAATCAAACTTTCTTTATCTTCAAACACAAACTCGATTGGATCCTCAATGGTAATAATATGTGATTTTCTTGTCTGATTGATGTGCTCAATCATTGCTGCAATAGTAGTCGATTTTCCATGACCTGTTGGCCCAACAATAAGGACTAATCCATCTCGCATTTGTGCAAGTTCCGAAAGTGCCGGTTCAAATCTGAGTTCTTCAATAGTTGGTACTGTTTGTGGAATAAGCCGAGCTGCCATAGCAATGCTTCCCCGCTGCTGATGAATGTTCATTCGGAGGCGCTGATCTCCATACTGATATGCAATGTCAACATCTTTTGTCTCTTTATATTGCTCTTTTTTGATTGGCGTCATGAGTCCCATGAGTTCCGTCTCTATTTCTGTCTTTTTTAATGGCGTTTCTATCATGTTTTCTAACACGCCATTCACACGCATCATAGGTAGGTCGCCAACCACCAAATGAATGTCTGATGCCCCCGCTTCAATTGCCTTTTTGATGAATGCTTCGATTTTTTTCATATTGCCCTGTTAAGTAGCCTTATTGTACCATATTTTGCCTGTTCATATTGACAAAATGCTTTTTTTTTGCTTATATAGAGCCAATTACTCTTATATGTTATACTTGCGGTCTATGAAAGAGAAACTGATATTAGGAAAACCTATTGCTGAACGTATTCTTGCCGATGTGAAAGATCGTGTACAGGCTCTTAGTGCTCGTCAAAAAAAGGTAAAACTTGCTGTTGTCTTAGTAGGAGATAATGCTCCCTCTCATACATATGTAAAGAAAAAAGGTGAAGCAGCCAAAAATGTTGGCATTGAATTTGACCTGCATCATTTACCTGCAAATATTTCAAAAGAAGATATTGTTGCTGATATTAAGAAGCTTCAGGCAGATCCTGAGCTTTGTGGACTCATTGTGCAGCTGCCACTCCCAGAACCTCTCTATACTCCAGAGGTGCTTAATGCTATTGATCCATCGATTGATGTGGATTGTTTAACACATGTAAACCTTGGAAAACTCACCATGAATTCACAAACTATCACACCTCCAACTCCTGGGGCTGTGATGAGTGCGATTGATTCTGTTGACGTAGAATTAAAAGGGAAAAATGTGACTATTGTTGGTGTAGGTGCACTCGTTGGAAAACCGCTTGCCATTATGATGATTAATAAGCGAGCATCGGTAACAACCTGTAATTCTATTACACAGAATTTTGAAGATAAGTGCCTAGCCGCTGATGTATTAGTGACTGGCGTTGGGAAAAAGGATTTGATTCGTAAGGATATGATTAAACCAGGCGCTGTCGTAATCGATACAGGTATCTGTTTTGAAGGAAAGAAAATGTACGGAGATGTGAATGTGGAAGAAGCGATGGACGTAGCAGCACATGTTACTCCTACACCGCGTGGTATTGGACCGATTACGGTTGCGAGACTTTTGCTGAATACGGTGATTTGCGCAGAGGCGAAGTATAAATAATCCATGAGATATTAAAAACTGTCATCCTGAACAACTGCAACTGAAAGTTTGGGGCGTTGAAGGATCCTTCGATGCCCGGCCGTTGGCCTGGTTACTCTGGATGACAAACATAAAAAAAAGCAGCCTTTCTAAAAGCTGCTTTTTAGTACCCCCGACTGCCATCCTTGGCGGTCAGGGAACTCCTTACGGTAGACCAAACCGTCTTCTGCATTACTGCAGGCGCCGCAGGAGCGGCTGGTAGGTGGTCTGGTGGTTGTTATTCAGAGGCGCTTGAGAGCCTTGATGATCTCTTCGAAGGTTTTCCCCTGCTCGCGCATCTGCAGGATCTTCCTAAACAGAGGTTCATGTAGACTCATGCCCAGAGTCAAGTCCCTCTCGGTCAGAACATCTTCGATCTCACGCAAGCTCTTGCGACCGAAGTCGCACCTGCGCAAATCCTCTCTGGTGCGATTCACCAACTCGAACAGGTACGTGATTTCAGCCTGCCTCAAACCATTCCTGACCCGAATGGACAAAGTAAGGTCCTCCGTGCGGCTGAGCAGGGCGATCATCCGTGCTCCGGGCACCCCCATCTCTGTGAGATAAGTCGAAAGCTTCGCGTTCTCTTCAGCTTTTTCCCGCCTCTGAGCTTCTCGCAGTTCGCGCAAACTTTCTCGTTGCTCCACGAGTTGCTGATGCTCGCACTGAAGAACTCTGAGCTCTTCCCCCATGACGACCAGCTCGGTCTCCCATTCCTGGCGGACACCCACTGGCGCAGCCCACCCCGGTGGGATGAGCGCAGCCGCATGCAATCCAGCCATAGGAGAAAATGACTGCTGCAGACGACGCATGCGCCCGATTCCCCAATCGGAACGAGTACGCACGATGTACTGCCCGAGGCAGTCGACACCGGCCATGCCGAGCTCACGAGTACGCGAGTTGACCACATCGCGGAGTTGTGGCTCTCGTCGGTGGCCAGCTCTGAAGTGCCCCCAACGACTGCTCCAGCCTGTGGAGTTAAGCGCCACGGTGACACTTTTGACAAGCGCACTACCAAACCCCGGTTCCGTCCAGTACGGAGGAGTCCAACACGCAGTCACATCAAGAATTGCCGGCAACCCAAGAGTCGCAAGAAACGTCATGATGGCACACTTGCGCTGAGCAACCCCCTTGCCTCGGGAATCCCAGAACAGACAGTAGACCTCACCCACGTAGCGAACGCCACGATCCATGAGGTACTTAGCGTCTTCCACGCTCAGACCGATCTGATCGATCTTCTGTGAAAGTACGCGTTGAAGCGCCTCAGGGTTCTGGTTGTGTACCATCTCCACAGGAGTAACGACAAACCGCCGTCCATCCTTGATCATCTGCAGGGCCTTGAAGAGATCCTGCAAATCTCGCTCACCGCGCTTTCCGCGCTGCACGAGAGTTACCACCATCGCGAACATCAGTGCCAGCCTGGCCAGCACCGCGTTCTTCTTGCCTTCTTCCTGACTGGTTCGAGCAGCCATGGCATTCTTCCTTTCTGTCAATTGTTTCCACTGCGGTATTCGCGCAGCGTTTTCCCATTCCATTGCTTCGTGCTGGTTTCTCAGCAGCCACGAATATTTGCAATGTGCAGGTAGCCAAACCACCATGGTCTAACGGATTTAACCTACTATACCTCCATAAGATTGTCAATACCAAAAAACAGCCTTTGTAAAAGCTGCTTTTTAGTACCCCCGACTGCCATCCTTGGCGGTCAGGGAAATCCTTGCGACATAATTGAAGCCGCCTTCTCCCGTAGGAGGCGCCGCTAACGCGGCTTTGGTGGGTTAAGGCTGGGGGTTGACCATATTGATGATCTCGTCGGCGGTCATGCCCACGCGCAGACCAATGCTCTCGAGTGAAGCGCGGATCGTCTTGAGGCGCTGAGCACCGAAGCTGACACTCTTGTGACTGAACACGCGCTGACCGCGTTCCATCGTCCACCCCAGAGTGGTCGAAATCGCGCGAATCTGCAGGTCCGTCCGCATCATCAGCATGAAGACATTCGGCATGTGACACCGCTTCAGATCCCGCTTGATGCTGGAGCTCATCGGTTCCGGGAGATCATCTACAGAAGCCAGAAGGAACTTCCAGTGGCTTTCGTCCGAGAGTCCGTCCAAGACCGACTCAACGCGCCACTCGTCCTTGAGGAGCTGCACGATGGCCGCGGGCTTGTAGCCCCAGTCCAGCAGATCGCCGGCCAAGCGCAACCTGTAGATCTCGGCGAGAGTCATGCCGGTGCTCAGGCCGAGCTTCTCGAGCGCGGCCTTGACCGCTGCAAGACGCCTCTTGCCCATGCCGCCCGTACTGTTCTTGCGCCAGACCTCCTCCTTGAGGTCAACGGCAAAACCCAGCACACGCGTGTAATGCGACCTACGGGGATCTTCCCCATCCGCACCGAAGTATCGCGTATCCATCAGCAGATTCTCCACCCGCTGGGGATCCATCTGCGGAAAAAGCTCCGCGAGCGCTTCCAGGCTTGGCTGGCCGCCAAAGAGGCCCCGCAGGAGCGCCCCCTCCGGGGTTGGAGCAGTGAATAGCTCTCGCAAGTTATTATCATCCGTCATGGAATTCTCTCCATAGAGGCCGAAGTTTCCCTCAGCAGTAAAAAATTAGCCACAAGGGCCACTGCTCGCACCCTACCTAATTATGAGGAATTTGTCAATATCAAAAAGCAGCGTTCTCACGCTGCCTTTTATTTGCACATCTCTACGAATTCCTTTAGTAATTTCTCCATCTCATCAATCGATTGCACCCGCACCAGTCTTCCCCGCCATTCTTTTATCCCGGGTACATCAAATCCAATTTTATTACTCTTAAAATACCAGCTCAAATGTTTTCTAAAGGTAACAATCGCTTTGTCTTGTAATTCTTCTTCTGTCAGCCCTTTGAGTTTGCCCATGCTGCTCAGCATTCGGAGCCGTGCGTTGTGTGCCACATGCAGTTTAGCATGCTTTAAAATTACTCGAGCTCGCTCTTCTGGAGTTACCGTTCCGTCCTGATTCACATACTGAGAAAAGAACCATGGATTTCCTAACGCCCCACGTGCAATAAGCACCCCATCCGCGCCGGTTTGTTTGAGCGCATCATCTACCTGATGCCATTCATGAATATCTCCATTCGCTAAAAATGGTACCGTTGCAATTTCTTTTGCTTGGCGAATTCTTTCCCAATCGCTTTTTCCACTATATCCCTGTGCCTTTGTTCTGCCGTGCATAGTGATAAGCTGCGCACCTGCTTCTTCCATTTTTGGAATAAATGTTTTGAATGTATCCGGATCATCCCAGCCGAGTCGAATTTTTACCGATAACGGCGTATCGCCTATTGCTTGTTTCATTTCCCTTACAATTTCTGCCGCGAGCTCTGCATCTTTCATAAGAGCAGCACCATTAAAATTGCTAGTCAGCTTATATACCGGGCAACCCATATTAATATCGATTCCTTCTGGATGTGCATGATTCATCACAATTTCAGCCGCCTTTGCCATTGTTTTTGGATCTGCTCCAAAAATTTGTTGCACAATGGGCCGCTCGCCTTCTACAAAATCTGTCATGCCCAGCGTTTTTTCATTGTCTCTGACAATAGCCTCACTTGAAACCATCTCTCTATACACAATATCTGCGCCACCAATATCTCTAATAACCTGACAAAAAGCAGAGTCAGTCATGTCAGCCATTGGAGAAAGTGCCAGAATCTTTTTCTCTGGCGATTGATTTTGGATATCTTGAATCCACATATGACCTGTATACTAGCGTAGTTTTGGGGAAAAATCAAGGGTTGACGAGGATGGATTATTGGCGTAGAGTGCGGGTAGACACAACTCGGAGGTACATAATGGCATCTTTGATACTGTTACTCGCTCAGTTGGTAGGCGGCATCATCTCCGACTACTATTGGCCGCAAGCGGCCCGTGATCGACGTGAATTCCCGCCGTGGCAGGTGTACGCCTCCATACTGGGCGTGCTGTTGGTCCTTGAGTGGGCATCCGTATCCACCACGGGCTTTTCGGCGATCCTGTTCTTGCTGGTGGCAGCTACGTTCTTTTTCATCGTTGTCGGAGCAGTAGTACTCTATGAAATGATCAGCGAGTGGCGATGTCGCTGCTGCTGGTTTTGAAAGGAACCCAATGGACTCGCTTACCTACTTCGGCAACTGCCTCACCCCCGCCCTGTGGACGGTCCTTGGGCTGACAGCCTTTCACATGATCATCCACTTCCTCACCAGCTCTGCCGAGCGGATCGATCCGATGTATTACGATGGAGAAAAGTCAGCCTGGGCAGTAGTCGATTGGATGACGCTCGGGGCATGCGCTGTCTCCAGCGGTTCATTCCTGTACTTCAGACACTTCCAGTACGACACCGTCGTGACGCTCGATGTCTTCCTCCTCAACCACCCCACCGCTATCGGCATGGCCGCAGCCACACTCGTCTACATGATCAGCGGGCTCATCCTCCGGTACATCGGGAGCCCCGCCCCAGGAGAATTCGGCGGGCGCTGGGGCGGCCAACACGTGCTGGGGATTGGACTCCCCTGCATCATCTTCTTCATCCAGTTCGCTGGCCCCTAGCGCTACCCATGCGCTACGGCCGCCGGATGAAGAAAAGCCCCCCGCTTCGGCGGAGGGCTTTTTAGTATTGACAAATACGTCTTTTTATGCTATAGTACTTCGTCATATACGTATGACATATTCGCATATAAGATGGACAGTGCAGGCAATGCCTGCTGAAGGAAGGAACTAATGAGCACCCTGCTCATCATCGCGGCGCTTTTCGCGCCACAGCACCCTGCCAACTTGATCGTCGGCGATCGGTGCACTCGAGAGATCACCTTCGTAACCGCCGACCCCGTCGTCTGCTCCCTCAAGGAGAAGGTGATGTGGATTGAGGTCCGACGCGATGGCATCTATGCCATCATGAACCGAGGAGGCGGCACCATCAAAGTGCGCTCCCGAGACGTCAGGGACTTCAACGCGGCTGCGTATCAGTACACCACCCCCCGATGCAGCTTCAGCACCACAGCGACGACTGGAGCCTCCAGTATGGAGCTGGCCAAGCTGATCTGCGGCCCCACGGTGAACCTGGAGACTCTTACAGAGACCTCCTTGAACTCTGCGGGGTTCTGCGGATCTGGCGGCAAACAAGTGTGTGTTCTGCACGAGTTCGCCGCCCCCCAGCACCGCTGACAGCCGATGCGAGAGATCCCACCCGCGTGCGTCCTGCACTGTCTCTCCATCTTACATGCGAAGAATCATTGCCATTTGGTAATAAAAAAGCCCCCCGCTACAGCGGAGGGCTTTTTTGATGCTTATATTGACACAGCAACCAATATGTGGTACTTTGGAATATCGCTATATGCGAATACACAACAATTTAGAATTTAAGATGGATGGTGCAGACGCACCAGCACATCACGCTCCGGAAGGGAGAAAACGATGAAAACCAACGACACTTGGCTCAGCTGGTCCAAGTTCCTTATCAAGGTCGGGGTGGCCCTCTTGGGCATCCTCTTCCTCTCGGCGATGTCAGGCAGCACCAGCCTCATGTTCTATACGTTCGGGACCGCTGGCTACGCCTGCATTTGTACGGGCGTCATTGGTCTGATGCTCAGCTGGATCGTCATCATGCCGGCCAGCAGCATCCGCGAGCGACTCGATCGGGCTGGGAGGGTTTCAATGATCCCGACCTGCGTGGCGCTGACCCTGGTGTTCTACCAGTTTCTCAAGGTCTAGTCTGGCTGCGCGGCAACGGGGGGAGCCGCACGAAGTTTGCACCATCCCTCCATCTTAGATTCTAAATAAAAAAACACTGCATTTTCTGCAGCGTTTTTTATTATCCAAATTGCATTCCATCTCCATACCCATACGCATCCGTGCCCGGTTTTTTACCCGGAGCTTCCGGTGGCGCCTGCGTTGGTGGAGCAATTCGCTCTACCGGTAATCCTACTGGCGGTTCTGATTGTTTTGCTTCTACTTTTTGCACAAGTGGTACACGCACATGGCTCATTGGGAAATGCCACACCGTTGCCAATTCTTCTGTATTGAGAATAAATGGTGTTGAACCAGAATTAATTTTTCTTTTTCTAAAAGCTGCCATCATCTGGGTTTTCTTTGTGCCGGTTCGCTTTTCAGCAAAGAAGTATGATGCCCCTACACCTGCCTTTGGAACGATTGCGTTTGCCGTTGGCACATTAAACTGATTAATGGCACCAATAAGCGCATTCACACCCCTATTAGGACGGAACACTTCTTTACGGGCAACATATACCGCGCGAATTTTACACTTAAAGCCAACCTTACTAATTTTATCTTCCATAGACTCAACAACTCTACGCTGACCAGGCGTAAAACTAGAAAGCTTGTTTGGTGGCCCATTATCTTCACTCCCAGCTGCGCCAGGTATACCTGCTTCTCTATTGAATACTTGATCCCCAATTCCTTCAAGCATCTTCATGGAACCATTCGTAACCATGTCAGCAAATTTGTTGCCTTTTTTTTCTACCTTTTCCCCGATAAGTTCTTTAATCTTTGCAATAGCTTTCTCTTTCCATGCCCCACCGGTTGGACGCACAAGCATTTGGAACCACATCTGTTCTCCTGGACCAATTCTTGAAAAACTTTCCAAAAATGCACTCATTGGGTCTTTCAACTCAGTATCTTTAGAAATTTTGTGTTCAAATTCTTCGTAAGTTCTAATTGGATACGCATCATCATTCACAAGACCAAAATCGCCTCCCCACATATCATACTCTTTGTTTGGATATGTCTTTGGCACTGTTGTAACGTAATCTTCAACCTCTGTAATTTCTGCATCTGGATACTGCGCATACATTGCAGCTGCAACCAAATCTCTAAACGACTCTTCTGTTCTAATAATAAACTGAATATATCCCTCGATTGAAATAATCTCAAAACTAAACCACCGCTGCTCAAATCCACCTCTAAATTTTTCTGCAATATCGGGCTTATTATATGCCCCGGCAAGATGAGAAAACATTTGCTCTACTGCTTTTGGTGTTTGCAAGTTCATTGGCGGCACATCTACTGCAAGCACTATCCACTTCCAATCTTTATTCATCTTTGCGCTTCGGTACTCTACATAATACATGATGCCAATATGCAACGCCGCATACACCAAAAAGAGATATCCGCCAATAACGAATAACTCATATACAATAGAGAGAATGGGCTGAGAAAAAAACGCAGCAACAGCCTCAATGTTGAGGGTAAAAATACCGAATTCAATCATACTTAGGCGTCTACAAGCTTATAAATCATACCGTAGATGATGATCAGTCCAAGAACTGTCCACCACCATCCTCTTGCTCCGGAAGCATACGCAATCCAATATACAAGCCCTGTGACAAGAATGCCCATGAAGGCAATCAAATGTCGAATTAATGTTTCTGACATAATCGTTTTTAAGTGAGCCTAGTATATCAAAAAAACAGCGGAGTGAATACCCGCTGTTTTTTTGTTTTGGATTTTATCGTTTTCCTGCAAGGCGCTGCCACACTACAAGGAGTGGACTCGCTAGGAAAATAGATGAATATGTACCTAGGATTACCCCCACAATAAGTGTGAGAGAGAAGTATCTAATTGTTTCTCCACCAAAGAGGAAGAGTGCTGTCAATACGAGCAATGTTGTAATAGAAGTATTTACTGAACGAGTAATCGTTTCGTTTACACCCATGTTTACCGTTTCTGCAAAGCTCTTTCTTCCGCGCTTGATGAGTTTTTCTCTGATACGGTCAAATACCACAATGGTATCGTTTACTGAGTACCCAAGAATGGTCAGAAGCGCCACAATAAATGGAATGTCGATTTCTACATTGAGGAAATACCCAAGTAATGCAAAGATTCCCATCGTAATAACCACATCATGCACAAGTGCAATAATCGCAGTAATTCCGTACTTCCAAGAAGATACCGGTTGTGATACGCGTCTGAACGCATATGCTACAAAGAAGATAATTGCGATAACCACCACAAATCCAGCTTCCCATGAACGTTTGCTCATTTCTGAACTGATTACTGGACCAATTGCTTCAATACGCTCTTCGATCACAAGGTTTGCTTCTCCTCTTGCCGCTTCAATCAGTTCAGGATCTGCGTTGATTTGAAGTTTTCCGTCTTCTCCCATAGTAGCATCAACTTCAGCAACTCCTGGCGCAAAGAAGTCATCTCTCATTGCGGTAAGGATCTGTTGATGTTCATCTTCAGTAACAAATCGAGTTTTCAAAATGTATCCGTCTTCTCCTGTTGGTTGTACACTTGATCCTTCAAATCCAATGCCTGCAAGTGTTTCTTGCACTTCATGAAGCGCTGGTCGTTCTTGTGTAAACCGTAATTCGATCAATGATCCACCCGTGAAATCAATTCCTGGTTTTAGCCCAAATACTGCAAGCAGCACCAAACTCGCTATAAATAGCACACCTGAGATAATAAATGGGATCTTTCTTTTTTCTACAATTTGCAACATAGTAGCCAATTAGTGATTTTTTCTTCCCAAGAAGAGCCAATGCCCTCTTTCTTCAAAGTATGGCACCACGAACCGTAGCATCACACGAGTGAAGGTAATTGCTGAGATCATACTCGCTCCAATACCAAGTGCAAGCGTGATTGCGAATCCGCGAACAAAACTTGATTGGAACATCATCATAAGAATGAATGAAATAAGGAGTGTTGAAAGGTTTCCATCTCTAATCGATGTCCACGCGCGAATAAATCCTTCTTCAACCGCAACTTTCAAACTCTTTCCATCTTTTAATTCTTCTTTTAATCGCTCAAAGATAAGTACATTCGCATCTACCGCCATACCTATCGACAGAATAAATCCAGCAATACCCGCAAGCGTTAGTGTAACACCAATGAGTTTGAAGACACTAAGGACACCCGTTACATAAATAGTAAGAGCAATAATCGAGATAAGCCCCGGAAGTCTGTAGTACAACAGCATGAAGAGCATAACAAGTCCAAGACCGATCAGTCCTGCTTGTAAACTTCTTTCTAAAGATACCGCACCAAGACTTGCCCCAACAGTCTGTTGTGAAATAAGTTCAACTGGCGTTGGCAATGCACCGGTGTTAAGCCGCTGCGCAAGTTCTCTTGCTTCTAGTGTAGAAAACTGCCCAGTGATAACCGCTTGTCCACCAGAAATTTCTTGCTGCACTGTTGGCTGAGAAACAATTAACCCATCAAGGAAAATCGCTACAGGCTTTCCTACGTTTTCTCTTGTAAGTGTTGCAAATAAATCTGCTCCCTCACTATCAAACTGCAATGATACTTGCACTGCACCAGTATTTGAATCTTGCACAACTTCTGCTCTATCAAGTTGTTTTCCAGAAAGCGGTGAGTTTGTCCATGATGTTTCTGGCCCAAGAATTTGCAATTCTGATGTCTTTGCAAGGAGTACCGCCCACAGTTCATGTTCTACTGTCTGTTCTTGATTGATTTTATAAATGACGTGATACCCAAATGAAGATTCAACGGGCCCTACAATCTGCCCAATTTCTGCAGCGAATGCTGCGTCGGCAAATGCTGGCACCATTTGTTCTCTTGAAAAACTTCCAAGATCTCCTCCGTTAGCTACTGCTGAAGGATCATCTGAATTTTCTGTTGCGAGTGTTGCAAAGTTTTCTGCATTTGCTTGGTCAAAGAGTGACTTTGCTAATGCTTCAGCTTCTGCTTTTGTTCTTGTTTGGCTACATCCTTCTGCACCAAGGAAACAAATCAAGATATGTTTTGCTTCAACAGTTTCTGCTCCTGGCTGTTCTAGTCCTTTTTGCAGCACGGCAATTCCGCCCTCCGTTTCAATCGGTGCAGTTGTAACATCTCCTTCTTTTGCCGCTAACGCCCACGCATACATGTCAGGAATCAATGTTGATTGCCCTTGAAAGCCAAGGTATCCTGCATTGTTTTTGCTTTGCTCGTCTTCTGAATACTCAGCAACGATGTCAGCAAATGCTGTTCCAGCTTGTGACGCAGCAATTGCTTCTGCTGCTTTTGTACGCTGCGCTGTGTTGAATTCCTCCATTGACACTCTTTCTTCTTCTGTCAGTTCTCTTGGAGGTTCATTGTTTTCTGTTTTGAATTCTAAAATCGGTGTTTCACCAATCATTTGAATCGCCTGGTTTACATCAGTGACACCAGGAAGTTCTACAATAATACGGTAGTCTTCACCAACATGTGCAACTTGCACGTTTGGTTCACCCACACCAATACTATTTACTCTTCTTTCAATAACATCACGTACACCATCCACGGCTTGCGCCTTTTCTGTCTCATCAATATTAGTAACGTCTGCTTGGTATACAAGATGAGCACCACCTTGTAAATCAAGTCCTAATCGAAATGATTCTTCTGGTAACTCAGGGATACCAAGTGCAACAGTATTATTTACTGCGCGGATTGCTGTATTTGCGTGCGACGGAAAGATGTACCCACTAAAGAGCACAAGTAGTACTACAAGTAGAGCCATTCCCCATCTCAAATTCGGTCGTTGTGCATCCTTATGTTTAGCCATAATCCATTTGGTAGTTAAGTGCGCGTATTGTACGCCGTAATGCGGCCCTCGGTCAAGCCGTAATTGTGGAGTTTTTACTGATCTTTTTCATCTCGCTTGAGTTTTCTTCGTTCTTTTTTGCTCATTTTCTGCTTTTTTGCCTTCGCAGGACCAATTCCAGCCGCCGCTGCAGCATCTTCTGATGTCTTTTCCGCACCCTTCATAACAAGCTTGTCATCAGCCATAATAGACGGCGCAAGCTGCAAACCGATACCTATTTTGAAAAATGAGTATACAATTTCCTTTTGAATCGATTGCTGCAATTGGGTAAACAAATGAAACGATTCGCGTTTGTATTCTACTAACGGATCTCTTTGCCCATATCCTTGCAGGCCAATTCCTGTTCGCAGATATGTCATTTGCACCAAATGATCTACCCAAAGCGTATCGATTGAGCGAAGCATGATTTGTTTTTCAATAGTACTCAAAAGCTCTTCAACATCAACCTCTGGCTGCACAGTTTTTGCAACTTCTTCTTCCACTCCGGTATACGCTTCTTTTGCTCGCTCCATCAAGTACGCAACCATTTCTTCTCGTTCCTTTACTTGATCAAACTTCCCATCCTTTTTATCAGTTTTAGAAAGAACGTAAGTTCGGTCTTCCTGAGTAAGTGGAAAAATTGTTTTCACTGTTTCGTATACTTCTTTTACATTCCATCCTTCGTCTGCAGCTTCCCCTTCTTTTACTTGTTGCGGCGTTGTATGATAGCTCACGACAAATTCTAATTCTTGTTCAATCATTTCAAGAATAGTGTGCTTCATTGGGCGCTTCTCTTCTTTATGTTCACCAGCAAGTCCGAGCACTTCTCTGCGCTTTTCATAAATAACGTGCCGTTGTTTGTTGAGAATGTCATCGTAATTAAGCAAATGCTTTCTGCTATCAAAATGATGTGATTCTACTTTCTTTTGCGCGTTTTCTAGCATCTTGGTAATCATGCGCTGCTCAATTGGCATATCTTCAGGTACTTTGAGCCGTTCCATAATACTGCGAAGTCGTTCTCCTGCAAAAATACGCATCAAGTCGTCGTTTGTAGAAACAAAGAATTGCGTTTCACCAGTGTCTCCCTGACGAGCAGAGCGTCCACGAAGCTGATTATCAATTCGTCTTGATTCATGTCGCTCCGTTCCAAGGACGAAAAGTCCGCCGGACGCCATTACTTTTTCTTTAAGCGATTCATCTGTTCCCCCGAGCTTAATATCTACACCACGACCAGCCATATTAGTGGCAAGAGTTACCGCTCCTGGAGTACCAGCACTCGCAATTACTTCCCCTTCACGTTCATGGTTTTTTGCATTGAGTAATTCATGCTTAATGCCGTGTGCAGACAAATACTGACTAAGGTATTCATTTTTTTCTACAGAAATAGTACCAATCAAAATTGGCTGCCCTTTTTCCTGACATTCTTGTACTTTTTTCAAAATCGCTTTGTACTTTCCTTTTTCGTTTCTATAAATTCTATCTTCATGATCGATTCTGGCATCAGGTTTATTTGTTGGAATCACCAATACTTCAAGTCCGTAAATAGTACGGAACTCTTCTTCTTCTGTATACGCAGTACCAGTCATACCAGAAAGTTTGGTATACATGCGGAATAAGTTTTGGAACGTAATGGTTGCAAGTGTTCTACTTTCTTGCTGCACCTTTACACCTTCTTTTGCTTCAATCGCTTGATGCAATCCTTGTGAGTACCGTCTTCCTGGCATTTTACGCCCAGTAAATTCATCAATAATGGTAATTTCTGACCCATCTACCACATATTCTTTATCTCTTTGAAAAAGAACTTCCGCTCTAAGTGCTTGTTCAATATGATGCACCATCTGAATTCCTCCATCTGCATAAATGTTTTTAATGCCGAGTGACTGCTCTACTATATCAATTCCTTCGTCAGTCAAAGTCGCAGACCGCATCTTTTCGTCTTTATTATAATGTTCATCTTCTTTCAGTCCCTTCACAATCTTTGCAAATACCTGGTACTGATCAGCTGCAGCATCTGCGGGAGCCGAAATAATAAGCGGTGTTCTGGCTTCATCAATCAAAATAGAATCGATCTCATCGATTACCGCGTAGTGCATTTCATGACCCGGACGCATAACCATGGTATCAACTCCCTGCACCATGTTGTCTCTTAAATAATCGAATCCAAATTCATTATTGGTTCCGTACGTGATGTCACACATATATACCTCTTGGCGTGACGCCGGACGCAAAAATTCATTTTCTACTTTATAACTTCCTGTATCATCTCTTTCTTTATCAATCTCTCCACCTTCTTCTGCCCCATCAAAAGACGCATCATAGATGTAACTCTTTCTTTGGTTTTGTACAATACCAACAGACAGACCTAAAAAGTCATAAATTTGAGCCATCCAAACGGCATCACGTTTTGCAAGGTAATCATTTACGGTAATGACATGCACCCCTTTCCCTTCTAATGCATTGAGGTATGTTGGCAATGTTGCTACAAGCGTCTTCCCTTCCCCAGTTCTCATTTCTGCAATGGTCCCTTTATGAAGCGCAACTCCACCCGTAATTTGAACATCATAATGTCGCATCTTCATCAGACGCTTTCCGGTTTCTCTTACTGTTGCAAATGCTTCTGGCAAAAGATCATCTAGAGATTCCCCTTTTTCTAATCGAGCTTTAAATTCTGCTGTTTTTCCTTTTAGCGCATCTGTGCTAAGCGCAGCAAACGTATCTTCCAAATCGTTCACTTGTTTCACAATTGGTTCAAGTCCCTTCATCGTTTTGAGATGTGGAGAGCCAAACACTGATTCATATGCTTTTTTGATCGCATTCATACCTCTAATTACATGAATTTAGCTCCGCTATGGTAACACGATTGGGTGGGCGTGTAAAGGGAAAATTGGGTGCTATGGGGGTTGACAAATGAGGCTCATTCTGGTATAGATACTCTGAAATACGTTCCTTTTATCGTTGCCTAGATGGCACTGTTGCCCGCATGGCGGGATGGAAGAGATTGAGAAAATGGCAAATGAGCTGACACAGGAGCAGATCAGGGACCTCGGAGTGCGAGCGAGGTGCTTGCACAGCGCTCCGGCAGCGAGTAGTCCCGCCGTAGTCGCCGTTGTGATGACCCTACGAGACACCAACGGAGACGAGCTGATCACGAGTGGGCTTATGCAGTCCAGCTATGAGATCACGCTCACCGAAACCGCCCCTGCTGTGATGGCAGTTCAGTGCTCGAGTCGTGCGTTCGCTGCCGGCGTGGTTCAGGAGAACGTCAACCCGCTCATCGTTCAGCCGGGGGATCTCGTTCACTTCGCTACCCCGCGCGGTGATAACGAGCTCCGCACGCTGATGGGGGCTGAGTCGACTCTTCCCGAATGCCCCATGCAGGGCCCTCCGAACCTGCATGACGGTGATCGAGTGTTCGGAAAGCCGACCCTTACCGGCCGCATCCTTCCGGACAATGGAAATGAGCGACGCGTGTACCTGAACTTCCTGCTGAATGGGCAGAAGTTCTCGCACGTGCTCACATTCGCAGGATCGGAAGGCAGCTTTCAGAACGCGCACTGGCACAAGGGCTTCGAGGAAGTCTACAAGGTGGTGAAGGGCACCATGATCTTCGTGGAGCTCTGCCCGGAGACGCTGCGCTACACCTTCCGAACCTACGGCCCGGGAGAGGTGGTGCAGAGCCGGCCTGGAGTGCCGCACAACGTCTACCTCAACGGTGGCGCCATCATCTGGACCGGCAAGGTCCTGATCGAACCGGTGGAGAACGACTGGACGGCCTGCAAGCACATGACGACCTTCACCCGAGACTTCGAGCTTCCGGAGGGGGCGCTCGAGCATGGCTGGACGCACACGAGTGAGATCCTCAGGCCAAGTAAATGGTAGAAGGATCCCGCTAGGGCCTGCAACTCCGCAGGCCACGTGAACGGTGCACTACTGCCCGCTCACCCACCGCCACCCTCAACTGGGTCGGCGGTTCTTTTTTTACCAAAAAAGCGGCCGTAAAGCCGCTTTTTGCATTTTTCCGCTATTATTCTTCATCTTCCTGATATGCCTTCTGCTCGCGCAGTGCTTCTTTATCTACATGACGCATCTTTCCTTTCATCTTTTCTAACTCCACTTTCATGTGATCTCGCACCTTATCAATAGACTTATATAAATCTACGGCATCTTTTTTTACAAAGATTGTTTTTCCGGGCACATGCACACTCATTTCTGCAAAGTATACTTTTCCTTTGCTGTGATGATTGCTGTGCATGCCCACAATCACATCAATGGCTGTAATGCCGTCAAAATATTTTTCTAAAGTTCCCGCTTTATCTTCTGCATAGGTGTTAATAGCATCTGTCATTTCTACACCGTTTGTTTGAATGTTCATGTTCATACGATTTCTTTTATCATGCAGTGCATGTGAATATCCGTAGGTGCCTCCTTTTTACAAATTAGTTCTCGTCATTTTTGCTCTGAATACCCTTCTTTATTGCCGACATAATATCTCCCATGCTTGCAGCGCCCCTATTTTCTAATTCCACGCCAATCATATCTGCAATCAATTTCCCTTGCTTTGCAATTTTATTCTGACGACGAAGAGCACCCGTATTGCCTGCACCTGTCTGTGCTACAGACATAAGTTGCCCATCTTGTTTTTCAATAAGTAGTTCATACCCGCGCATTGTTGTTCCTTTTTCCCTTTTAATCGTCTCTTGAATAACTACTTTTTTCACCTCATTCCAATGCGACGTGACTTCCTTTTTCCCAATAAGCCGAGCATTCGTCACAACAATGGTCTGTGTCCCTTTATCTACAGCCGTAGATACAGTTGCACCAAGTAATAACGCCGCCAAACCCGCAATACCAAAAATTGGCGCAAACCACCATTGCTGATCCGGAAATGGCTGCAAATACATATATACAGTTGCCGCAATAAAGGCTACACCAATTAATCGTGCCCACCACCCTGATTGCTTAAACTGTAATCTTGTTTCTGTTTGCTCAATGAGTTTCATAGCCCTTCTTATACTATATAAATCTCTTCTTCTAAGGTAAGTCCACTCTTAGTATATACCGCTTCCTTGATCTGCTCAATAAGCATATGCACATCTACCGAGGTAGCTTCTCCCATATTCAAAATAAAGTTCCCATGCACATCGCTGACTTCTGCATTTCCAACCTTTTTCCCTTTCATTCCAGCTTGTTCAATAAGCCAACCTGCCGATACTTTTCCTATTTCAATAAACCGCTGAACCTTCTCGTCTGCAGCGTCAAAATGTTTTAGTAACGTCTTTTTATTTACTTCAGTTACATCAATATTTTTGAAAATGCATCCAGTAGAGGCAAATCCTTTTGGTTGTGTTTCATTTCTATATTTAAGTGCCTCGAGTGCCTTTTTCATTTCTTCTGCGGCATCTCCTGATTTAAGTGTAAGCGTTACACGTAAAATCACACCTCCCATTGTTTTAAATGCCGAATGTCTATATCCAAATTTGCACTCCTCGTTTGATAATGTTAAAACTTCCCCATCGACAAATGCTTCCACGCTGCTCACATCGTCTTTCATTTCTTTCCCCATTGCACCAGCATTTCCTCTTAACGCGCCACCAATCGTACCAGGCACTCCAACTCCCCAAGCAAATCCAGAAAGCCCTGCTTTTACCGATTCACGTGCAACCTGTGCAGTTTGCGCACCGGCATCTGCAATAACGGTGTTCCCTTCTACTTGTATTTTTTTTGCCGCACACTTTATTACAACACCATCATATCCTTCATCTGGTGCAAGCATATTACTGCCACCACCCAAAAGCATATATTGCACCCCTTCTCCATCTAAATATTGCAGTGCCGCAATCATGTTTTCTGTTGAATCGATTGATAACACAAAACGAGCCGGGCCACCTATTTTAAAAGTAGTCAGCTTTGCAAACGATACATTAATTTGTAATTTTCCAAAGGTTTTTAATGTTTGTGATAATTGATCCATATCATTCGTTATACACCTTTATACTAGACGAATCGATCCAGTTTGTATATGATAAACAGGTAAACTTCCCAGAAATAAGCGAAATATGGCTGATTCAAGACACATAGTATACGTTACGAGAGATGTTGACAGAGCACTTGGCGCTACCGCTTCCTCTTTATTACATATTATCACAAATGCAACACCGCAGGCGAGCGACTTTGCTGCGAGTGGGGGTAGTTGTTCTCTTATTGAACACGATTTTTTGCTCTCCACAATTGATTTACTCAAGAATACGCAAACACAGCAGTATTTTGCTGAGCACAAAGAAGCAAAGCTGATGGTCTTTAAACCAACCAAGCAAATTGAACGCTTTGCTGCAGAAAATAATTGGGAGTTGATTCATCCGCCAGCAGAACTTGCTGCGCAGATAGAAGGTAAAATTACTGGACTCGATTGGCTTGGCGAATTAACATCGCTTATGCCGTACTTGTGGCATGGCCCTTGTAAAGATTTACCAGAAGTTAAACTCCCCGTTGTTGCGCAATTTAATATCTCTCACACCGGAAACGGCACACAATTTATTACTGAGCAGGCGCAACTGAATGACTTTGCGGAAAAATTCCCAGAACGACCAATTCGACTCATGAATTATATTGATGGCCCCACACTCACATCAAACATTGTTGTTGCGCCAAAAGAAATTATCTATGGCGCAATTAGTTATCAAATAACAGGACTAAAACCGTTTACTGACAATGATTTTTCTGCAACAATTGGAAATGATTTTGCATTTGCAAGTTCACTTCTTTCTGAACAGGCAAAAAAACAATATACAGACATTGCAAAGCAAGTAGCCGAAAAAATGCGAAAGGCAGAATGGAAAGGAGCATTTGGAATTGATTGCATGTGGAGCACCGCAGAAGAAAAAATGTACCTACTAGAAATCAATGCAAGAGAACCTGCATCCCTCTCATTTGAATCGCTTTTGCAGCAATCAATTGGTGACTCGCCTACTATAATGGATTGGCATATTGCCGCGCTGCTCGGTGAATCTCCTGAACAAGCTCCCGCTATAATTAACAACGGCGCTCAACTTGTACTACGAGCGCAAACCACTCTTCCAAACAATATTCCAAAAGGAGCTATCATTGTTGGATCGACTATTAATGGTACCGAGTATGTTCGCTTTAGAACGGAACACCAATTTATGCGCACACACGCAATACTAAATGAGCAAGGCCAGGCCATTGCAACGGCTCTATGACCCTTTCTAAAAATGCACAGGCGGTTATTGCCGCATACGAATCGCTTTCTATTGGCGGTAAGACAATTCGTTGTCCATATTTTAATAATAAAAAAAGTGGGTCAAGAGCCGCACTTCGCGCTACCGTTGGAAAAGGTACACCAGAAGACATTGCACAAGAAGCGCAGATCATAGCGCTTAGAGAAAAAAAGGATCTTGCGCAAATGGATGAACAAGCAATCCGCGCATTTTTAGTTGATCATAATTTGGGAATTGAGTGCTCAGGATTTGTTTTTCACGTATTAAGTGCGCAATTGAAATCAAAAGGATCTTCTTTAAAAAAGAAATTATCATTTTCATCAAAATCACTCGTAAGAAAATGTTTAGCATTTTGGCGGACAGTCGAAAACACAAATGTAAAAGTACTTGCAGACAATGAAAATTCTCATGACATTGCATTAGCTAATGCAGAGCCTGGTGACATGGTTATCATGCTTGGAACAGGTTCTTCGCATGATCTTGATCATGTACTCCTTATTACTGAAGTAACTGATACGATTATTAGCTACGCGCATGCACTCAACTGGAAAAGTGATGGCGAATATAATCATGGCATTCGTCGTGGGACTATTGAAATAAAAAAACCGGCAGGAACACTGCTGGATCAAACGTGGACTGAGTCTGGTGAATCTTCAGAAAAAAATGAGACACTTTGGCGTGCTAAAACAGCGAATACACTAGCCATTAAAAGATTACGAATTTAACCCCAGCAGCGCTACAGGAGGTACGCTGTTTTTCTTTTGGTATTGTACGAGTTTTTTGTCTAAATACTCTCTTGTAACCATGGTATCTTCAATATTTGTTACAGAATCTTTAACATGAAACATGTCACGTTCTAGAGAAGCAATCTTACTGCTATTGTTGTCAACTTTAGAATCAAGCGTATCGAATCGTGTATCCATCCGTGTTTCTAACGCGTATGTTCGCTTATCCATTACTTCAGCGTATCCCTTCATAACATCAATAACCTCACCAAAACGGCGATCCATTATTTCTTTTACTTCTTGAATATCAGTTTTTGTTGCGTATTGATCCATAAGGAATTCGTTATTTGCAAGCAGTATAATACGACGAACAAAAAGGGTCAAAAAACATGCGCAATTTGTACGCTTTTTAAACTAATTGCTTATTTTAGGTAAAAAAAAATACCCCAGACGCGACGCGTCCGGGGCTTGCAGGTTGCGGCGTTAGCCTGGCGTCGAATCTCGAAGGGATGTTCCCTCACTGTTTTTGATCCGAGCCTTCTATACGGCTGCCGTCCTACAGAGTCTTGCTCCGTCCCATTTTTTTAAGTAGCCTAGGGCCACCCCACTCTCTAGCGCGACCGGGCAAATCGCGTCGAGAAAGTTTTTTTGGGGTGGCCCTATATTAGGCCAGGAGCAGACTCCCCGGGCAAAGGAGTCGCTCCATGAAACTCGCTGCAGAGTTTCATGTAGGTCCGCGGAAGAGCGGACCTTCGTAGTCAGGTGTTTTGGAGGCACAAATACAGATGCACGTTCCCCTGACTACTGGGAGTGAGTTGCCAATATACTCTTCTTTGTTGAAACTGTCAACCCCTTAGCCGCAAGTTATCCACAATTATCGAATCCCCCATTAGAATACATACTCAACATTCCTAATAAAACAATAATCTTGTCAACCCAGCCAATCTCTGTTACCATTACTCGGTATGGCACTTCCTCCAGATTCTCTCTCACAATTGCAAACAACGATCGGCTTTGGGCTGATCTCTTGCGTTACGGCCTTTATCATGGCGCCGGCACTTATCAAGTTCTTATATAAGTGTAAAATTACCAGAAATCCAGAATACGATGCGGCCCTTTCACTAGGAGCGCGCAAAGGAAAAGCGGGCGTCCCAATCATGGGCGGTCTTTTAGTTATAGCGACTATTATTGCCGTTACGTTCCTATTTAACTGGGAACGGAAGTTTACTTGGATGCCACTCTTTATCATGAGTATTGCAGCACTGCTTGGTGGCGTAGACGATTTGATGAATACATTTAATAAAAAGAAACGAAGAAATAGAAAGCTCAAACACGTTTTTAAACTGATTCGTGTTCATAAAAGTATCTGGAATAGAGCGTGGCTCATCATTACGTTACCGTGGTCGCTTTTTAAACGTACATCACTGTGGCTTGGTTCTCATCCAGGAAAAGGACTGCACGTACACGAACGATTAGTTATGCAATTTACCGCTGGAGCAATTGCTGCTTGGTGGGTATATTTCAAACTAGGCGAACATTGGCAAACCATTCATATTCCATTTGACGGCTATGTAGATATTGGCTGGTGGATTATGCCGCTTATTGTCCTCTTTGTAATGGCGACAGCGAATGCTGTGAATGTTGCTGACGGCATGGACGGACTCGCTGGTGGATCCCTCATTATTACCTTCTCTGCCCTTTCACTACTGAGCTGGGTGCAGGGCTACCCAGAAATTGCGTACCTTAATGCAACTGCAACTGGTGCACTTATTACCTATACTTATTTCAATATTAAACCAGCGCGATTCCAAATGGGAGATGTTGGATCGCTGGGTCTTGGAGCACTCCTGGCAATTAATGTGATTGTTATTAATCAGATGCTGCTGTTACCACTGCTTGGATTTATTTTCTTCGCAGAACTGGCCAGTGTGATTATCCAGGTTGCAGGAAGGCACCTTCTTGGTAGGCGTCTCTTTAAAATGGCGCCCGTGCATTATCATTTTGAAATGCGTGGATGGAGTGAAGAAAAGACAGTCATGCGATTTTGGATGGTGCATGCTGCATTTGTCCTTTTAGCTATGTGGATTGCATTATACTAATGATTATGACACACCTAAAAAAAGGGGTACTCGTATTATTGGCGTTGGTGGGTGGTCTCTTCCTTACCGCTTTGTACCAAGAGTTGGGCTACCGAAAGGCATCAACATATTGCAGCACAACCCTTGGAGAGAGTACTGCAATTCGCAATGTCTCATATGGAGAAATGCAGGCCACTCGAAGTGCAATATGCAAGTCCGCGTTCTTTTGCAAAGAAGAGAAATATTCAGCAAGTATTCTAGACTGTGGGTTTGGAAATAATTGCGATGAACCTACTGAATATACGCGCTGTACGACAAGACTGCCGGATCTTTCATCCTTTTCACTATAACAGTAACGGTCAGTAGTATGTATTTGAGCTGGAAAGAAAAACATATCGATGAAGCAGATGATCTACTCATCACAAGCAGCTATAATAATGGCTATGTTTTTGTTAGACCCGAAAAAAATTTAATGAAACAAACCCGAAGCGTACGCATCGATTTGAACAAGTTCCGTCTTAATTCAGAAAACAGACGCATCTTACGCAAAACCGAAGAATTAGGATTCACCGCCATTCCTCTCCCTGACCCAACCTACCATTGGTCGATTGGAAAAATGGCAAAAGATTTTTATGATACAAAATTTGGCGCCGGGACCTTTAGTGCCAACAAGCTCAAAGAATTAATGACTGATGAGACCAAATCCAACTTCAACATGATGTTTGTGTATACGCTAAACAGTTCCGTAGTTGGCTATGCACTCTGCTATGAAAATAAAGACATGATACACTACTCATATCCATTTTATGATCTAAGTATTGCTGAAAAGAATAAAAATTTGGGAATGGGCATGATGGTGCGCGCTGTGAAGTATGCAGAGGAGCATCACAAGGCACATATCTATTTGGGTTCAGCGCAGCGCCCGGGTGATACCTATAAATTTCAATTTGAAGCAATGGAATGGTTTGATGGAGAGGAATGGAAACAAGATACAAGTATTATTAAAAACATACTCAAAACGTAATACTTATGCCTGAATATTTTACCCTGCATGTTCGAAAAAAAGGAATCTTTGTTGCGTTAGGTATTATTCTGCTAATCGCGATTTCATTCTTGTTTTTTAGTAATAGAAAATTCATTTCTTTGTTTCAAGGTGAAGAAGAACCTTGCCAGTCACTTTATTCCACAGAATCTTGTGAAAATCGATCTGATTGTAAGCTATATAGTAGTAAAAATTTCTACGCTACCGGCATGTCATTATCAGCCTGCCATACAACAGAAATTGCAGATGAACTTGAGCGTATCGATAACACAGATTGCAGAAGCATCGCTGACAAGGAGCGCTGTACACAAAAAATGAATTACAAGTGTGTCTGGGGTCTAGATAGAGAGAATATTGAATATCATGCTATCCCTCGCGATGACGGGACAATTCTTCACGAAATAGTTCCAGGATCTCAGCAACACCGTTGTATCCCAAATGATGGTGATCAACCATTCTAATCTTATGCATATTCACTTCATCGGTATCTGCGGAGTAGCCATGAGCGCGCTCGCTATTGCCTTTCACAAAAAAGGGTACACCGTTACAGGGTCAGATAAAGGATTCTATCCGCCAATCTCAACGCACCTCAAAGAGGCTGGTGTGCAGTACTATCCTGGCTGGCATCCAGAAAAAATGACCGCTCATGGCGATCCTGATCTTGTGATTGTTGGAAATGTTGCCGGGTCAAAAAACCCTGAGTGGGTATACGTGCAAGAACAGGGTGTTCCCTACTTGTCATACCCAGAGGCACTTGCAAAGTTCTTTATTCAAGAGCATTCAATTGTTTGCGCGGGTACGTACGGAAAGACAACTTCTACAACGCTGCTAAGCTGGATATTTTTACACGCAAAAAGAGACCCGAGCTATATGTTTGGTGGCCTCATTCAGACAGACCTCCCAGCTGCATCAATTGGCACAAGCGACTGGTCTATTGTTGAAGGCGACGAATACAAATCTGCTCGCTGGGATAATCGTGCAAAATTTTATCATTACAAACCAACCCACCTTTTGCTTACTGCAGTAGAATGGGACCACGCCGATGTCTACCCCACTGAAGAGTTATACATGAAAGCATTTGAAGATTTGGTAGATATGATTCCTGAAAATGGATTAATCGTTTACAGCGATTTGGTTCCTGAGCGCATTGCAAATCGCATTAAAAAACGAGACGTGAAAACTATTACCTACGGCGCAACTGGTGATGCAGCATATTCCGAAGCAACTGAATCGCTTGAGGGTATGCAGTTTACGCTTACTCATGCAGCGGGAACAAGCAACATGCAAACAACACTGTTTGGCGCGCATAACGCGCATAACTTTACTGGCTGCTACGCACTTGCAGAAGCCGCGGGAATCGATTCAGCAACTATAATTGAAGCGATTGCATCATTCCCCGGAATTAAACGGCGACTAGAAAGAAAACCTTCAGCGGAACGAATTGTGTTTGATGATATTGCCCACTCGCCTGCAAAAGCTACTTCCACACTGAAAACACTAAAATCACTTGCCCCCGGAAAACTCATTGCTGTGTTTGAACCAAATACTGGAAACCGACAGCAAGAAGCACTTCCTGGATATACTGATGCATTTACCGATGCAGATACGGTGCTAATTCCTCGGCTTACTCGTGTAAAACAGGACCCTACGAAACCAACGGTTCTGAATGGTGAAGAACTAGCCGAAATTATTGCAAAGTCTCATCCAAATGTTCTGCATATTAATGATGATGAGGAAGTCACCAAATGGATTGTTACAAACGCCGGCAAAGAAGATATAGTTACCTTTTTAGGATCTCACGGATTCCGTGGGATGATTGATTCTGTTTTATGAGCTACCCCGCATTAACACCAGGACTTGCCTTAGATATTGATGAAACACTTTCTGTTACGGGTGTCTTTTGGATTGAACAACTTATTACATCAATGGGCCACCCAGACACGTCACTTAGTGCTGAAGATATTTTGCACAAGCACTGGTATTATGGCGAAACGATCGGTCACTGGGACAGAGATGAAGTGAATCGACTTATGCGGCTGAAATGCGCATGTAATGATGAACAGCGCATTTTGCCACTGCAAGAAAATGCAAATCATATTGTTGAAAAAATTAATCGTATTTTACCAATTAGCGCATACATTACCGCTCGACCTGACACGGTTATTGAAGGAACCAAAGATTGGCTTGCCAAGCACGGGTTTCCAGAAAGACCTATTATTGCTCGACCAGCTGCTATTCCTGGCGAAGAAGGCAACAACTGGAAAGCTGGTGTCCTCACAGAATTATACCCAGTTGTTCGCGGCATTGTAGACGACAACCCAAATCTTATTTCAGCGCTTCCTGCTGATTATGACGGCACAGTATTTCTTTTTAATCACTTGTCATACGATCATGACACCACAATAAATGTAATCCCGTGTAAAGATTGGGAAAGCATCCATCTAGAAATTAAACGCATGGCACATTTGTTTGGTATACTCGATTCATAATTTTCTATGCCAACCTTCCAACAAGCACAAGATGCCGTCCTAGCGTTCAACGAGGAGCGAAACTGGACAAACCTCTCACCACAAGATTTGGCAAAATCAGTCGTTATTGAAGCTACCGAATTACTCGAACACTTTCAATGGGACAACACCAACACACCAGACAGAAGAAAACATCGCCCAAAAGATCAACAAGAGATTTCCAGAGAAGCTGCAGATGTATTGATTTATTTGATTGCATTTTGCAAAGAGCAAAATGTCGATCTTCTTCAGGCTGTTATTGATAAACTTAAGCACAACGCCAAAAAATACCCAGCAGAAAATTTTCAATAAAAAAAAGCGCCTATTGCGCTTTTTCTATTGTACTATTTGCCCTCGTCTACAATTTCTGCAGAAACGGTTCCGTCTTCCGCAAGTGCTGTTACAGCCAGTGTCATTCCGCAAGTCTGACATTCTACAATGTCTTCCACTTTGAGCTCTGGGTTTTTTGAAAGGTCAACTTGATTTTTACACTCAGCGCAGGTAAGATGCATATACTATTGGTTACAAAAATGTAACAACATCGTATCATAAAGCTGGGTCATATTCAACTTATGAAAACGCCACAACAGTCACAACCAGAATTAGCAAAGGCCCTTGGCATTCAAGAGCTCTATCTTAAGCGCGAAGATTTGCATCCATACGGTTCTCATAAGGGACGTTCTATTCCGCTGATGATCAAGTATTACGCCAAACAGGAAGGTGCTCGCAAATTTGTGATCTCTTCTTCTGGAAATGCAGCGCTGGCAGCAGCAACGGCTGCAGAGCGCAACAACATGAATAATCCTGATAGACAGATTTCTCTTACTGTTTTTGTTAGCACGAGGATATTAGAAGCAAAGCTACTACCACTCAAAGCGCTTGCTAACGAATCGATTGTGATTAAGCAAGTAGAGCGGCCAAAGCAGCAAGCACTCCTTGCAGCAAAAGAGGAAGGCGTCATCAACCTCAGACAAAGTACCGATGAACATGCGCTTGAGGGTTATACTTCACTTGCAGAAGAACTGGTAAAAATTCCTTCGCTTAGTGCGGTATTTATTCCGACTTCTTCCGGCACCACCGCGCAAGCACTTGCACAATATTTTAAAGATGAATCTTCTACCATTGGAGTACACATTGCGCAAACAAGCGCCTGCGCGCCAATGGCCTCAGCACTAGACCCGGCAGTACCCGAAAAAACAACATCTTCTGCAGCTGGTGCAATTTGCGATAGAGTTGCGCACAGAAAACAAGCTCTAGTTCCGCTTTTGCAAGGTGGCTGGGCTATTACCGATGCAGAAATTTTAGAAGCAAAACATATGGCTCAGAAGTTTGCCGGACTCGAACTTTCTGCAAATAGCCTGCTCTCTATTGCTGCAATCAAAAAAGCGCTCCATCACGGCGCTCTTGAGTCTTCTATGACAATTGTTGCGGTGATTACCGGGGCTTAAGAACGGATAAAATATTGTCGCCAGGCCCCATGGAACTGACTTCCCCATCTTTGGTGTAGTATTGTTCTTCAATAACAAATCCACCCTCATCAGCAAGATCATGCAATTCTTCTAACAGGAATCCGTGATAGTATCTTGAACCTACAATGTCTCCTGTTGCCGTTTTCCACGGTACCCAAAATCCGCCATGTTCATCTACTGCCCATCCTTTATCTCTGGCGTAATCGCTATACAGATTCCAATTGAGCATTACAATGCGTCCACCGGGTTTTAAGAGTCGTTTCATTTCTTTGAGTCCTTGCAATCTGAGCGCTTTGCTTGGCAGATGATGAAATGCCGCAATTGAGAAGATAACATCTGCTGTTGCAGCCGGTAAAGACATTCTAGACATCTCCTGCACAATAAATCGCCCATCTTTAAACTGCTTTTTGGCAATAGCGATAAGCTCTTCAGACTGATCGATTCCAATGTATTTGACTTGACTATTGCGCACCATCTGGTACAATCTGCCATTACCGCACCCAATATCAAGAAGTGTCCCTTCTTGGGGCAAAAAGCGGGCTAAAGGCTTTAAGTCATTCCACAAATATTGCCGTGTTGAGCTAAATGCTGTGGCAATAGTGTTGTATACTGACTTGTTTTCTCTAATAATATCGTTTGGCTCCATATATGCCGATTACTGACTCACAATTAGACGAGTTTTTACTTGATTTGGTGAAATTACAGCCGGAAAGTAAAAAATCATTTGATTCATGTAGACGTAAGTGTGCCAGCAGACTGTCTATTTGTCAACCATCAAATAGACAACTCTTGAAACGCTACAGAGAGCGTATTGAAAACGGGACACTTGACGAAAGTGCTACTATTTTGAAATTCATGAGAAAAGCCGGCATTAGAAATAGTTCTGGTATTGCTGTTATCACCTCGCTTTTAAAACCATACCCATGCCCGGGAAAATGTGTGTACTGCCCCACAGAAACACGCATGCCCAAAAGTTATATTGCCTCTGAACCTGCTGCAGCGCGCTCACTCAGACTCGATTTTAATCCGTATGAATTAATGAAGCAGCGCATTGAAATGCTTGAGGGCAATGGTCACACTACAGATAAAATTGAATACATTACCAAAGGCGGAACATGGAACGCGTACCCTCTCAAATATCAGTATTGGTACATGCTAGAATCGTTTAAAGCGTGTAATAATCCTGGTAGAGAAACACAGATTGCGCCGACAAATGAAGAAGAATGGAACGACAAACCGCTTTCTGCATTGCAAGACGCTCTTGCCATTGAAAAAGAATATAATGAAACCGCCCCACATAGACTTATTGGTGTTACTTTTGAAACACGCCCAGATGCACTCACACCAAAAACAATGTGGCATATGCGCATGCAAGGATGCACCAGAATTGAGCTTGGGCTACAGGCACCAGACGATAACATTTTAACGCTTATTAAACGCGGACACAGTGTTGATCAGTTCCGCCAGGCCATGTATTGGCTTCGCCGTATTGGATTTAAGGTAGATCTGCATTTTATGCCCGACCTGCCTGGAACAACGCCAGATCATGATATTGACATGTACCGTTCACTCTTTTCTGATCCGTCACTGAAGCCTGACATGGTCAAAATTTATCCAAATACGGTTATTGAGTCTGCCGAGCTATACGAATGGCTCCAGGACGGCAGATATACGCCATACGGAGATAAAGGGCTGTTTAGTGCACTCAGACAGATGAAACTCGATACACCGCGGTATTGCCGAATTTCACGGCTTATTCGTGATATTCCTTCTAACGAAATTGCAGCAGGAAATGAGATTACTAATCTGCGCGAGATGCTGAGCGCACAGCTTAAAAAAGAAGGATTAAAATGCGAATGTTTGCGTTGCCGTGAAATTGCTCGGCATCCAGTGGTAGCTAAACACGCAAAACCAATCGAGCTTTTTGATGACGTATATGAAACCGTTGGCGGAGAAGAACATTTTGTAACATACGAAGACCCGGATCGCACCGCTGTATATGGATTTTTGAGATTGCGTTTACCAAACGATTCGCGCGTTACACTTAGTGAAGAGTTACTGCAAAAGAAGGAAGCAATGTTTGAGCGAGATATGGTGAACCACTTCCCTGACCTGACAGATGACGTTGCCTTTATCCGCGAACTGCATGTATACGGAAACCTGATTGGAATTGGGAAAAAAGATGCTGATGCTTCGCAGCACAAGGGGCACGGAAAACGACTGGTTGCAGAAGCCGAACGCATTACGAAAGAGCACGGCTTTGCCAAACTTGCGATTATTAGTGGTGTTGGTGTACGCGGATATTATAGAAAATTAGGATATGATCTTGTGGGCAGCTATATGGTGAAAGATTTGTAAAAAAAGAACCGCAACCCTGTAAGGGCGTGCGGTGGTCGAACGGGCAGTAGTGCCGCGCTCGCGGTGGCTACCAGCGGGTAGCCAGTCGGTGATCCCCCCAACGCTTGTCCATCTCAACCTGCTTGAGGTCAAGACGAATTGCGACGGTCTGCTTGTCCCCCTCACCACTAGAGGCGGCGCTGTTGACGGCACGCAAGTCGAGCCTGTGATGCTTGAGGAACCCCTTCAAAAGGATCCTCAGCCCCTTCAGAAGTTTCTGCTCCAAAGTATGAGCGGCTTCGAACATCATCTCTGGAAACACAACCACAACGCTGACGGCCCTCACCGGAACTCCCGGATCTGCATGTCGACGAGGATACGCACCGCAGACGTGGTCGTAAATCCGCGTGAAGACCTCCGGCGGGATGTTGCCACCCAAGAGAGTGCACGGGATGTGGGGTGGCCCTTCATGACCGAACTTCCGGTTGGCGACGAAATCCACTTCATCCTTGAGCTGGACCTTGTAGCGAATCTTCTCATGTGGGCCCATGTCTCGCTGCAGGGTGAGGCACCAGCATTTGTCATTCTGCTGCATGGCCCAGTTGTGAATATGGGCGTTGAGCAGTGTCTCAAGCGCCGGCAGCGCCGGCAGCATGGCACCTCTCTCTTCAACCTCTAACCAGCCGGGCTCACCATCAATCAGTCGCTTACAAAACTCCTCCAAGCTTCGGTCTAGGCTACCGTCAGGAGCACGCAACCAGCTCGCCGAAAGGAAAATATTGGCCACCGAATCGCTCATGTCCTTTCTTTCATCCGGCGCTGCCGGCATGAAGTGTGAAAATCCACCCTTTGTGGTGTTATTCTTTTATCAAATTGGCCCACGTTTGTCAATATATACCTCTTTGGTCTTTTTTTTTATCTATGCTAGACTATTCGTATTAATATCCCCCTCTTATGATCTATCTTTCGCTTGAACACCAATAAAAAGATGCGCTTGAATCGCCTTTTATTGTAGTAATTATGTTTTTTATGGATAGAATTCCCCTAAGTACACAAGACCCCGATATCGCCAAGCTTGTTGAAGCTGAATGTCATAGACAAAACGATGGACTCGAGATGATCCCATCAGAAAATCACACATCACAAGCTGTGCTTGATGCACTCGGCTCAAGACTCACTGATAAATATTCAGAAGGATACCCTGGCACCCGCTATTACGGCGGCTGCGATATTGTTGACCAGGTAGAAAATATTGCAAGAGACCGCGCAAAGAAACTCTTTGGTGCAACGCATGCAAATGTACAACCACATTCTGGCTGCCCAGCAAACTTAGCCGTGTACTTTGCCCTACTAAACCCAGGCGATACTATTTTGGGACTCAAACTTTTTCACGGTGGGCACATGACACATGGACTTAAACTCAACTTCTCTTCTACCTTTTATAACGCGGTGCAATACGGATGTAAAGAAGACGGATATATTGATATCGATCAGATGCGAGCATTGGCGCTTGAGCACAAACCAAAAATGATTGTTACTGGTGGAAGTGCATACTCACGGCAGTATGAATGGGACAAATATAAAGAAATTGCAGATGAAGTTGGCGCATTTTTATTAGCCGACATGAGTCATGTAGCAGGTCTTGTTGCTGGTGGCGTGCATCCAAATCCCGTTGGCGTTGCTGATGTTGTAACAACGACCACACATAAAACACTGCGCGGCCCACGCGGCGCAATGATTTTAGCAAATGGAAATCCATCGACTCCGTTAAAAAAAGCACCGAAAACAAAAGAAAATATCCCCACACTTATTGACCGAGCGATTATTCCTGGAATTCAAGGAGGACCACACAATCACCAGACAGCTGGAATTGCCGTTGCATTAAAAGAAGCGATGCAGCCAGAATTTAAAACGTATGCCGCACAAGTGGTAGCAAATGCACGTGCACTAGCTGACGGACTCATGAGTAATGGATATGAACTAGTAACCGGCGGAACTGATACGCATTTACTCTTATTGAATCTGCACAATAAACAAATCCCAGGGAAAATCGCAGAGAAAGCACTTGGAAAAGCTGGTATTACCGTGAATAAAAACACCGTACCATTCGATCCTCGCTCTCCCTTCGACCCTTCTGGAATCCGCATGGGAACACCAGCTATTACCACGCGCGGTATGAAAGAAGCAGAAATGAAACTGATTGCCGGGTATATTGATAGAGCACTCACAAATACAGAAAACGATGCTGAACTTGCAAAAATTCACGCAGAAGTTACAGAAATGTGCGGACACTTCCCGCTTCCTATTTAATATGACAGGAACCTTCACATCACAATCCGAAGAAGAACTCATAGCTCTTGGAGCGCAATTTGCAACCACCCTGAAAAGCGGCGACATTGTGCTGCTTACAGGTGAACTTGGAGCAGGTAAAACCACATTCACAAAAGGTGTGGCCGCCTATTTTGGCATTGATCGCGCCCCTAGTCCAACATTCACTCTTATGAATGTATTCCCTACTAAGCATAAGCACATCAAGGAATTCGTCCATATAGATACCTATCGACTTGAATCTATTACCGAAGTGCTGGGTACAGGCATGCAAGACTACATTGGGCAGAGTGGCACGGTGAGTTTGATTGAGTGGCCGGAATTGGTGGCGCCGCTGCTCAAAGAAAAAAAATCTATATCAATTACCATTTCTTCTGAGGGAGATGGTAGATCAATTACCATTTCGTAATAAAAAAGATGCAGTATATGCATCTTTTTTTAGTTTTTGAACCATGTTCTATATAGCTTTACCGCTACCCATTCTTTCATTCGCTGCCACCGGCCACGTTTCTCCCATTTCATATCATCGAGTTTCTTTGCCTGCAACATCCATCCTTCTACTATGTTCTTTAACCTACCCACGGCTCCCTTATGTTTAAACCGTACATTCGCTTCATAGTTATCGTAAAAACTTCCCTGATCAATATTACTACTCCCGACCATTGCCCAGTCGTCGTCCACGATCATTCCTTTTCCGTGCATCATTTTATCTAATATATGCACCTTTACCCCATATTTTTGCATAAGTGAAAATAGCGCATACCCAGCGTAAGTTGCAATACGCACATCGGTTCTAAACGGAATAATTAAATCGACTTTTACGCCGCGCTTCCTTGCCTTCCACAGTGCAAAGAGGAATTTTTTGTCTGGAAAATAATATGGAGAAAATAAAATCACCCGTTCACGCGCTTTGGTGAGTGCTTCTACATATTTTTTTCTGGTACGACTTCTTTTTTTCGTATTCGATTCGTCGTATACAAATTCAATATCATCGATATCTTTTTTCACCCTGAACTTATATTTCAAAAGTTTCTTTACATTCTTTTTATTTCCACCACAAATGATATACATTTTTGCAAATGCGCGTAATAGTGAACGCACAACATTTCCTTCAATGCGCACCTGAATATCTAACCACTCTTTCATTTTCCCGTGTACATTTACTCCACCAATAAATCCAATGTTTTCGTCAACAATAAGTACTTTTCTGTGCGTGCGTGTAATTAACTTTTTCCACAAGCCTCTGTAGCGATGTTTACGTTCATGAAAAAAACGAATGTCTACACCAGACTTTTTTAATGAAGTTACGCGCTTACGTGATATCCAAAAACTTCCTAGCGAATCAATAATCACTTTCACATCCACACCTTCTTTTGCTTTTTGTGCAAGTACATCAAAAAAAGTGTTTCCTACTTCATCATCAACAAAAATATATACCTCCCAATATATTGACTTGGTGGCACCCTTAATTGCTTCCAGCATGCCGTTCCAGGCCTCTCTTGAACTACTATATATTGTATATTGTGACTCTTCCATATATTTCACTGTACCTCAAAAAGCCCACCCCGGCAAACGCTAGAATGGGCTTTTTACTCTATATAGATTGTGATTACCCAATCCGCGTCCCGTCAAAATCCTCTCCGCGAACGGCTTTTCTTACCGTATCAATATTCGTCCCATCCAAAATTGCCACCTTTAACCCAAGCTCTTGCGCTCGTTTACTAGCAATCGGATCAAACGGTGCGCTTTTCCCTGGATCCCAATCGTGTCCTACCACTTCATCCCTAAACTCTTGCCAACCGATCTGTTCAATTTTTTCAGCATCATCAAATTTGTTCGGATCTTTGGTATACGCGTATGCAATATTTGAAAGATTCAAAATTTCTGATGCACCATATGTTTCTGCCAAGATGACTGCATCCATATCCGTTGAATGCCCCGGTTCGTATCCAGCACCAATTGAAATAGCCTCAGTAAGCTCGATTTTTTCATGCGGATTAAACAAGAATGCTTCTGTTACATGCCCTTTAAATAGTCGATGCACAAATTTTGCATTGAACTGCGTAGTATAAATACCAATCCAATCTAAATCATCTTTGGTGAGTTCTGTCACTTCTTTTGCTGCATTCTGATACGCTCTGCATGTTGCTCCTCCACCAATGACTAAAATAAAACGTGACCCTGCAGCCACTTCTTCTAAAATCATCTTTTTAAACGATTGCAAAAACGCAATATCAAAACCGGTTTTTGGAATAACAATAGATCCCCCTACTGACAAAATCTTTAGCGATTGGTCCATACAAAACTATAACTCAATAGTAATAAACTGATCTTCTAAGAATGCTGCGCGGCGCAATGTATAATCATTGTTGCCCCAATCTTCGCGACTCTCTGGTGGCGCTGCATCTTGAATTGGTTTTTCAAAGCTAAGAATAGCGGAAACATCCACATTTGTCGAGCCAGACTGCTTTATGAGGTCTAAGCTGTACGCACCTTCTGTAATTTGCTCTTGTACACGCTGTGGCAACGCATATTTCCATGTAAGTGTCATAGTATCGCCAGGTTCAATGCGAATACTGGTCCCAAACCAGGTTCGTTCAAGCTCCTCTCCTGAATCAACCTCTGCAAATCGTTCTTGTTTCCCATTTGTCTCTCCTATTACAGAAAGAATGCGCGCACCTTTTGGCACATAAATACGCGGATATGATAAGTACCTGCTCGTTCTCCAATCAAATGAACCCGTATGCTCATATGTCATTTTTGCAACACCCACATATCCTTCACCTTCCTTTGTCACTGAATATTCAAGGTGTCTATTTATTGCATGATCAGTTTTCAGCGCTGCTAGGTTTGCATCAATGTAGGCAAGTGTATCGCTTTCATAAGGCCCAATCTTTCCTCCCCAGCTATGCGCGTCAACAGTCTCTTGCACCTCGGCATCATTCATAGCAAGCATAATATGCTTTTGCGCCAGCATTGTTTCAATCAGTTCCATATACGCACCAGGATTGCTAAACACATCCTGCTTTACATGCGTAATAAGTTCCTCAAAAAAGAGTCCTATAAGCGCTTTTCTTTGTTCAAAACTACGTGTGTCTTTATATCCATACTCAACCTCAAACTCGAGCTTTTCAATGACGTTATCCGCATTAAACGTCAGCCCCTCGATTGTCATTGGCCCAGAAATACGTAGTAATTCCTCTAATACTGTTGGCGTAAATCCAATCATCCCATCGAGCTCTGTAGCAGCAACTCCCCCTTCAGCGCCATACATGACTGCAAGCGTCTTTGCACTTTCACCAAAATCTGGTGACCAGTTCCCATCTCTAAAATACCATCTGTCTACACCTAATTTTTCTTTCAAAATCGCCGGTGGTGGCAATCGCCAGCTGTCTGGTGTTTTTCTGTCTAGCGATTCGGTTCCTTCTACTACGAGCGTTTCTACATGTCCCTTATCTACACGCACTGTAGCATAACTTCCCAAAAATCCACCAGCAGGTCGCATCTCTGTATTGTTTAAGAAAAGAAAGAGATATGTTTGCGGTTCTTCTAATCCCAGAAGTGTTGGCAATAATTCAAAACCATCAGAAAGCTCATCCCCAGCGAATTCTTCAAATGTGCTGCGTGCAAATTCACTTGTCACGAGTGTGTCTAAAGAGATGTGAGAAATAAAATAATACGCATATCCACCGGCCCCAACAAGAAAAGCCAAAAACATGACTACTCCAATTGGCCACACGCGTCGTTTTTTATGAAGATGCATACACTTATGATTTACGTTTTTTCTGCGATACATTGAATCCTAAATACTTCCCAAACATCAAATGGGTAACCGCATCAATCGCAGGAATAGCACTAATAAATATCATAGAGATTGGCAGAAGCGCCCACTGCAAGAGCATCATAATGTATCTGTGAGACGGATGCGATTCTGGTTTTTTAGGCAAAAGTGGAAAACTGAATAGCGCGGTTAAAAACAGCCCGAGCATTGCGACGGTCATGAGGTTCTGTAAAATATGCGGTGTGTTGAAAAACAACGCACTTTGCCGCACCGCAGCAGGTGCAACGGCATCAGAGAGTGGTAACCATCCTAAAATAGTAATCAAAATAGCAACACACGCCCAAGACCACTTCCCTTCCCATTCTACAAATACCCACTTGAATTTCTTCCAAAGTGGAAATTCCTTTCCTTTTTTTGCAAATTCCCAAATCAAATATGGTACGTGTTCTGCTCCCCACGCCCATCTACGCTGTTGTTTATACAAATTTTTAATACTCTTAGTCCACTTATCGTCTCTTACCGTATCCATTGATACCGGCATGTACAGCGGTGTTACTTCATATTCCCCATTGTATCTGAGCAGACACTGATAAAAGATTCTGGAATCCTCACTCACAATGCGTTTTTCATGGAACCCAGCATCTACAATGGCTTTCCAACTCATTGAATGCGAGCTAAATGTCACGAGTGCATCTTGGCGCGCGAGTGACGTAAACATCCAAAATGTTGTACCAAAAGACATAATACGCAGCAGCGCTGGCGAATCCCACAGGTTATTATTGTACACAGCAATTGGCTGGTACGAACTACGTGTTGGATTTGGATGACGAGAATATACGTATGTGAGATATGCAAAATACTGCGAATGACAAATCGTATCGATATCAAAAATCGTGGCAATCACATTTGCATAGTCCCAGCCTTTTTTATCAATATGTTTTTTCAACTGCCGCTCTGCATAATGCAAATTCGATCCTTTCCCTGGAATTTCTCCTTCTAAATCTGCAGGATGAGACACCACAAGGAGATCCGTAAAATGCTCTCCAAAATGTTCTTTGGTTTTCTCTGCAATCATATCTACATGCGATTGTGCCCGCGCTTCTCCGGCAATCACAATAGTGAATTTCTCTTTATCATACATGGCGTCCACAACCGATTGCAGCGACGTTTCTACCACTTCCCAGTCTTCTTTATATAGTGTTAAGAACACCACGTGATGTTTGGTTTCGTAATCAGCAATATCATGCACAAGCGCATCTTTCCAATCGACTTTTTTTACTTTATGAAAGCGCGCCCAAGCGAGTATCAAATAGAAAGAAAAATTGAGTACACGAAGCACCCAATAAATATCGAATAAAATAACCGCATAAATCATCCAAAGCGGTTTTATAAAACTGAGTGTCACGGCGCCAATAAGCGTTGCCCAAATAGTGAGCCCCGGCAGCATCTCTAACAATCGATATTTTCTATAATCACTTAGCATGTTTTGGTGCTTTACGGACACACACAACGAATTCCCCTTTTACCGGAATATCCATCTCTGCTATTTCTTCAATCGTGCCCCAATAAATAGATTCAAATTTCTTTGTAAGTTCTCTACAAATACAGACCTGCGTATCTGGTGCGAGTGTTTCTGTCATTGCAATAATCGCTTTTTCAATTCTATGCGGCGATTCGTAAAAACAAACGGTATACTTTGCTTCTGCCACTTCTTCAAAAAATTGCTTCCGCTTTTTTTTATGCGGCGGAAATCCCATAAAGATAAACTTGTCTGCTGGAAAGCCACATACACTCATGGCAGCACTCACGGCACTCACTCCTGCTATTGGTACTACGGTGATTCCCACTGTGTGAGCAGCCTCTACCAAAAAACCACCGGGATCGCTAATAGCTGGGGTACCTGCATCGGACATAAATGCAACACTATTCCCCGATTGCAATTCCTCAATAATTTCTTCTAACGTTGATCCTGATGAATGCTGATGAAATGTTTTTGGATGCGTATCAATATCATATCTTTGTAATAATGATTTTGAAACGCGTGAATCTTCTGCATAAATCACATCAACGCTACTGAGTGTTTCAATAGCGCGTGGGGTCATGTCTGATAGATTACCTATTGGTGTGGCGACGATATATAGTATTCCTTCCATAGATTAATCTTCATCTGGATCAAAAGAAATGTCTGCAAAAAATTCTGAAGGACCATCTGACTCTGGAATAACTACTTCTGCTGCAGCGCTCGGATCAATTGGCTTTTTTTTCTCTGGAGCTGTTTCGGTTCTTTTTCCGAACGTACCAAGGTCATCACCAAATTCTTTTGGTGCGTCTCCTCTCTTTGGACCACCTTCTACCATACTGCGGGGGTTACATATATAGACAAAGTATAGCAATTACAGCGAAAAATTCAACTCCTGCGCATAGATAAGAAAAATCATGATATACTAATACTCTATGAAAAAAAATCAATTTCAAACTCCTATTTCTCTTTTGCTTGCTATAGCAATGATCGGTTCTCTACTACCGATACGCGCACTGGCAGCTGAATTTGACCCAAACTTCCTTATTTCTGACGAAGAAATGCAAGATTGGGACTCAATGACACAATCTGACGTCCAGATTTTTTTGGACGATCTGGGTGGCGACATTAAAGACGATAAGTTCATATATGAAGACGGTAAAAAGCGTACTGCCGCAGATATTATCATCCGGTCGTCCATGGAACACAAAATTAACCCAAAATATCTGCTGGTAAAGCTGCAAAAAGAACAAAGCCTGATTACAGACAAAAGTGCATCACAAAAGCAACTCGATTGGGCAACTGGATACGGTATTTGTGATAGCTGTTCAAAAAGTGACCCAGATTTGCAAAAATATAAAGGATTCGGTACACAAGTGAATAAAGCTGCAGGCATTATCCGCTGGTATTATGATAATGAATCGAGTGAATCCTGGATTAAACGAGCAGGCCAAACCTATACCATTGATGGCATTTCTGTAACACCAAAAACAGATGCCACCGGATACTTATATACATACACACCACACATTCAAGGAAACAAAAACTTTTGGACACTCTGGCAGCGGTGGTTTGATCAGCTCTATCCAGACGGCACGCTTATGTCTTCTGATGGAGGAGAAACAATTTATTTGATTCAAGATGGGGAAAAAAGAAAGTTTGCTTCAAAGACTGCATTTTCTACCCGATATGATCTGAATGCCGTCGTTACCGCCCCAGCATCAGAAATTCGCCGATATGAAAATGGTACAGACATTGCACTTCCAAACTTTTCCATTCTTCATGCTAATGGCTCCTACTATTTAGTCGATTTTGATTACTTGCACTCATTTGAATCGCGTGAAGTGGTCAGGCAGCTCGGCTACCACCCAGATGAAATTGTTGACGTTTCCACAAGCGAACTAAACGGATTTACCGCAGGAAAAATTATCAAATCCGACGATAAGCACATCTTTGGGCAACTGGTAACGATGCAAGAAGATGGCATTACCTACTTTATTGATGAACAAACTCTGCGGCCGCTTTTAGACGACAAAATCAAAAAGATAAACTATCCGCACATTACCCCAACCAAAGGATCAATCTCAGATTACCAAGGGTACGCGCTTGGTACACCGGTACCGTTTAAAGACGGAACACTTATTTTAGTGCAAGGATCTAACAAAGTGTACGTCATGGAGCATGGCAAAAAACGACATATTGCTTCTGAAGATGTCTTTAATAACCTTGGCTTAAAATGGGATAATATTGTAAGTACATCATTTAGTGCCGGCATCTATATTGAAGAAGCGCAACCAATCTTTATGCGCACAGGAGACGGTGTCACCGCACCAGAACCTGTAGCAGAAAAAGAAGAAGTCGACTTTAGAGATATCATGCAGCGCACGCCAGAAGCTGACACCACCTTTATTGGTACTGAAATAGAAACAGATATTGATGCCTATCTTATTGCTGAATACGATTCAGAAAAGATTCTTGCCGGAAAAAATGTTGCAGTCGTCAGACCACTCGCGTCGCTCACAAAAGTAATGAGTGCATATAGAGTTATGGATGAAGGATTTGCACCTCGCAAAGTAACTGAATACGTTCCGTCAGCACATAAAGCAACCTATCACCGATTCCGCATTACAGAGGGAGAAAAGATTTTTAATGAAGATTTATTAGACGCTTCCCTCATCTCGTCTATTAATACGGCAACCAACATGCTGGTTTCTTCTGTTGAGCCGAATAGAGCAAAGTTTGTTACCCGTATGAACCAGCAAGCTGATGATTGGGGCATGACAGACACTACCTTTGTTGACGCAACGGGCGAACACGAACATAATGTAAGTACGGCTTCTGATTATTTTACACTTTTCAAAAAAGCCACAAAAAATAGAACCATCAGACAAGTCCTTGGTAGCGACTCCTACAAATACACTGAGTTTAAAGACCTTGATGACAAACCTGATCACTTTGACGATCATTCAAACGACTTGATGCAAAAAAATGACTTACCGTTTACTATTTTAAGCAGTAAGACTGGCTACTTATACGACTCTGGAGCAAATATTGCCATGCATGTGCGGCGCCATAGTGACAGCAAAGAATTTATGATCATCACCTTAGGAAATGTTGATTTTTACAACCGCTTTGACGAGCCAGAACGCATTGCGCGACTCGTTATGAAGCAATTTAACTAATATTTTATGGCAATTGTCTTTGCTGGTATCACTCCCCATCCACTCGCACTTATCCCTGCAATTGGGAAAGACGAAGGACAAAACGAGCTGAAAAAAACAATCCAAGGTCTGGCAACATTAGAGCAAGATCTTTATTTGGCAAAACCAGATGTCATTTGTATTATTTCTCCGCACGAAGGCGTATTTGAGGATGCGTTTGTGATTAATGCACACACATCATACGAATCAAATTTTGCTGAGTTTGGGGACATGACTACGGCCATGAGCTGGAAAGGATCGCCTGATTTAGCGGCCAATGTCACAACAAGAGCAAATGGCATTTCTGAATACCCTGTTACACTCATTACTGAATCAAAACTTGGGCATGGTTCTTCTGTTCCCCTCTTCATGCTTACCAAAAACTTACCTGACGTAAAAATCTTGCCAATTGGTTTTAGTGGTGGAACACCAGAACAGCATGTGATATTTGGAAACCTTTTGCATGAAGTATTTATGGACAGCAACAAGCGCGTTGCCATTCTCTCTTCCGGCGACTTGTCACATACCCTCACCAAAGGATCTCCTGGTGGCCTCCATCCAAAGGGGTCTGAGTTTGATAGCGCGCTCATGCAAATATTAGCAACACATGATACGCAGGGGCTGGTGAATATGGATCCTGAAATGGTACAAGGTGCACAAGAATGTGGTTACCGCTCACTTCTTATAGCCTGTGGAGCCATTGGTCCAATGAAATGTGCCTTTGAAAAATATGCTTATGAACATCCATTTGGGGTTGGATACTTGACGGGAAATTTTCATATCGACTAAGATGATAGCAGTAACCCTACTGAAATGATTGCGCAGATTATCCCAATAGCACGCATGCCCGCGGGGATGCACCAATTTGATTACGACGTTCCTCCTGCATTGCAGGAGGATCTTTGTATTGGGCAACTCGTCACCATTCCCCTTCGCAAATCAATGAGTTTTGGTGTGGTCCAATCGATTGAACCTGATGCTAATGCAAATTCCAGAGAATATACTGTAAAAGAAGTGAACAGTATTGTTCAACCCGATCCAATACTCTCAAAAGCGCATTTGCACCAATATGTGATTGTCTCTAAGTGGTATGGCGTTTCACTTGGCACAATTATTAAGATGGCACTTTTGCCAATGCAAAAAAGAAAACTGCAAACAGTTTCTTTTGCTACAGCAACACCCACAAAAGGGACGGGCTCATTTGCAGCAAAACAATATGCAGAACCGAGCGAACGGCTCGAGTATATTGAAAAGGCTATGGCAAAAAAAGGCCAAACGCTTATGTTAGTTCCTACAGAGCGAGCTGCCAATGCATTAGCAAAAGCACTGCAGGAAAAACATCCCACCCTTTGGCATTCAAGGCTCACCGTAAAACAGCAATTTACCAACTGGCTTGCCATTAGAAATGGAGAAGCTAAACTTATTATTGGAACAAAAAGTGCTGCACTACTTCCCTACTTTTCTCTTACATCGATTATTGTAGACGAGGAGCATTCTGATCATCACAAAAGTTGGGAGCAACAACCACGGTATGACGCACGTGACATTGCATGGCTGCTCTGCAGAATTTTTGGTGTAAACACGCTGCGCATGTCGTACTCGCTTTCTCTTGAAGCGTATGCGCAAGAATCGGTTACGCTGCCAAAGCAAAGCGAACATGCCGCAAAGATGCACATTATTGATATGCGAGCAGCGGGCAGCGCAAAAGAATATGCACCGCTCGCCCCTTCTGTGCAGGCCCTGCTTCCAGATGCCGAAGGAGCTATACTCCTTTATCTAAATAGAAGAGGCTATGCGTCATCACTGAGCTGCCAAGACTGTGGGCATGTAAATGCCTGCACGCATTGCGATAAACCCTTTGTGTATTACGCATCCGACAACACGCTTCGCTGCCATTACTGCAAGCGCCAAGGCACCGTACATTCCGTTTGCCCAGAATGCAATTCAAATTATGTAAGACTGCGTGGATCTGGAACAGAACACATGGCAGAATTTGTGAAATCGCTGCACCCATCAATCGCAGCACGTATTGTGCGCATTGATAGCGATGTGGATCAATCAGAGATGCTCCAAGAAATAACAAATCCGATTATTATAGGAACCCAAAAGGCACTTCCCATAGTTGACTGGGCAACGCTCATGCATGTTGTGTATCTTGATATCGATAATACGCTTGCCGTTCCGGAAGTGATGGCTGGAGAAAAACTATGGCACACCTTAGCCCAAATGCGCTATAAATTGAATCCATCAGCATCGCTTATCATAGAAACCAAATCGCCTGACCACACACTCTTACAATCGCTCCAAGATCAATCTAGCTTTTATAAACATGAACTAGAACTGCGGCACGCCCTAAAATACCCACCATACTGCTTTAGTGTACGCTATCTTTTTGGCGACAGGTCAAAAGAAAAAGCGCTGAGCATAGCCAAAAAACAACATGCAGCACTTATGCAGGCATTGACAAATCGCTCTTCAGCGATTACAATTTCAGATCCGTACCAGATATTACCACTCCGCTACAAGGGAATGAGTTGGTATGCTATACTCGCACGGATACCTCATGAAAATTGGATGAATGATTTGCTGATGCTGAACGCTCATGTTGGAGCGAGGTGGCAGATAGATCCTCATCCACAAACTATTATCGGATACGCCTAATATGGTTTTACCAGTCCTTCAAGCGCCAGACGAGCGCCTCAGAAAAAGATCGCAAGAAATCGATCAGAAAATAATTGCATCTCCAGATATGCAGCAATTTTTTGATAACATGATTGCTACCATGCATGCAGATGATGGTATTGGCATTGCAGCACCGCAAATAGGGAAACAACTTCGCGCATTTTCTGTTGGAATAGAAGCGCTCAAACGATTTAAAGTCTATACTGGGTCATTACCTGTTGACCAAGAACTTGTTCTGATAAATCCAGTTTGGGAAAAAACTACAAAAAAAACACTTTGGGATACTGAAGGCTGTCTTTCCGTGCCAAATACCTACGGAAAAGTAAAACGATTCGGATCGATTCGTGTAAGTGCATTAAAAAGAGATGGTGAAAAAATTGAATTTGAAGCAAAAGGCTACTTTGCACGCGTCATTCAGCACGAAACTGACCATTTAGACGGAATTCTCTTTATTGATAAGGCCGTTGACATCGTTTCATCAAAACCCTAAATTGCATTGATTTATTAGCGCTAAAATGCTACCCTATAGGGGTATGAAACCTATAGACATTGCTTTTTTTGGGACGCACACCTTTGCGGCAACCGTATTAAAGGGACTTATTGATAGTCCTCTTTTTTGTGTAAAGAAAGTTATTACCCAACCAGACAAGCCTGTAGGCAGAAAAAAGGTGATGACAGCTCCAGAAACCAAGCTCCTTGCGCTTGCCCATGATATTTCAGTAGATCAACCCGCATCATTAAAAAAATATACATACGACGCAGATGCATATGATCTCAACATTGTAGCGCAGTACGGAAAAATCATTCCAGAATCAATTGTAGAAGGACCTACTCATGGCACGCTCAACACGCACACATCACTTTTACCAAAATACAGAGGTGCATCCCCTATCCAGTCAGCGCTTGTACACGGAGAAACCGTCACGGGTGTAACCATTATGAAAATGGATGCAGGAATGGATACAGGGCCAATAATTTTACAAGAATCAATCGATATACATCCTGATGAAACCTACGCACAACTAGATCAGCGACTTGCGCCACTTTCCACTCGTGCACTTCTTAAAGCCGCACCAGCATATGTTGCCGGAGAGCTTCTTCCTAAAGCGCAGAATGATGCTGAAGCAACGCATTGCAAATTGCTTTCAAGAGACGATGGCCGAATCGATTGGAATGCATCAGCAACAAATATATATAACCAATACAGAGGATTAACACCATGGCCAGGCGTCTGGACCACAGCAAACGACAAACGAATCAAATTACTGCACCTCTTACCTGGCGCAGAAAAAACTGATCATGCTCCTGGAACACTGTTTACCGCCCATGGATCACTTTTTTTACAAACTATTACAGGAACACTTGAAGTAACATCTATTCAACTGGAGGGGAAACCAGCAACTACTTCTGAAGTGTTTTTACACGGTAATGCATCCTCCCTTCCACTCGCTTGTCGCTAATACTTTTCTATGCGCTTTCAATGGAAGTCTCGACTATCGGCAAAACACCTCGCTGCATATATTGGGGGCTTCTTTGCCCTTCGCGCAGCATCATATGTGTTTACTGATGCACTCATATTCCAAGCACTGATTGTTATTGGGTTATGTATGGGCCTTGCGTCACTCTATTACAAAGATAGAGATACAGCGATTTTTTTACTCATTGCAGAACTCCTTCTTGGGGGAAATGGCCAATACCTTGAGCTGTTTGGGCTGTCACTTCGCTCCGCACTTCTCATTACATTTATCCTTGTCTGGATGCTCCACCTCATTTCAAGTGCAGGTCACAGAAAAGAAGTGTACATTCCACATCGATTATTTTATATCTTTTTACCCGCAGCAGTATTTATTCTGATTGGGGCAGTGCGTGGAACACTCCTCGGGAATGGCCTTGTTGCAGTGCTTCAAGATACCCTCCCGTACTTATACTTCTTACTGATTCCCCCGCTCTTTCACATGATTAAAAGAAAACGCTTCCAAAAAGAGCTTACTGCCCTTATTGTAGCTTTTGTATTTGGTACGGTGCTGTGGGAACTCATGCTCTTTATCTTATTTACCACAGGAATAAGTATCATCCACGATCCATTCTATTCTTGGCTAAGAGATGCAGGTGCACAGAAAATCACGGATATGCACAATGGATTCTTCCGCATTGTAGCGCCCGTACATCTCCTGATTCCCCTTTTCCTTACGGTTGTTTATTCACTCAAATTGCATAGCAAAAAATATCAGCTTTGGTATTTGATTATTCCAATGCTGCTTATATTAGTACTCGATTTATCAAGAGCATATGCACTCGGAGCGATCGTTGGATACCTACTGCTCTTTAGAAAACAATACGTTGCTGACTGGATAAAAGTTGGACTTATTTCACTGCTTATTACTGCCGGTATGTTCCTTGCACTGAATCTGTCAGCAAGCCTTGGGACCAGCACGGGAATTGAGCTGCTTACCAATCGTATTCAAAGTTTTTCTGAACCCGAGATTGAATACAGCACTTATACCCGCATGGCCGTGTTACCACGCGTCTGGGACATGATTATTGAGCGGCCAATCCTTGGTCATGGACTTGGCGCTACCATTACCTTTCCTCATCCACTCTCAGGCATGTCTATTACCACAAGGCATTTTGACTGGGGACTATTAGAACTATGGGCAGAACTTGGCATCCTTGGACTGGCCAGTGTGCTTATCCTTATTGGGTCGATTATTGTAGCGCTCCATAGTCATATTTTACATGCCCACCACAGCAGAAGCGTTGACCGCGGTGTTATTGCGGCACTTATGACCCTGTGTTTCTTAGGCATATTTGGTCCTGGCCTATTCCATATTTACGGTATTTTGTTTATCACCCTCAGCATCAGCATGACATTACCTGAAGCACCTCATAGACACGATATGCTCGAATGGATTCATCACAAACTGCATATCTTACCTGAATAATGATATACTGTACTTATATATAACTATTTTTCTATGGAAACAACGCAACCACACCCTATCCATCGCGCTGATATTTCTGAAGCGCTCAGTTATGGATGGAACAAAATGAAGCAACACATGGGACTTCTTATTGGAGCTATTCTATTACAATTGGTAATTGTATTTGGACTCAATTTGCTTATGAGCTTTGGATGGGAATGGCACTATTCTATTGGTATTATTGCCCTCATTGCATACATTATTATGAATGTACTATTGCAACTTGGGCTAATCAGAATTGGATTAGTTGCCTGTGACGAAAAAACACCAACAATCAGTATGCTCTTTACTGAAGGAAAATATTTCTTCAGATTTTTAGGAGGATCTATCTTGTATAACTTCCTTCTTACAGGAGTTATGCTCTTCATGATTATGCTCGGTTTAATTATTTGGAGCATTTCTGGCATAGTCTGGCTTGGAGCAACCATTGCAATCTTGGGAGGATTAGCCGGACTTATTGTAGGATGGTACTGGGCTATCAAATATTCTATGTTCATGCTCGTCATGCTAGACGAAGATCTCTCCATTATGGATTCTTTTAGAAGAAGTGCACAAATCATGCGCGGACACATGTTTGAAATGATTGCGCTATATCTTGTACTTTCACTGATAAATTTTGCAGGAATGCTCTTCCTGTTTGTAGGATTACTTATCACCATTCCAATGACCTTAATGGCCGGCGTTCACTTTTACCGAACAATTAAAGGAATGCCACCAACAGTGCGACAACCCTACGTTCCACCAGCAGCAACTCCTGCGGTGTAATAGTATTACAACAAAAAAAACAACCGGTATAACCGGTTGTTTTTTTATGCGATAGCTCCGAGAGTGATAATACTCTTGTGCTGTCTGTGTCCGTGAACACGTTTGTATCGAATTTTTCGTTTGTATTTTACAACGCGAATCTTTCTTTCTCGCATTTGTTCATCTACCTTTGCTGTAATAGTAACGCCATCAATATATGGAGCGCCAATCTTTACATTTTTTCCTTCTTCATCAGCGACGAGAAGTACTTTATCAAAAGTGATGTCTGTCCCAGGTTCAGCATCGATCTTTTCAATTGAGAGCTTTTGCCCACTCTTTACAAGATACTGCTTTCCACCTGTTTCAATAACTGCAAACATAGTGTTGTTATTATAGTATATTGGTTTCTTACCGGGAAACCACACACAAAAGGGTCATATGTAGTGGCGCCATTATAGCCTAACGGCCTAATTATGTCAATCTACTCCTCCACAACGTTCATAGTATCCCCTATTTTAAGCCCAATTTTAGCCGCTTTCCCCGCTTCAAGCTCTAATACCATAGTTGCGTCCATGCGGGGGTAATAGACGTATAAATCAGCTTCTGCGGCCTCTGGTTGAGGCTGTGCCTGAGGAGCGATATCTATAATGGTTCCTCTATCCAGCCAAACAATATCTATTGGGAATCCCATGTCCCTCATGACAATGCCATGACGACGTGAAAATGGGAACAAAAAGAGCATCCCGTCGTATGGAGCAATCGTTTCCTTTTTCCCAAGCCCTCTATGCCACTGCTTTGGTGTATGCGCAATCTGCACATGAAGTTCTTGCTGCTCAAAAGAAATAATCGCTTCCTTATGCCGATATTGCATGAATACGGTATAGCTCAAACTCAAAACAAAAAGCACCACAATACCCCATGAATACCAAATTTTATATTTCTTTTTTCTATTTTGCTTGCTCATAAGGATGTTTAGAAAACCACACGCCCACAAAAAGCATCATGATTCCAAGGAGTATTAACGCCATCAGTTTTTCTTTACTTTGTAAGTATAGCGTACTCATGCCAAAAAGTGCAGAGATGCCATAAAAAATATACACGGTTTGTTTCTGAGAAAGGCCAGAGTGCAGTAATTTGTAATGCAAATGTTCATCATCTCCTTCAAAAATCGATTTCCCTTTCATTTTTCTTGTTACAATAACGCGCGCAACATCTAAAATAGGAACACCCATCACAAGAAGCGTTGTCGCTATTTTACTTCCAGAAATAAGTGCAAGCACGCCAAGCATAAATCCGGTATACACACTTCCCCCTTCGCCTAAAAATATTTTTGCTGGATGAAAATTCCATACTAAAAAACCAGCACACGCACCCGCAAAAATGAGACTTACCATAGCCACTTCTGGCTGAAACCATTGCGGTTGACGTGCAACAAAAAACATCATAAGCCCACCAATGGCAGCGGTTCCTGCAACGAGTCCATCAAGTCCATCTAAAAATTTAGTGGTAAACATCATTCCCATCAGCCAAAAGAACACAACAGTATCCGCAAAGAGCACCAGGTTCCCTAATCCTTCTAATGTAAATCGAATTTGATTAAGTGCTAATAGCCCACCTGTTGGATTTGTCACACTTTCTAATCCAAGCCCAGCTGTAAGAATGATGCCAGCGGCAATAATTGGGGCTATAAGCTGCTTTTTAGGCTTCCAACGATGTTTGTCATCTAAGAAGCCCCCAATCATCAGCACGGCCCCTGCAATCACACATCCAATAATTATTTTCGGTGAAATATCTGCTCCGAGCTTTCCCTGCTGCAAAAGAATGAGCATGAGGGTTGAGCATGTCAAAAAAATAGCCAAACCACCACCAAGAGCAATCGGCTTTTTGTGAATTTTTCTTCCCCCTTCTGGAGCATCAACGACGCTGAGCCGAAGCATGAGTAGTCGCACTCCCCAGGTAAGCAGCGCAGCAAGCGCTACGGCAGTAGTAAACATCCAAATCATATGCGCGTATTGTAGCATGGCAATGCCCGTTGACAAAGTGCATCTTTTCTGATACAACAATACATGAATGGGCCAAGTGCCCTGTTGCAAGGAGAGATCAGTGAAATATTTGTTGTGGCTTTTGCCACTTGTGCTGCTGGCTTGCGAGCCCGCGCCTCTGGCACTGGATGCTGGTGTGGCTGATGCGACTGAGCTCCCCCTTGTGGGTGAGAACTGCCGCGAGGTCCACACGGAGTGGCGATTGCACCACCTGCTGCACGGCACCAACGTGATCGATGAAGGCCAGACCCTGCGCGTGTGCGCGGACAGCGGCCGAATCGCGGTCTGTGACGGCAACAACTGGTACCTGAGCAAAGATCAGGACACCTACGCATGTCTCACCTGCACCTACTGCACCGGTAAGCGCATCGACCCGCCCGTTCCTCACGGCGTGCAGCAGGACGCGAACCTCTACCATTACCTCGACCGCATTGAGGTGGCTCGGTGCGTTCCGGTCGAGAACTTCGAGGCGTGCTCGGAGGACTACGAGGAAGACCTGTTCCCGGACAGAAGCTTCTGCTCCAACGCCCACCTGACCGAGGAGCACGGCGGCCCCGCGGTGCTCCACAGCGAGTGCCCGCCCGCGGAGGAAGAGGACTGACGCCCTGGCCACCCGGCCGAAACGTCAACAGCCCGCTTCGGCGGGCTTATTTTTTTACGCAAATTATTGTTTCACCAATCCTTCTCCACCAAATACTACCGTATCTTGCTGCTTCAACTCGCCTTTCAAAATCATATCAGCAAGTGCATTTTCTACATGATCTTGAATAGCTCTACGCATTGGCCGAGCACCATATTCTGGATCAAATCCTGCTTGTGCTAGTAACTCTAATCCATCCTCATTCACATCAAGCGTAATTCCTTTCTTTTCTACGTCAGAAGCAACACGCTTCAGCATATTATGCGCAATGTGCTTAATGTCATCTCTATCGAGCGGAGTAAATACGACTACCCCATCAAATCGATTAATAAATTCTGGGCGGAAATACTGTTTCAACTCTTCTTTCAAAAGTGTCTCTTTAATTTGTTCATGTGATTGTCCAGCTGTTATTCCCTGCTGCACACGCGCTGTTCCTGCATTACTTGTTGCAATGATGATTGTGTTGGTAAAATCAACAACTCGCCCAGTACTATCAGTCATTCTTCCGTCATCAAATATTTGCAAAAACAAATCGAGTATTGAAGGGTCTGCTTTTTCAATTTCATCTAACAGTACAAGAGAAAATGGTTGCTGCCGAACGGCTTCTGCAAGCTGCCCTGTTCCCTGTTGCCCCGCCTGTCCAATTAGCCGATACACCGCGGTAGCATCTTTGTATTCACTCATATCAATTCTAATCATTGCCTGCTCCCCACCAAAATACACTTCTGCAATTGTTTTAGCGAGCTCTGTTTTTCCAACACCTGTTGAACCCAAGAATAAGAAATTTGCAATGGGTCTATTCAGCGATCGAATTTCTGCCCGCGCACGCCGTAATGCTGCAGAAACAACACCCACTGCCTCATCTTGACCAACAACACGCTTATGCATTTCTTCTTCTAACTGTAATAATTTTTGTGATTCATCTGCGCCAAGATTTTCTACGGGAACACCACTTTTTTCTGAAGCAACTGCAGCAACATCTTGTTTGGTCACTAACGTATCATTTCCACGAGCTGACCGTGCCACAGTTGCTGATTCACTGAGTAATCGAATTGCATTCTCTGGCAATTGCTGTTCATGCATAAACCGCGTTGCAAGTGCAACGGCAGATTCAATAGCACCATATGAATAAAATACATGATGCTTGTATTCAAGCGGTCCAGCCGTTGCTTCTAACACTTGAATTGCTTGGTTCTCATCCATTTCATGTACATCAATCTTACTGAGTACTGAACTTAATTCTGTTCGGCTAATATATTTTGCATATGCGTCTGGAGTTGTTGTTGCAATAACAAGTACCTGCCCTGAAGAAATAAATTCTGCAAGCGCCTCTGATACATCAAGCCCCGCATCGGCAGAACCAACCAAGTCATGAATGTTATGAATATATAAAACGATGTTTTTTGCCTTGCGCATTTCTTTTACCATGTGCAAAATTCTTTCTTGTGCGCCACTTACGGTCACTCCAGCAACCAGCGCAGATGTTGAAAGCGCAATAAGCTGTTTATCTTTTAGTTCTTTTGGCACATGTTCTTCTACCATTCGCTGTGCGATTCCTTGAATCAGACTCATTTTTCCTACTCCCGGGTCTCCAACAAGTAACATACCGTGCTGTCCACTTTCAATCGATCTGAAAATAGCATCTAATTCTATTTTTCTTGCAACACAAGGCTCGAGCTGCCCCAATGCAGCAGCCTGTGTCAGGTTTTGGCTATACTGATGCAAAAATGGCGTTGCCACTGCTGTCATGGCTCTATCTAATCCATGTTTGTTTCTAGACCCTGCGGCTTGTTTCATTTGCAGATACTGCATGTGTAGCCGCTCTCTTATGCGCACCCATTCAATAACATTTGTAAGCTTCTGACTGTTGACTCCTAAATCTTGTAACATTTGTCCAATCGATTCAGACTGCCGCACAGTAGCAAGTAGCAATTCTGTGACATGCACATATTCTTGCTCTGCTTGTGCTGCAATTTCATATGCGTTAAACATAATTTGCCACGCATCCGCACTCATCTTTGGTTCGCTCGGTTGCAGGCCTTTTGGAAAATGTTTTTCAATCTCTTTGGCGAGCTGCCCAGCAGGAATTCCTAATCGAACAAAAATACCTGCAATACGCTGATCACGCAAGAGTGCCGCAAATATGTGTGTTGGAAGTACCTCCTCTGCATTTACGTTGTCTGTAATCAAAAATGCTTCTTCTACAACGTGCAGTGCTAATGCCGTACACGTTTGCGACATATCAAATCGTCTACCCGCATGGCCATTAGCCACTTCTGTTAAAGATACAATGCGAGCGGGCTCTGAAATGTCAGCAGGAATTTCTTTTTTATGTGGTGTATTTGAAACAAATTGATAATAGGCAAAACAGAAACATAATACCGCACCCCATAGATACATAGGGAGTGCTGAACTACCGAGCCAAAATCGTGTAGTAAACAATAGCGGCTCTGTACCTGTCTGAATAATCTGCCACATGAATACAAGCACCAGCGCTAAACCAACTGCAATAGAAACAAATACTTCAACTTTATCCACCACCCGTTTCATGCGTTCATATTTGATTGGCATTCTAGAAAGCTGCGCACCAAAATAGTGAAATCGCTTTCCTTTCATTATTCCTGCCTGCAATTGTTGCTCTCTTTTTGACGGAGTAGCCAGTGAACTCGTAATAACATCGAGCTGCGCATTTTTTCCAAACATCATACAAGAGCGCTAAAAGAAAGAATACACATGTATGCAGCAAACAGTGGCAACAGTACCTGCACCACAAATAAAAGAGCGTACCAACATGTTACAAAGAATAGTCCAATAGATCGAAGTATGACGTTTCCTCCGCGTACAAAAAAACTCGTCAATCTTCCTTCTAAACTATATTGCCCAAACATGGGAACAAATATATTTTTGAGCCATAATCCTGGTGCGAGTCGTGCACTCGCCCCAGCAATACGCGTCCCTAATTGCCGAGCAGCAATCACAAGCCCTTTGGAATACCACCAAAGTGGAAACTGAATTACATCGAGTAATAATCGAAGTGAAATTTTTTGTAGTAGCAAGACGAACATGATGCAATTATTCATGAATACATGTATTTTACCACACCAACAAAAAAACTCCCACACGGGAGTCTTCTTTTTTATCTACTTGCAACGGCATTACCACTGAGGAGTATGTACTCTCTTTCACCTGCTGCCACAAAATCCATTCCGGTAAGTCGTTCTTGTACTGCGAGCATTGATCTATGCTGCGCAATATCATATACAATGCGCTCATGTTGATATCCGAGCTCCCGCGACTCCTGCTGAAGTGCTGAAATCTCATCTCCTGTTGCAGAAACAACAGACGTTTGAAACACATCAAGCACAAGCATACTAATGGTAAACACTAATAACCCCACGCGGAAACTGCGTTTTTTTGAGAGCGCTTTTACGGCGTCTCGTTTTTCTTTAAAACTTTTTTTGTATTGTTTTTGTTTCATATTTTTTTTACCAGTCGAAGCTTTGCACTTCTTGATGGTGGATTTTCTTTTGCTTCTTCTTCAGAGCAGACAATAGGTTTTCTTTGTACCAATTGTATCTGTCCAAGGCTCGCAGCCTTTTTAAACATATGTTTGACTATTCGATCTTCTCCGGAATGAAACGTTATGATTGCCAGTATCCCTCCGGGCGCTAACGCCTCTATTGCTTCTGGAATAAATGATTTTATAACGCCATATTCATCATTCACGGCAATTCTGAGTGCTTGAAATACTTTGGTTGCCGGGTGATTACCCCCAACCCACGGTACTCGCTTCTCTGTCCCTAATTTTTCTCTGTATGTCTGCAGTACAATTTCTACCAAATCTCCAACCGTGCGAATGTGTGCTTTCTTTCTATGCTGCACAATCGCGTAAGCAATATTACTTGCAAGCGATTCGTCGGCATATTCTTGAAAGATTTCTGTAAGCTGCGACTCAGACATTTCATCGAGCAGCTCATGTGCCGGAGCAATTGCTCCACTTCCGTATCGCATGTCTAAAAGTTCGTCTTCATTATGAAAACTAAACCCTCTGCCGCGTTCTGCAAATTGTGGTGTTGACCAACCAAGGTCAGCAAGAATGGCATGTACTTTGCCGTGCACCCCCTCTGCATGGGTAATTGATGAAAGATTACTAAAATTATCTTTCACAAATGTTGCATGCTCACCAAATCGATACAGAAACTGCTTTGCGCGTAATAGCGCTTCCGCATCTGCATCAATCCCGATGAGTTTGCCCGTTGGAGCAATCAGCTCCATGATTTGTTCTGCATGACCGGCATCGCCAAGCGTGCAGTCAACAACAATATCGCCCTCATGAAGATCGAGTCCTTCTATCGTCTCGCTTAGTAATACTGGAATATGTCGCATAGGCTATATACCAAGCTCCCCAAGCTGCTCCGCGATTTCATTGCGCGCTGCTTGTGTTTTCTTTGTGTACGCTTTCCATTTTGACTGACTCCAAAGTTCGAGACGGTTGTATAGACCTGCCACGGTAATCTCCTTTGAAAGCCCGGCATATTCACGCAGGTACTCTGGAAGCATAATTCTTCCTTGTTTGTCTGGTGCAACTTCCATTGCCCCAGCGAGCATCAAGCGCGCAAATGCACGCGTGTTAGCCTGCGAGAATGGGAGGTTCGCTAATTTTTCAGCAAGTACCTTCCACTCACCCTTTGTGTACAAAAAGAGACAATCATCGAGCCCTCGGGTTACGACTGCGCCTTTTGCAAGAGCGGTACGAAACTTTTTGGGTACAGCGATGCGTCCCTTTTCGTCAAGGTTGTGGGTGTATTCGCCAATAAACATAGATAAGCGTTTATGAGGTTTGAGTTGACAAGCATAGCACTCAAATTCCCCACGTTTCCCCACTTATCTCCATTTTACTCCACTATAGTTGTAGTGGCAAGGAATATAGGAAATGTTATCCACATTTACGCTTTGATATTGACGAAAAAAAAAATATCTGGTACAACTAGTGCCAGACAAGGGAGGGATAGAATGAGCCGAACGACGCATACCAGTCATCGCAAATCACTCGGGGAAAGGTTCAAGGAGAAGATGGGAAGCAAGGAACTGCATCCCGGCTACCACATCGTCCTGGACCCGTCCCGTCTGCAAACAAAGGTGCGCATCTACGCGGGAATGCCGCCGACCGCGCGTGTCACCCTCACGCTGGCCGCAGCCGATTGGTTCGATCCGAACCAAACAAGCGAGTTCGTGCAGGCAGCGCAGGAGTGGGCCAAGGCCTACGATCTGAAGATCACGGAGCAGCGGCCCCATGAGAACTTGATCTTCCTGACCGTCGGCCGCACACCGGCCTGACAACACCGCGCCTGGCGTTCCAGGCAGCCGCATCGACTGAGGGAAGATGTGGCTCTTTTTTTTGTATAAAAAAATGCACCCTATGGTGCAAAACAGAAACACCCCGCACGGACTAGCCATTGCGGGGTGATTGAAATTCGCCTCTCAGATCGGTCATGACCGTGTCATGAACGATACATTGGCCCGGATGGGCCTAGGCGATTACTCGGGGTTGTGGACCAGGAAGACCATGTCGTGGCCGTAGCCGCTGTCGGGGTCCACGAGCCGATCATCCTTCTGGTGATTCGACACGTTGACGCAGAAGGGGTGAAAACCCCACCGGCCCCGACTGAAGGCGAGGAAAACGTAGTCATCCCAGAAAGCAGGCTCACTCACATCCTGACCCTTCAGCCCAGGCAGAACCAGCGAGAACCGTCGAAACGACAGGGGGATCTGGTCCCCACGGTCACGGAGCCAGGTCACGAGCACCTTGGTCATCTTGCCTTCATGCTCACGCATACGCTCGATGATGGTACGCCCCGAAACGCTGAACTCACCAGAGAACAGGGCGGTGACGATCTCAAACTCCTCCCCATCGATCTCGAACATTGTCTCAACCTGCCCCTGCGCTAACATGAGGAGGTTGTCCGCGACCATCCGGAGGACGGTCACGTTGGCCGGATCGAAGAGGGCCTGCGCCCCCTGCGGTCCGAGCTCGTTCTCGATGTGAACCATGGCCGCCGCGCTGATGCGCTTGCTCATTTCGCTTCCCTTTCGGAAACAGCTCCTTACCGTCCATCGGCAAAGAGGAAAGCCGCGTCTTGCAACTTTCTGAATATATACCTGCCTGAGACATATATTCAGAAAATCACACACAATTAATGACGAGCAAGCATATCATATATTCTTGCTTTTGTCAAGCCCCACTTATCTAAAAAAGAACCGGCCCACACAAGTGGATGGGTCTAGCAATCCTACCACCATAGTGGGCCGGCGCTCGTGCATAGGCTCCCCTCCTTGCTGTGCACGTGCATATGCATAGTACGCACGGCGCCCCTATTCGTCAATCCCAAAAACAAAAAAAGAGGCGCCAACAAATGTCAGTACCTCTTTTTTTTCAGCTCTGCAGCAACCCCCAATTGCCACCTGAGTGAGTACCGACCATATCAAATATGGCCACAATTGTCAAGATCTTTACCGCAAATAAAAGAAGCCTCTTACGAGACTTCTTTTTGAGTTGCAAATGTTATTCTGCAGCGCGGACGTTGATAGCGTTTAGTCCTTTGTCACTCTCGACTACATCACATTCCATGATGTCACCGTCTTTGAGATCGTTGAACATTGTGCCATCAAGCGCAGAAGCGTGGAAGAAGATATCTTTGTCATATCCTTCTACTTCCATGAATCCGAATCCTTTGTCAGTAACACGTTTAATTGTACCCTTCATAGGAGCTTGATTACTTCACATCTAATTGTACCCTTGAAAGTTCGACGAGACTCTCTATGATGGGTTCTTGTGTGGTTTGGCTCTATTATACGCAGTTTTGAGGATAATGCAACCCCCTAGCTCTTAGGTGTGGATATCTTTTTTTTCGCTCTAGGCTTACGTAGGGGCTTTTTCTTCTCTCCCCTCCTCGCTACAACGTCCTCTAATTCAGATATTTTCTCCTTTAATTCTATCATTCTGAGCTCTCTTCCAGTCATAACCGCGTTCATACGTTCCAAAATGTCTTTTCCTTCTTTTGCTTGATTCACGGTTCGCTTCATGTTTTTTTTACTTTTTTCGGCTGTTATAATAGCTTCCTCTAATGCTATTTTTGCCATAAACAATTTTTTATTTTGTTGTATCAATGTATTCTTGCCTTCCTCGAGTTCCAAAAATAAATAATAAATTGCAATGAGTAGCCCAATCAATGCAGCACCATAACTTACAATCTTTAACAGATGCGCAGAAGCAAACATGGCATCAAAAAGCTGCGTCGAAGCAGACATAAACATCGCCTGAGAAATAACAGCAATAATCAATGAATATATCATCCAATGTTCAAAAACATTTATTTTCCATGCTCTTTTTTTTATATACCCAATAAGTGCGGCAAAGAATAATATCGCAGCACCAATTTCAGCAGGTCTTCCAAAAAAAGCTTCCGGATAATATGCTCGCGGCAATGGATAAAGCGCAAAAAATACTGCCATCATAATCGTACTCATGCCAACACCTGCAAACACCACCTTTGCCGACATCCTTCCGGCTTCCTCTCCTAATGTTTGTTCACGCTTCCACCCAACAATACTTACCAACATCATAATGGCTAAAAAATACCGAGAGGCATCCCAACTCCAAGGAATAAGCGATTCCGGCGTGCTACTCATCACAGACGCAAAAATTTGTGAAGTAACAACTGTATGATACCAATCTAATATACCTGTTCCCAAAAACCCTGCTCCAATAATCAAATACGTATTACTTGGTTTTGCGTAGTAACGAACCAATGCCAAAATACCAACAGTAAGCGCGAGCATACTGGCTACGACCTCCATTACGGTATGTAATTGTGAATACCCCTGCCAATTCCAAATTCGTGCGCCTGCATACGCAAAGAGTAATGCAATGACAAGTACGCCATACGATATCATCCGAACAGTCGCGCGGGAATGAATTTGCTGCAATGTAGGTTTTTCTAACTTCATAATGACAGACTGAATGTATCTATTGTACCAAAAAAAATGATTTTCTGCGATTCACTTTATACATTTCAGCACTGAACATCTCCGCAATAATAAATACCAGCTTTCGCTGTAGGTGGGCGAGATGACGTTCCGCTACGCTTCACTAGCCACGCGGCAATCACTCACAAGTAAAACCTAGCTGCTTTACTTGATTCGCTCATTATTTCAAAAAAACATAAAAGGATACTCGAATGGTATCCTTTTATATTGTAGCGGACTGCGTCCGCCGAAGCGTGCTGAAGTCTTGGTGTGAACGTGCGTAGCACGCCTACGCCAAGGCTTCGGCGCGCGAAGGCGGAGAGTGCGAGATTCGAACTCGCGAGGGCTTGCACCCAACCGCCTTTCCAAGGCGGCGCCATAGGCCTCTAGGCGAACTCTCCATTTTTCCATCCTTTTTTTAACAACACAGCTCCAAAGAGTACCATTCCTAAAGAAAGATATTGTCCTGGAGTAAGCCCGAGGTATGTTGCATCAATTACCCTATAAAAGTCAAGTGTAAACCGAAGTACTCCATAGTAGACCAGCATAAGTGGAAACCGAAGTGCATCAAATCGCGGCTTCTTTCTAGTGAGCATATAAAACAGCAACAGCGGCAATAGTCCAATAATTTCTAACAGTGCCATGTCGAGCATGGGCCCTGTTTCTTTATTATTTAACGCCAGTAAACAATCACAAGATGCCCCTGGATGATCATGTATCATCACACAACCAACTCTTCCTATCATCCACCCCATAAGAAACGGAAGCGTACCAACAGAAAGAATATGAGGCCACTTCACCTTTTTCATCCATTCTTTACCCTTGGTACGACTATACAGCATGGCTGCACCAAGCGCCCCTAAAAATCCACCAAAAGAAGATAATCCTCCATGCCAAATTTTTATGAGCTCGGCTGGATGAGCAAGATAAAATCCCGGTTCATACAGTACGACATGCACAATGCGTGCACCAATCACTCCCCCAATGACAAGCCAAAGCGCTAAATCCATCACCGCTTCCTGTTTTACTTTTCCTTTTAACGCCTTTACTAGCATCCACGTTCCCACACTCATACCAAGCGCAACAAAGAATCCCCATACCTGAACTGGTACGGGGCCTATGTTTATGACATGTACTTCAAACCAAGGAATCATACTATTTTTTATGGGCATCTTCTAACACCTTAAGCACGCCATCTACGTCGTCTACAATTTGATATAGTTCATCATCTTCTTCACTAATAGTGTGCACATCATGCACAAAATGCATTTTAATCAATTCGTGCATTGGTTGCCAAAAGGCTCTATCGAATAAAATAATTGGTTGTGGTTTCATCTTTTTTGTTTGAATCAGTGTGAGTATTTCAAACAACTGGTGCATGGTTCCAAATCCACCAGGGAAAAAGATAAATCCTTCTGAAGGAGCCGTTACCATGAGTTTACGCGTAAATGGAAATTTAAACGCAAGCGATTTAGTAAGATACTTATTATTTTCTTTTGACTCACCTTCAATATCAATAGTAAGTCCAATCGATTCACCTTTTGCTTCGAACGCTCCCTTGTTTGCGGCTTCCGCAATTCCTCCTCTACCACCTGTTACTACAGCATATCCCTGCTCTGCCAATCGTTTTCCTAATTCTTCTGCAGTCTCATAATACATGCTGCCTGGTTTAATACTTTTGGTTCCAAGCACCGTAATATCATGAGAAAGTCCTGTCAAAAATTCGAACCCTTCTACCAATTCTGCCATGACTCTAAAAATTTTCCAATCGATGTCACCTTCACAATGAAAATTATTTGGTGATAAATTACATTCGCTCGTATCCGTATCTACGTGAGCAATCAAATCATACGCTTCCTCTGCAGTATCAACTATATGCCAACTATCTACCTGTTCATGATGTAACGTCCCAGATCCAACACAACTATCTTTTATAAATTCAATAAGCGGCTGCCAATAACTTTTTCCAACAAGCACAATTGGCACACGACTAATCATGTTCATGTCCATTAAATCGACTACTTCAAATAATTCATCCAGGGTTCCAAATCCTCCAGGGAAATAAATAAACGCATGCGCCGGAGACGTCATCATTACTTTTCTTGTGAAAAAGTAATTAAACGAGGTGAATTTTGTCACATACGGATTGAGCACTTGTTCAAACGGCAACTCAATATTTAATCCAATCGATTCACCTTTTTCTTCATGGGCACCACGATTTGCCGCTTCCATAATTCCAGGTCCACCTCCTGTGAGAGTGGTAAATCCGCCTTTTGCGCAGAGCGCGCCAAAATCTTTAGCACGCTGATAATGTTCATTTGTCTCAGGAAAACGAGCACTTCCAAAAACGGTGATTTCTTTTTCTAACCCACGCAAAAATTGATATCCTTCTACCAGTTCTGCCATTATCCGAAAAATGCGCCAAGATTCTCTGTATGTTCCTGATTCATGTGCGGAATACCCAAACACTTTTTGTGATTGCGTTTGCATTTTTTCAATATCTTCAACTTTCATATAATGACAGGATAAAAATAGGTTAGGAATGGATGGCACTAGCAACTTGAATCAATCGTTCTTCAGCAAGCCGAGGAGCAATAATTTGTACTCCAATAGGTAACCCTGCCTGCGTTTTTCCTGCAGGAACTGATACGGCAGGCATTCCCGCAACCGCAGCTGGACACACAAACGCGTCCGCTAAATACATCGCAATTGGATCGTCTGCTTTTTCACCAATCCCAAATGCTGGAAATGGCGACGTTGGCGCAATGATCACATCAACGTCAGAAAATGCGTCCGTAAAGTCTTGCATGATTTTTGTTCGTACACGCTGCGCTTTTTTATAATACGCATCATAATATCCAGCCGAAAGACAATATGTTCCAATCATGATTCGCCGTTTTACTTCTTCCGGGAATCCGTCTCGCCGTGTTTGCGCGTATACATCAAACAATGAGTCTCCTTCTTTTCTTGATCCATATCGAATTCCATCGAGCCGACCCAAATTTGAGCTATCTTCACTTGGTACCAAAATATAATACGTAGCAATAGCATATTTAGTATGAGGAAGAGAAATTTCTTTTACTGTGCACCCTTGTTTTTGCAACGCTTCTACTTGCGCAGTAATAGCCTGTTTTACTTCATCATCTAATCCCTCTAGTTCCATGTATTCTTTTGGAATACCCACCGTTAATCCCTCTACCTTTTTATTCATTGCAGGAGTCAAAGGCTGCACAGCATCTGGCACCGTTGTCATGTCGTTTGCATCATGTCCGGCCATAATTTCTTGCACCAATGCCAAATCCGCAACCGTTTTTGTCATTGGCCCAACCGTATCGAGTGAACTTCCCATAGGCATAATACCGTACCGAGAATTTCTTCCGTAACTTGGCCGCAGTCCAACCACACCACAAAATGCCGCTGGCTGTCGAATTGATCCACCGGTATCTTCTGCAACAGAAAACAAACATTGATTATCTGCAAGCGCAGCAGCAGAACCACCAGATGATCCTCCAGAAACTTTTCCTAAATCGTGTGGATTTTTAACTGGCCCGTACATTGAATTTTCATTACTGGCTCCATGCCCAAAGGCATCACAGTTTTGCTTTCCTATCAAAATTGCTCCAGCATTTTTTAGCTTTGCTACAACAGTGGCATCATGCGACGGCACATATGCATCTAATATTTTTGCGGCTCCTGTGGATCTCTGCCCCACAGTACAAATTGCATCCTTTACACCAAATGGAATTCCTGTAAGTGGTTTAGCATTACCAGCTGCCAAATCTTCATCTGCTTTTGCTGCAGCCGCTAATGCTTCTTCAGCAAAGACGCTAATAAACGCATTCACGGTTTCGTTTCGCGCTGCAATTCTATCTAAACACGCTTGTACAAGATTGGTTGCACTAAAAGAACCATCTCTCAATCCTTTTGCAGCTTGCGTGATTGTTAATTCGTGTAAGTTCATATTATGTAAATACCGCTTGCACCTTGAGTAAATCACCTACCCGCTCTGGAAATGCGGCAATAAGTGCTGCGCGCTGCTCTTCAGTAATTGGTACAGCAACATCTTCTCGTGTAATATCTTCAAGTCCGGTCACCTGACAGGTCTGCTCCACTCCATCTGTATCTACTTCATCGAGTAATGACATGTATGAAAAAATACCCGATAGCTGGGTTGCATACATCTCTATTTCTTGTTCGTTTAATGAAAGTCGAGCTAATTTGGCAATATGAGCCACATCCTCTGCTGAAACTGGCATATCTCTGTTGTTATTTACTGCTCGTATCATACCGCATCGAGTATCCCCTGACAAGATAGACGCCCCCTAGACAAAGTTCTCTTCTTCTGATAGGGTCATACCTGTGTGATCCTAAAGATTTCGGTACCCCTGCCTCCCTTGGGGTGGGTCGTTGTATGCGATCCCGGATAAAGGCAGCTCGCCGCTGGTGAGTTGCTGCTACATACCGATAATAGCATCCCTTTAGGTTCACACCCTTTTTATCTGAAAAAAAGCCGCACACTGTGCGGCTTTTTGATTATTGTACTGATTCACATTCATTATCTACCCTATACTGATCAATTCCTTCTTCTCCTGTTTCTTTATGTACACTCGATGCGCAAAATTCTTGCGCCAACTGATACCAATCGCTTGCATGTGCACATGCCGTATCTAAGGGAGACTTTGTACTGTTTCCGTTTGCATCATATACCACAGCACTGCCATTCGTATACACCGCGTTGCTTCCGTCTTGGCAGGTTACCAGCATTTTACTATAGGCTCTTGCATTTGGCCGAGTTGCAAATGCATAAGACAGCCCAATAATGAGGCAAACCACACCTACGGTTACACCAATTTTTGTTTTTGTTTTTGTATCTGTCATACAAGTGAGTTACGTCAACACTCATTGTACCACAGACGTAACATTGAACACAAAAAATATACGCTAGACTACGCACTTTTTTCTAAAAATTCAGCTTCAGAAAGAATAGAAACTCCAAGCGATTGAGCTTTTTGTAATTTACTTCCTGCTTTTTCACCCGCAACTAAGAAATCTGTTTTCGCGGAAACAGATCCTGCCGTTTGTCCTCCCTGTGCACGAATAAGATCCTTTGCTTCGTCTCTTGATAGCTGCTTGAGTGTCCCTGTTAATACGACTGTTTTTTGAGAAAAGAATCCTGTCTTTTTCTGTTTTTCTCTGTACTGAATTTGTACCCCTCGCTCTATGAGTTCGTTTACCAGTGCACTACCGTGATCTGAATGAAAAAAGGCGTACATGTCTTGCGCACTTTTTTCTCCAACGTCATCAATCGCGATTAATTCTTCTACTGATTGCGCCCGCAGCTCATCCAAAGAATCCATAATCCCAGAAATCTTTTGCGCCGTTTCTTCACCAACATGTGGAATACCTAGCGCAAAAAGAAAATGTGCAAATGACACTTTTTTTGCGTTTTCAATAGCAGCGATCAATCCTTTTGCAGAAACTTCTGCAAACCCTTCTAAATCGATCACGTCGCCAACAGAAAGCGTAAATAAATCGCTTGCTGAAGCAATAAGCCCAGCATCTAATAGTTGCTGCACTATGCTCTTTCCAAGTCCATCAATATTGAATCCTTTTTTTGAAACGAAATGAATTATTTTTTTCAGTTCCTGCGCATAACACTGCGCGTTTGTACAAAACAACCCAGCTGATATTTGTTTTCCTGCCTGAAGCTGTTTACGCTGCACGAGTGAATCACAAATTGGACAATGCGTTGGCTGCACCACGGCAACTTCTGATCCTGATCTCATTTTTGTTAATACACGCAATATTTTTGGAATAATGTCTCCTGCTTTTTCAACAACTACGGTATCTCCAACCCGCACATCAAGTCGAGCTATTTCATCAAAATTATGCAGCGTAGCATGCGTTACCGTAGTCCCTGCGAGTGCCACAGGCTCCATGAGAGCCACTGGCGTAAGCGCTCCGGTTCTTCCTACCTGCACATAAATATCTTTGACCACCGTTGTTCCCTGCTCTGCTGGGAACTTTAACGCGATTGCCCATCTCGGTGCTTTTCCTGTAAATCCTAAAATTTCTTGATACTCCTTGCTATCAATCTTTATAACGAGGCCATCAACCCAATATGGCTGCTTATTGCGCGCGATTTCCCATTCTTTTTGCATGGTCATGACATCGGCAATAGAAGTACACTCACGTGAATGTGTATCTACTAAAAAACCAAGCGTCTTTAGGCGATGTAACTCACCACGCTGAGTGGTAATTTCTTCAGGATCTACTTCATCAAGTGAAATATCATATGCGCTTAAAGAAAGTTTTCTTTCCGCTACTATTGCTGGATCGAGTTGTCTAATAGTTCCGGCAGCAGCATTACGTGGATTTGCAAAAAGCGGTTCTCCATTTACTTCCCGTCTTTCATTGAGCGCTGCAAAATGTGCACGATCCATCCATACTTCTCCTTCTGCAATAAATTCACCCTTTTGAGAAATAGTGAGTGGTACGGTTTCTATTGTACGAATATTTTGCGTCACGTCTTCTCCAATTTTTCCGTCTCCTCTTGTTGCCGCCGTTTCTAACTTCCCATCTTTATATGTCAAAACAATGTGTAGCCCATCGATTTTTAGCTCACATGTATATACAATATCAGTTGGCGCATGGCCAAGTGCTTTTTCAAGTAATTTTAGGTTGCGTTGCTCCCAAGAAACTAAATCCGCTTCTGAAAAAGCATCCGCAAAAGACCACTGCGGCACTCTGTGCGGCACTTTTGTAAATCCCGCAAGTGGTGTTCCTGCAACGCGCTGTGTTGGCGAATGAGAATCGAGTAATTCTGGATATTGCTGTTCGAGATTCCGCAGTTCATGCATGAGTCCGTCATACATAGCATCTGTCACTTCCGGATCATTTTCAACATGATATTTATGACGAAGCTCATTAATTTGCTCTTTTAACAGTGCCGCTCGGTTGATAATTTCTGGTGTACTCATAAATTTTTAAATATGTAGTAGCCTCATATACCACTCAATCATAGCATATCCCCAAAATAGTGCTACGGCCCCACCAAAGGCTAAAAATGTACCAAAAGGAATAGTCGAATGCTTCTTTACTTTTTTACGCGCAAGCAGATACACACCCACAATTGCCCCGCCAACATATGAAATGAGTAGTGCGAATATTGTACGCTGCCAACCAAGTACAATTCCTAAAAACAATCCCATTCTAATATCTCCTCCGCCAATCCATTTTCCTCTTGAAACAACGAGCTGCAGAAGAAAAAATCCTCCACCGATCAGTGCACCAAATGCCATATCTTGCCATGCCAAAATGCCAAGCTGTCCTTGAACAAAAAATAATATTGCAGCAGGAACGGTCGTCATTTTATCCCATATTTCTCCGTACCGAAGGTCGTACACAAACACAAACATGAAGAAAAATAGCACTACAAAACTGATAGATGTCATGATGGCATCGCCCTTATAGATATATGCTGCGCCTACAAAAAGCAATGCCATAGCAGCTTCTACCAAAGGATATTGCCATGAGATTTTTTTCCTACAACAAAAGGCTTTTCCTTTCAAATATAAAAAACTAATAATTGGAATGTTATCAATGGCTCTTAGCACTGTTTTACAACTGGTGCACATAGATCGGCCTTTTATAATGCTATGACCAGATCTCGTTCGCCATACCCAAGCATTTAAGAAGCTCCCCATTCCTAACCCGAGTAATGCCGCAAAAAAGTACGTAATAATATCAATCATAAGATATATAGGATAAATGGAAAACATCCACCAGACGGTGGATGTTTATAACGTGTCTGTTAATTATGGTGCATTGGTAATGAGCGACGGACCAATCAGTACATTT